>JABAOH010001615.1_pt6 | contig 93788 bp, 91 predicted proteins | sample 7062181 | NCBI WGS metagenome assembly JABAOH01 (sample SAMN14538630, study PRJNA623070) | marine sediment metagenome | biome: marine biome [ENVO:00000428]; feature: marine pelagic biome [ENVO:01000023]; material: deep marine sediment [ENVO:00002113]; isolation source: pool of 5 deep marine... | reverse complement strand
GCGGGAAAACAGAGGTTCAAATCCTCTTGGGGACACCAGAAGATTTTACGGACCAAGTGTCCGTTTGAAATGTCAGATGCATTTTCCAATCGATGTATCCATTGTCACGACAAACAAACCAGAGAAGCTGATACGTTTGGATTCAGGTCAACGGAGGTGAGAGGGCAGGATCGCGGTTCGAAAGATCCGAAGTATGAGGGGGATATGAAGGGGAAAAAAATCCTGGTAGCCGACGATGAGCCCCATATCCTTAGGTCACTTAAGTTGGTATTGGAGGAGGCGGGGTACTCAGTCGTTACCGCTACTGATGGCGAGGAGGCCGTTCATAAGACAAGAAAGGAAAAACCCGACCTCTTAATCTTAGATATCAAGATGCAGAAGATGAATGGTTATGAGGTCTATAATAGACTTCAGACGGAGCCCCTGCAAAGGGATATACCCGTAATGATACTCACCGCCTTGGGTCAAGCAGACCCAAAGTCTGAGAAGGCAGGAGCACATATCTTTGACGTTATCACCAAGCCTTTTAGCCCCTATTCCGTTCTGGATAAGGTGAGGGAAATCCTCAAGAATTAGAACTCCAAAGTTCATTCCCAACATCTTTAGCAAATCATGGAAAACGTTGCCCGGCGAAAAAGGGGACCATCCTCAAGCGAGGATTGCCTTTTTCGCCTATCGATGATAAGAATACTTTAACGGGTAAGAAGTCAGGAGTCAGAAATCACATGAAAAGCGAACGGGCAAGAAACTTTCAAGACTTGATTGTCTGGCAAGAAACTCATTAGTCGGAAGATTCGGGATATACCGATATAACCAAATTGATGGTCCAGTTGAAAGAGGTCAGTAAACGGCTTAATGCTTATTCCAGGTTTCTGACTCCTGGCTCCTGACTTCTAATGAACTTTTTTGGATTTCCTGCACGTGGTCGCGTGAAATAATCGATGATGCGAAAGATTGTGAGGGATTACGGAGGCTTAAAAAATGGGGATATCAAGTAAGGCATGCACAAAGACCGTCCTTCTCAGCCTCGCCCTCTTCATCCTCATCGGGTGCGAAGGAGGGGGTGAAAAGGGTAAAACAGAAGAGCAGGCGATCCAGCGAGTCAGGATCTCAGGGTCCGCTTCGGCAATGCCCCTGGTCAAACTCTTGGCCCGAGAATTGGAAAGGTACCATCCTGAGATGGAAGTCGTGTTTCTACCGGAAACCCACACAAAGGGAGGATTGGCAGGAGTGCACGAAGGCGATTCAGACATAGGCCTCCTTTCCCGAGGGCTTACGGAGGAAGAGGCGGAATTCAAGCTTCAGTATCTACACCTGGCACAGGATGGAATTGTGTTTGCCACACATAAAAGTGTGAAAATAAGAGATATCACCACCCAACAACTGGGGGAGATTTACTCCGGAAGGATCACCAACTGGCGGCAATTGGGAGGGAATAACAAGGGGATTAACGTCCTAGATAGACCAGAGTACACCTCTCCAAAAATCACCTTGAGGAATAAGCTGTTCGGTAAGGATTTGAAGATTGTTAAGACCGCTACCGTTCTTGAACGTCCGAGCCAGATGAATGAATCCTTGAAGATCATACCATATTCAATAGGATACACCTCCCTGGGAGAGGTGATCTCCTCGGGGTTGGACGTGAACGTGCTGAACGTAGACGGAATACCACCCACCCCCGCCCATGTGAGGAAAAATGTGTATTCATTTTCTCGGCCCTTCGGCATGGTCATACATTCTACTCCCAACAAGGGAGTGATGAAATTCGTCGATTTCATCTATAGCGAGTCGGGGATAAAGGTGATAGAAAGTAAGGGCTATGCCCCGATCATGAGTCATTTCCTCATTGCAACCATACCGGAGCGCAACATCATAAGGCAAGAGGAACGATATCGGCCCCTTGTGGATTATCTCTCTCGGGAGCTGGGTACCAAGGCAAAGATCGACCTGAGGCATCTCTCCAGCTACGAAGATATCGTAGATGAATTTATCGAGGGAAATGTCAATGTGGCCTTCTTTGGAAGCTTTGTCTACGCGCTTACCCGTGCCAAAGTGGGGGTAGAGGCAATAGCACGTCCGCTAAAGGACGGGGTTTCCCAGTACAGAGGACTGATTTTCACCCGGAAAGATAGCGGGATAAAGGATTGGAGGGATTTGAAGGGGCGAAGCTTTGCCCTGATCAAGGCAACGACGGCGGGAGAGCTCTTTCCAAAGATGTTCTTCAAGAATCACGGCGTCGAGGACCTAGAGAATTATTTAGGGGAAATCCACTATGTGGGAAGCCACGATGTGTCGATATTGAAAGTGTTGAATGGGGAGATAGAGGCTGGAGCGGCCAAGGACTTGATCTACGAAAAGTTAGCCAAGGAGGATCCACGCATAGAAAGGGAGATGATTATCTTAGCCCAGTCCGCGCCAGTGCCCGAGAACGCGCTGGTGGTCCGAAGGAACATCGATTTCGTCTGCTTCAACTGCCATAAGGAGGTGGGAAACGCACGGTCAGACATGACATACTCAGTCAATTTAAAGGAGAAACTCAAGGAAATTCTCTTACGTCTTCCGGAAACGGAGGAAGGCCGTGAGGTACTGCTGGAATTCGGGGCGGACCGGTTCGTAGAGACTACCCATAACGATTACAAGGGGCTCTATCAGATGATCGGAAATTTAGGAACTGATCTGAAAAGCTATCCTTACGGAAAGAAGGAATGAATGAATGTAACTTAGGGCTTCTGCCCGAATTGGGGTATTGGAATACCGGAGTGGTGGAATAATGGGGTAAAATTGGGTTTTACCCGATGGAGGCTGGAGGGGCGTCCGCCGACGGCGCACTTGAGGCCAGAGGCATGAATCTTTTTGCCTGTACCCCAGGGAAGTGCTCCTGGAATAGACCATGTGTATAGCATGAATCGATCCTGATTAACATAGCTGTGATTTCAATGAATTGTAGGATTTCCAGAACATTGGGTTAATGATAGGATCTCATCCCTTCAAGTGAGAATGGCACGATGTCTTTCAAAGAGTTCCTAGAGCGACAGAACAGAATTCACGTGAAAATCTTACTGGCTTTCCTCTGTTTAATATTCCTGTTCGCCCTCGTTGAGATCATTGCAAGCAGCAGTAGGGTAAGCCGAAATATTGAAGCCAGAACGATTAAACTTCTCCAGAATCATACGCTGCTCTTCAATGAGGTCGTCAAGGAACAGGAGGAGAAGGTAAGCTTTTATGCCCAATTCATGGCAGATGTAACGAAGCTCTCGGATCAGCTCACGGATACGAGCGCTGGGCGTTCGGCGCTCATATACTTACTGGAATCCCTCAAAAAGGATCGCATAGAAATTCATATGTATCGTGGTTTGACCCACGATGAAAAAAGGGGAGGATTGATACGGAAGGGGCTTCTGGGAATTCGCACCACCTCTATCGTGGAGAGGAAGGCAAAGGGAAAGCCTATCTTGATTATAGCCGCTGTGGCTCCAATAGAGAGGGCCAGCGGTATACGAGAAGTGATCATCGCTGAGTATCCCCTGGATCATCAATTCTTAAAAGCCGTGAAGAGGAAGACCGGGGCGGACATCACATTATTCCATGAGGGCAGATTGTCCGGCTCCACCCTCAGTTCATCCCTTCAAGGTCAGTCCTTTGCCGATATCCTCGATGAAGAGCTTCAATGGGAGGTGTTGGAAGGAGAGAGGACGGTGGTTAAGGAGATATCCGATACGAATGATCCTCAAAAGATCGCTTTTAGTCCTCTATCGATAAATTTCAGAAATGAAGGGATATATGGAGTCTCCGTATCCCTGAAGGAGGTGTTGATAAATAAGAGAACCATTCTGCTCCAAAACATTGCGATAGTGGCTGCTATCCTCGGAGGTGTGGCCGTGCTCTATTACTTCATCGTCAGAAGACTCACACACCCGATTATGGAGTTATCCTCGGCGAGCAGAAAAGTGGCGGAAGGAAATTTAGGGGTAACCATTGATGTCAAGACGAAGGATGAGATCGGCCAGCTAGGCGAGAGTTTTAATCGAATGGTAGGACAGTTGAAACGATCCCAGGATAAAGTGAAAGGACAAATGGATGAGTTATCCCAACTCTATAAGGAGGTTTCCGAAGAGAGGAATATCAGCAAGTCTATCCTGGACAATTTGACCAACGGTGTGATCCTGTTCGATGCGGGTCAAGGAGTGGTGTTGATCAATCCCACTGCCCAACAGTGGCTGGGAGTGAAAGAGGAGCAGGTCAAGGGGATGCGGATCATCGGGGAACCGGGAGATCCCTCCGTTGAACCTCTGTACCGTTTGGGGGGTATACCACCGACCGAGGAGATGATTCGTTGCTGGAAGTATTTCAACTGTGATAAAGGCAAATGTCCTGCACACGGGAGCCAAGATCTCCGCTGTTGGTTTATATCCGGAACGTACTGTCGAGATGATATTGCTGAAGAATATCCCCAAAAAATGGAGGCATGTAAGGAGTGTGATGTTTATGAGGCATACCGTTTAGCATTAAAAGGACAAGAGGAGGTCAGGGTGGAAGAGGTAGAGTTGATAAAGCCTCAACATCGCATCTTGAAGGTTTCCCTCTGTCCGATATTCGATGATCATGGGAAGTTTCTGGGGCTCATCAACGTGTTCAACGATATCACCGCGGAGAGGGAGATTGATCGTTTAAAAACTGATTTTGTCTCACTGGTTTCCCATGAACTGAGGACGCCCCTATCGTCGATCAAGGCCTATGCCGAGATCTTATTGAAAAGACCTGATCGCGACGTTGATCAACGGGTTGAATTTCTGAACATTATCAATGAGGAGACCGATCGTCTTACACGGCTGATTAACGATATTTTGAACATCACGAAGATCGAGGAGAGAAGGATCGATTTAGAAAGGAAACCCGTTGACATTTCTGGGGTCATTGATAAGTCGGTATCGGCTCACAGATCAAGTGGTCAAAGAAAGAATATTACCATAGATGTGGGTGTCCAAAGGGATATTCCTCAGATTTGGGGGGACGAGGATAGCCTGATGCAAGTCCTTTCCAACCTCCTGAACAACGCCGTTAAGTACACTTCCGAAGGGGGAGAGATTCGAATTTCGGCTGAGTACCTGCACGAGGATTCTCAGTCCTCTGGTGACGTCGAAGTGAGAGTGAGGGACAATGGCATTGGTATTCGTTCCGAATACTTGGAGAAAATCTTCGATAGATTCTATAGAATCGATGTTCCTTTTACCGAAGGCGAAATCGGCACAGGCTTGGGATTATATTTCTGTAAATATATTGTGGAAATGCATGGCGGGCGGATTTGGGCGGAAAGTGAAGTGGGGAAAGGAAGCACTTTCATCTTCACATTGCCCGTGGCCGAAAAGGCCGAGATGCTCCGTGAGCCCAAGATGCACCATGAACCACTATATGCTGTTCAAGCCGATGACCTCCTCCTCTATCCAAAAGAAATGAGGGAGAAGATTTCAATTCTGGTGGTGGATGATGATAAGAGGGTCAGGAATTTCCTCATGTATTACATGCAGGAGGAAGGCTTTACGGTATACGAGGCCGAGGATGGTTTTAAGGCCGTCGATTTGGCCCGGAAAATCAAACCGAACGTTATCGTTCTGGACACGGTAATGCCGGGTATGGATGGATACGAGGTGTTGGAAGCCCTGAAAGAGGACCAAGCTACGGAGCATATTCCGGTGGTCATCCTGTCCGGATCAGAGGATTCGAAGGTTGCGATGGAATTGGGCGCGGCTTACTATTTGGTGAAGCCGATAGCGAGGAGGACGTTGATCAAGGCCGTCGGTGAAATATTGGAGAAAACAGCAAGTAACAGACAGAAGGAGGGCACGGCGTAAACCTCACAAAATTTGAGCCAACAAAGAGGATGACCAATCCGTGCGAGGAAAAAGGATATTGGTTGCTGACGATGAGCCCAATATCCTCCAGTCCATTAGGTTGGTATTGGAGGAAGAGGGGTATCAAGTCTTAACGGCAAAGGACGGGGAGGAAGCCTTAAGGCTTGCGCTGAGTGAAACCCCCGATCTGATCATCCTCGACATCAAGATGCCCAAGATATCCGGTCAGGAAGTGTATCGCCGCTTTAAAGAAAATGAACAGAGCGAGAATATTCCGGTAATTGTACTTACGGCGATAGGAGAGGAAATCCCCCAGAGAGAAGGGTGGGAATTGAAGGGTGTGGATTACATCACGAAGCCATTTAGCCCCTATGCCGTCGTTGAGAGAGTCAACAAGCTCCTGAGAAACTAATTGATCCTCGTACGAGGATCAGGGTTGGGTCGAAACCCTTCGATGTGGTTTCCACGGAATGATTCTTGGGAGGGAGGAGGAGGTCACAAGGAGACGGTAAAGGGGGAGCTTTCCCTCACAAACGAAGTCTCCATCGTAAATTGAGACTAAGGACATCCCACCCCTTGTTGGAAAAAAGAGGTTGAAGTCCTCTTCGGGACGCCATCCTATCCTCGTAATATCCTTTCATTTTTTGGTCGGCTCCTAACCGCTTTTCAACCTCTCTTCCAAAATCTTTTTCATTAATTGCTAACAACGTCATCTTTCTCCTTGTAAATGGAAGAAAAGTCAAGTATAGTAAATTAACAAATTTGTTAATTATTTATACCTAGATTAATGAGCTACCGGAATCTTCGAAGGTTAAAAGGGGTTTTGTTCTCATCGGCCGACTTGGCCGATACCATGGGAATTAAGAGATCTTCAGCGAAAGTTGTCTGCAGCCGATATGTGGCCCAAGATCTCCTGATTCGCCTCAGGAAGGACCTCTATATAAGGTCCGAGGATTGGGATGGACTGGGCACGTCAGATCTTTTTCGAATTGCCAACCGGCTCCAAGTATCCTCCTATATCTCTTTGACTTCGGCGCTATCTTTTCACGAGGTCACGACTCAGGTTCAGCCAGGTTACGTGGAATCCGTTGCCCAGAAACGCACTACCCAATACGAAATTAAAGGGATCGTTTTTTCTTACACGAAAATCCAGCAGGACCTCTATTTCGGCTTTCAAAAAGTAGATGGCATCTTTATCGCCAGCCCCGAGAAAGCCCTCCTGGATGCTATATATATGCAGTCCATAGGAAGGTACTCCATCGATATGGCCGCGCTGGATTTGACCAAAATTCGAGAGGCTGATTGGAACCGTCTCACGGCGGCATTTCCCAATTATGTCAAAAAAAGGATGGAAGACCTTTGGAAAGCTTGAAAGATCACGAAGCCTTTGAAATAGAGTTACTTCAGTGGATGCATAACAAGCGGATTCTACAGAAGCTCGTCTTTGGTGGGGGGACGATGCTTAGGCTCTGCCACGAATTACCCAGATATTCCATAGATCTAGACTTTTGGTTTTTTCGGTTGGTGAATTTTGAACATTTTTATGAGCGAATATTATCCGAACTTCAAAGCGACTATAATATTACGGACTTCCAGAATAAACGCTACTCAATGCTTTTTGAGATGAGCCCCGGCTTTCGCAAAAGGCACCTTAAGATTGAGATACGCAAGGAGATCGCTCCTCCAAATAGCACTGAGGAAAAGATCGCGTTTTCCCCACACTTGAACCTTCAGGTCCTGGTAAGAGGTTTCACTATACAAAGGATGGTTCTGAATAAAGTGGAAGCACTGTTGGACCGGGGTGAGATACGGGATGCCTTTGATCTCGAGTTTCTGTTAAGAAGGGGAGCTCAATTGGACTTGAGAAGGGATCAAAAATCGAAGTTGATCGGTCAATTAAAAGCCTTTAAAAAGAGGGATTTTGATGTGAAATTAGGGAGCGTGCTCCTCCCGGAGATTCGAGGGTATTACCGGGCGAATCGTTTTTCATTCTTGGAGGAAAAGCTTGCTTCTTGAAAAGGGATGCCAAAAGCGTCCACAAAAGACAGGGTCATCCCGATGACGGGAGGTGGATTTCAGCAGCATTTGGGTGGGAGGCCTCTATTGGCTAATGATTCGAGAAGTTCTTGATCATCATTTCTCCCAATTCCTTGGATCGATTTGTGCCGACCTCAACGGCGTTCATGAGGGTCGTTCGGAGCCCCCCCTCTTCAATGGTGTGAAGGGCGGCGATGGCCGTTCCGCCGGGAGAGGTAACCTTATCCTTCAATCTCCCCGGGTGTTCACCCGTCTCCAATAGTAATCTTGCAGCGCCCAAAACCGATTGGGCCGAGAGCAAGAGGGCGTCTTCCCTTGAGAGGCCCATCTTTACCCCCGCATCGGCCAGGGCGTCAACGATCAAGAAGATGTAGGCGGGACCGTTACCGCTCAATCCCGTGATCGCATCCATGAACTCCTCCTCGATGATGATGCTTTTTCCCACGGAATCGAAGATGGCCTTGGCGAGCTTAAGGTCTCCCTTGGAGGCGTGCTTTCCGGGCGCAATGGCCGCAGCGCCCTCCTTGACGGATGCAGCGATATTGGGCATGACCCGAATGAGGCGAAGGTCTTTATTGAGGCACGATTCGATGGCGGCAAGGGGCACGCCGGCGGCAATGGAGATGATGACTTTAGACATATCCAGATGGGCAGCGGTTTCCCTGAGTATCGATGCCATGATCTGGGGTTTGATTGCATAGATCACGATCTCAGATCCCTCGACGACGTCGATATTACTCGTCGTCGTGACAACGCCATAGGCATCCTTGACGGATTTGAGCCTCTCCTTCCGAACGTCCGAGCAGATGATGTTCTTGGGGATGGACGATCGGGCATAAATGAGCCCGCTTATGAGGGATTCGCCCATATTACCCGTCCCGATAATGCCGATCTTCTTGTCTTTCAACATGGCCTCTATTTTCCTTGATTTAGGGTTTTCTGGTGGAGATGAGGGGATTCGAACCCCCGACCCCCGCGTTGCGAACGCGATGCTCTCCCGCTGAGCTACATCCCCACCCCTTTATGGCTTCATCTTTCCCAATAAGGTACAGATTCCACCTTCGCAGTGTGGAACCCCGAGATCACTCCTTTGACAGTAATGTTCTTATGGTACCCTTTAATTCCGTTAGATCCGATGTCTTGATCACATAGGCATCGGATGCCCAGGTTGTCAAATCGTGTTTATGTTCACCGTATGCGGAACACAGTATGACCGGGAGGTTCCGTTGGAGTTCCCTGATCTTCCGCAATGTTTCGACTCCGTCCATTCCGGGCATTCTAATATCCAGGGTGACGAGATCGGGTTTAAAGGTGTTCACTTTTTCCAAGGCCTCTTGGCCATGGGCGGCCACATCAACGGTATATCCCTCCTCCTCTAATTCCTCTTGATACAGGAACCGGATGTTTTCCTCATCATCGACCACCAGTATCTTCTTCATCATCGCCCCGCTCACTTCCGTTCCCCTTTAGCACGGGATGAAGTATGATTCGAGGGCTCGTTCTGGGTTAGCCATTGCGCCCCCGTTTCAACGGGCAATTTGACGGTGAAGGTTACGCCTCGGCCCGGGTCGTTATTGACCTCAATCACACCCCCGTGTCCATCTACAATCCGGTGGCAAATTGCTAATCCCAAGCCTGTTCCCCACCCTTTGGTGGTGAAGAAGGGGTTGAAAATATTATGGAGTACCTCGGAGGGGATTCCCCCTCCCGTATCCCCTATCTCAATGCCGATGTAATCACGGCCCTCTTGAGAGAAGGGAGCGGTCTTTACCGTCAGCCTCCCCCCACCTTCCATGGCGTCCCTCGCGTTGGTAATAAGATTGATGAATACCTGCTTGATCTCCTGGTAGTCACAGGGAATCTTCGGGAGATTCCCGTCGAGGGACTTTTCAACCTCAATCCCTTGGGTCTTCAGTTCATCCTCCATTCCCGTCAAGGTTTCGTCTATGATTCGATTCACGTCCAATTTTTCCAAAACCACTTTAGTGGCCTTGGAAAAATAAAGGATATCGTTGAGAATTTCCTCCAATCGTCCTACCTCCTTGATGATGGCGTCCGTATACCTCTTTTCGTGAAGGCCGTTATTGAGCTTCTTATGTAACCTTCTGGTATAACCGCCGATGGAGACGAGCGGATTCTTAATCTCATGGGCCACACTGGCAGCCATTTCGCCCAAGGCTGCCAATTTCTCCCTCTGAAGAAGCTTTTCTTGGGCCCTTTTCAATTCCAAATGGGCGTCCTCAAGGTATTTGTACAGGATGCAATTCTCGATGGCGAGGCCCGCTTGCCTCGTAAACATGGTCAGCAGTTGTATGTCATCATCCGTAATGGGGCGTCCGTTATAGAGGTTATCCACAACGATAACCCCGATAGTGCTTTCCCTGCCCCAGAGGGGGACGGTGGCGAATCGATACGCCTTCATATCCCCTTCCAGTTTTGACCCCAAAACACAATTAATGTCCCTGTGTAATTCGCAATCCTTTTGGCACGTTACTCCATCTCGCTCATAATCGATATTGAAGACCTTCTGTTCCCTTACAGTGCGAGCAAGGATACAATCCCCCTTATCCAGGGGGATATTTACCCTTCTCACACTTTCATCCAGGAGAGTCCCCTTAGGGGAGTACTGATTGCTTAGTGACGAGAGGATTTCGGAGAACTTATCCCGTTTACCCTCCAGGTTCTTCCAAATCTTCCCCGCTTCTTCGGCATTATCAGGTCCTACCCCCATCATTCCGGTGAGGCAATTTCTCCTTTCCTCCGTCAGGAAAAGCATGGCCCGATTGAACCCCATCCCGTCCCCCATGGTGATGGCGGTGAGGATGATGTGGAGGATCTGTTCGAACTTCATGGTGGACAAAAGGGCATTATTGATTTCATACAAGAGGGAGAGTTGGTTAGCTTGGCGATTCTTCTCTTCTGCGAGATTTGTGGCATCAAGGCGTGCGGAGGCATTCTCTATGGCATTGGCCATTTGGTTGGCCATGATGGGAAGCAGCCGCTCATCTTCCCGCCTTAAGGTATTGTTTTTCGGTAAGTCCCCTGCCTGCTTCCCGTAGACGGTAAGCGTCCCAAAGGCCTTTCCCCTAGATATGAGGGGAGCGCAAAGCAAGGAAAGGTGGGGCGCTCCCTTTCTATTTTGATTAACATCGTCAATGAAGGTGGGTTGCCCCGTGGAAAGGACCCCCTTGGCGATTTCATCGTCGAGAAAGACGAGGGAGTGAGGACATGTTCCTAATTGTGACTCAATTTGAAGCTTCTGGGTTCTCGCCTCTTTCAGCCTCAATGTCCCTCCGCTCGCCCCTAAAACCCTGGTGCTCGTCCTGACGACCAGCTCCAGAAGATCCTTCCATTCGATGGTCGATGTGACGATCTTGCTCGATTCGTAGAGGCCGGTCAATTCGGAGATTCTCCTTTTGGCCTCGGAGGAGAGTTGGGCATTTCGAAATATCCCAGATATCTCCCTGCCAACACTCAGAAGAAATTCCCTCTCATCCTCCCCAAATCTCCTCGACCGAGCGTAGTAAAGGGAAAGGATCCCAAAGGAAAGGATATCATCGGCAATAGGGATGAGGGCAAGGCTAAATGGAGCGGTTTCCTCCGGGGTCATCCCTTTCAGATTCACACCCTTATGGTCATTTCCGGAGATAAATGAGGGTTGACGGGATTGGGAGACCTTTTCCATCAAGCCTTCCCATCCAGGACTTCCCGTGGGATCCGGGTCTCTGTGGTCGCGTTGGCTAGAGGCCGCCAGCGTGAAGGAGTTTGTGTCCTTATGAAAGGCGTAGAGGGCACAAAAGTCCGTTGAGAAAGCCTCGGCGAGAATTCCAACGATTCGGGTGAGTCGGCCATCGATGTCAAGGGTGGAGTTGGAAACCCGAATGATCTCTCCCAGGATTTCGCATTCCCTGTGGGTAGAGGAGCTCATCTGTCTCAATCCCGGTCCCCTTGGAGTGGTGCTTCCCGGAGGTACTTCGCCGCTTCCTCAGGGGGAGTGGGGTTTATGTAAAATCCCGTTCCCCACTCGAATCCAGCCACCTTCGTCAATTTGGGGATGATCTCGACATGCCAGTGATAAGATGCCTCATCCTGTTCATTGGTGTGGTTGGTGTGGAGCATAAAATTATACGGGGATCGGGGTAAGGTGCTGTCTAATTTTCTCAGGACGTCCGACAAGAGTGATGCTACGTCCTGGAATTGTGGCCTTTGCGTGCGGTGGAAATGCGCGCTATGATCCTTCGGAAGAATCCACGTCTCAAAGGGAAAACGAGAGGCAAAGGGCGCAAGGGCGATGGCCTCCCTATTTTCCCCGATTATCCGGGCTTTATACTCCATCTCCTGGCGGATGATGTCGCAGAAAACACACCTATCCTTATATTCATAATATGCCTTGGCACCATCTATCTCCTCGCTCACCCTTTTGGGCACTACGGGTAGGGCGATAATCTGGGAGTGGGAGTGTTCCAGGGAGGCTCCGGCAGCTGCACCGTGATTCTTGAATACGAGGATGTGCCTTAGCCGCTGATCGCGAGTGAGGTCCATAATTCTCTCCCGGTAGGTCGTAAGTACCATTACGAGCCTTTCGATTGGAAGCATGGAAAGCGTTTCACCATGGTTCGGCGTCTCGATGACGACCTCATGCGCACCGACCCCATTCATCTTGTCGTAGAGCCCTTCTCCCTCCCGGTTCAGCTCACCTTCCACTCTCAAGGCAGGAAATTTGTTGGGGACGACTCGTAATTTCCAACCAGTGGAGTTCGGTTGAGAGCCGTTTTCTCGAATGGCGAATACCTCGGGTGGGGTTTTGTCCTCATTGCCCTCGCACAGTGGGCAAAAGCCACCTTTTACCCTGATTTCCTCGGGAAGAAATTCCGAAGGCCTTCTCCCCCTTTCGGCGGAGATGATGACCCACCGGCCGACGATCGGATCTTTCCTCAATTCAGGCATCTCTTTTTGCGGTCGCTAGAGCGGGGAGATTCTATTCGCCCCTCATCTTTTCCCTAGTTTCCTCTTCCGTTTTGCACTCGATACACAGGGTAGTTACGGGCCTCGCCATAAGCCTCTTCTCCGAGATCTTCTTGCCACACATCTCACAAATGCCGAAGGTCCCGTCTTCGATCCTTTCCAGGGCTTCGTTCAACTTTTGAATGAGCCTCCTCTCTCGGTCGCGTATTCTGAGGGTGAAATTACGATCCGATTCAAGGGATGCCCTGTCAGTTGGATCGAGAAGCTCCTCCTTGTAATCGTCGGACATGCCGCTGACCGTCTTTTCCGCTCCCTCCAACAAGGCGTTCAGCCTCTCTACTAAAAGCTTTTTGAAATAGAGACGCTTTTCCTCATCCATTCAAGCCCCCTGATAATCAGGCCCTCGTAAACTTCATTGAATAGAAAGGAAAATTATGACGGCTTCGTAAAAAGTCCATTTGCCGTTCGACATGCTCACGGCCCTGAGCAAAGCCGAATGGCTGCTTTGCGCTGCATCCTTCGTCATTGCAGCGTACTTCTCTTTGTACGCCTCATTCCTCAGGATTTGCGCGCCTTGCATCTGAATCTTTTTACTGTGCCGTCTGATTCCGACTTTTTACGAAATCATCAAATTATAAATCAGTAAATATATTACAGTTAATTTCTAAAAGTCAATACGGTGGGCCAAAATATGCCCATCTTTCTCTGGGGTTTCAAGGCAACATGGGACCCCCCTCCAGTCCCACTCTTTTGATCACTCATGTCACCTGTGTTACCTCTGTGAACGCGAGGACAAACGAGGGAGTACATTGACGGAGAGGATTCCCGAAGTCGAAGTACCACGTAACAGGGATTTAGTGGAACATTACACATAAATGACAAAAAAGATCTATGAAAATCTTCCGTAAGGGAGTTACTTAACAGGGTCAAGGGGAACGGGATCGACGAAGGTCAGGGCCTCGAAGTTCGCACGGGGCTGGGGATATTTTCCATTTTCACCATGGAGAACTCGCAAGATCCGAATTGACCCTATTGAACTGTTCCCGGTAATGGTCGCACTGGAACGGGAAGATGCCGGTGAGTTCGGATTGGAGGGTCTCATCGATTGCGAAGTCGTATCGCCGCATCAACTCCCTGTTCCGGGTAACCCAATAGAAGGAGTTGCCCCAAAAACCCCTTTATCGTTCTAGCCTTCGAGGTCAGGTGGGCTGAAAAGGCCTGAAGGAGATTATCTGCGCCTTGATTCTCCACATAGTAACCGCAATACCTGATGGGATGAAGATGCCGGAGTGAGAAACCCGCGATCCAAAGCTGAGGGGCGAGAAGCTGCGGTTCCAATCTTGTTTCTTTTTGTGGCACTATTTTTGCTTTTTTGAGATTAACCTCTTATAGACGATTGCCTTACTCACGTGAGGAGGGGCCTGGTGGTTTCCCTCCGCGGATAAACATATGAAAAACTATGAAAAATTTTCCCATGGGAAAGGACAAAAATTCGCCCAACTGGCGAAAAGGATTCCGCTTCTGCTTTCGATTTTTCTCCTGTTCATGGCCTCTTCAGTTTCACCCAAAGAGACCTTGGATATGATCCTCAATTCGAAAATATATCCCTATCCCCCTTATTCCTTTAAAGCTCACTTTCGTCATTCGCTCCAGGTGAAAGTCATCGAGGATAACCGCCCCCATTACGAAAGGGTCAGTAAATCCAATCCCTCTAACTTCATCGACAAATCCTCTTGGTCAGAACCCGTAGCAGTAATGGTGGAAAAGGTCTTAGAGAGGGAGTTTCTCCTCTCCAATCTGTTCGATTCGGTTAGTCGAGACGACGAAGGTTCCTCCTTGTTGTTAGAGATCGATCTCAATTCCTTTTCAGCCGCATGGGAACGTGGCAGATCGGGCTTGAAGCCCATCTTTACCATTTACGGAGCCGCCGACCTGAATGCCTCCTTGGTTTCGAGAAGGGAGGAGACAATCCTCTTGATCAAAAATTACCGAGAGGGAACTGAGGCGGAGGTCACTCAGTTCCGGAACAAAGAGGATCATGCGGCCATTCAGGTGGGGAAGGCCTTTAAGAAGGTAGTGGTGAACCTCATGGAGGATATTAAACACCGCCTGGAAAGCTTAGAGATCGAACCCATTAAGGTAAAAAAAGGCCGAACTCCGATCAGAAAACGGCTTCCAAAAAAGGAAGGAGCGAGCAAAAAGCGGTCTCCGGGGAAGCAACAACGGAGAACCGGGAAACCAAATAGGGAAACGATTCCCCCAAAAGAACCGGATCATATCTCATTGGAGCCCATAGGACCCAAATAGGGATGTTAAGCATAGAGGTTTCATGAATCCCATAGAGCCTTACGGATCCTACTATCTGACTAAGAAGATCGCCACAGGAGGAATGGCGGAGCTCTTCCGGGCCAGAAGAAAAGTCGGCCTTGATGGCTTTGAGAAGATTCTAGCCATAAAGAGAATCCTTCCACACCTCAGCAACAACCGGGAATTCGTGGCCATGTTCGCCGATGAGGCCAAAATCGCCGCGCAATTAACCCACCAAAACATCGTCCAAATTTTCGATTTCGGTAGGTTGAACGAAACCTCCTTCATCGCCATGGAATTCGTCTTGGGGAGTAACCTCCGCGGAATCATGGAGAAAACGAGGCAATTGAATACGCAGCTTTCCGCCAATGATTGCGTTTTCATTATCACAAAGGCGGCCATCGGGCTCGACTATGCCCACCGCAAACAAAATCTCCAAAATAGTCCCCTCCATATTATCCATAGAGATATTAGCCCACAAAACATCTTGGTCTCCTATGAGGGAGAGGTGAAATTGACCGATTTCGGCATTGCAAAGGCGGCTTTAACGACCTCCGTTACTAAAGCGGGGGTTTTGAAGGGCAAGGTTTCCTACATGTCTCCCGAGCAGGCTCGTGGGGAGGGATTGGATAGCAGATCGGACATATTCTCATTGGGGGTCGTTCTTCATGAACTGCTGACATATCGAAAGCTCTTCGAGGGACAGTCCGAACTCCAGATCCTGGAAAGGCTGAAAGATCCCCATATAGAGCCCCCATCCCATTTTGACCGGGATATTCCAACTGAATTGGATCGGATCGTTTTGAAGGCCTTGGCCCTGAGCCCGCAAGATCGGTATCAATCCGCGGAAGAAATGTTTACACAATGCGAAACCTTTCTCGCCTCCCAGGATGACTTTCCCAGCACCAACGGCTTCCGAAACTTTCTGCAGATTATCTTTAGGGAGGATATAGAGCGGGAAAAGAGGGAAATCCAGGAGGAATTCGATCAGGTAAGTTCCCTTGAAGACAATCAAGAGGAGACTCATTCCTTTACCCTCCTTACACCTTCCGCGGCTTCCAATGAACGTTCCTTTCTCTCTCGCGCCTTCGGCTTATTTTGGAGGCTTAAGCATACAGGTGCCATCACAGGGGCCCTGGTTCTAGCGTTCCTTCTAATCCTATCCTTTTTCCCTACCCCCTCCCGGACGATTAAGAAGGTCCCGACTGCGGATGACCATGTTCGTTATGCCCTTTTCTGTCTTGATAGGGCCAGATTTGACCGGGCTGTTGCGGAGTTCGAAAAGGCCTTCGCAATGGAGCCATCCTATGCCATGAGATACCGGAAGCAGTTGGCACGGGTCTTTCTGGAACGGGGGAAAGCGAACCTCCCTGGAAAATTGGAGAAGGCTATCAGGGATTTTACGGAAGCTCGGAGGCTCGACCCGGGAAATCATGAGGCCTATTTTCAGCTGGGGCGAGCATTCACGAAGTTCGGGAAATACGACGAAGCCCTCAACCAATATGAGCAAGCAATTGCCATAATGCCCGAGAACCCGGATGCCCATTTTAATCTCGGATACATTTTTTTGGATAGGAAGGAATATGCCAGTGCTGCCCGGGAATTCGAGGAGGTCATTCAACTCAAACCACCATATCTAAGCGATGCGTATGTCAACATGGGAATCGCCCGGTACAAAGCGGGCCAGCATGAGGAGGCCCTCATGGCCTGGAAAAAGGCGCTTCAATTGAATCCCAAAAATGGAAGCGTATCTGAATACATCGATGTCGTTGAGGCCACATTGAGGAAAAGAAGGCCTTGAGGAGGAAGGGACTTCTCTTATCAAAGCTCTCTTCCCGATGATGAATTGGGTATCAATGGATGGTGGAAAATGATGATGCCGGTTTTCCCGTGTTGCCGGCGAAGTCCCGGAGGCGTGAACGGAGTTGGCCGAATCAGGGAAAAGAAGAAAAGTTTGGTGGAAATGAATTGTCGTCCCGTGAACTGTAAGTAACTCTCTGCACCCTTCACATCTCGGAACACCGGATGAAGTCCCTTACGAACTGATTAGCAGGGTGTTTTCGAATCCTTGAAGGGGTATCGATCTGGATGATTTTTCCCTCTCGCATCATAGCCACCCTGTCTGCAAGGACAAAAGCCTCGGGGAGGTTGTGGGTGACGTAAATCGTTGTCCCCCCTATCTCAGTGTGATAATCCTTCAACTCCTTGCGGAGGGCCAATCGATGTTGGGGGTCTATGTTCGAGAGGGGTTCATCCATCAGCAGTATTTGGGGCTTGACAGTTATGGCCCTCCCAATTCCTACAATCTGTTTCTGGCCTTCCGATAACTGGCTCGGCTTTCTGCGATAGAGCCCCCTCCCAATACCAAGCCGGCTTGAAATGGTATCAACTCTCTCTCCGATTTCCCGGGGAGGCCGGCTTCGAATCTTCATGGAAAAGCTCAGGTTACTATAAAGGTGTTTATCAAACACGCGCATGTGAGGCCAGAGAGCGTTGTCTTGAAATACCATGCGAACCCCTCGCCGAGACGGCTTCTCGTGGTTCACACATCGACCGTGGATATAGATATAACCCTCATCAATCTTCTCCAGCCCTGCGATTAACCGGAGCAAGGTGGTCTTTCCACATCCGGTTGGGCCTACGACGGCGACAAACTCCCGATCATCGACCATAAGGTCCACATGCGCAACGGCGTGCACGGATCCGTATCGCTTACTGACACGGTCAAGGACGAGGCTCTTATTGGGTGGTATATATCCAGACGGTTTTTCCATAGCTGGGCCTTGCGGGTGTTGAATATAATATCATTGCCTTCTCTTATGGCGGAGAATCACGAATATGGAGGCGAAGAGAATGAGGAGAAGGCTTACTATCTGGGCAGTTCTAAACCCGGCCAACATGAGGCTATCCGTCCTGAGGCCCTCAATCCAAAAGCGACCGATGGAATAGAGCATGAGGTAGGCAAGAAATACATCGCCCTTGATTATGGCTCTTCTCCGTCTGAGCCATAGCAAGAAGAGGAAGACACAAAAATTCCAGAGGGACTCATACAGGAAGGTAGGGTGGAAGTGAGTTTGTTGAATATAATGGAGAGGTCGATGGGCCTCATCGATGAAAATTCCCCAAGGCAAATTCGTTGGTCCTCCGAAGGCCTCCTGATTAAAGAAGTTACCCCAACGTCCAATGGCCTGGCCGAGAATGAGGCTCGGGGCACAGATATCGGCAACCTGCCAAAAGGAAAACTCCTTCAGGCGAGTATAAATCAGCCCAGAAACAATTCCTCCGATAATTGCTCCATGAATTGCGAGTCCGCCGTGCCAGAAGGCCAGGATCTCTCCCAGGTTATTTCGGTACAAATCCCAGGAGAAGATGACATAATAGAGCCTGGCGCCTAAGATGGCACTTATGAGCATGTAAAAGAATAGATCGTAGATGAACTCGATGCTCAATGCCTGCCGTTTGGCTTCCCGCGCTGCCAGGACTAGTCCGAGGATCACCCCAGCCATGATAAGCACTCCGTACCACCGGATGCTCAAGGGACCGATTTGGAAGATTACCGGTCTCATACCGTTCGATTTACTCCCCTTTTCCCTCTTGAAGCCAGACTCCCACAAGAAAACTCATGGTAACCCGACCAGCTAGCGCGTTTTCCCTGTCCATTGCGGTGATTTGACCTCTACCATAGGACCGTTTCTTGCTTACTTCATGCACGGTCTCTTTGTCCTTCGTGTCGCTTCCGGATGTTCCACCATGACGATGTATGGCGATGTCGTGGGTTTTCCAATTGCCCACTATCTCCTCGGCGGTTCATTTTACGTATCCCTCTTTCGATCGGCTTTGTTTCCGATGGTTTCTCTTCAAGCAGGATTTCGAGAACGGGTCACCTTCCCCCTCCTCACCGATATGATTTCGGCGGCGATGCTCAAGGCGATCTCCCCGAGTGTCTCCGCACCGATATCCAGGCCTATTGGAGCGGAGAGTTTGGAGAAATGCTCCTTTTCTATCCCCTGCGAGATCAGATCCTCCTTGATGGTTCTGATCTTTCTCTTGCTTCCGACCACCCCCACATAGCGAAAGTCCTTTGCGATGAGGCGTTCGAGAACGGCTTTGTCTTTTGAAAAGCCTCGGGTGAGGATTACGATATATGTGGAGCTATCAGGTGAGAGCCTTTCCGCATAAGACTCCATATCTTCCGAGAGGAGCACCTCGATATCCACGAATCGATCTTCTTCGGGCGTCTTTGGGTTATCATCCACCACGGTAACACGAAAATCCAGCGACCGCATCAGCGGTGCCAACGCTCTCGTAATATGGCCACCACCGAATATGACCAGTCTCTCCGGCTGGTTAATGGGTTCGATGTAGACCTCAACCTCACCACCACACATCATGTCCAGGTCCCCTTTGAGGTCAAAGGATTTCAGCTTCGCTTCCCTCCTTTTTATGGATTCAAGGGATTCCTCGATGACTTTTTTTTCCAGACCACCACCCCCCACGGTTCCGAGGATACTCCCGTCCTCCATAATGATCATCTTAGCCCCAGCCTTCCTCGGGGTTGACCCTTTCGTGCGTACGACGATGGCTAGGGCACCTCGTCTTCCTTGGTCTTTCATATCAGCTAACGCTCGGTATATGTCCTCCATTTCAGTTCCCTTTCCCCATTACGTTCTTGATCCGTGAAATTTTGCGGGCGAATTCCCTTCCGGGCTCCATGTGGGAACCTGAATTTCCGTCCAACGGCATAACTCCATCGGATCAAGAGGTCAATACGTTAGGCCTTCCCCTCAAGAGACTCGGCAGGGCCAATGATCTTTGTAGCAAATTCGTATTTGGAGTCCATTGAAGAAGGTCCTTCCTCAGTTTGGCATGGAGGAAGGAGGAGACCTCGTGGATATCCTGACTAAGCCCTACGATGATACGGGTCATCTCGAGGCACTCAAGGGAAGGGGGTGACCACTACCTCATTATTCTTTCGGGGGTACTCTTGATGGTCAGTTTATCCTTAAGTACTATGATACGCGCCTATCTCCGGCCGACTCATGAGCCCTTCTTGAACCGATCCACCAATTCTTTCGTCTCGGGATCGTCCTTTACCTTTCCATCCAGGGAAATGGTGGTACCGATGAACGTACTCTTTCCGCGAGAATCGCTCTCCAACTCCTGCAAGCGGGCCTGGGATCTCTTCCTGAATTCCTCCAATTTCTTGATATACTCCTCCCTTCTATCCCGGGGAATGGATTTCGCCCTCCCCGTCCCCCTTCGGTAGGAATCCAGTTGCCGTTCGATAGTTCTGATCTGTCTTTCCATATTGGCCTTGCGACTGAGATCAACGAAATCACGGGCGCCCTTGAGTACATTCAAGTCGATCCTTCCTAGGTATTGTCCCTTTGGGTAAGCCTGAAAAAGGAATGCCTTCCAGCCTCCATCGGACTGTAATGTTTGGCGGTAGGCCCCCTTACCTCCACTTCCAATGATGAAGTGAACATCCTTCACCTGCTGAACCAGCTTGCTGTATTCCTTAAAAGAGCCCAGGTTGTTCAGGCCCACGATGACTTCGCAATCCTTCCCAAGCTCGGCTGCGACCCTCTTCGTCGCCGCTATTGGATTGGATATGAAATATCCCTCAGAAGTGTCCCCCTCATTGTGGCGGATATTGGAGGTCAGGCCAAAAACGCCTACCCTTATTCCGCCGAAATCCAACACCACATGGGATTTGAAGACCGGCTTGCCCCCCTTTTCCTCGAGGAGATTGGCAGAAAGGAGGGGCAAAGGAACCTCTCTCTCCAACTCCCTCAAGAATTCGATTCCTGCCGAAAGGTCATCCGAACCAACGTTGACGGCCTGATAGCCCATGCGTTTATAGGCCATTGCGATTAATCTGGCCTTCTCCTTCTCCTGGGAAGGGGGAGAATATTTGCCCTTAAAGAAACTGTTGCCCGCGTCGAGAATGAGGAGCTCTGTTCCTTCCTTCTTGAGATCCTTGATAAAGGTGGCCCGCCGGGCCAAACCTCCCAGAAGCCTGTTCCCTCAGGTGGGGCAGGGGTCAATTATCCCACGCATATCATTGGAGTAGAGGAGCGTTAATTCAACCGCCTCCACGGGTTGACAAAGGACCAGAAGGCCCAACGCAAGGGTCACCAGTATCATCCTTTTCATTGAAATTCCCCTTTTCGTCATTGACTTCTGGTTTTCATACTATTTATAGCACAAATTCCAGCTTAAGAAAGGGCTTTCTCCAAATCCTCTTCCTGAATCCCCACCTTTTTGTGGATTTTCTGTTTGTTGCAGCGGTATTCCTCGATGGCTAGTCTCAATGCATCGGCAGCCAAGGTGAAGCAGGGGAACTTTTCCTTGGACAATTGGCTCAAGATGTCCTTTGCCGTTTCATCCGAAATGTTTAAAGCTTCCTCAATGCCCTTTCCCTTGATCTTCTCGGTGATGATGGAGCTCGTTGCAATGGCGGCGCCGCATCCGAAGGTCTTGAATTTCGCATCCACGATAACATCGTTTTTCACTTTTATGGACATTTGCATGATGTCGCCGCAGGTTGCATTCTTCACGATACCGGTACCATCGGCATCCGCGATCTCTCCAACATTTTTAGGGCTTTGGAAGTGATCCATTAAGAATTTTGGATACTCGGTCACTTTTTCCCCCTGGATTGGCTCAATCGTGGTTGTCGCTCCGGCAGTTCATGAGCTTTTTCCAACTTTTCGACCCGCTCCTCCAGTTTTTCGTGGAGTTGTAGGATCAATTTCATCACATCCGATAAAGGGTCAGGAAGGTTTCCATGCTCGAAGTCGATGACGGCCCTTTTCCCCACATCCGATTCCACCACCCTTCCCGGCACTCCTACAACGGTAGCACCAGGGGGGACATCCCTTATGATCACGGAACCCGAACCGATCTTCGCCCCGTCTCCTATGGTAGTAGGCCCGAGAACAGTACTGTTGGAACCCACCACAACTCGGTTTCCCAGGGTGGGATGGCGTTTCTTCTTCTCCAGGGTCGTCCCGCCGAGGACGACCCCTTTATAGATTAGACAGTCGTCTCCAATTTCGGCCGTCTCACCGATCACTACCCCCATTCCGTGATCGATAAAGAAGCGGCGGCCAATGGTCGCGCCGGGATGGATTTCAATCCCCGTTAATCCCCGATTGATATGGGATATGAACCTGGCGAGGGTAGGCCACTTGTGTTGGTAAAAGAAATGGGCGATCCGGTGCATCCAGATGGCATGAAGGCCTGGGTAACAGAGGAATACCTCCAGAAGGTTCTTGGCAGCCGGATCCCGTTCAATAATGGTTTGCAGATCTTCCTTTAGCCTTTGGAACATATCTCCATTGGTTCCGAATCTTAAAGGGCAATAAATTTATATAATTGCACCAAAGTCGATGAGAATGCAAGGGAATATTTGTTGAATAATGGTCCCGGGGCATCGGGGATTCCCGGAAACGATCGGTGAAATTCAGATTACTATATCATATTCCCCTTGGCTTTTCACCGGGGTCGGGAAGGGATACATTTTGCCGAAATAAGATCTCTTGGAAAAGGAGCTCTGAGTGCGAAATATCTTGAGCAGCGAAGAGAGATTTTTCCAGAGATTTCGAATTTTTCCCTTGACAACTAAACATATGTATAGTATATTTGGGGAAAACAGGAGGAAAGGTAATGAATTTAACTCCTCGGCAGAGAGAGGTTCTGGATTTCGTAAAGGAGTTCACCCTGGAAAGTGGTTATCCTCCCTCCGTAAGGGAGATCGGCCGCCATTTCGACATCTATCCACGGGCGGCCTTCGATCACCTCAAAGCCCTGGAGAGGAAGGGATACCTGAGGCGGAGGCAAGCCAAATCCCGTGGCATCGAGATCCTGGATTTCACCGAGAGGAGGCCTGGGATCTCCATCCGCGAGATTCCCGTCTTGGGAAGGGTGGCAGCCGGGAAACCTACCCTGGCCGTGGAAAATATCGAGGACGTCGTTCCCTTGGCGCGGGATTGGGCAGAGGGGGAAGAGGTCTTCTTGTTGCGGGCGAAGGGAGAGAGCATGTCTCCCTATATCCTCCCGGGAGATTACGTCTTGGTTCGCTGTCAATCCTCCGCTGATAACGGCGATGTGGTTGTCGCCCTGATCGACGACGAGGCAACGGTGAAACGGTTCTTTCTCAGGGGGGACGAGGTCCTCCTCAAACCAGACAACGAGGCATGGGAGGCGGTTACGGTGAGGGAGGGGGGCAGGGGTTTTCAAATCCTAGGTAAGGTCATCGGGATCTTCAGGAGGGTATGAGGCAGGGTGAGAGGGAAGAGGCAAGAGTCGCACAGTCTGCCCGAGCGGTCTGGTGGGATCAACGTCTTCGATCTCCTGGGCTTGGGAGAATGGAGTCATTCCGGGTCGCCCTTCCCGAAGACCCTCTTTTGGGGGGAGGGAACAGTGGTTTTATCCTCCTATCTGGCCGGCCTTGTGGCGGCATCGGGGATGAAGCCGATCTTCGTGGATGGGGCAAACGGCTTTGACCCCTATATCGTCTCCCGTTTTGCGAGGAGACGTTCCCTGGTTCCCGCTCATCTCCTCAAGGAGGTCGTCGTTGCCAGGGCCTTTACCTGCTATCAACTCTTCACCTTGATCCGAGAACGGTTAGAAGCGATGATAGACTCCTATCACAATCCATTGGTCATCCTCCTTGGTCCCATTACTACGCTGCTCGATGAGGATGTTCCCGAGCAGGAGGTGAATCTCCTTTTCCGGGGAGTGATCGAGAAACTCGATGAGCTCAACCCAAAGGGACTTCCCTTTCTTTTGATGCAACCCCCTGTTCCTTCCAGAAGCCGAAGGGGACATCTCTTGAAGCGACTCTCCCGTTGGTCGGACATGGTCGTGAGGGCGATGGGTGAGGAAGGGAGGTTGAAGCTGGTTTTGGAGAGGCCGTTGAGAACGGGAGGAGGGGGGAAACTTCTGAGGTCTCAGCGAATTCCGCTGAGGGGCTTGGGCAAGAGGGGGCATATCGGTGGGTAGGACGGTTCTCCCCTATAGCCAGGTTTTGGAACGGGAATACACCGAGTGGAAGAAGTTTCGCCGGGGATTGAGAAAGGATGATCAGAAGGTCTTCGATCGTCTCTTTAACCTGGCGCGCCTCCATGTGCAGGCGGGGGTCTATGCCTCCCGTCCCTGGCCCCTCGAGGCGATACTGATTTCCATCCTTTTAGAGCACCACAAGGAATTGGAAGAGCTCAGGGCCAAGTGCAAGAGGATGGAGGAGGCGTCGGGTAAGACGGCCTCTCCATCAGAGAAAGGCGAAAGACGTTTAAGGTTAAAGGGGAGAGGCGGAAGGGGAAATGTCAAAGTTCAAAATCCAAATGACAAATAACTTATAACGGACACGGATCACGAACACGAGAATCAATGTCAAAGTTCAAAAGGAGAAAGCTCTGAAAAGCTGGAAAAAGGAGCTCTGAGCGCGAATTAAGATTTTTTCATTCTGGAGATTTCATTGCTACGGGAGAAAAGCCGTTGTCCCTGAGCGAAATGTGCTGGAGAAGTGAGGTACCCATCGAGGCTACTATTGCGGAACCGGTTGTTGACCGGGTTCCCCGGAGCGAACATTAAAGAATTTTGGCCAACCATTCTTAGTGAAGCGAAACGGTCGCAGAGCCATTGTTTGAGTTCGTAGGGGGAGTTTTGGGTTTGCAGTGAAGCGAACTTTAGAATGGTCCAAGATTCTTTTCAGTGAGCGGATGGGGATTCGGGCAACAAACTAGAAAGCGCTGAAGCGAAGGGACAAGGGTTTTTTTCTTTGAAGAAAAAATATTTTGAGCAGCAAAGAGCGACTTTTTGAGAGATCTCATAAAGTATAAACCGTAATTCGGAGTGGAGATCAAACTCTTCGTGGGAACATGGAAACCGAGGGTTGGCTTTTCGATGTGTATCCGTGGCAGTCGGCCATGGTTCTGTGGATCTATGGTGATGACGGCGGAATGCTCCGGTTAGAGGACTCCTACCGACATCATCTCTACGCTCGAGGTCGGAGAGAAGATCTAGAGGGACTTTTGAGCTTTCTGAGGAAACGGCGGCTCCTTCTCGGATTCGGGTGGGCTCGGAAGCAGGACTTTTGGAGTGGGCAGGAGATAGATGTGCTGGACCTGGAGATGGGAGCCTGTGACCATGTGCCTGGACTTTTTAGGTTGCTGGCGGGTTTCGAGGATCGCATCACCTTCTATAACTGCGATATCCCCCTGGCCCAATCTTATCTCTATGAGAAAGGCCTCTTTCCCACGGGACGCTGTTGGGTGGAGCATGAAGATGGCCGGGTCCTGAGGATAGAACCTCGCTGTTCCCCCTGGGAGATCGAGTACATCCTCCCTCCCCTTCGGACCATGGAGATCCGCATAGAGGGAAACCCCCTGCTTCCCTTCGGGCGAGGGAATACCCTGGTAGTGGAATGTGAGGGGTACCGGCTGGAGATCGATCCCCAAGTGCCCTCCGATGTGCCGCTCCAGATCAACGCCCTTCTGGAGAGGTTTGACCCGGATGTGATCCTCACCGAACACGGTGATTCCCACATCGTCCCCTCTTCGGTCAGGATGAGCCGGAGGGAAAAGATCCCCCTGATTCTGGACCGGGAGCCGAGCCCCGTCCACCGCATTCCGGATCTGAAGGGGCGCTCTTACTTCTCCTACGGCCGTATCCTTTACCATAGCCCGGCCTACCCCCTCTTTGGGAGGTGGCATATTGACCGAGCAAACTCCTTTCTCTTCGGGGAGTCGAGGCTTGAGGGGATCATCGATTTGGCCAGGCTTTCCAAGGTCCCCGTCCAACGAGCAGCGAGAACCTCCCCCGGAACGATTATCACCTCGATGCAGTTGGATCGTGCTTTTGGCGAAGGGATCCTCATCCCGTGGCGAAAGGGTGAACCCGAGAAATTCAAGACGGCATGGGACCTCTTAGTTGCGGATAAAGGTGGGTTGGTCTTTCACCCTCCCCAGGGGATCCATGAGGATATCGCGGAGATCGATTTCGCCTCCATGTATCCCACCATTATGGCCGTTCACAACATCTCTCCAGAGACCGTCCTCTGCGCCTGTTGTTCCAATAGCAGGGTCCCCGAGGCGGGATACAACATCTGCGAGAAGAGGGAGGGACTGATCCCAAGGACCCTTAAGCCCATTCTTCGAAGACGCCGGATGCTGAAGGAAATGAGCAAGAGGGTGGGAGGGCAGAGGGGTGAGAACTATCGCCGACGTCACATTGCACTGAAGTGGATACTCGTCACGTCATTTGGCTATTTAGGGTATCGTAATGCCCGCTTTGGGAGGATCGAGGCTCATGAGGCGGTGACCGCCTTCGGCAGAGAGAAGTTGCTTCAAGCTAAGGAGATCGGGGAGAGGAGGGGCTTCCGACTCATTCACGCCATTACGGATTCCCTCTGGATCAGCAAGGATGGCCTCGCCGAAGGGGAAGTCCTGGCCCTCTGCGAGGAGATTACCCGAGAGGCGGGGATTCCCATGAACTTGGAGGGGATCTACCGATGGATGATCTTTCTGCCCTCCAAGGTCAAGCCGGAGCTTTCCGTGGCCAATCGATACTTCGGCTTGTTCGAGGAAGGGGAGATCAAGGCGAGGGGATTGGCCTTTCGGAGAGGCGATATGCCGGCGATGGTTAAGGAGGCTCAGCTCCGTATGCTTGAGGTATTGTCCCGGGCAAAGGATGTGGATGGGTATCGATCGAAAATCCCCGAGGTCTTCGAGGTCCTCCTCGATTTCGTGTTAAAATTGAGAAACGGCGAGGTCGTATCTTCAGAGCTGGTGGTTTCCAAGACCCTCTCCCAAGAACCCTCGGATTACAAGGTGGACAATCTCACCGCCCTAGCAACCCAGCAATTGGAAGATGTGGGGGTTCGGATTCACCCAGGGGAGAGAGTCCCCTATGTCATCAGGGATGCGAAATCCAAGGTGAAAGAAGATCGGGTAAGGGCAGCCCCCCTTATCAGGCCCGAGGATGGATGTGACGAGGAGAAATACACGGAGCTCCTTCTGAAGGCGGCCGAGGAGGTGCTTATCCCTTTCGGTTATGATATAAGCCTTTTGCGGAGATTGGTCGATTTCTCCCTGAAGCACGAAGAAGAGGGATCGTTGGGTCCGTTCTGCACAAACATCCCGTGACGGAAAATCGCATACGTGTGCCCTATCCAATGAGGCTTCGAGGGAGCCGCCGAATTCATCTCAGTGAACCCTTTGAGTTATCAGGACGGTATTATAGCGGTCAAGAAATATGAGATCTAACGGGGCATCTGCCTCATCCGGGAAATTCGTGCAATCTAGGGAAGCAATGGACAGAACAAGGAGGGAAATTATTGATGGACCGTTGTGACGCCTGGGGGAACATCGAGCTTGAAGATATCCGACTCGATGGGGCCATTGGTCTTTACCCTCTGAAATTCGAAGGACATGAATGGCTCTTTCAGAGGTTCGCGGAATTCAATTCGGAAGGGCCACCACTGTCCGCCGGTCTTCTTGTATTCGGCGTAACTGGTGATGAAGTAGGGTTGCTCCCCCGGTCCAAGAAGGGTTTCCCTTTTGATGAAAAGGGATCGTGCATCGATCTCGGTCTTCTTCACCAACCGCTCCTCCTTCAGGTGATTCAGTACGATATCGCCCTGTGGGTTCTGAGCAAAAGAGAGCTCTTCGGCCTCATCGATCCCCACCTGGAGAATCCCCTTCATTAAATCCAGAGGCGTCAGGCCAGATCGTTGCTTTTTCGTTCCCTCACCTAAATCGGCCTTGAAAACCGTATTCTTATTGGGTATATAGGCTTCAATAAGGTTTCCTTTCATCACGAGATCGGAAAGGGTGGGGCCGAAGGTTTGGAATACCTTAAGCCTCAATTGGCTCGGCCTCTTGAAGAAAAGAAGCGCCTTATATGTTCCCGCGTATGGTTTCTTCTTAGATATGACGGTTAACTGGGCTTCAACGGTCTGGATCGACCTGATCCTCTCATTAATGATATGTTTAATCCTTCTCGGAGATCGCTCCCCCTCTACCTCGGGTGGAGGAAGGGGGTGTGTGGAAGGACCCTTACAGGATAGCAATAGAGCCAATGATAAGAGTATCAAGAGTTTTCGTAGGGTGGAAAGCCTTAAGGCGCTCATTTCATCCCCTAAATGCGTGCCGCTGCTTCTTATATTAGAATAGAACAAAATCGTGGAATTATCCACCCCTTTGTGAAGGATATCGTCCATGGACATGATACCCTTCGGGGTTCTTGGAAAAGGGCGGGGGATACCATAGAAGGTGATTTTACGGAAGCTCCGGGGCCCTGAGATTCCATTTTGGCATCATGATACATCGGCTTGAATCTCTCAAAGTGGGAAGCGAGACTTGATGGGCTGGGTTGACCTCCATCTCCATACTACTGCATCCGATGGAGTACTTTCCCCTTCAGGGATTGTGCGATATGCCAAGGAACAAGGACTACAAGCCATCGCTATTACCGATCACGATACCATCGATGGAAATGCGGAGGCCCTGGACGAAGGGGAGAAATTGGGGCTTGAGGTCATCCCGGGGGTTGAAATCAGCGCGCAATTCGAGTTGGGAAGCATGCATATTTTGGGATTCTTCATCGATATAGGTAATAAAGATCTAAAGGAGAGGTTGTCATTGCTCCAAGAAACGAGGGCCAAACGCAATCCCAAGATGGTGAAGAAGCTCAGGGAATTAGGTGTGGCGATTAGCTATGATGAGGTCCTTCAAGCCTCTGGGGGAGGACAGGTCGGGAGGCCCCATTTCGCGCAAGTGTTGGTGAAGAAGGGATACGTACATACCATGCAAGAGGCCTTTGATCGGTATCTCGGAAAGGGAGCCCCTGCTTACGTTAATAAATTTCGTTTCGACCCCAAGGAGGCCATGGGATTGATACGGGAGGCGGGGGGGATTCCCGTATTGGCCCACCCATTCACCTTGCATATCCCATCCCCTGACCAATTGAATGCCCTGCTTGCTGAGTTGGTTCAGTTGGGGTTGATGGGGATTGAAATCTCTTATCCCGAACATACCAGGGATCAAATTTCCCTCTATAGGGACCTTGCCGAAAAACGTGGGCTTCTGGTCACCGGAGGTTCCGATTATCACGGCATCGAGGCCGATAGGGTGGAAATCGGAGTAGGCTCGAGGGATATGAGGCTCTCCTACTCCATGGTTGAGGCGATGAAGGAAGCCCTCGATTTGAATTCCTAGTCGTTACATTCCTTTTCTGGAGTTTCCTGGGTTTTACTGGCTATATTTTTGTAACACTTCGAATTTATTTCATATTTTATCTTTGATATGCGAACACCCTTGTCCCTTCGCTTCAGTCCTTCCGAGGTGACCCTTTCAGGGTTCGCAGGTGGGGAATACTTACCCCTTTCAGCCTCTAAAGGGCTGGCCTTCCCCTTCCTGCTCACCCTCGATGGGTACCCCACCTCTGCAGGAATTTACGCTCAGGAACAATGGTGTTCTGCAAAAACTCCAGACTCTTTTTCCCTTGACACTATAATTTCGAGTATGGTAAAAAATTCAAGCAGTTGTGAATCTTTTGCCCAGAAGATCAGGAAAAGGAAATGAAGAAAGGAAATAGTGAGAAAACACCGGGAGCTCTCCTTTGGAACCTTCTCTCCTCGGTACGATTGAGCATATTCCTCCTTATCCTCTTGGCGTTGACCTCCATAGTGGGAACCCTCATCAAACAGAACGCCCCCCCTTTGGAGTACATACAACAGTTCGGGGCTGGGCTTTATCGATTTCTCAATTTCCTGGGCTTCTTCGATATGTACCACTCATGGTGGTTCAGGGGAATCCTGGTCATTCTGGCCATAAACATCTTTTCGTGTTCTTCGAGTCGATTCCCCCGTATTTGGAGCAAGATCACCCGTCCCCAAAATGAAATCGGCAAGATCCAGAGTACCGGTCTCCCCTATTCCAAGCAGTTGGAACGGTCCTTATCACCCGATGAGACGGCGGAAAAGACATCCTCTATTACGAGAGGGATTTTCGGGAAATCCCTCGTCTCCGAAACGCCCGAAGCCATTACCATCTTCGCCGAACGGGGGAGGATGTCGAGGTTAGGGGTTGCCATGACCCACCTCAGCATCCTCATCATTCTCTTGGGCTCCCTCATCGGGTCGCTGTTTGGGTTCAAAGGCTTCGTAAACATCCTGGAAGGGGAGACCGTTGATCGGATCTTCACGGGACAACGCCACGGCGCGACGCCTAAGCCCTTGGGATTTAAGGTTAGATGCGATGACTTCCGGATTACCTATTACGATACGAACGCCCGAGAAAGGCTTGTCAAGGAATACATCAGCACTTTGGCCTTTTTGGAGGATGGGAGTGAGGTCATGAAAAAAGAGATTCGGGTAAACCATCCCCTCACCTTCAACGGGTTGAGGTTTTACCAATCCAGCTATGGGGATATTCCCGAAATCACCCTGACTGTTGAGAGGAAGAATCAGGGGGAAAATTTCTCCCTCGTTGCCCATGAAGGGGAAAGGGTGGGGATCCCGGAGTCAAAGGCATTTTTCCAAATTTTAAAGTTTCATCCGCAGATCCATAATTTGGGGCAGGGCATAGCCATGGCCTTCTTTCAGCCCATGGCCATGCCCCAAAGGTTCTGGCTGTTGAAGGCGAGGCCAATGCTCGTCGGTGGTTATCAATTTACCTTAAAAGAAGTGACTCAAAGGGAATATACGGGATTGGAGGTAACGAAGGACCCCGGTGTGTGGATCGTCTGGTTGGGGTGCATTCTCCTCGTTTGGGGTTTGATAGTGGCCTTTTTCTTCTCTCATCAGAGGATGTGGGTTCTTATCCCAAGGGGAAAAGGCACCATTTTGGTCTCGGGAACGACCAACAAGAACCGAGTGGCCTTCGAAAGGAGATTCCACAGGACAATAGCTGCATTAGAGCGTGAGTTATAGAGGAGTAAATCCCCTCGAGGGTGATATGGGATCGAGAAAAAAGGTAACGGCCATTGTTCTCTATGGGTACGGCATCAATTGCGAAACTGAAATGGCTCATGGTTGCAGGTTGGCGGGGGCCGACGTAGTGGATATAGTCCATGTGAATGAGATTCTGGGAGGAGAGGTTGCGCTGGACCAGTATCACCTTCTTAACTTACCCGGGGGTTTTTTGGATGGTGATGATCTGGGCGCTGCAAAAGCGGCGGCGAACCGGCTCAGATACGCGAGGGTAGGGACAGGGGGGGAAAGATTCCAGGATCAACTTCTTCGGTTCATAAGGGAGGGGAAGCTCATCTTCGGCGGTTGTAACGGGTTTCAGTTGATGGTCAAGCTTGGGTTGATACCGGGGTTTGACGGTGGTTATGAGACCCAGCACGTTACGTTAACCTTCAACGATTCCGGTAGGTTCGAGGATAGATGGGTATACCTGAAGATCAATGAGAAATCACCCTGCATATTCACGAGGGGGATCGAGGGGGTTTACCTCCCGGTAAGACACGGGGAGGGAAAGTTCATCCCCGGCGGGGAAGGGGTAAGAAAAAAATTGAAGCAGCGGAATCTCATTGTGGCCCAATATAGTGATTCGTCTTTTACCAAAGAGGTGATGGATTACCCATTGAACCCAAACGGGTCGATAGATGCCGTCGCGGGCATCTGTGATGAGAGTGGCAGGCTTTTTGGCATGATGCCTCATCCGGAAGCCTACCTCCATTATACCAACCATCCTAGATGGACCAGGGAGGATCTGCCTGAGGAGGGGATGGGGTTGGCCTTCTTTGGAAATGCCGTGAAGTATATTCGGGAGGAGTTACTCTGAGGGCCATAAGGAACCTTTGATCTCATACGGGAGGAAGGGAGATGAACAAGGCTGAGCTCGTATTAAAAGTCGCCGCGAGGGCGAATCTGACCCAGAAGGTGGCGAAGGTCATCGTGGATACAATCTTCGGGGGAATGAAGGATTCCCTCGCCAAAGGAGAAAGGATCGAGATACGGGGGTTCGGCAGCTTCGTGGTGAAGAATTATGGGGCGTACAAAGGGAGAAATCCTAAAACAGGGGCACTCGTGGATGTAAGCGGAAAGAGGCTTCCCTTTTTTAAGGTGGGGAAGGAGCTTAGGGAAAAGGTGAATTCCTGATCCCCTCCATCTCCCCTGCGGATGGCCACATGAGAAGATCACAGATCTTCCCAATATCGCTTGTAAAGAGCCTTACATTTCTCTAATTCGCCATCTATCTTTCCGTATTCATTCCTCTCATTCTTTTGGCATTCGGCGCTGTCAATTATCGAGTCGCCTCTGAGTTCCCGCAACACAGCCTTTACGGAAGTTGCCAGGCCATCCAAATCGTACCCCCCTTCTAAAGCGATGATGATCTTACCACCGCATGTCCTTTGAGCGATGTCCATGGCGATATTGGTCAGACGGGCATATCCTTTCTCCGTCATTCTCATCCCTCCCAGGGGATCACGAGAGTAAGTATCAAACCCCGCGGAAACCAGAATGAGCTGGGGCTTATATGATAACGCAATGGGCTTCAAAACGTGGAGGAAGATATTTCCATATTCAGCATCACCGCATCCAGGGGACATCGGGACGTTCACGGTGAATCCCTCTCCCTTTCCCGTTCCCACTTCCCCAGGAGCCCCAGTACCTGGGTAAAAGAAGCCATAACGATGGGTTGAGAAATATAACACCGTAGGGTCCTCATAAAATGTGTTTTGTGTTCCGTTTCCGTGGTGGACATCCCAATCGATGATGAGGATCTTTTCGAGTCCGTGGGTCTGAATGGCATATTTTGCCCCTACAGCGATATTGTTAAATATACAGAACCCCATGGCGCGGTTTCTTTCGGCGTGATGCCCCGGGGGTCTGACGAGGGCGAAAGCATTATTTACCTTTCCCTGCGCGACTGCCTCGAAAGCCTCCAATACCCCTCCCACGGCTAAACAAGCGGCTTCATATGATTTGGGAGAGGTCACCGTATCCGGGTCCAACCTTCGAGCGGGTTGCCCCGCGGTGGAGGCGATCATATCAATATAGGAGGGAAGATGGACCATCTCCAGTTCTTCCCTCGTGGCAAACCGCGGCGTGATTTGCGTAAATAAACCCTCCATATCTTCCTTCTGGAGCATGCCATAGATTGACCTGAGCCTATTGGGGTTTTCCGGGTGGTAATCATCGGTAATATGTTCGATATATCTCTCATCCTTGACGATTCCCGTCCTGTTCATTGAATCCCCTCCTCTACAGAAGGTCCCGGCTCACCGCAAGACTACCCCCTTTAGATCGCTTTGTCAAGGAAAAGGGCGATAGGAGAGGTTTAGCTCTGTTGATACCGCTTGACTTTTGCGGAACAGATTGCTTAGAATGCACTAAAGATGAACGTAAGGCGATTGGAGAAATTGCTGAAGGACTTCAAGAGGGGGAGGATTGAAATCCGTGACGCCTTGGTCGCCCTGAGAGACCTTCCCTTCGAGGATATCGGTCATGCCACCATCGATCATCACCGTGCTCTTCGGAAGGGCTTTCCGGAGGTCATCTTCGGCGAGGGCAAATCGAGCCAACAAATCATATCCATCATTCGGCACATGAGTAAACAGGGGGATAATGTCCTCGTAACGAGGGTCCGTAAGAGAAAGGGAATGGCGATTAAAAAGGCCATTCCGGAGGCAGAATATTACCCTATCCCAGGGATGATTACCCTGATGAATCATGAGGTCGAGCTGGTGGGGAGAGGGCTCATCCTGGTGATCAGTGCTGGAACCTCCGACGCTCCTGTGGCGGAAGAGGCAGCTCTTACCGTGGAGATGATGGGCAATCGAGTCGAACGTCTCTACGATGTGGGCGTTTCCGGGATTCATCGGTTGTTAAGCAAGGCTGAGTTGATCCAATCGGCCTACGTGATCATCGTCGTCGCGGGAATGGAAGGGGCCCTGCCAAGCGTTGTTGGGGGATTAGTGGACAGACCCGTCATCGCCGTTCCCACCAGCGTGGGCTATGGCACCAGTTTCGGAGGGGTTACCGCCTTACTTGCTATGCTCAACTCCTGTGCTTCAGGGGTTTCCGTGGTCAACATCGATAACGGTTTCGGGGCTGGATACGTGGCCAGCCTCATCAACAGGGATCGGGAAGGGATGGTTTAGGAATTGGAAGTGATAGGGCGAATCATCTTTTCAAGTCTATCCCTCTACAGGTAAAATGATCGAATCCACTTCTGGACACTGGCTCATCTCATACCTCCAGCCCATCAAGCCGTTGCTGTTCGCCGTCTTAGGACTCGATGAATGGATTACCCTTGTGCTGGTTGGTCTCATGGCCTTTTTTATTTACAGGAATGTGAGGAAATACGACTCGATAACACAGGAAATGGATACGCTCTTTCGGAGGTATCTCCTCTTTCGAAACGATAAACAGATAACGCTCAAAATGCATGAGCAGGATGAGAAGGTCCGCAATGAAATCCTAAAATCTATTTCCACTAGTTGGAAACATTTCAGGGGGATTCACGGGGAACTGGCAGACACATTGCTCGGGAATATTCGGAAAACGCTCTTGGCCTATTATGTTTTTCTCGTGATTTTATGTGTCAATACCCTCAGGATATTCCTCACGGATTGGTTCAAGACGGGGACAGTTCCGGCCCCCCTTGGGGTAGCCATCAAGGAGGCTCCAGGTTACCTTCTGCTTGCCTTGGGCTTTATCCTCATTTGGATCCAGATCGGGCGAAAAAGGGGAGGCATGGGGAAACCTTTCGAAATCGAGCTGGAAACAATCTTTCCCGATATCGGGGTTCAGAATCGCAGGCTTTACGATGAATTCGAGCCTATCGACGAAGGGGAAGGGGCGGAGAGCATTGATTCCGAAGAGACAGACACGCCCGAGGGCAAAAGCTCAGTGAGGAGGAGACAGGATGGGTAGGAGGATTAAGGTTACGGCGGGGGAATTGGAGATATATGGTGAACTGAATGAGACGGAGACGGCCGATCGCATCTGGAAGGGTCTTCCCCTTGAATCCCACGTCAACACGTGGGGGGACGAGATTTATTTCTCCATTACAATCCAGGCGCCTTTAGAAGATTCGGCCCGGGAGGTTGTGGAGATGGGAGATCTGGGGTATTGGCCTCCTGGTAGCGCGTTCTGTATCTTCTTTGGCCCAACGCCAAACAGTCGAGGGGATGAAATCAGACCGGCCTCCCCGGTGAACGTCTTCGGAAAGGTGATGGGAGATCCAAAAGTGTTGAAGACGGTAAGAACAGGGACACCCGTCCGCGTGGAGGAAGGAGACTAATGTCCACGAGTACGTTTGTCACTCAAGGGAGAGGCGATTCGGCATGAGGGTATGCTATCTCGATTGTTTTTCGGGTATCAGCGGGAACATGTTCCTCGGGGCCTTAATCGATATCGGTTTGCCGAAATCCATCATCCTCGAGGAGTTGGCGAAGTTGAGGGTTGAGCCAATCGACATAGAGGTGAAACGGAATGAGCGGATGCGGATTCATGGAACCCATGTGAAGGTGAGGGTCAGGGAGGGCGACTGCCCCCAGCGTTCCTACAGAGAAATTAAACGGATGATCGAAGAGAGTTCATTGGATCAGGCGGTGAAGGAAAGGAGCCTTGATATATTCCATCGACTGGCCTCGGCCGAGGCAAAAATTCACGGCGAACAAATCGATGAGGTTCACTTCCACGAAATCGGTGCCCTTGACTCCATCGTAGATGTGGTGGGAGCTGCTGTGGGGGTAAATTATCTGGCGATCGAGCAGGTGTTTTCCTCCAGAATTCCGGTGGGGTCTGGGTTCGTTCAGGGACAACATGGGCGATTACCCGTTCCAGCGCCGGCCACCCTTGAGATATTAAGGGGAATTCCTATTTACTCTTCCTCCCAGAATGAAGAGCTGGTTACACCCACAGGCGCAGCCATTCTTACCTCCTTGGCCACCGGCTTCGGTGACATTCCCGAGATGAAGATCGAGAATCTGGGGTATGGGGTGGGCGATAAGGTATTCGAAAAAATCCCGAACGTATTGAGGATTATCCTGGGGGAGGTTGAAGGACCGTGGGGTGGAGATCGGGTTTGGGTAGTGGAGACCGATATTGACGATATGTCTTCCGAAATTTATGGATATCTCATGGAGAAGCTTCCCGAAGCGGGAGCTCTGGACATGACATTCACTCCCATCCAGATGAAGAAGAACCGCCCTGGCATCACCATCAAGATCCTCTGCCACGAAGCGGAGGTTGATATGATCGTCGATACCCTCTTCAGGGAATCGACCTCCATCGGGGCGCGTCTCTATCCCGTCCATAGGGCAAAACTGAGTCGAAGAATAGAAGAGGTGGAGACCAAGTATGGCCCGGTGAGGGTCAAGGTTTCAACAGATCATAAGGGGCGGATAATCAACATAATGCCGGAGTATGAGGATTGCAAGAGAATCGCCAAAAGCAAGGGGGTTCCACTCAAGGAGGTCTATCGAGAAATCCCGTCAGTGGTGAGGGTTACACAGGGCAGATGATAGTCAGCGAGCCTTCCCCTTCCGCTTCCCCTGGTCCATGAGAATCACCCTTCCAAGAATCTTCCTCACCTCCACATCTTTAATGGAGGAGAGAGTTTGCCGAATCTCCTTCGGGATATCCTTCTTCCGGGTTGGAGTGGTATCGGAAGACCGGGAAGAGTTTTGGGTTTCCTTGCAGGGAGGATCGACCTCTCCTAACTTGAAACGCATCTCCTCGACGACATGGGTGCCCAATCTCTTATTGAGTGCCTCACAGATTCCCCTGCCCAAATAATGAAGTTGTTGCATCCAAGGAGAACTGGAAACCCTTACGAAGAGGATCTTATTATTCATGAAGTCGGGTTGAGCGTGCCGGGACACGGGTTCTCCCACCACACTGCTCCAAATATTCCAAATCTCTTGCTCCTTCAATTTCCCATCCAACGACATCTTCTTTAGGGTCTTCTCCAGTATCCCCCCGACCCTCTGTGGATTTCTCCTGACCTTAGCTTTCATCCCTCACATCCTTGAGCTTTGGCGGTGTCGACCCTGGGAAAGAGAGCCCTTGCCTCTTTTACGATGGAGCCAACACTATAGTGGCCCCAGAGTTTGGCCTGGCTAAATTCTTGTTCTGGAAGCTCAGCCCCGAGGTCGATCTGACGCCATATCTCAACGCCTGTTCCGGGCATGACCGGGTAAATCAGGATCGCAAGAACCCTCAAGGATTCCAGGGCGTTGTATAGTACCGTAGCCAGTCTCGTTCGTTTGTTCTTCTTCTTGGCCAGGGACCAAGGTGCCGTCTGGTCCAAATATTGATTGACCTTGGCGATCAATTTCCAGGTCGAGATGAGGGCCTTGTTGAAAGCCATCTCCCCCATAGAAACCTCCACATCCTGAACAACGGACGAGATACCTTCCCTGAGGGTTTCATCGATAGGTTCTACAGGACCTGGCGATTGGACCTTGCCATCGAAGTATTTGATTACCATAGCCACGGTTCGGTTAAGGAGGTTTCCCAAGTCATTAGCAAGGTCTGAGTTGATTCTCTGAACGAGTGCATCTTCGCTGAAGTTCGAATCGAGGCCGAAGGTCATCTCCCTCAAGAGGAAATAGCGAAAGGAGTCCAAACCGTATTTCTCCTTAACCTCCAAGGGCCTGATGATGTTTCCCAGGCTTTTCGACATCTTGCTTTCCTTGATATTCCAGTATCCATGGACGTTGAGCCTTTTGTAGGGGGGAATGCCCGCGGCCCGGAGCATGGTTGGCCAATAAATCCCATGAGGGATGAGAATGTCCTTTGCTATGAGATGTTCGGCCACTGGCCAGAATTTTTGGAAGGCACTCCCCGATGGGTAACCCAAGGCCGAAATATAGTTGATAAGGGCATCGAACCAGACATAGGTCACGTAGTTGGAATCGAAGGGAAGGGTTATTCCCCAGGAAAGCCTGTTCTTAGGACGGGAGATACAGAGATCTTCCAACGGGTCCCGGAGGAAAGAAAGGACCTTATTTCGATAGATCTCAGGCTGAATGAAATCCTCATGTTCCTCAATGTGCTGGATCAGCCAATCTTGATATTTGCTCATCTTAAAGAAATAATTTTTCTCCTTAATGAATTGTGGCTCTTTCTGGTGATCCGGGCATTTCCCATCCACCAGTTCCCCCTGGGTATAGAAGCGTTCGCATCCGAAGCAGTAATATCCACCGTATTCCCCGAAATAGATGTCCCCTTTATCATAGACTTTCCTCAGGATCAGTTGGACTACCTTCTTGTGTTTTTCAGCGGTGGTGCGGATGAAGGAATCGTTGGAGATGTCCAACTGGGGCCAGAGATTTTTGAACAAGGCGCTGATTTCGTCCGCATACGCCTTAGGGGTTTTGCCCGCTGCTTCTGCCGCCTGGAAAACTTTGTTGCCGTGCTCATCCGTTCCCGTCAGGAAAAAAGTCTCAAAACCCGATTGTCGATTGAATCGGCTCAAGACATCGGCCACGATGGTCGTGTATGCATGCCCGATGTGGGGCACATCATTCACATAGTAGATTGGCGTGGTTATGTAAAACCTCTTTTCCATCTCCCGTACCGTTTCCCTTACAGGTCGGATACATTGAAGGTCATTTCGGCTCCATCCTCCAATTGGAGGGTCACCGTCTGAGCGAGGATGTTCTGCCGAATGACCTTGCCATGCCCGAATTTTGTCTTGATCCGTTTTCCGAGCTTGGGAAGGTTCTTGCCGAGTTGGGAATAGATTTCATGCTCAAAGGCCAGGCAACACATAAGCCGACCGCATACGCCTGAAATTTTTTCCGGATTGAGTGCGAGGTTCTGTTCCTTGGCCATGCGAACGGATACCAGGTCAAAGCTGTTGAGAAAACGGCAACAACAGAGCTCACGCCCACAGCTCCCCGTCCCTCCGACCATTTTGGCTTCATCTCTGACGCCGACCTGTCTCATCTCAATTCTGGTGTGGTATTTGGAGGCTAAATCCTTTACCAGTTCCCTGAAATCAACCCTCTTTTCCGAGGTAAAATAGAAGATTGCCTTGCTCCGATCGAAGAGAAATTCGACGCGGACCAGTTTCATGCGTAGTCCCCTCGCCCTTACCCTTTGTAGGCAGAATTCGAAGGCCTCCCTCTGCATCTCAGCGTTCTTTTCCTCCTGTTCCAAGTCCTCGTTGGTCGCCTTCCGCAGGACCGGTTGGAGGATCTTCAGGAGAAACCGCCTCTCCCTTTCCCGAGGCTCAACGGCCACCTTTCCCAGAAATCGACCCTTCTCCGTCTCCACCAAAACCCTATCGCCCAATTTGAATTCGTTATCTAAGGCGTCAAACTCATAAATCTTGGCGTCATAGAGCTTGACGCCGACAACTCTGACCATCTCTCAACTCCATGTATCGCCATGGAGGCCTCTCGTTCTTGCCAAATCCAGGAGCATGGCCTCCAGGGTTATTTGTCGATTGGCATTTCGATCCAGGTTCCATAAGGCCCCCTGAATGACCTCCATGCGACGAATCAGGGAAGGAATATCCGTTCCCAGCGCCGCTTCATGGATCTCGTGCGAAAGGTCGATGTTAATCAACTGCGCGCTCTTTCCCCTCCCCTTATAGGATAAGAGGTCTCTATACCACGTATGGATCATGGTGAGAAGCATGGGTAGATCATCATTGCCCTTGGTCATTTCCTCGGCCAACCCCAATATTTGTTCAGCCCCATAAGAGGGAAGATCGATGATCTTTTCGATGATTTCCCTTCTGGCCCGATGGACAAAATCCAGATCCGTCTGCAAGGCCTTCCCCAAACTCCCATCGGCAAGGGAGGCTAGAATGTGAGCCTCCTCTCTTTTCAGCCCTAATCTTGATTGGAGAACCTCCGCTATTCGCTCAGTGGGTAACGGGTTGAAGGTAATCCTTTGGCAACGGGAGGTAATGGTGGGAAGAATGAAATCTCCATTGGCGGCAAGGAGGATCAGCACGGTGTGAAGGGGAGGTTCCTCCAAAATTCTTAGCAGAGCATTAGCCGCCTCCTGTCTCATTCGATCCGCGCCCGTGAAAATACAGACCCTCCTCTTTCCCTCATACGGTCTGTGACTCAATTCCCTCTGCAAGTCCCTGATCTGGTCGATTCGAATCCATTGGCCGTGAGGCTCTACCAGAAGGACGTCGGGATGATGAAGGCGATTTGCCTTCAGACAGGACGGGCATTCATCACAGGGCTCTTCGTCACCACGGAGGCAGTTGAGGGCTTTGGCCAGGTTTAGGGCGACCATTCTTTTCCCAATCCCCTCCTTTCCCAGAAAAAGGTAAGCGTGGGCGAGACGCCGATTCCTCATGGCATTTCGGAGATGTTCTACCTGCCTATCATGTCCGATAATCTCCTTGAAAGACATCTTGCCCACCTGTAAGTTATCTCAGAAAGGGGTTAACGAGTCGCCGGATTTCCCGCTCAACGATATGCTCATCCCTCGATCCATCCACAACCTTAATCCGGCGGGGTTCAGCTTTGGCGATTGTGAGATAGGCATCCCTCACTTTCTGATGAAAATCCCCTTGTTCCCCTTCGAACCTTCCCTCTTTCAATAATAAGTCCCGGGCTCCCATTCTTCCCCTCGCCCTCTCTAACCCCAGTTCAACAGGGCAATCCAGTAAGATCGTCAGATCGGGTTTTAGCCCCTTAGTAACCGTTTGATTGAGCCTTTCGATCAAATCAAGGGCCATCCCTCGTGCAAACCCTTGATAGGCAACCGTCGCATCGTGAAACCGATCACAGATGAGAATACTTTGATTCTCCAGAGCAGGTTCGATCACCTCCATAACATGCTGTGCCCGGTTGGCCATGATGAGGTAGAGTTCGCTGAGGGGAGTCAGATTTTCGTTGTTCGTATCCATAAGAATATCCCTGATCTTATCCCCAATTCTACACCCGCCGGGCTCCCGGGTGATGCGGCATCGATATCCCCTCCGCTTCAAATAACCCCTCAGCAGTTGAATTTGCGTCGTTTTGCCGCTTCCCTCTATGCCCTCAAAGGTAACGAAGAATCTCACGTTGACCCTCCAACTCTTAACGCAGAGGGCTCAATTTGACGTAAAGAAAACATAACTACTTAAATTTTTAAGTGAAATTATAGGATATACCCTTCTTCATTGTCAAGGAGATGAGCCCCCTTCGCGATGCAGGGGGATTTTTCCTTGAGGAAATCCATTTCTGTGATAAGATGAAGTCCCAAAGCGTATTGGGGGTTAGGAACGCGGAATATCGAAAGAAGGGGGAGATGACAACTACTCAGTGGGGGGAGGTCAGGGTTTTAATTCCGAAGGAGGCCCAGGAGGCCCTGGCCAATTTCCTTATGGAAAGGGGTTCAAGCGGGGTTGTTATTGAAGAGCCGCAGGGGAAGGAGGGGTTCGAAATTATTAAGGCCTATTTCCCCTCTCCTCTCATGATTGAGGCTCAATCCATTTCCCGCTATTTGGAGTCTATAAGGGAATTCTTCCCGGAGATTGGCCCATCTGGCGTTGAGATTCGTTTTGTCGCCGATAGAGATTGGATGATGGGTTGGAGGGCGTTCTTCAAGGCTTCCCAACCAGGAAGGCGGATCGTCGTCAAACCCCCTTGGATCAGACTAAGGTCACGGGGGATGATCGTCATCGATATTGAGCCGGGGATGGCCTTTGGGACGGGGACTCATTCGACCACGCGACTTTGCCTTCGGGCCCTGGAGAAAGCCTTCACCGGCAGATATGACTTCCCCCGCAGAGGGTGGAAAGCCCCCCATTCGGTTTTAGATGTAGGGATGGGATCGGGTATTCTCAGTATTGCGGCGGCCAAATTGGGTGCCCGGAGTGTGCTGGGTATAGACGTTGACCAGAGGGCAATTGATAATGCGAGGAATAATATTCGTATTAATAACGTGAGTGGGAGGGTTCGAATAAGAAGGGCCCCCATCTCTCAGATAGGGAAGCATTTTGACGTGGTTGTCGCAAATATCGATGCGAAGACCATCGAGGAGATGAGGTTTTCCCTGATGGACCGCGTTGGGGCTGGAGGTGCGCTCATCCTCTCCGGAGTCTTAGGTGAAGAGGTGGGCCCTTTGAGAAAACTGTTTCCCGATGCCTCCTTCGCCTTGATGGAGGTTACCCAGGAAAATGGGTGGGCCTGTCTTACGTTCACAAGAGCATGAGGGTGATTAGTGTCGCGTTTTTATGTGGAAGACCCCGATTGGGTGGGCGATGAAATAGAGATTTTCGGAGGCGAGGCGAGGCATATCCAAAAGGTCCTCAGGTTAAAGAAGGGGGATGAAATTGTCCTCTTCGATGGGAAGGGAATGGAGTATTGGGGGACCATTGAGAGCCAAAGCCTCAATCGGATAACGGTGAACATTGGGAAAACGAGCACTCCCCGGAGGGAATCTCCCATCGAGGTCATCTTGGGCCAAGGCCTTTTGAAGGGAGATAAGATGGATTATGTTTTGCAAAAAACTACTGAAATGGGTGTCTCCGCAGTTCTTCCATTCATTTCATCGAGGACGGTTCCGAATTTGGGCGGGGAAAAGTCCGTAAGGAGATGGAATCGTTGGAAGAAGATCGTCCTTGAATCGGCTAAACAGTGCGGGCGGACAGTGCCTCCCAAGGTTGAAGCCATCCGTGATCTTGACTCAATTCTGGAATGGCCCGTTCGTGATCTTGTAAAGTTGATCCTTTGGGAAAAAGAGGAGATGTCATTGAAAGAGAGGATTGGAGAAATCGATAAGAAATCGAGAACATTCCTCTTTCTGGTTGGACCGGAGGGAGGTTTTTGCGAAAGCGAGATCTCTGCAGCAAAAGGGAATGGATTCATCCCCGTAGGACTGGGACCCCGAATCCTGAGATCAGAGACGGCAGGAGTGGCTATGCTCAGCATCCTGCAATATGAATTTGGCGATTGGGGGCTTCCTCAACAGCGTCCTTAAGGGGGGAATTCGCCAGAGGTTTTGAGGGGGTCAAAGGGGGGGGCCGATATAAACCGGCGGCTCGAGATCAAGGTGACATGGAATGATTTCGTAGGTTGCCCTTTTCCCCCTGAGGGGTTTGAGCAATGCCCAGGTATTCATTGTAGGGTTTGCATTGGTTGGCATGCTTGCATTTTCTCCTGCATACTTCGACGTTGACCTTGGGATTTCCCTTGCGCTTTTCGCAAATGATATAGCTCATAGCGTAACTTCCCCCAATATCTGGTATGTTGTTTCTTACTTATCACTAAATATGACAATTGTCAAGGGGGAAATGGCTTTTTTTTGCGTGAAAATTGTTAAATTTGAAGAAGTTAAAATAATAAAGCTACATTATTTCCCTTTTTTTTGTGTAGATCTCCGAAATAAAATGATTTTTTAGTTTCCCTTTTTCTCAGGTGCGTTAACAACTGTGGTGATTTCGCTCAATGGGAAAATCGGCCGACAGGGAACGTATTGCAAAACCCAGGAGGATGTGATGGGTATCATTCCGCATGAGGTATGGGATCTCTATAAGGGTAAAGTGATTCATCTCTCTAAGGAGAGGCTAACGTTGCCCAATGGAGAAACGACCGAATTAGAAGTCATTCGTCACCCCGGGGCAGCTGCCATTGTTCCTCTCCTTGCCGACAAGAGGGTGGTAATGATCAAGCAATATCGGCATGCCGTGGGCCAATTTCTCTGGGAGGTTCCCGCGGGCACGATAAATCCGGGAGAGAGCCCCATTGAATGTGCCAAAAGGGAGCTTCCTGAAGAGGTGGGGTATCGCGCCCGTGCATTTCAAGAATTAGGGGAGATCTTTCCAGTTCCGGGCTATTCAGACGAGCATATTTACATCTTCCTGGCCACGGGTCTCATCCCAGGCCGCCAAGATCTCGATGCTGATGAAGTACTGGATGTAAAACCCATTCCGGTGGAAGAGACACTGGGGATGATCAAGAGGGGCGAGATTCGAGATGCCAAAACCATCATCGCCCTCTTCTTTATGACGTTGAAGGTACCGAGCCTTTCCATCGGTTGAAAACCCACATCATTCTTCCCGATCACCCTCCAAGTATTTACCGTTATCTTCCGGGGATCACCTTCAAGAGCATCGGGGCCGCTATCTCCCCAAGGTACAGTTTGCAAGGGTTGGAAAGAATCTGGTGATCGAGATGGCCCTGTTACTCTTGGAAAAGCTGGAGGCTTATCCCGAATGGGTTGAAAAATCATCCGGCGGGATAGGCCTCGCTGAAGATGGACCAGGGCCGGATGATGTCTGAAACGAGGCTTTTAATCATTCATCGGAGAGGATTCGAAACCCAGTTTGTTAGTGTGACGCTTTTTGAGTTGAGGGGAGGAGTGATTCATCTCCCCTTTGCCTCCCAGTGGTTGCAGAGGGTGATTTGATTGGCCTCATCACGGAGACCGATATACTGCGGTATTATGTCGAGTCGACACGTTGATAGACCATCACTGCTTGAGGAAGGAGAATGGAAGGGAAGGATTTATTCGGATGACCTCTGAGAACTCCATCTAGAGGGATAGCGTGTGGCCATCGCCGTATGGTGCTCATTCGGTGATGAAGGTGAGTGTCTTCAAGATGTGATCCCCCAAGACGATCTCTACCTTCCAATCGCCCTTCCAATCCGGCACGATAATTTTTGAGCTCCAGGTCCTCCATCGGGGTGGGGAGATGGAGAGCCCCACCTTTGCTATTTCCGTCTTTCCATAGTACCAGACGTGGTAGATCGTCCCCTCCGAGGGGACCTCCTTCAGGTGAGTAAAACAGAAAAGGTTGCCAATGGTGGAAGGATAGGCTTCTCTGATCCCCCAAGGGGTCCGATGTTCAACTTTTTCACAGATCACCGCTCTTTGAATCGTGGGCAAGTTGGATTTTACCTGGGTAGCCGGCTTTTCGCCATGGCCAAGAGAGGGTTGGAGAAATGCCAGGGTAAGAATTGCAAACAGTGCCAATGTCATTACCTTCGTCCCCATCATTTCGGGTCCCCCTTTCATCGATACCCTTTTTATATTATTTATAGCTGGGAATTCGGGCATGTCAAATCGATAAGGGCAACTTGACTTTGAGGCGGAATGTGCTAATAAGTGGAGGGAGGGCAGTGATGGTATTCTCCTGGATTCATTCCAAGGTAAGGAGTTGGCGGTTCATAGAGATTAGTCTTGTCCTCTGGATTCCCTTTGTCACGTCCTGCGTGAGGGAAATTGGGAACGTGGAGACAGAATATTTTTATGGGAATCATAGTGGTGATTCCGTGGTTCTTGGCAGGATTGGGGTAGTGGAGGACGGGGTCGAAAAATTCTGGGAGAGTCCCCGAATAGAACCCTCAACCAACACTTCATTTCGAATATTTATCAGGGGAAGGCGGTCCCCATTGAACGTTTCGCACTATCTCAGGGGAGATGGGTATTTTTGGTTGAAGTTACCTCCTGACGAGTATACCCTATGGAAATGGGTCTATGGTTTTCCCGGGGGGAGGGCAAATACGATTGAGCCTTTTGGTGTCTATTTCAATGTCTTGCCGAGGAAAACGATCTACATCGGGACCCTCTATATATACCTCCCACCGGTCAGGCCGAGGCTATGGAGCTCGTTCGGCGAGGACCGGGTCAAGCCCAGGTATGATATCGTCGATGAGTACGGGATGGCCATGGCGTTTTCGAAAAATCACTATCCTCATTTCCCGAACTCCTTGGAAAGGCATTTGATGCGCTTCTCGCGTTGATTCACCGATTCCACCCGTTGACGCAATTTCCATGGGGTGCCTCTCCTTCGAGAGAACTGCTTCCCGTGAAGCCCTATACCCCTTGGGCAGTGCGAGAGGGGTGCAAGTTTCCAAATCCCTTTCGCCTTCTTCTCGTATCCCGGCACGTCAGTTCGCTGCGGTGGAAGGTGTTCGCTCGCGGGGAGAGGAGTCTGTCAGAACCCAGCAAACCGCACGAGAATGCCTTGATTTAAGGGGGAAATTTTTTGATAATGTTCTCATCATGAGGAAGATGATACGGACTGGGAAGGAGGAATGACTCATGATTATCAGTATCAATTCCCAAAACCCTCAGCTCAGGTTGATCAAAAGGGTCATCGAGGTACTGGAAAAGGGAGGAGTGATCGGTTATCCCACCGATACAATTTACGGGATAGGATGTGACCTATTCAATAAGGAAGCCATCGCGAAGATCTACAGGCTCAAGAAGCATAATCGGAACAAACCCCTGAGCTTTATCTGTTCGAATTTGAAGGATATCAGTCGATATGCCTACGTTTCAAATTATGCCTATAAAACGATGAGGCGACTTCTGCCCGGAGCATATACCTTCATCCTAGAGGCCACGAAGTTGGTTCCCAAGATGGTAATGACGAAACAGAAGACCGTTGGGATTCGGGTTCCTGACAATTCCATTTGTCTCGCCCTTGTAAAGGAATTGGGCCATCCCATCATTAGCACAAGTGTTTACCGACCGGACGAAGAGCTGTACAGTGATCCCCGGGAAATCGACGAGCGTTTTGGCAAAAACCTCGATTTGGTTATCGATGGGGGGATTATCGTGGCAGAGCATTCGAGCGTTATTGATCTAACCGATGAAACCCCCAGGGTAATCCGAAGGGGAAAAGGGGATGTTAGCCCTTTTCTTTGATGGAGATGGATATGAGCAAGGTGAACCTCAAGCCGACGACGGCGATGTTTCCGCTCCCCGTCATGTTAATCACCTGTGTGGATGAATCCGGGCAACCGAACATCATTACCCTCGCCTGGGTGGGGGTTGTCAACTCGGATCCCCCCATGGCCTCCATTTCGATCAGGCCCGGTCGGCATTCCCATGGATTGGTTAAGGCTTCTCAGGAGTTCGTTGTAAATATCCCCTCGGAGGAAATGATCAGGAAAGTCGACCTCTGTGGAGTTGTCTCGGGAAGGGATGTGGATAAGTTTTCGGAAACCGGCCTCACCGCCATCCAGGCTCAGGAGGTTGACCCTCCGCTCATCAAGGAGTGTCCCGTTAATTTGGAATGTGAGGTTAAGAGGATCATCCCCTTGGGGAGTCACGACCTCTTCCTCGGGGAGATCGTGGCCATTCACATCGATGATACGGTCTTAAAAGAGAAGGGACGGATCGATATGGCAAAGGCACTTCCCATCGCATATTGTGCGGGGTCCCGTGAGTATTGGAGCATGGGGAAGATGTTGGGACGGCATGGTTTCAGTAAGGGAAAGCTTTGAAAAGCTGAGGGGCGAGGGCGATGATCATCGACTGCCACACCCATATCTTTCCTGACGAAGTGAGGAGGAATCGGGGAAAGTATTCCCAAAAGGACGGAGCGTTCGGGGAGATCTACAAGGATGAGAGGGCGAAAATGGTTGGGGTGGATGATTTGATTCGCTCAATGGATGAGGGGGGCATCGATAAGGCGGTGGTGTGTGGATTTCCCTGGTCCGAGAGCGTATTGTGTTCCGCGGGAAACGACTACATTTTGGAGGGTATGCGTCGATACCCCGAACGAATTGTCGGATTTGGCTGTATCCAGCCGAATCATGGTGATAAGGCCATTAAGGAGGCCAAGCGATGTATCAGCCTTGGAATGAAGGGCATCGGGGAATTGGCGTCCTACTCCCCTGCAACCTCTTTCTGCGATATCGACTCGCTGAGACCCATCTGTGAAATCTTGGAAGAAGCCGACCTCCCGTTGATGCTCCACAGCAACGAAATGGTGGGACATTCATATCCGGGTAAGTGCAATACCCCGTTGAAATCCATATATGATTTCATCCGCGCATTTCCCCGGGTTCGGATCCTCCTGGCCCATTGGGGAGGCGGATTCTTTTTCTACGAGCTGATGCCTGAGGTGGCCAAGGCCGCCGAGAAGACCTGGTACGATACAGCTGCTTCCCCCTTTCTCTATGGGAAGAGGATCTACTCCGTGGCGGTAACTATCGTGGGAGCTGACAAAATCCTCTTTGGAAGCGATTATCCCCTCATGCCCCCCGGGCGTTACATCGAAGAGATGGAAGATTCGGGGCTCGGGGAAGAAGAGAGGCGCAAAATATTGGGAGAAAACATAAAGAACCTTTTGAAGCTTTGACGGCTTCGTAGAAAGTCCATCTGCTGTTCGACATGCTCACAGCCCTGAGCAAAGCCGAAGGACGACGTTGCGCTTCATCTTCAGTCATTGCGGCGTACAGGTAAGGACGCCTCATTCCTAAAGATTTGCGCGCCTTGCATCTGGAGCTTTTTACTGTGCCGTCTGATTTATGACTGTTTACGAGACCATCAAGCTGTGACTTTCTATTTGCGCACCAATTTGGAGTCTCCTTCAGCTATGAGGGTCCCGTCTTCTCTATGAATTGTGGCTTTGGCAAGGACAAGCCTCCGATTAACCTCGATGATTTCACCCCTGACCATAAGTTTTTCCTTCACCTTGGCCGGGCTCTTATACCGGACGGTGAGCATCGCCGTGATGGCATTATAGCCCAATTCAAAGGCGAGTTTAGCCATAGCTTCATCCAATAAGGCGGAAAGGATTCCCCCATGGACGATCCCGTCATAGCCTTGGTAAGTTTCCGTGGGGATAAAGCTTGTCTGCATGGTCCTTTCGTTCTTGTTGAGGTCGAATCTTAGCTGAAGCCCTCCCGGGTTTTTCTCACCACAGATCCAGCAATAGCCGTAATACTCTACCTTCATAGCTTTGACTCCTCATCTCATTGGATGAAGCTTGACTTGGATCGAGGCCTATAATAGTATGGTTTTGGGGAGGTGTCAAATGCGGGGCGGTGGAGATCTCCGAAAAAGTCGCTCTTCGCTGCTCAAGATATTTTTTCGACCATTCTAAAGTTCGCTTCACTAAGAATGGTTACCGAAAAAATCTTAATTCGCACTCAGAGCTCCTTTTTCTCGGTTTTCAGAAATCTTATGGGTTTTGTGACTCTATGAAGGAGTCCGATGTCCTTGAACTAACTGACTGGTAATCGACTTCAGGGGGAGTTCATGAAGGATCCGAGCCTAAGATCGAACAGGGGTTTATTCGATCCTCAGGGAGAGGAAATGGGGAAGGGCTTTGCTCCCCTGGCTGATCGGATGCGGCCTAGCTCTCTTTTGGAGTTCCTCGGCCAGGAGCATCTCTTGGGCAGGGGGGAGCCCCTCCGGAATGCCATCGAAAGTGATGAGCTTCAATCGATGATCTTTTGGGGACCTCCCGGTTCCGGCAAGACAACCCTTGCCAGGATTATTGCCTCCGTAACGAATTCTCATTTCATTTCCTTCAGCGCCGTTTTGTCAGGAGTGAAGGAGATAAGGGAGGTGATCAAGGAGGCAGAGGGCCAGCGCCGTTTCCATCGTCGAAGAACCATCTTGTTTGTGGATGAGATCCATCGGTTTAACAAAGCCCAGCAGGATGCATTCCTGCCCCATGTGGAAAGCGGCCTGTTTGTCCTCATCGGGGCGACAACGGAAAATCCGTCCTTCGAGGTAATCCCGCCCCTTTTATCGCGAACACGGGTTTTCACGCTGAACCCCTTGACGAAGGATCAGCTGATCCTAATCCTCAACCGTGCCTTGAAAGATGAGGAGAAGGGATTGGGAAAATTTACCGTCGAACTGCCACCCCACCTCCTCGATCACATTTCTGCCATGGCAGATGGGGATGCCAGGATTGCCCTCAATGTCCTGGAAATGGCAGTAATGACCACACCCCCAGGGAGGAAACTCGTGAGAAGGATTACCCTGAAAACCCTGGAAGCGGTGATGCAGCGAAAGACTCTGCTCTACGATAAGAATGGGGAGGAACACTATAATCTCATTTCCGCCCTCCATAAGAGCCTCAGGGGAAGCGATCCCGATGCTGGCCTCTACTGGCTCGCTAGGATGCTGGAGGCGGGTGAAGATCCCCTTTATATCGCTCGGCGAATGGTTCGATTTGCCTCTGAGGATATTGGAAATGCAGACCCTCAGGCCCTTCAAGTGGCCGTGGCGGCGATGCAAGCATTCAATTTTGTAGGCTTGCCGGAGGGAAATCTGGCTCTCGCTCAGGCTGCCGTTTATCTGGCTACGGCCCCCAAGAGCAACGCTCTCTATATGGCATATCGCGATGTTCAGAAGGACATACAACGGACCCTTTCCCTTTCGGTTCCCCTTCATTTGCGGAATGCTCCCACAAAACTGATGAAGGAACTGGGTTACGGAAAGGGATATAAATATCCCCATGACTTTCCAGACCATTACGTAGAGGAGCATTATCTTCCTGAGGACCTTAAGGGAAGGATTTACTATCGACCCTCGAATCAGGGTTATGAGGGAGAAGTCAGGAAGAGGCTTGATAAAAGGCGGAAGGGGAAGGGATGATTAGATCCTTCACCTCTTTGTTCCCCTCTTGACATGCTCACCAGTCATGGGGACGAATACCACCGGGGTGACATTCTGACTTTTAATCTTCCCCTTTACCTTGGTGATCTTTTTGAGCTCCTGATAATAATCCCCAACGGGGATAACGAGTCTTCCCCCTTCCTTGAGCTGATCGAGGAGGGGCTGAGGGGTATGGGGAGGAGCCGCTGTTACGATGATGGCATCGAAGGGCGCACATTCCTCCCTGCCGATGTAGCCATCCCCAATTTTGACATCGGTATTCCTGTAACCCAATTCCCTTAAAAGCCTCTCTGCGGACAGGGCTAGAGACTCGATGATTTCAATGGTGTAGACGTAGTCCGCCAGTTCCGCCAAGATTGCAGCCTGGTAACCCGATCCTGTGCCTACTTCCAACACACTATCCCCCCTTTTTAATTCAAGCAATTCCGTCATTAAAGCGACGATGTAAGGCTGGGAAATGGTCTGCCCTTCACCAATAGGCAATGGTCGATCTGAATAGGCCTGGTGACGTATCTCTTCGGGAACAAACTTGTGTCTATCTACCTTGCGCATGGCGCTTAATACAACCTCATCCTTGATCCCCCTTGCCCTGATCTGGGTTTCTACCATTTCCTCTTTCATGGAATGAAAATCCACTTGGATGCAATTTCTTAGGTTATCGGATTTGGTCCTATGAGGAGAGAGAAAAATCCCCAGAAAAGTCAACGTGACGAAAAACCAATTTCTCAACATACCAACCTTCTATCGGCTATCACTTCTTACGGCGGTTGTCAACAGAACTTCGGCTGAAGTTTCATGATCTTCTGGAAGAAATCCTTTCCCCTGAGCGGAATGTACCGAAGAGATGGTGAACCCATGGAGGGTGAGCAGTAAGGGGTTAGTATTGCCTGCCTGGAACCCACGAAAGGGTCACTCCATAAGGAGCGTATAAACTCCATAACTCCGTTGAGCCCAGCAAGTCGTTCTAACCCGTGCGGGCAAACGCTACTTCCTTGACAAGGGGGTTTGATTCTGATACGTTTTGTTTGATTTATCATAGAGGCCGATGGAACATTTCCCTTTGAGGGATTGTCCATGTTCAAGAAAGCGATAAAATTTGCAACGGCCTTCTCGTTTTTTGCCATCCTTTGCATCTCCCTTGTTCCAAAGCTGAAGGGCACGGAAGAGCAGCTTCGGATCAGTCTCCCAGAGGTCGTCATTACAAGCCCCGATGAATCGAAGCTTACCGATTACCGGAAGATTCCCCTTCCTGTTGTCGCGGCCCAAGGGGTTAAGGCTGAACCGAGGATTGAATACAGGGCCGCAGACGAGGAGATGACGGCTCAGTTGCGGAAGGTGAGGCCGGCGACCAAATCCCCGGGTTGCGCCTATTCCAGCTCTCTCAGTACCTCCGTGGCAAGAGTCTTTGAGGGAGAACTTGCCCTCTATAAGCAGGGGAAGTATCGCTATCTGAAGGAGCAATATGGGGATGCCATTGGGTCATTTGAAAGGTTCATTATCAACTACCCAGAGAGCTCCCTCGTAGGATCGGCATACTATTGGTTGGGGGAGTCCAAGCTTCACCTCAATCAAGTGGAGGAAGCACTGAAGTATTTCCTCGAGGTGATCAATCGATATCCCAAGGAAAAGCTCATCGATTACTCCTATTATTCAGCCGGATGGGTCTATTTTAGACAAGGTCAGTATGAGAGCGCATATCAATTCCTGGACAAAGCGTATAGACTGCGTCCTGGGGGATCCATTGCGGAATCAGCACTCTTCTGGGCCGGGGAGTCATTAATTCACATGAATAATTACGATGGAGGATTGGAGAAGTTCCATCATCTCGTGGAGAGATTTCCCCAAGGCAAGCTGAGGATTGAAACTCAATACCTCATAGGTGCCAACCTCTTTCATCTCAAGAGATTCGAGGAGGCGGAGCGGGCTTTTAGGGCCTTTAACGCGGACTTTGCGTTGCACCCCTTATTGGAGAATTCACTCTATGGGTTGGGTTGGAGCTTAGTCTCCTTGAGCAGATATGGAGATTCGGCCTCGGTATTCGAGGAGTTACTGTTGAGATTCCCCGATACCAAATTGACCGAAATCATTTATTACGGTTTGATTACATCCTCTTTGGGCCAAGGGGAGATGGATAAGGCGATCCAATATCACCGGGAACTTGCGGAGCGCTACGTCCAATCGACTTGGGGGAGTACTGCGCTTAACGAAATCGCTTACTATTATTTCCAAGAGGGGAAATTTCAAAAGGCTATCGGATCTTATCGGGACCTCGTCAAGTTATATCCGATGACTGAGTTGAAGGACAAAGTATATTTCAATATCGGGGAGTCTTTTTATAACCTGAAGGACTACCGAAATGCCATCAACTCCTATCAGGTCCTCATAGATGGACATCCCGATAGTCCTTTAGCCGATCAAGCCCTGTTCAAAATTGGTCTTTCGCTCTTCCAGGAAAAGTCGTATACGGAGGCTATTCATTATTGGAAGTCTATCCTTTCGGGACATCCCGATTTCTCCCGGAGGGATGAGGTCATCTATTGGATCGGGGAGGCAAACCTATTATTGAAGAATTACGCCGAGGCAACAAGCTATTTCAGGGAGCTGGTGAATAACGGTTTTTACTATGGGAAGGCCCTCAATAGCTTGGGGTGGTTTTATTTCCAGCTGGGAAAGTGGAGGAAGGCGGCTTCATACTTTAATCAACTAGTTGAAACCTACCCAGAACATGACTTTGCTCCTGAAGCTACCGTCCTCTTGGCAGAAGCCTACTTTAACTTGAAACAGTACAAGCGGGCACTGGATTACTTAGCCCGATTAACTTATGGGGATTACGGGGGAGACAAGCTGGACAAGGCCTATTTTTTGACTGGTTGGATTCACTACAAGCTGGGAGAGTTCACGGAAGCTGCGGAACGATTCGAGGAAATGCTCAAGGAGCTCCCAAAGAGTCCTTATGCAGATGATGCGTATTTTTGGTTGGGAATGTCCCATTTCAGGAGTAGAGCTTTCGAGAAGGCCATAGACGCATTTACCCGGCTGGTACATTTCGCCCCATCGAGCCCATTGATCCCTCAAACCCTTCTCAGGATCGGGGATAGTTATTACAACCTCAAGGAGTACCTCAGGGCTGTACTCGGTTACTTGAAGGTAATCAAGGGTTATCCCGATTCAAAGGAGGCGCCCGAAGCCGATTATGGGATTATTCTCTCCTTTTACCAAGAAGGGAAGTATGACCGCTTCATCGAAAAGACAGGGGATTTTTTCCGGAAGTATCCAAACCATGCCTTAGGTGCTCATTTAGAACTCCAATTGGCCGAGTTTTATGAGAAAAATGGGCAGTGGGATAGGGCAATCTCCGCGTATAGGGAAATGCTCCGAGACTATCCGAAAAGCGACCTGGCCGATGATGCTCAGTTCAGAATCGGCGAGATATACATGGATATGAGGCGGTTCTCGGAGGCCGTCGCGGAATATGAAAAGGTCACCAGGCATTATCCAGATAGTAACCATGTGGCGAAGGCTTGGTATAAGATAGGCCAAGGTTATTACGCCCTGGAGAATTTCAGAAGGGCTCTCAGGAGTTACGAAAGGGTCATTTATCGATTTCCCAAGTCGGGATGGGATAAGCGATCTTACCTCAAGGCAAGTAAGTGCTATCAAATATTGAAAAGGCCCGATTGGGCTGAGAAAACCCTCAAAAGGCTCATCGCTTTATATTCGAATGATCCCATCGTTTACGAGGCATCCCTCAATTTGGGAATGCTCTATCTTCATGGTCAAAACTACCGAGAAGCCATTACTTCCTTTAAAAAGGCCAGCGGTTCTCCGGATAAGGGTGCGGCTGCCCTTGCCCAACTGAAAATTGGTGATTCGTATCTGGTGTTGGGGGATAAGGAGTCGGCTGCGCTGGAGCTCATGAAGGTACTTTATCTCTATTCTGATCAAGGGGAATATGTGGAGGAGGCTCTTTTGAAGGTGGGCCGGGTCTATATGGATCAGAAGAGGTGGTCCGAAGCTCGACAAATATACCGGAAACTACTTCATACCGCCCGATCGCGGAAGACAAAGGAGATTGGGCGCAAGATGCTGAAACGGGTGGAAAAAGAGATGTCCAAGAGATAGGAGAGGAGTGATCATGTACGATTTTGTCGTGAAGGGCGGAGTTTTGATGATTCCCATTGCCTTATGCTCCATCATAGCGCTGGCCATTTTCTTGGAGAGGCTTTGGAGCTTAAGGAGATCAAGGGTTATCCCTCGGGATTTCTTGATCGAAATCGAGGACCTCATCCGTCGGGAGAAGATTCCGGAAGCCATTACCCGGTGTCGAAAGGACAACTCCTCAATGGCCAATATCATTGTGGCCGGGATTCGCAATTTCGGTAAACGAAGGGAGATCGTCAAGGAGAGCATCGAGGAGATCGGAAGGAGGGAGGCGGCAACCCTCGAACGATATATCAATGTAGTTGGGACTATCGCAGCCATTGCGCCTCTTTTGGGGTTATTGGGGACGGTCTTTGGAATGATCAAGGCTTTTAACGTCATATCAATTCAAGGAGTTGGGAATCCCAGTAGCCTTGCAGGCGGGATTTCAGAGGCTTTGATAACGACGGCAGCGGGACTGGTGGTTGCCATTCCGACTTTTGTACTCTACCGTTATCTGGCCAATAAAGCGGATGCCTTGATCGTGGAGATGGAAGAACACTCAATACGGATGGTTGATCTGCTCAAGGGGAGGGAGCGATAGGGTCCCGCAACTGGGCTACTTGGGAAAAGGGGAGGGTTTATGCGGTTTAAACCGATGAAGAGGGAGGATTCGAGGTTTGATTTGACACCTCTGGTGGATGTCGTCTTTTTATTGCTCATCTTCTTCATGCTCTCCACCACCTTCATCGTGGCCCCGGGGATTAAGGTGAAACTTCCCAAATCTTCCTCGACGGATATCTCCAGGGAGAAGAAAGAGGTTAGGGTGGTGATGGCTAAGGACGATAAGATCTTTGTGCAACAGAAGCTCGTGAGTATCGAGGAGTTGGGAAAGTATCTCAAGAAGGCTGCTCGGGAGAGTCCAGAAGGGATGGTCATCATTCAGGCGGATGAAAGGGTACCCCACGGGAAAGTGGTGGAGGTCATGGATGTGGCAAAGACATCTGGTTTTAATAAGCTGGCCATCGCCACGCGGCCAAAGGAAAGGACGCAGTAGATCCCAGGAATTTTCTCCATGAAATTGTTTCTCTTCATAGTACTATCCATCCTCATTCACTTTAGCTTGTTGTTGTTTGTGCCCAATTATTTCGCGGTGACCAAGCTGAGGATTTTCCCCATCGAGCTGGTGGAACCGAAGCAGCTCTACTTAGAGCCCTTCCTTAGGAGGATAGAAGGAGGGGAAAGAAGAGGGAAGAAGTCCATCGAGCAATTCTTCGTTGATGATCGGAAAAGACGTGAGGATTTCCTCTTGAGCAAATTGAGAGAGCTGAGCTTGGGGGAGAGCATCGATGTTCCGAGTCCCTCTTTTATCGTTCCCCAGCGGAAGGAAAAGATCACCCTCGAGGAAAGGGTTAGAATATTGAGAAGTTCGCCCTTTTTCAAGGATTTTGTCAGATTATTCCGTGAATCCTCAATGCCTATGGGTGATCATAGGGGGAAGATGTTGTCAGTAGGTGTGGGGGAGGTTAAGGTTCCCGGAAGACAGATCCTGGAAGATAAGGGGACCGAGCATATCATTGCGCGGATAATGGTAAGAAACCGGTCCAAGAAGCCATCTGTCCAAGGTATAAAGGAAAACCCTATTGGAATCAAGGGGCCGGCCGGCAAAAGGGAAATCCTCTATAAACCGGGAATCCCCGATGTGAAGATCGACAGGGAAGGAGAGGTTGAACTGAAGTTTTGGGTGCTACCCGATGGATCGGTGGGGAGGGTGTTTTCCCTTCTGAGGGGAGATGCGGAATTGGAGCGAATCGCCATAAACTACATCAAACAATGGCGATTCAATCCATTGGACGAAGCCGGATCAACGGTTGAGCAGTGGGGGACCATTACGGTCAAATTCCGGTTTGAATAGAGGCAAAGGGGAATGGCCCTTTTAAAAGGGTATAACAAGAGAGTCATCGTCACGATACTCTTGCTCGTATCGGTGATGATCTTCTTCACCTTTTTCGGGGATAAGGGGCTTTTGCAGGTCTACCGTCTAAGAAGGGAACTGAAGGAGATCGAAAGGGTTAATATGGAATTGCGGCAAGAGAATGATAAGTTGAGAGTCGAGATCGACAATTTGAGGACCAACAAGAAATACATCGAGGAACTGGCCCGAAGGGAACTCGGTTTGGTAAAAAAGGGTGAGATAGTCTATCAGTTCGATCAATGATGAAAAGGCTTGGGGATATCTCAGTCCCCAAGCAGCGGTCCTATGTCCATAATGATAAACGGAATTTCTCCGGGGGGTAACAGAGATAGTAGTTCATGGCGAGAGTATGGCTGTGGATCAGGAGGCCCATCATAAGGATTATGTGGATGTTGACGTCCGGGTACGCTATGCCGAAACGGATCAGATGGGAGTGGCCTATTACGGCAGTTATATTGTTTGGTTTGAAGTGGGACGGTCTGAGTACTGCCGGGCAAAGGGGTTCAGCTACAGGGAGCTTGAGGGAATGGGATACAGGCTGGTGGTGGTTGATCTTCGCTGTAGGTATAAGGGATCGGTCAAATACGATGAGGTGATCGTTGTTCGGACTCATCTGCGGGATTTGAAAACGCGGATGGTGACCTTTGGCTATAGAATTCTGAGAAAGGAGAATTTAGAGGTTGTTGTGTATGGGGAGACTCGGCACCTCTGCCTCAATAAGAGGGGAAATCCGAGTAGCATGCCTGAGAAATTCCTAAACCGGTTGAGGGGCTAGTTTTCCTGTCATAGAGGACTTTTCATTGCTCTCAGGTCTCACGGGGAGCAATGCTCCTTTCGTCAATTTCTCCCAATTCGATTCTCATATTCTTCCCCTATCCTTTTCCGTCTCTAGGCCAAAAGTTCGATTTATCCAGCCGGATCAATGGGAACTTCCCCTCTTTTCTTTCCGTTGCATTGCATCGATTGTTTTATGAACCCGGTCTTTATTGTGGCCCCATTTTTTGAGGCCGGTTTGAGTTGTTCCAAAGCTCTGTTTCCATCGATCGCACTGGGGGATCAGTTCATCAGTTACCGAGAGTGACGCGATGCTTCATCCCGAAGTATTGAGCTATTATTTCACCTAATTCATTGAAAATCATAGAAAAAATTGACATCATGTGGTAATTGTGCTCGGTAATTCGCTTAACAGTTCACCTCAGGTTATGACGTCAAAGGATTAACAGGTTATCAAAAGGAAGGTAAGGAACACGTATTTCAAGATGCGGGGTGAGAGGGGAAAGCTCTGGCAGAAGCAATTTTTCGAACACATCATCGACGATGAGGTGGACTTGAAGGGAAAAATTCGATACATTTACGAAAATCCAGTACGAAGCACCTCCTTTGATACTCAATCACGGAATTATGATACCCATGAGCGGGGTAACAATGAGGGGTCTTGAGCGGATATTGGTCATCAGGTTGAGCGCTATTGGAGATGTGGTACGAACCCTCCCAGCAGCACATACCTTGCGGGAGAGGTTTCCCACGGCCTACATCGCTTGGGTGGTGGAGGAGAGGGCCCGGGATGTCTTGGCCCATCAACCCGAGATCGACGAGATCATCGTTTTTCGGCGAAATAGATGGAAAAAGGGTATCCTTAATCCCCTGAGCTTTTTGGGGACCATCGGGGAGGTATATCGATTTGTAAGGGAGCTCAGAGACAAGCATTACGATATCGCCTTTGACTTTCACGGTATTTTGAAGAGTGGACTGATCAGCTACCTGAGCGGGACCAAAGAACGAGTAGGGTTCGATCGAGGGTATTGCAAGGAATGGAATCACCTTTTCAATAACCGAAGGGTGAGCCCTCGATCCGATCGCATAAGCCGTTTTGAGAGAAACTTCGCCCTGCTCGGCTCTTTAGGGCTGGACGGGGGAAAGAGGGACGTGTACCTCCATGTGCCCCGGGAAGATGTGGCTTATGTGGACCAATTCTTCGGAAGTCGAATCCCCGGGGAGTCAGGCCCCCTAGTTGCGATTCATCCGGGGACAAGTCCAAAAACCACCTATAAACGGTGGGCTTCTGCCAAATACAGCGAACTGGCCGATCGTCTTGTGGAGGAGCTCAATGTTTCGGTTCTCTTTACGTGGGGTCCGGGGGAGAAAGCAATGGTGGATGAGGTAAGAGCCCGGATGAGAAGGGATTCCATAGTGGCCCCTGAAACCCGCTCCCTCAAACAGTTGGCGGAAATATTCAGGAGGTGTAGGATATACATTGGAAACGATACCGGCCCCATGCACATCGCCTCCCTCGTTAAGACTCCGGTTGTGGGGATCTACGGACCGACTGACCCCATCGTGAATGCGCCATATGAGGGGACTGCCCATATCATAGTCCGAAAAGATCTGCCCTGCAGCCCTTGCCGCAACAGGGGATGTAAGGATGTGGAGTGCATGGAGGCCATCAACACTCAAGATGTCTTTGACGCTGCAAAGATGCTTCTGGAATTAAGGCAGGATTTGGGTGGATAGGGAGAGATTCATAGATACCCCAAAGATTCCGGTAAGACGTACCTGTTCAAAATCATTTTTTCCGAAAAGGTCCCAAGCGCGAACATTCAGGAAATTCCCGTCTATAATCCTCCAGAAATATTGTCCCGGAGTTCCCTAAAATTTATAAGGTAGGTTGTCAATCACCCAAAACTCCGGCATGGCGCAAAGGTTTCCTACGCTTTGTCTCCGTTGGGGTTTCTGAGGGAGAGTCTGCTCATCCTCTGGAGGATGAAGACCGCAAGATCATGCCAGTGAACGTGAAAGGTTCATGAGGAGGTGGTTGACAAATGGCGCTTAGAAATGTACTTTCTTTCCAAGAAATAGAGAATGCTCGTAAAACCAAGCCTTACCATTTTGATATTATGCATGGGGTGAGACGGGGCCTGACAATGAATGTCTTTAATCCCCATGGCGGTTTAAGAAACCTATCTTAGGTAGGATTTTTCATCCATCACCAAACGATTTTGTTACGCGTACACATTTATGATGTAGTTTTTCTCTCCTTAACACCATCTGGTGGTCTGGATACAGAAGAAACAGTTCCTGATGAGCGGGTAAAAGACATCATCGCCATAGAGCGAATGATCAAGGATGACGCCATTCGATGCTATGGGGTTCCCGGGGAGAAAATAATGGCCCTTGCTCTCTGACCGGTTTTGAAGTTCTAGCAAGGGGGCTCTCGGTTATTCCGTCACGATTCAATGGGGCCGCCGGCGCATCATCTCAAACAGAGGGGGAAAGATTCTTGAGGACCCCGACTATGGTGAAGAAATCTATGAAGATTCTCCATCTGTTTAGCGACTGGAAGTGGACGGGTCCTGCGGAACCGACAGTCATCCTGTGCGAAACCCTGCAGAAAAGAGGGCACCAAGTGACCCTCGCATATCGATCACCTCCTTTCGAGGTTGAGGACAGTATAGCCCACCGTGTTGCGGATAAAGATTTTCAGCGTACTGACCGATTCCGGCTTCGCCCTCTGGGAAAGGGTTTCTGGAATTTGGGTTTGACTGATATCTTGAAGGATGTACGGGAGTTACGAGGGTTTATTTACGCTATGAATTTTGACGTGATAAATGTTCATAACTCCCACGATCACATTCTGGGAGGATTGGCTGCGCGGTTTTCAAAGAGAAATGCTGTGGTCATAAGGACTGACCATAATCGAGACGCCATCACGCCGTCTTGGGGGAACCGCCTTCTCGTATCGAGATTGACGGATGGGATTGTCACCTTTTCGGAAATGGCTCGGAAGAAGGGCTCGACGAACCTGTCTATTCTTCCGGAAAGGGTTGGTAGGGTAGGGACGGCCTTACAACTGGAACGGTATGATCCAGGGGGGTCATTTCGGAATATGCGGAGGGTCTTCAAGATTAATTCAGAGGATGTGGTTATCGGCATGGTGGCTCGCTTTCAGAAATACCGGAGAACAGATGCGTTTTTGGCCGCCCTGGTTAGGCTCGTCAGGGAATTTCCCCATGTCAAGGCGCTTCTGGTGGGGAGGAGCAGCCAGATCAGAGAGGGTGTCATCGAACCCACCAAGCGGCTGGGGCTTGAGGACAATGTGATTCTGGCTGACTACCAGAGAGAAAACTATCTTGATACCCTGGCAGCCATGGATATCTTTGTCTTCTTGATGGCAGGGTCAGACGGGACCGCTCGAGCCCTCCGGGAAGCCATGGCCATGGGTAAACCAGCTGTGGTTGCCAGAAGAGGGATGCTCCCGGAACTTGTCGAGGACGGGGAAACGGGGTTCTTGGTCGACGACACCCCTGACAATCTCTATAGGGCAATCAGATCTCTCATTCAGAACAGGCACCTAAGAATGGAGATGGGGATAGCTGCCCAAAAGAAGGCCCGAAGGGACTTCCGCCTCGATAAACAGGCCGAAGAAATCGAGGCCTTTTACCGGAGAATTCTGGATATGGGGCCGAGAAGAAGTTGATATCCAACCCATTAACCGCTCACCTTATGATACCAATGGCTTCCATCGATGGGTACATCCTATGCAGGTGGAGGCTTTTGAAAGTTTTGTGGCTCTGTGGTAGGACTTGGGTGAAAGTGGATTTATTGTTTCCGAGGGCTGTGCCTGCGTCGAGGAAGTGTACGTTCATAGGGTTTGCCATGAGGTGATCGAAGGCTTGGACGGGGAAAGAACCCACAAATTCCGGGGTGAGATATGACTGGGCCAATGATTTCAGCGTGTATCTTAACGTTTAATAGCGAAAGGACAATCGAGGCATGTTTAAAAAGCATCCAATGGGTAGATGAAATCGTCGTTGTCGATTCTTTCAGCACGGACAGGACCTTAGAGATTGTGCGTCAATACACCGACAAGGTCCACCAGAGGGCATGGTCGGGGTTTCGAGAACAGTTCAACTTTGCCAGACAACGAGCTTCCGGACAATGGATCCTCTCGATCGATTCGGACGAAGAGGTGAGCAGCGAGCTTCAGAAAGAGCTTCAGCAGATTCTAAGCCATGACTCGACCGGCGTAGGCGGATACAGCTTCCGTCGGCGAACGTACTATTTGGGGCGTTGGATTGACCATGGAGGATGGTATCCAGATAACGTCTTGAGAGTGGCTCCAAGAGGTGCACGCTGGAAGGGGGAAGATCCTCACCCCAAGATCGACGTGAATGGTTCGGTTATAGTCCTGAAAGGTCATATGCTTCACTATACGTACAAAGATATTTCGGACCATATTCAGAAAATGGACCGCTATGCTTCGGAAGCCGCCAGAGAAATGCAAAGAGTTGGCAGGGCATTTAAGCTTAGGACATTGCTGTCCCATGCTCCCTTTCGTTTTTTCAGAGACTATCTTCTTAAGCAAGGATTTCGAGATGGGATTCCTGGCTTAATTATAGCAGGGACGACGGCCTTCTATGTCTTCCTCAAATATGCCAAGCTCTGGGAACTCCAACTCACGGGGGACGGGGAAAATAAGAATTGAGGATCGCCTTAATCGTCGATCATTTCGACCCCAGGCGGGGTGGTGGGGAGAGCTATACGGGTTTCCTGGCACAGGTGTTGGCCCGTAGGGGCCACCAAGTCCATGTCTTTGCCTACACCTGGACGGAGGTAGACGAGAGAATTCGGTTTCACCATCTTCCCCTGATTTCATACCCACGATGGGGCAAGACATTCTCCCTGGCCATATCAGCGCGCCGAGTTCTCCGGTCAAAGAATTTCGACGTGGTTCAAGGATCTGGAAGGGTCCCCTTTGTCGATGTCTATCGGCCCGGGGGAGGAGCCGAACCAGCATGGCTCATACAGGACATAAGATCGAGGGAAAGGGGGCTGGATAGATTCGCTACCGCCTTGAGGAGATCTCTAAGCCTCAAGGTCGTGATAAACGTTCTCATGGAGAGGACCATTTACGGGCCATCAGACCTTCCAAAGGTTGTTGCAAATTCCCAGAAGGTGGAGAAGGATATCCTCAGATTCTACAAGCGGATGGACCCATCAAGGATTCGGGTGATTCACAATGGGGTGGATATCGAGAGATTCCATCCGCGGAATAAGGGTTGTCTCGGCCAGGAGGTAAGGAGGGCTTTTGGCCTGGCCGAGGATACGGTAACGATACTCTTTATGGCCCATAATTTCCGACTCAAGGGGCTTCATTGTCTCATGAGGTCCCTTGGGCACCTTGGGGAAGATACGGAGAACTGGGTCCTTCTGGTGGCAGGAAGGGGGAGGAAGGCGCCTTTTGAACGCCTTGCGAAGAGGTGTGGGATCGGGGAACGGACATTCTTCCTCGACCAGGTGGGAAATCCTGAGGCCATACTGGCGGCATCCGATATGCTGGTTCACCCCACGTTCTACGATCCTTTCTCCAACGTCTCCCTTGAGGCAATGGCCTCGGGGATGCCGGTGATCACCACTTCCCACAATGGCGCGGCCGAACTCATCCAATGTGCAGTATCAGGGTATGTCATACCTGATGCGTGGTCTGTGGACCTGTTGGGCCAGAGGATAGTAGCTCTCATGAGTTCGCAGGAAAGGGAGAGGATGGGCTATGAAGCAAGGAAGATAGCAGAGAAGTTCTCCTGGGACCGGCACCTGTTTGAAATGGAAGCGCTCTATGAAGAGATCCTTGAAAGCCCTAAGAGATAAGAAACATCTACTGTATGCATTTGGGAGGTGGACATGGCCCTGGAAGATAGGGAGCTCAGGGCCTTATTTATTATTCTAAACGGAGAAGCTCCGAGCAGCAGATACAGGGTACTTCAGTATATACCTTTTCTGGAGAGGGCCGGAATCGTGCCCTCTGTCATGGAGGTCACAAGGGGGATATACAAAAGAATCTCTGACTTTTCAGCGCTTAAGGATTTCAATCTGGTCTTTATCCAGAAAAAGCTTTTCAGCGTACTGGATTTGGTATATCTTAGATCCAAATCGCAGAGAATCGTTTTCGATTTCGATGACGCTATTATTTACCGGGATTCCCGGCGAGGGGCAGGGCTTTCCAAGACGAGGCTAAGACGATTTAGGAGAACCGTAAAAGGGTGTGAACTCGTGATAGCGGGGAATACCTATTTACGGGAAATTGCAGTGAAATACACTCCGAGGGTGCTTACGATTCCAACCCCGATTGATATGAAACGGTACACGGAAAGGAAGCCCGCCCCTTCCAAAACCATTAGGATAGGGTGGATTGGGAGCGCCGTCACTCTGTTCTATTTGGAGAAACTCTATGACGTTTTACGGGAGTTGTGTCGAGAAAGGAAGGACGTACGAGTTAAAGTCGTATCAGATGAATTTCCAGACTGGCATGATGTTCCCCTGGAGAGGAAGCCATGGATCCGTGAAGAGGAAATCCAGGATCTCCATAGCTTTGACATAGGCATCATGCCATTGACGGATGATCCTTGGGCACGGGGGAAGTGCGGATTTAAGCTCCTTCAATACATGGCCGTTGGGTCTCCAGTTGTGTGTTCACCTGTGGGGGTAAACACGGAGTTGGTAAGCGACGGAATGAACGGCCTTCTGGCCCGCAACCCGGAGGAATGGGCGAGGTGTTTAAGGTTTCTTATAGAAGATCCTGAACAAGGATTACGGCTTGGAAGAGCTGGGAGGAAGACCGTAATAGAGAGGTACAGTCTTGATCTATGGGCGAAAAGGCTCGTTTCAGCACTCAAGGAGCTCGTCGGATTTCAAGAATACGAGCTGCCTTAGCGTCGTGAGCATTTATCAACATCCATCATTGGGACAGGGCAAATGGGACAGAATGGTGTTCAGGGGTGAGGAGACTTAGGGATAGGCTGATACTGAGGCATAAGCAGACCGACAACAAGAGGTGCTTCAAAGAGAGCACCGTATTCACTGTGTATGGCTTGGGAAGGAGGAAGGTGTTCGCGAGGAGAGATTTTCCTATCCAAGAGGTTCAAAAAATCTTTGAGGATACCATCTCCTTCTCCAACCACAATGACCAAAGAGTCCTCAAATTGTCTCCCCAGAGCTGTCTCAAGGTTCACCAGGTTACCTTGGGTGGGAGGACCTCTTCCCTTTGTAGTAAGGTATACCCCTCGAGGGGACTCTTTCATGCCCTGAGATTCAGCATCATTCCTTCAAAGGCCAGAGCCTTCTGGAAGGGATGGTGGGGCCTGAAGTCAAGAGGCTTTCGAGTGCCCGAAGTTTATCTTATTTGGGAGGAACGGAGACTAAGGCTTCTTATGAGGTGTGGAGTTGTTATGGAGAGGGTGGAGAAGGGCCTGGGGTTGGACAGGTACGCCTCCAAGAATTTTTCACCTCCCCTCGAATCCCGGGGACTCAGAAGAAAGAGGGAACTCATTTTCCAGATGGCCAGCACACTTGCAAAACTTCATACCAAAGGAGTCCTGCACAGAGACCTCAAGGCTAGCAACGTCCTTGTCAAGGAGTATAATGACAGCCTAGGAATCGTGTTGCTGGATCTTGATGTCGTAAGGTTTAGGGGTTCTGTCTCGAGAAGGCACGTAGCCCTCAATCTAGGGCAGCTCGATGCTTCACTTCCTCCCTGTGTAAGTAGATGGGACAGGTTGAGGTTTCTGTCAAAATACTGGGATAGGAGAGGAGACCGAGAAGGGCTCAGGGCCCTGGCGAGGGAGGCAACTCACCTGAGTATTTTGAGGAGAAGGAGGAGATGAAAATTCAAGCGCCACCATACTCTCTCGCGGACGGGGACCTTGCTCTGGTAGCTCGACGTTTTGCCCATCTACTCTGGCAATGAGTGGACTGTGATGGCAACTTGTGGAACCCCGAAGTTTCGTGAGCAATGGAAAACGAGACCTGGCCAGCCCGTTTCTCCCTGATTTCTGACTCTGAGAGGGAAAGAGGAATGGTTTGGCCTTCATCGTGGAGGTTCGATGGGTAGTACAGAATCCAGTTGGGTCCGTGTGAAAGAGGGCAATCTCCATGGCGTCATCAATCCTGGGCTGAAGGCAGTTTTGGAGGGTGGATTCTTGGATCATTTGGGTCATCAGACCGCGGTCAGAGGGGGACGTGTTATAAAGGATTCAAGAATTCGATGTGCTGCAACATTCCCCGTCGCGGGAGGAAAGACAGTCTTTATTAAACAGTTCCGCATCCTTGGCGGCTGGCAGGGATTCAAATACCTGATCCGTCCCTCACAGGCCATGAGGGAATGGCTTATTTCCCGATTCCTGACGCAAAAAGGGATCCTGACACCGAAGGCCCTGGGCATGCTCGAAAGAGGAAGGCATGGAGTACTCAAGGAGAGCTTTTTCTTTGCCGAAGCTCTTGAGGAAGCCAGAAACCTTCTCGATTTTTGTAAGAATCGGTTCCACGGATCGGACCAGATAGAGGAAAAAAATCAAATTCTCGGACTTCTGGCCAAAACAGTCCGGAAGATTCATGATAGCGGCCTTTTTCACAAGGACTTTCATGGAGGGAACTTTCTTATCACTGATGAGGGCTCTCTATCCCTTTATCTTGTGGATTTTCACCAGGCACGAAAACAGCTCAAGGTCTCCCGGGCGAAGCGCTTATGGAATATAGCACAGATCTTCAGTTTTCTGGACTTCATGCTGGACAATGAGGCCAAAAAATCATTCTTGCTTGCTTACGGCCAAGGATGGACCTTCTCTGGCAGGAACCTGGACGGGTACCTCGGGAAGATGGAACGGATGGTTCAAAAAATAGTCAAACGTCGTCAAAAGAGGCGGGCCAAGAAGTGTCTCAAAGAGAGTACCCTTTTTACCATCGCACGGCGGGCCGGTTTGAGGATCTATCGTCGCAGGGAGATGGAGGAAGATGACCTGATGGCGGTCTTGGAGGCTCGCAGAGAGATGGCCAACTCCCAGCGGGAAAAGGTGTTGAAGTACTCGCCAGAGTCCTTTGTTTCGATAATCGGGGATATTGCTGTCAATGACCGGAGGGTGTGTATCAGGGAGTATCGATATGAAACGATTCTGGATCGGTTGAGGAGCTCATTTAAACGACCAAAGGGAAAATCCTCCTGGGTGGCAGGAAATGTACTTTTCAGCCGGGGAATGTGCCCTCTGAAGCCTCTAGCCTATGTTGAGAGACGGAAGCTCGGGCTCCTGCGAAAGGCCCTCTTTGTCACTGAATCGTTGGCTGGTGATATGGAAATGGGTCATTATCTGACCCGAAGGTTTGAGAGGAAAGCCAGGCAGGATCTGGGGAGGTTTATCGGGCAGTTCGCCGGGTGGATCGGTTCGCTCCACCGGGCAGGAATCTACCACCGTGATCTCAAGACCTGCACCATCCTCGTGAGAGAGAAACCCGATGGGTGGGGTTTCAGCCTGAATGATCTTGAGGATATATTTCAGGAGCCGAAAATAGGCAACGAGAGGATTCTCAGGAATCTGGTTCAGATCAATTGTTCCTTCCCCAGGTTCTTAAGCTATGGAGACCGAATACGATTTCTGAGGGGATATCTCAGGGCCAATCCTCTTACCATAAGCGAAAAGGCCCTTATCAGGAGAGTATTGGAGGAGAGCCCAGGCGGGAGATAGTCTCCCTTTCTCCCCAGGGCTGGGCGTTCAAAAAATCCGAATAGGCGTGCTTTGTCTCATGGCTATTCGGGCGAGAAGGGAGCTCACCTCCCTTGTCGCCGAACGTTGCGGGGCTGTTGAAACATTTCGGTATTCTCTCTGAAGATCAAATATGTATGCCGGTTAATTCAATAGGTTCTGGAATTTCTGAGCGCTTTAGAGAATATGGCGGCGGAAAGGGATCGTTCGGTTATCATTGTGAGCCTCCTTATACAGAGCTTTCTCTACCTATCGAGCTTTTTTCGAGATCAAAAGGCCTCCAGAAACTGGCTATTGCCTGGACGCTCTTTGTCCGGCATGAACGGTTCCTTCCAAAAGCGGCAGAGTTGAAGGAGTAGGAGGAGGCAGGGATGGAGACCGTTGAGCGTTGTGAGCTCTGCGGAGGTACTGAGTTCCCCCCCTTTCTAACTGGCCGGGACAGGCTCCACGGAATTGGGAGTGAATTCCAGTTGGTGAGGTGCCTGGTGTGTGGACTCATCTTTATCGATCCCAGGCCGGACAGGGAGGAGATAAAGCTGTTCTACCCCGCTGCATATCGCCCCCACGCCGAAACCGGTGGTTCGTCGCATAGTCACAGGCTGAGCCCCCTGAGGCGGCGCCTATACTCGCTTTTTTATAACTATCCTCATGATAATTGGGGAAACGGAATTCTCCTCAGGGCGCTCTTCTTGCCACTGAAATGGGCGGTAGTCAAAAATACTATTCCCTTCCAAGGAGAGGGGAAAATCCTGGATATCGGGGCGGGGAGCGGCTCATTTCTCTCTTTCATGAAGACCTTAGGATGGGACCCCTATGGGATTGATATCAGCCCCAAAGCCGTGGAAAGAGCCACGGCTTTGGGAGTAAAAATGTTTCAGGGAGAGGTTGCGGATGCCTCATTTCCAGACCGTTTTTTTGATGTCATTACCCTCAGGTCCGTACTGGAACACGTTCACCATCCCGTGGAGGCTCTTCACGAGGTCCACAGGATCCTAAAGGATCAGGGTATTGTGTACATAGTGGTTCCCAACATTGCCAGTCTTAACTTCTGGCTCTTCGGACGCTTCTGGTATGGCCTAGAATCTCCCCGTCATCTCTACGCATATTCGCCGAGTACTATGGGCCGTCTTGCCCGAAAGACAGGGTTTGCAGTTCTATCCAGTAGGTTTCGATCGAGTACTCGGGGTCTCCGCGGGAGCCTCCAGTACTGGTACGATGACCGAAAGGGTTTCAAAGGAGATAAGCCCTTCATGTCGAGCAAAACGGTTCGTCTGATTGGGAAGATCTGGCGGGGGGCAACGGATCTTTTTCGTCTCGGGGACACCGTGGAATACAGGTTAGGGAAAATGGCCTCCGAAAAATCTACGAAATGAATCCCGGAGTGGCATGGTATTTGATTATCATGGAAATCGAAGGCATCCTGTCGGCCAAGGCTATGGGTTCCGTTTGTCAATGCGGTGTTCGGTTGGGATTCGATGGCCTTTTTGGCACGTGGAGTTGGTGTGGACAAAGGTTCCGGAATGTATGATCACTTTGACGGAAAGGGATGGGCATGGAGATTCCCCTCGTGGATCTGCGCGCGCAATATGTGGAGATCAGGGAAGAGCTGAGGAAGGCCGTTGAGGCCGTTTTCGAGAGCCAGCGGTTTATCCTCGGACCGAACGTCAAAAGGCTAGAGAAACAAATCGCTGCCTACAGCAACGTCGGCCACGGTATCGGCGTTTCCTCGGGTACTGATGCCATCTTAGTTTGCCTGATGGCCCTTGGGATTGGGCAAGGGGACGGAGTTATCACAAGTCCATATACCTTTTTTTCAACCGGCGGGGTGATCGCCCGGTTGGGTGCCACACCGATCTTTGTCGATATCGACCCACACACATACAACATGAACCCTGAGAAGCTCGGAGAGTTCCTGGAAGAAAAATGCCGTTTGCACAAAGATACAGGCAACCCAGTGGAGAAGAAAACGCGTTGTCTTATAAAGGCCGTCATTCCAGTTCACCTCTTTGGCCAGTGTACCGATATGGACCCCATTATGGAGATGGCCCAAAAAGCCCAACTCGATATCATCGAGGATGCCGCACAGGCCATCGGAGCGATATATTATTCTAAGAGACTGGAAGACCAGGGCCGGAGGCCATCTATCGCTGGTCAGTTAGTGGGGGTACAGACAGGGAAAGGTGACCGGAGACCGAAAACCGCCTCTAAAGCGGGAAGCATGGGAAGGTTGGGATGTTTCTCCTTCTTTCCCACGAAAAATTTGGGTGGATTTGGTGATGGTGGAATGGTGGTAACCGATGATGAGCCATTAGCGGAGAAGATAAGGATCCTCAGGGTGCATGGTGGCCAACAGAAATACCATCACCACCTCGTCGGGGGTAATTTCAGATTGGATGAACTTCAGGCCGCTGTTCTCAATGTGAAGTTTCCCCACTTGGAGCGCTGGACGGAGGCGCGTCGCCTCAATGCCCAACGGTATGATCACCTCTTCAAGGAAACGGGCCTTAGCGAAGATTTACATGTGCCTGTTATAAGGGAAGGAAATAGACACATTTTCAATCAGTACATCATCCGGCCCCCCCATCGAGATAAGCTCCGAGAATTCCTTCGGGCTAAGGGTGTGGGAACTGAGGTCTATTATCCCATCCCCCTCCATATTCAGAGATGTTTCGAGTATCTCGGGTATAAGGAGGGTGATTTCCCAGAATCCGAGCGGGCTGCCGATGAGACTTTGGCTCTTCCTATTTATCCTGGGTTATCTCGAGAGCAGCAGGAGTATGTGGTTGATAGGATAAAGAATTTCTACGAGGAGGGGATGAATCTCCATTGAAAAAAAAGATAGATTGGTCGATGAGAAATTCAGCCGGAGACGGCGATAGAGGGCGAGGGTACCAATGCAGAAAGCCATTACCGAAATGCTTGACATAGATAGGCTATTGGGTCGCTTTAAGGAGATTTCGGCACTGGTAGCGGGGGATATCATCCTGGATGAATATGTCTGGGGAGAGGTAGATCGGATCTCCCCGGAGGCACCAGTCCCAATCGTAACGGTGAAAAAGGAGACCCAACTCCTGGGAGGGGCGGCTAATGTTGTAAGCAATATTCGGTCCCTCGGAGGGCAAGTGTTTCTATCGGGACTGGTCGGGGGAGACGAAAGGGGAAGGAAAATCCTCAACCTGCTCGAGGAAAGGGGGGTGCCGACAGGAGGCGTTTTTATCGATCCTCGGCGAATCACGACCGTCAAGACCCGGATCGTGGCTCACAGTCAGCAGGTAGTTCGGTTTGACCGTGAAAACCAGACTTCCCTCAGTCAGGGATATGCGGACAGCCTTATTTCCTATGTTCGCGATACGATCCCTCATGCAGATACGGTGGTCATTGCCGATTACGGGAAAGGGGTGGTGACGGAAGAGCTCGTTCAAACCGTTACCCAGATTGCAAAGCAGGAGAAGAAGCCTGTTCTCCTTGATCCCAAGATCGGCCGGTTCCATCTCTATCGAGATGTTACGGTGGTTGCCCCCAACAGTCAGGAGGCAAGCTTGGCCGCTGGGATCGAGATCGTCGACGAAAGCTCTCTCAAGGAGGTCGGGGAAAAACTCCTGGATCGATTCAATTGTGAGGTTGTGCTGATTACCCGGGGAGAGAACGGCATGGCCCTTTTTGAACGGGGTAAGGGGCCAATCTACGTTCCAACAACTGCACGGGAGGTTTTCGATGTGACAGGAGCCGGGGATACCGTGATCGGCGTCATGGCCCTGGTTCTCGGAGCGGGGGCGAGTTACGGGGAAGCTGCCGAAATAGCCAACTACGCGGCTGGAATTGTGGTGGGGAAAGTAGGGACGGAAACGGTATCTCCAGAGGAGTTAAAGGAGGCCATCAATTGGAATCGATCACGCTAAAGCAGAGGAAATTGCCTTTCGCGAGGAATTACATTGGAGCTGGGGTACTCTCCCCCAGCTCCAATTCCCTTTCGGTACCTGTGTGAGTCTACGTACTAAGTCTCAAGGACGAAGATAACCTCCATTCTTACTCGGTACTCCCTAATTTTGGCATCCTCAACGGCCACTCTCTGTTCCACAACGCGGAGACCTGTAATCCCCCGAAGGGTTTTCGTTGCCCGAGCGAAACCGACTTGGATCGCATCTTCGAAAGATTTAGGGGATGCTGCTATGATTTCCGTGACCCTCGCTACCCTTGGATCTGTCACCTTCATCACCTCCTTATGTTCAATAGAATCACTCTTCTCCTTGGCCCTCTATACAAGAAAGCCGGTGGAAAGTCAATGGAAAAATCAGAAGGAAAAGCCTGAAGTTTTCCAAAGAGGAATGAAAATCGGGGCGGGTTCCGCTTCCCTGGAGGGCGTTTGTAATTCCTCAGTCCGAGGGAGGATCTTCACTATGGATTCCCGTCGGGCAAAGCGTGATCTTGAGAGATCATCCGGAAAGACGCAAAAGGGGAAGTATGGTTTATGGCCAGAGGGAAGGGAAAATCGTTTCCTAGGGCATCCTCTTTTACGTGCCGAATCCAAGCCTTTTGGAAATCTTACCGCCGGCTTCTTTGACAGCGGGAATAATCTTGCCCCTCATTACCTCATCGGTCATGCGATAGGATGGGCCGGAGACGGAAATTCCCCCCACAACTCGGCTCGTATAGTCCCTGATGGGAACACCAACAGCCCTCACGCCTAGCTCGTATTCCTCATTATCGATGGCGTATCCCCGCTTTGCCACCTCTTTAAGGTGTTTGATGAACTCAGCCTTTTCGATGATGGTATTGGGCGTACACCGCTCCATATTGTTTAAGATACCCAGCTTTTCCAGTTCCTCGTCGGATGCATAGGCGATCTGGGCCTTGCCGATGCCCGTGCAATGGATGGGAAACCTCCATCCGACGCGACTGGCCACCTTCACCGTTTGGTCCGCCTCTTCCACATGCAGATGGACGACGGATTTCTGCCGAATAGTCCCAATATTAGCCTTTTCATTACATTCCTTAACGATTTCTTTCAGGAACGGCTTGGCCTGGCGGACCAGGCCAAGCTGCTTGATAAAGGATTGACCCAACCCCAGGCTATGCACACCCAGCCGGTAATTCTCGGTGGCCTTATTCTGCTCGATGTATCCCTTTGCCTCGAGCGTTGCCAGTAGCCTGAAAATGTTGTTCTTATGGAGGTTGAGCCTTTTGCTCAGTTCGGTCACCCCAAGTTCATCTCGATCTCCTTGGAACGCCTCCAAGAGATGTAATGCATTGGTCACAGATTGAATGACGTAACTGTCCTTTTCCCGCCTAGCCATTTTAGATTGAGCCTCCTTCGGTGATAAATCATTTATAAATTGAAAATTCTATTCTAAAAAAATGTTTCACTTTTGTCAAGTGCATTCGCCAAAAATTCCTTTCTCATTCTTAGGGGTTGCCGAAACCCCTGATTATTCCATTGATTATTTCAGACATTGGTGATATACATTTTACTTTGATTACATTCATAGGAGCTTATATGCGCGGTCGAATTGACCAATTTACCAGATATCTGGCTTTGGAAAAGGGGGCTTCGGAACATACATGTCGGAGCTATTTCAACGACCTGTCTCATTTGGCCGATTTTATCTCGGCCTCCGGGCTCTTTCCGAAATCGAAAAGCGACGAAGTGGATGTTTCACGAATTGATCGTGATATCATCCGCATCTATCTCAGGGCCCTTTTTCGATCGAATAAGAGGAGCTCCATCGCTCGAAAGTTGGCCTCCATTCGTTCCTTTTTTCAGTACTTGGTTCGAGAAGGAATTATTTCGACGAATCCGGCAAAATGGGTAGCCACTCCCAAGACCGAGAAGTATATTCCAAGCACGCTGAGCATCGACGAGATGTTCAGGATGTTGGATGCCCCCGATAAATCGAATCCCATAGGTCTCAGGGACCGGGCTATTCTGGAATTGCTCTATTCCAGTGGCATTCGGGTGGGGGAGCTGACTCAGTTGAATTGTGATAATGTGGATTGGGAACTGGGCATCATAAAGGTGTTGGGAAAGGGAAGGAAGGAGAGGATTGTTCCCATTGGATCCAAGGCCATCGAGGCCATAAAAGAGTATCTTGGGAGTAGGGGGCTCTCCTGGGGGGAGGGCCGCGATTGCCCTCTCTTTATCAATACTCGAGGCGGCAGATTGACAGATCGGAGTGTGAGACGCATCGTGGAAAGATATGGCAAAGAGTGCGGCCTCAAAAGGGATATTACTCCCCATTCCTTGCGCCATACCTTTGCAACCCATCTATTGGATGCGGGGGCAGATCTGAGGGATATACAGGAATTGTTGGGACATGCGAGCCTTTCTACGACCCAAAGATATACCCATGTGAGCATAGACGGGTTAATGGAGGTTTATGATAGGGCGCATCCGAGGAGCTGGAAAAATACGAAACGGAACTCGTGATCCCATTTTATTGGGGGGCATCGTGGGTCTTAATTCATGGTCATGCAACAGGGTAAACAGACTGTAAATCTTTTCACCCAAGGAGTCGAGGAGTGAGAGGAACAACTGTTCTTTCCGTCAGGCATAAAGGCCGTGTGGTCATGGGAGCCGATGGACAGATCACGTTTGAAAATACGATTATGAAGCGCACGGCGAGAAAGGTCAGAAAGATATATAATGACAGGGTATTGGCGGGATTTGCCGGAACCAGTGCTGATGCCTTTACGTTATTCGGAAAATTTGAGTCGAAATTGGAAGAGTTCAACGGCAATCTTATGAGAGCTGCCGTGGAGCTGGCCAGGGAATGGCGAACCGATAGAGTATTGAGGAGGCTTGAGGCGCTTCTCATCGTCGCCGACAAGGATCGCTCTTTGGTCATATCGGGGACTGGGGATGTGATCGAACCCGATGAAGGGATAACCGCTATTGGGAGCGGCGGTTCTTATGCTCATGCAGCGGCCAAGGCATTAGTCGATCATTCCGAGTTGGATGCCAAGTCCATCGCTGAGGAAGCCATGAAGATCGCCGCATCCATCTGTATCTATACGAATAATCACATTATCATCGAAGAATTATAAACCAAATCCTCTGAAGAGGTGTAAGCAGTGCAAACCTTTACCCCACGGGAGATCGTTTCCGAACTCGACAAGTATATCGTAGGACAAGAGGAGGCCAAACGATCAGTAGCTATCGCCCTTCGGAATAGGTGGAGGCGACAACAGGTCTCCGGGGAGCTGAGGGAGGAAATTGCGCCCAAGAACATCATCATGATCGGTCCTACGGGGGTGGGGAAGACAGAGATTGCCAGGAGGTTGGCCAGGCTTGCTCAAGCTCCCTTTCTGAAGATTGAGGCCTCCAAATTCACGGAAGTGGGATACGTCGGTAGGGATGTGGAATCCATGATTAGGGATCTGACAGATCAGGCGGTAAATATGGTCAAGGGGGAGGAGACCGAAAGGGTTGAGATGAAGGCCCGGGAGTTGGCCGAGGAGAGGTTGTTGGATCTCCTCTTGCCGAGGCCAAAGATGGAGAGGAAGGCGGAGGAAAATCCCCCCTTGGGTCCCATTAGGGCTGTCGAGGAGGGAGCTTTGACCCAGAATGCAACCAGGGAGAAGTTACGGCAGTTATTGAAGGAGGGAAGGCTGGACGACCGCTATGTGGAGATTGAGACCGCGGACAGAAATCTCCCCATCGTGGAGATCTTCTCCGCTTCGGGCATGGAGGAGATGGATATCAATATCAGGGACATGTTCGGAAACCTCTTTCCCCAGAGGAGAAAAAGGAGAAAGGTGAAAATCCCAGAAGCCCTAACCATCCTCTTCCACGAAGAAGCCCAGAAATTGGTCGATATGGATAAAGTGGTGAGATTGGCCATAGATAGGATAGAGCAATCGGGAATCATCTTCTTGGATGAGATCGATAAAATTGCGGGAAGGGAATCTGTCCATGGTCCCGACGTCTCAAGGGAGGGGGTCCAAAGGGATATTTTGCCCATCGTCGAGGGAACGACGGTGACGACCAAATATGGGATGGTAAAGACGGACCATATCCTCTTTATCGCCGCTGGGGCTTTCCACATATCAAAGCCCTCGGATCTTATTCCGGAGCTCCAGGGGCGTTTTCCGATTCGGGTGGAGCTGGATTCCCTTGGGAAGGAGGAGTTCATTCGGATCCTCAAGGAACCGCAAAATGCACTGATAAAACAGTATACGGCCCTACTCAAGACTGAATCCGTGGAGTTGCTCTTTACCGATGATGCCATAGCCGAAATTGCAGAGGTTGCTCAAATCATCAACGAGAGGACCCAAAATATTGGTGCGAGGAGGCTCTATACCATTATGGAGAAGCTCTTGGAGGAGATTTCCTTCGACGCTCCGGAGATCCATGATAGGAAGATCACCATCGATTCCACGTATGTCAAGGATAAACTGAAGGATTTCATCGAAGACGAGGATTTGAGCCGTTATATCTTATGAATGACGTGTGTTAAAAGGAAGCAAGGACCTGTATCCGGTTTGTCTTATGATCCGGATACCATGAACGGGAAGACATATGGAGGATACGATCAATAAGGCCAAAATTCTCGTAGAGGCATTGCCCTATATCCGTAAATTCTACGACAAAACCATCGTCATCAAATATGGCGGAAATGCCATGATAGACGAGGACTTGAAAAAGGGCTTTGCACTGGATGTTGTTTTGATGAGATTTATTGGCCTCAACCCGGTCATTGTCCATGGTGGAGGCCCTCAAATCGGGAAGGTTTTAGCCCAGATGGGAAAGAAAACGGAGTTTGTCGAAGGTATGAGGGTTACGGACGGCGAGACCATGGATGTGGTGGAGATGGTCTTGGTCGGGAAGGTGAACAAAGATATCGTCGGTTTGATCAACCGTCATGGTGGAAAAGCGGTGGGATTCAGCGGAAAGGATGGTCAGCTTATCCTTGCAAAGAAAATGAACATCTACAGGAGGGAGGAAGATGGAAGTTCTCCAGAGGCGATTGATATCGGCATGGTAGGCGAGGTGACCTCCATCAACCCATCCATCATCTTAGCCATGGAGGAGAGGGGGTTCATCCCGGTTATTGCCCCCGTTGGGGTGGGAGAGGGGGGGGAGAGCTATAACATAAACGCCGATTTAGTTGCCGGAAAGATTGCCTCCACCCTCAAGGCAGAGAAACTGATTCTCTTGACTGATGTTCCGGGTATTGTGGATGAAGGGGATCAATTGATTCGAACCCTCGATGTCGTAAGGGCAAGGGAGCTGCTTGAAAATGGTGTGATTATGGGGGGCATGATTCCCAAGGTTCACTGTTGTTTAGATGCCCTCGAAGAAGGCGTAACCAAAACCCATATCATCGATGGACGCGTGGAGCATACCCTGCTCCTTGAGATTTTCACCGATGAAGGGATAGGAACGCAGATATACGGAGAGAAGGGGGTTTGACTGAAAAGGAGTAATGTATTGTGGAGGTGATTCATTCTCTTCTTATCGCCTCTTACGACGTGGGGGAGCCAGTTCGATGACAGAAACGAAGACGCTCATCGCCGATTCTCAGCGGTATATCGCAAATACATATTCCCGGTATCCCGTTGTATTAATCAGGGGCCAAGGGTGTAAGGTCTGGAGCAGCGATGGAAGGGAATACCTCGATTTCGTTGCTGGTCTGGCCGTATGTAATCTCGGGCATTGTCATCCGAAAGTGATTCAGGCTATTCAGGATCAATCCCGGAAGCTCATCCATGTCTCCAACTTTTATCACATCGAGCCTCAGATTGAGCTCGCCAAATTGCTGTGCGCGAACTCCTTTGCCGATAGGGTTTTCTTCTGCAATAGCGGTGCAGAGGCAAACGAAGCAGCCATGAAATTGGCAAAGAAGTATGCCAAGGATACCGGCAGAGCCGATAGATTCGAAATCATTACCATGGAGAGATCTTTCCACGGGAGAACCATGCTCACCATGAGCGCCACGGGCCAAAAGAAGATTCAGAAGGGGTTCGAGCCTCTGGTTCCCGGTTTCAAATACGTTCCCTTTAACGATATGGAGGCGGTTCTCCGAGCAGTAAGCCCCCATACGTGCGCCATTATGGTAGAACCCATCCAGGGTGAGGGTGGGGTGAATTGCCCTTCCGATGGATATTTGAGGGATCTTCGCGAGCTTTGCCGTGAGAGGGGGATCCTCTTGATCTTCGATGAGGTCCAAGTTGGCATGGGCAGGACGGGGAAGCTCTTTGCCCACGAACACAGTGGGGTATATCCGGATATCATGTCCTTGGCCAAGTCCCTGGCGGGAGGTGTACCCATAGGGGCAATGTTGGCCACCGAGGAGGTGGCGAGGAGCTTTACCCCGGGGACCCACGCGTCGACATTTGGGGGCAATCCCTTGGCTACGGCGGCAGGCCTGGCGGCCGTATCGGCTCTGTTGGAGGATGGCGTCTTGGAAAACTGCAGAAAAGTGGGAGACCATTTCTTCGGCCGACTCATGGATCTGAAGGAAAAGTATCCTTTTATTCAAGAGGTGAGGGGAAAGGGCTTGATCATCGGTATGGAACTGGGATTCGAAGGGAGCCAAATCGTAAGGCGCTGTCTGGAGGAGGGAGTCCTCATCAATTGTACGATGGACAATGTGCTCAGGTTCTTGCCACCCTTAATCGTAACTCCCGAGGAGGTGGATGAGCTCATTGGAGTGATGGACGGGATTCTTGGAGAATGTGGGGAAGGGGTCGGGTCGTGAAGAGGGGTTTGATCAGCATCTTCTCCCTGGGCCGGGATGAAATCGATTATTTGCTGGAGAAAGCAGCGGGCCTAAAGGCAAAACAGAGGAGAGGGGTCCGGCACACCCCTCTTAAGGGGAAAACCTTGGGGATGATTTTCGAGAAAGCATCCACTCGAACCCGGGTCTCCTTCGAGGTGGGGATGTATCAGTTGGGAGGGCACGCCCTATTCCTGGACTTCAAAGATATGCAACTGAGTCGTGGGGAAAGCGTTTCGGATACAGCACGGGTCCTTTCGAGATACGTGGATGGGATAATGGCGAGGACTTTTTCCCATGAAGCCATAGAGGAGTTAGCCAGGCATGCAACCATTCCCGTAATAAATGGGCTCAGCGATCTCCTCCACCCCTGCCAGATTCTCTCAGACGTCTTCACCATCATCGAGAAGAAGGGCGGATATCGGGGCCTGAAGGTGGCCTATGTGGGGGATGGTAATAATGTGGCTCACTCTTGGATCAACTGTGCCGCCAGGTTGGAGTTTCAGCTCTCCCTAGCTTGTCCAGAGGGATATGGTCCAGATCCATCGCTCCTCAAAAGGGCGAGGAAGGGATCGGGGGAGGAGATCCAGCTGGTTCATGATCCTTATGATGCCGTTGCGGAAGCGGATATCATTTACACCGACGTGTGGGCGAGCATGGGAAAGGAGGCTGAATACGCCGACCGCCTCCGGGATCTTGCGAATTATCAGGTGAATTCTCGTCTCGTCGAGGCTGCCAAAACGAATGTTTTGGTCATGCACTGTTTGCCCGCTCATCGGGGTGAGGAGATAACCGATGAGGTGATAGATGGGAAGCATTCCATCATCTGGGACCAGGCGGAGAATCGGATTCACGTCCAGAAGGCCATATTGGAGTGGGTGATGGGATAAGACACCAGGCGTACCGGTGAATCACCCTGAGGGCAAGAGGCCGCAGAGGCTCGGGGTTTCCGGGTGAGGCATCATAGCGGTCGAGAACGGATAAACGGATAATGGAGAGGTTCCATTGTGTGGAGGTAACATGGCATCTCCTGTAAATAAGGTCGTTCTGGCATATTCCGGGGGGTTAGATACATCGGTCATCTTGAAATGGCTGGAGGATGAATACGGTTGTGAAGTCATTGCCTTTGTTGCGGACTTGGGCCAAGGGGATGACCTCGAAAAGGTGGAAGGCAAAGCCCTAGGAACGGGGGCGAGGAAGGTCTATGTCGAAGATGTGCGAGAGGAGTTTGTGAGGGATTTCATCTTCACGGCTTTGAAGGCCAATGCCATCTACGAAGGTGGATACCTCCTGGGGACCTCCATCGCAAGGCCTCTCATAGCAAAAAAGCAGATGGAGGTGGTCGAAAGGGAAAGAGCCGATGCCGTCGCGCATGGGGCCACGGGAAAGGGGAATGATCAAGTGAGGTTCGAGATCTCTTACGTGGCCCTGAATCCCAAAATCGTCATCATCTCCCCTTGGAGACTGTGGAATTTCGCTTCTCGCAAAGACCTCATCCACTATGCCAAGCAGAGTGAGATTCCCATTCCGGTCACGGAGGAAAAACCATACAGTTGCGACCGGAACCTCTTTCATTCTAGTTTCGAAGCTGGAATCTTGGAAGATCCATGGGTGGAGCCGAAGGAGGATATGTTCCTTATGACCGTTTCACCGGAGCGGGCGCCAGACAGGCCCCGTTATGTTGAGGTCGATTTCGAAGACGGCATTCCGGTGAGAATCGATGGGAAGGGTTATTCCCCGGCAAACCTGTTGGCGAGATTGAATGAGATCGGGGGGGAAAATGGCATTGGCCGTGTAGACATCGTTGAAAATCGATATGTGGGGATAAAATCGAGGGGAGTTTATGAAACTCCCGGGGGGACGATCCTCCACATAGGGCATAAGGCCATAGAATCCATCACCATGGATCGGGAGGTTATGCACCTCCGGGATTCCCTGATCCCGAAAATTTCGGAGCTCATATACTACGGCTACTGGTTTTCCCCCGAAATGGAGGTCATGAAAAAGGCCGTCGATGAAACCCAGAAGGATGTGACGGGAACTGTTCGCTTGAAACTCTACAAGGGGAATTGTATCGTTGTAGGACGCAAATCGGAGAAATCCCTCTATAGCGGCGAATTCGCGACCTTTGATGAGGACACCGTTTATGACCAAAGGGACGCGGGAGGGTTCATTAGGCTGAATGCCTTGAGGCTGAGGATTCGGAAGATGATGGGGAGATGAAATCCTGCTGCACGGAGCACTTTGTGTGTTCGTTTCATCTCAAAGACCACGAATCGCCGATAAGGATCTGAAAAGGGAGAGATGAGGGATCAAAGGGATAAAATGAGAGAGAGGTACCATCCAGAGGAGATCGAGGCGAAATGGCAGAGGTATTGGGAGGAGAAGAACCTGTTCCAGGCCATGAAAGACCAGACTAAGAAGAAATATTATCTCTTGGAGATGTATCCCTATCCATCGGGGGCAATCCATATGGGGCACATGCGGAACTACTCCATAGGGGACGTTGTGGCCCGATATAGGATGATGAAAGGCTACAATGTCCTTCACCCGATGGGGTGGGATGCCTTCGGCATGCCTGCTGAAAACGCCGCCATAGAGAGGGGGGTTCACCCCGCCAAATGGACCTACGAGAATATCGACATTATGCGGGGCCAGCTTAAGCGAATGGGATTCAGCTATGACTGGGACAGGGAGATTGCAACCTGCGATCCGGAATATTACAAGTGGGAACAGTTGTTTTTCCTGAGGATGTTCGAGAGGGGCTTAGCTTATAAAGATCGATCCGTGGTGAATTGGTGCCCGAGCTGTCAGACGGTGCTGGCCAATGAGCAGGTTGAAGGGGGTCTTTGCTGGCGGTGTGAGTCGGAAGTAACGGAGAAGGAGTTGGACCAGTGGTTCCTGAAAATTACCGATTATGCCGAGGAACTCCTGGAGTATTGTGATAAATTGCCGGGATGGCCCGAGCGAGTTCTGCAGATGCAGCGGAATTGGATCGGGAAAAGCGAGGGGGCAGAAATTCGATTTCCCCTGGAGAATTCAAAGGACGCGATCACCGTATTCACCACCCGTCAAGATACCGTCTTCGGGGCGACGTTTATGACTCTGGCTCCCGAACATCCCCTGACCCTGAAATTGTCAAAGGGGAAACCCCAGGAAGAGGAGATCAGGGAATTCGTGGAACGGGTAAAAAGGGCAAGCATCAGCGGGAGGACGGCGGAAGATACGGAAAAGGAGGGGGTGTTTACGGGAGCATATTGCCTGAATCCCATGACGGGTGGGAGAATGCCCATCTTCTCGGCCAATTTCGTCCTCATGGAATACGGAACGGGGGCGGTTATGGCAGTCCCCGCTCATGACCAAAGGGATTTCGAGTTCGCCAAGCGATATGGGCTTCCCATCATCGTCGTGATACAACCGCCGGATAACCCGTTGAGCGAGGAGACCATGACGCAGGCCTATGTGGATGAGGGAACGGTGGTCAAATCCGGCCAGTTCAACGAGATGGATAGCGTTGCGGCCCGCGCGGCAATTGTCCATTACCTGGAAGAGAACGGGTTGGGGGGAAGGAGCGTCAATTATCGAATCCGGGACTGGGGAATTTCGCGTCAACGGTATTGGGGGGCGCCCATCCCCATCATCCACTGCGATCGGTGTGGAATGCTCCCCGTCCCCGAAGAGGATCTTCCCGTTGTTTTGCCCCATGACGTGGAATTTACCGGCAAAGGGGGCTCCCCTTTGGCCGAATGTCGAGATTTCGTTGAGACTCAATGTCCCAAATGTGGTGGGGATGCCAGGAGGGAAACCGATACCATGGATACCTTCGTGGAATCCTCTTGGTATTTCGATCGCTTTGCATCCCCCCACTACGACGAGGGGCCCCTTGACAAGGAGCACGTCGATTACTGGATGCCCGTTGATCAGTACATCGGGGGCATAGAACACGCGATTTTGCATCTCCTTTACTCTCGTTTCTTCGCCAGGGTTCTCAGGGAATTGGGCCTGGTAAAGGACAAAGAGCCCTTTACGAGGCTTTTGACCCAGGGGATGGTTATCAAGGACGGGGCGAAGATGTCCAAAGCACGGGGGAACGTCGTCGATCCCGAATATCTGGTGTCAAAATATGGTGCTGATACGGCTCGGATGTTTTGCCTCTTTGCATCCCCACCCGAGAAGGATCTCGATTGGAACGATCAGGGTGTAGAGGGGTCATTTCGGTTTCTCAACAGGGTATGGCGGCTGGTTTATGAAAATCACCACTGGCTGAAGGAAACAGATCCCTATGCCGGCACCTCTCCCTTGGACCAGGAGACGAAGACACTGCGCCAGAAAGTCCACAAGACCATCAAGAAAGTCGGGGAGGATATCGAGCGATTCCACTTCAACACGGCCATCAGCGCCATTATGGAACTGGTCAACACCCTTTATCAGTTCAAGCCGACAGAGAACGGGGATGCAGCGGAGGGTTTGGTGTTTAGGGAGGCCATTGAGGCGGTAACCCTCCTTCTTTCCCCTTTTGTCCCCCATATCGCGGAGGAGTTATGGGAAGCACTGGGAAAGGAGGAAAGCATCATCAAGACCCCCTGGCCCGATTACGATCGGGAGGCCATCGTTGAGGAGGACGTCCTGGTGGTGATCCAGGTCAATGGCAAGGTGCGTGATAGGGTAACTGTACCATTCTCGATGGGGGAGGAGGAGATCAAAGGGGTGGCATTGGAGAGGGAGAAGATAAGAAGGCTCCTCCATGATAAGGCCATTCAGAGGATCATACTCGTGCCCAAAAAATTGATCAATATTGTCTGCGCTTGATCCGTTTCCTTTTGTTTGTCTCGGAGAAAGGGTGTATCTTTTCTCAAGACCATTCCCGCGATGAAACCAATCCAAAGCCATTTCCACTTTTCCATCATCATCTTTCTCTTAGTGGTGACGGGCTGTGGGTATCGATTTGGAGGAGAAGGGTTTGGCCCATCCCCGGGAATTCGATCCATTGCTATTCCGACCTTTATCAATGAGACATATGAAGCTGGCATCGAGACCACCGTCACGAATGCCCTATTGAGGGAGTTGATCAAGGACAGACGGGTAAAGGTTGTCGGCGAAGATGAAGCCGATGCTATCATGGAAGGAACGGTCACATCATTTGCCATCTCATCCGTGGCATATGACCCGTCGGGGGTGGTGTCGGAGTACCGAACATGGGTTGCCCTGGACGTATTCCTGAAACGGAATGGGAAGGGAGAAGTCCTTTGGAGCAAAAAGGGCCTCAGGGAATCGGATGTCTACAGGGTTTCCTCGGACGTTCTGCTCACCGAGGCGGAAAAAGAGAGGGCAATTCAGAAGATCGCCAGGGAATTGGCAAGGAGAATTCGTCGGAGATTGTTTGAAGGGTTTTGATCGTCCAGGGCTCATCGAGGAAGCCCCCAATACGAGGTTAGATGATGGATCTCTTCGCGTTGGATAAGGGATTGAATAAAGGGGAAGTCCCCCGTGTCCTTTACCTGTTCGGGGACGAGCCCTACCTTATCGAGAAAGGGATCGAGGGACTTCGCAAAAAGATTATTCCAGCTCATCTTCAGGAGTTTAATAGAGATGTCTACTGGGCTGGGGAGATCGGAGCATCAAGGATTGTGGATACCGCGCGGATAGTACCCATGTTGAACCCATGGCGGTTCATTCTGGTCAAGGAGGCGGACCGCTTTCCCCCGGGCGAGGTGGACCAATTCCTGCCCTACATAGAGAAGCCCTCTCCCTCCACATGCCTCGTTCTTTGGGGGGATACTGGTGGGCCATGGAAGCAGTTCTTCCCCAAAATAAGAGCGGTGGGGGCGGTGATCCAGATTAAATCCTTTTTTGCCGGGCAATTGATCGGGTGGGTCAAGCGGGAGGCCCAAGCGCACGGGAAGGGAATGACAAGAGAGGCGGCGGAATATCTCAAAGATATGGTGGGAAACCGACTTCGAGACCTCCATAACGAGATTGAAAAGGCCGTGGTCTATGTGGGGGAAAAGCCCGTCATCGAGTTGGGGGATGTTGAGGAGCTCGTATCGGAGGTGAAGACGCGGACGATCTTCGAGTTGACCGATGCCATTGGAATGAGGAATCCCCTTGAGGCATTGCGGATTTTGAGAGGGATGTTGCAGGCCGGAGAAGCCCATCTCAGGATTCTCAATATGATCGCTCGCCAATTTCGGTTGATTTGGAAGGCGCAGCACCTGGTATCAAAGGGGATTGAAAAGGAGGAATTGGGAAGAAGGCTCAAGCTCCACCATTTTTATTTGGAGTCCATCCTGGAACAGACCGCCTATTTCAGCGAGGATAACCTTCAGGAGGGATTTCGCCGGTTTCTTCAGACTGACCTGGCCATGAAGACGACGACCTTATCGAAAGGACTCCTTTTGGAGAAAATGGTGGTTGATCTCTGTCACTGAGAGGGTTGGAGGGAGTTGACCCGTTTCTTGAGTCGTGAGACCTTTCTGGAGGCGGTATTTCTGTGGATCACCCCCTTGGATTTGGCTTTGTCGATAGCGCGTATGGCCTCGGCTAAGGCGTTTTTTGCCTTTTCGATATCCTTGGCCTCCACCGCCAAGCTTACCCTTTTGATCAACGTTTTCAAGGTGGATCGAGTGTGCACATTTCTCCGGTTCCTCTTTTCGTCCTGCTTCTGCCTTTTGAGGGCTGACTTATGCGTCGCCAAATCATCACCTCCCTCAGGAGGATGGAACCTTTCTCAACTACCTGCACGGATGAGCGTCATAAGAATCTCTAATATAATCATTTTACGCAATGGATGTCAAGGGTCCTTTCTATGAGTGGTATAGAGCACGATAGGATAGCGAGAGCAGCGGGGGTTGTAGGTTCGGCCACCTTGCTCAGTCGCATCCTGGGATATGCCCGGGATATGGTGATCGCATATTTCTTCGGAGCAGGTTTGGCCACCGATGCCTTCTTCGTCGCCTTTAGGATCCCCAATACCTTGAGGAGGCTTTTTGGTGAGGGATCGATGACCGTTTCCTTCCTTCCGGTTTATACCGAATACCTTGTCCACCGGACGAAAGAGGAATCCCAGGAGCTCGTAGATGTAGCTTTCACGCTGGCCTCCGCGGTATTGATGGCCTTAACGATATTGGGAATCGTCTTCGCCCCCCAGATCACCGCGCTGTTAGCTCCGGGTTTCGATGATCCGAAAAAGATCGAGTTGACGATCTTCATGCTTCGGATCGTCTTCCCCTACTTGTTCTTTATCGGTTTGGTCGCCTTGGCCATGGGCATTCTCAACGCCCACCGTCATTTCGTTGCACCCGCCCTGGCACCCACCCTGCTCAACCTTTCGATGATGGTCTCCGCATTTCTCCTCTTCCATCGATTAGCAGAACCCATAGTCTCGCTGGCAATCGGTGTCTTGTTCGGGGGGGTGGTGCAGCTCGCATTCCAGATTCCCTTCTTGATCAACAAGGAGGTGATGTTCCGGTTCAGCTTCCGTTTCTTCCACCCGGCCATCAAACGGATCTGTTTACTGATGGGTCCCGCGGTGCTCGGCCAAGGCGTTGCCCAGATTAATGTCTTGGTGGGAAACATAATAGCCTCCTTCCTCCTGGAAGGCTCCATATCATACCTCTACTACGCATATCGCTTGATCGAGTTTCCCCTGGGTGTCTTCGTGATTGCCCTGGGGACAGCTGCCTTGCCCAGTTTTTCGCAATTTGTCTCCGAGGGGAAGATGGAGGAATTTCGGGACGCCATCTGTTTCTCGGTGAGGCTGGTACTGTTTGTTGCGGTTCCGGCCATGGTGGGCCTTATCATATTGAGGATTCCCATTATCCATCTCCTCTTTCAGCATGGGGCCTTCGATTACGATGATACCCTCATGGCTGCCCGGGCCCTTTTCTATTTCGCAATTGGACTATGGGCCATCGCGGGAGTGAGGATCCTTGCACCGGCTTTCTATGCCGTCCAGGACACCAAGACTCCCGTGAAGATGGCAGTGGTATCCCTGTTCGCCAATATAGGATTGAGCCTCGTCCTCATGGGCCCAATGAAACATGCGGGGCTCGCCCTGGCCAACTCCCTCGCCTCGATGACGTACGTCTTCCTGCTTCTCATCTGGTTGAAGAGGAGGATAGGGAAGATCGAATGGGGCCGCATTCTCAGATCCCTCGCTCAGGTGGTTTTTGCGAGTGGCATTATGGGATGGGTTGCCTCTTGGGTAGCCGGCAAGACATCTTGGGTGAGTCCGGGTTACTGGGGTGAGAAGGTTCTCTTCCTAGTGGCTGGGATTGCGGCGGGGGTGCTCACATATATCTCCATTTCGTATCTCCTGAAAAATGGCGAGCTCTCCTTTATCATTGACCTGCTATGGGGAAAAAGGAAGCAACTGGGGTTTAGAAGGCGAAGTTGAACGAAGATAATGGGAGGACGGAAAGATGGCAGAGGAAATCCTTCGAACCTACTCGTTTTCCGCGGCCGGCCCCCGGAACACGGAGAAGACCACCAGGGCCGCTGTTGAGCGGGCTCAACAGCTTGGAATTGAATACATCGTCGTGGCTTCGACCAGTGGAAGGACGGCTTTCCAGCTGAGGGACCGGTGCGATGAGCTGGGTTACAGAGGTCAGTTGGTAGTGGTCACCCACCACACGGGATATTCAGACCCGGGAGAAAATGAGCTCAAGGAGGAGGACAGGGCCCGTTTAACGGAGGCGGGATGCAGGGTGGTTACTGCAACCCACGCCCTGAGCAGCATATCAAGATCCTATCGGACTAAATTTGGGGGTATCAACCTGCTGGAGATGGTTGCCGAGGCCTTTCGTAGGTTCTCTCAAGGGATAAAGGCTGCCGTTGAGTGTGCTATCATGGCTGCCGATGCCGGGGCAATCCCGGTGGATGAGGATATCATCTCCATTGCGGGGAGGGGTAAGGGCGCGGATTCGGCCATTGTCATACGGGCAGCCAATCAAAATCGGTTTTTCGACCTGAAGGTGAGGGAGATCCTCACCATGCCACGATAGGGAAACCTTTCCCTCAGGCTCGGTCGCGTTCGTAAGCCTGCTTATCGAATTTGTTTTTGGTTGTTATTCCTGAGCCGGTTTATTGAAATATCTCGCTGAGTCGTGATATCATTGGTTGTCAACCGAGGGGTGGTAGATGCATGTTCTCTTTATCTATCCCAATCTGAATGCACAAATTGGATTCAATTACGGCGTTGCTTTCCTTTCAGCAGTCCTCCGCCGTCACGGCCATGTCACGCGGCTCCTTAACATCAATGAAGGACTGGGTTATCCCTTCAACCTTGAAAGAATCATCAGCGATGTTAAGGCATTCTCTCCGGATCTCGTTGGCTTCTCCGTGGTGAGCAATCAATTTCAGTACGCTGCGGAGATAGCGCAGGCCATTCGAGGCCACACCCAAGCTCCCTTCGTATGTGGGGGCATCCATGCAACCATGGCGCCCGGCGAAGTTCTGGAAACGGGTATCTTCGACTACGTCTGTTTGGGAGAAGGGGAGGAGGCCCTTTTGGAACTGGTCAGTGCGCTGGATGAGCACGGGGAAACGGCCAAGATCCAAAACATGTGGTTGAAGAGGGATGGGAGAGTTATCAGCAACAGAGTTCGTCCCTTTATCCCCCTTGAAAAACTTCCCCCCAAAGACTACGAGATCTTCGATTTTCAAAAAATGATTGACGCCAAAGACGGGTGGGTGGGCATCATGGTATCCCGTGGGTGTCCCTTCCGATGCACTTACTGTTTCAATCATAAGCTGGTCGATATTTATCGTAAGGATACTGGCCTTCCTGTCTCTCGATTGCGATACCTTCGACATCACTCGGTCGAGGAAGTGATAGGTGAGCTGGAGTACCTCCTTGGTCACTATAGGGGCATTAAGGTGTTTATCTTTGATGACGACCTTTTCACCCTTGATCGGGTATACGTTCAAGAATTCTGCGCGGCCTATGAGAAACGGATTGGTGTTCCCTTTGTGTGCAACGCCCACGTTAAGGTCTTTGACCACGCCACCGCCCGGAGCCTCAAGAGGGCCAACTGTTGCATTGTCAAGTTTGGGCTTGAAAGCGGTAGCGAAAGGATTCGAAGAGAAGTCCTTAATCGGCACATGAGCAACCACGCCGTTGTAAAGGCGTTCAGGATAGCCCACGAACATCAGCTTCACACCTCGGCCTTTGTGATGGTTGGGCTCCCCGATGAAAGACCAGAGGAGATTTTTGCTACGGTAGATTTGTTGACGACGATACGCCCTGGGCGGTTTCGATGGTCGGTCTTTTTCCCGTATCCGGGGACAGTAGCTCACGAAATGGCCAAACAAAAAGGTCTCATTGATTTCCAAAAGATGCGGACCCTCACCAACTTCACCGAGGAGTCGTGCTTGGATTTTGGAGAATCCCATAATCTCGTGATAGACAAGCTGGCGAGGGCCTTTCCATGGTATGTCAATGCTCAGAGCAATCATTCGTCTTCGACTATTTACCGCGGATTGGTGCGGGAAATTGACAGCATGGATCGGACGGCCTGGGAAAAGGTCAGGGGTACGATCCGGTCCACGGATCAGGAGATTTCGGGCTTCCTCACAAAAGCGGGTAGAGAACACTACGCCATTAGGTACAATGACTTCATGGGGGTTCGGAGCGATTGGTTCGACCAATGAATGAACGCTATCCCCAAAAGATCCTCATCCGGTGCCCCAACTGGGTGGGTGACCTGGTAATGGCCACTCCCGCCATCAAGGCGATCCGGGGACGATTTGAGCGGTCTCATGTCGTCCTTTTGGTAAAGCCATACGGCAAAAAGGTAATTGAGCATTTCCCGTACTGCGACGAGATTCTTGAATATGACGATAGAGAGAGGGATCAGGGAATGCGCGGGATCCTTTCGTGGGCGATGCGACTAAGACGAAAGCACTTCGATTTGGCCGTTATTTTCCCCAATTCCTTTAGCTCGGCGTTGATTGCCTTTCTGGCGGGTATCGAACGCCGTGTTGGATACAGCCGGGATGGGAGGGGTTGGATGCTTACTGATCCGATAAAGCCGGTACGACGGGGTTCCAAAATTGTACCTGTTCCCATGGTGGAATACTACCTGAGGATCACCGATTGGCTGGAATGCCCACGGTTGGCTCTGGCTCCTGAGCTTTTTGTCTCAGCCGCCACACAGCAGAAGGCCCAGGATGTGCTAAAGGGATGTGGCCTTAATGGAAGAAGGATGACCATTGTTATGATTCCCGGTGCAGCCTACGGCTCCTCAAAATGCTGGAAGCCAGCATATTTTGCCCAGGTGGCCGATCACCTGATCGAGGTCTATGGGTGTGATTTAGTGATCGTTCCGGGTCCGGAAGAAATACAGATTGCGAGGGATATTGAGGCCAGAATGGTAAAAGGACCCATTGTTTTGGCCGACCCAATTGTTCCCCTGGACATCCTGATGGCCATCATCCAATCCAGCTCCTTGGTCATCACGAATGACACAGGTCCTCGGCATTTCGCTGTCGCCTTTGACAAGCCCGTCGTTGTCATCATGGGCCCCACGGATCCGCGATACACCAATTTCAATCTTGAGAAGACCATTGTTCTGAGGGAGGATCTTGACTGCAGTCCCTGTCATCTGAAGGTCTGTCCCCGCGAACACCGTTGCATGACAGCAATTACGCCCGAAAAGGTCATTCAGGCCAGCGAGTGGCTGCTTGATCAATTCGTGAAACCCCGGGCTCGGGATTGAACATTTGATTTTTCCCGCGGGCAGGTCCCAATGGAAGTACCCATCGGAAGATTTAAGGAGATAATCGGCCGTTACAAGGAGGTGAAAATTGCCGTCATTGGCGATATCGTGGCGGACATCTATATCTATGGTAAACCCTTCAGGCTCTCCCGAGAGGCCCCCGTTTTGGTCGTCCGGCATGACGGCGAGAGAATTCTCCCCGGTAGTGCGGGGAACACCATTCATAATCTCTCGCGGTTGGGTGTCCGGATATTTCCCCTCGTGGTCATTGGTAATGATGAGCCAGGGAGATCTCTCCTGGATGGGCTTTCCATGATGAATATCGATAGGGAGGGCATCATAGTAGTGGATGGTCGCACCACTATTACAAAAACCCGCATTATGGCTGGGGATGATCACACCTCTAAGCAACAGGTGATTCGTATCGATCGCGAGATAAGAGAGTCTCTCCCCGAAAAGGTTGAAAGCCGGATACTGGTATGTCTGGACCGTATCGCAAAGCAGGTCGATGCCCTGATTGTATCGGATTATGGATATGATTTGATCACGCCAGCCCTGCTCGAGAAACTCAAGGCCATTGCCGCGAAAAAGAAGGTGGTTGTGGATTCCAGGTACCGTCTCCACCTCTTCTCAGGTTTCACTGCCATTACTCCCAATGAGTCTGAGGCCGAAGCCATTTCGCAAGTCAGCATTACAAGCGGCCAGGATGCCATCAAGGTGGGGAAAAGGCTCGTTGAAGACCTCGACCTGGAGGCCGTCCTGATTACGAGGGGAAACAAGGGGATGGTTCTGGTGGAAAGGTCAGGCGGTGCATCGGAGATTCCCATCTGCGGCAGTGACGATATCACCGATGTGACAGGGGCAGGCGATACCGTAACAGCGGTCTTTACCTCCTCCCTGGCCGCAGGGGCCTCTTATTACGAGGCGGCTCGACTATCCAACTATGCTGGAGCAGTGGTAGTCATGAAAAGTGGTACGGCAACGGCCTCACCGGAGGAATTGATTCACGTGATTGAACAAGAGCACGAAATCAAGAGGTGATCGGCGAGTATCCTTGAGGAGCTTTCAAGATTTCATGAAGGGAAAGAGGAAATTTATCAGGGATCCGGAAGCCCTGTTGCATATCGTTAACCAATTCAAATCTCAGGGGAAGCGTATCGTTATGACCAACGGATGTTTTGATGTGCTTCATGTAGGCCACATCCGTTGTCTCAAGGAGGCCAAAGAGGAAGGCGATGTCCTGATTGTTGCCGTCAATGACGACGCATCCATGAAGAGGTTGAAACTGGCAGGACGTCCAATAATGCCCGAGTCGGAGCGCGTAGAGATTCTCGAAGCCCTGGAGTGTGTGGATTTCGTCACCCTTTTCTCCGAGGAGAGGGTGGATCGTCTCCTCCTGATGTTCAAGCCTCATGTCCACGCCAAGGGGACGGATTACACGGAGGAAACGGTACCCGAAAGGGAAACCGTCCTCTCATACGGGGGACGTATCGCCATCGTCGGCGATCCCAAAACTCACTCGAGCACCGATCTTATCCGCGCTGTTGCCCGTCGTGAAAAGGAGAACTGTCCGGATTGAAATCCTCGGCAACGAGGGCCTATCCGTAGCTCAGTTTGCATTGCATCACCACGCTCCAACCCCTTTAGGATGCACCAGTATCCCCCACATCTCAAGGCCCCGTGGGCAAAGCCGGCCAAGGATAGCACTGCTGTTTCGGAATTCATACAGGACAGTATCTTTCCCGACTGCATTCCGGTTTGGTCATGGCCCGATGGGCCAGGGAAATATCTCCTTCAGGTACAAATCGGTATTTCCCTTGAACATCTCACTGCCATTCTGCTATCTTTGTACAAAGAGCATATCCTCATTACAGGAAGGAGGTGGCAAGAATGGCCGAGGTTAAAATGCCCCACCCAGGGCATGAAGAGCATCTCTGTCTCTTGCAGAACACGGGGTACATCAAGGAGAATTTCGCGGACTACAAAAACCTGGTAAGAAACCCCCAGTTCGTCTGCAAGAACTGTGGCCGAACTGCCACAAACGAGGCAAACCTCTGTGCACCCGAGGCTTTGTAGGGAACTTCTGGATAGATGTTCGCACTGAATGAGCATTGGGAATGCCTAATCTCGTGACCCGTCTATAGGTTCACCGGATTAGGCATTTTCCTTTTCTCGGCTCGTCCGACACGAGGTATTTGGAGGGGAGCGCCTCATTCATCCCCAGCTACTTTACTACGGCGGATTATTGTTTTCACGGTATATCCTCGGTCCGTTACCCTCTTACAGAAGGTGAGATTTTGATACAAGAGTTTGTCAGGTATCCAGATGATTCGGCGTGGATTTTGTCCGTAGCCTCCTACGGATCAAAGTGGGCTATGGAAAAGACGAAAAGCCTGGAAAAGGGAAAGCCAACGGGCTTGCATTGATTCTTTACCCCATGTGATGCTTGCCGTGAAGGAGTACCAAACATGCTTGAGATATTCTCCATGCACGGGAAGAAGGCCTTTGTGTCGGGGGCCAGTCGAGGGTTGGGCCGAGAGATGGCCCTGGCCTTGGCCGAGGCAGGGGCCGACGTGGCCCTAGCTTCTCGGACCGTTGCGCCCCTGGAGGAGACAGCCCAAACCATTGGGAAGATGGGAAGGGAAGCCCTGGTCTGTCCCATGGATATTTCGAATATCGACGATATCGAAAAGGCCGTTGATGGTGCGGCAAAGACCTTCGGCTGCATCGATATCCTGATCAACAATGCGGGGATCGCAGGGGAGAAGGCGGTTATCGAAATGACGCCACAAACCTGGGACCGGGTCATGGAGGTAAATCTCAGGGGCCATGTCTTCTGCACAAAGGCGGTCGGGAAGCATATGATCGAGAATCGTTACGGGAAGATCATCAATATCTCCTCCACGATGGGTCTTATCGGGGTGGCGTACAACAGCCCTTACTGTGCCAGCAAGGCTGGGATGATCCAGTTCACCAAATCGCTGGCCCTGGAGTGGGCGAGGTATAATATCCAGGTGAATGTCCTCTGTCCGGGATACTTTTCGACTGATTTGAACCGGGAATTCCTCAAGACACCTCGGGGCCAGAAGGTCATCGACAAAATACCCATGCGCAGAGCTGCGGAACCGAAGGAGATCCGGGGTGTCACCCTGTTATTGGCCTCCGATGCCTCAAGTTTTATGACGGGATCGATAGTGGTTGTCGACGGAGGCCACACTATAGAGTAGTCGTTGGCGTTATTGGATTTGTGCCCTGAGAAGATCCCATGTAAGAAGGCAGTTCCTCACATAATCTCCACCATGAATTACAACAACATTCTGAGGCATCTCGTCATCTGATTTGTTTGGAGGGACGATATGAAATACCAAACCGTTGTCGTTGAAAAGAAGGGCCGAGTCGGTCTCATTGTACTCAATCGGCCTGATCATATGAATACCTTCAGCACAGCCCTTGCCAAGGAGTTAAATGTCGCCCTCGAAGAATTGGAGAAAGACGGGAGAATACGCGCCGTTATTGTCAAGGGAGCGGGAAAGTCTTTTTCCGCTGGAATTGATATCACGGAGTTTTCGGGAAAAACGCTTTTGGAGTATCGTGAGTGGATAGCGTGGATGGAAAAGATGACCATCACCATTGCCGCCATGGGGAAGCCGGTAATTGCGGCCGTGCAGGGCTATGCCGTTGCAAACGGGACAGGTTTGCTTGCCGCCTGCGATCTGGCCATTGCGGCCGAGGGAACTCGGATTGGGACGACGGCCATCAACGTGGGGCTTTTTTGCATGGGGCCGGCGGTTCCCCTGTCGCGATGTGTGGGCCGGAAAAAGGCCCTGGAGATGTTATTAACCGGCACGATGATCGATGCTCGAGAGGCTGAGCGGATTGGACTCGTTAACAAGGTCGTTCCTCCGGAGAACCTGGATGAAGCGGCCATGGAGTTGGCCAATGACCTGGCCGCGAAGAGCCCTCTCGCCCTTCAGATGGGGAAGCGCGCCTTCTATACGATGGCAGACATGGAATACGTCACGGCGCTGGGATACATGAATGCAATGATGGCCGAGCTATGCACGACTGAGGATGCCAAGGAAGGAGTGGACGCCTTTCTCAATAAGAGGAAGCCCCAGTGGAAGGAGCGTTAGCGTCGTTCTATTCTCTATCTTACCGTCCCAGTGCCCTCCCTATCTTATGTCAAAAGTCCGATGGACATTTAGCTGGGAAACAGGCGATGTAACAATTTGACAAGGTTTGAGAATTTATGTTT
>JABAOH010052348.1_pt1 | contig 94193 bp, 75 predicted proteins | sample 7062181 | NCBI WGS metagenome assembly JABAOH01 (sample SAMN14538630, study PRJNA623070) | marine sediment metagenome | biome: marine biome [ENVO:00000428]; feature: marine pelagic biome [ENVO:01000023]; material: deep marine sediment [ENVO:00002113]; isolation source: pool of 5 deep marine... | reverse complement strand
ATGGGACCGCGGGCGCTGTTGATCAAAATCGCCGACGTGCCGCTTTGGGAATGGTTCGCCAATTGGACCGCCGGACTTTGGGAAGATCGTTACACCGCTGGCTGCAGCGTCGATCCACTTCTCTACTGTCCATTCAACGAACACACCAACGCTGAAGGTTGTGTCTTCTACTTGCGAATGCTCAACGGTGCTGAGTATTTGCCATCGGAACCAACGGGGATATTCGCTGATGTCCCGGTGGACGAATGGTATGCACCTTGGGAGGAGGAGGCTTATCACGCTGGGATCTTGATGTCCTGTCAGGAAACACCAGAGCTGCTCGCATGTCCAATGGATCCACTCACACGGGCAATGGCCGCCTACGTGATGGTGCAGGCGAAGAACCTGCAGTAGCCCTAAGGCGCAAGACACCGGTCACACATTGCATGCGATACCGGCATAGGATTCCCATGATGGTCTTCCAATCTGACACCAGAGTATGCGAGGCACTGTTGGACCTAAGTACCCTTGAATGTTCCCTCTCATTCATCTACAAAAGATTTAAACACCATCAAGTCGGAGGGTGTTCACAGTACTCCAGGCGTAGTGATACCGTACCTAACTACGCCCTGGCCGGAGTTATTGTCATCAGGAAGAACCATTCTTTGTCATCGATAAACCCTCTTCTACATGAGGGGTGGACTTTGGTCCAATCAGCGCAGCGACGTGAAGATGAAACGTGAGGCGGGATAGGCAGACTGATCAAAAGGAAGGACTGCATGAAACAACTAATCCGCTTTTTGATCCTCATCGGATTGATCACTGGGGGTGCTTCATCCCATCAATTCGCGACGCAGGGTGCGGCCGTAATGGACCATCCTTACCTGTTCTTCGACTCGGGCGATTTGCCAAACCTGATCACCGACGCTAACGATCCTTACCATGAACGCTACGCCATCTTCCAATCGATAAAAGGACAAGTCGATGCTGAAGGCGGAAGTGTAGCACCAACCAAAGGCTTACCGTCCTACGCCCTCGTGTATCAGATTACTGGCGAGACTGCTTATGCTGAGGCGGTACGGCAGGGGATGCTCGATCTTGCAGGCCAGACGGATTGGGAGATCGGTGAGCGTGATCGTGAAATGGCCGAGAAACTGACCTACTACGCGCTTGCATTCGATCTAACGCACGATTACTTGAAGACTAAAAGTGACTTCAATACCATTCGCGACAAGCTTGCTCTCGAGACTTTCAAGATGTACGAGGCCGCGTCCAGCGATTACAACAGAGACTGGGCGAACTGGTGGCGTACGGCATACTCACAGAACCATTTCCATAGGAATGTCGGAAGTATGGTGCTAGGCGCATTGGCACTGAAATACGAAGGCGACCAACTCACGGACTTCAACCAAAATGACGTCGACGCCTGGATCACATTCTCCAGGGAGGTTATGGCCAAGAATCAGGCAGCACTGGATGGGATTATCGATGGCTCGTGGTTTGAAGGCAACATGTACGAGGAGACGACGATAGGAATTGATCTGCCTCATCCGCTGTATGCACTCAAACGGGTGGAGGGTCTCGACCTAATTGCCAGAAGCCCCTGGCTCCAGAACGTTCCAAAGTTCTGGATTTACAACATGGTGCCCGATGAACAAGCTCGATCCCGTCTGACCCAATATGGCGACGGAGGCTCCTCGTGGTGGCGTCAGAATGGCTTCCTGGCGACGCTCCGTTTGCTGGCAAGAGAATACCGCGATCCATACGCCCAATGGGCAGCAGACCGAATCGTCGTCACGAACGGTCGGCAGCCTTACTTCGCCGGTATGAGCTACGCCCTTGCGATTGTTTATGAGTTCTTCTATTTCGATGAGTCGGTTGCGTCGGCCTCGCCAGCAAACGCCTGGCCGGAGTCCTGGCTTGCAGAAGATCTTGGCGTGGCCTTTATGCACAGTTCTTGGGGCAAAGGTGGAATGCACGCAGCACTGAAGACAGGCGCTTACGGTGGCCGGGCACTTTTCGAACTCACCAAATCAAATTACATATGGGATGGCGACAAGTGGAAGAAAGCCAACTATCCCGTCGGAGGAAGCCAAGGTGCCTATCCGCAGGACATGAGCCTAGTAACCTCTCACGCCCACCCAGACAACAACGGGATCTACATCTATGCAAACGGCGTATATCTGGCGCCTGAGGCTGCCGGGTCGGGGAACAAAGGCAGTGACGGGAAACAAAAGGATCCTTGGTCCCGCTTAACGTCCAGCCACAACACGATCGCAGTCGATGGTAGAGGCCAGGTTGGCGAGGTCGATGTTCATCCATCGCACGGTTACGATCGGGTGGACTTCTTCGAAAGCGATGGCCAAATCTCAATCTTCGCTCCCACAGCCAATTATGACTTTGCATTGGGTGATGCCACCCGCAGCTACCCCCGTTCGCTGGGTCTGACCGAGTTCCAACGTCACTTCTTGTTTCTCAAACCGGACTACTTTGTAATGTTCGATACCCTGGATGCCACATCTCCGAAGACGTATGACTGGTTCTTGCACATCCCGGACGAGGTCAGTTTCGAAGGGCGTTGGGTGAAAGGTCGTGCTGACGATGGTAACCTGCTCGGCGTCTATGTTGTGTCCCCTCAAAATTACACTATGGAAACCGGCGTTCGTGCGAACAAAACTGCGTTCCGGTTTGTCGATCCTGATGAAGAGCTTCATTACTTCAAGCTTGGTGTGAGCGGCTCGAGGGAGATGCGCTTTATAACTGTACTGCTCCCAACGACGGAGAGCGAGTGGGCCGATCGACCCAAAGTCGAGAAAATCGATGAGACGAGTCAGTATGCCGGCGTACAAGTAACCCACAGCGATGGTGCTGTCGATGTCTTGCTCAGTGGTTACCATGTCGCTGGTATGACGACAATCGGGTCTTTCCGTATGGACGGTCTGGTCGCCGCGGTCCGGCGAACGGCCTCTGGTGACCTCGATTCGATTTATCTGGTTAAAGGTAGTCGTTTGGTGGAAAGTGGCACAACAATTCTATCTATGGATGCCGCCGCGCATTCATTCGATGCATCATATTCTTCCTCGGCTGTCGATGTGACTGGAGATGGTATAAACGGTTTCCGACTGTACGCTCCGAGCGCGCAGTCACTAACGATCAATGGACAACCGGTCTCATTCACCCGTGACGGTGACTTCATCATTTACGGTAGCCTCTCACCCACATTCGCCGATGTGCCATTCGACCACCCATACCACGACGAGATTGAAGCGCTTTACCGTGCCGGTTACACTGCCGGATGCAACATCGACCCACTGATGTATTGCCCTGAACGCACCATGAACCGTGCCGAGAGCGCTGTCTTTGTCGAGCGCGGGATTCACGGCGCCGATGTGCTTCCCATTGAACCAACGGTTCAAATTTTTGCTGATGTGCCCCTTGGTGAGTGGTTCACGAAATGGACTACGGCCTTGTGGAACGATGGCTATACGGCAGGTTGCGGGATCGACCCGCTGATGTACTGCCCACTACAAGGTCACACGCGTGCCGAGGGTTGTGTCTTCTATCTCCGTATGCTGAACGGGGCGGACTATGTTCCTCCGGCGCCGAGCGGGATCTTTACCGATGTGCCAGTAGATACCTGGTATGCGGACTGGGTTGAAGCTGCCTACAACGCCGGCATCCTGCCCGCTTGCAGTACAGACCCGTTACGCGCCTGCCCAGCTGATCCGCTCAACCGCGGCTTAGCGGCGTACATGATGGTGCAGGCCAATGGGCTTCCGACCGAGCAGTAATGGCTGGCGGTTAAGATGATGACGACATTAACCCAACGAAAAATCGTCTCAATTATTTGCATGACGGCATCTCTCCTCACCGTTTCCCTCATTGCCGTAATCCTGGACCAATCCAGCGTAAAAGCAGAACCGTCCTGCACTCATTACGTTGCTACCGACGGATCGGATAGCAATCCTGGAACGGAGGTAGCTCCATGGCGCACAATCCAACACGCAGCTGACGTCGCAAATCCAGGCGACACATTTTGCATTCAGTCTGGAAGCTACGAGGAGAGGATAGACGTAACCCGTTCCGGTGAGCAGGGGAAACCCATATCCTTCATTGCTCAAGGAGCTGTCCATAACCATGGATACAAGATTCGGGCTGATTGGATCACGGTGATTGGATTCGAGATGACCATGAATGGCGTGTCCGTTAAGGGTAAGCATTGCCAGATCCAGGACAACAATATTCACAATCTTGACTTCGTCGGCATCGACCTGGTCACAACACCCGGATACAGGGACAACGATACGACCACTGATTGCATTATTCATGGGAACACGATCGCCTACGCGGTCAAGGCCGGCATTCGCCTGATGGGGCAGAACCACTTGATCGAGAACAACGATATCAGCCATACCTTGGAATGCTCGCCCTATAGTTCCTACTGCGATGATGCAGATGGCATTCGATTCTTCGGCAGCCATCACACCATCCGGGGTAACTACATTCATGATATTCTCCATGAACCCGAGAACCTCAGCGACCCGCACATCGATTGTTTCCAAACCTGGCACACAGCTCACCATATCCTCTTCGAAGGAAATACCTGCTTCAGCCCAAATACCTCCAAGAGCAATCAAATCCTGATGTTGGAGGAAATGAATCCGGACGACGTGGTGAGCGATCTGACCTTTCGTAACAATCTATTCATTATGAGCGATCCCGGATATGTACCCATGAACTTCCATCAGAAACGTTCGGGGGATACGATCGACAACATCGTGGTCGTACACAACACTTTCATCCACCCAGATATTCGCGGGATCGGTCAGTACGCAATCGCATTGACTCGGGTGCGAAACGCTCTCATCCAGAACAATATCTTTTACAACTACGCAGACGGGAGCAAGGGGAACACTTACATCTTGATGGACGGTGAATCTGAGAACATCAACACTGGTTACAACCTGGTTTACAACGATAACGGCGTTCAACCAGCGGGAGGACCATTCCCAAACGATCTCTGGATGGTCGATCCACTTTTCGTCGATTACGCTTCCGGCGATTACCGCCTGCAAAGTGGCTCCCACGCAGTCGACACCGGAGTAGACATTGGCGTCACGCTCGACTTCGATGGGAATACGAGACCTCAAGGAGCCGGCTTCGATATGGGAGCCTTCGAGCACAGGATACAAAACCCTGAACCCGGCTTCATCGACGTTCCGCTGGATCACCCTTATTACGATGAAATCGAAGCGCTCCGTCAGGCTGGCTACATCACCGGTTGCAGCGTTGAACCACTCATGTATTGCCCCGAACGGACGATGACAAGGGCGGAGAGCGCCGTATTCGTCGAGCGCGGCATCCATGGTGCCGATCATATACCCCCTCATCCTACGGGCCAGATCTTCACTGATGTACCACTCAACGAATGGTATGCCAAGTGGGCCATCGGACTGTGGAATGATGGTTACACCGCAGGTTGCAATGCCGATCCGCTGATGTACTGTCCAATGCAGGAACACACACGAACGGAGGGGACTGTATTCTTCCTTCGCATGCTAAATGGTCCTGCATTCGAACCACCTGATCCACAAGGGATCTTTACCGATGTGACATTGGACTTCTGGGGCGCACGGTGGATCGAAGCCGCATACAACGCAGGATTGATTCCAGCTTGTGAGACAGAACCAGCATTGAAGTTCTGCCCAGAAGATCCGCTGGATCGGGCGATGGCTGCTTACATGATGGTTCAGGCAAAAGAACTTTCCACAAAATGAGAGGTTCGATAAATAACCTGCAAGCCCACGATGGGCATTGGTGATAGTGCCAAACAAATGCCATTGAAAGCATAAGGTGGGAAAAATGAAAAGCTTACCTGAACACAACCGAGATATCTTGCAGAGAGTAACTTGCCGAACACAAGAAGTTCCGGCAAATGCTAGCCCGGGAATCCATCGGTGGTCAGACTCACTCTATCATTGGATCACGCGCAACATCCTCATCGTAGGCCCAATTTCGCTCATTTGGCTCCTCTTCAGATCCGGTGGAAAACCCAGCCGTCTGCAATACCCCTGCCAACAAATGGCCGCGGCACAGAGCACCCTATTTCTGGGTCTTCTTTTCCAGAAGATCCCTCTCCCAAATCGTATTTCACGAATCCCAACAATCGCTTTGAGAGTGCTACTCATTGGTCTTTCGTTGCTTCTTATTAACCTCGGCACCATTGATGCGCTTTCAGCTTCCTCTTCCCCCGTTGACACCAATCACGCTGCTATTGGCACTGCAGATGCTCAGTCGAGTAAGGTGGTAAGAGTCCATTCCTCTAAAAGCAATGATTGGGATTTTTCTTCAGGGACCTACTACGATCACATTGATCAAGATGAAGTTCAAAGAATGCTTGACCGAGCCGTGATCGAATTGACTGGTCAGCCGACTACCAGATCAGCATGGCAGTCGATCATGGTTGGGTTCGTATCTGGGGATAAGATCGCGATCAAGATCAATAACAATAACGCCCGGGATGACGGCAGAGGTGAACTGAATACAAATCAGCAGATCATCATTGCCGTAATAAGCGGCTTGAAAGACATCGGTGCGACCGAGAGTGATATTTCCGTCTATGATGTCTCCAGGCAGGTTATCCCCCGACAACGAGATCCAATCCTCGCCAGCTATCCCAACGTTTGGGTCATTCACAGTGGAAATGTCACCTGGGATAGCCAGCCATTCACAGGCTCATTCGGTTCGGTAAAACTGCCGACCGCTCTCACAGAAGCAGATCACCTGATCAACATCCACCTGATGAAACTGCACAGCCTGGCGAGCCTGACTGGTGCTCTGAAAAATCACTTCGGAACAACTTCCAGCCCCAGTGCTTTCCATAACAATATCCACGATACGATCAGTGAACTGAACTCCAATCCCCACATTCGTGGAAAGATAAGACTGAACATCAGCGAAGCGATCTACGGTGCATTCAGCCAGGGATCGAAACCACAACGTTTCAGCAACACCGATCTCTTCCCAGAGGGAACCCCTAACAGCCTGTTCCTTTCCGTTGACCCCGTCGCAATAGATTCCGTAATGTACGACCACTTCGACCTCGAGCGCAATGGCAACGTTGGCCCCGACACCTTCCTCCATGTTGCTGCTACAGCAGGTCTTGGGGTCCACGAGCACGGATCTCCTGTGACTGGATCCTACACCCCGCTCGACTTATCTTATAGCAGCATTGATTATGTGAACGTAAGCTTGGATCAAGAGCCAACGCTCACCTTTGCTGACGTGCCTTTTGACCATTGGGCCCATGATTATGTCGAGACACTCTACCAGAATGGCTTCATCGCTGGCTGCAGCGCTGAACCGCTCCTGTATTGTCCCGAGGCGACGATGACGCGTGCTGAAAGCTCCGTCTACGTTGAGCGCGGCATTCATGGAGCTGACTATCTTCCCAACGAACCAGTCGTTCAAATCTTTGATGATGTACAACTCCATGAGTGGTTCGCAAAGTGGGCAGATGCCCTTTGGACGGACGGATATACTGCAGGATGCAATGCTGTTCCACTACGTTTCTGCCCTGTAGGTGCTCATAACCGCGCCGAATCGACGGTATTCTTCCTGCGCATGCTTAATGGATCGGATTTTGTCCCACCAGAACCGACAGAGCAAATATACCTCGATGTCTCGATAAGATTCTGGTACAGCAAGTGGGTTACAGCTGCCCACGAAGCTGGATTGATCCAGCCATGTGAGGACAACTCCAATCGAGGCGATTCATTCTTCCGCCCATTTGACGGTCTGACTCGCGCTGAAGCAGCCTGTATGATGATTCAAGCCAAGGGGTTATCACCACCATAATGACCAACTGAATGGAAGCAGGTAAATTCCAGATCTCGCCATCGTCCAGGATATTGCTCCATCCTGGCATGGCACAGTTCATTTCACACACTTCTGTGGAAGCGAGGCGGATGTTCAATTGTGCAATTGAAGCGTTAATTCATGTTGGAGAGGACTCTACGCAAGGTTTTTGCCAATGTATCCGAATCCAGCGGTTTTTGGAGCCATGCGACGATACCCTGCTCCAATAGGTCCTTGCCCCGCTCCGCAAGTGGATAGCCTGTCATGACCACCATCTTCACGTCAGGGTATCGTTTCTTCAGGACTTCATATAATGCAACTCCACCCATCTCCGGCATGACCAGATCGCTTAGCACCAGGTCGATCTCTGGATTTTTCTCGAAGACGCCCAATGCGTCCTGGCCGTCACAAGCGCTGAGTGGTTGATAGTTCATCAAGTGCAACATTTCTACAAGGGCATCTCGCATGGACGGATCATCCTCCACTACAAGGATCGTCTCCATTTGACCTTCCGTTGAAAGAGCATCCTCTGTGATGATGCCTGAAAGACTGGCGACCGGCTGCGCCTTTAAGAAGATCGTGAAGGTTGTCCCCACTCCCACATTGCTGGAAACTTCGATAAAACCATCATGTTGCTTGATAATGCCGAAGACCTGTGCCAGGCTCAACCCGGTCCCCTCGCCAGGTGGCTTTGTTGTGAAAAACGGCTCAAATACCTGAGAGAGGTTCTCTTCCGGGATGCCTCCGCCGGTATCCGAAACGTCAATCTGAACCCATTCTCCCGGCGGCATGTCTATGATGGGAGCTGGTTCACCTTCATTCAACTCCTTGAATGAGAGTTCAAAAAGAAGTTCACCACCAGTTGGCATAGCGTCACGTGCGTTCAGAGCTAGGTTCATGAAGACTTGTTGAATGCGCGTTGGATCTGTACTTACAACGTAATCATCGTCGCCATATGTGAAGCGCACCCGAATATTCTCCGGTAGCGTTCGCTCGAGCAGCTTCACCAGTTCTTTCATGAATGGGACAAGATCCATAGGATGAGGTTCCATGATTCCCCGACGGCTGAAGTCGAGGATTTGCCTCGTCAGTGTCGCAGCGCGGTGTGCTTGTTCGAGGATGGTCGTCATCCGCTGGCGACCTTTCGGTGGCAAACCTGGCATTCCTATGACCATTTCGCTGTAAAGAATGATTGCGGCGACAATGTTATTGAAGTCATGTGCGATACCAGCAGCAAGCTGTCCAACTGCTCCGCGCCGGATTTGTTCCTGTACCCTGCGCTGAGCTTGACGAACTTCAGTCACATCCCTGAGGAGGATAGTCCAACCGGCCTCTTCGGAACCAACTCGAATGGGGTTAGGGTAAACCTCGAAGATCCTCTTATCCTCACCCCGAGTCTCAACTTCGTGAGGCAAACCATCCAGTCTTGGCGTGAGAAAGGATACAAATGGAAGATCCCCCAAAGTCTTCAATACCTCACCCGGGCCAACTCCTGCTAGAGCGATTAAGTACTCCCGTGCCGAAGGATTCGCTACGAGGATCCGTCGCTCAACGTCCAGTGTGAAGATTCCTTCAAGAACCGTATCCAGAATTCGCTGCAGCAGGTGAGCTTGCTCCTGGATTGTCTCTAAGAGGTCTAACCTCTCCGCAGCGCTACCCAACTGGCTCGCTACGACTTCTCCAAAAGCGACATTCTCCTCAGTCCAAACCCGGGTTTGCTCAGTGCCGAGGAACACCCCACCAAAGTTCCTGCCCTCAGCAAGTATAGGTACGTAGATCGAGGCTTGTAATCCTAGTTCATCGACAGTCTCTTTAAGGACTGGCAATGACTGATCTTCTTCGACATTTTGCCAATCCTCGACGGTATAGGGTCCCCCAATTTTCACATTCATGGATTGCTGCCCTTCGATGAATGCTATACCTCTGTCCTGGGAGATTCCCTCGGTCTCCACGTAATCAAGAACCCAAATCATTCCATGATTCAACTCGAATGCGAGTAGACATTGCTTTAAGACATCGATAAGGAGTGGAGATAAATCTGTTGCTCTTGAGGATGCAGCAATGATGGCATTGAGTGCTTCCTGTTGGGCAGCTCGTTTCCGAACCTCTTCTTCCGCTTCCACCCTCTCAGTCACATCCGTGATCAGGCCCTCAAGGCAAATGAGATCACCCTCATCGGAGTAAACTCCTCGTCCTTGCTCCCAAACGACCTTCTGCTCATCCTGACGCGTGGTCAACCGATAGACCAACTGAAATGGTCGCTCCTCATCAATGGCTTTCTGGATCGATTCCGCTGCAGCACTTCGATCGTCAGGGTTTACGATATCAATATAGGACACCCTCTTACTGTTGATAAGGTCTCCCATCTCGTATCCAGTGAGTTCCGCACACCCCTCGCTTACGAACTCGATGGTCCATGCTGCATCCAACTGCCGACGGTATGCAACGCCGGGCAGGTTAGCCATCATCGTCGACAACGTTCGCTCGCTCTCTTCTTGCGCATCCTCGGCGATCTGGATCTGCCTTATTTCCCTGTAGAGCAACGCATAAATCAATATAGCGCTGACAATCACAAATCCCCACCCTTTGATCGTCTGCAGGGCTATTAATTCTTCCTGCGAAAAATTAAGTGCTGCAAGGACTTGATCCGAGATAATGATCCATGCAACACCAATCAACGCATAGATCAAAGCTACCCGTAATGCCGATGCGACTCCGCGACCTTTCATCGCAATTCCTTAGCCCTATTGAGAGAAATGATGGGCTCACCAAGAGTCGAATGAGGTGCCTTAAGATCCTTCACATCATCACCGATAACCTGTATCTCTATAGAACATCCTTCGTGAGAACAATCATCCACCGTGGTATCAATATTAATTGTAGGCTTCTGAGTGGACTTCGACAACCATACTACGGTCTCAGAGGAAGATGAGTTGTAAATAGAAACGCTGCCCAGTTTACGCCGGATGGGTACCGGCACACATGAAGCGGTGGATAGATCCTGATCTCTTATCCACCTTTGAGGAATTCGAACTCCCCCATCAAATCCGACCTGCCCATTGATGTTCTATCACTGTTATCGCACTCTGAAGAAAGTACTCATCGATTTTGTAGCCCTGAGGCATGCATCCATTGGATTGTTGGCTGATTATTTTGTACTGAAACCTGGAAGTGGGCTACGAACTTCGATGCGGCCACTACCACCTTGTTTGGCCTTGTTCAAAGCTGTCTCGGCTGCTGTGATCAAATCGATTTCATCCAGAGCAATACTCATGGATGTTGATGCGACTCCCAAATTGACCTTTACGAAAAGTCCATTTGGAGCCAGTTCCTGTTCCCTGGCATTGATCATCCTTAAAATCCTACCAGCGAGATGCAACGCAGCGTCGACATCACAATCAGGAAGGACGATCAAGAATTTATTCTGCCCTAACCTCCCGATCGAATCGTAAATTCTGAACTCATTCTTCAGAAATCCTACGACGTCGATGATGAACTTATCAATGACGAGGTGATCATTCGCACCATCGTCATAGGTGTGAAACTCTAGACCCAACGTGATTACGCTTAATGGCGCTCCTGTTCGGGCCGCTCTGCTCATCTCGCGTTCGGTGATCTCACATATCCCACCACGATTCCATAAACTAGTCATTACGTCACGTTTGTTGTGCACTTGAAGTTGATTGAATGCGGACATTATTTCAGAGTGAAGTTCGAGGATCCGTCTTCCGGCATTGAGCCTAGCCTCTAATTCTGTTAGGACAATCGGCTTGGTAAGATAGTCATCTGCACCCGCTGAAAATCCTTCTTTCAGGTGTTCGATCTGATCTTTGATTGTAACCAGTATGATGTACACGTAATCACCATTTTGAATGGATCTTACCCGCCGACAAATTTCTAATCCATCCATACCCGGCATGATCCAATCCAAGATCATCATTTTCGGAGCGTTTTCGCTCAGTAAAATTTGCCAGACATCCATCCCATGCCGGGCACTCAATACATCGTACCCCCAATCTGTGACGATCGTCTCCATTGTATCGAGGAAATTGGGGTCGTCGTCGGCGATGAGAACCTGGTTTGCGACCGCTGATACCATTCCTGATGCTTCCTTTACTATCACCCCCACGCGCTATTACTGCCCATTGTAAAGAGGTCTAGCCAAAATCATTAGAGTACCTAGGTCCGAAAGTCGGGGGTACATTGGTCCCAGAATTTGGAAGAGTAAGAACGGTTATCAAGCGGTATGAGGATGATTGGGTTTTGGGGAGTACCTTAAGACGAGTTTATTCGTAATTGTAAAGGGTTTGGAGAAGCTCCTGAATCTTATCTCGATCGGGTATCAACACCGCAGCACCGGTTGTTGGAACCCTCCAATTTGTTACCATGGTATGATCGATGCTGCTTCCAGAGTAGGTAGCTGAGCCTGAAGCTAAGTCAGAGGCCAGCGGCACTAAGGGTATCATATCTGTTACTCCAACATCACTTTCATAGAGACCACTGAACTCGGAATATAGCTGTGGAACACGAGCGAGCCCATCTAACGAGAGGACTTTCAGAAAAATGGCTTCCAGGACTTCCTGTTGACGTCGAATCCTGTCGAAATCGCTGCTAGCTTTTCTCATGCGTACATAACACAGCGCTGTAAATCCATTCATATGATAGGTTCCAGGTCCGTATTCATACCAAGTCCCAGCGCACTGATCATATAGATAGCCGGTAACCTGTACATCGATACCGCCAAGAAGATCCACAGCATTCTGGAAGCCAATGAAATTGATGCGGACCCAGTTGTCGATCTTAATCCCAAAATTGTAGAGGATGGTCTGGTAAACCATCTCATTCCCACCAAAGACAGAGGCCACATTAATCCGATCAACCCGCCACCCTGGAACATAAACGTAAAGGTCTCTCGGAATGGAGAGGAGCGTTACCTTTTTTGCATCAGGATCCAGGGTGAGGATCATTATTATATCCGTGCGATGTCCATACCTATTTGGAGCTTCATCGGAGCCCAGAAGGATGATATTTACCACGCCTTCCGGAAATTCGATCTCAGGAACTGGCGGATGGATCGCGATCGCCGATTCACGGGCAGGTCCAGGAAAGTCCCCCCAGGGTTCCGCAAGCGTGGGCGTAGGTGCTGGCGTGAAGTCAGGGTTAATCAAAACACCGGTGAATTCTGACACATCTGCATTAAGGGGGAGAAATGGTGTCGGTGTCATCGTCCACGTAGGCACCCCTCTAGCGAAAAGTGAATCCGAGTCGGCAGGCACACTTGAGAATAGGCTGCCAATAGGGGCATTACATGCTGATAACAATGTCGATCCTAGGAAGATCGCGACAAGGTAGACTTTCCTCTGCATTACCAATCCCGCTTTTCCACTCATACTACCTCAATCCAAAGGACGTTGCATAGAGGAGATTAGTTCCACAGGATGTGCATTCGCCCAGATATAAATTCATACTTCTGTTATCCACACAATCTTGATTCTGCTTCAATAGATCCTGCGTATTGTATCGCATACCCATATACGATTCCCATACGCAATACATCCCTCATGTACACGATTCCCAAAGCACTCAGCCTTTCAGGATGAGGATAAGCTCTTGCTGGAATGTACTTTAAGTTGACATAAGTGAGTTTTTTTGGACATACTTCCTTTCTCTCACCTAAAAAAGGCAGAACTTTCATCAATGAGATGAACTTACTCAGCCCATAAGTGTTGCAATTGTTGTGCCGAGATTAATAAGAAACCAACCAAATGATCCTTGAGCTTCACCGCAATCCAAACTTTGGTACTTGAGGACTACACCTATTTCGATCCTTTGTAGGCGTTTTGTAAGGCCAAATCGGACCAGTTCGTCGCATACTAAAGGTACTAAAACCGCCACCGGTCCATCCTACCGAATGGTGGGCATCATGCTGAAAAGAACACATTGACGGTCCACGCAATGAGGTCGAGAGAGGATAGGATCAGGTAGTGGGTTTGTGCGCACCGGAATATGCACACCTTTCATTTTGGGGAGGCTGTGGATCGCCTACGAGCATGCCTGCGCTACGGACCCCGATCTTCCGAAAGGGAGGTACAAAGGTTGGGAAAAAAGAGCCTACGCGGACGTACCCTTAAGCGAGAAATTCAGCGGATGCAAATCGTCTTAGAGATGGCGGCTGCACTCAATTCCACGCTGAATTATGAGCGCGTCCTCAACATGGCTCTCGACTTGGGCACCCATGCACTAGCGGAGACTGAAAGAGACAAACCGCGCATTAAATGCGCAATCCTCACCTTTGAAGATGGGAGATTGGTAATTGCGGCTGCCAGGGGGATGAGCCACTCAGACATGCGTGCGACTTTATTTGGTGAACGAGGTATCCTTGGTCAGGCTATCGCAAATGGTGAAGCAAGCTTCTCTTCAGATCCCTCGCGTGATCGCGAACTCCGGCGACTTAGCGCATTCCACACAACCAAAAGCGCAGTTTGTATACCTTTGAGTATCGGTTTGGAAACCTATGGCCTGCTTTTGTTCGGCCACCCCCGATCAGATTACTTCAAAATGGAGCGCCTTGAACTATTGGAGACTGTCGCCCAACAGGTCATGATCGCATTACAGAATGCGCGGCTTTACTCCGAATTGGAACAAGAGAAAAAGCAGATGCTTGATATCCATGAGGAAGCGCGCATGAAACTTGCTCGCGACTTGCACGATGGTCCCACACAATCCATCGCTGCGATAGCGATGCGTACCAATTTTGCCAGACGCCTGATGGAGCGCGACCCAAAAGCAACTGCAAACGAACTTTTCAAAATTGAGGAGCTCGCCCGAAAAACCACGAAAGAAATCCGCCAGATGCTCTTCACATTGCGGCCCCTTATCCTTGAATCGGAAGGCCTTGTTGCTGCACTTGAACAATTAGCCGAAAAGACTTTGGAAGCCCACGGCCAGAAGGTCGTTGTCGACGCCAAAGCGAATGCTGCAGATGGCTTGAGCATCAAGAAACAAGGGCTTATATTTTCCATCGCTGAGGAGGCTGTGAACAACGCCCGAAAGCACGCACAGGCGGAGCAGATTTGGGTCCGAATGGAGCACCGCGGTCAGTTCCTCCTGTTGGAGATCGAGGATAATGGGGTGGGTTTCAACCTCGGGGCAGTTGAGTCCAATTACGAGCAACGCGGAAGTTTAGGCTTGTTGAACTTGCGAGAACGTGCAGAACTTCTTAGTGGACAACTGCGGATTGAAACTGCTCCACGACGAGGGACAAGAATTGCACTTACGGTTCCCGTGACCGAAAAAGCAGTTGAACTCCTACACCGCCCAGGCTTCGCAGCGCAAACCGCTGAGCTTGAACAAGCATCCATCTCCCATTAGAACCTGAGATTGCAGCGATCATTCTTTCTGTACGAATAAAAAAATTCTATTCGCGGTTTTCATGCATCTGACACCATCGCGCTGCTGTACAAGATCACTCTATATCACCTTATGCTAAAATCGATAGCATGTCAGCTTGGCCTGGTGTCATTGAACACTACCGTTCGCTCATCGATCTACCTCAAGGAGCCCCAACCATCAGTCTCCTCGAGGGAAACAGTCCATTAATTTCCATGCCTCGCATGGCGGTGTCTCTAGGGGCTGCCGGGGTATTCGTAAAGTTCGAAGGGCTAAATCCAACTGGTTCATTCAAAGACCGTGGGATGACTGTTGCCATTTCCGAAGCCGTTCATCGTGGTGCGTCCAGCGTCATCTGTGCCAGCACAGGGAATACGGCGGCAAGTGCCGCGGCATATGCTGCCCGGGCTGGATTGAGTTGTTTTGTTGTGATCCCCGAGGGCAAGGTCGCTGCCGGGAAACTCGCTGGAGCGCTGGCTTATGGTGCGCAGACCATCCAGGTGGAGGGCTCATTCGACGACGCGCTCAGCCTTGTCACAGAAATCAGCCAATCTCGCCCGATCGCACTTGTCAACTCGCTTAATCCATTCCGATTGGAGGGGCAAAAAACGGCTGCCTTTGAGATTTGCGACACCCTGGGACGCGCTCCCGATTGGATCGCATTACCTGTAGGAAACGCTGGCAATATCACTTCTTATTGGATGGGTTTTAATCAATATCACGATCTTAAAGGGACAGGACTCCCCCACATCCTTGGCGTGCAGGCTGCCGGTTCAGCGCCCCTTGTAGTGGGGCACGCGATTGAGCAGCCGGAGACCATTGCTACAGCAATCCGAATCGGTCGCCCAGCTCGCGGCGAGCAAGCTATGCAAGCCGCCCAGGAATCGGAGGGTATGATCATCGCCGTTATGGATGAAGCTATCCTCAATGCGCAGCGATCTCTCGCCCAAGAAGGGATCTGGGTGGAGCCCGCCTCTGCAGCTGGAATTGCAGGCTTGATATCTCGAGTGGAATCCGGTGACCTCGATCTAAATGGGCAGACCGTTGTTTGTATCTGTACCGGCCACGGCTTGAAGGATCCGGATATCATCGTCAACAAATTTTTTCAAACCCATAAGATTCAACCCAACTTGACTGCCCTGGAGGAAGTGATCGACTCACAATGAAACGAGCTATCGCAACTGTACCAGCTACTAGCGCAAATCTAGGTCCAGGCTTCGATTGTCTTGCGTTGGCTTTGAACTTGCGGAACGCGGTGGAGATTGAATTGGCGGAGATGGAGAGCGAGATCATCATCGAGGGCGAGGGTGAGGACATGCTTCCCAGAGATGACTCCAACTTATGCATCATTGCAGCCAAAAAGGTTCTTCAAGAACTCGGTGAGAGTGAGAATGACCTGCGAATACGCATGATCAATCGCATCCCTCCAGGATCTGGACTGGGGTCTTCTGCTGCTGCCATCGTTGGCGGCATGCTTGCTTCAAATGCTCTTGCCGATGGAGATCTAAGCGTGAATGATATCCTCAATCTCGCGCTTGAATTTGAGGGCCATCCGGACAACGCTGCAGCCGCACTCTTCGGAGGGTTAGTGATCGTCAGCCATGACAATGGGGTCCTTCTTCGGACTGTGCCGGTGCCCCAATTGCACGTGGTTTGTGTCATCCCTGAAATCGATGTTCAGACCTCTCGCATGCGTCAGATCCTCCCTGCTCAGGTCAGCTACCAAGATGCAGTATTCAACATCGGCAGAACAGCACTCACCATCGAAGCTCTTCGGATGGGGGATTATGAACTCATGGGCAGAGCTATGAAGGATCGGCTACACCAGCCTTATCGACAATCGATGATACCGGGATATCAGGATGCAGAAACCGCAGCACTGGAGACAGGTGCCGCCTCTGTTGTCCTCTCCGGTGCAGGTCCCGCGCTTATCGCTTTCGCCCCCGCCAACCATCAAGCCATCGCTGCTGCTATGCATGATGCCTTCCATGCCCATGGACATGACACTCGTGAATACGTCCTCGAACTGGAATGTGACGGGGCTGAGGTGAGTGTGGAGGAATAATCTCGACCGACCAGGTTTCCATCTGTCACTGACAAACGAAAACCCTCCGGAAATTCATGCATGACATAACCACATGAATCCCACAATCCAGCTTACGCTGTGTAGTTCGTCGACTGGTTCAATTTTCCCTTAATTTCTTTGATCACGTACTCGCGCTTCAGCCGCTCTAACTGAGCTTATTTGCGAGTTCATTGGCAATCGCCCGATCGATCTTCCCCATGGGATATGCCCCTAAGTCTTGTGCTCCTACCCAGCGTATCTCAGAGTGTTCGATCGCGCGAGGTTTCCCGGATTTAAGGCGGCATGAATAAGCATGGACGGTGACTTTAAAATGTGTATATGCATGGCGGAACTCACCTAACTTCCTGCTCGCCTGGATATCAGCGCCCAACTCCTCCTTCCACTCGCGCTGAAGGCACTGTGTGATGTCTTCACCCTGATCACACTTCCCTCCGGGAAATTCCCACAATCCTCCCAATAATTGACCTGCCGGTCGTCGGGCGATGAGCACCTTCTCATCAATCTCCAGGATCCCTGCCGCAACATTATAGTGGGGTATGGCACTCCGCTTCTTCGTAATAGGGCGGTCACCTTGTGTGCCCCGTTCATAAGACAGGCAAAATACATTCACAGGGCAACCTTCGCATTCCGGATTTTGCGGCTTACAGATCATCGCTCCCAAGTCCATTAAGGCCTGGTTGAATAACGACGCAGAGCCTCTCGGGAGAAGTGGAGCAGCCAACTCGCGCAGATGACGCTCGCCCGACGTTGTGCGAGGATCCTCAGAGAAGTCGAATAGTCGGGACAATACCCTCCTCAAGTTTCCATCAACCGCTAAAACATCAACTTCAAAGGCGATAGCTGCGATCGCTGCTGCAGTGTATGCTCCAACTCCCGGGAGTCTCCTCAATTCTGAGATTTCACTTGGAATGGTTCCCCCATATTCATCCACTAACACCCTTGCTGCCAGATGCAGGTTGTGGGCACGACGGTAATACCCTAAACCTTCCCAAAGTCGAAGTACTTCATCTATTTGCGCATCTGCAAGCGCCATAATCGTTGGAAACTCTCGCATCCATCTCTCAAAGAAGGGTATTACAGATTCGACGCGTGTTTGTTGCAGCATGATCTCAGATACCCAAACGAAATACGGATCGCGTATATTGCGCCACGGCAGATCACGTGAGTTGGTTGAAAACCAATTTAATAAAGCTTCAGTGAAATCCTCATACACAGCTTGATTGTAACGGTTGAACGGAAAGTACGACAAGGGTGCGGAATGATCCCATTTAACTCTGCCTGACCATTCAGGTCAAAAGTCGATTTGATTTGTCATAAGATGCCAATTCGAATCCATCCACAAGACAAAAATTCGACTTGCTACTCGATAGTACCAAGGTCACGTTGTCGCGCATGGGAACATCTGTTACCTTACATACAAATCTAAATACTTTGTCCCTTCACTCGTCGAAAGGGCTAAGCCACCGAAAGGTGGTGGCGCAAAGCTAAAGGGTCTACGGCTGAGATTTTCAGCACGACAGCCAGCTGCCGAAACGAGTGTGGTCCATTATAGAGGAATGGATACGCCCGTGGAGCAGGCCGTCAAGGCAAAAACCCACGGGCGTTTGCGTAAGTGGTAAGGATTGTAGAGTGGAAACTGAATACAGTAGAGGTAAAAGCCATGATCGCTTTCGCCTCCCTGGCGCAGAAAGGGGGATCGGAGGGTCCACCAGGGAGGCGAAGGCGTGCCCCTCGCCCCCCAGCCATAAAAGCAAGATCACCGGACAGAGCCTGGTCGAGTTTGCGCTAGTACTCCCCATTTTCATGCTTCTCATTGTTGGAATCATTGAGGCCGGGCGCATGTTCCTCATTTATGCAAGCATCACTTCAGCCAGCCGTGAAGCAAGCAGATATGGCGCTTCTGTGGGAGAGAACGAGATAGGGATGTTCCGCTACTTGGATTGTGAGGGCATGCGCGCAGCTGCACGCAACGTAGCTGTCCTCAGTGAACTCGATGATACCGACATCGAGATCTTCTTCGACCGCGGCGATATCAGCCTGACCATCGCAACGTGTGATTCCCATCCGTCCGAGGATGCGATCGAACTGGGAGATCGTGTGGTAGTCACGGTGAACACGACCTATTCACCCATTGTCCCGATTATCCCAATTCCGGAACTCCCTATCTCTTCCACCACGGCACGCACAATTCTGAAGGACATTACTCCTCAGACAACGCTTGAGTTTCCAGGACCTGCGCCGACATCCACACCAACCGTAACGGAAACAGCAATGCCCTCAGCAACCCCTACAGAAACTGAAGTCGCAGGAGCGACCATTACCTCAACCGCCACTTCCACAGAAACCGCGGTCGCGAGTGAGACGCCTGAGGCAACGCGGACTTCACTACCCACAGCCACCGCTATCCCAGTTCCACTGAATTTCGAAGCCACCATCTCCAACTGCAGTGAGAGGAACATAAGCTTCGACTGGGACCCGGTCCCTGGAGCCTCTTCCTACGCAATTTACAAAATCGATCCTCCACCTGCTATGCAGGTTGCAATCGACATCACGCCTCCATGCATCAACTGCAGCATACTACCTGATTCCGAGACGAGCCGGACTTATGTTGTGGTAGCGATCGTCGATGGTCATGAAAGCGCGCCATCTAGCCCATCAACAGTCAGTTGTCCTTGAGGAGGAAGGATGAACCCAAGCGCTAAAAGGGGGGACCCAAATCGAATAGAGCAGTCACATCGAGGTCAGAGCCTGGTAGAATTTGTCGTCATTCTCCCATTGATCCTTACAGTTCTGTTCGCTTTAGTCGAAATTGCGCGCCTATTGCATGCGTGGATGGGCGTCGAAAATGCTGCTCGATTCGGCATACGATATGCTGTCACTGGAGAGTGGTCCGATGAGGATTGCATGGCCATATTCGGCCATGACTGTGAAACAAAAGACCAGGAAGAAACTGCGCGGATCAAATCCATCAAGAAAGCTGCCGTAGCCGGATCTGCAGCAATCCTCCTGAATCAAAGCGTAAATTGGTATGAGGCAGGGTATTTCAAGGTTACGATCTGTAGTAAACCTGGCGAAGTTGTGAAACCCTCAACCCCATTCGAATCTTATGACTGCGTTGATGAGAGTGGCCATCCGATGGAATTCGCTGGTGATCCCGGTGAATTCGTAATTGTAGTTGTTGACTTCAATCACCCACTTCTCACACCATTCATTAGTACCTGGTGGCCAAAGCTTCATCTGAGCTCCCAGAGGATGGCACGGGTGGAGGACTATCGTGGGGGTCGAAGTGTAGATCTTCCACCCGACATGCCATCTCCAACCGCATCATCGACCCATACACCAGAGCCGACATCAACGCCAACGATCACACATACACCAACGGAGACCTCAACGCCAACGATCTCCCCAACGCCAACCAATACCCCAGATTGCACCAAATTCATCGTGACGGGTTATCAGCTTATCGATGATGATGTTCGAATCCACGTCCTAAACGCCAATGATGTCGCTGCAGAGCTCACTGGATCCAGCCTGGAATGGACGAAAGCTTACCCCGATCAGAAAGTTAATTATTTTGCATGGGATGACCATCGCTATTACAACGGAGATGATAATAATCCGCCCACGAATGTAGATCCGCTTCCAGTCCTGAATTTCCCCGCTGGAGCTACCTACACCTGGAAGGCAGACTTCAGCAATATTGTCGATCCTCCAGGCATGGCTGGAACATACACAACGACATTGACATTCGATTACGTCTGCCCTATTTCAGACACCATCCATCTGGAACCGCCCACTCCTACTCCCATGCCAACACCTCAGTGCAGCAATATCTACGCATCCAGCGTCCGACTCAGAAGCGACGACTTTGAGTTCATCGTTCACAACGATAATTACTTTGACGCCTACTTGATCACATCAAACGCAGTATGGCCGGATGACCTGACAGAGAACATCTACGTCAACAAGGCTGAGTTTGGTGATTATGAGTACGATGGCGGTAATTACTATAACTCACCATCAACGCTTGATCCATCAAATGTGGAGTTAGGACTTCGAGATAATAAGTGGTGGGAGCTGGATTTCAACAATATTCCAGAAGAGGGTTTATGGGGCTTCTTCAAGGCAAATCTGGTCTTCAATTATCCCGGATGGGGGACTTGTCCGGTCACTGCCCAGTTGAATCAAGCCCCCCTGCCAACGTACACGCCAACATTAACACCGACGATCACTCGGACGCCGACAATCACATTGACCCCTACCATCACAAAGATACCGACGATCACACCAACACCATCAAAAACATTTACACCGACAGCCACTCCAACCCCGAAATGCAGCAACTTGGTTGTTAATAGTGTCGCACTTAACGGCGATGATTTCGAGTTCAAGATCCGAAACAACAACGCTGCACCGGCCTATCTCACGTACTCGACCTTGTGGTGGCCGGCCAGCGTATGGTACCCGCCACAATTTCTAAACGTATTGCGTTTCAATGGAAGCAGCTACAACGGAACTGATGAAACCAGTTCACCCGTGAATGCCTCAGCACCCAATATGAAATTGGACTCTGGCGCCAACCGCCTATGGGAGGCAGATTTCAACGGCGTTTCGAAGCTCTATGGGTCCTACACTGCCGAGTTAACTTTCAAATTCGACAATGGTCTCACCTGCAAAGTTTCCGCGAATAAATCAGCAGTATTCGTACCAAGTCAGACACCTACGAACACAGCCCACGTGGAACCTTCCAGGACGCCTGCGGCTACGTCTACGGACCCACCACCGCCATCCGACTGAAGTGTAATTACTGATGATGGAGAAGTACGATGAAAATATCACGAATGCAAATAAGAAAAGATCCGAAGGATCGATCAGAGCGCGGCCAAAGCTTGTCGGAATTATCCGTCTTACTGACAGTCATCATGGTCCTCCTTGCCGGAATCCTCGATGTTGGCCGTGTCTATTACTCATTCCTTGCTCTGAAGAATGCTGCAGCTGAGGGGGCTGCCTATGGCTCCATCGAACCTCTGGACCTTGCCGGTATTGAATCTCGAACAATAGGCGAAAGCCCATCAGGGCTTATCGATTGGAGCAACGTCACTGTCACCTCCACCATTGAAGGAGCACCCTGCCGTGGCAACACGATCAAGGTGCATGCAGCCTTCGATTACACCATCATTACTCCTTTCATTGGAACGATCATTGGTGGTCAGTCATTACCGCTCACAGCAGAAGTATCCAATTCAATTCTTGCACCTGCTTGTCCATGAAAGTCTCTGCGGTGATGTGATCATCCTATTCAAATTCTGGATTTTTATCGGTCTCGGGGAGTTAGGAAGTGACTAATGAGCATGAATAAAGTACGCGAGTTCAAAGCTTCAAAGTACCTCAAAAAAGTAAAGCTTGGACAGAAGCACACTGAAAGAGGTCAAACCGTAATCTTGTTGGCCCTTGTCATGGTCATTCTGATCGGCTTTGCAATTCTAGCCATCGACGGCGGTCGTCTCTTTACAGAACGACGAGATGCTCAGAACGCCACGGACGCTTCAGCACTGGCTGCTGCACTTGCAAGATGTGATAAGAAGGATATCGTTGCTTCCGCACTTGCTCGTGCAGCAAGCAACGGCTACAACAACGACGGCACAACGAATACCGTCAGCGTGAACTTCCCACCGCTCTCAGGTCCGTATGCAGGGGATAGCGAATACATTGAGGTGATCATTGTATCAAGAATCGAAGGCACCATTGGAAACCTGATCTATAGTGGCCCATTGGAGGTCACAACGCGTGCAGTGAGTTACTGCTGGGTGAGTCGGACTGGCATGGGCGCCGCGCTCTTTGCAGGCTCCGAAACCTGCGAGAACACCATCGATTGGAGCGGCAGCGACACCAGTATCGTTGGGGGCGTTCATACGAACCGAGATTTGCACGTCGGTGGGAGTACCAACTACATAAAAGGTGACGTCACCTACGTCACCACCGTTGACGCCCCTGAAGACAAGATCACCTATGACCCGCCAGAGAATCCAATCAAGTACAAGGTTATGGATTATCCTGTGGACTTTGAGATGGAGGATTTCGAACCAGGAGGTGAGATAGCCGCTGCCGTAGCTGGCGAAGGTAAGTATTACAACTGTGAATGTAAGATTGATATGAATTGGCTCGAGAGCCAGGGATACTACGACGATGCTACTGGAAAGATCCAGGAGGGGCTCTACTATACAACAGACAATATTGATATCTCGGCCAATAACATCATCGGGGAAGCCGTGACATTCGTGTCACGGGGCAGTATCTCCTTTAGCGGTTCATCCCATTACCTGTATCCTTACGTGGAAGGGCTGCTTGCTTTCACCGACATGCAAAAACCAGGGGGAGCGAAGTGCAGTGTCCAATCCATCAAGCTGTCGGGAAGCTCCCATAATTGGTACGGAGTCATGTTCTCCCCCAATGGGCTCATTGAGATGGCAGGCGCCACCAACACGACCATCCATGGCAGCCTTATCGGCTACACACTCGCACTTAACGGCTCAATGATACAGGTAAACTGGGATCCTAATTTCCTCCCTCCGCCACCGCCAAAGGTTAACCTATCCGAATAAGGGGGCAAGTCGTATCCCGATGATGGGCGACGAGGCCGGTCTACGACCGGCCTCCACGCTTTTAACCTCCAAAGCGCGTTCACCGATGCAGTATCAAACCAGGTGATTTCATGAATGCAACGGCAACTTGAAAATATGCCACCTACTACACAGGGGTGTACTCTGCAAAGTTATGGTGAGCCATCAACGCGTGGTTTGTTTGTGGTAGGATGATTTATTCAACTACGTACCATGAGGCATCGCCATTCTTTGATCAATGTTTGAAACAAGTGTCTCAATTCGTCCAAAGCAAGGAGAGGCTTTATATGCCCGTATACAACCAGGCCCTATCTGACTACATCACGCGAACCTATGCTCAGGGGGATCCGACTCTCGAGAGTATTCGCCATCAAATCGTCGCCCGCGGGCTTCCGGGCGTAAGCATTCGGCCGGAGGAGGGTCGGTTCCTTCAGTTTCTCGTCGCAGCATGCGGCGCCAGGCTGGCCTTGGAAATCGGCACCCTAGGGGGCTACAGTGGGGTTTGGATCACTCGCGGATTAGGGAATGCAGGTAGGTTGATCTCTATCGAAAGAAATCCTCGCCATGCGGAGATAGCTCGTGAACACTTCGACCAGGCTGGTGTTTCGGATCAGGTGGAGGTTCGAGTAGGTGAGGCGCTCCAACTCCTACCGCAGGTGGCTGGTGAAGGACCTTTTGACTTCTTGTTCATTGATGCCGAGAAGGTGGACTATCCCGCCTATCTTGATTGGACAATGGAGAATTTAAGACCGGGTGGCATCATCACTGCTCACAATGCATTCCGCCGTGGTCGGATCGTCAATCAGGAGGAAAGCAATCCTGGCCTAGATGCTGTTCGCATCTTCAATCAACGTCTAGCTGAGAATCCCCGTTTCATCGCCACAATTTACCCTGCCGGTGACGGTATATCTGTTGCCGTTCTCACAGAATAGTTAATGTGTCGATAAGTTAAAAAGTGAACAGGTAAAGTTGCTGAAATTAGGTGGATTGACTCCTCGATCTATTGGCGTACCGATCTGAAATCTTGATGAGATACTAATTCATCGTCAATGGGGAGTAGAAGTTCAGGCGGCTCTCAACTGATCAGCCTTGAGTACTTTGCGGATTTCCCGAACTAACGTCCTGGAGTGGATTGGCTTGGCGAACCATTTCACACCCCCCTCTTCTAAGAGATTGCGGATCTCCTTCTTAATGGGATATCCGGTCATCACCATCATCTTGATGTTGGGGTGCTCCTCGGCTAGCCGCTTATACAAACCCACGCCACCCAATCCCGGCATCACGAGATCGCTAAGCACCAGGTCGATCTCACCATCATAACTGTTGATGAAGTCTAGAGCTTCTTGCCCGTCGGCAGCTGAGTGCACTTGATAATTGTGGGTTCGCAGCGCCTCACTCATCGCTGTGCGGGCAGTATGATCATCCTCCACGACCAACAACGTATTTATGGTGAGGCTTTGTTCAGGTCGATCGTCGATCAATCCAATTGCTTCAGGTCCAGAGGACACTGGCAGGTAGAGCATCATACTTGTCCCCCGCCCTAATTCACTGATGACATTCACATGGCCACCGTGCTGCTTGATAACTCCATAGGCCTGTGCAAGTCCGAGACCTGAACCTTCGCCAGGAGCCTTCGTCGTAAAGAAAGGCTCGAAGATATGCGGCAATACATCTGGCGGAATGCCATCACCTGTGTCGGAAACAGATATGCAAACCCAATCGCCTTCTTCCATATTCTGCATAGGAGGTGGATTCGCCTCATCTACCGTCTGTTCCGAGAGTTCAAACTTGATTTCACCCCCACTCGGCATCGCGTCACGGGCGTTAATCGCCAGATTCATCAATACCTGTTGTAGCCTTACAGGATCGGCATTTACGATGAAGTCACCCTCACCCCTTACCAAATACAACTGAATATTTTCTGGAAGCGTACGTCCAAACAACCTGGTCATTTGCTCCATGAAAGGCACTAAGTCGACGCGGTGTGGTTCGATCAAGCCACTACTGCTGAAATCCAGAATTTGCCTGGTAAGTGATGCGGCTCGCTGGGCCTCTTCCATAATGGTCTTCAATCGTCCACGGTCTACATCACCCAATTCGACGCCATTAAGGAGCATTTCACTATAAAGGATGATGGAACCCATAATGTTATTGAAATCGTGGGCGATGCCGGATGCCAGCTGACCGACAGCTGCCTGACGATCTTGTTCCTGCGCGCGCATTTGAATTTGGCGTGCTTCGGTAACCTCTCGGATCAACAACGTCCAGCCGCCTTCTTGCCTCACGACGGGAGGTCGGCTTACGTGGACCTCAAAAACCTGCCTCACTTGACCATCCATTACAACCTCGTGGGGTAGGTGCTCATCGATGGAATAGAGCAAGTCATTGAGTTTACGGTTGCCCAAATGAGTCAGCTTCTCGCCGACTTTGATCCCAGCCATCAGGTCGAGGTAGTGCCTACCAGCGGGGTTCGCCACCACAACTTCACAATCGGCGTTCAAGGTAAGGATACCTTCGTTCACCGTATCGAGTATCCTCCGCACCAGCTTGGCTTGCTTTTCAGTCTCCTCTACCAGTCGTTGCCGTTCAACCTCAGTTCGTTTACGCTCGATAGCATACCTCGCGGCACGCGTAAGTAGATCGCCGTCCACATTTCCTTTGACCAAGTAATCTTGTGCCCCCTTCTGCATGGCCGTAACCGCTGTGGCCTCGTCGTCATTACTTGTCAGGATCAGGATAGGTTTATCCGGAGCCACCTTCTGGATCTGAGATAGCATCTCCAATCCCTGAGCATCTGGTAGTGAAAGATCGAGGAAAATCACATCAAAGTCATAACGTGATATATACTGCAAACCCTCTTCCAGGCGCACAGCATGGGTAATGATAAATGCTGAAGTCCTGGATTCGGAGAAGACCTCATGAAGAAATCTCACAAATTTCACGTCATCTTCAATCAGCAGGACACTGATCTGATCTTTGTTCAACTGCATTCTCTTTCCTTCCCTAATCGAACCAACTTTCACAATATAGAACCCATCCAATTTACTGTGCCAAAGTAAATAAATGCGCAGGAATCCTGCGCCTTAGGCTCCCCTGCATTCATCATAGTGTCGATGAAACCAGGTCAACCTTACACCTGGCCTACATCCTCCACAGATATGCATCCGATCTCCTGCCCACGTACAGGAAAATGAAAGTTCGGATGATCTTTGGACCACTAGGAGGATGGTACTGGTAAAAACCTTCTTAATCTATTTCATCCCCACTTTCTCCTTCACGTGTGAGACGCTACAATTGCATATAGAGATAAAAGAAGCGGATGGTTTACATCTAGAAACCATCCAGTCTTAGACGAGGATGTCATAATGTCCAACAGGATTCATACATCTTTCTTATGTTCCTCTGCCATCCTCGATTGATATAATCGTGTTGAACAGTACTCTCCTAGGTGAGGGTGCTTAAGGAAGGTACAAATGATGCGATTTGACCGGTTTACCGAGCGTGCACAGGATGCCGCCCAGCGTGCGGCGGAGATCATCCAACGCTACGGACATAACCAGATAGATACGGAGCACATCCTTCTTGCTCTCATCGAGCAACCACAGGGTGTGATCCCACAGATTCTCGAGAAGCTCAATATCGATATCGATGAGCTTGCAGTAAAGATCGATCACCAGCTTCGTACAAGCCCTAAGGCAAATATCTATGGCGGTGGCGCTGGACAGATCTTCATCACACCGCGGGTGAAGCGGGTTGTTGATATGGCTAATGAGGAAGCCAACCGCCTCAACGATGAATACATCTCGACGGAGCACATCTTTCTTGCAATCCTCTCAGAGCGAAATACAGCCATCGCCAGGTTGTTAGCCGAGGAGGGGATCACCAAGGAACGCGTATACGAGGCCATCAAAGATATCCGCGGTGGGCAGCGAGTCACAGATCGAAAAGCAGAGTCGCGCTACCGCACACTTGAAAAGTACACACGCGATCTGACCCAGCTTGCAAAGGAAGGTAAACTCGATCCTGTAATCGGGCGCGATCAGGAAATTCTGCGCGTCATCCAGATTCTCTCAAGGCGGACAAAGAACAATCCTGTCCTCATTGGTGAGGCCGGCGTTGGTAAGACGGCCATCGTCGAAGGATTAGCCCAAAAGATCGCCGCCAACGATATCCCCGAGATCCTCGCAGGCAAGCGTGTTGTATCCCTCGACTTGGGTGGGATGATTGCCGGTTCACGTTTCCGCGGCGAGTTCGAAGAACGCCTTAAAGCCGCGATTGAGGAGATCCAGCGATCTGAAGGCGAGATCATCTTGATGATCGACGAACTCCACACGGTTGTCGGAGCTGGAGCAGCGCAGGGTGCAATGGATGCCTCCAACATGCTCAAGCCAGCACTGGCGCGCGGTGAATTGCAGTGCATCGGAGCGACAACGCTGGACGAATATCACAAGCACATCGAAAAGGACGCCGCTTTGGAACGGCGCTTCGCACCAGTTTATGTTGACGAGCCCTCCGTAGAGGAGACTATCGAGATGCTACGCGGCCTGCGGGATCGATATGAAGCTCATCACAAAGTGAGTTTCTCCGACGAGGCCCTGGTCGCTGCAGCCAAACTATCTCAACGTTATGTGACGGATCGATCTCTACCTGACAAAGCGATCGACCTTATGGATGAAGCTGCGGCCAAGCTGCGCGTGGCGCTCTACTCGCTGCCTCCAGACTTGAAGGAGATGAAGGCAGAAAAGGAACGCCTTCTCGCCGAGGAAGAACAGGCAGGATTGGAGCGAGATTACGAGCGCGCCGCAGAGAAGAAATCACAACGACTGCGCCTTGAGACTGAATTCCGAGAGAAGCGAGATTCCTGGGAGGCTGAACACCAACTCGATGAGGTTGTCGACGAAAATGACATCGCGGAGGTCGTCGCCATGTGGACCGGCATCCCCGTTAGCCAGATGATGGAAACCGAGGCCGAGAAATTGCTCCACATGGAGGAAAGACTCCATGAGCGCATCGTCGGCCAGGATGAAGCTATCCACGCCCTCTCCGACGCGATCCGTCGCGCGCGGGCCGGACTGAAGGATCCTCGCAGGCCAATCGGGTCATTCATCTTCCTCGGTTCTTCCGGCGTAGGGAAGACGGAGATGGGGAAGGCACTAGCCGAATTCCTCTTCGATGATGAGGACTCGATTGTTCGCATCGATATGAGCGAATACCGCGAGCAGCACACGGTCTCCCGACTCTTCGGCGCACCTCCTGGGTACGTTGGCTACGAAGAAGGCGGCCAGTTGACGGAAGCTGTTCGCCGCCGACCATATCGTGTGATCCTCTTCGATGAAATTGAGAAGGCGCACCCCGAGGTCTGGAATGCACTTCTACAGATCCTGGATGACGGCCGTCTCACGGATGGCCAGGGACGGGTTGTGGATTTCCGCAACACGGTCCTGATCATGACTTCAAACCTCGGCACAGAGTTCGTCACAAAATCCGGCACGTTGGGATTCCTCCGTTCCGGTGAAGACGGCGAAGAGCACGAGGCTGAGGAGAAGATCGAGAAGGCCCTGAAGGATACCTTCAGACCCGAGTTTCTCAACCGCATCGACGAAATCATTATCTTCTCCCCACTCACCATCGAACAGATGGAGGAGATTGTCGACTTGAAGATGGTCCAGGTCCGTGAGCGACTTGCAGAGCATGGGCTGATGGTCGATATAACCGACTCTGCACGTACATGGCTTGCCCAAGAGGGGTATGACCCCGCCTTCGGCGCGCGACCACTGCAGCGCGCACTTCAGAAGTACGTCGAAAGCCCTCTCTCTGTGAAACTCCTCGAAGGTGAGTTCGAAGAGGGAGATACAGTAATCGTAGATTACATCGACGAAGAGGGGATGGTCTTCCGCAGGCCTGAGGCAGGTACGCCAATCAGCATCGAGGAAGAGGTTTCAGCGTAAGCACAAAATAGGGGGCGCATCGTCATGCGCCCCTTCTTCATTTAAGTTCAATTTCCCCAAGGATATGCTACTCGATCCCCCAGATCTCTATCGCTCCTGTTGCATTGCCAGTTACCAGCAAACGCCCATCCGGGCTAAATGTGATGCCTCCAGCGTAGAGACTCGCACCTTTGTAAGAGGCCAACTCGACACCTCCCTCAACATCCCATAATCGAATCGTAGCATCTGCACTACAAGAAGCGACTATTTTTCCATCCGGGCTGAATGCAATCCCACGTATCGTTTCCGTATGGCCCTCCAGCATGGCAACCTGCTCTCCAGAGGCGACGTCCCACAACCGTACGGTGCTATCGATCTCGATCTCACCACTAGAGGATGCCACTAAAGTTCCCTCTGGATTAAAGATGACGTTCCAAACCGGTCCTTCATGGCCTGTGAAAATGCTCACCTGGTCGCCAGACTCAACATCCCAGAGCCTCACACTTGTGTCCCGTGAGCCGCTTACCAGAAGGGTGCCCTCGGGATTAAAATCCAGACCAGTGATATCCCTGTTGTGACCTCTGAGCATGGATAACTCTTCATTGGCTGCCCAATCCCAGAACCGTATGGTCTTATCGACACTCCCAGATGCCAGCATCTCGCCATCCGGGCTATAAGCCACAGTCCATACACCCCAAACATGTCCCTCCAAGATAGCTTTCTCCAAACCTGTCTCAACTTCCCAAAGGTAAATGAGCTTATCCCCATTACCGACAGCCAGCAATTCTCCATCTGGACTGAAATCTATCCCAAAAGGAATATTTGGAAGTGAGAAAGTCGCGATTTCGGCGCTTGTCGCCATCATCCATAACCGCACTGATTTATCAGCGCTAGAGGTAGCAAGGAGCTCTCCATCGGGGCTAAACACCACGCCGATCACAAATTCGCTATGACCAAGGAGTTCATCCAATTTAACGAGTTGGTGGGAGTTTTCAAGTGAAATAATTGCTCGTGATGAATGATCCATTGTGGGTTTCGGTGATTGTACTGGAGCCGCAGAGGTTTCCGTTGGGCTTACGATGCCCTCATCTTCCGTCGTCAGATCAGATACGACCTCTCCCCCATTTCCGCCATCACCACATGCAACCAGTAATAGCATGATGATGATCAACGCAAAGATTATTCTCCTTCGCCCCAGCATGGTGCCGCCTTTCGTCAATTAAATAGCTTCCGGAATCCAACTCATTATAAGATAAAACTCACCATGCCAAAGCCCGTCATGCGGTGATGGTCTCGTCAAACTTTATTTGACAACTAAGGAATGGAAATCCGATCTTCTGGGAAGTCAATGTCAAAGGGAGCGCAGCAGTTCACGCCCCTTAGACACCAATCCTGCTCAAGATAAACCCAGCAGGCTGTCAAGGCTCCAAACCGCCCATGCAGCGGTCCCAAGGATCACAACCTCCGCCACGATCATGACCCAATTCTGTCCCTGCTCCACACGGAAGCACGGATTGATCGATGGATCCTTCAATTTCACACCTGCGAGCAGGATGTAGTTGATGTTCAGGAAGATGGCAACCAGTGCGGAGATGGGCGTGAGGAACCCAAAGGTTAAACCTATACCCACAGCTAACTCTCCCAAGACGACAAAGTACCCGATCCAAGAGGCGCTCGCCGTCACAAGAGCTTTCAATGCGGTTCCATAAGCCCGCCATGGATGGTTTTCGGCGATCTCCACAGTCCAACTAACCATCCCTCCATTAACGAATTTTCGGAGGTCTTTGTGAAAAACGCTCTTGATCCACCATAGGCCTATGCCAATACGAAGGATGGCCAGCCATTCATCCGTTGTCAATATGTTCATCATGATTCCTCTCTGATAACAAAACTGAAGGGATTACCCATCGATAATTATCAGACGCGTGGTACCGTCCACATCTTTCCGTAATCATCTAATTAATGATTCCGATGAATTTAGGTTGATGAGATATCCGGATTTAATATCAGAATTGGAGCAGAATACGTTGGGGGAACTGTGAGGTGAATTATGCTAGAAAGATCGAGGTGGTCAATACCTATACGGCTTGACTGAATTCTGCAGCATCTTGCAACAGGTGTTGTGCACTTTCCAGATTGGACTCTGTCTCACCACCAAGCATGACGGCAAGCTCGGAGACTCGTTTGTCCTCTTCCAACGAATACACAACCGTCGTCGTCCGGCCTCCCTCGATATGCTTAACGACGTTGAAGTGCTGGTCACCAAATGCAGCCAACTGAGGTAAGTGAGTGATGCACAGCACTTGATGTTCCCGTCCCAGCCTCCACAATTTACGTCCTACAATTGCACCTACACGCCCACCGATCCCCTGATCAATCTCATCGAAGATCAACGTTGGGGTTCGGTCCGCTTGGACCAATACGCTCTTCAATGCAAGCATCAGTCGTGTGGTCTCCCCGCCGGAAGCGATTTTGGCTAAGGGTTTCAATCCCTCACCCGGATTGGGTTCAACCAGGAATTCAACTTCATCAATGCCGGTCGGATAGAACGCAAGGCGTTGTTCCTCAGCAGGGACCCCCTCCTCATCCTCTTGCCAACCCTGGTCGATCCCAAACTTCGCCCCGCTCATTCGCAGGTCTGACAACTCGCTATCGATCTCATAGGCAAGCTTCGACCCTGCTTCTCGCCGCGATCTTGACAATGCTAGCCCTATCTGACCTAATGCTTGAAGATGCTCGGTCTCTTGAGCCTTAAGTTCATTCATTCTTTCTTCTGCATGCGTAATGGATTCCAATTCGAGACGTGCTTGATCCGCATGTGCGAGGATGGCTGGGACGTCTTCCCCATACTTTCGTTGAAGGTTCCTAATTAAGCCAAGCCTCTCCTCTACCTCATCCAACCTACGGGGGTCGAACTCAATTCTCTCCCTATAGGTTCGTAAACGGCGAACCAGTTCCACAGCCATCTCGGCCAGGTTTCGGGCTTCCGTTTCTTCCCCCTGCATGCTGTGATCGACCTTTGACAGGCTTTCAAGGGAGTGAACAACCTGGCCAAGGAGGTCAGTGGTTGCCGGCCGGTTATCGATTCCCTCATCCAGGGCCGTTATGGCCTGCTGAACCAGTTCAGTCAATTGTTCGGCATTGGCCAGTCGCGTGCGTTCATCCAATAATTCTTGATCCTCTCCTGGGGTGAGCGCAGAACTCTCGATCTCATTGATTTGAAATGTAAGCAAATCTGCTCTTTGAACAGAATCTGCCTCCCGCAATCGCAATTCTTCTAAGTCTCGTCTCACCTGAATGAGACCTCTATAGCGAGCATCATAGTCTTGCATGAGGTCTTCAACCTGAGCAAAGCGATCGAGCATGTTGACATGTTCGCGAACTCGCAGCAGGCTGAGATGTTCAGATTGTCCGTGCACATCGACCAACCATTGGCCGATTTCTCGAAGAACGCTTAGGGTCACCACCCTGCCATTGACACGGCAAATATTGCGCCCCTCACGACGGATCTCGCGCCCCAGCGTCACGTACTCAGGATCATCGAGCAAATCTTCCATTTCCAAGATCCCACTGACTTCCTCGCGAATAGATTCTGGAATAAAGAAGCTTCCCTCAATAATCGCCCGGCTTGCGCCGGTCCGAATATTAACACTCTCCGCACGTCCCCCAAGAAGCATCTCAACTGCATCTATAATGATGGATTTCCCGGCTCCTGTTTCCCCAGTGAAGACAATAAAGCCAGGTCCGAATTCTAGATAGAGATCATCGATGATTGCGAAGTCTCGAATGCGAAGGTCGGATAACATGTTACTAGATCACAACTGAACGCCGCGCAGTCGGTAAAACAGCGTGCTAATCATGAGAAAGCTATAACCGAGCGGAAAAAGGTTATAAATTGAAAAGCCACCCCACCCATTGAGATCTATCACTCCTAATATTGCCAGTATGAAAACAATAAATTGTGGAAGCAGGAAAGGCAACGTGCCGAGCACTCCACCTGCCGCGGCCACATAGGGCAAGCGGCGGCTGCGACGCCCCCTCAGGATCCTTTTGATGATCTCTGCCAACCCACCACCAATGGCAGGAGCGAGAAGGAAACCCCAAAATCCAAGGAATCTCGACACAAACACCCCCAAACCAACTCCCACAGCAGATATAACAAAAGTGATGCCATAGTCCGCCAGTGTGCTGGTATCGAAAGCAGACTGCTGACCGCGGACACACTCCTTGCAGCGGTACCCGACCGGTGTGAGCACAGCGCATGAACTGCAGATCGGTTTCTCACAACGGTTGCAGCGTAGTGAAGTCTCGCGATTTGGATGGTTGGCACACACCAAGGGAGCATCGGTCATGAGAGTGCTCCGGCGGTTGGATTTTGGTTCATGCGAGAAGTGAGATTCCGGTAGAAGTAATCCGATGCTTCAACCCGTACGAACTGGACTGTGTGCTCTCCAGCGCATACGAAAACCTGATCCTCATCCTCAAGAGTAATCGAAGGTTGACCATCAATAGTGAGTGCAGCCGCGTGATCCGTTCTGACTGTGACACGTACCCAGGAGCCTTCATCCAAAACAATCGCACGCTCCACAGAAAGATGTGGAGCGACTGGTACGATCAGGATATTCCGTAATTGAGGAGGGAGGATTGGACCGCCGGCTGCTAAAGCATAGGCCGTTGATCCCGTTGGTGTTGCCACAATCAATCCATCGGCTACATAGGTGGTTAAGAAATGATCATCCACTTCCGTGATCAATCGGACCGGGCGAACGATCTCACCCCGACCTACAAAGCATTCGTTGACAACCTCCCATGTGCTCTGGAGTTTACCCTCTCGTAGGTGGTCAGCACGGAGCATCATGCGTCGCTCTAGCCAGTAGTCTCCTGAAACCACACGATCCACTGTGGATTTCCAGTCCTCCCATTGAACAGTAGTCAGAAAACCGAACCGTCCGACATTGATCCCAAGGATGGGGACATTGCATGGCGCGCAGAGGTGCCCAGCGCGAAGCATGGTTCCGTCCCCTCCCAAAGCAATGAGCATTTCATAGGACCCGCTCGCAACCTGCTCGCGAAGATCTGGATCATATAGAGAGCCATGTCTCACATCCAGTTTTTTATTGCCCAAATACTCGGCAATCTGCTCAGCAAGCACGGCTGCATCCGACATGTCTGGATGCGAGGCAATTACAATACTAGTGGGTTGAATAGAATCGGCGTCCATGTTGGATATTATAAATGAAGAGAACTGGGGACGTTTCCGGATCTCACCACCATACCGAGCATCTGAGCCAGGAAAATCTGGAGAGGATCCTACTGCATTAATGTCAGTCCACGTGATCCCGTCCTAGAAGTCCACGCGGTTTCCACCAGTTTCCTATTCTGTCTAATCCAGTTTTTTCTCGACCGACTTTAGAGCATCTTTCAATTCACGTTGCTGGATGCTGGTGGTGAGATCACCCCGCGTTCTTTCTGTTACACCGCGAACCATGTCAGTGATGCGGCGAAGACCGCCTGTGATGGCATCCGGATAATCCACAGTAACCAAAAACCCATAGATATCGTCCATCACTGCCAAAAGGCGCTCCGCCTCATCTACTTCATCATGCCGAAGAATATCCAGAACGCGCCTACGAAGCTCACCGACTGTCTCACCCAAACCCCCAAGATAGGCAGCGTATTCGACACCCAAATCATCCGGAGTCGGCAACGGTTCGTTTCCCACAATTGCGAATACGATGTTTGCTTCGGCGTACTCCTTGAAAGCATCCCTTGTGTACCCAGCATAAAAGAGGTCGGGAAACTCAGCCAGGTCCTTTTTGAGATTGGAAGCCAATTCACCCGCCTCACCCAGATGCTCCTGAGCTAGTGTGCGATCATTCCGGTGGACGGCTCGTATGGCATTGGAACAATGTCTTATCATTGAGCGTGAATGCTTGAGCGCGCCGTCACGCGCCTTGTTCTTCTCTTCCAGATAGGCGTGTGTTTGGTCGCCGATTGTTTCTAAGTTATCCATTGGCCTCACTCATCAATATCTTCGGAAGGAGAGCTCGATCCGAAGAGGTGGTCTGCCAATGACCGCCCTTCCGGTACGATGATCTCTCCATATTGAGATTCAAAGCGGGCAATGTGCTCGGTCAGCGCGCGATGAACCAGCTTGGCATTCAATGCGGTCATGACAATCCGAGTCTTTACATTCGCCTGCTTCTTTTGCGGCATGATTTGCGCAAAATCGATCACGATCTCCGAGGGGGAGTTGGTGATCACGGCAAAATTTGTGTAAATGGGTTCTATGTCCCCAGGAACATGAACTTGCACCCTATTGCCGGGCGGCTTCTTGGGAGGATCTGTCATTGGGAAATCTCCATTGGATACGTTCGAGCCCTCCGGTATTGGTAAGAACACCGGAGGGCTGGTCGATGCGATGGATTAGAAGGGGATATCGTCCGCAGTTTCAGCTGGCGCTCCAACTCCCGGGGATTCTGGTCCGAATGCATCTGCATCGCCTCGTCCTCCAAGGAAGCGAACCGTCTGAGCCGTAACTTCGAATGATGCAGTCGGCGTACCATCCTGGCGAGTCCACACCCTTGGATTGCCGTTTTCATCACCCGTCATGCGACCCTCGACCAGGACCTGCCGGCCCTTGCGAAGGTATTGGTTGCATGCCTCAGCTTGCCTACCCCAGACAGAGACGCGAAACCAGACCGTTTCATCACGCTGCTCTCCAGCGCTGTCGGTGTAGGTACGGTTGGTTGCGACCGATAGATTAGTCACCGCCTGTCCACCTGGCGTGTAGCGCATCTCAGGATCGCGCCCTAGGTTGCCAACAAGAATCACTTTCTGAAACATTGGGATCTCCTTTCCGATGGTGGCAAATTTTCTGTTCCGGCCCGGGTGGCCGAGGTAACGATTAGTTCACCAATCGGCTTATAGAACAATTGTACTACTATTTTACTTGCGCTGTCAAGCGCTAACTTTGGGAATCCGGAGGAGGAGCAGAGGTCTCTCGCCTTATTTGGTTCATTCTCCTTAATCCCCAAGATATTGCTCTGTCTTTGCGAGGAAGCGCCAGCGCAGCTGGATTGATCCTTCGCTTCGCTCAGCACAGGCTCCCCAATCTCCAAGTTCCTCTTGTGGAGAGCCTTTGTGAAGGAGAAGATTGCTTCGCCACTTCGTGGCTCGCAAAGACATACCGTTTCTTGGGGATTGCCTCGCCCCTTCAGGACTCGCAAAGACATACCGAGTCTTGAGAATTGCTTCGCCCTTTCAGGGCTTACCACGACCAGCCGAGTGTAGAGGAATTATTGCATCCTCCTTCGCCTACGACTTGCCTCCATCAGAAACACGCTCTTCCACTAAAGTTTCAAAACGCTCGATATCACTTTGGATAATGCCCAAGCTCGCACGCCAGAAGTCCGGCTCTTCGATCTCGATACCGAAACGTCCAGCTAAATCAGCAGCATTCCCCAATCCTGTAGAGGAGAGCAATTCGTCATAGCCCGCCTTGAAGCCCGCCTCGTCCTCCAAATAGTGCGCGTAAAGGCCCAGACTGAAGAGCAAGCCGAACATATATGGAAAGTTGTAGAATGATAGGACAGTACTATAGTAGTGTGGCTTGACGGCCCACATATAGGGATGCAGGAAATCGGAATCAAGCCCATCGGCATAGGTTTCGCGTTGGGCATTGAGCATGAGCTCATTCAATTCGTCAATAGATACCTCACGCTCACCACGCTTCTCAAAGACCTCCTGTTCGAAGATGAAGCGGCTGGTGATATCGACCACGACCTGACATGCATCCTGTAAAGAGCCCTCTAGGATATTGAATTGATCATCGGGACCAGCCTCCTGCAAGAATGCGTTGCGGATGATAATCTCGCAGAAGTTGCTGGCTGTTTCCGCCAATGTCATTGGTGTGATCCGCTGCAGGTATGTGCGTTGCGCAAGGTTTACATTATGGTAGGCATGCCCCAATTCATGTGCCAGAGTACCGACTCCATCGAAAGAAGGTTGATAGTTTGCCATGATGCGTGATTCATCTCCACGCAACCGCACGCAAAAGGCACCCCCTCGTTTACCTTTGCGCGGTTCAGCATCAATCCAATTCTCTTTGAACGCACGTTTTGCTAGATCACTAAGTCGGTTAGAGTACGTCGAGAATTTCTCAACGATGAAGTCTTCTGCCTCATCGTAGGCCCATTCCATACCCTCGGCCGTCACCGGGGCAAACAAGTCGTACCAAGGAAGCGCGGGTAAGCCCAACACCCTCCCCTTAGCGTGCAGATATCTTCGGAAATATGGGAAAGATTCGTAGGCTGCTTCCATCATCGCATCCAAAGTCCGCCTATCGATGTTGCTGTTATAAAGAGCGATGTCCAGAGCCGATTCCCACTTCCGCCTTCGAGCCAGAGTATTGACCATTCCCTTGATATTATTCAATGCAGCAGCAATGGGGAGCGATGCCTCTTCCCAAGCTGCGAGCTCCGCTTCAAAGGCGCGGCGGCGAACATCTCGATCTGGATTGAATGCCAGGTTGCGAACGGCGCTCATGGGGAGTTCCTTGATCTCACCTTCCAGTTCAACCGAAACGATGATCTGTGAGGTGTAATTCCCATACAGCTTCTCCCATGCCTTTCCACCAGTCAACCCAAGCTCTGAGGCAAGGTCTTCCTCGCTTGGTGACATCAAGTGAAGAGATTGGATTTTCGCCTTTTGCAGGAGAAACTCATGGTCATGGGCAAGCGCCGATCGTTCCATCAAAGCTTCGATATCCAACGCTCCAATCCAGGCCGAGAAACGCGTTCCCAGGAGAGAAAGCTGTACCTCCTTAGGTTGCAGAATACTCCACTTGGCTTGAGCAAGTGTATTCTCCGAATCTGTGGCGATGAAACTCTGGACGTAGCCCCTCATCGTCTGCAGTTCATCCAGCACTTTGTTGTACTGCTTCAGGACGGTTTCGAATGACGTCACCGTACTTCCGTCGATCACGACCTTCTCTTGCTCCCCAACACCGTGCTCATCGAAGAGCTTGACAACTTCGTCAATATCTTTGATGATTTTTGAAAATCCCTCTTCAAACTCGTCAGACTCCAGACTTGGGTACACAGTTGTCATGTCCCAATGCGGAAGACCATTATCAGACATGCTTGTTCCTCCATTCCAAAAAGTGGATAGCTTCAACCCCGGTGATATTTTCCTGCGAGGTCGAGATTCTCCACTATACCGATCGAGTTATGAAAGGTGAATATTTCAGCTACTACTCAACCTCAATATGGATAATGATGATCTCATCCTCCGCGGTAAGGTTATCTACCACATCCATGCCCTCAACCACCTGACCAAATGCAGTGAAGTTCCCTTGCATCTCTGGAATATCTTGCAACAAGATGAAAAGCTGGCTTCCACTGGACAGGAGTGACTCGACTTCAACCCAATAACCTACTGCTCCCCGGGTTGTCTCCAATCCTGTTTCCTGCGGGAGTGTATAACCGATGTCGCTTCCCATGACACCGCCAGGTGAACCGGTGATTAAGAACTCTTCAGGTGATACGAAACTGATTGGGAAACCGTCGTAATAGCCCAACTCAGCCAGCACCACAAAGTTGTTTACGCTCTCTGGTGCAGCCTCTGCTTCCAGTTCAATAACAATATTACCCTGGGAGGTATCCACCACAGCACGATAGGTCTGCGAAGGATCAATCGCCGTATCCGGTTTGCCAGTGTAGATGTCCTCCCGGTCAGGAATCTCGAACTCAGCTAATGGACGACCTTCCTCGGGGACAGGAATGACTGGGATCGGTGTGGGGGTTGGCGGTGGGAGCAGACTCTCAGGGATTTCCTCGATAGTCACTGTGTTGACAAGATCGCCGTCGTAATCGGGATTGTCAAGAGGATTTCGAGGGGTCAACTCGATAACGACATCCATACCCTCAACCACCTTACCAAAAATCGTGTGCAGCCCATCGAGGTGTGGAGCTGGAGCGTAAGTTATGAAGAATTGGCTCCCATTGCTATCTGGTCCAGAGTTGGCCATAGCAAAATCACCCACACCCGTGAAATTCAACGAAGGGTCGATTTCATCTTCGAAGGTGTAGCCAGGACCTCCAGTGCCCGTCGCAGTAGGATCCCCTCCCTGAGCCATGAAGCCGGGAACGACGCGGTGGAAAGTTGTATCGTCGTAAAAGCCCTTTTCAGCGAGAAAAACGAAGTTGTTTACCGTCTTCGGTGCTCGATCGGCGAAGAGTTCAATCTTGATATCGCCCTTCTCTGTCTCCAACGTCGCCAAGTAGACCTGGTTCGGGTCGATGCTCATTTCCGGCGGCTCATCCCACTGCTTGGCCTCTGCTGAACAACCCACCAAGATGAACGAGACAGTAAAAACCAGTATTGTCATCCAATATCTCTTCGTGACCATTTTAAAGGACTAACCCTTTCTGATTTCCAACCATTTGTGCTGCTGGATATCCTCATGCAGCCTCGTACACCATCACAAAAGCCATAGTGTTTGAAGCTCCTTTTTAGGCTCTCACTTTAACATTGAGGAGAGTATTGTAATCGAATGCACGCATGCTGTGGGCTCAATTCATGGCTAGATTTCTAGTTTATGACCTTTTCGGGTTGCATAAATACTCATGCAGCTTGATCCGATCATATAGAGTTACATATCATGTGCTCGCCATGATGGTCACTTTATTGATCGACTACCAGTCATTATCCCTACCAAAAAACTGCCTGTCACATTGGTAATAATTCACCCGTAAGGAAACATCCCCGCGCCCATTCTAATACTATGTAGATGTTTTCTAACTTCATCAAAGTCGTGGGGATCATTCAAATCAGCCGCAACATGATTTCATGGCGTTGCGCGAGTGGAAATAAAATGGTAAAAGAGATTAAAGATAGTAAGCTTTTGCCTGACGTACCTCGCTGCTTTATTGAAAGTAGTTGGGGGGATAAGGCACCAGCAGGGAATGTTCCCCCGAAAAAATATTCCGATCTCAACCTTCATGAGCGTCGTTGCGCCTTTACTCCCCTGGGGGACATAAAAAGGAGAAGAGGTGATGATTGATCAAATTCTTGTCCCACTCGATGGTTCATCACTCGCAGAGCGTGTCCTACCCCACCTCTTTGCTCTAGCAAAGCCGTTCAACTCTAGGGTGACACTGCTCCGCGTGATGAGCCATACTCAAGCCGGTGAACCGAATCGCCGCATTGATCCATTGGACTGGCAATTGCGGGAGGCCGAAGCACGTTCTTATCTGAACAGGCTTACCTCCGAGCTTCAAGGTTCTGGTCTTAATGTTTCCAGCACACTCCTCCACGGGGACCCAGCTACGACCATCATCGATTTCGTCAACTCAGAGGATCTCGATTTAATCCTTCTCAGCAGCCATGGCCTCAGCGGCTTGACTGGTTGGAACATCAGCAGCGTTGTCCAGAAGACCGTTATTCGGGTCAACAAACCGATCATGATCGTCCGAGCTTACCAACCCGCGCCGGATGTTTTATCCGAGGCCCAGTATAAGAAGATCCTCACACCCCTGGATGGCTCCCAAAGGGCGGAAAGTGTGTTGCCCCTTGCCTCGACACTTGCTGACTTCCACGACGCTGAACTCTTACTTGCTCATGTTGTGCGAAAACCAGAAGTCCCTCGACGAGGACCACCTTCTTTAGAAGACGAGGAACTCGCTGACACAATAACCGAACATAATCGTCTTGAAGCCTCTCGTTACATGAAGCAACTCGAAGGACGTTTTCCGGGTGATTTAAGATCGCAAATCTTTGTCGGTACGGACGTGGCCGATACATTGCATGAACTGGTAGATCGGGAGAATCCAGATCTTGTGGTGATGAGCGCCCATGGGTACACTGGCTCTACACAATGGCCGTATGGTAGTCTCGCACTCAACTTCATCGCCTTTGGTACATCCCCTCTGTTGATCGTCCGGGATCTCCCTGAAGATCACGCAACATTATTGACACTCGCAGAAGAGGTTACTAAAGAACGGCAGGGTCACTAACAATTGGCAGCTCAGGAGACAACGACCATCCCTTCGATAGAGAGCGCAGCTACATTGCAGGCATCCAGAGAAGGCCATTTGGAAGCCCTGGCGCACGAGCTCGCATCCGAGCAGCCGGGTATCTCCATACGTTCAGGACGAGAACCAACGCTCATTGAGCATCTCGATATCCATGAGCGTCAACTGGAAGATGCCTATGAGCATTTCGCAAGCGCCTCCGTCAATGAGGTCAGCATATCCTATGCTGGCGAATGGCTGTTAGATAACAACTATATCCTTCACCAAGCGATACGCTTCATCCGGGAGGACATGCCGGAAGGCTTTTACACTCAGCTTCCGAAACTGGATGGTGGACCTCTCGAGGGTTATCCGAGGGTTTACCGACTAGCCGTCGCATTGGTGAAGAACTACTACTCACCACTGGATTATGAAAGCATATATAGATTTGTGGCGGCCTACCAGGAAGTCATCCCGCTCACTATTGGTGAACTATGGGCACTTCCCGTTATGCTTCGGTTGGCTGTCTTGGAGGATCTTGCTAACGCATTCCTTCGCATCCTCAAACCTACTCAGGGAGTCGGACCAGGTGTGCTCCCACCAACTGCCGAGTTACAGGAAGCAGATGACGGGGTAATCGTCGGTAACGGAATCCTCAACTTACGCTCTCTGGCGACTCAGGACTGGAAGCAGATCTTTGAAGATCTCAGCATAGTGGAAAAAACGCTACAAAAAGACCCAGCTGGAATTTATGCATTCATGGATTTCGAAACGCGCGATCAATATCGGCGCGCAATAGAAGAAATCGCACTCGCTTCGGATCTTGATGAAGGGGAGGTAGCTCTTAGGACCATCGATGTTGCGAAGATGGGCTCCGAAGAAACCGATAGCGAGCATGGAATTTCCGGTGATGGTGATTCCGCCGAATTTTCATATGCTTATAAATCATTCGAATCACTCTCTCCTGATCCAAAGGTTCCACGCAAGGCCCACGTTGGATACTATCTTATCGGGGATGCTCGACAACTGCTTGAAGCCCAGCTCGGTTACCAACCCACGCGACGTGTGCGCCTTAAAAGTAAGCTCTCCTCATATCCCACTTTTAACTATCTCGGTGGGATTAGTCTATTGACGCTTGTTCTCATCCTCGCAGTCCTGGTACTGGCACTACCGCCAGACACGAACCTCATCGGTTATATCGCTGTTTCAATTCTTCTGCTCATCCCCATGATGACCGCAGCGGTGAATCTGGTGAATTGGATCGTTACACGCACCGTCAAGGTACAGAGTCTGCCGAAACTTAACTTCCAAAATGGAATCCCTGATGCATACCGCTCCATGATAGTGATCCCGGGCATGCTCTCGAGCAACGAGGAAGTCGACTCTCTCCTCGAACAATTGGAACTCCATCATCTTTCAAACCCAGACCCCAATCTTCGTTTTGCGCTGCTTACAGACTTCATGGATGCGGCCGAGGAGACGATGCCGGAGGATGATGGGCTACTCCAGCGAGCTCGTGATGGCATCAAACATCTTAACGACCACTACGCAATCCAAGAAGAGAACAAGTTCTCGTTGTTCCACAGAAAACGAGTTTGGAATCCATGTGAGAATTTGTGGATGGGTTGGGAGCGGAAGCGCGGGAAACTAGCTGAATTCAATAACCTTCTCCGTGGTACTGATGAAACGACCTACATCGAAACCTACAGCGTACCAGAGGATCTCCATGAGATTCGTTATGTCGTCACACTCGACGGCGACACACTCATTCCCGAGGGAAGTGCCCGCAGACTCATAGGAACACTTGCTCATCCACTGAACCATGCTCAGTTCCAGCCAGGCAGCGGCATGGTGAATTCGGGATACACTATCCTGCAACCACGTGTGGAAATCCAGCCAACGAGTGCAAACAAAACGACCTTTTCACGCATCTTTTCCGGTGATGCCGCTCTGGACCTCTATTCCCGGGCGGTATCGGATGTATATCAGGACATCTTCGGTGAAGGCATTTACGTTGGCAAAGGCATCTACGAGGTGGATAGCTTTGAACGTAGCCTCCGTCGGCGTATTCCTGAGGACGCACTCCTCAGCCATGACTTATTCGAGGGAATACACGGTCGAGCCGGACTCGTCACGGATGTCACTCTCCTGGAAGACTTCCCACCACAGTACCTTGCATATGCCCAGCGCCTTCACCGATGGTTCCGAGGGGACTGGCAGCTCCTGCCGTGGCTGCTTCCACGCGTCCCACGCGCAGGTGGCGGCAAACTACCCAATCGACTTCCACTCATTAGTCGATGGAAAATTTTCGATAACCTGCGTCGCAGCCTATTAATGCCAGCCTTGCTCGCATTGTTGGTTGCCGGGTGGACTCTACTCCCCGGTTCGCCTTGGGCCTGGTCACTCATCGCAACCCTCGTCCTGGCCGTCCCATGGATTACCAGCGTCAGTAACCAGATGGACAGGTTGGTCACTGGGATACTCCGAGGTGACTCTACGCGCTTTCGTCATCGCACCGATCTTGCCCGATGGTTCCTCTCGCTGGCCTTTCTTCCATTTGAGGCCCTACTTTCTTTGGATGCCATCTTCTCTACGATCTTCCGCCTCACCGTCACACACCGAGGTTTATTGCAATGGACAACCTCTGCTGAATCGGTCCGCCAGCTCGGCAAACAGACGAAGCGTCAGATTACCTGGAGACAAATGGCAACCTCCATCCTCTTTTCTACACTTATTGGCATCATCATTTTTCTGCTCAATCCATCGGCGCTGTTCATCGCACTGCCATTCATTCTGCTGTGGCTGGTATCTCCCCATATCGCACATGTAATCAGTAAACCCATCAAGCCAAAGATATCCCAGCTCTCCAAGGGTGAAGAAAACAAGCTTAGAAGCCTCGCCAGGCGCACATGGCTCTACTTCGAAGAATTCGTTGGACCTGAGGACCAATGGCTGCCCCCCGACCACTTCCAGGAGGACCCATTAGGTCTCGTGGCACATCGCACTTCACCCACAAACATCGGACTCATGCTCCTCTCTACGCTCGCAGCGTACGACCTTGGATACCTTGGCCTCAACAGCCTCACACTTCGTCTGAACTCGGCTTTTGATACTATGGCCCGCATGGAACGGCACCGCGACCACCTACTAAATTGGTACGATACTCGCGATCTACAACCTCTTCCACCTCGTTATGTCTCAACGGTCGACAGCGGCAACCTTGCAGCAAGTCTACTCGTCCTAAAACAGGCATGTCTGGATCTTCCAGGAACTCCTGTGTTGCGTTGGGAACGTTGGCAGGGCTTATTGGATGCGCTGTCATTCCTAGAAGAAACCATGGGGAACCTGAAACTGGTGGGGTTCTCCAGCGCTGAGCACCCAATAAAACGCATCACCGAGGAAATACGCACCCTCGTCATTCAAGTTCGTGATGCGCCAGAAAAATGGGCCCATATGTGGTCCTTGTTAGCACAGCGCCATTGGGAGGATCTCAACCGGTCCTTGACAAGCTTTGTCGATGAGGAAGGAGAAAATCTGGAGGCTTCCACGCTTGCTGATCTTCGTACATGCACGGATCTCGTCCATGTCCACCTGTTCCAAGTTCAGCGTGAAATTGACATCCTAATGCCATGGCTCCTTATGTTAGAGTACCCTCCTGTATTTATTCGCTCGGACGAATTAGAGGAAACGGTTCAGAAATCATGGGGAGCACTCCAAGAGGCGTTCCCGACCTCACCACGACTCGAAGAGATCCCAGGAATATGCTCCGAAGGCCATAAGAGGTTAATGGATTTCCATACATTCCTAGAGGATCAAGGAGCCTCCCAAGACTATGTCAAGCTTGCACTTCAATGGGCCGACTCTTTCGAGCTTGCCCTTAATAACGCAAAGCAGTTAGCAGAGGACATACTCAACACACTTGAAAATCTAGCAAGCAAAGCTGAGCGCGAATTCCAGGCTATGGACTTCCGATTCCTCTACGATGGTAGCCGCAAGGTTTTTCACATTGGTTATCATGTAGATACCGGCCGGCTCGATCCCAACTACTACGACTTGTTGGCCTCTGAAGCCCGGATTTCGAGCTTGATTGCAATGGCCAAACGCGAGGTTCCTCAGAGCCATTGGCTCTACCTTGCCAGACCGCTCACTCAGGTCAATGGTACCCGCGCCATCCTTTCTTGGAGCGGTACCATGTTTGAATATCTGATGCCCAGTCTGATTGTCCAAGATTACGATGGAACGCTCATTCAGCAAAGCAACGAGGCAGCCATTGATCGTCAGATCGCATACGGTAGGCAGAAAGGTGTCCCATGGGGCATCTCGGAATCGGGTTACTACGCTTTCGATGCCAACATGTTCTATCAATATCGAGCCTTTGGGACACCAGGACTCGGGTTGAAACGTGGCCTCGCTGATGATCTCGTGATTACGCCATATGCATCCATCATCTCACTACCATTTCGCTCCAAGCCAACTTTGCAAAACATCCAACGCCTTACAGACATGGGTATGGTCGGCAGATATGGTTTTTACGAAGCTGCAGATTTTACGCCTTCACGACTCCCTCTTGGTGACGAGCACGCTATTGTTCGCTCTTATATGGCCCACCACCAAGGTATGATCTTGTTAGCGTTGGCAAATCGGCTGCAGGACGATCGCATGGTGCGACGTTTCCATGCAGATCCACGGATCAAGGGTGTTGAACTCCTCCTTCAGGAGCGCGTACCCCAAGATGCGCCTATAGAAGAAACCCATCGTGCAGAGGTCAGCGCTGCAAGACCAGTGAAGTCACTAACTACCTTCTCGCCGTGGACTGTGCCCGTGCATGACCCAGTACCGCAAGTCCATTTCCTCTCTAACGGACGTTATAGCGTGCTGCTCACAAGCAGTGGGGGTGGGTTGAGCCGCTGGATGGACCATGACCTGACCCGTTGGCGGGCCGACACGACTTTGGAGAATTGGGGCACATGGATATACATTCAGGATCGTGAAAATGGAAATCTATGGTCGACCGGATACATGCCTACCGGCATCGAACCTGAGCTGCAGAACGTGCTTTATGAAGCTCACAAGGCGGAATTCTGGCGGACAGACGGAGATATCTCATCCAGGATGGAGGTTACTGTTGCGCCCGACGAGGATGTAGAAATCCGACGCGTCGAACTCACCAACAATGGTGATAGGCCTCGCACGCTCATGTTGACAAGCTATGCAGAGGTTACCCTGGCTGAACAGGAGGCAGATCGGCGACATCCAGCCTTCAACAAGCTGTTCATTGAAAGCGAATATATCCCTCACCTAAACACACTCCTGTTTCGGCGACGCCCGCGATCAGTTCACGAAACTCCGATGTATATGGTCCATCTCTTGGTGGGCGAACTAGGACTTGAACCCAGCGGTCACTTCGAAACCGATCGAGCCAAGTTCATCGGCCGCGGAAGGACGACCCGCCAACCTGCGGCTCTTGACAGGCACATTGAGGAGCTACCTGGAACGGCTGGCTCAACCCTCGATCCTATTATAGCTCTCGGTCAGGAAGTACTCCTCCCACCTGGCGCCTCCAAGCAGATGGCTTGGATCACGCTCGCGGCATCCTCAAGAGAAAGTGCACTCGCATTGGCGGAGCGGTATCGCTCCTGGCCCACTGTCCAGCGTGCTTTCGAACGTTCCCGGTCTCATACAGAAATGGAATTGAGGCAACTCGACTACACGACGAGCGAATTAGAGAACATAGACAGGCTACTTGGCCACCTACTCTATCCTCATCACACATTCAGAGCTGCGCCAGCACGATTAGCCGTCAATCGTAAGGGCCAGTCTGGTCTTTGGCCATACACCATCTCAGGCGACTACCCTATCATGCTTGTGAGGATCAGCATTGAGGAAGAAGCTCCTCTGGTGTTGGAGTTGCTTCGGGCCCATGCATACTGGCGTAAGCGAGGCCTTAAGATCGACCTTGTGATTGTCAATGAGCGCGAGACTGGCTACTCGCAGGATCTCAGTAACCACATCTTCCGACTTATTAGCCGCACGGACAGCGAAGGCTGGCTCAACCGGCGCGGCGGTATCTTCTTGCTTCGGGCAGACCAGATGAATGACGAGGATCGCATCCTGCTTGAAACTGCTGCCCGCGTCCTTCTCTACGGTGATTCGGGTACGCTTTCTGAACAGCTTTCCTATCAACCAGACCAGCCGATTCGCCTTCCCTACCTGGTTACGACGATGCATGAAACTGAGGAGCCGGTCTCCACACAACCCATCGAACGTCCCGGGGATCTTCAGTTCGATAATGGGATCGGAGGATTTAGCCAAGATGGCCGAGAGTACCTGATTCACTTGCAGCCAGGCCAATGTACACCAGCGCCATGGACCAACGTCATTGCTAATGAGGAATTCGGCTTTCTGGTATCCGAAGCAGGGCCAGGGACTACTTGGGCCGAGAACAGTGGTGAGAACAGGCTGACACCTTGGAGTAACGATCCTGTATCCGATACACCCGGTGAGGTACTGTACATCCGGGACGAGGAGACAGGCTCGATCTGGACGCCTACCCCCCACCCAGCAGGCGCAGGTGCACCTTACCTAATCCGTCACGGAACAGGTTATTCGATTTTCCAGCATCATAGCCACGACCTACAGCAAGAGTTAAGACTCTTCGCAGCTCCTGACTCGCCGGTGAAGATCATTCAACTAAAACTGGAAAACTCGTCGGATCGGGTTCGACGCATTACGGCAACCTACTATGCTGAATGGATCTTGGGCACGGATCATGATCAAACCCAACCATACGTGATCCTTGAATACGACAACCGTACTCAGGCCATACTCGCTCGAAATCCTTATAACACGGAGTTCGCTGAACGGGTGGCTTTCCTCGCCGCGAGTAAACCAGTACACGGCCTCACTGGCGATCGCGCCGAGTTTCTGGGACGTATGGGAACTTACGCACACCCCGCAGCTCTCGACCTCGTAGGTTTAAGCGCTACGATCAACGCTGGCCTCGATCCCTGCGCTGCGATCATGATTCACATCGACCTCGGACCTGGCCAGTCGCAGGAGATTCACTTTGTCCTCGGTCAAGGAAAGGACTTACAAACCTCCTTGGATCTGGTTGAACGCTACGAGAAACCCGATCAGGTTAACAGTGCGTGGGATATGGTTCAGAGGAAGTGGGACGGTCTCCTGGATACAGTCCAGGTGAAGACCCCCGAACCCGCAATGGACCTGCTGCTCAATCACTGGCTTCTATATCAGTCATTGGCATGCCGTGTGTGGGGGCGGTCAGCCTTTTATCAATCCAGCGGTGCTTTCGGTTTCCGAGATCAACTGCAGGATGTCATGGCCCTGGTTCACACTGCACCGCATCTCGCCAGAGAGCACATTCTCGAGGCAGCAGAGCACCAGTTCGAGGAGGGCGATGTCCTACACTGGTGGCATCCTCCCTCCGGTCGAGGTGTGCGCACTCGCATCACTGATGATCTGCTTTGGCTCCCCTACGTAACCGCCCACTATATCACTGCTACTGGCGATATGAACATCCTGACTGAGGAGGTACCGTTCCGACGCACGGATCCGTTGGATCCTGAAGAGGAGGAACGATATGGTCTCTTTTCACTGACAGAGGAAGTGTTCAGCCTTTATGAGCACTGCCTGCGCGCACTGGAAAAAGGATCTACAAATGGAGCCCACGGATTACCACTGATAGGTACAGGGGATTGGAACGACGGGATGAACCGCGTTGGTGTGGAAGGACGAGGGGAAAGCGTTTGGCTTGGATGGTTTCTTTATTCAACGCTCATGAATTTCGCCCCTGTTTGTGACCAAATGAACGATTCCGAGCATGGGGACGCACTCCGCAAACAGGCAGAACAGTTGCAAGCAGCCATTGAGAAAGAGGCTTGGGACGGACGCTGGTACCGTCGCGCTTACTACGACGATGGCTCACCGCTCGGGTCAGCGGAAAACCGCGAGGCTCAGATAGACTCTATCGCCCAATCTTGGGCTGTGCTCTCGGGTGCAGCAGATCCTCAACGCACCCAACTCGCCATGGATTCGCTCCTTGAAAATTTGGTCCGTTATGATGATCGATTAATGTTGCTTTTCACCCCGCCATTCGATAAGACCACTCACGATCCGGGTTACATTAAAGGCTATCTCCCCGGTATTCGCGAGAATGGCGGCCAATACACACACGGCGTTCAATGGGCCGTCTGGGCTCTTGCAGAACTCGGCCGTGGGGAAGAAGCAGAGGAGCTTTTCCGGCTGCTCAATCCCATCTACCACGGGCAAGATCCCCACAGGTACATTGTGGAACCCTACGTGGTCGCAGCTGACATTTACAGCATGCCTCCTCATACCGGACGCGGTGGCTGGACATGGTACACGGGGTCGGCGGCATGGATGTACAGATTGGGCCTTGAGGGAATCCTAGGGCTGAAACGGCGACGAGGTTCGATCGAAATCGATCCACGCATTCCACCATCATGGCCAGGCTTCGAGATCTATTACAACTACGGAAGGACTCTTTACCGGATTCAAGTTGACAATGCTAATGGAGTTAGTCAGGGGCTTCAGCAGATCTTCTTGGATGATGAGCCCATCTCCGGGAGAACGATCCCCCTAACTGACGATGGGAATGAGCACAACGTTCGCGTTGTCATGGGGATGCCAGAAGATGTCCCCATTGGAGCTGATTGACAAATTTGCATTGAAACAGGAATCGCCCTACTCCCTATAACGCAAGATAGCCTGGTACATGGCTTCCGCCCCGAAATCCACAGCTTCTAACGTGATGCGTTCATCTGCAGCATGAATGGTATCGAAAAATTTGAACTCCTCCGGCAGATTCATGGGTGTGAAGCCATAAGTTTGAATGCCCAATTTCGCGAGGAACCGTCCGTCGGTAACGGCAGGGAGGAGCATGGGAATCGGTAACGCTTCATTATCCAATTCTTTCAAGATCCCAGCCAGGGTATCGAACATGCCCATATCAGGCTCCGTAGGCGCTTGCTGATGCAGGACCACCTCCAGCTCCACATCTTCTCCCATAATCTCGCGAAGCTCAGTAAACATATCCTCCGGGGTGTATCCGGGTAGCAAACGACCGTCTAACTCCACTTCGACCATGCTCGGGATAACATTGACCTTTTCCCCACCATGCACGATCGTCGCATTCACCGTGTTGTGGAACAAGGTCTCAAGATATGCCCCGTTCGATCCAAGTAACCTCAGTACATGATCCGTCAAAGCGGGCTTCAGAAGTTGACGGAGAATCAGTGAGGCTGGAAATGGAAGCTCTTGGGCAATGCTCCCGATCATCTGACGGGCTACTGGCGTAATATGAACAGGCAGTTTGGTCTTCTCCAGTGATTGGAGCATCTGGGCCAGCGTTGCCATCGCTCCACCTCGCATTGGTCGTGAACCATGACCGGCCGGTCCACGGATGGTTCCCTTCATCCAGCAAACTTGTTTCTCCGCTACCTGGATGGGATAAAACTTCCGACCTTGCATATAAAGCGTGGCTCCACCAAATTCGCCCAGTGCGTAGCGAACACCTTCGAATTGCTCAGGATGCTCATTGACCATAAACTCCGCACCATAAGCGCCGCCGCCCTCCTCATCACTCATGATCGCGAGGACAACATCTCCTGCTGGCTTGATCCCCTCAGCCTTGGCCCGGAGCAATGCGGCCAGCATCATTGCAACACCGCTTTTCATGTCCAGGGTCCCCCTGCCCCAGAGGTAACCATCTTCCACGCGACCTTCAAAGGGTGGAATCTTCCAATCTTGATCTTTCGTGGTGACCACGTCAACATGGCCGTATAAAAGCAGCGGGGGCGCGGCTCCTCGACCATTCAATCGTGAGACTAAGTTGGGACGGTTTTCGTCCTTTGCCAGGATGAGGGTTTCGAAACCAAATTTCGTCAGCAGTTGATTGACATACGCGATGCAATCAGCTTCATTACCAGGAGGATTGGTGGTATTAAGGCGGACGAGATGTTGGAGAATCTCATAAGGTCGATCATACATTTCGTTATCCTGAAGCACTATCACTCATCGCCTCCCAGCTTACGCAACATTGGAAAACTCCTCAAGCTCCTCGAATATTCTTTCGTGAAGATGCAGCTATGTTGTGCTACACGTGCTCTCCTCTAAAGAGCAATGTATTTATTAGAAACACCTCAGAGTATGGGCACGATAGCGGCCGATGGGCTGGGTCATGGACACCTGTGCGCCACCATAGGTAGGTCAGGATCAATTGGAAAGCTGCATAGGATAACGCGAAGCCGTTGGAACTCTCACCAAGGGCATCATAGGCAAATATCGCCATCGAAACTACGCTGAGCATCTGTAAAAAAGTGAAAACCCTCGTGCGAATATCGTTATTGCCATGAAGATCATGGTATGTGGTCCCGTCCAGCCACGCCCACCAGACGATGATAAATAAAAAGGCAAAGCCCCCAAGACCAGCCCAACTGATGTCTTCTGCTAGTGCATGGGCTACTTGGGCGATGAGCACCACATAGACCAGATCATAAAAAGTTCCAAAAAAGTGATCCGTCGATCAACAGGTCGCTCGCTGGCTTTTCTGGGAGGCTGCCACCAAATGCGAAAAGTTTGTTGGAATGAAGTCATAGGATCACCCTTTACCCGTTACAAGCCGTTCAGTTCAATTTCCTCTTCACTTTAACCAAGGGCGAAAACATCGGTCATTTGTCCTCTGTCCTTCGTCATATTGCTAAGATAGTGCCGAATAACTGCTTAATCAAGCAATCCATAGTTGACACTAGTCGGATCTTCTAGAACCTGCCACATATTTAGAAAGTATCTATGTAAATGGATCCACCGTTGGACTAGAAGACGTCCGGATAACCGTGCGGTCTAAGGAGGAATATGGATATAAACAATTTCAATCTCTTTGCTTCAGCGATATTAGTTCCCAAAGTTGCAAAGATAGAGTCTGGCATCACCATCTTGGCGAACCTTCGACAAGCCTGGGAAAGTGAAGCTATTGGATACCACCCGTGCACCAGGGCGAAGCTCCCGTTTTAATTTTCCTTCGAGCTTTTCATTGGTATCCTGAAGAAGGTAACAAGTGATAATATCCGCATCACTCAAGTCTTGGGTGAAAAAATTGCCATAAATTATTTTGACTTGGTCACGCAATCCCAAAATTGAAATCAAGAATTGACACCATAAATAGCGCAGGGGATCGATTTCGATGCCTACAGCCCGGGATCCATAGGTTCTGGCTGCAGTGATGATCGTACGACCATCGCCACACCCTAGATCATAGACCACATCATCCGGTCCCACTTCAGCCAACCTCAGCATTTTGTGGACTAACCTCATCGACGTTGGCACCCATGGCGCGCCCATTAAATTCGTCCAGGTAAAAGAAATCACCAAGATCAATAAGGCAATGAGTGAAATCGTTAATATCAACATGTTTCGACGATCTCAGTTCGTTTTCTACGGAATTAGGTGTTATGTACTTATGATAAACCAGATTTCGAGAAAGCCTAAAGCCGCTCCATATTTCTATGAAGCGGCTTTACCACGATTCCTGTGCCTGCAGTTCATCCAGATCCTGGATAAACCCGTGTCGGTGGATAAACTGGCCGCGATCGTACACATGAGCCGGACAGCATTCTACTTGAACTTTAAAGGGGTGATGCAAGTATCGCCGTTGCAGTATGCCAAGTCTGTGAAGCTACATGAGGCCCAAAAGCTTATTAAAGAAGGAAGGCGGGGTAACGAAGCGAGATACCTGGTCGGCTATAACAACCTCCCCCAGTTCAGCCGGGAGTATAAGCGTCATTTTGGCTATGCTCCGTCGATGACCTGAGTGATCCGCATTTATACATCTACCTGTCTATCAAATTGAGTTAAACATCGACCGCTCACCATTACGGTTGAGCGGTTGTTCAAAACCTGGTGCCCCAGGAGGGATTCGAACCCCCAACCTAGGCTTTAGGAGAGCCTCGCTCTGTCCATTTGAGCTACTGGGGCGCGCCATGATTATACTATGGCCACTCAAAGAAAAGAGTAGAGATTGGAGACTGGAGACTGGAGATTGGTGATCAGGAATCAGTTAATCAGTTAACAGGTGAATAAGTCAATAAGTAAAAGAGCTTAAAGCTAACAGCTAAGAGCTAATAGCTAAAAGCTGAAAGCTGACCGCTGATCGCTGAAAGCTTAAAGCTAAAAGCTAACAACTAAGAGCTAGAAGCTGATCTCTGATTTCTGATTCCCGATTCCGTAATATTCACACTTTTAAAACAATTTCCTCATAATCTGCGCACAATCCTTTGCTATCCTTCACTTGAGACCAGAAAAGGTGTTGGTCCAATACCAAGAAAGATCAGGTACTACATCTTAGAAAGGAGATCGTATGGAAACAAAAAAGGAGTGGTCCCTAACACCACTTATCCGGGTTCTGGCGGTGGTTCTGGTTGTAGGCGCTGTCGGCTTAGGCTTGATGGCTTTCACAACAGATCCTTTGCCTGAAAGCAATACGCTTGTTGCCCAAGACGAGGGTGATGAACCTGATAAACCCTTTTTCGGCAGAGGCGGACCTCGCGGCCACCGGGGGTTTGGTGGACGAGGTTGGTTCGGGCCTGGTTCTGACATAGATTATGACGCCTTCCTGGCTAGCGCTCTGGGTATTACCGTAGAAGAGCTTCAAGCAGCCTACGAAGAGGCTGACGCCGCAGCTCTCGAGGAAGCGATCGCCAAAGGCTACATCACCGAAGAACAGGCCGAACTGATGAGAGCCCGCACCGCGCTCATGGAGTACATCAACAAAGATGAGCTCATTGCAGGCGCTTTAGGGATGACTGTTGAGGAGTTTAGGGATTCGCGCGAAGCAGGCAAGTCGCTCTCCGAATTGCTCGACGAAAAAGGATTAGATGCTGCTGATGTGCGTGAAGCAATGAAAGCCGCCCATGAAGAAGCTGTGCAGGATGCGGTTCGAGATGGTGTCATCACGCAAGAGCAGGCAGATGAAATCTTGAGCGGCGAGTTTGGTGGTCCGCTGTTTGGCGGACGGCGCGGCTTCGGGGGTCGAGGTGAGTTCTTCGGCCCTGGAGGTCCATGCCGGCCAGAGACAAACTCCGACGAGGGAACCAGTCTCTAATCAAACCAATGGACTACAAGTAAGTTTCTTCCAAGGGCGCGGTAAATGCCGTGCTCTTGGAATTTTTACATGGAGATTAGAGATTAGAGACTAATGTTGAATTTGATGTAGTATGCTGAAAGCTGACCGCTGATAGCTGAAAGCTTAAAGCTAATTTCGTTTTCCAGGGACTAAATAAATGGCCCTTTTATTACGTACGCAGTAATGGGCTCGCTTCGACCGGGGAGATAAATCGGTCTTAGCTTCTCTGCCTCGACATTCCCAGTCCGCTGGTAGGTCGCTTCGCTCAAAAGGATTTGACCTTCACCAGCCGCTTCTTGAAGGCGTTTCGCCACGTTCACAGTATCACCTACAACCGTATAGTCCATCACAATTTCCGAACCAATATTGCCAACGACAGCCTCACCCGTATGTAAACCAATGCCTAGGTCCAGATCCTTCATGACCTCACCTGACTCCTCTCGAAGCGTATGGAAGAGTCGCTGCATGGCAACTGCCGTATCCATTGCGCGGTTTGCGTCATCCTCCTCGGATATGGGAGCGCCGTAAAAGGCCATCAAACCATCACCCGTGTACTTATCGAAGGTCCCCCGGTATGCGAAGACCACATTGCTAAGCGGTGTGAAGATCCGATTTAATGTATCGATAACCTCAGGTGCAGAATGCTGTTCTGTAAATTTAGTGAAACCTCGGATGTCAGCGAAGAGAACCGTAACCACCCGAGTCTCGCCGCCTAACTGAAGTTGCTGCTCCGGATCTGTGAGGATGATGTCAGCGACATCTTCTGCAACGTATCGATCCAACACCTGACGCAACAACCGGTTGCGCGCCTCGATTTCGTCATTCAACTTCTTGATCCTCAGTAACGATCGGACCCTGGTGAGCAGGATGATGGAGCTGTACGGCTTACTGATGAAGTCGTCCGCCCCTGCGTCGATCGCCTTGATCCTCTCCTCATCCGTGTCAAAGGCCGTGACAATTACGACTGGGATGAACCGCGTGTCTGGGGTTGACTTCAACGTTTGGCACAACTGTATGCCATCCAGGCGCGGCATCTGAATATCGAGCAAAGCGAGATCTGGGGGCTGATTCAGCGCAAGATCAAGCGCAGTCTGTCCATCCGGTGCGGTGATGACTTCGCATCCAGAAGACACAAGGTAGGTCTTGAGAAGATCCCGGTTCAGCCAATCATCATCTGCGATCAGGATGCGTGGCGGCCGGTTGAATATAGTGGTTAGATCCATAGGACTTACTCAAATTGACCACTGAAGATGCGTCGTTGAATGTACTACGATCAGTCGAGACGACCAGTAATGATCGCGAGCTTCACTTCGCCAAGCGCCTTGGTCACCTCAATCTCTCTGGGACAGGCATCGGTGCAGTTGAATATATCATGACAGCGCCAAATGCCCATGCGCCCATTCAATTCTTCAAGCCGCTCTCTAGCGCCGCGATCGCGGCTGTCGAAAATAAACCGGTGTGCTAGGACGATGGCTGCAGGGCCGATATACTCCCCGCTGGCCCAGAATGAAGGGCACGATGTGGTGCATGCTGCGCAAAGGATGCACTTGGTCGTGTCATCAAATCGAGCGCGCTCTTCCTGACTTTGTATCCGCTCACCTACCGGCAGAGGCTCATCGTTGATCAAGTAGGGTTTGATGATTCGGTAGTGGTCGAAGAATGGTTCCATGTCGACGATTAAATCTTTGATCACGGACATGCCTAGCAACGGCTCAACTGTGATCTTCGTGCCAACGTCCCTGACGAGCACCTTACACGCTAACCGGTTGACACCGTTGATGCGTAATGCGTCTGAGCCGCAGATCCCATGTGCACAGGATCGTCGGTAGGCCAGGGTGCCATCCTGCTCCCATTTTACTCGGTTCAACAAATCTAGCACCTGATCTGTCTGCTCAGCCTCAATCTTGTACGTCTCGTAATGAGGCTTTTTGTCTTTTTCTGGATTGTAGCGAAAGATGCGGAGTGTGACCTCCATATTCGTCTATCTCCTAATAGACTCGTTCCGTCGGTTGGAACCGAGTTATGGTCACTGGTTTGTACTCAAGCCTCACACCCTCTGGCTCAAGGTACGCCAGCGTGTGCTTAAGCCATTTCTTATCCAGACGGTCAGGATAATCTTCGCGTGCATGCGCTCCACGGCTCTCTTTCCTCTCCAAAGCTGACACGGCTGTCACCTCTGCTACGTCCAGCATACAGCCTAATTCCCACGCCTCAAAGAGATCCGTATTGAAAACCTTCCCCTGATCATCGACCCGCACTTCTTGGAATTGTCCCTTAAGCTCTCGGATAATATCAACCGCCTGAAGCATTCCGTCTTCAGTGCGGAATACGCTCACATAATCGAACATCACCTGCTGCATCTTCTGACGGATCTTGGTAACTTTTTCCACGCCATCACCACCACGCAATGCATCCAGTTGCTGATGGACCAGTCCGTCGGCATATCTAGGCAGGTGCGGGAATTGGCTCCCCTTTGAGAACTCCGCAGCCTTCATGCCCGCTTGCTTCCCGAAGACGATGATGTCTAAGAGCGAATTTGTGCCCAGCCGGTTGGCACCGTGGACGGAGACGCACGCCACCTCACCAGCAGCGTACAGACCCGGCAAGAGTGTGTTCTTGTCGTCGATCACAACCTCTCCGACAATGTTGGTTGGAATGCCGCCCATTGCATAGTGCGCCGTTGGCTGGACAGGCATGGGCTGCGTGATGGGATCGACGGCCAGGTAGGTGCGGCAGAAGTCGATGATATCAGGCAGCTTGGCCAGAATCTCATCCCCAGTCACCTGAAAGGGTGATCCATCCGGGTGAGTGCGTCCATCAAGCTGTGCGTATTTATTGACCGTTTCCGGCCTCACGTCGAGATAGAGATAGTCCTTCCCATCAATACCACGCCCGTCCTGCACCTCCAGGTACATCGCACGGCTGACCACGTCCCTGGAAGCAAGATCCTTCGCAGTGGGTGCATAGCGGTCCATAAAGCGCTCGTCTTCGTTATTGAGGAGCACGCCTCCTTCACCGCGCACACCCTCGGTGATGAGGATTCCCATTCTGTAGATCCCCGTCGGGTGAAATTGGAAGAATTCCATATCTTCAGCGGGAACCCCGCGCCTCATCGTGATAGCAACCCCATCGCCGGTGTAAGAATGCGCATTGGAGGTGATCTTCCATACTCGGCCGTGCCCACCAGTAGTGAAGATGACGGCCTTTGCATGAAAAATATGGATCTCGCCAGTCAGCATCTCAGCAGCTACCACGCCAGCCGTCACACCATCCTCTATAATCACATCCAAGACCTGGAATTCATCGAAGAATGTGACGTTGTTCTTGATGCATTGCTGATAAAGCGTTTGCAGAATCATGTGACCAGTACGATCAGCGGCATAACAGGCTCTGCGTACGGGCACTCCCGTGAGGTTATTTGTGTGACCACCAAATGGCCTCTGAGCGATCTTTCCTTCCGGTGTGCGATCGAATGGCAGCCCCATGTGTTCTAACTCGTAGATCGTTGGGACAGCCTCCTCACACATGAATTCAATAGTATCCTGATCGCCAAGGTAATCGCTTCCTTTCACCGTATCAAAGGTATGCCACTCAGGCCGATCTTCCTCCAAGTTCCCCAGTGCTGCGCCGACGCCGCCTTGCGCTGTACCTGTGTGAGAGCGGACAGGGTAGAGTTTGCTAAGAACGGCCGTTTTTGCCTCTTTGGAAGCATAGAGAGCGGCCATCAGGCCCGCCCCGCCCCCTCCTACAATCACGACCTCATATTGATGACGCATACTTTATCTCCGGAGTTGTATCCAAGATCAGGAAGCTAGAATCACATAAATCGCCACGATCATCCCGCCGATCCAGAGCAGGAATAACAACGTTCGTAAAACGTAAACCCATATTGGATTTTTCAAGTAATCTTCGACCACCATGCGAATACCATTGAGCCCGTGCCCAGCAGCAAGGAAGATGAAAACCGTGCTGAAGACCTGCCAGAATGCATTTGACCATCCGATGGTTACATCAGGGATGTCGCTGTTTACAACATGATTGGGATTCGGGAAGAACACCCACCGGAATAAGGATGGCACATCGAGCAGCGTTCTTGCTCCTAGTGCGAATGCGATACCCATACTGGCTGCTGCCATGATGATCATGATGAGCCCAGATAGCCGGGTGAACAACCACATTGCATATTCGAATGTGCCGGATGCTGGACGTACTCGACGAGATGTTGATGCCATCAAGCTGTTCCTTTTCTACGCTCATCCACCCGTGATCGCGTTCTGGACCATCACGAATGAAGGTAGCAGGTACAGTGGAATGAAGACGATCCACTGCAGCCAGATCAACTCGTTATGATAACGGAGCAGGTTGGGAAATAAGTCTTCCAAGACGATGCGCAAGCCGTGCAGCGCATGGTACAGGACGCAGAAGTATACAAATAACTGGAATGGCCATGACTCATAAATGGTTGTGAATGTGATGGCAATTGGATCTGCAAACTGCTGAAGGAAGAATGCCGCTACGATATGTAAACCGACGAAGATGACGATGCCCAACCCTGTAATGCGGTTGAGTGACCAGGTCAGCATCCCCTGTTTTCCTCGGTATCGCAGCCCTTGCCAGAAGCTGACACGTCTCTTCAATGGTTTCGACGCCATGTGGTCCCTCCAAAGAACCCTGCCGAATGAGCGATGTAAAGTAACGGCTATTATACTGTCATCATCCATGGGCGAAAAAGCAAACAGAGCCTCTCCAGGGGGACTTAAGATAAAGCTCATGCCGAAGACCCTCCTTTACTCTTGTTCATGCAGGGTTACAATTCTTATATGTGTGAAGTAAACTACTGTCTGTTCCTCGCCAACTGGGGACAAATACACTCTTAGGAGGAATGAATGGCGGACTCGGATCACAAGGGCGGCATCAGCCGGCGCGGGTTCGTGGCTGGTATGGTCGCAATTCTCGGCGGCATCATGACCGTCGTCGTCGGAATACCGGCGATCGGCTATATCCTTTCCCCTGCAGTCAGAGGTTCAAAATCCTCCACAGATGAATGGGTGCCGTTAGCACCTGTGGAGGATATTCCCGATGATGAACCCACGCTCTACACATTCACCCGCACCAAACAAGTCGGATGGGAACGATCGGCTACCAGCTATGGCGTGTACGTGACAAAGAAATTAGAAAATGATTACGACTGTTTCTCCAACGTCTGTACGCACCTGAACTGCCGCGTTACATGGTTTGACGATGAAAACGCATACCTATGCCCTTGCCACGATGGCGAATTCGCCAAGGACGGCAGTGTTGTCTCTGGACCGCCTCCCCGACCACTCGACGAGTTCGACTATAAAGTCGAGGAAGGCACATTGATGATTCACATTCAGGAGACTTGAGATGGTTTCCAGATTAATGAGTTGGCTTGATGAACGCCTGGGCTTGATAACCGCCTACAATGTCGTGTTAGACCGCAGAGTACCAAAGGTCAACTGGTGGTTTACTTTGGGCAGCGCAACCCTCTTCGTCGCGATCCTTCAAGGCGTTACGGGCATTTTCCTCACCAACTACTACGTTCCCCACCCCGAGCAAGCCTATGACAGTATCCAATTCATCATGAACGACGTGACTTTCGGTTGGCTGATCCGCGGCATTCACCATTGGGGAGCGACCCTGATGGTGATCCTCGTATTCCTGCACATGCTGCGCACATTCATTTATGGTGCATATAAGTACCCTCGGGAATTTACCTGGATCACAGGCGTATTTCTGCTCCTCGTAACACTTGGGATGGGTTTCACTGGATACCTTCTCCCCTGGAACCAACGAGCATACTGGGCAACGACGGTCGCGACGTCCATCGTCGAGACGGTTCCATTTATCGGTCCATTCCTGGCCGATGTGGTGCGCGGGGGCTCCGAATTGAGCACGCTGACCCTCGTCCGCTTCTTCAGCGCACATATTTGGCTCTTGCCCGCAGCGCTAATTTCATTGATAGGAGTGCACATTTACCTTGTCATTCGCTTGGGAATTTCCAGCATTCCGAAAGAGGATGAATAGGAGCAGCAACGTGGACGAGGATGCAAAGAAGAACTACAAAGAACAATACGAAGCTGCGAAACAACAGAGCGGCACTAAATTCTATCCGCACATCATCTACAAGGATCTGATAGTCTCATTCGGCTTTTTCATACTGCTTCTCGGCCTGGCAATTTTCATTGGCGTGGCCAACGAACCTCCTGCAGATCCTAACGATACTAAATACATCCCCCGACCTGAGTGGTACTTCCTCTGGCTCTTCCAGATGTTGAAGTTCTTCCCGGGCGTCATTGAATGGGTGGGCACTGCGGTTGTGCCCATTGTCCTCGTCCTGCTGCTTCTGCTCCTTCCATTCTATGATCGCAAGCCGATTAGATACTGGCGGAAGCGACCCATCGCAATCGCAGCGGCCATCATCGGCGTGATCGGATTCGTAGCTCTGACCATCAGCGCGGCCGTCACCACTCCACCGAATCCCGAGGTCAGTCTGGCCGCATCCGTCACCGAAGAGATCGTCGCCGGTCAGGACCTATACGCGGTGCACTGCGTGGAGTGCCATGGATCCGAGGGCGAGGGCGGCGAGATCACGACGGTCGAAGGACTGGAAGGCGTGGTGCTGGCTCCGCTCAATGCGCCTGATTTCATGTACACACGCTCCGACGATACCATCTTCAACGTCATCAACTACGGTCAGCAGGACCTCGGTATGCCCCCCTTCGGCACCCCATTCGGCGGTGAATTGGGCAAAAGCGAGATGGACGCCGTCGTGACGTTCATGCGGTATACGTGGGATGACCGTGTGGAGATCCCGCAGGAGGCGGTAGCTGCAGGCAGGGTTCCCGAGCTCGGCCCCGATGAGATCCCAACATACGACGTTCATATCGAGCCCATCATCCGGCGCACTTGCGTGTCATGCCATAGACCTGGCAGGGAGAATGGGAACTACTTCATGCAAACCTATCTCGAGGTGCTTGAGTCTGGGGACTATGCTCCCAACCTGATCGCAGGAGATCTTGGCTCGAACCTGATCCGCATGATCCACCGCGAGGAGATCGACGCTGGCGGACCGATGCCGCCCACCAAGCCGCTGCGTGACAAATGGATCGAGTATTTCGAGCGTTGGGTCCTTGCCGGGATGCCCGAGACCGCCGCGGATCTCCCCCAGCCCGAGCCGACAGCCTCACCAATCCCAACTGCGGAGTGAACGCGATCAGCGATCAGCATTTAGCTATTGGCTCTCAGCTTTCAACGGTCAGCTTTCAGCTTTTAGCTATTAGCTCTTAGCTGTCAGCTTTAAGCTCTTTTACTTATTGACTTATTCACGTGTTCACTGATTAACTGATCCCAGATAACCAATCCCCAATCTCTAATCTCCAGTCTCTAGTCTCTATCCATAGATGGGTATGAAGTGCGTAAGCTCTGCTTACGCGTGGTGATCCGGCGACTGAAGTCGCAGCAACAACGATACAAAGTCTACCTTCGTGGACTTCAACGTGAAGGGCAAAAGTCACCGAAGAGCGACTTTGTTTAAGCGACCGAAGGTCGCCATTGTCGCAGCGGTTTTAACTACCGGGATTTCAAGTAGTAAGAATATTCATAATGGTTGCGGGGCTCTGCGCCGCAACTAATAAGGTCTGTAATAGGTGTGGAGTGCGCAAGCTCTGCCTACGCGTGGTGTTCTCCCCTCTCCCTTTGGGAGAGGGGATGGGGGTGAGGGTTATGCCCACCCTTGACACGCCTCCCAAATTACCTCCATGACCAGACGTGTATGTTTCAATACTTCACGGTTTGTGAAGCGTATCACGCGATACCCTTGCCCATTCAACCACTCCGTCCTTCGCTCATCGTACTCTTCTTGACCAACATGAGTATCTCCGTCAACTTCTACAACCAGTTTTGCTTCCAAACAGAAAAAATCCACAATGAATGGGCCAATAGGATGCTGTCTTCTGAACTTCCACCCGCAAAGGTTCCTGTTTCTTAAAACAAACCATAAAATCTCTTCTGCTTTTGTCTGCTCCTTCCGAAGGGTACGTGCGCGGTGCTTAGTTATCTTAGGTAAAAACTTATTGTGTTTGTCATCCATACTTCTTAACTCACCCTCACCCCAACCCCTCTCCCAAAGGGAGAGGGGCCGGGGGTGAGAATCATTGAGGTCGTCCTCGCGTACATACCTAGTGCCTAGTGGAGATTCTCACCCGTTAGAATCACAGACTTGCTATCTCACGTGTTCACAATATCTACAGTCTAGACACTTCCAAGGGGGAGGGGCTCCTTTATCCCCTCTCCCTTTGGGAGAGGGGCTGAGGGTGAGGGTCCTTTAGATCCTTGAGCTTTCCCCGCCCCCTCACGAATGAATACCATATAGGATCACCACCACCGCAATGCACAAATTCAACCCAAGGATGAATAGATCAATGGCTAAACTGGTGCCCATGAAAGGATTTAGAATTCCGGCAATCGAAGCAAACCAAACCGTCGATAGACCGCTGAAAACGATCAGTCCAACCATCCCCCAAAGAAGCACCACAGGCTTCGGGAAGTGAAACAATGCAATGACAACCCAACCCAAAATGTAAATCCACGATCCGATCCACAATGCGATGCCGAGGAGGCGCACCCCGCCTCCCAGTTGGGTTCCCAAACCAGCTGCCATCAGCATGATCGCAGCAGCGATCAACAGAGCCAGGATCCAATGTAATGCTGTCAAAGAGGGAAAAAAGTTACCGAGTAGAAGGCCAACGATCAGTGCAAAAACCAGCAACAATCCAAGGTTCCATCCACTGGCATCTCGAAATGTGATCATAGCCACGAAGACTATGACACCGACGATGACTATCGGAAGCAGAAACGACCCTGTGACACTTCCCGCTGAAAGGACCAACCCAATGATGGTGAGGACGCCAGCCATTCCTGCTGAAGGGGCAACTTGCAGAATGAATTGCGCTCTGGTCACTGATCCCCCCTTCTTGCCTTCAAGGTTTAATGACGGAAAACCCATGCACTTCCAGATCGACGAAATCTTGGCTCAATAGACCTACCAGCAGGATCGTTGTCCTGCTGCGAATGGTCACGCCAACTTGAAGTATTTGCTCCATGGGCTGGACGCTGTAGTCCACATTGATAGCTAACGCCCCAGTAGATCCCATGCTGAATCCATTGCGGCCTGCAAAATCCAGGGCTTCCGCCTCCACCAGTGCCCGCACCTGGCTGCTGGAGAGGGTGTCCCAATCCTCCTCGCTCAACCAGCACTGAGGTTCCGGCTGGCAGGAACCGCCCTTCTCATCCCCACTGCCTACGCTTGTTCCCTCGACACTCCCACCCCTCCGCTCTTCAGCAAGCTCCACCATCCGCTCCGCTGCCACGCTGACTCCCGCGTCTGCTGCCGATTGTGCGGCACGCTTCATTTGATTGCGCCTGATGAATAGACGTCCCCCATCAACGGCAACAGCCAGCAGCAGCATCGCAGCGCTGATGACAAAAGCGACGACCACCAGGAGTTGCCCCCTCTCGTTCATGGCGCCCTCGTATACTCGATCCTGCTTGTCGCCTCTGCAGAGAGGCTGACATCCAGCGGAATTGGCAGCGAGAGCCTGAGAGGATAATGCAGTTTCACCGTTAATCCGATGCCGCGATCTCGTTCATCGATTGGAGGTGTCACATCAATTGTCACAGCATTGGGATTACTCAGCCCCGACGCAGAAGCTCTGATGGCACCGACGATCGCACCATCGCCGCTTCCCTCCATCGGATCAACGGTTGCTCCCGCGCGCGCACCCTCCCAAGCAGCTTGAGTGAGGATAACCTGAGAATTTATGAGAATGCCCAGATTAATGATGCCTATAAAGAGAATGAGGAGGATCGGTAGTACAACTGCTAACTCAACAACAGCTTGACCCGGTCTGGATCTCAGATTTTTACAAGGTCTGCCCTTCACCCTAATCTCCCCCTCACAAATTTAAGACTATTAGTGACCGGTAGTCACATTCAGCTGTTAGCTTTAAGCTCTTTTACTAATTGACTTATCGACTTATTCACGTGTTCACTGATTAGATGATCCCTGATACCCAATCCCAAATCTCCAATCTCCAGTCACCAGCCTCAATTTCCGTTCAAGCTACCGCCCAAGAAATAGATGCAAAAGCGGCGGCGCGATATAGATGATCATCAATGCTGGCAGGAAGCAGAAGACCAAAGGGAAAACAATGATAATGGGAAGCCGGCGGCTTGCCTCCTGCGCCCTCCTTCGCCTGCGAGCTCGCAGCACATTGGTTTGTACTCGTAGCGATTTCACTAGCGAGGTTCCCAGCTTCTCTGCCTGCCTGACTGCAGCGATGAAGGCGCGTAAATCGTTGGAAGGATTGCGTTCTGCAAGTTCGGCCAGCGATTCCGACGTAGTGTGTCCCCTATCAATTTTACGAATCGCTCGGCGTAACTCATCGCCAAGTAAGCCTGGGAAATTCGCCGCGGTACGTCGTAGAGCAATCTCGAAACCCAACCCTGCTTCGAGTCCCAAAGCCAGATGATCGAGGAAGTCTGGCAACGACAGCTCGATTTCAAACTTCCGGCGCTCCGTCTGGAGTGTCAACCAGATACCAGGACCTGCGATAGCGATGATAAAAATTAACAAAGATAGGAAGGTGCTTACCAAATCCACCCGGCGTGCTAGCAACAACCACATACTCAAAACAATTGCGAGCCATATTAACATCCACCGAAATGATGCGTAACCACGGGCATTCAGTGTAATTCCGGCATGCCTCAATTGCCTAGCACATTCTTCATGAGCCCAACGCTTCTGGATCCATCGTGGGATCGGAAGAAAGCGAAGGTACGGTTCTATCTGCGCTGCAATCGACGTCTTCTTTATCCTCCCCGGTCTTCTCCTCTGAAAGAATTCCACTGTGAAGTACTGCATCAGTGCATAAGCGAGAATTGCCATAACTACAGCAACGATGATTGAAACGACGATTGTCAGAGCTTTGTTCATCAATACCCTTAATATCGAATTCGGACCATGCGAGAAATGATCACCCCTCCTGCAAGCTGGAGGATCAGCGCAATGACCAGCATCGCCTGACCAATAACAGTTTCGAAGAGAATGTTGATGTAGATAGGATTCGTGAACAGCAGGATCCCCGCTGAGACAGGCACTAATGCCGCCACTACCCAGCCTGATAAACGTCCTTGTGTTGTAATCGCCCTAACCTCTCGCTCCAACTCCAATCGCTCTCTCAACAATCCAGCCGTCTCCTCCAGCATCGCTACTAGGTCTCCACCAAACTGTCGTTGAATTGTGATCCCATCCACGACCAATGCAAAAGATTCCTCGGGGTAGTCCTCAAGTAGCATTTGTAAAGAACGATCAACCGGATATCCCAGGTTTATACGTCTCGACAGACGTTTCATGGCATCAGCAGTGGGATCAGGCAACTCATCTGCAGCGTAATCCACGGCTTGATGAAATGACAACCCTGCTGAAAGGCCGGATGCGAGTGAATCAAGAACTTGAGGCAACTGTTCGCTGAATTTCCTGCGGTTGAGCTCTGCACGTCCTCTTACAATTTGCTTCGGTAATAGTGGAAACACCACCCCTAGTGCTATGCCTAATACAAGCCCACCTATCCGGTACCCAAAGAGAACACCTGCAATTGAGGTAAGAACCAAGATCATGATGTAGCGGGAAGCTTTCTTCCCTAAATCAGCGTCGATCCAATCCTTGGCCAATCTCTTTCCAAAACGGGTTCGCAGCAATGGTCCGAGCAGCCATTCAATCGGATCGGGCAAATGCTGTGACCACTTCTGGAGGATTGTCGGTGGAGTAATGCCCTCTACGCCAATACGATCCTCAACTCGCCGTAGCCAGATCCGACGTTGCACGATGTGCTCGGTCCACAATCCTATCAACATCACATTGCATGCGACCAGAGTTGCAATGAACGTGGCCGGCAGTAAGGCCTGATAATTATGATAAAGAAGGTGCATATCTTCCCGCCAAAGCCACGCAGACGCGGTAACTATGGCCAGTATCATGCCTCCAACAGCGCTGTAGCGACCGAAGATGTTCGTCAGGATGGGTTTTCCCTTCCTCCGTCGTGATCTCTTATGTGAATTAATTGCCGCCACCAACCTTTCTGTCTATCAAATGCACTCCTTTCTCGACATCGTAGTAGTGGAGTAGGCGCAGGGATAAATCATCTGCCTTTTTCCTCACCAGCTCACAAATAGCTGTAACCACTCTTCGACCATCTGATAGTCGGTCCTGCTGAACGATGACCTCCACCGCTCCTGAGATCATCCGTCTAATCGCCGAGACCGGCATATCAAAGCCTGCCAATAGGACCATGGATTCCAAACGTATGAGTGCATCCGAGGGTGAATTGGCGTGTAGTGTGGTGAGTGATCCACGGTGACCCGTGTTCATGGCCTGGAGCATATCGAATGCCTCACCTCCACGAACTTCTCCCACAATGATCCGATCAGGGCGCATCCGTAACGCGTTGCGGACGAGCGTGCGAATGGGGATCTCGCCTTTTCCTTCAATATTCGGGGGTTTCGCCTCAAGAGATACCAGATTTGGATGATTTAAACTCAATTCAGCAGAATCCTCGATCGTAATCAATCGTTCTTCGCTTGGGATGCACAAGCCAAGTGCATTAAGGGTTGTTGTCTTTCCAGAACCCGTTCCCCCAGCGATGATGATGCTCTTGCGCTGATGAATGCACTGCTCCAAATATCCCGCCATCTCCTGATTCACGGTACCAATACCTGTCAATTTCTCAAGGCTGAATGGCTCACTCGAAAACTTTCGTATGGTAAGCGAGGGACCACCGACCACCAAAGGTGCGATAATGGCGTTCACCCGCGACCCATCAGAGAGCCTTGCATCCACAAGTGGGCTGCTCTCATCAATGCGTCTGCCAATAGGTCCCACAATTCGATCGATGACATGTCGCAAATGGGCTTCATCTCGGAATTCCACGTCGACAGTTTCAATACGCCCCTCTCGCTCGATGAATACATGATGAGGATCGTTAACCATGATTTCGGTGATGGACGGATCTTCCAATAAAGGCTCAAGAGGACCGAGTCCCCTTACACGGTGAACCACTGCTTGCATGATATTCTTTCGCTGTTCCCTTGTGAGGATGTGTAACTCTTTATCGATCAAACTCTCAATTCTTTGCAAAAGGATCTCTATGGCAGGAACCTCAGCTGAGGCGCTTTCCTCCATTTCCCTCTCAAGAATCTCCGTGAGCTGGAGATGAACCCGATCTTCCAGCTGAAGTAATTCCTTTTCATCTTGTTCTAGCTCTATACTCATGTCTTACTCTTCTTCGAGACTAAGCCGGCGAGACCCTCACTCCGACGCATCACAGAATCGGTCTCTCTTTGATGACTGTGACGTAAAGTCTGGCCTAACCTGTTAATGGCCACTCCGATCTTGCTCCTTGTATCAAGGACACAGGGCATTCCAAAGCTGATTTGGTACCCAATCGATCTCGGATCCAATGGCAACGTCCCCAGTAGAGGGAGCCCCAGTGCTGAGGCTACCCGAAGAGGTTCTGCAGGGTGTCCTTTCCCAATTTGATTCAGGACCAGGTACACGCGTTTCCTTTGTTGTTTAGAAAATTCTGCAATGGACCTCTGTGCATTACGCAGCGCTGGGAGATCACCCGTCGTGACAAGCAACAGGAAATCCAGCACATGGAGCGATGCCTTTGTCGGTGATCCCAAGCCGACTGGTAAATCCATTACAATCCACTCGTAACGCCTTGCAAGGTTTTGCAAGAGTATAGACAGCGAATGGGGATCAATAGCTTGTGCCGTGTTTTCTGGTGCGCACAGGAATTTAACACCCGAGTGGTGAAATGCCACGGCGATTTCCAGATGACGGTCAGTAATCTCACCAGCGACCGGCAGCAGATCGACCCACGACCGTTGGGTTCTCACATCCAGCAATAAGTCATCATAAGCTAATTTGGTATGCAAATCGATCATGAGGCAGCTTTCATGTTGAGCGAGGGACACTGCCAGGTTCGTCGCCAAGATGGAGGCACCACACCCACCTTTTACACCAAGTACACCAACGATTGTCATGGTTCATCCACCTTGCGGTCGTAGAAGCGGGAGCAAGTGGAAACCATTGACATGCGCATAGAGCACCGCTACCGCCTCATCTAAGGTCACAGCCAGAGTAAGGTTCCCAGAACTATCAGGAGAGCCAGCGAAGTTAATAATTTCAACCGCGGTGACGATAACACCAGCTTCGCCTATTGGATCCCCAGCTTGATAAGCCACGAGATCGATCCGATCACTGACATGCAGCTCAGGAACCGGGCTGACAAACCAATTACCAGGGAGCACCATCGCCCAGCGCCCATCCGGTAACCTAGCCGAGAGCCCTCCTCCAGCACCTCCACTCACCCTGCTGTGAACAAGCACCTCTCCAGAAACAATCGGTAAAACAGCAGCTCGATCGACAACGTCGGACAGCTTCTTAACCGCATCATCCGGCAGCTGCGCATCAGGTACATCGCGCACCTCAATCATGGATTCTTTGACCACGCTCCCAGGTCGGATATCTTGAAGAGCGACCACCGCCTGTGTAGTTGGTACAGCCACGGATTGGACTCGCTCAAGGAATGTGAACGTCAGAACGCCAGCGAGAATGGCCAGGAGCACAGCTGTAAGGACATAGAATGGCATCCGCCTGCGAACGCCTGCTACCCAATTTGGCGTTGTCTCTAGCGGTGGTACATAGGGTCGGTCATTCGTCGAACTCATCTCATGCACTCCCCCAAGTGATGTTGTCGGCTCCGAAACCAGTTAATGCAATAACCTTAGCCTCGTACGGATATCTTTAATGGCTAAACGATCGAACCTGGGGCTTATTGAATTTGGGAGTTTGCGTACTGAGTAGAGCGTGCAAAATACGCTTGAGTCCTGCTTTGTGGACGTGGATTCCTCCCATGTTACCCCCTTAGGAAGACATGCCGAATGTACACGGGTTTTGTAGGTATGTCAAATGCAACCTGGGATTTTATCAATCGACACTTCTGTTTGACATCTCAGAAATGTCCACTATAGTTAACCCATACAACAGGTTCAACAGGGGGAATAATCATGAACCAAGCAGGGTATCTTTGCTATCCAGCTCGCATCCTCATGCTGGCTGGATTTCTTCTTTTACTTGGAACATCTGCGCTCATAGGCGAGACAGCCAGTGCCGATAGTACCTCGATTTCACCTCAAACTGCACCACCCGATTCAGCAAATCCCCCTACCCTATCACACGTCTCAATGGGCAAATTGACTGACTCTTCGGCCACACCTAAACCGCTGCCATATCTAGATGGAACATCCTCCCCTTCGCCAACGATGACCTCTACCGCATCCAGCACATCGACACCAACACCCTCTGCTTCTGCAAGTGCAACACCTTCAGCATTACCCATATTGACATCCACGCCTACTGCCACTCCAACTGAGACGTCTATCCTAGAAGGTACTGACACTGCGACGCCCTCCTCAACAGCACCATCTTCCGCAACCCCAACCTCAACTCCCTCACAAACACCGAATCAGACACCACAAGCGTCACCTTTTCCGGTTCAATCTATCATCATTAACGAAGTCGCCTGGGCAGGGTCAGTCGCCTCCCCCAGTGATGAATGGATCGAACTTCGCAGTACATCAGCGGATCCCATTAACCTTGCCGGATGGACGTTATCTGATGGTGGCGACATCAACGTCGCACTCTCCGGCACAATCCCCACTTCCGGCTATTATCTCTTAGAACGAACTGATGACTCCACCATTTCCGACATTACGGCCAGCAAAATCTACACCGGTAGCTTGAAGAACAGCGGTGAGACGCTGAAATTGAAGGATCCTTCGGGCGCCATTATCGATACTGCTAACGTCGATGCTGGTCCCTGGCCAGCTGGTGATACCGATTCTCACGCCTCCATGGAGAGGCGTGGAGGGCCGGACCAGGCAGGAAATTGGGGAACCTTTACCGGAGTCGGCGGATGCGGTCACGATGCTGCCGGTAACCCAATCCGAGGAACACCAGGCCAGCGTAATTCCCAATCGCTCCCTACTCCGACAGCCACCTTTCCTGTGGAACCAACACCAACACCTACACCAACCCTCGATCCAGTGGGCACATCAACCCCAGTCTCACCTCAAAGGATCCTCATCAATGAGGTCGCCTGGGCTGGGACCATTGCTTCTTCCGGTGATGAGTGGATTGAACTCCATAATCCCAGCGATGTTCCGGTAGTTCTCGACGGCTGGACTCTTTCGGATGGTGTAGATATCCACTCCACACTCTCAGGGAGCATTTCGCCCCATGGCTTCTACCTCATGGAAAGGTCCGATGATTCTGTGATTGCGAACTTCAAGGCTGACCACATTTTCAACGGCGGACTACGGAACAGCGGGGATACGCTCTGGCTCAGAGATCCTTCCGGAACGATCGTTGACTGTGCGAATGGTGACGGTAGTGGATGGCCTGGTGGAGATGCTACCTCACGCGCAAGCATGGAGCGTGTCGGAGGCCAGGACCAACCAAGCAATTGGGGCACCTTTACTGGCTACCATGGCACCGGCATAGACATTGCAGGTAACCCAATCCAAGGCACCCCTCGCAGCACCAACTCAGTGCTCCTTTCTATACCCCCATATTGGAGACGAGGCAAAATCCGCATCAACGAAGTCCTCATCCGTCCCCATTACGACTGGGAGGGGAGTGGCGGCCTGAGCACCGCCGATGAGTTCATCGAGCTCTACAATGTCGGGCCTGGGGCCGTATTCCTCAAGGGCTGGATCCTTGACGACGTCGCCGAGGGTGGCTCGAAGCCATACGTGCTTCCCGGCCTGACGCTCAGACCTGGCAGCTACCTTGCGCTCTTCCACTCGAAGACCGGCATCTCGCTCAATGACAGCGGCGACTCTGTGCGGCTCATCGATCCCGACGGAAGGCTGGTGGAGGAGATCAGCTACCTCAAGGTCAAGGCCTACAACCTATCTTACGGGCGCCTCCCTGACGGGTCGGGTCACATGGCGTACGGCCTGTGGCCGACGCCCGGTGAGCCCAACATCGCTTTCCAAAAACCCCAGCTCTCAGTGGTCGCTCACTCGCCGCCGGTATGCCCATTTTCGAGGGAACTACAGATGCATGCTCCCCCACAACTCCGGATTCCTCCTCGAGTTCCCTGGATGGCATCAAAGGTATGGATGATGTGTGACTATGAGGGCTACGAAAGCCCATGGTGATGCGACGGGATGATAAGTCAAGAAGTGAGAAGGAAGCAGTTACTCGGTTAATCAGGAATCAGGAAACCAGTCAAGAAGTGAATAAGGTGATATGTTGAAAAGTGATTGGGAACCAGTTAATCTGGGATCAGATATCAGATGATCAATCAATGATTGAACCTGTCAGCAGGTTATAGGATCGACAACGATGCCTTGTTAACCTATCAGCATTTGGACGTTTCAACCGATTAACTGATTACCCGATTCACCGATCCCTGCTCACTTTTTATCCTATCAACCCTTTCACTGATTAACCGATTAAACGATTCACTGTTCCCTGATCACTTATTGACCTTTTGACTTCTTGACTTTTAGGATATTTTAGAGTATCTTGGTCGTAAATATAATGCATAGGAGGCTACTGATGATCCCAATACTCGCCGAGAATATCACCCGGGTTGAAAAAATACGCCGCGATCAGGAAGCCGATCAACAGAATGACTGCAGTGAGCGCCATTGGACAACTTTCCCCCGTCGTGTTCTTCTCTTCCCGGCGATGGCTGTGGCATGGTTACGTGCAAGGTTCTAGTCCTCACCTGCCCGGGCAGTATCCTTAACGAGGACGCACGGACATGATTGTCCGTGCTACAGAACTGCGCCGGCTGAAGCCGGCTTAGCCCCTGACAGACGAAACTCATCGACTTACCAACTTATCGACCTATCAGTTGATTTCCAGCTTAACGGACTCCAAACCACTTCTTGACATATCAACCTCTTGACCCTTTGACTATTTACTGATTCCCTGATCCCTGTCCACACCTTGTCCTATCAACCCATTCACTGATTGCCTGATTAACCGATCCCTGATCCCAGATCCCTCATTCACCTCTTCACTTCTTGACATAATGACCTTCTTCAAAGCCCAAATTCACCCATTCCACATAGTACCAAGGTACCATCCGCGAACGTACCAGAGTACTCTCTCAGTCCTGACCACCCCGGAATAGTATATGAGTGCGGCAAATTTCGGGGTACGGTAGGGTATGATCCAGCCGCTCATAAAAAGGATATAAAAACAGCTCCGAGATCCCCCCTGGGGGTGTCGGTTTGTGGCGTAATGATGAAAATAATATTGGCAACTCACGGTTGTTGGAAGGTACATATGCGATTGGTATTGTTAAGTTTGTTGCTTCTCTCGATCATCTTATCGGCCTGTACGCCTCCGCCGGAAGAGCCAGTCAAAGAAGATAATCTTGATGTTTTCTTGAGTGAGGGCGACTCCGTCGTAGCGGAGGTGAATGGTCATATGGTTTCTATTGTCCTTGATCCCAATCAGGAGCTCGACACATCCGGCGTGATCGTGACACTGGTGAATCTGCGCACGGTGTACCTGATTGAAACCGCGGATCCAAATGGCCGGTATCTCCCCTCGGTGCAGGTCGTGGAGCGCAGCGACGAAGAGAATGAAGAAGTTGAAATGCCCCAGGTCCAAGCCGATGAAGGATGGTCCATTCATCTCACAGGCAGCGCGAAGCTGCGCATGCTGCAAGAGGAATTCCTGGGCAGATTCACCGTCGGAGAACTGAATGAGACGCTGGAAGCAAGTGTGCCCGGACGAGGCATCAACATGCTCGTCCAAATTCCTCAGTTCATCGAGGGAATTCAGGAGTTTGACGTGTATCGAACCCCTGGCACAATGACATTCCTCATCCTCGGACAAGAGGTAGAAGGCGGATCTGGTGGGTTACTCTCAACCACTCAATCCGCGGATCCCAAGCTAGCAGCTGTGAGCATGAAGGTGGATACCCTACGCAATGTGGATCCAATCTACATCCTTCAGAAGGCGCAAACCCTGGTGGATGGTGTATACGTCGCGCAAGTTGATCCAACCCCTGATCCCGATGTCACAGCCGAAGAGACTCCAGTTCTCGAATGCGCAGACGATGAGGTGCTCAACTTCCGTGAAGAGAATGGCGAAACAATCGCCGAGTGCCAGAAAGTGGCGTGGCTGGACATAACACCCGTTCCCACAGCGACTTCTCTTACAACCCCTACAAGCGAAGCCGCTACGCCGACCGATGAGCCACCCCCCACTGAGCCGCCCCCCACCGAGCCGCCCCCTACTGAGCCGCCGCCCGCTGAACCTACTGCTACCTCAAGTACGCCAAGCGAAGAAACGCCTCCCCCTACCCCGAGCGAAGAGGCGCCACCGCCCACACCCACTCCTATACCTTTTGAGTACAGTGATTCATTCCCAGAAGTTGATCCAGCGATCCTGGGCGATTGCCCGGCTCATGTCCATAACTGGTATGCCGTAGCTGGTCCGGATGATCAGATGTATCGAACCTGGCACCCTATCACGGTGAGTATCGATCCCTCAATTCCTGATGGCCCAACCTGCAGCTTTGCTCACGAGCATGGCGACCCACTGATCCCTGATGCTCCCCAGCCATACTTCGGATATGTCGCATACCAAGCCCGAAACCTGGATTTGATCAAAGAGCATCAAGCTTATAAAGTCTTCTCACATAAAAAAGGCCAACTCACAGGTTGGGATACCCCCGAGAGTGTGAGAACCAATCCTGACTTCGATATGCAAATTTGGGTGCACATGGGCACATTCAGCGAGGCACGTTTAACGGAACAATTCCACGGTGTAGGATTCTGGTCGAGGGACGCCGGCGGTCGAGACACGGAAGTTTATTACTTTGCCGATACCGGAAAGCTGACGGATAAATGTGGTCACCAAGGTGTAGCAGGCGCCACCCGCGCAGTCGCCAGCGAGTGCGACTATGGTAATGAATTATGGGACTTTGGCGGAAATGTCGGCAACGCCTGGAGCACTGCTGTTCAGATAACTGTGCTCAATCCAATGAATTTCATGCGCGGAAATCCAAACTTCCTTCAATCCCTCGAGTTGATCAACACCTCTGAGGTCATCTGCGGAGTCAATTTCTTCGAATGCGCCTATAAACTTCCATTCGGTGCCCCAGGATCCCTCTGGCTTGGGAACATGCGAATGGTGCAGAACATCGATCTGCAGTGGTCCAATGGAGCAGGCACTGAATATCTTTGCACAGACGTCTACGGGGATCCCGTATCGGTAGCATTGTGCGCTGGTGATACGCGCGGTCACATACAGCAGCGTGTCGCGTCCATTAATTTTTATGGCGGCAAGAGTGGAACGTGGGACCGCACGAGCACTGGTCTTGGGGATCTCATCAGGCTACCACTCGGCGCACCTGGGGGTAACTGAGACGGTCGCTCAATCGTTTTCAACGTATACCAACAGTGGCGTTTCATGCGCCACTGTTTTTCATCAAAGAGACTGGAGACTAGGCGCTTTGGATTCGCCAAAGCGATAGAGATTAGGGATCAGGGATCAATTAATCAGTGAGCTCGTGATCAAGTCGTTAAGTCAATAAGTAAAAGAGCTTAAAGCTAACAGCTGAAAGCTAATAGCTAAAAGCTAAAAGCTGATAGCTGACCGCTGATCGCTGAAAGCTTAAAGCTGATATCTATCTACTGACTACTGTCTACTGTTAGCAGATGATACAATTCCACCTATTAAGGTGGATGCATATATGGAATCAAAAAACATATGGATCGTGATTGCAATCATACTTTTCTTTGGGGCGTGCATTTGTTGCGTTGTGATTTCGCTCCTCTTCGGTGTTGGACTGGCAACGCGGGAATTCATCAAGCTCATTCCCACGGAGACGCCAATAGCGCTGGTGCAGCCTACTGCTGTGCCCTCAGAGACCGTACCCCCAACCACTGAAGATACACCTCCTTCAACTGACACAGCAACTCCTACCGAATCATCCTCTACATACATCACTCCAGAGCTCTCTGCTGAAATGGATGAGCTGCAAAACCAAGTTGAGGAATTGCGGGGCCTGGAGCCGACAGGACCTGTCAAGCGCACTTTACTCACTCCAGAAGAACTTCGCGAAAATGTGATTAATGACTTCTTCGAGGATTACACTGAAGAAGAGGCTCGTGATGATGCTCGAGTGCTGGCGCTAATGGGTCTGCTCGATGAGGATTTCGACCTCTACAACTTCTACATTGACTTGTACAGCGAGCAAGTTGCCGGTTACTACGATGACGAGTTGGAGCAGATGTTCGTCGTTCAGGGCGTCGAGTTCGGCGGTACCGAGCGTTTAACCTACACGCATGAATACAATCACGTGTTGCAGGACCAGACTTTCGACATCGAAGAGGGATTGAACCTCAGCGATGAGGCTTGCGAAGATGATGGTGAGCGCTGCTCTGCGATTATCGCCTTGCTCGAAGGCGACGCTGTGCTTTTAGAAGAACAATGGCTGAGGACCTATGCGACGACAAAAGACTATAGCGATATCCTCGAATTCTACGAGAACTTCGAGAGCCCAGTCTACGACTCGGCGCCTGCATTTTTGCAGGATGATTTACTCTTCCCTTATATCTACGGCATTGAGTTCGTCAGCCATGAACATATGGAAGGTGGCTGGCCCGCGGTAGATGAACTCTACAGGAATCCGCCAACGACTACAGAGCATATTCTTCATCCTGGCCGCTATCCCTGGGATCAACCACGAATAATCCAAGCGCCAGATCTCACTAGCGCGCTTGGCAACGGTTGGCGTGAGATCGAGATCGATGTCCTTGGTGAGTGGTATACACATTTGATGCTTTCAGAGTACATCGACCAGGATGTAAGCTTTGAAGCAGCGGAGGGCTGGGGTGGGGATACTTACGTTGCACTGTACCAAGATGACCTCAATGAGGGTTCTATCCTCCTGTTGACAACCTGGGATACCGTGGATGACGCCAGGGAGTTCTTCGGTGCATTCACCGATTACGGCGACGAGCGGTTCGGCGCTGGATCAAAAAGCATTAATCAAGCTACCTGGGATACAGCGGGTGAAAATGTGCTCTTTGAACTCTGGGGAAATCAGACCCTTTGGATCCTCTCTCCAAACGCAGAGACCACGGATCGCATTCGAGAAGCCGTTGAGTTCCCTATCCCGGAGTAATCAGTTGCACAAAGACTCCGTCCGTCACGTTGCATAAAGTGATCTCTGCACATGGAGGATCATTCCCACCTCGACCCGCACCGAGTGAAAGCCATCTTTTTTGATATCGATGGTACGCTCGCCAATACAGACGACGCCTATGTCCGGCGTCTTGCGAATACTTTGCGACCATTTCGCAGCTTCTTTCCAGAGTACGATCCCACACCCAGCGCTCGCTGGCTGGTTATGTCAGCTGAAACTCCGATCAATTGGTTTCTATCACTCTTGGAGCGAATGAGACTGGACTTTATCCCTCTCCCCGAAGCTGATGATCTAGCAGATAATCGCGAAAGAACCAGCCACGGCGGTATTGCGCTCATCCCCGGTGTCGGCGACCTCATTCCACGCCTTCATGCTGTTTACCCATTAGCCATTGTCACTGCAAGAGGTGAGGCAGAAACACATCGCTTCCTTGAGCAATTCAACCTTAAAAGATTCTTCAGAGTTGCGGTTACATCCCGAACCTGCCGTAGATCCAAGCCATTCCCGGATCCCGTGCTCTGGGCGGCAGGTGAATTGGATGTGAATCCACATTCATGTTTGATGGTGGGCGATACCACCGTGGATATCCGATCCGGACGTAGCGCAGGCGCTCAGACGGTGGGAGTCCTATGTGGCTTTGGTGAGCGAGCAGAACTCGAAAATGCGGGAGCGGACGTCATCCTCGACAGTACAGCTGATCTGGCAGAAGTACTACTAGGGGAATAAGCTGAACACCAATACATTCAACAACATGAATGATCTAATCGCTGTCTAATTATCCATCAAGACTACAACTTCCTCTCCAACCTCACATGACAATCGATCCGCTGCGTTTCCATTTACGACGGATAGAATAAGGTCCCCAGTGCTGCTGAATAATGCGACCACTGTTCCAGGTGACTGCTCGCCGAATGTCCGCACCAATCCCGGAATCCTGCTGTCGCACACGCTTACCTCTAACACCCGCCTACCTTCCAAATCCGATTGCCTGAGGTTGGTGGTGACATTCCCAAAGTGATCAATGTAGATCACCTCCCCAATCATTGTGTGGCCTTCACGACGAGGTTCCGGAAATGGTAACCTGACCACATCGGTAATCTCAATTCCCATGGACTGCAACTCGACACCCTCAGTCAGGTGAGCAGCTACAGGTGCGAAGATGTCGCGCCCATGAAACACATCGCTCACCTCAGGTAGCCAATATCGAGGTTCATCTAGATGGACGAACTCCGTGCTCCAACTTTCGCGCTCGGCACGTTCCAGAAGTCGCGTGATCACTCCATTGTCCGGTCCGACAAACCAGTATGCGCCCAACCTACCCGCGATGGCGCGACGCTTCGTCCCAACGCCAGGATCCACCACGACGACATGCACGGTTCCTTCAGGAAAGTAAGTGGCCCCCCGGTCGAGCACAAAGGAAGCCGAGAGGATATCCTGTGGTGGAATCTCATGGCTCAAATCAATGATGGTTACATCGGGAGCAATCCCCAAGATCACACCCTTCATGACTCCGACATTCCCATCCTCCAGACCGAAATCAGTAAGTAGCGTTATACAAGCCATCTCGTTCTCTCTCAAAATAGGGTGCATGACCTCTGACAGTATCCACGTCTCAGTCATCCAACGTAACGACCGGTTCTTCCCAGATCGGTGATCTTGCACTTATGATAGGCAACTTCTCAAGCTGGATCAAACCATCTGATAAGTACATCGATCCTATACTCTACTCACATCTGAAGATGACATTGATACTCGAAAAAGCGATTAAGAGTGAGGTAAAATGAAACGGTTTGCTTAGGCTCCACATTGAACGCTCAACTTGCTGCCATAGGGCAGCGGGTAATCGTTCACTTTTTCAACCTAAGATCACATGATGGAGGTAGAAGGGTGCGCTGGCTCCAATCCATTCAGCACCATACTTTGCTGAAAGTAGCTTCTCGAATAGGTCTCATTCTGATTGGTACTCTCATTGGAATCCTGATCGCAGAGGGCGCCGCACGACTCATTTGGACAGAGCCTTGGTACGAAGAGCTTGTGACTGAGCAGATGGAGAGCCAAAGATATCCATACATCTACAACTCTTTAGGACTTCGTGACCGAGAATACAGCAGCCCGAAGCCCTCTGAAACGAAACGCATTCTAATCCTTGGCGACTCATTCACATTCGGCATGGGCGTGGGTAACGAAGACGCAATCTTTCCCGAGATCCTCGAGCGTCAACTAAATGAACTTCCTTTCACTCAAGTCAGTGTGGAGGTCCTCAATGGCGGACTTCCAGGTTCGATGACCGACGACTGGGTTAGTTTATTGGAGGAGTTATCTCCAAGCTTCGATCCGGACCTCGTTCTCATCGTCTTTTTCCTTCGTGATGGCACGCAAACAAGGTCAATTCATGATTACTTCGACACCATTCGAGAGGAAATCGCCAATCAGAATCAACTATCGAGACTTTATAAATACTCATACATCTACCGACTGTTCCGCGACCAAATGGATCGCATGGCGGTCCATAATTACTATGGTGCCCTATTTAATAATTCCTACTTTGGTGATGACGAACAAACATTGGAATGGAAACAAGCTCAAAGCAACTTGATTCAGATCCAAAACATAGCAGAAGAACAATCGGCGAAGGTCGGCCTTGTTGTATTCCCAGTACTGGTGGAATTAAATGAACAGTATCCATTCCAAGATATTTGCGATCTTCTAGTAAGCTTCGGCCACGACATTGACATGCCAACACACAATCTCTTGCCAGCATTCATTGGTCAGAGCGGCCCAAAGCTGTGGGTTTCGGCCACCGACCAGCACCCAAACGAATTAGGGCATGCCATTGCCGCGGAATCAATGTTCCCATTTGTCGTCGACCTTCTCTTTGAATCTGAAGATCAGGATTAGGCACAGGTTGACATTCTACAATCCCATAATGATCCCACCGGAACTGTGAATCCACAGGATCTACCCCATCCAGCTACGCTGCATGCCAAATCTTGTACTTAGGTGTAAACGTGGAACTAAAGAGATAGGATCGTTGTCCTAAGGTTGCCTACCACATCGATGGTGATGTGGAGGTTTTATCGGACTAGCTCCTTTCCTCGGCCTTAACCGCACGATAATTAATCCCAATTGTTCCAAAAGCCGCAGCTTCAGATTGCTGAGGTGCATCCCTGAAGATATCACCGCGCCATGTGATTTCGAAGTCAGAAAAACCAGCGTCTGACAACTTGGATTCCAACTCTGCTTCCAGCAGAGCACCGGCAATTCAACCCACCCAAAGGTCAACCTTTTGTTTTGCACCCTCTGGAATGGGTGTCTGAACGAGAATGTCTGAAATCTGGATCCGACCTCCCGGCTTGAGGACACGATTGATCTCTTTGAATACTGCCTTCTTATCGGGTGATAGGTTAATGGCCCCATTCGATATTACGACATCCGCCCATTCGTCAGAGACGGGCAGCGACTCATTGAAACCTTCCATAAAGGTTATGTTCTTCGTGTTCATGCGAAATGCGTTCTGTCTTGCCTTATTGATCATTTCAGGTGTCATATCGATTCCGATAACTTCCCCTGTAGGACCAACCATCCGTGAAGCAATTAAGCAATCCAATCCCGCCCCACAGCCCATATCTACAACCTTTTCGCCCGATTCTAATTCGCCAAGGCTAAAGGGGTTTCCAGTTCCTGCAAAGGACTCGATAACTGATTCAGGAAATCCATCAAGCCACTCATCTTCATACTGAAGCAATGTCGCCAGAGGTCGACCTGTGTGAAAGTGGAAGCCCAACTCGGGATACTCAGCGACCTGGGCATATTCCCTTGAGATCTCAGAACGGAGCGTATTTATGAAGATTGTAGGGAAATTTGCATCAGGCCTGGGTATATGTGGTTCGCGTTGGGGTGGGTAGTAAACGTACATATCCAGAGTACCAATTTCATCGTACGTTTCTTGGTGCTCCTCGACTTTTCCGCTAGGGAGTTTGAGATCGCGATATGCAGATTCAGTAAGCAGAACATATTCATTAGCTTGGATCGAGTTCTTGAGCATACGATGCACAATAATTGGATCAACTCCTGTTAATTCTTGCTTGCCATCAATTTCAAAAAATGCTGACCTTCCACTATGGGCGACAATCTTTAGCTTTAGTCTATCGACATTGTTACAGGCATTGCAGTTACAGATTTTATGGACTGTCAACTCAGATACCTTATTTGAGAACACTCTGAACAGTGTCAGCAGGTTAAAGACGAGGTCCTTAGAAACCTTTTCCCATGCCATCTTCGGATCATCTTTGAACGCATAGAGGAAGACTGCATCACCTTCCAACCTAACGATTTCGAGTGGGAGTCGTATCTCATCAAGAATAGAAGTCAATAATTCACGAATGATGATCTGGCTGTGAGCAACATCCTTTTCATTTGAGATGATGAATTTGGTGTACCCGCTGATATCAGCAACAAATAGAACGACTTGTCGGTCTTGTGCTTCCATTTCTTTTCAAGTCCTCAATTAGGTATCTTCCAGCGTTGTCGATAGTGATGATGTTTGGTAAGATAAGTAGATTAATTACACTATTATGGCTATTATAGTCCAATTTAGATCGGGATGTGGCTTAAGGTCTGAGAGACATTGTCGCAGCCCCTCACATTCATCGTGGCAGAATTGCGTCGCCATTCCGTCAAGGCAATGGGTTGCAACCGTTTAATTGTCCATTTTGCACAGGAAGTTAATCAAAGCTGGAAGACCGTCTCGCCGTGTATTTATAGAAATGATTTCAATGGATGGTATGGGTTATCAGGTTCATTAGGGATGATCGTGTAATCTCCTACGAGTACTTTCCTGATGATCCAATCACACCAAGGCTCAATCTGTTCGTCGAACCCGCGAATCTCTTCTAACGTGAAGAATCTCGCCTGATCAGTCTCCTCGCAGTCATCCGCCCTTGGGGTACCACGTATGTGTTTACACAGAAAGACGACCGCAATCCATCCTCGATCGTGAAGTTCTTGAATTCCTATCAGACCCAGGTTTTGGGCCTCAATATTGCTTTCCTCAAGGGTTTCTCTACACGCTGCTTCATCAGGGAATTCTCCCGAATCTACATATCCCCAAGGTATACTCCACTGACCCTCCAACGTGTGACCTGAAGCTTGGCGGACTAACAACACTTGCTTCCCTTTAATGACGACCGCACCAACGCATATGACATGCTTGGGTGGGTAGTCTTCATGGGATTTATCCGTTTTTGTCATACGATGCTTCGAGCAAGGGCTAGCTTGACAATCTCACACTGTTAGTCCCGATGCCCCACTACATTGGAGAACCGACTCTCATGTACAAAAGTCCGACATCCCAAATACTGATTGGAATGTTTCCTCCCTTATAAGCTATTGTGCACAAGATAGATTACAAAGGTGTCAGAGTTTGTTTTATCCACCAGTATCCCGCGATTGAATCCTGGCTCGCTCACCTTTGCGCCGAAAAGAATCATCGAATCCTCTTTGATAGCCGCTTCCCACTTCGCATCACTCGGCCAACCTGGAATATTGTTATCCAACTCAAGAGCATATCCAGGAATTTCTGAGAGATACTTTATCCGTTGCAATGGCCCTTCATATCCAGAATCAATCAAAAATTTTTCCAGGTCATTCGACGGGATTACAAACTTCATTGCCACAAAAACATCGATTCCCTCCGTCTCAGCAAAGAACTGGACTTCCTCTGCTGATTCTGGCAATTGAATACGGGCAAATTTTTCTACGTCTTCCACTGTCGGAGTTAGTCCGGGTGTACCCGTCATCTCTGGATCCTCCCCATCATTTAACGCTGGTATGAATTGGCAACCTGCCAACAACAAGAGCACAGCTAAAGAAAAGACAATGTTCAAATTACGCACATTCATAGTTATTACCCCGATGCTCAACGACCTGGCTCACTGAGGATTGGTGCTTGATCAGTGAGAGTCATTTGCTGATTCGTAAGGTCAATTTCATACTGCAGGCTTTGAATTTCTGATCTACCTGCAATTGGATACTCCTGGGCCAATCCAACCGTATGCAATTGAGCCAGCGCAGTATCGTAAACGCGCCAGCGATCTCCTTCATCAATAATGTGAGCCTGATATTCATCTGGGATCGGAATAGAATAGTCCCCGATGATTGGCACATCGGGCTTATCGATCGTAACCATCTTACCTTGGTCCCAATTGTAAACATCGTGGACAAACATTTGAACGTTCACTTCGACAGTTGGATTTCCACCCGGAGAAATGGGCGGCTCAACTGTCACATCCGCGGAATATGCGTAGCTGAATCCTCCCATGGCATAAAACCAATTTTCGCTGATGCTTTTCCTTGCATAGAAATCATCGTTCCATTCAGAGACTATGTCGAACTGCAACCATTGGCCATTGTACGTTTGCAGGATTCTTTCCCTGATATCCTCGTTTAAAAATTCCTCGAAATAAGCCTCACTGTGCTTCTCAAACTGAGGCATATCTCGCATCATTTTCTCAATATCGACGTCTAACGTCTCACCTGAGTTCCCCAAATAATGTCTCATGTGCCTGGCAGCATCGGGACGATCATCATCCCAAGCCTCAGCCCCGAAGTAGAGCACCGTTTCAAATGCTCGATCTACCATTGTCGGCGCTTCGACATTGTGGGGCCCGGATCCCTCATCGGATGCTGGAGGTGTGGGCTCCGGAAGAGTGAGATCCACTCCAGACCTCTCGATCTCTGACATCGGAACCGTAGCGATCGTCAATTGTCTTACTGCTTCCCTTTCTGCATCTCGCATGATCTTATTGATCTCACTGATGACAGAAGCGCCTTCTTGCAGCACAGCAACCAGCCGCTTCAAGGCAGGGAAAACCTCCTGCTCCATTTCATCAAAGAATATCGAAGCTCCCTGACCTTCCCAACCTCCATTGTGTAATTCGTCATAACTTCTTTGTATTTTTTTTTGCATGCGAGTTACCTGGTCCGCGAGAGTCGACATTCTTCGCACCAGTCGTTCCAATGATTCATACTCTACTTGGATGATATCTGCCATAGATAGGAATCTTTCTCTATAGGTTTAAGTCCATTGAGATCAAACCATCGTCACATATTACCAATGTGCTCCACCTCTGCAGATAATGATCCTTTGAAAAGACGTATATTTTGCTCAAGATGTAAAAATATCGTGATGTTCCAAATTGAGACAAAGAAGGAAAATAATAAGCAATAAGAGTTTCTCGTCACCTATCTTACAACGAGAAACTCTCTATTTATCAACGAATTTCAACCACGATTGTCGGTGCTAAAAAAGCGAGATCAACTAACACTTGCCTGAGGCTGAACACATGGGTAGGAAGTAGACATTACATTCGTAAATGATTGATTTCGGATTAGGCGAGAGAGTACCTATACATCCGCAGGCTCATCTTGATGCTTTTCCTCTCCATTATCCGAGGCTCCGAAGATCGGAACTCCTTCTAGCGATCTCCGAATTCGTTCTCGCATGGTAACCCGCGTGGTGCGACGTCGACCAATGTTCTTCAACTGATCAATAACCGACTCGGAAACAGCCTTGGAGATCTTCAGCATCGTCTCTTTCGAGACCTTTTCACCTCTTTCAAACCAAGCTGCAGCCGAGAATCCTATTGCCGCCGTCGTTCCTGCTGCAACACCTGCAGAAATCAGCCAAGCAGGTGGTCCACCTAGCTTGCTCAATTGGTAAAACAGGGTCCTGCCCAATACTGCCATACCGAATGTAGCCAGCAGTTCGCGAGCACGTGCTACCGTGATTCGGTAATCATAAATGCGCGCGATCCCAAGAACCAATGCAGTTTGAATCCCTATCAATGGGATAAAGTCGACGAATGGAAGTGGGGTGGCTGCAATTGCAGCAGCAGTCGAAGCAGCTTTCATTGTTATCGACTGTGCGAGCTTCCACCGATATTCAGGCAGGGCGGCACCAAGAGCAGCAACAATTTCGGGCTCGCTCTTTGCTATTGCCAGTAGCAACCTATCGAGATTATCCCCCTTCTTCGCGCTAAGTGGGATCAGCTTCTCCACAGGAATTCCCAGCCCAGCTGCTGCCTTGCCGAGAACCAGGCTTTTCTCCTCCTTGGGAATTAGATCCATCTTATTCAATGAGAGCAAAGTTGGTTTGTCCAACTGCCTCATCTCGATAAATAGATTCTTCTCAGGAGATCGGATGCCATGGGTGGCATCGAATAGTAGAACCAGCACATCAGCTTCCAATGCAGCCTGTAATGCAATTCTTTTTTCGCGCTCTCCCACCGCTCCAATTGCATCTGCTCCCGGTGTGTCAACTACGTTGAAGATCCCGGCATCCGCTTCATAATTGGAACGGGTTGTGCCAGGCACTGCGCTCACAGTCGAATGATCATCGCGTGAGCGGATGAACTGATTGTAAAGTGTGGATTTGCCAACATTGGCTGGACCGAGTACCGCCACTATCTGTTTTGTCCCGGAGGCAAAGCGAACATGGTCGACAGCCTGGTCGATCAGCGATTTCCATCCTTTGAGATCACCGGGGAGCATCTCGAGTGCTCCCTCCAATTTCTGCCGATTCTCCTCAGGAAGGGATTCCCATATCTTCTTTAAATCCACACCCCAATGTTCTATATACTCATCAAAAGGATTGGCATTCTCACTCATGTCGCTATTGTATACCATCCATATATATTCTTCATTAGACACAAAAATCACACACTTATAGCAATTTTGTGTTTACATAGCGTTTTTAAGGTTAAAAACTTCATATTTACCCCTATTATCTGTGGATAACCCCTTGATAACTGTGGATAATTGTGGATAACTGGGGATAATTCATCACTCAGATGCTGTGTTATTCTGGAAAACTCATTGAAATCTAAGGACAAAGTTCAGGTATTTGCGTTCGAATTAATCACAACAATTATCATCAAGTCTTAAAGGAGTCCTTTTCCATGATTTGCCCACAGAAACCTGTGGAGGAAGAGGTTTTAATTGACCCCTATATGTTCGGTAGTCTCCCCGACCAACCAACATCCTTAGGGTTGCAAATGTCGCAAATCTGAATCTATCCACATACCTCCAGGCCCTACTACGATTACTAATCTATTTAAATTACTAATACGATGTGGAAAAGATATGAAGGATTAAAAAGAGATTGGACCAGTATTAGATACTGGTCCAATCTTTTGGTTTTTTTCACAAAATACTGTGCTTTTAAGTCCAGCCTCTGGTCTTTACGGCCTCTGCAACCCTACTCACTGCAACTAGGTATGCAGCGAGTCGGTTGTGAACCTTATATTCCTGAGCAGCATTATGAACAGCATGGAATGCCTCTGTCATCTTCTTGTCTAGACGTTCATGAACAAGGTCGATATCCCAGTAATAGTCATAGGCATTCTGGACCATCTCGAAGTAGGAGACAGTGACACCACCAGCATTGGCGAGGAAGTCAGGGATAACGTAGACGTCGTTCTTATGAAGGATCAAATCAGCTTCCGGCGTTGTGGGGCCGTTGGCCAGCTCGACGCTAATCTTCCCCTTAATACGACCGGCATTCTCATCCGTGATGACGTTCTCCAGAGCTGCGGGGATCAGGACAGTGACGTCCATCTCAAGAAGCTCCTCATTGGTGAGGGTTTCAGTCCCTGGAAATCCAAGAACCGTTCCAGTCTCCTGTTTGAATGCGAAAACATCCTCATACTTGAGTCCATCGGGGGAGAATATTCCACCCCTGGAATCAGAGACTGCGACAACCTTAAGCCCAAAGAGTTCCTCACCCAATTGATGGGCAAATGAACCAGCGTTTCCGTATCCTTGAATGGCAGTTGTTGCATCCTTCAGTTCGATATTGAGGACCTTTGCAGCTTCACGAAGACAGTACATTCCGCCTCGTGCTGTGGCGTCGCCTCTACCTAGAGAGCCACCCAAATTCAGTGGTTTACCAGTAATAACGCCGAATTCGTTGTAGCCCTTGATGAATGAGTACTCGTCGGCCATCCAAGCCATGATCTGTGGATTGGTATAAACATCGGGCGCAGGGACGTCCTTTTCGAGTCCGATGATCCTGCCCACCTGGCGGATGTATGCTCGGCTAAGGCGTTCGATCTCGCCTTGGGACATAGCCTTTGGATTGCAGATGATGCCTCCTTTACCACCGCCAAGGGGTATGTCGACAACAGCACACTTCCAAGTCATCCAAGCTGCAAGTGCTCTCACGGTATCGATGGTCTCATTGGGATGGTACCGAATTCCACCCTTCGTCGGTCCACGGGCATCGTTGTACTGTACACGAAAACCCTGGAAAACCTGGGTGGATCCGTCGTCCATCTTGACGGGGAGGGTCACGTGAAGTTCACGAATCGGCCAGCGTAGCAATTCATGGGTCGCCGAATCAAGTTGCAGGACCTCGGCAGCCTCATCTAATTGGCGCTGGGAAATCGTGAATGGATTGAGTTCTGCTTCGCTTTTACTAGAAGCCATGTGCAACTCCTTCTATAGAGAGAGTGTGGCTGGATTGTGTCCAGCCTCGGTGGACCTCTTTTTAGCCATGAGGTTGATGGCATGTAAGCAAAGGATCGTTAGGCTACGACTTTTTTAGATACCTCCCTTGTTGATTTTTTGAAATAGCGAATTTTGTGATGGTTGAGCGTTTGTATCGTATTGGAAAGATGAATGAACGTGATATGCGGGTGCCTGGGTCTGGCACCCGCACGTTTGATCAAAAGCAATATTATGGCGATCGTTCGCCAAGCGGTGTGGCGCTTGATGTTCCACTAACCACTCCTATGCCCCATGGGGAACGGTAACCTAGCCTATATGGCAGGTCAAGTGTCATGTTTCACAAAGGTTAGTGACTCTCTTCTAAGCCTTTCAGGTGCTCATCCAACACCTGGCGAATGATGCTGGGATCAGCACGTCCACCAGTAGCGCGCATCACCTGACCAAAAAACCACTGGCTCAGTGCATGTTTTCCCTCGAGGTATTGCGATCTTTGCACCGGATTCGCATCCAGCACATCAATGACAATGCGGTCAATCACATCGGGATCTGTGATCTGACCCAACTCGCGTTCATCGACGATATCGGCCGGTGAGCCACCAGATTCGACCATCTCAGCGAGAACAACCTTTCCACTACTGGCGTTGATTTTGTTTTCTTCAACCATGAGCACAAGAGCGGCGAATGATTCAGGGGAAACTTTACTTTCATTTATATTGATATTGGCTTCGTTGAGGAGACCAAACAAATCACTGCTCAACCAATTTGCAAGTTTCTGCGGGTGAACCTTTGGCTTCGCATTGACGGCTTCTTCGAAAAAGTCGGCAACCTCGCGCTCGGCTGTTAGTACGCCTGCCAGATACGGGGAGAAACTGTACTCTTTGATGAAACGTTTGCGCTTCTCATAGGGAAGCTCGGGAAGACTTGCTTTGATGGCCTCTACCCAGGATGGATCGATATGCAGGGGAGGGAGGTCTGGCTCGGCGAAGTAGCGATAATCATGCGCCTCTTCTTTTCCGCGCTGGGATACAGTAATCGAGCGAGCTTCATCCCAGCCAACTGTTTCCTGCAGGACTTGGCCTCCTTCGGTAAGGATCATGCTCTGACGGTTCACTTCATATTCCAATGCTCGCAGCATGGCCCGGAATGAGTTGAGGTTTTTAATCTCTGTGCGCGTGCCAAGATCCTTAGAACCTTTTGGTCGTACGGATACGTTGGCTTCGAAGCGGATCACACCCTTTTCCATGTCCCCACTGTTGACCTTTAGATAGCGAAGCAGTGATCGGAGTGCGATGGAGTATGACCTCACGTCATCGATGGAGTGCAAATCCGGTTCGCTGACGATCTCCAGCAGTGGGATGCCTGAGCGATTGTAATCCACCAATGAATGTAAATCGCGGTGGTGGAGCTTTCCTGTATCCTCCTCTATATGCACCCGCCGGATACCAATGCGTTTCTCTCCGTCCTCGGTATCCACAAGCAACCATCCGTCATAGGCCAGTGGAAGCTCATATTGTGATATCTGGAAGCCCTTTGGTAAGTCTGGATAGAAGTAGTTCTTCCGTGCGAAGATACTCACTTCTGCAATTTCGCAATGTAGGGCGACTGCAACGCGCAGTGCGTATTCAACAGCCCGCTCATTGATAACGGGTAGCGTACCCGGCATACCTGTGCAGATCTCACACACTGCTGTGTTCGGCTCCGCTGTGGTCAGATCAACCACCTCGCATCCGCAAAACATCTTTGAGGAAGTCAGCAGTTCGGCATGTACTTCAAGACCAATGACAGGTTCGAATTCAGACATAATAAGTTAAAGGGTTGAGAAGTTGATAAGTCAATGGGTCAATCAGGGATTAGTTATCAGGTAATCAGTTAATCTGCAGGAAACTATGAAGCAAGAACTTATGCAACGACTTTTCAACCTGTTGACCTATTGACGTAGTGACTTTTTAACCATGCCTTTCCATAAATCGGCGCATCCTCTCGAGCGCTTCCTCGATCTTCTCATAGGCAGTCGCGTAGGAGCAACGCACAAAATGACCATCGGCTTCAAATGCATTTCCTGGAACGACTGCAACTCTTTCCTCTTGCAGCAGAGCCTCGGCGAAGCCTTCGTCGTCCAATCCTGAGGCTGCGATGGATGGGAATGCATAGAAAGCACCACGCGGCTCGAAAGTCGTAAGCCCAAGCTCGTTCAATCCGGAAACAATGAGCACTCGTCTTCGATCGTATTCCATACGCATCCTCTGAACGTCCTCCTCAGCGGATTGAAGGGCGGCAATTGCAGCCGCCTGGGCCGTTGTGGGAGCAGACATGATGGTGTACTGATGAACCTTGCGCATCGCACCGAGAATGGGAGCTGGCGCTGCTGCGTATCCGATGCGCCAACCGGTCATGGCGTAGTCTTTTGAGAAACCGCCTAGTGTGATCGTCCGATCAAACATGCCTGGCAATGAGGCGAAGCATATGTGCTGATGATCACCGTAAACAAGCCGATCGTAGATTTCATCGGAAATCACAAGGAGATCATGTTGTTCAGCAGTTCGTGCGAGATCGAGAAGCTTGTCGCGAGACATGACCGCGCCGGTTGGGTTGTTGGGGTATCCGAAGAGTATGCCCTTCGTTTTCTTCGTGACCAGCTTCGTAACATCGTCTGCGATCACCTGGAATTCATCCTCAGCCCTGGTCTTCAGGGCTACTGGCGTCCCACCAGCGAAGATAACCTCTGGTTTGTATGACACGAAACATGGAGTTGGTACGATCACCTCATCCCCAGGATCGACAACTGCAGTGAGTGCCAAGTAGAGTGCCTCTGATACCCCAACGGTAATGAGGATTTCCGTCTCCGGGTTGTAGGTCACCCCGTAGCGTTTTTCAAAGTGTTCCGAGAGAGCTTGCCGAAGTTCGATCATCCCGGAATTCGAGGTGTAATGAGTTTCGCCGCGCTCTAGAGAGTGTATCCCGGCTGCAAGAACTGACTCTGGCGAGGGGAAGTCCGGCTCGCCGATGCCCAATGAGATGACATCGTCCATGGTAGCGGCGATGTCAAAAAACCTTCGAATACCAGAAGGAGGAACTGAGGCCACTTTCTGTGCGATGAAATTACGCATAGGGTAAAACTCCTTGTAATGAGTTCGCGCTATCTCAAACGAACCTGCCACTCATCTTTAGGCTCGTCATAGAGCAGTTCAAAACTCTGATCATCCTCCGTTCTCACCCAGAAACGGAACCCTCCTGGAAACCGCCAGCGTGCTTCGATCTCTAGGATCTCCAGACGTTCGCCTTCCCAGTGCAGCGCCTTCGGACGATCGGGATAGGATTGACCCGAATAGCACTCGACTATTTCCGTTGACATTATGCCCAATACTCCATGTGCCGCAAGGAAACGAGCCCAGAACCTCGGTACTTCACCAGAACTTTCAGGATGTGCGGACCTCCGAAGTATCACCGATGTTTAAACTTCCTTGATAACCGGAGATATGAACCTCTCGGCCGACGAGTGACGTCGATAGTTTTGTATCCGTAATCACCGTATCTGAATCAATGATTGAATCCTGAATGACGGAACCTTCGATGCGACAACCAGGGCCGATGCTGGCGTACGGGCCGATCTCCGAATCACGCACAACGGCTGATGGATCGACATAGACTGGTGGTTTCAATGTGACGCCTTTGAGCCCAGCGGCTTCCTCGGAATTGTCCTTTCCATGATCAAGAAGGTACCGATTGGTTTCGAGCACCGCATCAAATTTCCCACAATCGTTCCATACATCTACAGTGCGCACGCGCATTCTCAGGCCGTTATCCAACATGATGTTAATAGCATCTGCAAGGAAATACTCCCCTTTGAGCTGCTCTCCTCGCTCCATCTGCTCCTCAATGGCCGTGATTAAATCATCGGCTTCCTGGAAGTAGTAGAAGCCCACAACCGCAAGGTTATTGCTAATATCTTCTGGTTTTTCAACGAGTCGCTTCACCCATCCATCCACATCGACCTCAGCTACACCGAACCGTCTCGGATCAGGAACTTCCTTGACCCAACCAACAGCTTCAGCCCCGCCCGCGGAAAGATTCGTCAGGTCGGCTTCGATCAATGTGTCGACGAAGGCCATCAACATGGGACCTGAAAGGCCGTCCCGCGCGAGCCATATGGCGTGGGATTGGCCGATCAATTCCTTCTGTTCAACGTAACGAGCATTCAGATGGGGGTATGCATCTTTGACGTATTCCTCGATCTGATCGCCCAGATAGCCGACGATGAAAATAACCTCGTCTATCTTTGGAAGCTGTTCGAACATGTCGAGCACGTGACCCAGCACCGTATTTCCGGCTACCTGGATGAGTGGTTTAGGTTTGGACCAGGTGTGCGGTCGCAGTCGCTTTCCATAGCCTGCAGTGGGAACGACAATTTTCATAGCTTTGGACTCTCCTTGTGCCAGGTGGTCGCCATTTGATAAGCATGGGCGGCCCTGAAGAGCGAGGCCTCATCCATGTGAGGAGCGTTGAGCTGCATACTGATCGGCAGCCCATCGTCGTCGAAACCAACGGGGAATGCGATGCCCGGAATACCCGCAAGATTCGCCGGTAGCGTGAATACATCTTCGAGATACATCGATAAGGGATCGTCGCCGTGAGCGCCGATACCAAATGCTGTCGTCGGTGCAACTGGGCAGGCGATCAAGTCGACTTCGTTGAATGCCTCGTCGAAGTCATTTTTGATCAACGTGCGGACTTTCTGGGCTTGCCCATAATAGGCATCGTAGTACCCAGCAGAAAGAGCATACGTGCCGAGCATGATACGGCGCTTCACCTCCGGACCGAACAGATCGCCTCGGGTTTCTAAGTAAACCTGCCATAATTCGTCAGCACTCTTGCGTGGGCCATATCGCACACCATCGTAGCGCGCCAGATTGGCGGAGGCCTCCGCTGGCGCGATCAAGTAGTACACGGGTAGTGCGAGATCTGTGTGCGGCAGACTGATCTCCAACACTTCACATCCCAGTGACCGCATCAACTCGACGGCTTGCAGAACGGTCGCTTCTACCCGTGGTTGAATACCCTCGATAAAATATTCATTTGGAACCCCGATGCGAAGACCATTCAGATCGACATCTTCCAGTGAGATTTCAGGGACAACCGCGGGCATGGAGGTCGAGTCCTGTGGATCATGCCCGGCCATCACAGTGAAGAGGGGCAGCAGATCGGCGGCGCTTCGGGCGAGGGCTCCGACTGTGTCGAGTGAGGAGCCATAAGCGATAAGGCCGTAACGAGATACCCGCCCGTAGGATGTCTTCAAACCGGTGACGCCGCAAAAAGCCGCCGGCTGTCGCACGGAGCCACCTGTGTCGGTGCCCAGTGCTGCGAAGCACATGCGTGAAGCGACAGCGGCTGCAGAACCACCAGATGAACCACCGGGAACCCTGTCTGTATCCCATGGATTATGGGTAACGCCATATGCGGAGTTCTCAGTGGAGGATCCCATGGCGAATTCATCCGTGTTTGTTTTTCCAAGGATGACTGAACCTGAATCCATCAACCGCCTCACGCTCGTGGCGGTATATGGAGGGCGGAAGCCCTCCAGAATTTTGGAGCCGCAAGTAGTGGGGATACCCTTGACTGCCAGGACGTCTTTAATCGCGATGGGGATACCCAGGATTTGCGGCAAAGGTTCAGTGGGATTATTCCGCCATTCTGCCAGACGGCGGTCAGCAGATTCGGCCTGCTCAAGAGCAAGCTCGGTTGTCAGAGCGAGAAAGGCATGAATTCCAGGATCCAGCAATGAGATACGTTCGAGGCAGGCTTCCGTGAGTTCACGTGAGGAAACCTCGCCAGCTCGCAGCGATGAGGAGGCTTCACGTAATGAGAGATCGGTCAGGAGGGTCATGGTGCAGAACGCGTTTCAGTAGGTCAGGGCTCTGTATCGAGCACAGGCGGAACTCGGAACATACCGTCCTCCTCATCCGGCGCATTGGAGAGGATGCTGTCTCGGGGAGTGGAAGGACGCACTACATCCTTGCGTAATGGAGCGGTCAGAGGGAGTACGGTAGCTGTGGGAGGAATTTTCGATGTGTCAACTTCTTGGAGCCTAGCAGCGTAATCCAGGATCGCGGATAGCTGCCCTGCATAGCGTTCTTCCTCCTCAGGAGTTAGTTTGAGCCGAGCGAGATATGCGATTTTTCGGACTTCTTCGATTGTGAGGGCCATAGCATGGGAATTATAGCAGAGGGGGACGATACAAGTAGTCAGTAGACAGAAGTCAGCTTTACGCTTTCAGCGATCAGCGGTCAGCTATCAGCTTTTAGCTTTTAGCTATTAGCTTTCAGCTGTT
>JABAOH010057548.1_pt1 | contig 94883 bp, 89 predicted proteins | sample 7062181 | NCBI WGS metagenome assembly JABAOH01 (sample SAMN14538630, study PRJNA623070) | marine sediment metagenome | biome: marine biome [ENVO:00000428]; feature: marine pelagic biome [ENVO:01000023]; material: deep marine sediment [ENVO:00002113]; isolation source: pool of 5 deep marine... | reverse complement strand
TGTCAAGTGTCCAGCAATTGCTTGTAGCCACCCCCTCGGGGTCGGCGACTTTCCCCTTGACAAATATCAAACTCCCTTTACATTAGTAAGCCAATCACCGCGGAATTTCTCGGCCATGCCCCCCTTTCCTCCTTCGCCCCAAAGGAGGTTTACCATCGACGCGCCTCAGGCAAATCTGAAGAAGACCCCTCTGAACGCCGTTCACCGTCAGATGGGGGCCCGCATGGTCCCCTTCGGGGGCTGGGACATGCCGGTACAATACGTCGGCATCCTGGAGGAGCACCGGGCCGTCCGGGGGGCTGTCGGCCTGTTCGATATCAGCCACATGGGGGAGATCGAGTTCCGGGGCGCGGATGCCCTCGCGACCGTTCAACGGCTGGTTACCAGCGACGCCTCAAAACTGAGCCCTGGGCAGGTCCAGTATGCGGCCCTCTGTTACGACAATGGGACCTTTGTCGATGACCTCACAGTCTACAAGCTGGCCGATGATCACTTCATGTTCACGGTCAATGCGTCCAACATTGACAAAGACTATGAGTGGATCAAGGCGCATGTCACCGGGGGCGTCGAGGCCAGGAACATCAGCGATGAGACCGCGCTGCTGGCCCTGCAGGGTCCCAAGGCCCCGGAGATTCTCCAGAAACTGACCCCGGTCGATCTGCGCACGATCAAATATTACTGGTTCCAACGGGGCAAGGTGCTGGATTCTGATGCCGTGATTTCCCGGACAGGATATACGGGCGAGGACGGCTTTGAGATCTATCTCTCCCCAGCCAAGGCTGAGGCCCTGTGGAATCGCTTGCTGGAGGAAGGCCGTTCCTTCGGGATTCTCCCGGTCGGCCTGGGCGCTCGGGATACGCTGCGGCTGGAAGCCAAGATGGCCCTTTACGGCAACGATATCGATGACGCCCACACGGTGCTCGAGGCCGATCTCGGCTGGATTGTCAAGTTCGAGAAAGGAGACTTCATCGGGCGGACGGCGCTCGAAAAGCAGCGGGCGGCTGGGCTGACACGTAAGCTGGTCGGATTCGAGATGGTGGGCCGCGGGATCGCGCGTCCCCATTATAAGATCGTCAAGAACGGCCAGGAGATCGGCGAGGTTACGAGCGGTGGTCCCTCTCCGACACTGGGCAAGAACATCGGTCTGGGTTACGTCGCAATCGCGCATGCCTCGATCGGGACCGAGGTCGACATTCTGGTCCGAGGCGAGCCGGTCCGGGCTCAGATCATTCCTACCCCCTTTTATAAACGCAAACGGTAGCGGTTCACGGTTGAGAGTTCATGGTGGATGGTTCATAGTCCATACCCCCGAACTATCAACTATGGACCCTGAACTCTGATCTGTGAACTCTGAACCATGAACTGATCGGAGGGGATGATGAGCGTACCGGAAGGGCTCAAATACACTCGGGAACACGAATGGATCAAGGTGGAGGGGGATAAGGGTCGGGTCGGGATCACCCACTACGCGCAGGATCAGTTGGGCGACGTGGTGTTCGTCGAGCTGCCAAAGGCAGGACGACAGCTTCGCCAGATGGAATCCTTCGGGGTGGTGGAGTCGGTAAAGGCCGTATCCGATCTCTACTGTCCCGTCGGGGGGCAGGTCATGGAAGCGAATGGTGAACTCGAGCGGAAGCCGGAGCTGGTCAACACGGACCCGTACGGGGCCGGGTGGATGATCCAGGTCAAGATCACCCAGCCAAAGGATCTCGACAATCTCCTCTCCGCTTCGGAGTATGCGGCGTACCTGGAACAAGCCGCGGGAGGGCACTGATGCGATACATTCCGAATACTGACGCGGATTGCAAGGCGATGCTCCAAGCCATCGGCGTCCAGTCGGTGGGGGAGCTCTTCACCGACATCCCCAAAAAGGTCCAGGTCAAGGGGGATCTGAAACTGCCGCGCGGCCTTTCCGAAACGGAGCTTCTCCGCCACATGCGTGGGCTCGGCCAGAGCAACGCCGACGTGGACCGCTACACCTCCTTCCTGGGGGCAGGGGCGTATAACCATTTCACCCCCGCGCTCCTGAACCATATGATCCTCCGTGGGGAGTTTTTCACCGCGTACACCCCGTATCAGCCGGAAGTCTCGCAGGGGACCCTTCAAGCCATCTATGAGTACCAGAGCTTGATCTGTCTGCTCACCGGCATGGAGGTCGCCAACGCCTCGATGTACGACGGCGGGTCCGCCACGGCAGAGGCAGCCCTGATGGCGCACCGGATCAATGGCCGGGAGGAGGTCCTGATCTCCCGGGCCGTCCATCCGGAATACCGCCAGGTGGTGGAGACGTACACTTCGCGGCTGGGAATGCGGATCGTGGAGGTGCCTTTCGATAAGACCGGGGCTACCGATCCAGCCGCGACAAAGGCGCGTTTGACGAAGAAGACCTCCTGCTTGATTCTGCAGAACCCCAACTTCTTCGGGGTTGTCGAGGATCTAGAAGCCTTCGCCAAGCCCACGCATGACCAGGAGACGCTTTACATCGTTGCTGTCGCCGAGCCTATTTCCCTTGGCATTTTGAAGCCGCCCGGCCAGGCGGGGGCGGACATTGTGGCCGGAGAGGGGCAAGCCCTCGGGAACGGGTTGAGCTTTGGCGGGCCCTATCTCGGGTTCTTCGCCGCGCGAGAGAAATACATTCGCGGCATGCCGGGGCGGCTCGTGGGCGAGACCGAGGACCGGGAGGGGCGGCGGGGGTACGTCCTCACCCTCTCCACGCGGGAGCAGCACATCCGGCGCGAGAAGGCCACCTCGAACATTTGCACGAATGAAGGGCTCTGTGCCCTTTCCGCCGCCATCTTTATGACGACCATGGGTCGCCAGGGACTCCGCGAGCTCGCGCTGTTAAATCTCAGAAAGGCGCACTTTGCCCGCGAGCGGATTGCCAAGGTCCGGGGCTTCGGCCTCAAGTTTGCGGGTCCCACCTTCAATGAATTTGTCGTGGCGAGTAAGAGGCGCGCACCGCGAGAGATCAACCGGGCCCTCCTCAAACGGGGGATCATCGGGGGGCTTCCACTGGGCCGCTTCTATCCGGAGCTGAAGGATTGCCTCCTCGTGTGTGTCACCGAGCAGATCAGTCGGGGAGAAATCGAGGGGCTGTGTAAGGCCTTGGGAGGTGGACGATGAGAGAGCAGACGGTTGGGACGCGGGGACTGCAGTTCAACGAGCCCCTCATATTTGACCAGAGTGTCCCGGGACGGGTTGCTTACTCCCTCCCTCCTTCGGACGTTCCCGAAGAGAAGCCGGAGCGGCTGCTCCCCAACAAGCTCCTCCGGGAAGACATCGAAGGATTTCCCGAGGTGAGTGAGGTCGACGTCATCCGCCACTATACCCGAATGTCGCAGTGGAACTACGGCGTCGATAGCGGCTTTTACCCCCTCGGGTCCTGCACGATGAAATACAACCCGAGGGTGAATGAGGATGTCGCCCGGATCTCCGGCTTTGCCCGGGCCCATCCGTATCAGCCCGAGGAACTCAGTCAGGGGGCGCTCCAGCTCATGTGGGAGCTCGAACAGTACCTGGCCGAGATCAGCGGCATGGACCGTGTTACCCTGCAACCGGCAGCGGGGGCCCACGGGGAGCTCACGGGAATGATGCTCATCCATGCGTATCTCACCGCGAAGGGCAACCCACGAAAAAAGGTGATTATCCCCGACTCGGCCCACGGGACCAACCCGGCCTCCTCCGCCATCTGCGGGTATGAGGTCGTCCCGGTTAAATCCGGTCCACGCGGGGTCGTAGAGCCTAAGGCGGTGGCCGAGGTGATGGACGAGCAGGTTGCCGCCATCATGGTGACCAACCCCAACACCCTGGGACTGTTCGAGGAGCACATCGTCGAGATCGCGGAGGTCGTGCACAAGAAGGGGGGGCAGGTGTACTGCGACGGGGCCAATCTGAACGCCTTGGTGGGGATCGCCAAGGTCGGGGATATGGGCATCGATGTCCTCCAGTTCAACCTGCACAAAACCTTTTCCACGCCCCATGGCGGGGGGGGTCCCGGGTCAGGTCCGGCCGGCCTCAAGAAACACCTGGCTCCGTTTCTGCCGGTNNGCCTTTTACGGCAACTTTGCGATGATGGTCCGAGCGTATGCCTATATCCGTTCCTTCGGCCCCAAGGAAATGAGGCGGGTGGCTGAGGTCGCGGTGATCAATGCCAACTATCTCCTAAGCCAGCTCAAGGGGGTCTACGACCTTCCCCACGATCGGCACTGCATGCACGAGTGTGTCTTCTCGGATGCCCTCCAGTCGCGGACGGACATCCACACCGTGGACGTTGCGAAGCGCCTCATCGATCTCGGCTTTCACCCGCCCACCGTCTACTTCCCCCTGATCGTCAAGGGGGCGCTGATGATCGAGCCCACGGAGACCGAGAGCAAAGAGACCCTGGACCACTTCATCGCCGCCATGAAGCGGATCGCCGAGGAGGCCGAGAAGGCCCCGGAGCATCTCAGGATGGCTCCCCACAATCCCAAGGTAACTCGCCTGAACGAGACCAAGGCAGCACGGGAGCCCAAACTTCGTTGGCGGCCCACCTCTTGAGCGAGTTCATGGTTGAGAATGATTGGTGATTAATGGAGGGACGGCTGGGACGCTACACCCAACACCTTAGGGCGGTCGGCGGTCGTCGGCCGTCCATAAATCGAGAACGATGACGTGAACGGTGCCGGAAAAAGGGGATCACGGGCATGATCACGGTTGCAGCGCATCGGGTGCGGCAATTTGGGGTGGAGTTTTATCAGGCGTCCTTTTCGGCGGCCGACATCGACCGGCTGGTCCGGTTCGAGGTCTTGGGGTACGCCTCGGACGAGCGACCCCGGGCGAAAAGGCGCCGGTCCTCGCGAATCAATTGGGAACTCTTGGAGAAGCGAATCGCGCGGGGTGAGGCGGCCTTTCAGCGACCCGTGATCCGTCGAAAGATCGACGAACTCATGCAGTACTACCGGGAGTGTCAGGAGGCGGGAAACCTTCCGGCCATCCCTGGGGCGGTAATTATGATTGCAGAGCAGCGACTTCGGTTCACCCCGGGAGGCGTGAATCCGGGTCTGGGGCTTTTACAGATCCCGGAAGAGCCAGGCGTTCTGCGGGCCCTGGATGGTCAGCATCGCCTTTTGGCCCTCCATGCCGCCGCGAAAGAGTTGACGGGGATGGAGGTCCCGGCCGTTGTTTTCGATAACCTCGATGACCGGCAGGTCGTGGAGCTTTTCGTCACCATTAACGCCAAGCATACCCGTCTAAACCCGTCCCACCTGATTAGCCTGGCCGGACGACGGCTGTACGCGAATAAGAACCAGGCGTTAGCCCATGATGTCATCCGGGCCCTGAACGAAACCGAGTCCTCCCCTCTACGGGGCGAGATCCGTATCCTGGGGGTCGGGCGCGGCAAGGTCTCTCAGGCACCGCTCGCCGAAGAGATGGTGGAGCTCTTGGAGACGGTTCGGAAGATCGGCGGGGAGGCGCGGGCCAAGGAGCTGCGCGAGGGGGCTCGCCGCTTTTTCCTCAATTATTTCAAGGCGATCGCGGGGGTCTTTCCTCAGGCCTGGGCGGGACGGAAATACAGTATCAAAACGGGGACGGCTCTCAGAGCCTTTATCCGGGTCTCGCCGGATGTTATGGCGGCCGCGCGGGAAAGCAAAAAGGATCCCTTTGACGCTGCTGCCATCCGCCATGCGGTCTCTCCGTGGAGTGATCGAATCGGAGATGCCCGATTCGAGACCGAGGGGGCGTGGCGCCAGAAGCTGGCGGGGGGGACGCGGGGCACCGTCGAGACATTGGTTCGGGAACTTCGGGATGCACTGCGGACCCGCTGACCTGGTGGAGCAGTCGAGTCTCCCATGCTCACGCGGGCAGCCCTAGAGGCGCGCAGGGACCGAACCTTTCATCGTTTGCCGCAGCTCAGAATCCGCAGCGAAAGGGACGCGCTGCGCTTTATCCAGCGGGTCGGTTTCTGCCTTACCTTTCGCACCTTCGGGTACACGCTTCCCTGTCTCTATGTCGCGGTCTGTGGGCGTCGTTATCCGCGGTGGCCCAAGCGTACGCACCATCACCCGGCCGTGGTCCGCACGTGGGATCTCAAGGATATCCTTCCGGCGAAGCGGCGCGTCTATTATGGAAAGCTCCTGAAGGGCAAGCCGACCCTCGTCTCGCTCGGTCTTTTTCCCGCCTTTGTGGCCTTGATCCGTGACGGCAGGCTCAGCGGCGATTATCTCGCAGACTACCGGGACGGCCAGCTCAGCCGCACCGCCCTGGAGCTCATGGATACCCTCATGGAGACGCACCCCCTGGAGACCGGTGAGCTCAGGCGTCGTGCCGGGCTCGAGGCGCCGGCGCAGACCCGTCCGTACGAAAAGGCGATGGCGGAGCTGCAACGGAAGCTCTGGGTGGTGAAAGTGGAGGAGCTGTACGATCCGTACTTTTGCTACCGCTGGGACCTGGTGGACAACTGGCTACCCGACCAGATGCGACAAGGCGTGAAACTCTCCCGAGACGAAGCGGTTCGGCAACTGCTCGAGCAATATGTTAAGACCGTTATCGCCAGCCAGGAACGAACCATGTCCCGCCTCTTTGAACTCCAGCCGGGCGAGGTGGAAAGGGTAATCGACCAGCTTGCGGCCCAAGGGCTCATCGCGCGGGGAGTCACAATCCGAAACCTCCCGGGCCGCTGGGTCCTCTGGCGGCCCACCGTGTCCGGGCGCTCGCGTGAATAGTCGGATGCCGTCTTGTGAGCAGCGGTTGGGACAGAAACACCGGCGCAAGCGCTTGAAAAAATGGGGAAATGGGCGTATCCTTAATATGCCCCGGAAGAAGATGCGGGGTAGCAGTGCATGGGTGAGGCACGATGGCGCAGGGAAAGGTACTGACCACGAATCGCAAGGCGTACCACGACTACCACGTCGAGGAAACCTTTGAGGTTGGCATCGCTCTCACGGGAACGGAGGTCAAGTCGCTCCGCGAGGGACGGGCCAATTTGCGGGATGGTTATGCGGTCGTGGAAGGTGGGGAGGTGTTTCTCCTCAATTGTCACGTCAGCCCGTACGCGCCGGCCAACCGGTTCAACCACGAGCCGCGCCGCCGGCGGAAGCTCCTCCTGCACCGGACGGAGATCCGTCGGTTGATCGGAAAGGTACAGGAGAAGGGGCTTACGCTCGTGCCGCTGAGTCTCTATTTACGCAACGGCCGGGTGAAGGTGGAGCTGGCACTGTGCCGTGGAAAGAAGCAGTACGATAAACGCGAGGACCTCAAGCGCAAGACCCAAGAGCGGGAAATGGCCGACGCACTCAAAAGAGTCAAGAGTTGAGGGTTCAGAGTTGAGGGTTGCGAATCGGGATCGTTTGTGAAGGGTTTTCCCTCTCGACTCTGAACTCTAACCTGTCACCTCTCAACTATTAACGGCGGCCTTGTGGGCCGCAAGGGGGGCGATACGGTTTCGACGGGGACATAGGTTGGTAGAGGAAGCATGCCGAGGTCCCATCACCCTCGTAAAACCGGTGGGAAAAACACAACTGCCAACGATCAGCTGGCACTGGCTGCCTAACGAGCGGCCGCGCCCCCTTGCCTCGCTTGCCGGGTAAGGTCAGGCGTCATATAGGTGAGCTGGCCTCCCTCAACCGGCCCGGAAGCGGGGGGCGAGAACCAAAGGGCTGGCCGGTGATTGACCCTGCCTGTGGGGGCTTTTACTGGCGAGAACCAATACACAGGCTAAGCATGTAGAAGCCTCTATGGGCCTGTTCTCGGACGCGGGTTCAATTCCCGCCGCCTCCACCATTCGACGCGCGGGGAAACCTCTCCGGTGAGGGGTTTCCCCGCTTGTTCATGGCAGGCCATTAAGGAGGGAAAGAATATGTATCGGGCGTCGAATGGTGCCCTGAGCGAGCCACGAAGTGCGAGTCGAAGGGCTCCCCTTCCCCTCGATCCTGCTCGGGGGTCGAAGACTTGTCTGCTACAATTCACGTCTACATCCTGATTTGTGCGGACGGCAGCTACTATGTCGGATTGACAGATGATTTCAAAGTCCGAGAGAATGCGCACAATAACGGCCGAGGCTCCAAATACACCTTTCTGCGAAGACCTGTGCAACTGGTCTACTCCGAGAGGTACGAATCGCTTGAGAAAGCCATGGGACGAGAGCGGCAGCTCAAGCGGTGGAGTCACACCAAGAAGAAGGCGCTGATCGTTGGGGACGCGGCAAGGTTGAAGCAACTCAGCAGGCGACGCTCATAGCCTAGCACCATCTCAGCCCTGGAGGTCGAAATAAGCTTGTGATGGATGTGTGTGCCTCCCCACTGAGGATCCATTTCCACGAATCGGATCCTTCCCGACTATGAATGGGGCCCGTCTCCTCGTCCGAGGATTGAAACTAGAAGGGGTGGAGCAAATCTTCAGCCTCTCGGGCGACCATATCAATCCCATCTACGATGCCTGTCTCGACTTCAATATCCGGATCATCGATACGCGCCACGAATGTGCAGCAGCGCTGATGGCAGAGGCCTGGGCGCGGGCGACGAGGTCGCCGGGTGTTTTCGTTGTTATCGGCGGCCCCGGGCACACGAATGCCCTGACTGGACTCGCGAGCGCTTCTTTGCAAGGAGTCCCCGTGGTCGGCATCAGTGGGGCCCCAGAATCCTTTCACACCAATCGCGGGGCCTTTCAGGAGCTTGATCAACTTGCCCTTGTCAGACCCATTACCAAATGGGCAGCGGTGGTGACCGATCCCGCGCGAATTCCGGAGCATCTTGCCACCGCATTCCGCGAAGCCATCTCTGGCCGACCGGGGTCGGTGCATCTGACCATCCCTATCGATACCCTAAGTCGGGATGCGGGAGATTCGCCGCTACCTCCCGATCAGGCGGTGGGGCCGAGACCACAGTCGTCTCTCCCAGGAGAACTGGCCCTCGTAGAAAAGGCCCTGGGCCTTCTCCGACAGGCAGAGCGGCCGGTCCTTATCGCCGGGAGTGGGGCATGGTGGGCCCAGGTCGGTCCCGAGCTTGAACAGTTCATCGAGCGAACCCGGATCCCCCTGTTCACGATTGGCCTCTCGCGAGGGCTCGTCTCCGATGATCATCCCCTCTGCTTTGGGTATGCCGACCCCGTGCTCAATGAGGTTGCCGCGGAATTTGTGCATGCAGATGTCATCTGCATTTTGGGAAAACGGATAGACTATCGACTGGCGTTTGGAGGGGCTCGGGTCTTCAACCACAAGACTCAGATCATCCAGGTGGATATTCACGCGACTGAGATTGGGCGGAATCGCGAGGTGGAGGTGGGGATCCTCGCCGATGCTCGAGCCTTCCTGACAGAATGCCTGGCCCAGGCCGAAGGGCCGTGGCCCCAGCGTCCGTGGCTCCATCACTTATCCGCTGTTGCCAAGTCCAGGCGAGAAAAACTGCAGGCAGCGGAAGAATCCAATGAGATCCCGATCCATCCTTTGCGCCTGTGTCGGGAACTCCGAGAGGTGCTACCACCTGAGGCTACCATTACCATTGACGCCGGAGACTTCCTGCAATGGGCCAGGATCGCGCTGCCCGCACGCCGCCCAGGCCGCTGGATGCGGCTCGGCCCTCTCGGGGCCTTGGGGGCTGCGATCCCCTTCGGGATCGGGGCCAAAGTGGCACGACCGACGGAACCGGTGGTCGTGGTGACAGGAGATGGGGGATTTGCGTATCATGGGTTTGAACTTCACACCGCCCTCCGACATGATCTCCCGATCGTGGTGGTCGTCGGCAACGACCACGCGATGGGAATGGAGAAGCAGATCCAGACAGCCCTCTATGGGCCGAACAGGGTGGTCGGCTGCGAGTTGGGTTTGGTGCGATATGACAAGGTTGTTGAGGCGTTAGGGGGGCACGGCGAGTTTGTGGAGGAACCGGATGAGATCCGGCCTGCCCTTCTCCGGGCCTTCGCCGCTAGGCGTCCCGCCTGCGTGAATGTGATGATCCGAGGGGTGCGGAGTCCGCTCGCGGAGCTGAGCATCGCCAACAAACGGGCGCTGATGCAGTGAAACGCAAATGCCTCCCCGGGCGTATACAAAACAGGAGACGGTGGATTCCAACTTAGAGGAGCGGCCGGTGTTGGAGGATGTGGAGCTTATCGCCCGCACCCTCCAGGGGGACCAGAGAGCATTTGAGGACCTGGTCCAGCGGTATACTCCGCTGGTCTTCCGGGTCGTCCGGGGCGTCCTGGCGCGGTCCAGTGAGGTAGAAGATATTGTACAGGAGGTCTTCTTGCGGGCTTATCGCTCATTAGGTCAAATCGAGGCCGGTTCCGGTCTTGGGCCTTGGCTCGTTCGGGTCGCGGTGAACCTGTGCTACGACCACCTCAGGCGTCTTCGCCGGCGGCCCGAGCGATCCTTCTCAGCGCTGACCCCACAGGAGGCGAGGCTAGTTGATACACTGCTGTACAATGAAACAGCATCGCATGCAGTTGACCGCGTGTTTCTCAGGGACGTAGCGGAAAAACTCATGAGCCAACTCGCCCCACGGGATCGGGCCGTCCTTCTCCTGAAAGAGCGGGAGGGGATGGACACGCCAGAGGTAGCCAAAGTCCTCGGATGCACAGAAACGGCCGTCCGTCTTCGGCTGTTTCGTGCCCGCCGAGCGCTGAGGAAGCTGTTGGGTGAAGGGGTACATTGGAGCGGGAGGGATTCATGAAGTGCCGCGAGGCTCGACAGGCGATCACGCAGCGGGGAGTGATCACATCTCCAGAGGCCGACGAGCTATCCGTGCACCTCCGGGACTGTCCGGAGTGCGCCGCCGTTGCTCGGAGCGATCGTGTCACCCGGCTCCTGCTGGAGGTGTTGGCGCCCGATGAAGAGCCGTCCTCCTATTTTCTTGCGCGGCTTCGTGCACGGCTCGCCGACGTCCGCTCCCCGACCTTGGGTTCGCCGTTCTGGGTGAAAGCCCTCGTCCCGACCCTGGCGAGCCTCACGTTGATGCTGGGGAGCATCACCTATATCCTCTCACCTCCTGGCCCCCCGCCCGTGCAGTTCCGATTTCTGCACTCTCGCGCCGTGCCATCTGAAACCTACTCGCTCTTGGGGATCCCCGAGCCAACCCGTGAACAGGTGCTCGTATCGGTCCTTGGTATGGAGGAAGAGGTCCTATGAGGAGAGACCTCAAGGTGATCGTTCTGATTTTGGTGTTTGCCCTCGGCGTTGCCACCGGGGCGCTTGGGATCCGCGTGTATGAGCGTTCTTACGGAGCATCGGCTGCGGGGCGGTGGTCCCGGTTTGACCGAGAGCGATATGTCTCCCGGCTGACCACAGATCTCCGGCTTACCGCTGATCAACGGCATGAGCTTGATCGGATTTTGGATGATACCCGCGCCGAGTTCATGACGTTCCGGGAGACCATTCGGCCCCAGGTTCAAGAAATCAAGACGCGGGCCAGGGGTCGGATTCGCGAAATGCTGACCCCGGACCAACGGCAGCGGTTTGAAGTCTTCCTGAAAGAGTGGGAGGCAGAGAAGCAACGCCGGCGCAAACAATAGCATTTCGTCCGGTTTTTCGGGAAGGACTCCTCCGTGAGGGGGAAATGAGTAGTCGACGCGGGAAAGGTGAGTGAATGGCCGCCATAGAACAGTCTGGATGGCGCAGGTGGCGGAGGATGATCATCGGCGTCGCCTTGCCCCTCGTCGTTGTAGCGGGTGTCGGCGGGATCGCCTGGCACCGCTCGGGCAGCCGCCCCCAGTATCGGACCGCGCTCGTCGAGCGGGGAGAGCTCGTGGCCAGCATCTCGGCCACCGGGACGCTCAACGCCGTGACGACCGTCCAGGTGGGGAGCCAGATTTCTGGGATGATCAAGGAGCTTCATGCGGACTTTAATTCCCGCGTGGAGAAGGGACAGCTCATTGCCCGGATCGACCCCGAGATCTTCGAGGCACGGCTTCAGCAAGCCAGCGCCGAGCTGGAGAGCTCGCAGACGGCGGTTCTGAACCAACGGGCGAACGTGGCTCGGGCCAAGGCTGATCTCCTGAGCGCCAAGGCCAACCACGCCCGCGCGGCGGTAGGAGTTCGGGATGCGAGGATCAAGCGGGACAGTCGCGAAGCCCTCTTCAAAGAAGGTGGAGCGTCCCAGGAAGAGCGGGACACGGCGCAGGCCAATTTCGACTCGGCCGTCGCTCAACTCGATGCGGCGGCGGCCGCCATTCGCGCGGCGGAGGCACAGTTGCAGGTTGCCCAGGCTCAACTCGAATCCGCCGGAGCCGCCGTCCGCCAGAAGCAGGCTACGGTCCGTGCCGGGCAAGTAGACCTCGACCACACCTACATTCGGGCGCCGGTCACTGGCGTGGTGATTGCCAGGAACGTCGATGTGGGCCAGACGGTGGCCGCGTCGCTCCAGGCGCCGACCCTCTTCCTCATTGCGGAGGATTTGACCAAAATGCAGGTCGACACGAGTGTGGATGAGGCCGACATCTCCCGGGTGAAGGTCGGCCTGCCAACCACCTTTACCGTGGATGCCTATCCCGGGGAGACCTTCGCGGGGAAAATCCTGCAGATTCGGCAGGCGCCCATCAATGTTCAGAATGTGGTCACCTATAACGTGGTGATCGAGATGGATAACTCGGACCTGAGGCTCATGCCGGGGATGACGGCGAATGTCAAGATCGTGGTCGCGGAGAGGCAAGGTGTCCTGAGGGTTTCGAACGCCGCTTTGCGGTTCCGGCCCCGCGAATCCCAAGCAGAGGAGGAGGGCGCCAGGGCGGCAGCCGGCGGAGATGCTCTCCACCCCGAGCCCGACCGGAAGAACCGCAAAACCGTCTGGTTGCTCGAGCGGCGGAAGGTTCGCCCGGTGGCGATCAGCCTGGGGATTACCGACGGGATGGTCAGCGAAGTTTTGGAGGGAGACCTTCGGGAGGGCCAGGCGGTCGTCGTGGGAATGGCCTCCCGCGATCGGGGAAGGCCGGGCGGGAATCCTATCAATCCGCGTCGGTTCAGATTCTAAGGATCAGGGCATGGCGGCGCTCATTGTCGTCGAAAGACTGCGGAAGGAATTTCATTTAGGCGAGGTAGTGGTCCCCGCGCTCCAGGGGGTCTCCGCTGAGATTCAGGCTGGGGAGTTTGTCGCCGTGATGGGCTCCTCGGGCTCGGGAAAGTCCACCTTTATGAACATCTTGGGATGCCTGGATCGACCGACGGCAGGTGTCTATTTCCTTGACGGGATCAGAGTGGCCGAGTTCAGCCGGGATGAGCTCGCCCGCATCCGAAATAGACAGATTGGCTTCGTCTTCCAGAGCTTCAACCTCCTTCCCCGGGTCAGCGCGGTGGAGAATGTCGTGCTTCCGCTCCTGTATAACGGGACCTCCGCCCCAGAGCGTCGCGCCAAGGCCCTGGCCGCCCTCCAGGCCGTCAGTCTTCAGGGCCGGGAGGCGCATCAACCCAGCCAGCTCTCTGGGGGTGAGCAGCAGCGCGTGGCTATCGCAAGGGCACTCGTGAACAATCCGTCCTTGCTCCTGGCAGACGAGCCCACGGGGAACCTGGATTCGGTAACGAGCGGAGAGATTATGGCCCTCTTTCAGCGCCTGAATAGAGAGAGAGAGGTCACCATCGTGCTGGTGACTCATGACCCCGATATTGCCGGTCACGCGAATCGCATCATTACCTTCCGGGACGGACGGGTGGTGTCGGACGAGCCGGTAGGAGCGTGCAGAACTGCGATCCCTTGAGAAGGGTTGTGAGGTTGCAATGAATCTCGGGGTCAGTTTCAAGATCGCTCTCCGAGCATTACAGGTCAACAAAATGCGCTCGGGGCTGACCATGCTGGGTATCGTTATCGGGGTTGCCGCCGTGATCGCCATGGTGGCGGTTGGCGCGGGGGCGAGCGCCAGCATCGCCGAGCAGATTCAAAGTATCGGTTCGAACCTCATCATTGTGCTGTCCGGGAGCACGACCAGCGGGGGGATCCGTCTAGGTTCCGGTTCCGCTCTCACCCTCACCGAGGATGATGCGTGGGCCATCGCCAGGGAGATTCCGGCCGTGGAGATGGCCGCGCCTACAATGCGGGGGACGGCGCAGATAGTCTACGGAAACCAAAACTGGTCTACACTCATCCGGGGAGGGACGCCGGAGTATCTCGGAGTTCGAGAGTGGGCTGTGGCATATGGACGGCCGATCACCGCGCCGGACGTCACCGGGGCCGGCAAGGTTGCCCTGATGGGGCAGACCGTGGTCGAAAACCTCTTCGGAGATGCCGACCCTCTCGGCCAGATCATTCGGATCAAGAATGTACCCTTCACCGTCATCGGGGTCCTGACACCGAAGGGGCAATCAAGTTCGGGGCGGGACCAGGACGATGCGGTCATCATTCCGCTCTCCACGGCGAAGAAACGGGTCCTCGGGGTGAGCCAGGCCAACGTCCGGTCCGTCAGCGCGATCCTCGTCCGGGCGCGGGCCTCCGAACTGATCAACGAGGTGGTGGAGCAGACCACGGCTCTCCTTCGGCAGCGGCACCGAATCCAGTCGGGGCAGGAGGATGACTTTACCGTCCGAAATCTCTCGGATATCCTCGCCGCCCGCGAAGAGTCTGCTCGAACCATGGCCCTGCTCCTTGGGGCAATCGCCTCGGTCTCGCTCCTCGTCGGGGGAATCGGCATCATGAACATCATGTTGGTCTCGGTCACCGAACGCACCAGGGAAATTGGCCTCCGGATGGCGGTAGGGGCCCGGGGGCGGGATATCTTGACCCAGTTTCTCATCGAGGCATTCACGTTAGCTCTGATCGGCGGGATCATGGGGATTCTCATCGGGATCGGCGCGTCCAAACTCCTCTCCCTCTTCGCTCAGTGGGAGACCTTGATCTCGCCCGGGGCCATCGTGGTGGCCTTCTGCTTCTCTGCGGCTGTCGGGATTTTCTTCGGCTATTATCCGGCCCGGAAGGCGGCCTCGCTCGATCCCATCGAGGCCCTCCGGTACGAGTGAGGGGGCTCAGGTGTCGTGGAAAGTGACTCTGGTCTCGATGCTGTCGCTTGTCCTGATGGGGTGTGCCTCGGTCGTCCCCAAGGATCTCCAGGCGGCGGCGGATCGGGCCCTCACGTTGTCGGAGATCCGACAGCGGCCCCAGCAGTCCCTCGGGCGAACCGTCATCCTGGGAGGGGAGATCCTGCAGGTTACGCCCGAGGCGGAGCAGACCGAAGTGGAGGTGCTCGAGCGGCCCCTGGGAAGCCGGGATCGGCCCCAGCAGACCGATGAGTCGCGGGGGCGCTTTGTCGTCATGATGGATGGCTTTCTCGATCCGGCGATCTATCGTGTCGGCCGGGGGGTCACGATCGTGGGCGAGGTGCGCGGGGTGATCACCCGACCGATCGGCGAGGTGATGTACACCCTCCCGGTGCTGCAGGGAGGCTACCTCTATCTCTGGCCCGAGCGCGTCGTCTACGAGCCCTTCTGGTCTCACCCTTTCTGGGCCGATGACTGGTGGTTCCGGCACCGCCATCGGTTTACCCGGTACCGGTTGCGCCGCTAAGGATTGGAAGAGGAGGTCACCGTGTCTGGGGTCACGGGGCGACCGACATGGCAGCATTGGGGAGCTCTCGGCCTCGGTCTCTGGCTGATCCATGCCACGCCAACCCGCGCCGACATTTACACTTGGTTGGACGACCGAGGAATCCAGAATTTCGTTGATGAAGAGGCCTCGATACCGGAACGATATCGAGACCAGGCCCGCCTGATGATCCAGTCGACTGCATCTCCCGAGACGGAACCTGCCTCCACACCGATTGAGCCGGTACCCTCGTTACAAGAAGAGAAGCCGGCTCCGCCCGGTCCCGAGGGCCAAGCCGCGCTGGCCGTGGCCTTAGCCGAGAGACTGGGGTTGGCAACGCGCCCGACGCCGCAGCAAGCGGCAATCGTCCTCCTGGAGCGGGGGATTCTGCCTCCGGCTGGCTGGATGCTCGACGAACCCGTCGATCCCCGGTGGATGACGGACGTCGCGCACTCCCTTCTCGCGGCCAGTGCGACGGGACAGATCGGACAATCTCCGGAGACGGCCTTCCGGACCCTCGAGGCCGTGGCCGCAGACATGGGTATTGCACTGGTCGCGCTCGAGTTGCCCCCGCCCTCCGAGCCCGCGGTGGTGTTGGCTCCACCCCACGCGGTCGTTGTCGAGCGGATCTTGGTGCCGGCCTTTTCGATCCACCGTGGGAGATTCTTTCACCGGGCGCGTCTCCCAAAAAGTTTTTTCACGGACCATCGACACCTCCAACACCGCTTTTCAAAAGACCGTTACGTTGGCGACCTGCACAGCCGACACTCACGCGCGCACCATCGGCATCCGCCGATTGGGAATTTCGAGAAGGCCCCCCGGGTCGGGAGACATGGTTTTCGCGGGGAGCGAGGACATCGGCGGGTATTCCGCCAATCCCGGCCTCGTGCCACCGGGAGCACGTGGCGATTTGAACGTTGAGGTATCCCGTTCCACAACGATCCGCGTCGGTGCTGGCCTGGGGTGGTCCCTTTGCAGGATGGCTTCCCGTTGAATATAGGGGGAGGGCCAGAAGGGAGGTGCGATGCGCCGAATGGAGATATTGCTGGCTCTGGTTGGACTATCCCTGGTCTGGAGTGGCTGCGCGTCCACCGTGATGATCTTCACCGACCCGGGCAATGCAGAGATCCTGGTGGACAACCGGATGATCGGCCGGTCTCCGGTTCTGTACGCGGGGAACTCGGTCCTGGACGGAAGCGTAGACGTAATGGCCAGGCTTCCCGAATATCAGGATACAACCGTAGAAGTCTCTCCGGTCCTTTTTCCTTGGGGATGGTATCTCCCCGACGCCGTCCACATTCAATTAGAGCCGATGGGGGAGTAACGGTTTCCCAATGGCGGTTGCATTGGGCAATGTTTCTTCGAGAGGAGGAAAAGTATGGGGAAGGCAGAGAACCGGTGGATCGCGGCGGTAGCTTTCGCGGCCCTTTTGTGCACGACCGGAACTGCCGGAGGCGACGAGGGCTCGGCAGGGGCCGCCGGTAAACCGGAGGAAATCGCCCCGAAGCCTGGCCAGGTCATAGTCCTCTCACTTCAGGAAAGCATCCTGCTGGGCCTCAAGAATAACCTGGATATTGCCATCGAGGGATTCAATCCGAAGATCCGGGAAGCCGACATCACCACCGCCAAGGCCGTCTTTGATCCGACGGCATTCGCCGAGGTGAGTTTCTTGAGTTCCCGGGACAAGAACCGATCAGCCTTAACGGCAGTGCCGACGTCAAAAAACGAGGACCTGGACTTCAATGTGGGGCTGCGCCAGGATTTGCCTACGGGGGGGAGTTACGAGCTCCGCTTCGACAATAACCGGAATTACAACAATGCAGCCTTCTTTGCCAACCAAGACACCGACACAGCCTATTCGTCGGAACTCAGCCTCACCGTGGTCCAGCCGCTCTTGAAGAACTTCGGTGTGGACATCAACCGGACCGATATCAAGATCGCCCAAAACGAGCGGGAGATTGCGGTGGACGGGCTGCGTGAAAGAACCATGGATGTGATCACCGAGATCCAGAATGCCTACTGGGACCTGGTCTTTGCCTTGGACAACCTCAAGGTCGCACAGCGGTCTCTCGACCTGGCCCGGGAGCTCGCCGACTTGAACCGGTCGAGGGTCCGGGCCGGCGTAGCGGCGCCGGTAGAGATCACCCAGGCTGAGGCCGATATCGCAGCAAGACAAGCCGGTGTCACCTTGGCTGAGAAGCAGATTCGAGATGCCGAGGATCGCCTCAAGGTCGTGCTCAATATCCCCAGGCAGGGAGAGTGGGGCGGGGCCATCCTTCCGTCCGATCCCGCTCGCTTTTCCCTGGTCACTCCGGAACTTCCGGCGTCGGTGGCGGACGCCCTACGCAAGCGACCGGAGTACGAGGCCGCCAAGATAGACTTGAGCAACCGGGAGCTTACCCTGCGGTTTGCGCGGAACCAGCTCCTGCCGGATCTTTCCTTCCAGGGGAGCGTGGGACTCACCGGCCTCGATGCCACGGATCCTTCCTACGGAGACAATCTCGGTGAGCTGGAGTCTGGAGATTTCTACAACTACTCGGCGGGGCTGCTATTCAGCATTCCACTCGGCAATCGAGCAGCCCGGGCCGAGTTCCTCAAGGCACAGCTGGAGCTGGAGCAGGCGCGCGTCTCTCTCCGGAACCTCGAGCTCGAGATTACTGCTGAAGTCCGGGAGGCCGTGAGGAGGATCGAGCGGGATGCCAAGCTGATCGACGATACGAGGGCGACTAGGGTACTACGCGAGGAACAGCTCCGGATTGAGCAAAAGCGGCTGGAGGCAGGTGTCTCGACCACGTTTGAGGTTCTCCGGTTTCAGCGAGACCTGGCGGTAGCCCAGTCGGCGGAGGTGAGAGCGGCAACCGAGTATAACAAGTCGATTGCCAACCTCGAACGGGTGCAGGGAGTAGCGCTGGAGAAGCACCGAATCCGGATGTAAGATGGATATCCGCTCTTCACAACAGGTTTTACGGTGGCTGGTGGTCCTGGGTGTGGTCCTGAGTCTCCTCCCTGGTCAGGCTCGGGCCCTTTCTCTCTCCCTGTCTTCACGGGAGATCGGAGAAGCTATCCGCTACGGGCAGAGGGCTCAGGGTCTCCCTTTTGCCCTCTTTGCTCGGGAATGGCGAACAGAGGGAATCCAAGGACCGGGTCAACACCTCGCCGGCTCGGCCTGGCTCCAGTCTCCATTCGCCCGGGCGGCCCATGCCGGTTGGGCGGCCGCCCACCGCGACCTCTCCCTGATAGGGAGAGACGTAAAGCGACAGCTTGAGCCGCTCCGGGGCCAGCTGGCTTTTGCTGTCACGTTGCTGCCACCTCCGGCACACCCCTGGTCCTATCGTGTAAGCCTACACCAGGACGGGGAGGTTGTTCGCCCCTCCCACGTGGAGGGCCATCAGGATGTCCCCGAGCAAGGGACACCCTGGGTATACCTCTACTGCCTCTTTCCCGCGGAGCAGGTCGATCTCGAGGGAACGGTGGTCCTGGTGGTTACCGACGCGTACGGCGATTCCCTCCCCTTTGTCTTCAACCTGTCACGCATGCGGTAGTACCGTTCCAACTTATTGTCCCGCACACGGACGAGCAAGCCAGGACGCCGGGTCTTCGCATTGCACACCTCGGGATTGGGTGAGAAACGTTGGAACGGCACTAGTCTCGGTGGAATCTTGACAGCCGTTGCTGAGTGTGGGAGCCTCCTGTGGTCGGAGGCAGGATGGGAGAGAAGTTTCAGATCCCGACGATACCCGTATCGCCGGTGGTCGAGGCGATTCTCGGGGGACTCAATCCGGACCAAGTGAAGGCGGTCTCTGCCCCGGACGGCCCTCTGCTGATCGTTGCAAGTGCCGGGACCGGCAAGACCACCGTTCTCACCTGCCGGATCGCGTATTTGATCGCGGCCAAGCTGGCCAGGCCGAGCGAGATCCTCGCTCTCACCTTTACGGATAAGGCGGCCACAGAAATGGAGGAACGGGTCGATCTCCTCGTTCCGTATGGCTATGCCGAGGTCTGGATCAGCACCTTTCATGCCTTCGGTGATCGTGTCCTTCGCGAGCAGGCGCTGGCGTTAGGTCTTGACTCCGATTTCACCGTCCTCACTCGTCCCGAACAGGTGGTCTTTTTTCGGGAACGACTCTTTGAGTTTCCCCTCTCCTACTATCGCCCCCTGGGGGACCCTACCAGATACGTCGACGGAATCCTCACCCTCATCGGTCGTGCAAAGGACGAGGACGTGAGTCCAAGCGAGTATCTCCAGTATGCTGCGGGCCTCGCCGAGCAGGCGCGGACTCATCCAGAAGATGGCAGACTGCAGGAGGAGTCCCGGCGCCAAGGGGAGATCGCCGAGACGTATGCAAAGTATCAGGAGCTTTTGGCCCGGGGGGGGGCAGTGGACTTCGGGGATCAGGTGACCTTGACCCTCAAGCTCTTTCGAGAGCACCCGGCGATTCTTGCCGAGTACCGGACCCGGTTCCGCTACATCCTGGTGGACGAATTTCAGGATACCAACTACGCCCAGTGGGAACTCCTGAAACTGTTGGCCGGTCCGGGGGGGAACCTCACCGTGGTCGCGGATGATGACCAATCGATCTACAAGTTTCGGGGAGCGGCAGTGAGTAATCTGTTGAGCTTCACCGATACGTATCCCCAGGCAGGGTTGGTCGTCCTCAATCAGAACTACCGATCCGGCCAACCCATCCTGGATGCCGCCTACCGTCTGATCCGACACAATGACCCCGAGCGGCTTGAGGTGCAGCGGGGATTGGACAAACGCCTCCGCGGCATCCGAGAGGGTGGTCGTCCAGTGGAACACCACCACTACGACACTCTGGGGAGCGAAGCAGACGGGGTCGCCGGGCTTATCCAGGCGAAAGTGTCTTCGGGAGCCTGCCAGTACCGGGACACGGCGATCCTCGTCCGGGCCAACCGGGATGCCGATCCCTTCTTACGAGCATTAAACATGAAGGGGCTGCCGTGGCGCTTTTCCGGGGCCCACGGCCTGTACAACCGGGCGGAGATCCGGCTCCTCATGGCTTTCCTCCGCGTGGTAGCGGATCCTGAGGAGAGCCAGTCCCTTTACCACCTGGCGACCAGCGAGCTCTACCGAGTTCCGCCTCTGGATTTAGCGCGCTGTACTGCCGCCGCTCGGCGCATGAATCGCAGCCTCTTTTGGATCTTCCAACATGTCGATGCTGCAGGATTGGATGATCTATTGGGCGAGGCGGTGGCAACTATCCGAAGGCTCCTGGAGGATCTGACCGATTATATCGGGAAGGCCCAGGGGCTCCGGACCGGTGGGGTGCTTTACCATTTCCTCATGGAGAGTGGGTACCTGAAGCGACTGACGACCGCCGAGGATGTTGCGAGCCAGATCCAGGTCCAGAACATCGCTCGCTTTTTTGAAAAGGTGAAGCGGTTTAGCGACATCGCGGTGCTCGATCGGGTGGCGCAATTTGTCGCCCATCAGGAGAAACTCCTAGAGGCCGGTGAAGACCCGGCGGTGGCTGAGGCGGATGTGGACACGGATGCGGTCAATGTCCTCACCGTCCACAAAGCCAAGGGACTGGAGTTTCCGGTGGTCTTTTTGGTCGGGCTCACAGCCGACAAATTTCCCAGTCGGGGAAGACGTGATCCCATTGAACTGCCGACACCCCTGGTCAAGGATCGGATCCCTGGGGGCGATGTTCGCCTTCAGGAGGAACGGCGCCTCTTTTTCGTGGGTATGACGCGGGCCAAGGAAGAGCTGTACCTCAGCTCTTCCAGGGACTCCGGGACGGGGAGGCCCAAGAAGGTCAGTCCCTTCGTCCTCGAAGCAGTCGACCTGCCGATGCCCGAGGAGGCGTCTTTCCGGGCCTCAGCGGATGAGGTGATTGCGCGCTTTGCCCCCCCCGCGAGCGAGGGGCCAGGCGTGCTTCAGCCCATGGGACCGGACGAGATCCTCACCTTGAGCTACTTTAGCGTGGACGACTATCAGACCTGCCCCTTGAAATATAAGTTTATCCAGGTCCTCCAGGTGCCCATCCGGGAGCACCACACGGTGATTTACGGGAAGGCCCTCCATGATGCGGTTCAGACCTATTTTCGTCGAAAGATGCGCGGACACCGGACGACGCTCGAGACACTCTGGACCGTCTTTGAGGGATCGTGGGTGAGTCGCGGGTTTCTCTCTCGGGAACATGAGGAACAGCGTCTGCATGCGGGCCGGCAGACGCTGAAAGAGTTTTTTGCCCGGGAGGAAGAGGCGAGGACGATTCCCACCTTTGTCGAGAAGGAGTTCGGCTTTGCCCTGGGCCACAACCGGATCATTGGCCGCTGGGACCGGGTCGATGTGAGTGGGGAAGAGGTGGTCATTATTGATTATAAATCGTCCGATGTACGCCAGCCGAAGGAGGCAAACCGCCGAGCCCGTGAGAGCCTCCAATTGGGGATCTACGCTCTTGCCTACCGTCAAATGTTTGGCCAGATCCCCACACGCGTGGAGCTGTACTTTCTGGAGTCCGGCCTGAGCGGTGTAGCCCAAAAGAGCCCAGAGGAAATCGAGGCGACGGTGGAAATCATCAAGGAGGTCGCGATCGGAATTCGGGCCCGGGACTTTACGGCCAAGCCAGGCTACATGGCTTGTGGCTACTGCGCCTTCCGAGAGATCTGCCCGAGCGCCTGGGGCTCTGAGAGCAGTTGAGAGTGGAGCGTTGAGAGTCGAGAGCGAGGCTATTTCGGATTTCGAATTGCGAATTTCGAATTTGAGAGAAGTGCGGTTTAAATCCGAAAGGCGAAATCGTTCGACTGAGGGCCTCGACGGTGAGCTCGGCCGAACCGCTCACGACTCGAAGTCCCAATTTCGAAATTCCCCGGTCATTGGACATCGGACGTCGAATTTCGGACCATGAGCGGTGAACTATGAACGATAATACGATGCGGATTGGGATTGACATTGACGATGTGCTGGCCGATTCCCTTCCCGCCTACCTGGCGGCTTTTAACCGGCGGTTCGGGCTCCAGGTTCCTGTGACCGAGGCTGCCTGGGAGATATTCCGGCGCCACCCCGACATCTCTGCCGACGAGATACGGTCCTTTTTTACTGAGCTGTATCAGGCCGACTTCTTGGGTTCCCGCCCTCTTTTACCGGGCGCCAGAGAAGGGGTCGAATGGCTCCATCGGGCGGGCCATCGGCTCTTCATCGTCACGGGGCGCCTTCGGCGCGACCGAGACGTCACGGAGCGGTGGATGGAAGACAAGGGCCTTTCCGCTTTCTTTCACGAGATTGTCGACCGGGATGGGACGGACGCGCCGCTCCACAAGCGCCGGGCCGCCGAGCGGCTCGGGCTCGATGTCTTGCTGGAGGACGAGTACGAAATTGCCCTGGCGGCGGCAGAGCTTCCGATGCGAGTGCTGCTCTTTGACCGGCCGTGGAATCGGCGTCCCCTGCCGTCTCAGATTCATCGCATCTGTTCGTGGCCTGAGGTAGTCTCCTGTCTTGATCCAGAGGTTGGACTACACGAGCATCCGTTTTGACAACCCTGGCCCAGGCAAGTCCCCTCCTCTGTAGACCACTGCAGGGAACCCTCGTTCGGAAGATTCACTGCGCTAGACTGAACGATCACCCTCCAATCTTCCAAGCCGCTGGCACGCGGATTGCTAAATTGGGTCGCCGGGTCATTGTGCGGCACTACATGCGTCGTGTCCTTTCTTGCTCTGGGGTGGGCGCAGGGAATCTTTCACTTGCGGATAGCCCTTGCTGAAAAAGCGGCTGACTTACTGCGATCCACGTCCGAGATCGGATGGCCGGGCGAAGAGGGTGGCAACCGTTGCCGTGCCCTGGTCCTCACTGTGGGCGTGCTGATCTCTGCAGTCCCTTTGGCCTTTTATCCGCTTGCCCCGCAGTCGCTCAAATGGGCCATCGTGTCTGTCTTCGTCCCGCTCACCACTTTTTTCTGGCTCTGGGGGGGCTGTGGTCGCCCCTTCCGTCCCCTGCCGAAACTGGTCGCCCCCCTCCTCTTGCTGGTGCTCGCATCCATGCTCTCTCTCGTGCAGGCCATCAACCTGTATTATGGTCTTCAGCGAGTCGCCGTGCTCCTGGTCCTGTTCCTCCTCTATCTCACCGTGGCCTATACCTGCTCTCACCCTGAAAACCGGGACAGACTCATGCGGTACCTCCTCCTCACCCTGCTCGGGGTAAGTGTCCTGTCACTCTACGGCTGCACCATGGGCCATCTCCTTGCATCTCTATCGGCCGGGCAGATTCTCTTTCGACTGTTCGGAAATACGAATTACGGGGCCGCGTACCTGCTCACAGTCGTCCCCTTAACTCTTGCCGTGTTTCTCAAGGCGACCCAGCGCTGGGAGAAGGCCGTGTGGGGGGCGACGCTCTTCCTCTCCGTGATGCTCCTGACCCTCTCGATGGCTAGGGGGGCCTGGATCAGCATCTTTGTCGGCCTCTGGGTTGTGGTGAGGGTGTTCTCCCAGGGGAAGCGGAGCCCTGGGACCTCCCAGGGCGCTCGCGTCATGCTGCAGGTTGCGACGCTTCTTCTCATGGGATCGGCCATCCTGGTCGCCTACGCTCTGTGGCCCGTATGCCTGCCGGGCACTCCCTCTTTCGGGGAGAGGTTGGCGAGCGTCTTTGATCCCGGAGCAAGCAGCCTTCAGGTCCGCCTGGCCTTTTGGAAGGGGACCCTCCAGATGATCAGAGATCATTTCTGGGCCGGCGTTGGCATCGGCAACTTCACCTTTGCGTATGTCCCGTATCGGTCTGCTTTCAATTACCGGAACCCCGGTATCCGGCCTGAGCACGCTCACAATGAGTATCTCAACCTTTGGGCGGAGCTGGGACCGATCGGCCTGTTGGCTCTGCTGTGGCTCGCGGCCAGAGTCGTCCGATTGGGTTGGCACCTAGCGAAGAGACCCGATGGAGATAGGGGAGTCCTGGCAGGCATCCTGGGAGGGGTTGCCGCCTCCGCCGCCTATGCCGGTCTCTTTTACGTCGTGCACGTGGCGGCCTCGGCCATGAATATCGCCATCCTCCTTGGGATACTCGAGGGAATGGGCCAGAAAGTCGGACAGGGAGAGCGAGGAAGGCCGATCCGTCTGACCTATCTCCTGCCCGGACTGCTGATCTTCTACCTTGTCGGCTTTCAGTATTTCCTGCGGCCGGTGGCCGGGGATATCTACTACTTTCTCGCCCAGAGCGATTTCCAGGAGAAGCGGATGGACGCGGGCTTGAGACAGCTCGAACAGAGCCTCGCGTGGAATCCTCAATCGTTTGAGGCTCGGTATCGGCGGGCCTCAGTCCTCTTTAAGATGGGGCGATACCCCGAGACGATCCAGGCGGCTGAGGAGGCCTTAAGCATCCACCCGAATATGGAGATTGCGTATGATGTGATGGGGAAGGCGTACCTCAACCTGGGGGACAGGGCCAAGGCCAAGGAGGTGTTTCTCAAGGCTGTAGATCTCAATGTCAACTACCCCCACGCGCTGAATGGCCTCGGCGTATTAGCCGCTCTCGAAGGTCGGATTCGCGAGGCGGAGGCACTTTTCTTGCGGGCCAAGGGGATCGTCGGGCGTCGGGAGATGAGCGCCTATGCGAACCTGGGTAACATCTACGAGATGACCGGCCGCATTAAGGAAGCGCTTGAAATGTACGAAACCGTGGTCGCCATCAACCCTAAGTTCGGTTCCAACTGGTATACGATAGCCCGCTTGAGGGTCCTCAGTGGCGATCCGGCGGGGGCTTATGAGCCGCTGGCACAGGCCATAGCCCTGAATGAGAGGTTGAGGGCCAAGGCGGCACAGGACAAGGTCTTCGAAGCCTTGCGCCAGGGTGATTCTCGCGTGGAGACCCTCCTGCGATTACAATGAGTTTCGTGCTCCTATCCCTCCCTCCCCTGAGCAGTTCTTGGCACGAAGATTGCTCAACTAGGTAGACGTTGACCTCTTCATTGAAAGAGGAATGGTCGAGCCTTGCACCTGTGCCTTTTGAGTTTTCTTTGAATCCCTCGTGTGTAGGCAATCTGTTTGGAAATAAATGGGCCTTGGGAGCGAGCTTATGAAGCCTCTGGGAGAGCGTCTGATTGAAGCCGGTCTCATTAACGAGACGCAGCTACAGACGGCCCTGCGGGAACAGCAACGGACCAAGGAGTACCTCGGCAAGGTTCTGATTCGTTTGGGCTTCGCGAACGAGCAGGCCGTGGCGGCCGCCCTGGCAGCCCAGGGCCGGGTGAAGTATGTGGATCTCGGGCAGTACTCCCTGCAACCAGAGGCAACGCAGCTCGTCCCTGAGAGCTTCGCGAGGCAGCATCATCTGGTCCCGGTATCCTATGCAGGGAAAGTGCTCGTCGTGGCAATGGCCAATCCCCTCGACATCATTACCATGGATGAGCTTCGCCGCATGTCCAAGGGGCCCGTTGAAGTAGTGGGGGCTATGGAGTCCCAGGTGCTGGAAGCTCTGGACCGCGCTTACGGGGCGGGGACGGGCCCCGAGTGGAATCAGTTGTTGGAGCAAAGCCTCCGCCAAGTGGCCAAGAGCGATATAGCCCCCCGGAAACCCGCTGGAGATGTGGGGCGGCAGCGAGCCGTCACCTTCAGCGAGTCCGAGGCGCAAGAGCTGCCGATCATCCGCCTAGTTGAGTCGTTAATAGTCAAGGCAGTCCAAGATGGAGCGACCGATGTCCATGTGGAGCCGGAAGAGAACTTGCTCCGAAACCGGTTCCGTGTCGACGGCGTTCTCCGCCTAGGGCCCGATGTCCCCAAAGAGCTTCAAGGAGCGGTCATCGCCCGGCTCAAGGTGATGGCCAATCTCGACATCGCCGAGAGCCGGCTGCCACAGGATGGGCGGATCGATTTTCAATTTGGAGGCCGGCAGATCGATATCCGGGTCTCGACTTTCCCGACCACTCGGGGGGAGAACTTAGTCCTCCGCATCCTGGATCGGACGAAGCTGATGGTGGGGATGGAGCAGCTCGGGTTTTCGCCGGACCATCTCATGCTCTTCAAGCGGATCCTGCAAAACCCGAACGGCATTATCTTGGTCACGGGCCCGACCGGGTGCGGGAAAACAACCACTCTTTACTCCGCCCTCTCATATCTGAATGCCGAGGAACGGAATATCGTGACCATCGAAGACCCCGTGGAGTACGAGATTCCGGGCATTCGGCAATCCCAGGTGAACGTCAGGGCGGGACTCACCTTTGCCAAGGGCCTTCGCAGTATCCTGCGCCAGGACCCGGACATAATTATGGTAGGGGAGATGCGTGACGAGGAGACTGTCGACATCGCAATCCGGGCTGCCCTCACCGGACACCTGGTCTTCAGCACATTGCACACCAACGACGCTGCGGGGGCCATTCCTCGACTCACCGACATGGGGGCGGCCCCCTTCCTCCTCTCATCGGCCTTGCTCCTGGTTGTGGGCCAGCGGCTGGTGCGGACCATCTGCCCCAGTTGTAAGGAAGAAGCGGAGCCCGAACCGGCCCTGCTGCGACGCCTGGGGCTCGATGCCAAGGAGGGCCAGCTCAAGTTCTTTCAAGGGAAAGGCTGCGAAAAGTGCGAGTTTACCGGATACCGCGGCCGTATCGGGATTTTTGAATTGCTACGGGTCGGTCCGGAGCTGAACGCTCTGATCATGGAGAAGGCGGATAGCGGCGCCATTCAGCGGGCCGCCCGGGCCCAGGGGATGCGGACGATGCCGGAGGATGGTGTTCGGAAAGCTCTTCGCGGCATCACGACCATTGAGGAGGTGGCCAGGGAAGCCGTGGTGAACTAAACATAGCAGTCAGCCAAGCTTCCTGGTTGTCGCCTTTGACCGCATTCTCCAAAACCAGCAAGATCCCGCTTCATTCCCACCAGTCAGCTCACCGCGGATTCACGGCTTCGGTGCGTGTGAGGGAATGGTCGGCGACCGGTTTGAAGCCTCGAGAGTGAATGAGGGGAAGCTTGAGGAGGGAGGAGAGGACTAAGTCGGAGCCTTGCTCCTCTTCTCCAAGAGAGACGTCTCGATAGCTGAAAACGTCTGGCCAATAAAGGCTTCGAGCGGCGTGACATCTCCCAAGGGCTTGTCAGTCCCGGCGTCGTCGCCATAGAAGATGGCGACGACCTTCCCGGCGAGTGCAATGGGAATGAGCACCACCTCATGAGGCCTCTTCCCGCCGAGTGTTTCCAAGAAGTAGTCGTTCCATTTCCCCGGATTGATCTTTCCGCGGTAAGTCGTGGGGCGACTTACAACCATGGCAAAAACGGAGGCCTCGCTGAGCGGAATCTTGATGTGGCGGACTGCCTCGTCTCCAGATTCGGCCCCGTCGCTCACTCCGAACTGGTCGTGCCCCGTGATCCCATCGGTCTCCACGGACAACAAAATACCCCTGCCGACGACGTCGGTGGCAAAGTGCATGATAAGAACCCATGGGGAAATGGGCGAGGTGCGCATGATCTCGTTGGTGATGCTGGGGAAATCGACCTCTTGTTCCTGGGCCTCTGGGATCGCGCGGGACGCAGGTGGACTGGCGGGAACCGGCTCCTCACCATGTTCGGCCCGGACCAAGGGCTCCGAGGTCTCGGGTGCCGATAGATCTGAGGTCGGAGGAGGCGGCGTGACCGCCGGTGTGGCGCGTGCAGGTTGCTCGGCCTCGGGTCGTGCGTCGACACGGCTCGCGGCTGGCAGATCGGGGGCCGGAGGCGGTGAGGTCGGCGCCGCAGCCCGGGGGGGCTGTATGGTGTCACGCCGCGCGTCGGGGCGGACTGTGGCCTGTCGGTCGGAAGGGGGAGCCGCGGTGGCGTCGGGCGCGACCGATGGAGGCCGTTTGACCTCGCGCTCTGCGTCGAGACGGCTCACAGCCGGCCGGTCGGGGGTTGGAGGTGGTGTGGGCGCCGGCGCGACCCGTGGGGGCCGTACGGCCTCGGGCCCTTCGTTGACTGGGCGTGCAGCCGACGGGTCCGGAGCGCGGGGTGGGGTGACCTTGGGTGCGGCCCGCGGGGGCCGTGCGGCCTCGGGCCCTTCCTTGACTGGGCTTGCAGCCGACGAATCCGGAGCGTGGGGTGGGGTGACCTCGGGCGTGGCTTGCGGGGGCCGTACGGCCTCACGCCACGCATCGAGACGGGTTGTGGCCTGCCAGTCGATGGGGGGAGCCGGGGTGGCATCCGGTGTCACCTGTGGGGGCCGCTCGGCTTCCCGTTGTTCGTCGATCTGGCTCGCAAGCGACAGATCCTGGGTCGGGGACAGGGGGACCCCGGGTGTGGCCTGTGGAAGGCTTTCAATGTTGCGCTGTGCGTCGAGACGGATAGGTCCCTCGACAAGGAGGGGCTCGGGGGCTATTCCCGCTTTAGCCAGGAACTCATTGGCGTCAACCGTAATCCCATCGTCGATGGCAACTTCTTCGGTCTCGAATCTGAAAAAACCGCTCTCCCAGTTTAGAAATTCGGAGATGACCTGTTCGATCTGGTACCGGATCGCCTCCTGGAGTACCACAGGCGTGATGATCCCCTGTTCGACCAGAATGGCGCCGAGCCGTTCACTCTTGGGCGAGAGGTGCTGCATCTCGAGGGCCGCCATGAGGGCGTCTTCGGAGATGTGTTTCTGGCTGACCAGAATGTTACCGAGGGTATTTCGCGTCGAGCTAGAGGCGGCGTACTTGACCTTTCCGTCCTTAAAAAGGATTTCCCCCGAGTTTCCCAGCCGGCTGAGCCGCAGTTTCCCGGTCTTCTTGCCCAGGCTCAGGATCTGGAGAAGATTGGGAACGGTCAAATCTAATCTCCCTATAAAGGCCACAGTGTTACCTCCCGCTGCTATCCCCGTATGGTCACACGGGTTATTATCGAAGGTGGATGCTCGATGGGTGGGGCGATCGTCCCCATGAGCCATCTGTTTGGGGACGGAGCGCCAGGTTTAGCTGTCCCCCCGCAGGCACTGTAGCAATCGTCGTGCCAGCAGGGGTGTCTTAATTTCTGTATTTTTGTACCGTTGGAGTGCTGGGAGGATTGGATGGCCCAGGATGATCCCCGGTGATACCTGTCGTTCATACCCGTCCAGGCTTGTTTTTGCAAGGAGGGGTGTGCTACCGTAGAATCCCAAGCGACGGGGGAAGAAAGCCGTGATTGACGCGATCACCTTTGATTTATGGGAGACGTTGATTCGGGAAACCTCTGAGTCGGCCCAGAAGGTTCAGGAGGCCAGGATCCGCAACCTATATGTGCTTCTCCAGAACCAGGGCTATGAGGGGAGCCTTGAGAAGGTGGAGGTGGCCCACAGGAAGGTAGGAGACCGCCTCGGCGAGATCTGGGCGCGGCATGAGGATGTTGGAGCGGAGGGCCAGGTCCAGCTCTTCCTCGAGTCGCTAAATGATGGGCGGCAGGCTCCCCCGGATCGTATGGCCTTGGCCAACCTGGAGTGGGCTTACGTCTCTCCTGTCTTGCAGGCCTTGCCAATCTTAAACCAGGGAGCGGGGGAACTGCTCATCGGCCTTAAGGAGCGGTACCGGTTGGGCCTGATTTGTAACACCGGCCGGATTCCGGGCACGATGCTCAAAATCGTTCTCCAGCGTCTTGGTATCCTGAGGTATTTCGATGTTCTGACTTTTTCCGATGCCGTGGGAGTTCGGAAGCCAGACCCGCGGATCTTCCATGTCACCCTCGAACAGCTGGGGGTCTCCCCCGATCGGGCACTTCATGTGGGGGACAATCCCACCACGGACATCGTCGGAGCACAGGGAGTAGGAATGTGGGCAGTGCTCCTCGGGACACCCGACGTCTCTCTCCCCGAGGACGGAAGGGTGCGGGCTATTAAGGCTCTCGCGGAACTTCCGCAGATCCTCCAGCAGATGGCAGGAGGGGTTCACGGTTAACGGTTCACAGTTCACAGCAAAGCAGAACCCGATAACGAAAGATCCGTCCGTGAATAGTGAACGGTGAACTGTGAACGAAAGAGCAATGGAGCAAGACGAGAAATTGACGGTTGGCCAGTCGCTGCGGGTGGCTCGGGAAGCCCGCGGGATCAGCCGAGAGGAGGCCGCGGCGGCTACGAGGATCAAAGCCGTCTTCCTTTCGGCAATGGAGGAGGACGACTACCACCTCCTTCCGGATGAGCGCTACCTCCTCCGCTTCGTTGGGGAATACGCCACCTTTCTCAATTTGAATCCCGAGGAAGTTCAGCGCCGTTTCTCGCAGCGAATCGGCCGCGACCGGGGTTCGCTCGCGATCTTTCCGGTGAAGCGAACCGTTACCCTCTCAGTTCGCAGACTCCTCCCGGCCATTCTCCTTTTGGCGTTTCTCGTCCCTTCGGTCTTCATTGGGCTCTCCCTCATGGCCAATTGGGATCGGGAATCCCAGGAGCCCGAGCGTGCCGCAAGATCTCAGTCGGTGAGGGTAGGCCCGCCCAAGAAGCCTCTTCCAGGCGCTCGGGAGACCGTCGCAGCGGATCCGAGCGCCCCGGCGAGGCCGGCCCTTCCCGATCCGGGTGTGCCATCCGATGGTCAGGAGGCGGCCTATACCTTGCGTGCCCAGGCTCAGGAGATGACCTGGATGCTGGTCACGATTGACGGCCGGGAGACCCGGGATGTTCTCCTCCGGGCTGGTGAGACGTGGGAGTGGCGTGCGAAGGAAAGTTTTGTCGTCACCGTCGGGAACGCGGGTGGCGTGGCGCTTCTTCTGAACGGGACCTCACTGCCCCCACTGGGGGAGCCGGGACAGGTGATTCGAGACCTGCGACTCCCCGCCGAAGAGACATCCACAGTCGATTCGCCTTAGGGCCTTTTTCACGGTCTCCGTCGTTGTCCCCCTAATGCGATCACCACGTGAACCTTGCGCCCCTGGAAAATCCCTCCATCGTCGGGCAGTCCGCGTTCAACCCTTCTGATTTACAGCCACGGCTTGGTGGCCAGGAAAGCCACCACGTGCGTCGTCCGTGCCACAACCTTGGCCCGGTCCCCGGGATGGAGGTTGAGGGTCGATGACTGGTGGCTGTGGATGGTTGCTCCCGAGGGGAGTTGGACCACGACGAGATTGTCCGGCCCCCGAAACTGCCGCGAAAGGAGCATGGCGTTGCCCATCGGATTAGGGACCAGCTCGATGTGGTCGGGGCGGATCATGACCTCCACCCGGGAACTCGCGGGGAACCCGGGCGTGTTCGGGAGGGTGCCGATCTCGGTCTCAATCCCTTCCTCAACCACGCGACCGGGCAGGAAGTCGGCCTTCCCCACAAAGCGGGCTACGAATCGGGTCGCCGGTCGATGGTAGATCTCCTCGGGCCGGCCGAGCTGCTCGAGTCGTCCCTGGTTCAAGATCCCGACCCGGTCTGCGATCATAAAGGCCTCTTCCTGGTCATGGGTTACAAAGAGCGCGGTGGTCCCGAGCTCCCTCAGGATGGTGTAGACTTCATGATGCATTTGAGTCATCAGGTCGGCATCAAGGTTGCTGAACGGCTCGTCGAGGAGGAGGACCGACGGGCGGGGGGCTAAGGCACGCGCCAGCGCGACCCGCTGCTGCTGACCCCCCGACAGTTCGTGGGGGTAGCGCCCCGCAAAAGAGGTGAGGCCGACCGTCTCCAACATCCCCGCGACCCGTTGGACGCGGGTTCCCGCGTCCAAGTTCCGAAGGCCAAAGCCGATGTTTTCCTCTACGGTGAGATGCGGGAAAAGGGCGTATTCCTGAAAGACCATTCCCACTCCCCGCGCTTCAGGCGGGACGAAGGTCATATTGTCCACCATGATCTTCGCGCCGATCTCGATCATTCCGGCATCTGGCTTTTCAAACCCGGCGATGAGGCGGAGCGCTGTCGTCTTCCCACTCCCACTCGGCCCGAGGAGCGCGATGATCTCCCCGGGTTCCGCTTTGAGGGTGAGGTCATCCAGCGCGGGGAGGTCGCGGGGAGAATAACGCTTCATCAGTCCTTGCAAACAGAGCAGGCTCATAGCATTCGCGAGTCCTCACCCTGGCCGTTTTTCTCTCGCACCGCGTGAGTACCCTTCCTTCTTCGGGGCTGCGCGCTCGCTCGGGCAAGGATCAGGACCGGCAGCATCCCGGCTGCCACGATGGTCAGTGCCGGAAGCGCCGCAGCTTCCCACAGCGATTCGGAGGTGAGCTGCCAGATTCTCACCGCGAGCGTTTCGTACTCGAGGGGTCTCAGGAGCAGGGTAGCCGGCATCTCCTTGATCACGTCCACGAACACTAGAATGGCGGCGCTGCACAGGCCTCCGCGGATCAAGGGGAGGTGGATGCGCCACAGCACGCCCCCTTTGCTGGCGCCCAGCGAGCGCCCTGCCATGTCCATGCTCGGCGTGATCTTGTCGAGGCTTGCTTCCACCGTCTGGCAACTGACGGCGAGGAATCGAACCAGGTAGGCAAAGATCAAACCAGCCATCGATCCGATCAGGAAGAGGCCACTGGAGATGCCCCAGGTGGCCTGCAGGAAGGCATCGAGGCGGCGGTCCACGAAGACGAGCGGCGCCAGCACGCCAACGGCGATCACCGAGCCCGGGAGGGCGTATCCCATGCTCGCAATGCGCCCAAAGGTGGCGACCACCCGGCTCCGGCTCAGACGGAGGCCGTACGCCACCACCACGGCGGCCGCCACTGCCAGGATCGCGGTGATGCCTCCAAGGCTCAAGGTATTCAGCATGAACTCTGGATACCGGTCGTCGTACTCGGGCCCCCCGGGCGACGTCACGGTCCAGAGGAGGAGTTGGACAACGGGGAGAAAGAACGCGACTCCGACAACGAGACCAGCCAGCCCGCTGGCTGCCCAAGCTCGCCAGGCGGACAGCCGTTCGGGGGTCATGAGGCGGCCGCTCCGTTCCGTCTGGTAGAAGCGTGCTCGGCCGCGCAAGTTCCGCTCGAGCAAATACAGGGTGAGCGTAAAGAAGAGCAGCAAGCTCGCCAGCTGCGTCGCGGCGCCGCGCTCAAACAGGCCGAACCACACGCGGTAGATGGCGACTGTGAACGTGTCGAAGCCATAGATGGCAACTGTCCCGAAGTCCGCTAACGTCTCCATCAGGGCTAACGTGAGCCCAGCCACAATGGACGGTCGGGCGAGGGGCAGCACCACCTTCCAGAAGACCTTAAATTTGCTCATCCCGAGGGCGCGGGCCGCCTCCCGTGGCATCTCCGACTGCTCGAGAAAGGCGGCACGCGCGAGGAGGTACACGTAGGGGTAAAAGACGAGGGTCATGACCAGAACCACGCCTCCGTACGAGGCGAAGTCCGGGAACCATATCCCCGGCCCGAAGAGGCGGCGGAACCAACCCTGCACGGGTCCGGCAAAGTCGAAGAGGGCCAGATAGACGAATCCGATCACATAGGCAGGCATGGCCAGGGGGAGGATGAGGAGCCATTCAAAGATCCCCCGGCCTGGGAAGCGATACATCGCGACCAACCAGGCCAGGCCGGTCCCGACCACGACGACGCCCAGTCCCACACCGAGGATCAGGGCTGCCGTGTTTACTAAGAGCTCAGCGAGCTGCGTCTCCCACAGGTGACTCCAGATTTCGAGGCTCGGTGTCGCGATCGAAGAGACCACGACCAGGATCGGCGTAGCGACCACGAGAGCAACCACCCCCGCAGCCACTGGCCATGGGTCGCGGGGGCGCCACAGCCTGAGATTCCGGAGCCCGTACGCGACCGATCTCACCTGGCTGATTGCCATGCCAGGACTGCCTCCTCACTTCCGTTACTTATAGCCGATCCGGTCCATGAGTTTTACCGCAGCGGCCTGCAAGGCACCGGCGGCAGCCACGTCGACGGTGTCGGCTTTGTACGAGCCCCAGGCGGCGATCAGCCGATGCGGCTTGACCGCCGGGTTGGCGGGGTACTCGTAGTTAGCGTCGGCGTACAGTTTCTGGGCCTCCGGGGAACTGAGGAACTCGATGAGCTGGACTGCCTCGGCCCGGTGCTTGGTGAACTTCGTCACCCCCGCGCCGGAGATGTTGACATGGACGCCGCGATCGTTTGGATTCGCCCAGAACACGGCCACGGGGAATCCGGGGTCCTTCGCCTGGAGCCGGGCGAGGTAGTACGTGTTGGCGATCGCTACGTCACACTGTCCGGCGGCGATTGCCTTAAGCATCTGGGTATCGCTGTTGAAGATGCGTGGCTGGTTCTTCATCCATCCGCCGAGGACCTCCTCGGTCCGCCGCTCTGCGAGGGTCTTAATCATGGTGGCGACCAGGGACTGGGTGTAGACCTTACGAGAAGTGCGAAGGCACAACCGTCCTCGCCACCTGGGATGGCCCAGCGCTTCGTACGTGGACAAGTCAGAGGGCTTGACCCGATCTGTACTGTACATGATCGGCCGGGCGCGCACCGAGAGTCCCACCCAAGCGTTGTTCTTGGCCCGGAGATGGGCCGGGATATTTTGCTCAATGATGGATGACGTGAACCCCTGCAGGAGACCGGCGTGCTCGGCCATCCAGAGGTTCCCTGCATCCACCGTCATGAAGATATCCGCGGGGGTATGGGGACCCTCCGCCCTCAGGCGCTCGAAGAGCTCGGCTGCTTTGGCCGTAAAATAGGTAACCTTGATCCCCGTCCTTGCCGTAAAGGCATCGAACATCGGTTTGATCAACTGCTCGATCCGGGCCGAGTAGACCACGATCTCACCGGCCTCACTGGCCCCCTGGGCGGGTCGCAAATGGACAAACGTGGGGGTAAGTACCATAACCACAACCAAAACTATCCCAGGAGAGATCCCTCGCACTTATCTTACCCCCAGAAATTAGCTCGAAATTGCCTCGACGAAGCCAGATAGTGCTAAAAATTCAATGTGATATGGAGGCCATAATCAAGTACTAAAGCTATCCTTATATCCTTGGGATGTCAAGGTCTTTTTGGCTTGTTATGCTAGCTTTTGTGAGAATATCTTGACAGCAGATTTATTCTAGATTACGATGTCTTGACTTATTCTGGGGACAGGGAGGGGCTATGGCCCACGATATCGGGCTCATGGAAAAGACCGAAATGTACCTGAAGGCGATTACTGTGCTTCAGCAGTCGGCTGCACCTGTCACCACCTCCAAGGTCGCGGATTTTTTGAAGATCACGGTTCCCGCCGCCTCAGACATGCTGAAGCGACTGATGCAAAAAGGCTTTGTTTTGACCGAAGCTGATGGAGCGATTGGCGTAACTGCAGACGGGATGCAGATCGCACTCCAGGTCATTCGCCGGCTCCGGGTTGCCGAGCGCTTTCTCGCCGATGTCCTGGGGTTACCTTTGGAAAAGGCGTATCTCGAAGCCTGCAAGTTTGAGCATATACTCAGCGGAGAGGTAGAAGAGCGGCTCGTGCGGCTCCTCAAAGATCCGATGAGCTGCCCCCATGGTCACCCGATTCCTGATGTCCACGGCCGGCTTCCGTTTGAGTACCCGCCGACCACATTGGTCGACCTGAAGGAAGAGACAAGGGCGACAGTCTTCTGCGTCCCGGAGGAGGATCCGGAATTGCTCGTCTACCTCACCGAGCTCGGCCTGTTGCCTCATGTGAATCTGCAGGTCAAACGGATTGCCCCGTATCACGGGCCTATTTTTCTGCTGATCGGCGATGTGCAGCAGGCGGTCGGACGAGACGTCGCTGCCAAGATTTACGTTACCCCCACGTAACCCGTTGCCGTTCCCTATCTATTTCCCTCCTGAGGTGGAGCGGCCCACAAGATTCTCTTGACAAGAGGGAACAGGTTATATGCCATACAGGGGGGTATAGCGTATTGTGCCCGCTCTACAGGGAAGGAAGGATGATCGACGAGGAAGCCAAACGTGGGACCCTGAACCGACCGGAGCGGATCGAGGGACAGGTGCAAGGGATTCAGCGGATGGTGGCGGAGCAGAAATATTGTGTCGACGCTCTCCTTCAGGTCTCGGCGGTCCAAGGAGCGCTGGAGCAAGTAAGCAAGCGCCTCCTCGGCCAGCCCGTCGAAAGCTGCGTGTCGGAAGCCTTCACTTCGGGCAATGATCGGGAGCAGGAGCGAAGGATCGAAGAGCTCTTGGGCGTCTTTTCGCACTTTGGCCGCCCCGGTCGGTGAGGTCTCCGATGGACTCGGACGTCATTGTTGTCGGCGGTGGTCCAGGCGGGGCGACGGCAGCCCGCGCCCTGGCGCAGAAGGGAGTGAAGGTCCTGCTGCTTGAAAAGGCTCATTTCCCGCGGCATAAGCCGTGTGGAGGGAGCCTTTCGCCCAAGGTGCTGTCTCTGGGGGTGGACTTCAGTGAAGTGGTGGAGGATGTGGTCATGGAATCGGTCTTCACCGCCCCTGGTGAGGCGCCCATTCGGTACAGGACTGAAGCCCCGCTGGCCTATATGGTTCAGCGAGAGCGGTTCGACCAGCTCCTCCTCACCCAGGCCGAGCAGGCCGGCGTTCGCGTCCTGTTCGGACATCGTGTCTTGCGGGCTCAAGAGGTCTCAGGTGGCGTGGAAGTGGTTTCGGACCAGGGAACCTTCCGGGCGTTCACCGTCATTGGCGCGGATGGGGCCCGGGGGGCTGTTGCGCGTTCTTTCCCGCATCCCCCCTCCCGGATTGCGCTCGCTATGGACGCCCGTATCTCGGTCCCCGAGAGAGCCCGCGAAGCATGGAAGGGGAGGGTTCTCATCGATTTTGGTGCTATCCCCTTCGGGTATGCGTGGGTCTTCCCGAAGGCCCACGATCTCTCAGCCGGGGTCTTAGGGGCAAAGGAAAAGGTCCGGGGTCTGCCCGGACACCTCGAGCAGTTTCTGAGTCGGCAGGAATCCTTGAGCGGTCCGGTGAGTGTGACCGGATGGCCTATTCCCCTTCCTCCCTGGTCGATCGATCGCATGGGGAGTTCTCGAGTTCTGCTGGTGGGGGATGCGGCTGGGCTGGTGGATCCGTTCACCGGCGAGGGGATTTACTACGCCATGCGGAGTGGGGTCCTGGCCGCCACCGCCATTCTCAACGATGGGACACAGATGGCGGAGCGATACCGGAAACTGGTCCGGCAAACGTTTGAGTCAGACTTTCGAGGGGCTGCCATCCTGGCCGGGATCCTTCACCGGATTCCGCGATGGTCATTCCGGGCGCTGAGAGGACACCCGGGGGCGATTGAAGCCTTCGCCGCCGTCCTCCGGGGAGAGTTGACCTACATGGCGCTGCTCCAGAAGGTGGTAACGGCGTGCTTTTCTCACGCCTGGAAGAGGCTCACGCTGGCTGCCTAATTGAGACCAAAGAGGGAATGTCCACGAGTGACCCTATAAGAGGCAGCGGAAAGGAGGCAACGGCCGTGCCAGCGGTGAACGAAGTTTATGTCTGCGAGCGATGCGGTCTCGAAGTGCAAGTGCTCAAGGCAGGTCACTGCATCCCCCAATGTTGTGGCCAGGAGATGCGGCCCAAGACCTGAAGGAGCTGGAGGAGGGGCCGTCCTCCCGGGGGCGGTCCTTTTTTGTTGGGGGCAGACCTGGGGGCGACAGATCCCGGCGATCGGACACATTGACAAGCAGACCAATGCATGGGATAGATAGGTACTCGGCTCCCGTTCTGCATTCCAAAGAGTGAAGGAACTCCAAGAATCATGGTGCGAAAACTCGGGACGGTCAGCTTGACCGCGGTGATCGCGGCTGTCCTGACTGTTGTCTCCTGCGAGCTGAGCCCTGCCTTGCGGCAGTCGTGCGAAGCTGCCCCGGTTGCTCCTGTCGTCTCGATATCGACCCCGGTTGAGGGACTCAGCGAGGCGGAGCAGGTTATCATCCGGATCTATCGAGAGGTGAGCCCGGCAGTGGTCCACATCACCAGCACCGCTGTCCGCTACGATGTCTTCTTTAACCTGGTCCCTGAGCGAGGGACCGGCTCGGGCTTCATCATCGACGGGAAGGGACATATCGTTACGAACAATCACGTGGTCGAGGATGCCCAAAGCCTGGAAGTGACCCTTGCTGACGGGGAGAAGGTGTCTGCGAAGTTGATCGGTCGGGATCCTCACAATGACCTCGCCGTGATCAAGATCGATGTGCCGGGCGAAAAGCTGCACGTTGTTCGGCTCGGGGACTCCGACCGGCTCCAAATCGGTCAGATGGCCGTCGCCATCGGCAACCCCTTCGGCCTCGATCGAACGGTAACCGCCGGTGTGGTGAGTTCGCTCGACAGGACGCTCAGGACCGAGACAGGTCGAGAGATCCGAGGGATCATCCAGACGGATGCCGCCATTAACCCCGGCAATAGCGGTGGGCCCCTCCTCAATTCTCGCGGGGAGGTAATCGGCATCAATACTGCCATCTTTAGCCCGACCGGGGGATCCGTTGGGATCGGTTTCGCGATTCCTGTGAACAAGGCGAAGCGGATTGTTCCGGAATTGATCGCCAAGGGTCGGGTGAGCCATCCGTGGCTGGGTATTTCCGGGCTCTCGGTGACACCGGAGATGAGACGCGTCCTGGATCTGCCCATCGGACACGGAGTGCTGGTTATTCGGGTGACACGGAGATCTCCGGCAGCCCAGGCAGGGATTCGGGGTGGACGACGTCGGATTCAGGTTGGCAACACGATCCTGCGAGTCGGTGGCGATTTGATCGTGGGAATTGATGGGCAAAAGGTCGAGGGTATGCGTGGTCTGATCGCGTACCTCGAGGATCACAAGAGAGTTGGCGAGTCCGTGGAGCTGGAGATTCTTCGGGATGGTGAACGGCTCAAGCTGAACGCCACATTAGGAGAGCTGTCTGAGGAGTTCTCGTGATTGATCGGCGGTGCCTCGCTGGGGTTCTTCTTTTCCTGCTGACGGTGGCGGCCGAGGCGGCGGAGGTAGGTCGCGTACAAATCGGGAATCGCGTAGTGGTCACAGTCGAGGTGGCCCGAACCGAGGCAGAAAAGATCCGGGGGCTCAGCGGTCGCGAAAACCTGGCGCCCGGTGCGGGCATGTTGTTTGTCTACGAGGCGCCAGCGCGGCCGGTCATCTGGATGCGGGGAATGCGTTTTCCCCTCGACATCCTCTGGATACGGAACGGACGGATCGTGGGTCTCGTGCACGGAGCAAAGCCGCCGGCGCCTGGCGAGGCACCCCCGGTGTATGCCCCGCGGGAGGAGGTCCAGTACGTGCTTGAGGTCCCTGCCGGTTTTGCGGAGCACCACGAGATTGTGCCGAACGATTCGGTGGAAATTCACCTGAAGAGGGGGAGATCCCAGTGAGGCGTGCAGGTTGGATGGCCCTAACGATGCTTCTCTTTGGCCTCGTGGCGGGCGAGGTGACGGCGAAGGAGCTGGAGGTCTTCAAGACCACACTGGACAATGGGCTCAAGGTGCTCTTGCTGGAGGAGCACAAGGCGCCCGTGGTCACCTTCCATATCTGGTACCGCGTGGGATCCCGAAACGAACAACTGGGCCGCACCGGTCTCGCCCATCTCACGGAGCATATGATGTTCAAGGGGACGGCAAAGATCGACGGCCAAGAGTTCAGCCAGATCATCAGGCGGAACGGAGGGCGGGACAATGCCTTCACGAGCCAGGACTATACTGGCTACTTTGTGACGTTAGCGGCGGATCGGATTCACCTCCCCCTGGAGTTGGAGCCAGATCGGATGGTCAACCTCCTCTTGGACCCTGACGAGGTTGCGCGAGAGCGCAGTGTGGTCATGGAGGAGCGCCGGCTGCGCACGGAGGACGACCCGAATAGCTCCTTGTGGGAGGAGGTCCAGGCGGCCGCCTTTAAGGCCCATCCGTATGGCAATCCGGTCATTGGGTGGATGGAGGACATTCGAAAGCTCAACCATGAGGATCTACGGACGTTTTATGAGACATACTATGCGCCGAACAACGCCGTCGTGGTTGTGGTCGGGCATTTTGACCGCGCAGAACTCCTCCCCAAGATTCGAGAGGCCTTCGGCGGGATCCCTCGTGGCCCCGAACCCCTGCGAGTCCGCAGTGTCGAGCCGCCCCAAAACGGGGAGCGGCGGGTGGTCCTCACGCGGCAGGATGCTCAGCTCGCCTCCGTCGTCGCTGTTTATCACGTCCCCAACCTGACGGATCCGGATAGCTACGCCCTCGATGTCCTGGAAGTCATCCTGGCGGGCGGCAGGAGTGCCCGGCTCCACCGGCAGCTCGTCTATGAGAAACAGCTCGCCTTGAGCGCGGGTGCGCTCTATTCCCGCGTTGCCGCGGATCCGGAACTCATGAGCCTCTTCGCCACGCCGGCTCCCGGCAAGACGACGGAGGAGGTTGAGCAGGCCTTGTATCACGAGATCGAACGTCTGAAGACCGAGCTCGTTTCGCCCCGGGAACATCAGAAGGCCAAGAATCAAATTGAGGCTTCGTTCATCTTCAGTCAGGACTCGATCTTCAGTCTGGCCCGCCAGCTCGCCGCCTATGAAAGTGTGGCGGGATGGCAATACTGGACGGCTTACGTACCCGGGATTCGCGCTGTGACGCGCGAGGACATTCAGCGGGTGGCCAGGAAGTACTTTACGGTCGAGAATCGGACGGTGGGAGTCCTGATTCCGGGGGAGGCGAGCGGCAGTCAGCGGTGAATAGTCGAGCGTCAAGAGTCGAGTGCGAAGAGTCAAGGATTGTAATGTGAGAAGAGACGTGAATAGGACTGGACTTGTTGTCCTCTTTTTTGGCCTGCTGCTGCCGAAGCTGGCGCAGGCGGCGCCTCTTGGGCGCCGCGTGGCAATGGACAACGGTCTGACGCTCCTTGTGGCCGAGCGACCAGGCCTGCCCATGGTCACGGTCGAGATCCTGGTAAAGGCCGGATCCGCGCAAGAATCCAAAGAAAAGGCAGGACTCGCCAACCTTACGGCGATTCTCCTTCCCCTGGGAACCGTCGGCAGAACGGCCCTCGAGATCAGTGAGGCTATCGAGTTCGTCGGGGGTGGTCTCAACGCGAGTGCCTCCAGGGACCACTCGGCTCTCTCCCTGACTGTGTTGAAAAAAGACCTTGATATGGGCTTAGAACTTCTCACGGATGTGCTGCTGCATCCGGCCTTTCGGGAGGCGGAGATTGCACGGAAGGTTCGCGAACTGAAGGGCCGCATCCGCCGAAAGCAGGAGGACCCCGGGACGGTAGCCCGCGAGGCCTTTGCTGCGGCCCTTTTTGGTGACCATCCGTACGGCCGCCCCATAGAAGGGACCGCCGACACTCTGGACCGGATTGCCCGGCAGGAACTCGTCGATTATCATCGGCGCTACTATGTCCCCAATAACAGCATCCTGGCCGTGGCGGGGGATGTGACCCTGGAGGAATTCCAAGGCACCTTAGACAAATATCTCAAGGGCTGGAAGCGAAAGACCGTTCCACATGTTGATGCCGGGACGGAAGTACCCCCCGCCCGCCGGCAGGTGCTGAAGATCGATCGGGGGGTGACCCAGGCCAACATCATCTGGGGACATCTGGGGATTGCGCGAAATAATCCGGATTATTACGCTCTCTCGGTGATGAATTTTATCCTCGGCGGCGGGGGCTTGACCTCTCGTCTGATGCGGGCCATCCGCGAGGAGAGGGGCTGGGCCTACGATGTGCACAGCTTCTTCAGCGCCCGACGCCTTCCCGGGCCTTTTCTGGTGGGGCTTCAGACGAAGAATGAAACGGCGAAGCCTGCCATTGATGAAGTACTGCACCAGATCCGGCGGATTCGAGAGGATGGGGTCACGCCGGAGGAGCTTGAGGAGGCTCAGGGCTTTTTGACCGGGAGTTTCCCTCTCCGGATCGATACCAATCGAGATGTGGTGAGCTTACTGACAGCCATCGAGTTTTATGGTCTCGGGATAGACTATCCTGAGCGGTACCCCCAGATGATCTGGGCGGTGACCCGTGAGGATGTCCTCCGAGTTGCCCAGAAGTACCTCCATCCAGATCAGGGCATCCTCGTGGTCATCGCCGATCTGAACAAGGCCAAGCTGTCGTTGTAGGCTGAGGTGGCTCGGGCATCACCTCACTGACATAGAGTCCGATGGGCGAGGCACGAGCAAGGCGTGCAAGGCCACGGCCGAGAGGGATACGCACAAGGGAGGAAGGATAAATTGGCCCGAAGGTTGCAATTCGAGTCTGTATCATGATTGAGAACCGCCGACATCCCCGATTTCGACTCCGCATGCCGGTCCTGTGTGAGAGCCCGGTCGTTCCGCGCTATCACACGCTCGGCATCAGCCGGAATGTGAGCTGGGGTGGAGTACAGCTCGAAGCCTCACAGGTGTTGACCCCGGGCACTTTGACGAATCTCCGTCTGCTGACGGGAGACCAGATCGCCCATGCTGAGGCGTTGGTCGTTTGGATGGTGAAGCAGTCCCCCAGCTTGATGGGCCTTCGGTTCACCAGGTTGACTGGCGTGGACCGCCTCGCCTGGGAGCAGCTCATGGCCTTCCAGGCGGGTCCCACCCCGCGCACTGCCCTCCGCGTCCCAATCGTTCTAGAAATTACTTGTCTGGTCCCCCCGGACACCCAGTTGCAAGGCTGGGCTGAGAATCTGAGCGATGGCGGGATGATGGTCGTCCTTCCTCAGGCGGTTGCCCCCCGGACGCGGTTGAGTGTGGCAGTCCCCCCGGGGCTCAACCTTCCCCCGGTGGATGCAGATGTGGTCTGGACCCGGACCAGTGTTGCCAAGAACGGCGTGGTCCACGGCCTGCAGTTCCTTCCGGACGACACGCGCAAAGAGCTCTTCCTGATTGGGACCCTCCTCCGGCAATTGCTTCGCTAGCACGAGCCAGGACTCAGATCCCATCTGAAGACGCATTCAGGGCCCTTGACGCACCTGCCGTCCAACTGGGGCAGAGGTCTCCCCCCGGCACGATTCTTGCTGTCCTAATCAATAGTTAAGGGGAACTGTCCAATTCCTCCACCATCGCTCCGTGCAGTGTGCGTTTCCCTCGTCGAGGCTCTTGCCGGCGGGCACGGGCGTGGCAGGGCGGCCTGGTTACTTCTTCCCTAGGGCCTGTTGATCATGGAGAGCTGGGGTCGGGAGGCCGTGTGAAAACGAAAATCCTCTCCTTCGTGGACGACCTCAACTGTGGGGGTGGGCGAAGACTCGGAGAGGGGAAAAAGGGGATCTGATGAACCTCTTGGTCGTCGCGGATGTCGACCTTCAGGGCGAGGTCAGCGGGGCGGAGCGGGTCCTGGCGGCCCACTGCCTGGGCCTGAAGAACCAAGGCCACCAGGTCCACCTCATTGCCGGAATCCCTGGCGGCGGAGGTCAGGCGACCGAGGAGGTCCAGGGAGTTCAGGTCTACCGATACCAGCGAACCCTCTGTTCTTTGTTAAGCTCTCACCGCCTGTTTTGGGAGCTCTCTCGCAGGATTCCTTTCGATGTCCTGATCTTCCACCAGCCCTTTTCGGCCTTCGGCATCACCCTGGCGCGAAAGAGCCGATCCATCCCGAAGGCGTATGTCTTCCATTCCCCGTGGGCCGAGGAGTACGCGGCCCGTGGTGCTGATTCGAAGGCGCAAAGCTCACAATTGAAATCCATCACAGGGGGAAGGTTTCTTCGCCGGATGGTGGAATATCACGTCTTAAAGAGCTGCCAGCGGGTCTTCGTCCTCAGCCGCTTCATGGCGGATCAGTTTGCAAAGACCTACCCCGAATTTGCAGATCGCGTGGTCTGCCTCCCTGGCGGGGTGGACCTCGATCGGTTCAGGCCCGCCGAGGACCGACATGCTGTCAAGGCGGCCCTTGGGTTCCCTTCCACTGGGCCTTTGCTCCTCACGGTGCGGAACCTCGAGCCCCGGATGGGGCTCGATCACCTCCTGCACGCGATGAAGGAGGTGGCGAAGGGCAGAAGAGAGATGAACCTGCTCATCGGGGGGAATGGGCCTATGAAACAAGAACTCGAGGGGTTGGGCGAGCGCCTCGGGCTCAAGACCCTGGTCCGCTTCGAAGGCTTCATCCCGGAGGAACGGCTGCCGACCTATTATCAGGCGGCCGATTTCTTCGTCCTCCCGACCAAGGCCCTGGAGGGCTTCGGCCTGGTGGTAGTCGAGGCGCTCGCCTGCGGAACGCCGGTCCTGGGGACCCCGGTAGGAGCCATCCCGGAGCTCTTGCGCGATCTTCAGGCGGATCTTCTCTTCGAGCGGATCGGGCCTGAAGCCATCGCCCGTGGAATCCTGAATCACCTGGACAGGGCCCAGGCCGATCCGCAAGGATACGAGGCCCTCAGGCGGCGCTGCCGGGATTATGCGACAGCGCAGTTCGGCTGGGATCAGGTTGCCAAGCAATTAGAGCAGGAGCTGATCGTCGTGACAGGAAGTCTTGAGGGGAGCGCTTCAAGGAAAAAATGACAAGGGGTCGAGGCATACGCCTTTCTGCGGCTCGCAGTGCTCCTCGAACCAACCACCATGATGCTCTGCTTCATGGTGCGGCGGGGGCAACGGGGTGGTGACGCGGATTCTTTCAAAGGGACTGTTCTGGATCAAGAGCCGCGTGCGGCGAATCCAAAGGTGGCTCGGTCTGCCTACCATGGGTGTTCGTAAGACCACGTTGATCCTCCTGGTGCTCCTGGGCCTCGCGTATGTGTCTCTGGCGGTCTTCGACGAACTCATGACAAAGATGGGGCAGTATGCACCGCAGACCTACGAGCCTAAGGGTTTCGATCGAGGAGCGGAAGTGCAGAGGGGGAAACCCTAGGGCCCCAAAAGGGTGAGCAGTCAAGCGTGATTAACCGGTAACAGCCGGAAGTCCTCAACCTGACCGGACCTCCCGATCGAGAACAGGGAACAGGATAAAGCAATGAGTTTTACGATCGAGGCCCAAGACTTGACGAAGGTATTCAAGAGGGGCAACGGCTTTCTCCGTTGGGGTTCTCAAGGCCGGTCCAATTCTTGGCTTCACGCCGTCGACGGAGTTAACTTGAGGGTTCGAGCAGGGTCAGTCCTCGCCATTTTGGGCCCGAATGGGGCTGGGAAGACCACGCTGTTAAGAATCCTGGCCGGGCTCGTCCTGCCTACGTACGGACAGGCCCGTGTCTGCGGTCTTGACGTGGTCCAGGGGGAGGGGCAGGCGAAGCGGATGGTCGGCGTGAGCCTCGGGGACGACCGGAGCCTCTACGCGCGTCTATCCGGACGGCGAAATCTTGAGTTTTTTGCAGCACTCCACGGGCTCAGCCGCCGAGAGGCAACGCAGCGGATCGACGAGCTTGGCAAAATATTAGAGATCCCTCTCGACCAAGCCGTCCAAGCCAGCAGCGCCGGAATCCGGCAACGGCTCTTGATCGCCAGGGCGCTCCTGCACGACCCGGCAGTTCTGCTTCTTGACGAACCCACCAAGAGCCTTGACCCGGCCTCAGCAGAGGGGCTCCGGAGCTTCATTAGAGACGACCTGGCCGCCCGCCAAAGAAAGACCGTGCTTATCGCCACGCACAACCTCCCCGAGGCCGAGGCACTCGGCGACGAGATTGCCATCATGGGGAGTGGGCAGATCCGCGCATGTGGGCCTCTGAATGCGCTTCGAGGGTTGGCTGGGCTGCCGATGGGAGATCTGGGGGCCGTGTTTCACCAGCTGACGACGGAGCGAGTATGAGGAGCATCTGGAGGGCAATCCGCGGCTTCGTGACCAAGGACTTGAGGCTTCTCGTTAGCTACCGCTTTGCCACTGCGCTGGCGTTTATCGAGCTCTTGAGCGGTCTTTTGATTTATTTCTTCATTGACCGCCTTTTCGGTCAAGAAGTCGTCGGATACCTCAAACCGTATGGGGTAGGATACTTTGCCTATGTCTTGCTGGGTCTTGCCCTTTTTTCCTTCATGGGGACGGGGATCTCCGGTCTCGCCGCACAGGTCAGTTGGGAGCAAATCATGGGGACCCTCGAGGCCGTTCTCGCAACACCGCTCCGGCCGACGGGGCTTGCACTGGGGCTCTCTCTTTGGGGGGTTCTATACGCCTGCGGCGAGATGGTCGGATACCTTGTGCTGGGAGCTTTCCTCTTCGGGGCCCCAGTGGGCAACACGAATCTGCTCTCCGTCGTCGTCATACTTGTCTTGGCAGTGGTCTCGTTCAACAGCCTTGGTCTTCTCGCCGCGAGCATCATCGTAATCTTTAAGCGAGGGAACCCTGTTGCGTGGTTTTTCCAGGGAGTCGCAGGGCTCCTGGGGGGCGTCTACTTTCCCGTAGAAGTCCTGCCGGACTGGCTCGAGGCGCTTTCGGCACTCATCCCTGTGACCTACGCGGTCCGCGGACTGGAGCTGGCGGTGTACCAGGGGGCCTCGATCTCCACGCTCTGGGGTGAGATTTTGCCCCTCGCATTCCTGGCTGCCGTCCTCCTTCCGCTGGGTCTGTTTAGCTTTTCCGCTTCAATCCGACAGGCAAAGCGGGCTGGAAGCCTCGCCCATTACTAATCCCCGTTGACCGCTATTCGCACGTAGCACGTAGCACTTGGCCATTCCGCTTTGCACCGATAATTAACCTTGAAGACACATGAGCCTCGAGCCAAGAGCCCCTTCCGGGGATTGCGGACTTCTGATGGTCAACAGCGCAGTGTTGGCCTCCTCGAAGGCACAATGCTCAAGCCCTTTCGGCGCTTGCTACCAGCGCCAGAGAGGCGTATCTCGCCAAGTATTCGCCGCGATCCTGGACAGGGTAAGCCGTCTGTGTCTGGTGCGAGGATCAGCCCTCCCAGAGGATTAGCCGATGGACAAACGGCGTTCTAAAAAAGCCTGACAGGTCTTGTGTGTGAATTATATCCTTATCACCCACTAAGAGATCCAAATCAGATCGATGGCTGATGAACGTCATGGCCGACAGGGGACCGTGGATCAAGTTGCAGGAGGTCTTCTGTAGGAGTGTGACGATGGAACCGGGATAGCTACAGTCCATAGTCGACTATCTGGACGATTGTTGGCGCACCACGAGACCAGACGCCTTCCAGGCGAAGCACGGCGCCGAGGGCGGTTTTGTTTTATGAGGCTCCCGGCGGGCATCCGCCCCCGGGCGTTTCTGTCTTGACGAGCGCGAGTCTCGTCAATGCGCCAGCCGAAATCACCCCCCATTTCCAAAACAACGGACATTGGGTAGACCAGGGAACGAGCGGGGAAGGGACGTGACGGAGATGATTCGTGTCCTCATCATCCATAGGAATCGTCTCTTTCGGGAGGGCCTTGCTGTTGTCCTGGCGCAGCGGCAGCATACCGTCAGTGTGGTCGGCAGTGTGGCCGAGGCCGGTGACCTGAAAGGGGAAATGGAAAAGTTGACGCCCGACGTCATTCTCTTGGACCTTTATCCGCCGGGGCGGGATGGGATTCGAGAGGCTCGGCTGGTTCGCGGGATCTTCCCTAAGGCTAAGATTCTCGTCATAGGTCTGACCGAACTGGAATCCGACTTTGTGGCGTGCGTCGAGGCAGGAGGAGCCGGGTGCCTCCCGCAAGACGCATCGCTCGAGGATCTACTGAAATATATTTACATGGTAGCAGCAGGGGAGGCCCTCTGTTCGCCGAAGGTTGCCGGTATTCTCATCTCCCGGGTTGCCGAGGCCGCGCGCGAAAGGGAACTACGACAGGCATTGGGAGTGCCGAACCTCACCCGTCGGGAGCTCGAGATCACCGCGTTGATCGATGAGCGATTGAGCAATAAAGAGATCGCCACCCGCTTACGGATCGAGGTCCCCACGGTGAAGAATCATATCCATAACATCCTAGACAAGCTCCAGCTGAATGGCCGGCGGAAGGTGGCCAAGTATGCACGAGAGCGGGGTTTGCTGAGCAGCTTGCGCTAGAGTTGCCAGACATGCGGTAGCCGGTACTAGTACTTTCACTTAGAAACGGCAGGACGGGTCTACGAAAACGTAGGCCTTTTTTTTGCCCAAGCAGATCCAAATCCCAAACCAGGATCTATGGTCTTGCTTTGCTGATGAATTATCTTTCATTACACAGGGGAGAGAAGAGTCGCATAGTGCGGATCAGAATTCTATTAGCCATTCGTCCTCGGATCATGCGGGAAGTCGTCTGGCAGACGATCGAGCAACAGGAAGACATGGAGGTCGTCGGCGAGGTCCTGGACCCGATAGACCTTCTTGGCGCCGTGAGGGAGATGAGGGCCGACGCTGTGATCCTGACCATAAGGGGTCCCAGGGAACTCGGGCTCTTCAGGCCCTTGCTCGCCGAATGCCCGAACCTGACCGTCCTGAGTCCGGAGTCTAGTGGGAAGAAAGCGTTCGTTGGGAAGTTCTGTTCGCCGTGGCGAGAGATCGTGGACCCCTCGGAGGCCGACATTGAAGGCGCCCTTCGCCATTGCGTCCAGGTCCCATGCAGCACGGAAGGGGTCGCCAACGGCCAGCGCAGTTAAGCGACCGGTGTTCATTGCCATCCCCGCAGCCAGCCTCGCGGGAGATATGTTTGGCCCACCGACGATGGAGACCGGGTAAGCCTCCTATCCAAGTGGAAAGGGGAAATTTCCGATGACCTCAAACATAAGGGAGGAATTGCCATGGGAAGCACGCATAGAAAACGGCATTTCATCTTGGTTCTTGTGGGGGTTGTTCTTGCCATCGCCGGAGTGCTCACGCTGTTAATTTCTCCCGCCCTCGCCGCAAACCCAATATCACCTCAGAACTGTCTAACGCGGGCTCAAAATATTATACAGCGAACGGACGAGGATATTATGGAGCTTGACCCGGGTGGTGCGGATCCGGATACCGTGCAACAAACCAGAACATGTTTCAACCCTTGTACTTCCACTCCTGGGGTGACGGTCGAAAGGTTTTTTTACCTTCGAGGCATACCCGGCCAAGGAGGGTCGTCCGATATTCAGGTTGCAGTTACTATCGAATATCCTGCTCCTGGTTTTTAGATAGGTTATGGTGACACTCTTGGTGGGCAACTGGCGTTCGATTGTAATGACGGGAGATTTCGGGTTGTGGTGGGTACACCTGAGGAGATTGACGAATGCGGTACAGATCTCCAAAAAGTACTGTGTAGCAGCCAGTAATTGCTTATTTCAGCATTTCCCCGCAGGTTGTACCGAGCGGAGCTGGGGCAACCAGCAATTGCTCTCGTGCTCCGGTATGACTTCTGGCCGTCGCTCTCGATTTGCTAGGCTTTTTCATGCCCTCTGACCTGGAGCGACGCCTCCAAGGCACAGGTCCACCAGCCCCTTTGCCGCTTGCCATGAAAACCAACAGAAGCGGCGAAGGTAGGTTGCGGGGAGTTGGTGGTGGTGTGTGAGTCCGTACTGGAGCATCATGAAGTCGGGCTGGGGGAATAGGAGTGCTCGGGCGTAGCGGAACTTTGCCCTGACACCTTTCAGGACAAAGAATTGGGCTAGACTTTCTGCCCCGTCCACTTTGGACGTTTCCGCTAGACGCTCAGCGAGCGGACGGCGGAGGCCAGAATCCGGTCGGCCCAGGGCGTCGAGGATATCGGCAGGCACAGGTGCCCCGAACTTATTGAAAACCTCATCGAGGGCACGGCCGACCAAGCGCTCAATACCCACATCGCGCGACACCGAGAGTACCAGTTCCCACCGCAAGGCATCGGACTCCTGGCGGACAAAGCGGTCGAGTTCGTACAGCCACAGGAACGGCGCATCATCGCGGTGGGCCAAGTGAAGGCAAAGGTGGACGAGTAGGTCCTCCCGTGCAAGCGAGAGGGTCTCCTCTCCCACCACCCGCGCCGGAACACACCGGCTCCACAGGGCCTCCATGTCGAGCCGATCACCATAGGGCGGATAGGCGATCGTCCAATGTGGCTCGACGATCACCATAAACGATCGCTCGGCAAAGAACTTCAAGGTATACGAGAAGTCAGAAGCAAACCCCGGTCGGCGATCCATCTCGTTGAATCCTAGTGCGCGGAACAGCTCCTGGATCCGTGGCAGATCGTCTTTCCGCACGAGGAGGTCGATATCCCCCATCGGCCGCTGGGGGACCCCGCCGTAGAGCCGCTCGGCGAGAGCCAGACCGCGCAAGGGTAGGCAGCGGATTTTCTGATCGCGGAACGCACGAAGCATGGTCCGGAGCTCTCCGGCCAGCGCCAGGTTCCTGGCGGTGTTGTTGAAGCATTCCTGGTACACCTGTTCCTGGACCCGAGCCGGAAGGCCAGGGATTTCCTGCAGCCAAAACGTGAGCCCGTGCGCCGAGGCTTGGTCCAAAATTGTTTGCCATTCCGTGGCGGTCGGACTGAGGAGCGGACTGTCCGGGCGGTCGGTGAGGAGGGCAGCCAGGGAAGGATCGATCGACGCAAGGGTCATCGTAGCGCCTCGCGGAGGATAGACTGGCGCACCTGTGGGATCTGATCGAGGTCCCGGGGGTACAACAAAGACCTGACAGGCACCCGACTGGCAAGTCGCGTTGCCAGGTCGAACTGCCGCTGGAGCCGCTGTGGCTCGATGACCGTGGTATTAAAGGTATTCTTGGTGAGCTCAAGAAAGGCTCGCTGGGGGGAGAGGGATCGAATGGTGATCCCAATGCTCCGTGATCTAGCTGGTGGAGGTGTGAGCACGTAAATCGCCTTCAGGGGGAAGGCGCTTTGCGGCGGGACCGTTTCGTTCCGACCTAACGGTATCACCAGCTTGGGGGTCTGATTGTTCATTGGAGTGCCGATTGCGCGCCCTCCAAGCAAGCTCCTGGCAATTTCCGGGAACAACTTGATCCTTGGCGGACCTGGATAAGCTACGAATTGGTCCCCCTCTTCCTTGAGGACAAGGAGGTCATCAGTGAGCAGGCGGTAACCCGCCTGGAGGAAGGCGGCCCCGAGACTCGATTTCCCAAAGCCACAGTCGCCAAGGAAAGCCACCGCCTCTCCGTCGATCATCACTGTGGTCGAATGGAGCGACTCGATCCCGTGCTTCAGCAGGGCGAATGAGAGGACCTGCCCTAGGAGATAGGTTTGGAATGACTCGGGAGAGGCGCCGTTGAGACGGTGGCAGGCAATCCGGCGGCCGTCGGCGGAGAGGAGAAAGTCAAAGAGCCCGGACCATCGAAGAAAGTCGGACCCGTCCTGGAGCGGAAAGTGTTGGAACCAATGTCGGTTGCCCCGTCGCCCTGCCGCTTCTCTCCGCACCCGCCGGAATAGGGCTGGCAGCCCATCAGCTAGTTCGACCTCTCCAAGAGCGGAACCCACTCCTCTTGCCTGGGGTAAGGGAAGAGCCCAGTGGCTCTTGAGGTGAATGCCGTAAGTTCGGTAGACCCGCGGAGAGCGCCCGTTTGAGAGGATCACGGCCATAACTGTCCGTTAGGCCGGGGCACCACTAGCCCTTGTTGATGCCTTTCCGCCGTCCTTCTTGGTGCCCCCTTTTGCCATCGTCAGGTGGCGGAGGTCCCCGTGGACGACGAGCCGCGGGGAACGGTAAGCTTTCTTTTTACTGCTAGGGTTCTTGGATTTCATCTTGAGCCTCCTTGTGCGCTCACCATCATCTTTTCCTTCAGTAATGGTGAAGTCTCGTGTCCGTTATGGTTGTTCCCGAAAAAGACCTGAAGCCAAAGCTCCAATCCGATGAGATCTGAGAGGCTCCAGGCGGTATCACAGCTCTCACCTTGGAGCTTCTTCCTCATCCCGTTGAGTTCCGCCGTTAACGCGTCGCGGTCCACATATCCCCTGCTAACGGCCATCGTGTCTGACAGAAGACGATGCGACAGTTCAGGGTAGTTCCTGTCCATTCCTTCGTTGGCTATATGCGTGAAGTCCGCCTTCCACGTCCGGCGAACGATGGCCTCTGGAAGCACCCCCTGCATACCTTTGCGGAGAAGTGCTTTCGGCACGCCTTGCCAGGTCTGAATCTCTCCCGGGATGTTCATGAGAAACGAGACAAGGTCCGGGTCAAAGAACGGAAATGCCATCTCGAGCCCGTGCATGGCGGCTACCTTGTTCTCCCACTCCAGGCACAGGACATGCCGGCTGGATCTCGCCTGCTCGTACAGAGCGCGGGCATGGGCGGTCGGGAACCCTCTCCGTGGCGGGAGCCAATTGGATCGGCGCTGGCGCGCTCGTCTACGGACCGCTCCGGTGTACCACGGGCGATCCGGCTTGAGCCGAAGGGATCTCAGGAGAGAGACCATCGGCGCAGGCAGGGTGTACTTTACGAGGTCTAGTAAGAATCGGCGCCGGAAGTCCAAACCCGCGCAGTCGGTGAACCAGTGGGGAAACTCGTTCAAGTGCGTCCAGACATCACGCCACGCAAAGTCGTGGAAACGGTCGACCAGGTATGCCTGGTCGAAGAGCAACTGGTCGGCCCATTCGCCAGTAAGAACCACGCGGGCACGGAGCCTTTGGACCATCCCATTAAACGCCTCCATGGTGGTCCACATCTCATCCAGGAACGGTGCCTCGACGTTCCACACTGCCTCTCTGGAGCCGTTGAGGGGACCGATGTGACTGACGGGGAGACGGCTGATTCTAACCCCGTATTCGCGCTCGATCTCGGTGAGAAAGGCCGACTCGTCAGACGGGGATCCGGTAGGGGAGGCGTAAGAAACTCCAAGGACAGGGGGATACCGGTCCGGACTTCTCCGTGCAAGAGTTTCCCCGAGGCAGAAGATGGACGAGGAGTCCAAACCCCCACTGACGGAGACCGCAACCGGATGTGCACTTCGCAGCCGTCGCCTAACGGCCTGCTCAAAGAGTTCGCGGAATGCCTCCGCGTACTCCCCAAAGGACCCGAGACGGATGCGCTGGGTGGCGTTAAAATCCCAGTACCGCCGGGTCACCAACCTCCGTGGGGTGCAAATGGCGGTGTGGGCGGGAAGGAGGCTCCACAGGCCTTCAAAAAAAGTCATGCCTCGGTAATCTTGATCTCCACGGAGGAGGTGCTGGGCCAGGACGTCGTCGTTCGGCCGAGTGGATACCTCCGGATGGACCAGGAGGGCCTTGATTTCGGAGGCAAAAAGGAAGGTGTTGCGGATCCGGCAGTAGTACAGGGGCCTGATGCCAATTGAATCCCTGGCGATAATGAGGTGATGCCTGTTGGGGTCGAAGATACAGAAGGCAAAGTCTCCGGCCAGCCTTTCAGGGAGCCGGTCACCGAAGGATTCGTAGGCAACCAGCACGAGCGCGGGGTCAGGTGAAGTGGAAGAGACCTGGTGAGAGTCCTTGAGTGACGCCAGGAGCTCCTCACGGTTATCGAGGCGGCCGTCGAATACCACGACAGTCCCGGATGAGCCGACCAGCGGCTGGATTTCCTCCGCCGATTCGGGTGTGATCCGAAACAGTTGACAGGCAAGCCCCACCGGACCCTCGACCCACATCCTTTCGCCATCTGGTCCGCGGTGGGCCAGGGTCGCGCTCATCCGGGCCAGCACTTCCCGCTCGACCGGTTTGCCATCCAGGTTCCAGATTCCAATAATCCCGCTCATCGTTCACATCCTGCCCGGAGTGGTTCGGGTAGTGTGGAACTGGAGAGAAGGGCATACTTATCTCGATCGCAGAGACCAAATAATTCGCCCTCCTCCGATTCAATCCAGCTATGGGCAACGATATTGTCCCCCTCCTTTGCGACACCAATCCGCAGGCTGGTCCTCACACCCCGGCGGCGCAAGAGCCATGCGAGTGTGGCGGACTGACGAAGGCACGAGGATCTGCCCGGCGCGTACCTGTCCGCCACGTCCACGAGCCACGCTATCCGTTGCCGGTCCACTTCCTGGCACCTCCGCTCTGGGATAGCTTTGCCGATGAAGAAGGCCAGGCAAGTTTTCGAAGAAAACAGCCTGACCCCGAGGTCGAACACGCCGACCAGAACAGCGGCTTCCGTCAGAAGCCAGACGTCGGAGAGAGAAAGGGAACGAAGCTTATGCCACCGCGTCGCCTTCATCGATCACCTCAACGAGTCCGTTGTCCAGCAGCTCGGTGACGAGGTCCAGGAGATCTTCCTCAACGCGCTCCGCAGAAACCTCGTACTCCTCCAGCATGGCGTCCCTCACGGGTCCGAGACGGCCATGGTCTTGTATGAGCTGCCAGGCGCGCGTCCCCACCGGGTCCAGGCCAAAATAGATTCCCGTCTTCAGATTCAGAAGAACGATCTCTCCTTGCAGGTCGTTGAAGATCACATCGTCTTGGATCCGAAATGGAGTTGTCAGAGATATCCCTTTACTCATTGCCGAAGGCTCTCCTGCATGGTGTGATCAGGGATTGCAGTGCAATCAGTTGGCGTCACCTGTGCTGAGTGTTCTTTCGGGGCTACGGGTTCCTTCGAGGACGGGACCCCATTCCTTGCGCGCCGCTCCAATATCGTTACCACTAAGAGAATGACGATCGCTTGAAGAATCAGCAAATGAGCCGCGAGCGGTGAGGCCAACAGGAGGACCGTGGCCCCCAGGCCGAGGCACACGCTCAAGGCATAAACGAAGAGGGCAGCGTGCTCCTTCCTGCCCAAGACTTTTTCCATCCGGTGGTGCAGGTGATCCCGGCCGACGTAGTCAATCCATTCCTGGAGGTTTTTTACCTTGCCGAGAGCGACGCGCTCAACCGTGATGTAGAGCATGTCATAGATGAAGACCCCGAAGATCAGAAGGGGAGCAGCCGCTTTGACGAGATCGTGCTCGGCCCACTGTCCCATGACCGCTATAGAGGCCAGTATGAACCCGAGGAAGTTGCTGCCCGCATCGCCCAGGAAGATGGTGGCCCGCTTCCGGGGGCGAAAATTGTACGGTAAGAAGCCTAACGTGCTCCCCAGGAGGGCCGCGGTCACCCAGCCGAGGAAGACTTGGTGGCTCTGAAAGGCGATGATGCCGAGGAAAAACGAGGCGATGGCGGCCAGACCGGCGGCCATGCCGTCCATGCCGTCGAAGAAGTTCATGGCGCTGGTGATCCCCACGATCCAGAGAATCGTCAAGACGAGGTTCAGGGCCTGTCCCCAAAGGGCTTGGGTGGGGAACAGGGTCAGGGAGGTCCCGGAAGCGATCACGATGACCGCGGCGAGAGTCAAGACCGCAAGCTTGAGCGAGGCAGGGAGGGGCCGAATATCATCCATGACGCTGATGGCAATCACGACGGTCCCGGCGATCACAAGCCCCCAGACCGCCGGTGTCAGGATGGAGTTGGCCAAGAGGCTCACGACGAATGCGAGATAGACGGCAACTCCCCCAAGAAGCGGGGTCGGCTCCCCATGCAGCTTACGCCCGTCGGGCACGTCCAGGATCCCCTGTCTTCGCGCGACGGCCTGGGTCGGCCTGACCAACAGGACGGAGATCAGGAACGAGAAGGTAGCAATGTACAGCCATCTCAGCCCTTCGTGGGCTAACCAACTCTTGATAGGGAACAAGAAGAGGAGGAGGACGGCAAGGAGGGCCAACGAGTAAAAGAATAACCCCAGAGGAACGGATACTGACTTTAACGGATGAATGGTGTCCCTCACTGAAACACCTCCTGGGCGACTTCCACGATCCGTTCGGCCTCCATATCTGAAAGAGAAGGATAAAGGGGGAGCGAGACGGCCTTCTCCCACGCCGCCTCTGCCCCTGGAAGCCCGTCTACCCCGAGAGTCCGGTGGAGGGGTTGAAACACGGGCCGTCTGGCCTCCACGCCGCGCGCCTGGAGTTTTGGAAGGTACGCGTCCGCCGGAAGAGGCCCTTTGACCACGAAACGGTAATAGACTGGTCTGCAATCCGGAGGGACAAGCGGAAGCTGAAGCGGAAGGGTCTGTAGCCTCTCACGGTACAGGGAAGCAATGGTCTGTCGCCGTTCGAGAAACCAGGGAAGTTGCTTCAACTGTGTGAGGCCAAGCGCCGCCTGGAAGTCAGTCATCTTGTAGTTGAAGCGTGGCTTGTCGTCTGCTTTCTGGTCGTACTCGCGCAAATCCCGAGCGCCCGCCAGGATCCGGTCGTCGTTCGAGAGCAACATGCCCCCTTCGCCCGTGGTGATGAGCTTCGTGGCGTAAAAGGAGAAGACGGCGGCATCCCCGATGCTTCCCACCGGTCTTCCGCGGTAGGTGGCCCCGAGGGCCTGGGCCGACGCCTCAATGAGAGGTAGTCCCAGTCCTTTCAGGGTATTCAGCTCGGCCGGAAGACCAAAAGAATGGACGACGATCAATGCCTTTGCTTTGGGTGAGCAAGCCTTCCTCGCCGCGTCCGGGTCCATGTTGAAGGTCAACGGGCCACAATCCACGAATCGCGGCACGGCGCGGACCGATCGAACGGCGTGGAGGACGGCCGAGCAGGCGTACGAGGGGAGGAGGACTTCGTCCCCCTCTCCGACGTTGAGGGCGAGGAGAGCGAGATGCAGGGCGGCGGTCCCGGAGCTGCTCGCCACGCCACCACTCACCCCCAGCATGCTCGCCATCTCTTGCTCAAAGGCCGCCACCTTTTCCCCTTGCGCGATGAAGCCGGACTTGAGCACCTGGGCCACAGCCTGAAGGTCCTCCTCGGCCAAGGTCGGCCGTGAGTGCGGGATGAGAGACAGCGATGTCGCGCTAGTCCACATTGATGAAAAGCCTCAGCGGCACGAAGCCCTCTGCGTTCTTCGCGCGTCCTTGCACGCCACGGAAATGGGCGGCGGCCTGCGCTAGATTCAGGATAGAGAGCTCTTCGACGCCGGTCTTGCCGATCTGTGAGGTGTGCGCCTTGAGTGCCTGGAGCTTCCGTTCGAAGACAGCGTTGATATCGACGAAGACCGACGGGGTAAAATTGACCGTCGTGGGCCCTTCGTACAAGAGCACATTTCGCGTGTACCTTGAGGCGGATGCCACCGAGATCGAAAGATTCCGATGATCCTGGTGGGTGTCGTCCCCCCAGTGGACGAAAATGAGATCTGGCCTGATGCGCTGGAGGATCTCTTCGATCTTCGCGATCAGCTCTCGATCATTGGCCATCTGGGTATCCTTGTAACCGCCCCAGAGGAGCTCCCGCGCCCCCAAGAGCTGCGCCGCTTCCTGCTGTTCCCTCCGTCGCTCGACCGGATCCCCGCCCATCCCTCCGTCCGTCATAACCAGGAGGTAGATCTCGTGCCCCTTCAGGGCGTACTTGATGAGCGTCCCGCCGCAGCCGAACTCGATGTCATCCGGATGAGACCCGATCGCCAGGATCTTCATCGACGATCCTCCCTTGCCGTAAGATGTGACGGCTGTCCCCATTGCAATTGAACAGCACGTCGACCACAGATAGGTCAGGGACGAAGGCGCCGAAGCGTTGAGGATAGGGCTTTGTCTGAAACGTCTGAAAGGTGACTCGAACCCCGGCTTCCTCAAACCGGGGGTGGTCGAGATATCCTCTCCCGCCCGCACCGGACAGGTACGTGTCGGCCTCCAGGGCCTGGCAGATGGCGACCAGACGGTCGGTCGCCTCAACCCCTGGCGGCAGAGGCAAAGAAGAAGCCAGGACCTGCTTGGTTCGGATCCCCAAGGCTTCCACCAGATACGTGATGGTCGACAGGTTCAAGTCCAGCAATGAGTCCCACTCTCGGGCGTAGAGGTCCTCGAAGAACGGCCGGTGGAGGTCAAAGAAGGGGGCCGCGGCGTAATTCGAGATGAGCGCCTGAAGGTGCTTTCTCGCCCACGGGACGGTTGGGTTGATCTTGACGTCACAGATTCGCTGGGAAGAATGATGAAGGACGGGAACCGTCAGCCACTGCCAGCCCGCGGCCGTCTTGATCCTGTTTCGATTCTGCCACTCGTTTTTCTTGAACTGGACATCATCGAGCAGGACAAAGCAGTCGACCTGATCTATCTTGTCGAAATAACCCAACCAGGGGAGGTACTGGGGTTGGTGGATGGCGATTCTCATACGTGACTCCGGACGAAGATCGGGTTGGAAAGAAGTCCGTGAGGTTTGACGAGCTCGATCCGGAAGAACTCGCGCCTCCCTCGATCTGGCGGTGTCGCCTTCAGGGTCTCTGCAAACGGTGTCTTCCCCTGGATGATACGCATCAGCCTTCCCGAGCGGATCAGACGCAAAGTGAAGGCGACTTCGCTGCCGTCACTGGTGCCGATCCCGAGGCGGATCAAAAGGGGCCCTTCCCCGTTCGCCTCAAGCTCTCCTCCCATGGGGATCCAATTGCTGTTTTTGTCCTGGCCGATCGAGAATTCTTCGAGGACCAGGCGGTAGTCCGGTTTGGGTTTCACGCCATAAAACCGTCCCAACTTCAGGGCCTCCATAATTGCTTGCTCAGACCGTTCGGAGACGAGGAACATCGTCAGCACTTCCCCAAGCGGCTTCGGGGGCCCGTGGTAGCCTAGCTCGCCGATTCCCCAGGCCGGACGCGGGCGCCGCCCTTCGGTGTAGTCGAGCAGCAGGCGATCCCATTCGCCTCCCGGCTCCGTGAAGGTGACATTGTCCGGATAGATGGCGCCGAATCCCGTGTACCCCTGGCTTTGGAGGAGGACCTCCGGATGTGGCTCCGTCCGGATCGTCACTGTGCCCAACGGCCCATACGCCGCTTCCCGGAAGTCCCGAGCTTCCGGAAAAGACCAAAAGACCATTCCTCCTCGGGCCTCGACCGCGTCGATGACTCGCTGATAGGGTCCGATTCCGGGGTTTTCCTGGTACGGATTCAGCGGTGACGCGGTGAAGGCTTCAAGCAGGAAGACTGCGCCAAAGCCAAGGGCGATCCAACCGGGGATGCGGTACCGCTTCCGCACCTTGAGGACGAACCGTTTCAGGCGGATGTTCTGCTCCCGTTCCGTACGCACGAGGAGGATCCCGATCGCGACGAGAGCGACCGCCAGGGCTGGCTGAAGCAGGTGCGTCCGGTGAGAAGTTGGGATCCCGCCGTTCCCGATGGCCGGGATCTTCAGATAGTCTTCTGCCTCCTTCAGCCCCACCGCGAGGAGGTTCTTCTGCGTAGCCCAGAGGGTGAGATTGCCGCGGAAGGGAGAGCCGGTCCAGTAGTAATGGGGCATGACCTCGACGCCCGGAATGAGGATGACATCGGGGAAGTTCACCTTGGCCGCCTGGATGGACTTGAGCCAACGGGCGATGCCTCCCCGAAGGACCGATGGCTCTTCCACGACCTTCTTGAGGAGACCTCGGAAAGGGAAGAGCCCGTATTCGAAACGGAGGAGGAAATTCTCAGTAAAGATCACGGTGTCGATCCCCTCCATCCGAGCCTCCTCGACGATCTCTTCCAGGGAGAGCGTGCCTGTAGAGAAATTCGTGTGGACGTGGAAGGCTCCCTTCATCTGAAGGAAAGACGCTTCTGCGCCTCCGTGGAGGAAAAGGATCAGACAAAGTCCGCGGAAGAGCGCTTTCATCGGTTTCCGTTCTCGCTTCCGAGGACACTCTGGTAGACGGCCTCGATCCTGTGAAGCATTGTCTCGATGCTGTACGCTCGCGCACGTTCGCGGGCCGCTTTGGCCAACCGGCGTCGTTGTGAAGGATCAAGGAGGAGTCTTTCAATCCCAGTGGCCAGGGAGGCTGCACTCGCCGGCTCCACGAGGTAGCCGGCCTCTCCTTGAGCCAGCACCTCGGGGATTCCACACACATTTGAGGCGACGATGGGTAGGCCGGCCGCCATGGCCTCTACCAAAGCCCTGCCCATCCCTTCGCTGAGCGAGGGGAAGACGAAGAGATCAAAGGCGTGGAGAAGGGCTGGGATGTCCTCCCGCCAGCCGAGGAAGTGAACCCGATCGGCGAGACCTGCCTCTGCGGCGCGGGATTGGAGGTCGACTCGAAGCTCTCCGTCCCCCACGAGGACCAGGTGGAGGTCGGGAAAGCGGGGTGCCAACATGGTAAAGGCGTCAAGAAGGTAGGTGTGTCCCTTGACTTGGTCGAGCCTTCCCACCGAGCCGATCAGACGGGCAGAAGGCAAAAGACCAAGAGAGGCCTTCACTTCCCCAGCCGCCCTTTGGCTTGCTTCGAACGGCTTCAGATCGATGCCGCTAGGAATGTTCACGAACTGCTCTGGCTCCCCGATTCCTCGCTCCAGGTTGTCGCGGATCTCCTGGTCTGTTAACCCGATGATCCGGTCTGTAAAGGTTGCCACCCGTCGCTCGAGTAAGACGAAGAGGCGTATCATTCCCTTTCCGACGTAGCCATTGAAGGCCTGGCCGTGGGGAGTGTGAACGATGTGGGGAACCCCGGCCAACCGAGCCGCAATCCTCCCCAGAATTCCCGCCTTAGACGTGTGGGTGTGTACGAGATCGAATCGCCCTTTCCGGAGGAGGCGGTAAATCTTCACAAAAGCCACGAGGTCCTTGAGCGGCGAGGGGCTCCGGACCAACTCGGGGAGCTCCGCCATCTCAACCTGTTGCTCAAGCCTGCGGGCGAGATGAGGATACTCTACCGTCCGCCCGTAGATGAGACGCTGCCCGAACGCAGCGGGCAGGCCTGCCACAGTCAAGAGCGTGTTGGTGGCCGACCCGCCTCGGTCCAGGCGAGTGATGATGTGGAGAATTCGCAAAGACGTCCCTCCCGCACCGTGTATTCAATCTGGAGTGTGTGGGCGTCCAATGCTGGCGTCTTGTTATCGCGGACTTATACCCGGCTTCTGTGTGTGTATTTGTGCAAGAGGGGTGCCAAAAGAAGTGACGCTTTCGGTGGGTCAAAGGGACTGATGGAGCCCAGGGGATTAGGTCGAGGACAGGACCGTCTTGACGAGTGAGGCATCGACCTCCGTAACTTTCTGTCTCATGCCCTCAAATAGACAAAGATCGCAGAGGTTATTGATAATCCGCGGGATCCCCCGTGCCTCCTCGTGGATGATCTTTATGGCCTCGTTGGTGAAGATCCGCCGCGTCGCCCCAGCCTTCTCCAGACGAAAGTCGATATACGAGGCGGTCTCCTCCATACTCAGGGGGCCGAGGTTCAAGCGGATGGCCACCCGTTGATCGAGCGGCCGCTGCTTAGCGATCGCCTCTTTCAGGTCGGGTTGCCCGAACAGGATGAGCGACAGAAGATGCCGGTCGCTCAACTGGAAGTTCATCAGCATCCTGAGATCCTCGAAGGTGGCCTTTTGCGTGATCGTATGAGCCTCATCGATGATCAGGACGGTGCTCTTCTCCCTCTGGGCGTTCAAGAGAACGTGTTCGTTAATGGCACGGAAGAGGGCGGACCGCTCGCTCTTCGGCGAGGAGATGCCGAGTTGGAGCGCGATCTCGTACAGGAGCTCCTCGGAAGAGATCGACGGGTTAATCACCAGGCCGACGTCGAATTTCTCTTCGTCCAACTGGCAAATGAGCACCCGGCTCAGGGTGCTCTTCCCGGCTCCGACCTCTCCCGTGATCACCGCGAACCCCTTGCCGAATTCGACCACGTAAAGGAGTTTATCCAAGATCTCCTGATACGCAGAAAAGGGGCAGAAAAATTCGGGGTCAGGGAGGGTCTGAAATGGCGCCCGACTCAGACGCCAATGCTCTGTGTACATCTCCGCTCCTTGTGGTTGTTTTCCACCGAGCAAGCCAGAAAGAATCCCGGATCTCTCCATTGGCGTTCGCTTATATCAGACACCCCGCGAAGCGTCAAGATCCACTGTCCAGGAGAGATCACGTGTCAGGTTTTCAGACGCTCTCTGTTCGATTCGGCCAGGTCTGCGAGCCCGCATCGAAGTGCCCAAATGTGCATATAAAGTGCCACTGCCGAATGGATGGCGCGGATCGTGCACGGTGTGAGCCTGAAGCTCGCTTTGGACTGGGATGAGGAAGGCCTTGGGCAGATCGATGAGAATGGTGGACGAGGCCGGAGGGGCTCAATCTCGACACCACGGAATCTTTTGGCACTTACCTTGCAAATAATTAAAGACGTGAGTATTCCACCGGCTGCGGAGCCATGGGCGCGGCTCCGGCCCTGTCACGAAAATCCCGTTCTCAGGTTCGGTAGCTACCCGGTCCAGTGCGGAGGTCATATCGTACCAGTGCTATAAATGTGGATCGCGGCACGTAGGAGAGCGGTCCGGTGTGTGGTGCAAACGTCAAGGATACGGTGAGGCTGACGGACATCGTGAAAGATGAGGGTCGCCGCGCGAAGGGACCGAGCAAGGCCAGGAAGGCTTCCCCAAGGCTGAGCGACCTCGTCCGGAAGGGTGCCAAGTCGTCGGCGGAGGCAGCGGTCATCCAGGCACCGCCTCCACACAGACAGCGCGATGTTGTCAGGAAAGATGGGCCGGCTTCTCCGGCGGTCCATGACGGCGTTGTTCCAACGGACGGTCGTCTTGAAAGGACTGCGCTGCCCCAAAAAGAAAGCTTCATCAAGCGCGCCGTCATCGACAAACACCTCGATGCTCCCGAGCAGGCGCTCCAAAAGGCAGTAGATATCATGGGGGAGATTCTCCGGGCGGTCAAAGCTCACGCGCCTTTTTCCATTTCCAGCGTCGAAGAGGCTGCTGAACTCCTCCTTGAAAACCTCCAGGCAAGCGATGACTTGATGATCCATTTCTTTTCCACGGGGGGCCCGTCCCTGGATCCCGCGATCAAGGCCGTCAATGTCTGTATTGCAGCGGTGAAGCTCGGCTTGGAGCTGGGCTATTCACCCGAGGAGCTTCGCCGACTGAGCCTGACAGCCCTGCTTCATGATGTTGGGATGGCGCGCCTCCCCGAGGGGCTCGTCGAGAAGGAGGGCCCGTTAAATCCCGTTGAGCGCGCAACGCTGGGGCGGCACCCCGAGGAGGGAGCCCACGTCATTAAGGGCCTCGGGCACAAATACACGTGGCTGGCCGACGTGATCCTCCAGGTCCATGAGCGGTTGGACGGTTCGGGATATCCCCAGGTGCTCAAGGGAGCGGAGATCCACGAGTTTGCCCAGGTTGTGGGATTAGCCGATGTGTATGAAAGCCTGGTGCATCACCGGCCGTATCGCCCGCGTCTGAACCCCCTGGAAGCTCTCAAGGAGGTCCTTCATCGGGAACGAACCGCCTTTAGCGACAAGATTCTCAAGAGCCTGATCCAGGCCCTCTCTCCATATCCGGTTGGAAGTCTTGTTCGCCTCAATACGGGGGAGATCGGCCGGGTGGTGACGAAAAATAAGGACCGTCCACTCCGTCCCGTGGTTGCAGTCCTTATCCGAGGGGGGAAAAGGGTAGAGGAGCCCGCGGTGATCGACCTCAGTCAAAGCCCCCTCCTCAATATCCAGGAATCGGTCGTCGGAGAGGAATTGGCATGAAACGGTTCGCTTCATCGTGGCTCTCCCTCTTGCTGCTTCTTCTGGGTTCAGGCTGCGCCTCTCGGGTTCCCCCCGCCTCTCTCGAGGCTACGACCAAGGCCATCCAGGCCTCGTCCCGTGCAGAGTCCCCGGAGCTCACGCTCCCGGAGCCTGTGGCGGAGAATCAGACCTTCGTGACCCTGGAAGGCATCCCGAGGTACAAGATTGGCCCCGGCGACGTCCTGGAAGTTTTCCTGACGAAGGGATTTAGCCAGGAAAAGCACACGGTAGGAGTGAAGCCCAACGGGAGTGTGACCGTCGCCTTCTTCGACGCGACAGTGATGGGGCTCACGGCGGAGCAGGCGGCGGAAGAGATTCACCAGATCCTGAGCTCCTTCTACAAAGAGCTCAGTGTTGACGTCATCGTCAAAGAACACAACAGTAAGAAGGTCGCGGTATTTGGAGCAGTCCGGGGGAACACGGGGATTTTTCCCTTGAAAGGGAGGACCACCATTTTCGAACTCCTGGCCGAGGCTGGAGGTCCGGCCCCGAAGGCCAACCTTGAAAAGGTGCGGTTGATTCGTCCGGGCCGCGTCTCGTACACCCTGAACCTCCGCCGGTTCCTCTCCAACGGGGACACGGTCAGGGACATCGTGCTGGATACACGCGATGTGGTCTACGTTCCGAGCGTAGAGGACAAGAAGGTCTTTGCGATGGGCGAGGTGGCGAAGCCGGGGGCTTTTCCCTTGATTCCCAACATGCGTCTCTCCCAGCTGGTGGCCCAGGCTGGGGGAGCCAAGGACACAGCCATTTTGGAGAGCGCCCGCATCATCCGCGGGAATCTCGAGAGTCCCCAGATCCTGGCGGTGGACTTCCAGGGCCTGATTGAGCAGGGAGATGTCACGCAGGATCTCCGGCTTGAGGCCAATGATTTGGTCTTCTTCCCGAGGAACGCCATTGGGAATTGGAACGCGTTCATGGCACAGATCAAGCCCACCCTACAGATTCTTTCCCTCCTGATGGATCCTGCCGTCGATGCCTTGTTGATCAAAAATCTGGTTGAAGAGGATTGAGGATTGAGGGATGGGAGAGTACGACATCAATCTGAGGGAGTACTTCAGAATCATCCGTCGTCGGAAGGGGATTGTCATCCTCGTTCCTCTCTTGTTTGGCCTCTCCGCTTTCGTCCTAGCCCTTTTCCAGTCCCCTGAGCTCCTCTATCAGGCAAAGGCGGTCGTGCGAGTCGAGCGGGCCATGAACATGGCCGGCCTCCTCCAGGAAGTGTTTACGTTTGACCCCGAGACCAATCTGGAGACCCAGGCCGCTCTGATCAAAGGGTTCCCGGTGGTGAGCCTCGCGGCCAAGAAACTCGGGCTGATCCCTCAAGGGGCAACCCCTGACGAGATTCGTGCTTCGCCGGCGTATCTCAAGGCGATCCGCGATCTCGAGGATCAAGTCGAGGTCGAACGGGTAGAACGGACAAACCTGATCGAAATCAAGGCGACCTCCGCCGATCCCAAGGAGGCGGCCCGGATTGCGAGCAGCACTGCCAAAGCGTTCCAAGAGGATAACCTCGCCACCCGGAGCCGGCACGTCCGGGAGGCGAGGAAGTTCATCGAAGAACAGCTTCAGGAGGTGGATTCGGGGCTCCGGCGGTCCGAAGAGGGGTTGGGGGCATATCAAGAGAGGACCGAGATCATTCTCCTCCCGGAGGAGACCAGGGCGGTCTTGAACCGACTCGTGGCCATGGAGGCAGATCTGGAACAGACCAAGCGTGCCGTCGCCGAGGCCGAAGCGCAGCTTGCACTTCTTGAGGAGGGGAAGGAGCTGGTTCGCCCCGTCGGTCTGACATCCGATAACCCGAATCCGGTCCTTGCTAAGCTCTATGCCTCCTTTGCTGACCTCGCGCTCAAACGGGAGAGTCTGCTGCTCACCCTTCAGTCCGTCCATCCGGAGGTGAGACAGGTAGACGCCGAGATTGCTAACGTCCGACAAAGCCTCCGGGGTGCACTGACGTCCAGGCTTCAGGTCTTGCGGGAACAAGCCACTGAGCTCCGAAAGGGCATCACTCGCCTCAAGCAGCAGCAAGCCACCCTGCCGGAGGCTGCGCTAGAGATGGCCCGAATTGAGCGAGAGGTGAAGGTTAACGAACGGATCTACTCTCTGCTCAGGGAGAGGCATCAGGAGGCGTTGATCAAGGAGAAGGAACAGGTGGGTGAGGTGAGCATCGTCAGGCCGGCGATGGTTCCCTCGGAGCCCATTAATCCCCCGGGAGCGATGCCGAAGGCGGCCGTGGGAATCGTCATCGGCCTCATCATGGGGGGAGTCCTCGCCTTTGTGGTGGAAACCATGGACACCTCGATTGGGGCGATCGACGAGGTCGAGTCGCTGCTTCAGACCTCGGTCCTCGGCGTGATCCCCCATCTCGATGTTGAGGCGGAACTTGCCGAGGAAAAGCGGGAAGCCGTCTCTCTCGATCGGGAAACAAAAGAGAAGTACACGTTGCTCTTGGGCCTCTTCCTTCCCAAGTCCAGAGTGAATGAGGCTTTCAGGGGGCTCCGGACAAATCTCGTCTTCTCGGGCCTCGAGCGAGACTTAAGAACGCTGATGATCACAAGCTCGACGCAGATGGAGGGGAAGACGACGGTCGCGATCAACCTCGCCATTGCCCTCGCCCAGCTGGGGAAGCGAACGCTTCTCGTCGAAGCCGATCTTCGGAACCCTTTCCTCCACCATGCCTTTGGGATCCGGAAGGAGCCGGGGTTGGCGGAGGTGGTCATCGGGAGTGTTTCTCTCGACGAGGCGGTCCGCAGCTTCCCGGACCTGATCCTTGGGCGAGCGGGACTCGACGGCGTGATCGATCGACCGGGGGTGGACAATCTTTTTCTACTCACGTGCGGCTACCAGCCGCCCAACCCGACTGAGTTTTTGAGCGCCCAGGGAATGGCGGACTTCATTGCTGGGGCACGCGAGCGTTATGACTATGTGATCTTCGATGCTGCCCCGATCCTCCCCGTTGCTGATTCCTCCGTCCTGACCGCCCGGATCGATGGGACGCTGATGACCGTGCGGGTGGGACGGGTGCCTCGGGCCGCCTTAAGACGGTCAAAGGCCCTGCTTGAGGCGGCCAGAGCTCACGTTTTAGGTGTCTGCCTCACCGGTGTCAAGGCTGACGTGAGCCCCGATTACGCAGAGATGGCCTATTACCGGTACCGGTATGGCCCGCGGATACAAACACCCGCCCCGTCCCCCGGGTGGCTGGCTCTTCTGGGAGGCGACCTCAAGAGGAAGCTCAAGCTTATCGTCCCCCCGCATTGGCGATAGGTGTCACGACGTGGCGCGCTGGACGCTTCAAGCTTGCCTTCCCGCTGATCCCTTCGGTCGAGTCGGTCCACGCAGCCTTTGGCTTACAGGCTTCCAGCCACCGATTATTGAACCAAGAGAAATGATTGAAAGCTTCTGGGCCCTGGCATGAAGTTACGGATGGACAAGATGACGGAAGTATCGCTCCTCTTTGCGGCCCTTGCCGCTCTCGGGATGGGTCTGCTCTTGGTCCGGATGACGCTGCCCCTGGCGTTGGGGGTCGGGCTTGGCCTTGCGGTCCTGGTCATTGCTATCGCCAGCGACGAACTGGCCTTGTATCTCTTGATCTTTTCTATGCTCTTAGGGCCCGAGTTCATCGTGGGCGAGTTGGGAAAGGGAACGGCGGTCGGACGGGGCCTGACTTTTCGCCTCGACGACGTCCTCATCGTGATCATCGGTTTTGCCTGGGTGGCCAAGACAGCCCTCCACAAGGAGCTCGGCCTTTTTCTGAGGACGCCCCTGAATAGACCCATCGCCGCTTACAGCGTCGCTGCTATCTTCGCCACCGGGCTCGGCATGATCGCCGGGCGCGTGCAAGTACTCGGCGGAACCCTTTTCGTTTTGAAGTTTATCCAGTACTTCGTGATCTACTTCATGGTGGTGAATATTCTCCGGGAGCGGAGACAGTTTGAGCGCTTTCTTCTGGCACTCCTCACGACGGTCGTCATAGCGAGCCTTATCGGTATCCTTCAGATCCCTTCGGGAGCGCGGGTCTCCGCCCCCTTTGAAGGAGGTAGCGGCGAGCCGAATACCTTCGGGGGCTATCTCGTGCTGATGCTCGCGATGGTGGCGGGACTTTACCTTACAAGCGAATCTTTCCAGAGAAAGATCATTCTTGTCCCGCTGGCCATCATTATCGTCATCCCCCTTCTCTTTACCTTCTCCCGGGCCTCCTATATTGCAATGATCCCTTTGGCGGGTGCTCTGCTGGCGTTCAGCCAGCGAAAGTTGGTTCTGGCTTCTGTCCTCGCGTTTAGCTTGGTTCTGGCACCGTTTCTCCTGCCCAAAGCCGTTGCTGACCGTGTCCTCTTTACATTCACGCAACCGTTTCATCCGGGCCAGGCTGAGGTCGGGGGGGTTCGCCTTGACACGTCCACCTCTGCACGCCTTCGATCGTGGCAGGAGGTCGTCTTCGTCGATTGGCCCAAGCATCCTGTCTTCGGCTACGGAGTGACAGGCTACCGCTTCCTTGACGCTCAGTACCCACGGGTCTTGGTGGAGACCGGCCTCGTCGGGTTACTCGCCTTTCTGTGGCTTCAGGTCAGTCTGTTCCGCCAGGCCCATCTCATTCTCAGGGCGACACAGGACCCATTATTCAAGGGGTTTGCCCTGGGCTTTTTGGCCGGCTTCATTGCCTTAATTGTCCACTCCATTGGCGCCAACACCTTTATCATCGTCCGGATCATGGAGCCCTTCTGGTTCCTTGCCGCGATGGTCATGATGATCCCGCAGCTCGAGACCTCTCCAACGACCGCTGAAGCATTCAAGGAAGCAAGCCCCGCTTGGGCGAGATCCGTTAGGTGATCGTTAATGTCGCGGGACCTTTACTTCACCTCGGTTGCAGATCCCGCACCATGTGGTGGAAGAGTGGGCCGGAGGATGTGGTCACCTTTTGCATCTGGACGCCGTGAGGACTAGTTCGATGGCCGACTTCCCTCCAACTCCATCCAGGCAGGGCTCCTTCCGGGAGTCGCGGACTGACCCTTCCCTCGTCCGGAACACCGTCTTTAACAGCGGTGCCTACATCGTAAACCTGGTGGTGGGACTCGTCGTCTCCCCGGTCCTGCTAACGGCACTCGGCGTTGAACGCTATGGCCTCTGGTCGCTTCTCTGGGCCATCACGGGCTCGCTCAGTCTGTTGGACGTCCGGGTGGCTGCCGCGTTGACCCCACTGGTTGCCACGGAGTGGGCACGGGAAGAGCATGATCGGGTGGTTCGTCTCGTGACCACTGGACTTACCTTTTACGCGGCCCTGGGAATCCTAGAGCTGGGGGGGGTACTGCTCTGGACACGGGTGCCTGGTCTTTTGGCCTGGATCCCGGAGCCGCTCAAAGAAGAGGGAACTCTTGCCCTCATTGTGGCGGTTGCGGTGTTTGCGCTAAATTCCGTGGCCTTAGTATTCAGGGGGGTCCTGAACGGTCTCCAACGATTCGACCAAAACGCTCAGATTACGATGGCAATGGGTGTGTTTCGCTGCGTCGTGCTGGTGACCGTGGCGTTGGCTGGGGGCGGGCTCCCGGAGCTGCTCCTGGGCGAGGCGGCGGTTGCCTGCTTCTTGTGTGCGACCACCGCTCGGGCAGTCCGGCGGCTCCTGCCCGGCCTCCGCTTCATCCGTGTACCGAGCACTGACGCCCTCCGCGATCTACTTGCCTTCGGAGGAAAGCTACAGATTGCCCACATAGCACATCTCATCAGTCTCCACGCCGACAAGCTGCTCCTTTCTGCCTTCCTTGGGCTTCCCGCAGTTGCCTACTACGACCTGGGCCAAAAAATTGCCTACGTCATGCGGGGGCTTCCACTCCTTTCAATCTCGGCCACCATGCCGGTCGTCTCGGCCATGGAGGTAGGGGGCGATCGCGACCGCCTCTGGGAATTTTATCGTAAGTGCATGCGCATAGTGGTCTTCGCTGCCACGCCGCTTTTTGTATTCACGGTGACTGGCGCCGGAGAAATCCTCCTAGCCTGGGTGGGTGTCGGTGCCCCCGAAGCCCAGCAGGCGGTGTGGCTACTTGCGCTCGGATACTACCTGTTCTTGATTAGCGTGATGGCAAATCATGTGGCGTTAGGAATGAAAAAGCCAGAGCTCGAAATGCGTCGGAGCGTGCTGGTGGGCACGCTGAACCTTGGGCTGTCGGCAAGCCTGATCCCGCTGATCGGTTTCGCGGGTGCGCCGCTTGGTACGGCCTTGGCTCTCGCTGCCGGCTCTTGGTACCTCATCCGTGCAATAAACGCTGAGTTCGGGCAATCTCTCTCTGCTGTGCTAGGAATGTTCCACCGCCCTGTATTAGCCGGACTTCCCGCGGCGGGGGGTGGGATCCTCGTCCTGTCGATAATTGAAGGTAGTGGCCTTAACGGTGTCGTGGGCCTATTGGGCTCAGCACTTTTCATCGGCACCATCTTCTTGTGGCTAGGAATTCGCGATGAAATTCTCACTCGGGAGTGGCTGAGGTCGATCCCGGCTCGTCTTCGGCCTCCTGCAACCAGGGTCTGAGGGCATGATCGATAACTTTGTGCAGGCATTTCGAAGATCTACGCTACGGGCCAAGGTGGCCTCGACCAGTCGAGCCCTGATTTCGTGGGCGCCGGTCCTCCGTGCGGTTCCGCGGCCGGACCGCCCCCAGGGTCTCAGCGCCGTGGTCAGGGTAAAGGATGAGGAGACGTGGCTTTCGGTCTCGATCCAGTCCATTGCCGCGGTGGCCGATGAGATTATCGTTGGTGACAACGGCTCGACAGATCGGACACCTGAAATCCTGAGGGAACTTCAGGAAGAGCTTCACGGCCGGCTCATCGTCCTGAGACAACCCGAGCTCGACATCAGGGACCTCACTAACGTGCTGATCGAGCGCACGCGCTTCCGTTGGGTGATCCGATGGGATGCAGACTTCGTAGGTCGGACCGATGGCCCTCAGTCCATGTTTCACTTAAGGAAGTGGCTCTCCGACCACGACCCGCGGCGATATTTTTTTATCTACCCCAGGATGATCGAGGTGTGTGGCGACCTCTTTCACCAGCGTCCAGCGACGGCCACGCGGGCCGACTGCCACTGCTTCACTTACTCGGACCATCTTCGCTACGTGTACGGCTGGTCCGGCTACGAATCCCCAAAGGTTCCCCCCTGGTATCGGGTCCTCAGGTATGAGATCCCGACTTTCTTTCACGTCGACGTCAAGCCACCCCAGCGAATGTTTCTGAGTTCACTTTGGAAGCAATATCTCACGGATCCTGAGCGAGAACGGTATCCTGGTTTTGAGACTTATCTGAAAACACAACTTAAGGAAGGGTGGAGCACACAAGAAATCAATGAGGCAGCATCCTTGTGGGCTGGGACGGCGTTCCAAGACCTTGTCCCGTATGACCGGGAGCGGTTCGGCGATTATCCGACACTTCTCAGTCCGTTTCTCAAAAAACCAATCTACCGTCTCCGGTACGGTGGCAGCAAGATTGTAACGCAACAGAGGTTAGAACACGAAGAGTTGTCCGCTACCCCAATCCCTCTAAAGCTGACCCGGAGTGACAACACGAATTCGCCTCAAGATACCATTAAGAGCATCTACGAGCGGAAGAGTGTTGCAGAGCGATACGTCCATAGCAGATTTTCCAGACCCTTAGGGGTAGTGCAACATCGTATTCAAGTCCAAACGGTGAATGACGCCATAAGAGCTTATAAAGCGAAAGATATTCTTGAGATTGCCTGTGGTCCCGCTCGGCTGACCGCACACATTTCAGGATTTGAGAAGGGCGTTGCAATAGATAACAGCTCAGAAATGCTATCTCTCGCGAAACGGAAGATTCCGAACAATCATCAATGGCATTTTCTGCGAGCAGACGCATTCAATTTCCACGTAAATCATCAGTTTCATTTGATTTTTTCCTTCCGCTTTCTCAGACATTTCACCTTAGTCGACAGAAACACAATCTACGCAACTGTTAGGAATTTACTCACAGAACATGGCATCTTCATATTCGATGCCGTCCACTATGATCAACCTAAGTTCGTCAAGCACTTTGAAAGAAAAAATGACATCCAAGTCTATGATGAAATTTACCCAACCCAGCATGGACTTATCGGCGAAATGGAAGCCCAAGGATTTGAGGTCGTGGAATTAAAAGAGGTAGTACGCCATTTTTACATCCAGGCGGCAATTTCTAGGGTCACTCACCTCCTAGGGCTGAACACAATAGGAGAACAAATGATAAGCATCCTCGAAAACGTAAGCTACGGCCGTCCGGTGGAATGGATTGCGATATGCAGAAAAAGGTAACTCTTTTTGTTAATGACTTTTCACCTGGACAAGAGGGCGTTTCCAACGAAATCGATCTACTCCTCAGATACCTGGTGCGTGATCCGAACTTGAAAATCACCCTTCACGACATTTCAAGCACTCTCAGATTCAATTTCTCATCTTCCCACATCTCTTACGGGCTCCCGTTTCTTCCTATTGGGATGTTCGCGACTAAAATTATTGAAAAGCGCTCGGATCTTACTCATATATACGGATCTCTGACGGGACGCTTGTACATGAATATGCTGAGCCGGCAACCGATGCTTCTTACAAACTCTTCCGCTATCCGAGAATCCCGGGTTCAGCATTGCAGCAAACACTGGACTAAGCTTGATAAGGTCGTCGTCGAATGCCGACGAGACGAAGGTCGCGTCATCGGATATGGCATTGGGCGTGATAAAGTCTCCCTACTCTATCCGGCTGTTGATCTGGATTCATTTTCTTACAGGCCGCCAACCAATGAATTTACCGTTGGGTTCGCTTCCTCGCCTATCGCAAAGGACAAGGAAGGAATCAAAAAGAGAGGGGTGGACCTATTGATCAACGTGGCTCACGAATTGAAGGACGTTCAATTCCGTTTACTCTGGCGGCAGAAACATTATTCAGCGTTGGAGCGTCTTCTGAGCTCCTCACCGCCGAAGAATCTTTCAATCACAGATCACATGCTGTCAGATATGAACGGATTTTATGCGAGTGTGCATTGCACAATTCTCCCATCAACGTCGATGGATGATTGTAAACCATGTCCTAATTCTATTATGGAATCTCTATCAGCTGGAAAGCCCGTATTAGTATCGCATCACGTCGGGATAGCCGATATGGTCAACGACACAGGGTGCGGCCTTGTGTTTGAGGCAGACGTCGATGATATTATACGGAGAATACAGCAGCTCCGCGACAGCTATTCAATGTATCAAGCGAAGGCAAGAGAGACTGCTGAAAAGTACTTTTCTGTTCACACTGTTGTGAAGGAATATATGAAGCTGTACGATGACCTCATTGTCACATGATGTGGTGAAATCAAAGGCGATGAGAAAGAGGATTAGAATCTTATTTGTAATGACAGGAAAACCGAACATTTTCGGTGGTGGGAAACGAGTGTTTATGCAGATCATGAAGGGGTTGTCCAAACATACGTTTGATGTATTCTCATGCTGTTCCTTGAGCAAAGAGCAAGAGGAAGAGCTTAGCGCTGAGGGGGTACAAATAATTAATATGCAGTTGTCAGAATACAATCCTGTTGCTTCGGTCCTAAGGCTGTCGAAGATCATTCGTAGTGAAAATATACATATAGTGCATAGTCAAGGAGGAAGAGCAGATGTTTATGCACGAGTTGCAGGTGTTATCGTAAGGACTCCGTTGATTGTAAGTTCAACGGCTGTGCTAGTGGACAGATATGAGGTAACTGGATTAAAAAAAGTGATGTATGTCGGGTGTGATAGATGGACGGAACGATGTGTAAATAAATTCATTGTGGTCTCAGAAAGCCTGAGGGAATCTCTGATAAAGGATCATGGCATTGAAGGGAGTAAAATCACAAAGATTTATAATGGGATCGAGTTGGATCGATTTCAGCCTTCTGTTGAAGATGGAGAAAAATTTAGAAGAGAATGTAATATCGACCAGGAGGGTATTCTGGTTGGGAGTGTAGGGAGATTAGTATATGAAAAGGGTTATGAGTTCCTGATAGGAGCCTGGCCGATGATTGTGGAAGCTTACCCGAAGGCAAAAGTTGTTATTGTGGGTGACGGGCCGCTAAAGTGTGAGTTGGAAGCACTAGCGCGAGAACTCCGCATCGTTGAAAGCTGCTACTTTATAGGCTTCAGAGAGGATATCTCAATGATTCTTTCGTCACTGGATGTTTTTGTCTTGCCCTCGATTATGGAGGGTTTGCCCATGGCCATCCTAGAAGCGATGGCGATGGAAAAACCGATCGTTGCTACAGATATCGATGGGGTACGTGAGGAGATTGAAAACGGAAGGACAGGAATACTAGTACCCCCGGGAGATTCACGAGCGTTGGGAGAAGCTATTCACGAACTGCTTAAGGATAGATGGAAAGCAAGAAAATTCGCCGTGGAAGCTAGGAAACGAGTAGAGGAAATGTTTGAGCTAAAGCGGCAGCTAGGCCTCTACGAAGAACTTTACAAGGAACTTGTGAAAGGGAGCAGAGCTGAGGTGTAAAGAACACGCGTGGTTGTGCAAGGAGAGGAAAGTACGGAGATGCCGGATGTAATTAGTGGAGAGCAGGATTGAGCCGTGGCGACCGTGAAGTGTGAGGCCCTGTGCTGTCCCCTCTGTGGGAACAACGAGGCCCATCCTGTGCTTGAGTGGCGGGGCATCAGGATGGTCCGATGCCGCCGCTGTAGTCTCCTGTATCGTCACCCGCGGCCGACGGCATCTGACGTCCGCGGGTCCTACACCGAGAAATGGACCAGCCTTAAGTGGGAAGAACGGGTGGGAGATCGGCGAACTCATCAGTTCCGTCGGTTCCTTGACTCGTTCCCAGGCCGCCCCGGCCGATTGCTAGATATCGGCTGCGGTTATGGATTTTTCCTCAAGATGGCCGAGGAACGTGGGTGGGAGACGGCCGGCGTGGACGTGGACCCGAAGGGCATCGCCTACGCGAAGGAACGTCTGAAGGTGAACGCCATGCTAGGGGATCTTCAGGATGTTCACTTGCCTGAAGGCTCTTTTGATCTCGTGACCCTGTGGAACGTCGTGGAGTGTGTCCCGGACCCCCTCGAACTGCTTCGCCAAGTCAGGCCACTCCTGAGGGACGGAGGAGCCGTATTTATTAGGACGCAGAACGAGACATGGCATCGCTTCGGCTTCAGGCTGACTCATCTCCTACCCCGGCTAGGATGGGGACGCGTGTTTGAGAAGCAACCCTTCGCGGTGTTCATCTTTCACATGGTCAGCTTCTCACGCACTACGCTCCGGCTCCTCATCGAGCGCGCCGGCTTCGTCCCCTTCAACATCGAAAACAGCAAGCCGACACAAGGCGATCCATACCTTGGACTCGGTTCCGTAGGGGAACGAATGATGACCGTCGTAAAGTGGAGTGTGCACTGCTTCGCACAAACCGCCTATCTTGTATCCGGAGGCCGCTGGATCATTGGCCCGTCCCTCGATGCCTGGGCACGACGGGAAGAAACACATGAAGCCGCTTGAGTCCTCCATGTTGCCCCTTACGTAGAAGCCGTGCATGACGATCCCGCTCGAGACAGAGAGGATGATCTCTCGCGATGAGCATTAGCAGCCGGCAGTTCAATCACATTGTTCGCGACTACCAGCCGCTGTCGTTCGAGGACTTTGTGCCCACTGATCCCCGCTTCAGGGTGCGAATGCACCATGTCCTAAAAAACTACGATCGGCTGCGGGTAGCTCTGCGGACCGCTGCGCGTTATGCTCCAACCGGCCCGTTCACAGTGGCTGACTTGGGAACGTATCCCGGAAGCTTCCTCAGGCTCCTCCGCCGCATGCTCCCCCCCGAGATGTGCCGGCTGATCGGAGTCGGTCTGATGACCTCTGAAGAGTTTCGCAGGGCAATGGCGAAGGATTGTGCGGCAGAGATCCTGACGGTCAACCTGGACCCCCGGAACGATCAGCTGCGCGGCATGCGTTATCCCACGCGCATCCCCTTGGACGACGGTAGCGTCCAATTAGTCTCGGCCCTCGAAGTGATCGAGCACCTCGTCTCGCCCTCCCACCTTTTCACCGAGGCATCACGCATTTTGGCACCGGGCGGGCACTTCCTGGTGACCACGCCGAACGTGACCCGGATCGGCAATGTCTTCAAATTGGTCGTCGGCCGCTCAAATTTTGACCGACTGATCCCGCTAGATTACGATCACCCCGAGGACGAGTGGCGGCCTCATTTCCGGGAATATACTCTGGCGGAGCTCTGCGACTGCTTCCGGCGGGCCGGATTACAGGTAGTCGAGGCCCGCCATTTCCTCGGTGACAACACTCGGTATAACGTGAAGCGGACCTTACAGCGTCTGATCGACTTGGCGAAATGGTCCCTTTTACGTGTTGCCCCACTTTCGGGGCAGCCTTCTGGTGGTAGGACGAAAACCGGTCCAAGGGGACGAGGAAGCGGCTAGGTCGTGCTAGTGCCGCTCGATTCGGAGGGGCACAGGAAGAGCAGTGCATTGAGATCAGGACCAGCGATTCTCCGTAAGACAGGCTCTCCGCTTTTCATACGTTGACGGCGTGACCTCCTAGTTTTACCCCTAGACTCTCAATTGTAGGGTGGCACCTTCTCGGGCCCTTTCGCGATCCGAGAGGCGATATTTTTGGGGAGAGATGAGCTTGACAGCAGGTGTTCTGAAAGTCCAAGAGTTTTGCCGGAATCGCGTGAACCGGACGAAAGGCAAGCAGGGTAACCACGGAGTCTCCGAGTGGTTTCGCCAGTTCGCAAAGCCTTCGTAGCATTCGGCACCTTGACATGATATCTATAAAGGCAGTCAAGGTTGAGCAGTGGTGCGGATTCGGGCTGGGCGACACGGCGCTTGACTGTCGAGAAGGCGAGGAGGGCTGCAGCGTGGGAAATCGATCTCTCGGGCACCACGCGGGGGGTGAACCCGCGACTGAGAAGCCCGCGGTGCCGGAACCGACGTACGCCGAACGGGCACGGACACTACTGCACATTGGCCGGGTGGGGAGCCTCTCGACCACTTCCCGGAAACACGCAGGGTGGCCGTTTGGCTCGGTGATGCCGTATGGGCTCGACGACCGCGGCCGGCCGGTCTTCCTGATCAGCAATATGGCCGCCCACACGCAGAATATCACCACGGACCCCCGGGCGAGCCTGCTGGTGACACAGCCCGACTGGAGCGGGGACCCGCTAGGGGGCAGTCGTGTCACCCTCATGGGGGATGTTTCCCTGATCCCGGTGGAGCATTTGGGAGGGGCGCGCCAGCTCTACTTGACCCGATACGAGAGTGCAAAGTACTGGGTGGACTTCGAGGATTTCGCCTTTTACCGGATGGAGGTCCTCGATGTCTATTTCGTGGGCGGGTTTGGCGTGATGGGGTGGGTGTCAGCGGAGGAATACACTCTGGCCGAACCCGATCCCCTCGCGGAGGGGGCGCCGAGAATTCTCCAGCACATGAACGCCGACCACGCCGATGCGTTGCTTCTTTTTGCGCGGGTTTTCGGTCGCTTCGAGGTTGATGAAGTGACGATGACTTCGGTGGACCGCCTGGGTTTTCATCTGCGACTCAAAAAGGGGGACAGAGTTCAAGGGGCCCGCATCCCCTTCACCCGTGAGGTGAGAAGTCCGCAAGAAACCAGGGCAGTTCTGGTGGAAATGGTCCAAGAGGCGAGAAAAAGGACGTGATCATCTTCACGATGTAATCCTTACAATCCGACCGTGTAAGCCTTACATTTTCACGAGCGAAGGAAAGCGCGGCCAGCGCTAGACCCCACCCTTGAGCGTTTCCAGTAAAACTTGCAAAATCAGGGACATTGCCTCTGCGAGTCGTGTGTGGTCCCCCAGTTTGGCATGGACTCTGCCTTGTACCCTTGAATACGCTTCACCGTGACTGGAGACTGCTTTTGTGGACACCCGTTGCAAGCTCGATTCGAAGGGGGAGTCAGCGGCTGGCCTGCGGCGAGGATTCCTGCAGTCCAGGCGGCCTCCCTCGTCGAAATCGGCATAGGTGAGGAGGATCGAGCTATGGCACTCTGGAAGGAATACCCGCAGAAAGAGCAAATGCCATCCGGGACCGATCAACCCGAGGTGACGCCGTCGCGCGCTCAGTCACCAGGCCGAGGGGAGGAGCCCTTGCGGAGAACCGACTCTCTCATTGCTGCCGGGATAACCGTCGAGGGGAAAATTGAGGGGGCAGGCCACGTGCGGATTGCCGGCCGCTTCAAGGGAGACGTTCGCGTGGAGGGGGACCTGACCATCGAGTCCGGCGCTCACGTCGCCGGAGAGATACGGGCTGACACCATCCTCGTGGGCGGCGAGGTACACGGCAACATCCAGGCCGACTCCCGGGTGGAGCTTTTGGAGTCCGGGACCCTGATCGGGGATCTCAAGGCAGCCTCCCTGACAGTGGCGGCGGGGTCGCGTATGCGGGGAAAGGTCGAATTCGGTTGGAATGAGCACGAGGCCAATCCGGCTGGTGTGAGCGAAGGCGACGAGGCCCCGTGATAACCTCGACCCAGTCCCCTTTATCCGCAGAACCCCGCCTTTGCCCTCACTGCAAGGCCACAATCCTCAAGAGCGCGACAACCTGTCCTGCCTGCCACCGCTATCTGCGCTTTGACCCGGTCAAGGGTGGCCGGTTGGCTTCCCCCATTCATTGTCCTCTGCGCGTCCGGGGTACCATCGGTCACCCTGGGAGTAAGGAATCGCTGGAGTACGCCGTGGTGATGCAGGTGCAGAACGACCGGGGGGATGTGATTTCACGCCATGTCGTCGGCGTCGGGGGTCTTGACCCTGCGAAGGCTCGCACCTTCATTCTGCGCGTGGAGGTCTTCGGTCCCCAGAAGTCCTCCTGCCCACGGACCCACGGGATCGGTGCTGGTCATTTCAGGGACAAGCCCCCGTCTCTCTGCTTTTCCAAGTTGGGTGCACGGTGACGGTGCAGGAACTGATTCAGCGAGCGATAAGCGGACAGAAGCTGGATCGCCACGTGCTGTTTCGGCCTTCCTTGGTGTATCACGTGCTCCAGGACCCCTTCTGGGTCTGGTGCGAGTACCATGCTCCTCGCTCCGAGGCGGTGGATGAAACCGACCGCTATGACGAGATGCGGTGGCAACGAGGCATCGAATATGAACAGGCCTGGATACGGGAACACTATCCGGCTGCGGTCAAGGTGACACCAGACTTCGGTTTTGAGGGGCTCAGGAACACGCTTCAGGCAATGGTCGAAGGGATTTCCGCAATTCACCAACCGCACCTGTGGGACCTCGGGGGGGAGAGCTATGGGAAGGCTGATCTACTGGTGCGTGACGACACCGGCGGTTCAGATCTGGGGTCGTACCACTATCGACTGGTGGAGATCAAGCGCGCCAGGTCGTTACAGGATTACCATGTTTTGCAGGCCGCCTTCTATAATCGGATACTCGGGAGGATCCAGGGACATACCCCGGCGGTCCTGACCGTCGCCCTCAGAGAGACAATCGAGACTGTCCCGTATACCGGCAGAGAAAAGGAGCTGGATGGAATCGTCGCAAAATGGAGGGCCTTGCGCGACGGAGAGAATGTCCCTGAACCCGGCAGGCCTCCAGATGTGACGGATTCACCCTGGCGAGTGTATGGAAACAAGTTAATTGAGCGCAGGAGGGATCTGGTCTTGTTGGCCGGTGTCGGGGCCAAAGAACGAGAGAAACTGCGTGAAGCAGGGATTCATCGAGTCGATCAGCTGTGGAATCTCCATCTGGATGAAATCAACGAGATCGTTGGAGCCCGATATGGGGCCCAGGCGCATTACGTGGCACAGGCCTACAAGACGGGACACCCCTTACTCAAGCCCAAATCTCGGCTGACCATCCCTCGGGCCCAACGGCATCTCTACTTCGACTTTGAGACCTCGGATGAGGTACATCCAACCGAGCCGCCCCATGTCTATCTGATTGGGTGCTGGGATACGGAGCTGAACCAGTATGTCAATTTCCTTGCCCGCGGCGCGGAAGACGAAGAAAGGATCTTCCGGGCGTTTCTGGACTATATCGAGGATGTAGAGAACGCGCGGCTCTACCACTGGACCGACTATGAAATCGGGCAGATGGCACAGGTGATTCAGCGGTGGCCCCGTCTCGAAGCGTCACTGCGGCGATTGATGTCCTCTTGCGTAGATCTTATGCGCGTGATTAAATCAGCCGTCTACCTACCGGTTCCTACATTTTCCCTGAAATGCGTGGCACCTGCGCTGGGGTTCCGGTGGCAGCAGGATGAGTTTGATGCCTTTGACTCGATGGTCTGCTATTGGGATTATCTAGAGAGCGGGAATGAATCTGCGATCAATCGGGCCCTCATGTATAATGAAGATGACTGCCGCGCCATGTGGCACGTCGATCTCGAGCTTGCGAAGCTTCTAAATTAGAGAGGTTGCACGGTCATCAGGGAATGGCCGCGCGAACGCTTGGAGGTATCTCAAATAATGAAGAAGATATCCAAATCTGAGGAGCAGTGGATGCAAGAACTCACTCCAGAACAGTATGGTGTCTGTCGTATGAAGGGCACGGAGAGACCGTTCTCGGGGGAATATCACCGATCCAAAGAAGATGGTATTTACCACTGCGTGTGTTGCGGTAACGAATTGTTCAGCTCGGAGACCAAATTCGACTCCGGGACAGGGTGGCCAAGCTTCTGGGCCCCCATCGCGCCACAGAACATAAGCACGGAGGCCGATAACAGCCATGGCATGCAACGAGTGGAGGTGATGTGCAACGTGTGTGATGCCCACCTCGGTCATGTGTTCGACGATGGACCCGCCCCCACACACCAGCGATATTGCATCAATTCTGTCTCACTCAAACTGGTGAAGAAAGAGAGTTGAAGGAGCCCCGGGTCCACCGGGTGCTTCCCAAGACCCTGAAACGGCGGGCTTGACACCCCTTGCCCGGTTAGAGATACTAGACCTCCTTTGGAGATTCGTTGGGGAGATTGGGATACGAGTAGGAAAGAGGGTGGGCGATGAAGACTGTCAAACACATTTTGCAAGAGAAAGGGAAGAACGTCTGGTCGATTACATCTGATTCTTCGGTGCATGAGGCCCTCAAATTGATGGCCGACAAAGAGGTGGGAGCCTTGCTGGTCATGGACGAAGGGAAAGTCGCTGGTATCATCTCGGAACGGGATTACGCCAGGAAGGTGATGCTCACCGGCAAGTCATCTTTAGAGACCCCTGTAAGGGACATCATGACAGAGAAAGTGATTTGCGTCCGTCCAGATCAGACGATCGAAGAATGTATGGCGCTGATGACCGATAAACGAATCCGACATCTGCCCGTCATCAAAGGAGACAAGGTCACTGGTGTTGTGTCCATCGGGGACCTGGTCAAAGCGGTCATCGCGGAGAAAGATTTCTTGATAAAGCAGCTCGAAAACTACATTACAGGCGATCGATAGCTGTTACCTCAGGTATCCTCCGACGAGCTCGCCGCTTTTTTTCCTTACCGTGCCTTCTCCTTAACATCGCAGGCAGCGAATAAGCCTTACGTGAGCGAAGCTGTGAGCCCACCTACAGCGCAATCGTTTGCGGGACAGAATCAAGATGCCTTGCTGGGCTGCATGCGGCCCGCGAAGGCGTTTTGTTGTGCACTTTTCCTTCAGGGCCTAAACCACCCTTCTCCTTCGGCGCCGATACCAAACGCACATTTCTTTCCAAACCCCTGAGTTGATAGTCTTGCGAGCGTGGAAGAGCCCCTTGTGCAAGGACCCTGGTTATTTGGCCTTTCCTGCTTGATACTTGACACACCTTGCACGGCGGGGAATACTTGATCCCTTTCAGGCGATGCAGTAGCGGTTTTTGCCAAGTCAGCAAGTTAGAATCTGTCAATCAGAAGGCTGTAAGGGGGTGCGGTTATGAGCTTTCGGCGGTTTCTTGCCCTGGGGATCTCTCTCGCTTTCGTGATGGGTGTCTGCCTCGGCGCCTCTGGACAGGGTCGGGGGAAGTGGGTGATTCGTGCACCCATGCCCTCAGAGCGAACCGAGGTGGCCGTCGTAGAAGTAGGTGGAAAGATCTACGTGATCGGCGGGTTCGGGGAGAGCGGAGACCTCGTGGAAGAGTACGATCCCGCCACAGACCGCTGGCGGCGTCGGGCTGCGTTGCCGCGGCCCCTCCACCACGTGGCGGCTGCGGTTGTAGGAGGAAAAGTTTACATCATCGGTGGCTTCGGCGCTGGTTGGTCACCGCTAGACTTGGTCGTTGAGTACAGTCCGTCGCAGGATCGGTGGCGGACGCGAGCATCCATGCCTACGGCCCGGGGGGCCCTGGCGGTGGGAGTCATCGGCGAGAGGATATTCGCCGTGGGCGGGGTCGGCGAAAACCGGCGCAACACCGGTGCGAACGAGGAGTATGACCCCCACACTGATCGATGGACGGCCCGGGCCGCCATGCCTACGCCGCGGGACCACTTGGCCGTGGGGGTCGTGGGCGAGCGATTGTACGCGATCGGGGGACGGATCGACGGGAGCTACGCCCGGAACCTGGCGGCCACCGAAGAATACGACCCTGGCACTGACCGGTGGCAGGCTCGCCCCCCCATGCCCACACCGCGAAGCGGGATCGCGGCCGCCGCCCTGGGGGGGCGGGTTTTTGTTTTTGGAGGGGAGTCGGTGGCTGGAACGTTCAGTCAGACGGAGGCCTATGAGCCTGCGACGAACACCTGGACCACGTGGGCCCCTATGCCCACAGCCCGGCATGGGCTGGGGGCAGCGGTGGCGGGGCAGCGCATCTATGTCCTCTCAGGCGGACCGAGGCCGGGGGGTTCGTTCTCGTCCGCCAACGAAGCCTTCACGCCATGAGGCCATAGCGGCAACAGGTGTCTGGGCGTGCGGTGTGACACAGCCATCCTCCAAGATCTGGGCCCCTCTGCGGCGCCTTGTGGGAGCCTTGCCTCCCCTCTGGACCATTTGACCCTATTTTCCCTGCTACTGCTGGCCTGGCGTGAGCTTGCCCGCTGAATCAGGAGTGGGTATACTGCTATGAGACATGGGATGGGTGTTTGTTATGCTGCCAAGCTGTGATCAGTTGAGGACTTGCAGGGTTTCCGGTCGAAGAGGCCTTGCAACAGGGTTTTGACGATGCGCCCTGATCCTAAAGGAATACAAATGGCAGGCAGGAACCGAAGGGTGGCTCCTTCCGGCCATCCAACGAAACCTGAATGGGCGGATTGGCCCGACGAGAAGCTCCTCGACATAAGGATGTGTGATCTTGCTGTCAAGATCGAGGGGACCGACCTCGAAGGGCGGATCGAGCAGGTCTATGGAGAGCTCAAAGACCGCGGCCTCCAATTTCGGCCTCACTTTTGGCTTTCGGATGACTGGTTTACTCCCGACGATGTTCCCGGGACCGCCGTCCCTTTCTATATGGCCCATCCGCGCTTGGCACGGCTTGAGCTGAATCAGATGCTCGAGGTTGAGGGCGGAACCCCTGAATGGTGTATGCGCATCCTCCGCCACGAGACGGGACACGCCATCGAAAACGCGTACCTCTTGCGGCGCCGACGGCGGCGGCAAAGGCTCTTCGGCAAGTCCTCCGACCCCTATCCCGAGTTTTACACGCCAAGACCCTACAGCAAGAGTTTTGTGCTGCACCTCGATACGTGGTACGCGCAAAGCCACCCAGATGAGGACTTTGCCGAGACCTTCGCGGTCTGGCTGAATCCGCAATCCATGTGGAGAGAGCGCTACACGGGCTGGCCGGCGCTGAAGAAACTGGAGTATATGGAAGAGCTCATGCGGGAAATTGCCGGCCAAAAACCCCTGGTGATGTCAAAGGAGCGGGTAGATCCCCTCTCCCGTCTGCGCAAGACCTTGCGTTGGCACTACAAAGAGAAACGGGAGCACTACGGTCTCGAGTATCCGAACTTTTACGATCGGGACCTGAGGCGGCTTTTCTCCGACAGACCGGAGCTCACGGGCAGCATAACCGCAGCCAGCTTTTTGAAACGGATCCGGAAGGAAGTCCGCCGTAAGGTCGCAGACTGGACCGGAGAGTACCAGTACACAATTGATCAAGTCCTTGAGGATATGATCGGGCGTTGCCGCGAGCTCAATTTGCGCGTGACTACCCCCGAGCACCAGGCCAAGCTGGATTTTACGGTGCTCCTGACGGTGCAGACGATGAACTATCTCCACAGCGGTCGTCACCGAGTGGCGCTATGAGTATGAGGAAGCTGCGGCTTTTGGTCCTCGTGCACGAGGCCCTGGTTCCTCCAGAGGATGTCACGGGAGTCGATCTCGCGACCGTGGATTGGAAAACAGAGTTTGATGTGGTGACCACGCTCCGCGAGATGGGACACGAAGTCCAGGTCGTTGGTGTGCGCAGCGATCTGACAGTGATTCGAAACGCCATCGAGGCATGGAAGCCTCATATCGCCTTCAACCTCCTCGAAGAGTTCGATGGTGTCGCTGTGTACGATCAAAACGTCGTCGCTTACCTCGAGCTGTTGCGGATGCCGTACACCGGCTGCAATCCTCGGGGGCTGATGCTGGCGCGGGATAAGTCTCTGTCCAAAAAGGTCCTTTCCTATCACCGCATTTCCGTGCCTGAGTTCGGCGTCTTTCCCATCGGGCGAAAAGTCAAGAGCCGCAAACGGCTCTCTTACCCCGTGATCGTGAAATCCGTTTCCCAGGAAGCCTCGCTGGGCATCTCGCAGGCCTCCATAGTGGACAATGAGGATAAGCTGCGGGAGCGGGTAGCCTTTATCCACAAGAACGTGAGTACCGACGCCATCGTCGAACGCTATATCGAAGGGCGCGAGCTTTACGTGGGAGTCCTGGGCAATATGCGGCTCGAGGTGTTTCCGGTCTGGGAGCTGTTTTTAGGCGGGATGCCAGACGAAGTCCGGCACATCGCCACGGCGAGAGTCAAGTGGAGTCCCAAGTACCGAAAAAAGCACGGCATCAAATCCGGCGAGGCGAAGGGGCTGCCCGAGGGGCTGCCGGAGACTATTCAGCGCCTTGCCAAGCGTGTCTATCGTGTCCTCAATCTGAGCGGCTATGCACGCATTGATCTGCGGCTTGACACGAGCGGAAAAGTCTTCGTTCTCGAGGCAAACCCAAACCCCGAAATCGCTTACGGAGAGGACTTTGCCGAATCGGCCGAAAAGGCGGGTGTCTCTTACGAGGCGCTCTTGCACCGCCTCCTTCACCTGGGTCTGGGTTGGCGTCCGGATAGGTTGGGTTAGCGCTGCGCGCACTCAGATGGCGGAAGCAATTCCCGAAGTGGTAAGCAGGTGAAGTATGTGACCCGAATGCGGAGGAAATAATGCAACCACTCAGCATAAAAGGCCTGGCTATAGCGCTCGGCGTGAGCTGGGGGGGAGGGGTCGTTCTCCTTGGCCTAGCTGGCTCTATCGGCTGGGGTCGGCCGCTCGTGGACGTGCTGGGTTCCGTTTACCTAGGCTATCGCCCGAGCTTCACCGGGAGCCTGATCGGCGGACTCTGGGCCTTCACCGATGGCGCGCTCGGTGGGATTGTCATTGCTTGGCTCTACAATCGCTTCTGCTAGTGCCGTTCCAACTTGGTAAGCCGAATTTGGGCGACGGACCTTGCGGAACCAATCCCGGCCCTCCGTTCGAGGCGAGGCGCTGGCCATCAGCATGGTGCTGAGTGGAAATTGACATGCTATCCACAATACAGGATACTCATTCTTTATCGAGGGGTTCTCAGGTTGGAACCGATTCACCCAGCCACCCCTGTATTGGTTCGGGAAGCACGAGTCGGTCAAGGCGTATTTCGGGAGGTCCACGGGCCAGACGCCGATGGCGAGAGACGGTGAGTTGCCATGAGCACACGGCTCCATAGCTATATGCACCGGCTGAACACCCTAATCTTGGAGGATGTGTGGCAGCTTGAGCCTGCCGAGCTTACGACGTTCCGGCGCTTCCTGTACCGACAGCTCAGGCTCGTGTATATCGTGGCGCACGGTTTTATGGACAATCGGCTGACCCTTCAGGCATCAGCCTTGACCTTCTCAATGCTCCTCTCCATCGCGCCGTTCTTGGCGGTGGCGTTTTCGGTACTGAAGGCATTTGGGGTCCACAATCAGTTACAACCCATCCTGGCTGAGGGCCTTGCTCCCCTCGGCCCGAGTGCCGATGAGATTACCACGCGCCTGATCACGTTTGTGAGTAACGTAAATGTGGGAGCGCTGGGGACAGTTGGTCTGATCACCCTGTTTATCACGATCGTGTCCTTGATGGGGAATATCGAGAACGCCTTCAATCGCATCTGGGGCGTANNGAACGCCTTCAATCGCATCTGGGGCGTAAAAACACCGAGGCGGCTGGCACGGAAATTCAGCGACTACCTCAGCGTACTCCTGGTGGGTCCAGTGCTGGTGTTCTCGGCACTGGGAATCATCGCGTCCCTCCAGAGTTCCACGCTGGTTCAACGCCTCATGTCCATTGAACCCTTTGGCACCCTGATCGTTACCGGCCTGGAGCTGTTACCGTACCTGATGCTGTTGGGCGCTTTCAGCTTCATGTATATCTTCATGCCCAACACGAGCGTGAACCTGGGGTCCGCCCTGATGGGGGGGCTGGTGGCGGCGATACTTTGGGTAACTGCTGGATGGGGGTTCGCGGGATTTGTCGCCTCATCAACCAAGTACACCGCCATCTATTCGAGCTTTGCCATCCTGTTGCTGTTTCTCATCTGGTTTTACGTCGGGTGGGTGATTGTCCTATTCGGTGCGGAGGTAGCGTTTGCAAACCAGCATCTCCGTACCTACCAGGGAGGGAGGAGGGCTTCCTTGGCCAGCATGGTAGAACGGGAACAGCTGGCCCTGAGAATCATGCTGCTGGTCGGGCAGCGTTTCCTCGTTGGAAAACCCCCCTGGACCGCGGACGACTTGGCCAAGCGGCTGAACGCGCCCGTCCGACTGGTCACGGAGCTACTGCATATCCTTGCCGAGAAGCGCCTGCTCACCGTAGTGTCGGACGGACAGGCCTATCTCCCAGCCCGTGATCTTGAGCGGATCGGCATCAAGGACATTCTGGATACGCTGCGGACGTTCGGGGAACCGCAAATGGTGCGTGCAAAAGGCGACCACAAAGAGGTGGTTGAGGAAGTAGTCGAGGAGGTGGATCGCGCGGTCAGTACGACCCTTAGCGGCAAGAACCTCAAGAACCTCCTTCTGAGCCAGCATCCAGCGGACTCCGCCTCCGACTGACGACGAGCACCACCATTTCCTGCTTTCCCGGTTTGCCCCTGAACCCCAAGGCAAACGACCCGGCGCGTGATCCTGGCCGGGGAAGGGGATCGAAGTTCAGGCCAATACGAGTGAGGAAGCCGACTTGAAAAATATCCTTGACAACCAAATCAACTAGAAATATATTCATGGTGCCCCAAGGGGTTCAGAGGGATTTGCGAAACCCGAGGGTCGGAAACCTCTCCTGAGCCAGAAAGGGTGCTGGAAACCGAATGGTGACTAGCATCGGATCCGGAGCAGGGGGGGAGGAAGACTTGTGAGGATCGCGAAACCGATGGGTCACTTGGGGCGTTTTTGTGTTTGAGTTCGGGTGGATAGGCAATAAGTACCAAGGGGTGAGGCCATGGTAAGCACGAAGGGAAAGAAGTGGGGCATCATCATTGTTGTTATCCTGGTACCCCTGATCGTGGGGGGTGTCCTCGCATTCCGCGCAGCAGTGGGCCTCCTCAAGGATAAGGTGGCAGAAGCCCTGGGGCCTGACAGTGAGATTAAAGAACTCAGCGTTGGCTGGTCTGCGGTGGAGGTGGTGGGCCTCCGGATCAGGGGAAGCCAAGACTGGCCGGCCAAGGATACCCTTCGGGCGGGGCGGGTAGTCATCGTTCCCAGCCTGAGCAGTCTCCTGTCTGGCCAGATCCAGGTTGGATCCATCACGGTTGTGAGACCCTACCTCTCGGCCTGGCGCACCCGGGAAGGGAAGCTACGGGTACTACCCAGTCTGCTGGAGCGGCCGAAGACAAAGGCGCAGGAACCAAGCAAGGCTCCAGCTCCAGGGGTAACCATTTCGCGGATAAGGCTGCAGGATGGCGTGGTGGAGTTGTTCGACGCCACGGTCGCTCAGCCACCTCTGAAAATTCGCCTGGAGCAGATCCAGGCCACCGTGCGCAACGTCGCAGCGCCGACGCTCGCGGGCAAGACTCGGTTCGACCTTTCGGGCGTGGTGAAGGGCGTCCAGCAGGACGGACGCGTCGCGGTCTCCGGGTGGGCCGTGGTGGCCAGCAAGGACTCCTCGGTGGAGACACGACTCAAGTCCGTTGATCTCGTTCCATTTCAACCGTATTTCACGAAGGCTACAGAGGCGCGAGTTCAGAAGGGAGCGTTGGACCTGGATCTCGACTCGGAGGTGAGCAATAAAAAGCTTCGCGCGCCGGGAAAGGTATTGATCTCCGACCTGGAGTTTGCTCCGGGGCGGGGCGCGCTCGATACATTCATGGGGGTACCGCGCGTGGCTGTGGTGGATTTTCTTAAGGGCAAGGATAATAATATCGAAGTGGACTTCGTTATCGAGGGTGATATCGACAATCCTCAGTTCTCTCTCAACAAGTCTTTTTCCGCGCGGGTGGCCTCAGCCCTGACAGAAAGCATCAAGGCCTTTGGGGGCGTGGAGGCCTTGCAGCAAAAGGGGCTCGAAAAGGCGGGCGAGATGGCCACGGGTGTGGAAGCTGCGGGGCGAAAGGCCGTAGAAGAGAAAGCGGGTGAGGCTGGCAAGGCCGCGGAGGGGGCTCTCAAGGGGGTCAAAGGACTCCTTGGGGGCGAAAAGAAGTAATGGGTAGTTGAGGTCCCTTTCGGAGACGTAGGAATGGACCCGGGGCAGGTATAGGTCCTAGCCTGCCTCTGGTACAATCGGTGGCGCCCAAGCGCATCAGATGCCTTCTCTGGTGAACTACGGCCGGGGAAGGCGTTTTGCCTTCACTCTGGTAGACCTCCACGAACGTGATTCATCAGGGTTAGCGTCCAAGTGAAGAGCGACCCATCCGATCCCAGGAAAGGGGAGGAGCATGTATTTCAAACAGATCCTTGATGAACGGTGTGGTTGCGCGTCCTATTTGGTCGCGTCTCGCAAATCGCACGAGGCTGCAATTGTTGATCCGTCGATCGATACACAGCAGTACGAGATCCTGTTGCAAGAGCGAAACTTTCGGCTGCGCTACGTCATTGACACGCACGTTCACGCGGACCATGTATCGGGCGCACGACAGCTCGAGGCCATGTATGGGGCCGAGCTGTGCCTGCACGAAACGGCACGGGTGACCTATCCGTTTCGCCCGCTCAAGGATGAAGAAGAGCTGGCCCTTGGGCAATTGCGCTTGCGCGTATTGCATACGCCCGGACATCGCGCTGAGCTGATCTCGATCCTGATCATGAACCCGCCTCGCAGCCCTGAACCGTCCATGGTGCTAACGGGAGATTCGCTCCTTGTTGGCGACGTGGGACGGCCGGACTTTGGCGGGGGAGACGCGGTGAGACAATTTGAGAGCGTGACGCGTCTCCTGCGGCTGCCAGACTGGGTGGCGGTGTTCCCCGGCCACTTTGAGGGACCGTGCGGAAAAGGCATGTGTGGCCGGCCCAGCACGACCATCGGATTTGAGCGACTTTACAATCCGTTAGCCCGCCTGGAGCAGAGAACGTTTGTCGCGACGCTGACAGATGGTATTCCCGCGCGTCCGCTGAACATGACCGCCATCGAGGCGACCAACCGGGGCTTGGCGGACATGGCGTGGGCCATGCTGACCACCGCTCCTCCCGTACCAGAGATCGACATCGACGCGGTGGAAAGTCGGCCGCCAGACGCCACCGTGTTGGATATTCGCGAACCCGAGGAGTACGCCCACGGACACATCCCGGGGGCGATCAATGTGCCACAGGCGGACCTGGCCTCACGACTGGAAGAGGTACCGCAGAATCCTCCTGTGATTCTTGTGTGTGAGCGTGGAGTCCGCTCATTGCGGGCGGCGCAGTTTCTCAAGCAGGTGGGCATCAATCAGGTGATGAGCGTCAAAGGTGGGACTGCAGCCTGGCGCCGGACGGGCAAAGCCGTAACCATGGGCGACACCAGCGGTGAACAGCCTCGCGTCACCGAGTCCGAATGGACCCACGCCGGCGCGCGGAGTAGCTATGGGATTTAACGGGAAACTCTGCCCAGCCTCTCAACCTCTCCTGCGGCATCCAAGTAGGTGAATCATCCGATGATTTGGGATGTCAGGATCGAGGGTAGGTGCTTCACAAGAACAGATATGACGCCAACCCGACAACGGCCAAGCCGCTTCCGAGGATAAGAAAGTAGACCATCCGGGGGCCGACGTCGACGCTGAAGGGAACGCCCACGACGATGGTCCCTACGAGGGCGAGGACCAAGCAAATCACCCGCGCTGTGTGCCCTCCTGTGGCCCGTTTCATCGCTGGGCTTTTCCATGACGCTCTTCGGGGAAAGGGAATTTCACGAGCGGCGATCGCCGCACGCAGCCATTGCCACGCGGCACCGAGGCTGGGAGACATCCTGAAGAGGGCACCGCGGGTACGCCGGAGGTTCCGACCGCGCGCCCGCTCGGCAAGTCCCCCGAGCAGCCGCAACGCTTCCTGTCGTCCCCCGGCCCTTGCTAGCCGCCGTGCAAAGTGAAACGTCGCTTCGAAATGCCATGGCTCAATGTCGCACGCCTTGCGCAGCAGGCGGAGTGCGTGTTGCTGTTGTTTACGACGGCGGAAATGGAGGCTTCCATCGAGGAGGGCCTTCACTGCGTCTGGGCTTCGTCCTCGATCCACCTGCAACTTCGAGATGGTCTCCCAGACTTCGATTTGCCGCGGCAGGTAGCGCGACGCCTGTGTGTAGATGCTGAGGGCTTTGTCGCCGTAGCCATCGCGAATGTATCCCTCTCCTGCAGCAACGAAGCTCGACCAGGCCTCGGGTAGTTGCTTCGTCTCGGCGAGAAGCGGTGCGAGTTTTCCGTGGATCTCGTGGTCGTACGGATCCACCTCCAACACCTTCCGATAGGCGGCGATGGCCTTTCGAAACTTCCCCTTCGCCCGGGCCTTATCGGCAGCCGCGAGGATGGCAAATCGATCATAGGAGTTGTCGCGTGTAAACCACATAGAACTATGCTTTTTTCGCCCTGGAGAACCCCGGGAAGGATCGACCTAGAGGATTTCAAGGCACCCCGTGACAATCTCGGCAGATGCCCGTTGTGTCGACAAGGCCGCTCAGGGTTGTAGCGCGTCACACGGTGAGTGCAATCTCCGTGCCCGCTGGCCTTCGTCGCCTCCGTGTACTATCGGACTGCCCACGTTTTTTAGTAGCTGATGGAATATCGTGCGCTTGGTGCCAGACATCCCTTGCCGAACGGAGAGAGTTTATTCCTCCCCAGGAGGTACAAACACGATCCTGGGTGAGGACCGGCTGTAAGTCTACCCCTTGGACAACCGGTAGCGCAATAGATAATTCAGGCCCCCTCCCGGATAGGTTGCGGCCGAGAGGGGATCGTGTGACCATCCAGCCTTTGGTTGGGCAGGGGGGATCAGGCCGCCGGTTTGCGTCCGACCAAGGTTACCGCTTGCGCTTGCACCTGGCTGTCGAGGGGCTGGGAGAGAGCCGGGCGTTCCGTGACCAGGTCCACCGCCTCAAAGCCGGTAGCGCGAATGACCTCCAGATAGGCATTCTCCTCGAGGGCGGTGGAGACGCAACTGCAAACAGGCATCCGTTCCACCGCAAACGGGATGAGGCCGGAAGGGCCCCTCAACACAATATCGGCGACAACAAACCGACCCCCTGGCTTCAGCACGCGGAAAATTTCCCGGTAAACAGCGGCCTTATCGGGTGCCAGATTGATGACGCAGTTGCTTAGCACCACGTCGGCGGAGGCAGAAGGCATGGGTAGCTCTTCGATTTCGGCCTCGAGAAACTCGACCTGGGGATAGTCGTCTCGAGCGGCGTTGCTGCGGGCGCGTTTCAGCATCTCGGGCGTCATATCGACGCCGACCACTCGACCGGACCTCCCCACCTGGTTCGCGGCCAGAAATACATCTATGCCGGCGCCGCAGCCGAGGTCGACCACCACTTCGCCAGGCTGAAGGCTTGCGGGGCGCACCGGATTGCCGCTCCCGGCGCCCAGGAAGGCTCCCTCAGGAACAGAGGCGATCTCTTGGGGGCTGTAGTCGGGCTCGAAGCCGGACGGGGCACAACAGGCGGGTGCCTCCTCGGGCTGGCGGGTCCGCGCAACTTCGCCGTAGGCCACGCGGACTCTTTCTTTCTGTTCTTTGGAAGTGGTTTTCATGCTTCAGCTCTTTGTCTAGCCCCAACGGTCGCGCAAGGTTCTTATAGGCCCGCCACTCCGGCGCCAAGCTCCCGCAGTCCGGTCTCGTTTCGCCGGCAATAGAGCCAGGTGCCGATCCGCACACACTCTACAAGTTCCGCTCGCCGCAGCACCTGAAGATGATGGGTGATCGTCGGTTGGCTGAGTCCCAGTTCCCGTTCCAGATCACAAACGCACATTCCGTCAGCGCGGTCGTCGATCTCGTCGCACGAACAACACCCCTTCTTCTTGAGGAGCTCCAGAATGCGCAAACGAGTGGGTTCGGCCACGGCACGCAGTTGCTCGAGCCGCTTGTCTCGGGAGCGGGTTCGGACACGGTCACTCATAAACTAGAGTAAATATAGATGATTGTCTATATAGAGTCAAGGCTTTTCGGTCAGCGGGTCTCGTATGTGTCGCGGTGAGGGGGGGAGAGCGACACGCGCGTAAGAAATATGAGGGACGCCGGGGGTCAGTCTGTCGTTGGGGGCCGCCCATAGTAGAACTGGTGGAGTCGTTCGGGGCTCACTCGAAGAAAGTACAAGAGTCGGAGGGACCACATCAGGAGAATCGTCCTGAGGACCCCCTCTCGCTCCCACTTCCGGGCCGAGGCGGTCACGCGCGGGCGGAGGCGGGCGATGCCCCCGCGTCGCTTGAGGCGCTTGGTGAACTCCACATCCTCCATCAGAGGAATCTCAGGATAGCCACCCATCTCGTCGAAAATCTTGCGCCTGACAAAGAGGGCCTGGTCGCCGGTCGCGATCCGTGTCAGGCGGGATCGGAGGTTCATGAAAAAGGCGATAATCCGGAAAATGACTCGGGGGCTGTCGAGGCTAATGTCGAATCGTCCCCCGATGATCCGAGGATCGGTGAGTGCCGATCGGATGACCTCCGAGGTCCCATCGGGCAAGAGGGTATCGGCGTGCAGAAAAAGCAGGATTTCCCCTTGTGTCTCCCGCGCCCCGGCGTTCATCTGCTGGGCCCTGCCGCGTGGGCTCATAACAAGGCGGGCGGACGGGTGCTGCTGTAGCAGCTCTCGGGTTCCGTCTGTCGATCCGCCATCGACCACAATGATCTCAGCCCCAGGACATTTCCGCGGCAGGTCCGGAAGGAGCCAGCGGAGGTTAGACTCTTCATTCAGAACGGGAATGATGATGCTCAGCATTAAATGCCCTTCTTTCTATATCGCCTGAAATCAGGGGGTTGTGCCCCGTTTCTCCCATTTCTGCCCTGAACTTCTGCCCAATGCCCAGCGTTGTGGTCGTCCCGCAGAGGTCATCCAGCTCCTCGTAGACCTTCCGCAGGTATTCCCGCGTCGCATGGGAGTACGCCTGGGTCATCCCGAGGGCCCCGCTGAACCCGACCGAATGGCCGAGGACCTCCGCCCGCATCTGGTCAGGGATACCTTTGTTGAGGAGGTGAGAGCTGACCACGTGCCGGAGGTCGTGGAAATGGAAATCACCGAGCCCCGCCAGGCTCACGGCTCGACCAAACAGCTTGTAAAACCGTCCTTGCTTGATTGTGAAATAGCGGCCCTCCTGACTGACGGGCCTGGGAAGGCCCCGGAGGACTTGCTCCGCCGTCCGGTTCATCGGGACCAGGATGGTCTTTCGCCGCGACTTGAGCCGTCGGAACCGGATGACTCTCGCCTCCCAATCCACATCCTTGGGAGCCAACGTGAGGAGTTCCATCTGCCTCCGCCCCGTGGCCAAGGCAAGCTTTATGATGGGAACAATCCGTCGATCTGCCTTTTCTAAGAGGCGGGCCATATCCGACGGGCCNNTCTTGGGTAGAAGCTCATGGGGAAGGGCCTTAACCTTGATTGCATGACGGAGCACACCTCGGAGGCTCGCAAGCTCCCGATTGATGGTATTGGGAGCGATGGAATCTCCTTTTGGTATTGATCCCCTTCGCCATGCCTTTGTGCCGTCCTTCCGTAGGCCAACGAAAATCTTTTCCTCCGTAGGAATTGGAATCTGATTCCGCCGCCGGAGCATCTTGTAGCGGTCTACAGTCGCTTCGTCGATCCTCACAAGAGGCATTGGGCCAAAAAAAACCAGCAGGGGTTTAAGGGAGGACATGATAGCACCAAAGCTGTTGTCATTTTCAATGGCAGCTAAGACTTCGGGTTCATACCGCTCTTGCACAAACCTCGCAAAAGTGATCCGACGGTCAGCGGAATAAATGCCAGGAGATCTGCCTTCGGCGCTCCGACCCCTNNTAAAAGTCTATCCCGTACCGTGTGCTTCGCTGGCCCTCTGCTCGGTAAATTCCTTGATAGCGCCCTGCGAGGTAGGTAATCTTCGGTTTCTCCGATTTGGTTCCCATGACTTTGCCTCCGCATCTCTGCCCATTCTTCGATCTCTGCTTTTTCAAACCTAAGTAGCCGCCCGAAGCGGTGACAGGGAATGTACCGCATCACCACCCAACGGTAAAGACTCCCTTGGGAGATGCCCAGAATCTCGCTAGTTTGCTTGATGGTCAGGAAGCGCACTTCGATTCAATTCTCCAGAGACTTCATGTGGGTGTGGCGGATTTTTCTTCACCACGCCCACACCCGCATCCACAAGGCAGAAGCGGGGAAGGCCCCTCCCCCCCTGGTCAATCACGCCGCCGTCATCCACTTACTTTCCGCTGCTCCCACTCCATCGCCTTCAAGGTCCGGAAGTAGTGCCGCTCCCCCTCCAGGTAGAGCAGCGTGTCCCGCGAGGCCACATATCGGCTGTTCCCGATCCGAATCAGCGTGATAGGGCTCAGGTTGTCCTCACGCCCGCCTTCTCGAGCCTCAGTGATCGCTTCGGTGCCTTTCTTCTCGCCCACCTGCTCCCGGAACAAGAAGATTTCTTGGTCCGCGTCACTGTATATGTCGATGGAGTCCTTCAGGTCGTACTCGGTCATGACTGCGTTCGGATGTGTCTTTCGGGGCTGGGCGATGAGTATGATGGGAATTTCCATCTCTGAGGCCAGCAGCTTGAAGCTCTTCGTGATGATTCCTACTTCCTCATGCCGATGGTCGATGCTTCGGGCAAGGAAGTGGAGGTGGTCAAAGCCAATTAACCTCAGACCATACCTTTTGGCTGCTTGGCGTAGAACGTCAATAATCCGCTTCCGATCTACCTGGCGCGGATCGTGGCCGAGGCACAGGGGAATGTCTGCAAGCTCCACTTTTGCCTTCTCTATGACCTCTTGCGTGATACCGTCCTCGGGAACCTTGTAATGGGCACACAAGACATGCTCGGTCAGACGCTCCAAACTCATTTCGAGGGAGTAGAGCAGCACGGGGAGGCCCCGGAGAGCCCAATGCA
>JABAOH010017842.1_pt1 | contig 94948 bp, 100 predicted proteins | sample 7062181 | NCBI WGS metagenome assembly JABAOH01 (sample SAMN14538630, study PRJNA623070) | marine sediment metagenome | biome: marine biome [ENVO:00000428]; feature: marine pelagic biome [ENVO:01000023]; material: deep marine sediment [ENVO:00002113]; isolation source: pool of 5 deep marine... | reverse complement strand
ACGTGCCCGTCGTGGGCATCTGCCAGGCGGCGATGCAGACCGCCTCGGTGCTGGCAGGCAGCTTCTCGGTGATCACGACGCTGGGCCGCTCGATCCCGGCGCTGGAGCAGCTGGCATACCGCTACGGCTACGGCCGCGCCTGCCGTCGCGTGCGCGCGGCCGAGGTGCCGGTTCTCGAGCTCGAAAAGCCGTCGAGCGACGCCGAGCAGAGAATCGCGGCCGAGATCGAGGCGGCCCTGCGCGAGGACGGCGCCGAGGCCATCGTTCTCGGCTGCGCCGGCATGGTCGACCTCGCCGAACGCCTCACGCGGGAGTTCGAGGTGCCGGTCATCGAAGGAGTCGGGCCCGCGGTGAAGATCGTCGAGGGCATCGCCCGGCTGGGCCTGAAGACCAGCCGCCGCGGCGGTTACGCGCCGCCACGACGCAAGGGTTACGACGGCGCTTTCACCAAGTATTCGCCCCGCGGCGACCTGTGAGCCGCCGACGCGGCGGGCACGCTCACGCCCAGCGTGCGCAGGCCGCGGCAACCTGCGCCTGCACCTCGCTCACCGCGGAGGACATGGCCTGTCCGATGAGGTCCATCTTGCGCAGTTGCTCGAGGCGCGGCGTGGCGTTCTCTATCTCGCGATTGCTCAGAATCAGCGGCAGTATCGCGCAGGCGTCCACCAGGCAGATCAGCGCCACGTCGCGAGGCTCGGGGATGGTGTCGCTCAGCAGCACGTCGATGAGGCGCAGCTTCACCTCGCGCTCCTCAGCGTTGTCCACCGTCGGATAGCGCCGTCTCGCCACGACCCACAGGATCTTCTTCTCGACGAACTTGAGTATCCCCCGCTCGACCAGCCGCTCCAGGGCCCAGTCCAGAATGGCGTAACCGCGATCGGCAATGTTGAGCACCCAGTGCCCGGCGTCGTGCACCTCCCCGGCGCCGGCGATCTCGGCGAGACTTTCGTCGAGAACCCTCTCGCCCGTGGGGGAGGCGTCGACCAGCATGAGTTTCTCGAGGTCCGTGTCGATGCGTCCGCGCAGCGCCAGATCCATCAGCACGGCACCGCTCATCGTCAACCGCAGGGTGTTGGGCTCGACCGGAGCGAGCTCACCGCTGTCGTCGTCGAGCAAAAGCAGGGTGATCTCTTCGACAAATGTCAACATAGATTTGACCTTCGCTTCGCTTGGACACCGTGGTGGCGCAATCCTACCACCCCTCCCACCGGGGATAGAAGTGCGAAAAAACGACCGCCCGCCCGGGCGGGGACGTGAAGACCGCTGGCTGGCATCGGGCCATAGTCGCTACAATACCTCCCGGCCAGAAACGAGGAGACGTGACTATGGAAATGAGCAGCGAGAAGGTGGGCGCCGTAACCGTCGTCGCGCCGCAGGGAAAGCTGGACGCGGCGACGGCGCCGGACTTCGATGCCAAGGTGCGTGCGGCCGTCGCATCGGACGCATCGCCGCTGGTGCTCGATCTGTCGGGTCTCGAATACGTGAGCAGTGCGGGGCTGCGTGCCATCCTCGCCGCCGCCAAGCGCAGCGCCTCGGCCAACGGCAAGATGGCCTTGAGCGGCCTGCGCCCCGAGGTGCAGAAGGTCTTCGACGTGAGCGGGTTCAGCGCCATGCTCTCGATCCACGCCTCGCGCGAGGACGCCCTTGCCGCGGTAGGCTAGGCGCGGGCCCCGCGCGCCGGCGCCCGCGCGACGGCGACGCACGATACCCCGATCACGCCGCCGCGCTAAGCAACGGCTCGCGTGAGCAGCGTGCCGTGCTCGTCGAACTCCAGCGGCATCGGCTCGGACGACGCTGTGACGCCCTCCCTGCCCTCGATATCGGCGTACAGTGTCGGCGATACCAGAATCTCGTCCAGGTGCAGCGTCGAGCGGATGACCGCGAGCCGCGCATTCTCCGGATCCATCCGCCAACAGGTCGCACAACAGGCCTTGATGGCTTCGCGGTCGTCGGCGAGCACGATCGGCATAGCGACCGTCCCCGTCGATGTGGAAGTGATGGCGTTGGTGTACATGGGGATCAGGTCCACGGCATTGGCGACTGCACGCGTGGTGAAGTCGGCCATCCCGAGCCCCAGTGCGTTGCCCCCCGACTCCCGAGTCGCACCCAGCACCGCAAGCGTGTTCACCGTCGGCCTGGCGGGGGCCACCCCGCGCATCGACGGCCGGCCGGTGACGGCGTAGTCCATGCCCGCGCCGCTGATCTCCTTACCGATCCACTCCACCACCAGCACGTCGATCTGATCGAACGGCAGACGCGCGAGCAGCGTTTTCGCCTGCTTGAGCAGCCTCTCGTCGGCGGCGAGAAACTCTTGCGGCTCGACGCCCTCCACCGTGACCAGCTGCTTGTCGGCGTTCTCGACGACGGCGATACCCATGGCGACGGGGCTGCGGTCGATGGCCATCCGCGCCAGCGCCGGCAACACCTCCGCGTAGCCGGTTGCACCGAGCAGGTGCACATTCTGCGCGCCGCGGTGCTTACCCAGGCCGACGGCCATCATCTTCGTCAGGCCGCTCTCGATGGGACGGCTGAAGCTGGTGTGGGATTTCACGCGCGCAATGGGCACGACGGCGTCAGCCGCCGCCGCGTGGGCGTCGAAGCAGCACGCAATTCCGTGCTCCGTCATGCCGTACTCGACCACTTCCATGCTCGCGCGCACCGGCGCACCGACCGTGCGCTCGGTGATCCCGAGACGCTCCAGGACGGCCGCCTGGCCCTCGGCGGTGCCGCCGCCGTGGCTGCCCATCGCCGGCACGACGAAGACGTCGAAACCGCGATCCCGCAGCCACTGCACCGCCGTGCGGGTGAGCGTGTCGATGTGCGCGATACCGCGGCTGCCCACCGCCACGGCCACGCGTGCGCCGGCGGGCAACTCGGCCAGGCGTCGCGAGCCCGCCAGCGCCTCGCGCACCGCCGCCGGCACGTCCTGCAGCGGCTCGCCCTTCGCATGGCGCAGGCGTACGCGCCTGACGCTGGGCAGCGCCACCCGCGCCAGCTGCGGCAGCCGGATCTCGGGATAGCTCGGGCTCGGCATGGGAGTCACCTCGTTCGCAGTGTTACGTGCCGGCGGCCGACGCCGGCGGGACAAACCGGCGCCGCGGCGACGCGGGACGTGCTGATTCTAGCGCCGGTCCTCCTGCGGGCGAACCGGATCGTTTCTGCGGCGTGAACCCGGGCATCCCGACGCAGGATGGCAGGGCGTCGCCGGCGGACTCAGCGCCGGTCCTGCCAGGCGGCGAAGATGGCCTGCAGCCTGGAGACGCCCTCGGTGAGCGCCGCGGGCCCGGGCTGGAGAATGTAAGCGGACTTGATCTCCCGGATCTGACCGTGGCGCACCGCCTCGATGGCCTCCCAGCCGGGACGCACGGCCACGCGTTCCGGACGAAAACGCTTACCGCACCACGAGCCGATGATGATGTCGGGATTGCGGCGCACGACTTCCTCCGGATCCGCGATGATACGCCCCTTGGCGGCGGCCGACTGCGCTCGCTCGGGAAAGCAGTCGACCCCACCGGCAATGCCGACGAGCTCGGAGACCCAGCGGATGCCGCAGATCAGGGGATCGTCCCACTCCTCGAAATAGATGCGCGGGCGACGGCGAAAGCCTTCGGCCCGCCGGCGCACGTCCTCGAGGCCGCCCGCGAGTTCGTCGACCAGCGCACGGCCGCGCTGCGCCAGGCCCAGCATCGCACTCAGCGTGAGCATCATGTCGAGGATCTCCTGAACCGAGCGCTGGTTGAAAACGAGGACGTTGAGACCGTGGCGTATGAGATCGCGGGCGACGTCCGCCTGCAGGTCCGAGAACCCCAGCACCAGGTCGGGCTCGAGGGCCAGGATCTTGTCGAGCTTGGCGGACGTGAAAGCGGAGACCTTGGGCTTCTCGCGTCGCGCGCGGGCGGGGCGCACGGTGAAACCCGATATACCGACGATACGATCCTCGGCGCCGAGGAGATACAGCGTCTCCGTGGTCTCTTCGGTAAGACAGACGATACGCTGCGGGTACTTCGCTCTCATGCGTCCCCGTGCCGCCCGGCGGCCCGCCGCGGGCGGCATCGCCCCGAGCCGCTAGGCCGCGGCGCGCTTGCTTGTCTTCTTCTTCTTCTTCGCCGCGGCGGCCTTGGCTACCGGCGCCGCGCCCTTGCTTGCCTTCTTCTTGGCGGCGGCGCGCGGGCCTGCCGTCGCACTCTTGACGCTCCGCTTGCGCGCGGGGGCGGATTTGCTCGCCGCCGGCTTCTTCGCCGTGGCGGCTTTCTTCCTCGTCCCCGCCTTCCTCACCTTCGACTTCGTCTTCTGTGCGCCGACACCGTGCCACTGGCTTTCGATCTTGGCGAGAACGTTCTCGATGCCGCTGGTCTTCTTGACGTAGTCCTTGCTCGCACGCAGGCTCTCGCGCACCGTCTGCAGGTGCCCACGGGCCTGCTTCGCCTCGACGCGCACCTGCTCGAGCATCGCTTTGGCTTTGTCCGCCTGCCGGCGAGCGGCCGCGGTGCCGCTTTGCGCGGCCCGGGCTTCCGCCGCCATGAGCTGCCCGGCAAGATTCTTCGTCCGGGCATTGAGTCGCTCCAACTGCCCCGTGAGCTTGCGCCTCTCTTTGTCCAGGAGGGCGTGGCTGCGTGCCGCAATGCTGTGAAACTCCTTCCTGGCCTCTTGAAATGCCTTCTCGGCGGCCGAAATCAGCTCGATCGTCATGGCAGGGCCCCTCGTCAGGTTGGAGCGCGATTATAGTCGGTGCCGGCGCGGAACCAGAAGCGTCGACGCGGTCTGCGCTACCGCCCGCTTCGGCGTCGGCGCTGCACGGCACGCGGGTGCCGGCCGCGGCATGTCCGCCGCGGATTGATCCACGTCATGGTGCACACGCAGAGCGCGCGCCAGACTGCAGCCAGATTATCCATCCAACGAGCCGAGGGCCAGCGCCAATGCGAGTCCGCGATGTCATGACATCGTCCCCACACACCGTCTGCGCCGATATTCTGCTGGGCGACGCGTTCACCGCCATGCGTGCGCACGGCTGTCGGCGGCTGCCCGTCGTCACCGAGGCCGGCCAACTTCACGGCATCGTCACCGAGCGCGACCTCTATCGCGCCGCTTCTCGCTTCCACGAGGCGCCCGTCGAGATCGGCGAGATCATGACACGCGACGTGCTCACCATAACGGCCGACGCTCACATCCAGGATGCCGCCCGGCTGATGATGGAAAAGCACATCAGCGGCCTGCCGGTGATCGACGATCGACGTGAAGTGGTCGGCGTTGTCACCGAGACCGACATATTCAAGATCTTCGTCGGGCTCATGGAGGCCGAGGATGCGGCGCACACCACGGGACGCCCCGGCAACGCGGACTGAAGCTTCGATCTGCGGGCGCCGGGACGCGGAGCCCAGCGTCGGCTGCGTGGCGGAGCTTTGCCGCACACGCGCTGCGCCGGCTCGAAAGCTCTCCACGGCCGCACTCACGCCACCGGCACGGCGGTAACAGCACCGGGGAAACCATGCGCGCAATGGTGATGAACGCCGCCGGCGAACCGCTTGCTGCCACCGAGCGAGCGACGCCCACGGCGGGACCCGATCAGATCCTGATCCGCGTGCACGCGTGCGGTGTGTGCCGAACCGACCTGCACCTCCTCGATGGCGAGCTTACGCAGCCCAGCCTTCCCATCGTGCCCGGCCACGAGATCGTCGGGCGTGTGTCCGCCAAGGGCGCGCGGGTGGATCGCTTCGACATCGGCGACCGGGTCGGCGTGCCGTGGCTGGGCTATACCTGCGGCCGCTGCGAGTATTGCCGCTCCGGCAGGGAGAACCTCTGCCGGGAGGCACGTTTCACCGGCTACCAGATCGACGGCGGCTATGCCGAGTACACGCTTGCCGACCAGCGCTACTGCTTCCCCATTCACGGCGCCTACACCGACGCCGAGGCCGCGCCGCTGCTGTGCGCCGGGCTCATCGGCTACCGCTCGCTGCGCATGGCCGGCGACGCCGAGCGTCTCGGCATCTACGGCTTCGGCGCCGCGGCGCACATCGTCGCCCAGGTCGCCGTATTCGAGGGACGCCGCGTGTATGCCTTTACGCGCGACGGCGACGACGACGCGCAGGCATTCGCCCGGGAACTGGGTGCCGCCTGGTCGGGGGCCTCCGGCGAGCTGCCGCCGCACGCGCTCGACGCCGCCATCATTTTTGCCCCGGTCGGCGAACTCGTGCCCCTGGCGCTGCAGGCGACGGCGGCGGGAGGCACGGTGGTGTGCGCGGGCATCCACATGAGCGACATCCCCTCGTTCGCCTATCACCTGCTGTGGCAGGAGCGCACGCTCAGGTCCGTAGCCAACCTGACCCGCCGCGACGCAGAGCAGTTTCTCGAGCTGGCGCCGCGCGTACCGGTGCGCACCGCCGTCGAGACCTACCCGCTGGCCCGGGCCAATGAGGCCCTGGCGCGTCTGCGCGACGGGCATGTGCGCGGCGCCGCCGTGCTCACCATGGAGAACGCTTGAACGCACTGTTGTTCGGACCGATACCCTCGAGGCGTTTCGGGCGCAGTCTCGGCATCAACAACATACCGCCCAAGGCGTGCTCGTACTCGTGCGTCTACTGCCAGGTGGGCAAGACCGCTTTTCGCGCGCTCGAGCGCAGAGAGTTCTACTCCCCGCAGCGGATACGGGACGAGGCCGAAGCGAGAATAGAGGCGCTGAGACACAAGGGCGAGAGGGTCGACTTCCTCACTTTCGTCCCCGACGGCGAACCGACGCTGGACGCACGCCTCGGCGAGCTCATCGCACTGCTGCGCCCACTCGGTGTGAGGATCGCGATCATCACCAATGCCTCGCTGCTGTGGCGCCAGGACGTGCGAGACGAACTCGCCGAAGCAGACTGTGTGTCGCTGAAGGTCGACAGCGCCGATGAGTCCGCCTGGCGCAAGATCGACCGGCCACATCCGGCACTGGATCTCGAGCGGTGCCTCGAGGGCGTGCGCGTCTTTGCCGCCGGATACAGCGGGCGGCTGCTGACGGAGACCATGCTGGTGGCAGGCATCAACGACGACGAAGCATCCCTGCGCGCAACGGCCACCGTCATCGCGGGCATTCGCCCCGCCGTCGCCTACCTCGCGATCCCCACACGCCCACCGGCGGTCAAGAGCGTCAAAGCACCGTCGGAGCGGGCGCTGGTTCGCGCGCACCAGATCTACCGCCGGAAGCTGGATCGTGTCGAGCTGCTGGTCGCTTACGAGGGCAGCGAGTTCGCCACGGCCGGCGATGTTGCCGGCGAGCTGCTCGCTATCACCGCCGTGCATCCGATGCGTGAAGAGGCGGTGCGTCGACTTCTCGGGCGGGAGCAACGCGACTGGGCCCTGGTCGAGGAGCTCGTCGGGAACGGAAAGCTCACGCGGGCTCGCTACGAGGGGCACACCTTCTACTCGCGCAAGCTGCCGCCGCAACGGCACGGCGGCTGACGCTAGGACTCGCGGTTCGCCAGCCAGCGCGGGTGGTGCGTGGCGAAATCGTGCACGATGGTCTCGAAGGGAACGTCGACGAAGCTGCCGCGCTCGCAAACATACTCCATGTGCCGGTCACCCGCTTTGTTGTACTCCTGGAACAGGGAATCCTCGCCGCCGTCGAACTCCAGCGCGTGGACTCCGAAACGCTCACACAGGCTGCGATCGAAAGCCGGCGTCGACTTCACCCATCGCCCTTGCAGGTAGAGCTCGGTATAGCTGTGCCAGCGGTAGAGGTTGCCGCCGATGAGCTCAGTGAGCTTCGGCGTGGTGAGATGATTGCGCACGTCGGCGAAACCGACGCGCGCCGGTATCCTCAGAGAGCGCGCGCAGGCGGCCAACAGCGCCGCCTTGGCGATGCAAAAACCCCGTTGTGCATGCAGGCACTCACTCGCCTGGAAATAGCGCGGGTCGCGACCGACGTAGTAGGGATCGTAGACAACGCCGTCGCGAACCGCGTAGTAGAGTTTGACGGCACGTTCGCGCTCGCTCGGCGCCGTGCCCGCCGAGCGGCGCGCGAAGGTGCGCACGGCGGCGGCGTCGCTGTCGATGAAGCGCCCGGGAGCGGTCCACACGGGCGCGCTCGGCCCCGCGTCGACCGCGAGCGTGTGCGCCCGGGGCTTCACCCGACGGGGTGTCGCCGCCGCGGGCGTGGAAGTCGTGTCGGCACGCTCTCTCACTCGCCGCTGCCGCTGTCACCGCCGTCGCCATCGGCATCGGAGTCGCTTTCGACCGGCGGGCCTTCCGCGACCACGGTCTTGGTCGACTTGTCTTCACGAAATCCCTGGGCGAGCGCAACCGTCGCCGCGGCGGCGCCCACGACCACGATGGCGGCCATGATACCGCGGCCGACACCGCCGGAACCCTGTTCCTCGACGTTGCGAATCAGGCTCGGCGCGCTGGCGTTGGAGGAGTACAGGTCGAGGCGAAATCCCTGTCCGCCCTGCCCCAGGACGCCGCCGCCGGCACGCCCCCGCGACACGCTGGCAAGATGGAGGCTGTGCTCGACGCGTCCGGGGCCGAAACTCCAGCCGTACTGCAGCAGCAATGGCCCGTCGGCAGCGGCGCTCAGCGGCGCCAGCGCCAGGGCCGCCCAAAGGATACGCACGGGAACGAGACGCTCGCTTGGCATCACCACATCCGGGGCCTTAAATGAAGTATACCCGATTCGCGGCGCCGCGCCGCGGAACTCGGGACTTGCAAAAAAGAACGGTCCGTCGACCGGAGACCGACGGACCGCACCCTCGCATTGCGAATTTCGGATGAAGTGCCGGTGAAGTAGGACACCGACACCGTCAAGTATGGTCCAGCTCGGGGATTTTGCAACCGGCCGTCGTCGTGCAGGCGATGCCGATGCGCTCGCCTGCGCTCGCGCGCACCCTGCACCGCTTCAACCGTTCGCCCGCCGAAACCCTGTCCCCGCACCGTGTCGATACGACTGCGGCGGCACAAGCCACGCCGCGCTCACGGGCAGCGGCCCCAGTACTCGTCCGCCGCGTAGGTCACCGTACCGCTGGACCCCTCCGCGTCCAGAGGGCGCAAGGCGTTGTGATTCACTATGCGCTCGCGATAACGCTCGGGCCCGCCGGCAACGGTGGAAAACGCCAGGCGGTACTCGATCACGTCGGCGTCCACCGACAAGTCCCAGTCGGAATAATGCCCGGCGTCGGGAGAGTGAATGCGCACCCGCGCCGGTCCGATGGCCTCCAGCTCGAAGTCGTCGTCGCAATCGCAACCGACAGCCTGCAGACACTTCGTCCAGCGTCCCGGCAACCACGGCAGTATGAAAGCAGTCTCCGCCCGCGTCGCGCCGGCGGCGGAGGCACTGTCCGCGGGCGCGATTGCGGTGGCCACCGTTACCGCCGTGAGCGCGGCGATGAGGGTCGCGGTCGAAAGGCTGGGCATGCGCCTCTCCTGTTACTGGGGGTGAACGGCCTAAGAAAAAGTGTAGCAGAGACCTCCGCGTACGCCTCTGCGCCGCTCTGCCCGCGGCGCGGTCTCCTTCGATGCCCTCAGCGCGTCGTCGCCGCCGGCACGGCGCCGGGCTTGCTTGCCTCGGCCAGCGCCGCGAAGCGAGGACCGAGAAACTCGACGACGGCGAAGCACACCAGTCCGAAAGGCAGGTAACCCAGATAGCCCAGCACGGGCATCTCGAACACGAGCCCGGTTTGCACGAAGGGCACCGTGTACTCCCACTTGGCAAGACTGTTCGCGTTCCACAGCTCCCAAAAGACGCCGCAGACCAGAGCCGCGAGTGCCGCCAGCCAGACGCCGCGCCAGTCCCCGCGCCCTGTCTCGGCGAAAGGCACGCGCCGCCCGCCGAGACGGCACAGGGCAACGAGGACGCCCAGGGGCGCGAGCCAGACGAAGGCGAAGAAATAGGACGGCCAGCGTGCGAGCGCCGCGAGCGCGGCCATGGACAAGAGCAGCAACGGCCAGCCCCATGGCCTGCCCAGCACCCGTGTCGGGCGGGGAAACCCGTCGAGACCGCGATACAACCCGGGGAACGTGCCGAGGCACTCCACGGTGCTCAGGACGGCCGGCAGAACGGTCGCAAAGGCGAGCGAGCAGATCAGCGCGTACTGGCCCGGGCTCCACTCGCTGATGCCGACGTAGTGCCAGTTGCCGGCGAAGCGATTGAGAAACTCGAAATACCACCAGAACACGGCGCTGACGGGGAAGAGCCAGAAAAAGTCCCGCTTGTGCGACAGCATCAGGCAGCGTCCGCGACGGGAAAACGTGAGCGCGTTGACGACGACGATGTAGCCGAGCCACAACGGCGTGAAAGTGAACTCCTGCAGGGGGCGAAACCACCCGAATCGCGTCCAGGCCAGCACCCAGGCGAGCAGCAGCCCGCACACGGCCATCCAGCCCCAGCTCGGCAATGGCATGCGCGCTCTGCCCGGCGAGGGCGCGCTGCGAGGAGAGCGCAGCAGCCGGCGCAGGAACGGGCTCAGCGCGACCGAACCGACCGCCGCGATCAGGGCGAACACTGCCCACGACAGCGCCGGCGCAGAGCCCGGCGAGGTTCGCGGCGGAAACTCCAGATAAGGAGCGAGCGCGCCGCCGCCTAACCAGATACCGGCAAGCGGCGGCACGACGAGGGCACCCGCGAGCAGCAGCATTCGCCTCGCCGCCCTCATGGCCACAAGCGCCATGGCGTGCGCCCAAGCGCACGGGGCCCCGCACCGGCGCGGATCCGACCGAATGTCGCGCCTGCATGACGGCGCCTCGGGGAGCCCGGCTTGCCGTTTGGCCGATCAGAGCGCAAAATCAAAACAGGGTTGGCAGTCTCTGACGCGATATCGAAATCCTAGCTCACAGCCACCAAGAGCCACAATCCGCAGCAGCGCGACGGGCGATGCCACCGCGTGCGGCTGTCGCGTTCATCACCGGCGAGCCGCTGGGGCGACTCGGTTTCGTGCCGGGACACGGGCGCCGGTGCGGGCACGCGCGGTCGGTGAACTGCGCGACCACTACGACGCGCCGGAATCTTCACGGGGGTGTGAATCATGCACAATCTCAGGGTGAAAGGGGACGACTACGAACTCCGGGCGGACAATCGACTGGCGCACCTGTCCGATTGGAGCGAGGACGTTGCGGCCGCGCTCGCGGAGCGCGAGGGGCTCACACTGACCCCGGAGCACTGGGAAATCATCGGCGTGATGCGGGATTTCTACGAGCAGTTCAACCTGTCGCCGGTGCGTAAGCTTCTCAAGCGCGCCATCGCCGAGAAGCTCGGCGCACGCAAAGGGGCGGACGAACACCTGGCGCGACTGTTCCCGAACGACGTGCTCGTGCAGGGCACCCGTATCGCCGGCCTGCCTGTGCCGACACTGGACGCCGAACTCGAGAACAGCGTATACGCCTCCCGCGTCCCGACCCGTGCCGAGACAGCCATGCACTTCGTCGGCGATTTCGAGTTCAGTGGTCGCAGATACAAGGTTTATCCACACGGTAACCTGGTCAATCCCGAAGCGTGGAGCGAGCCCCTTGCCGAATTCCTGGCGAGCAAGGAAGGCATCACGTTGACCCCAGAGCACTGGGAGATCATTCACTTCCTGCGCCGCTTCTACTTTCAGTACGGAATCTCGCCCATGGTGCGGCTGCTGATGAAGCACATGCGCGAGCACTTCGGGGAGCAGAAGAGCAGCGAGGACTATCTCTACGGTCTGTTTCCGGAGGGACCGTCGCGGCAGGGCTCTCGCATCGCCGGGCTGCCCGAGCCCCAGGGATGCATCGATCCCTGAAGACGGGCTGCGGCGCCAGCGTCGAGGGCACGCCGCGGCGCGGGGGGCGTCAACGGCGCCGCGCGCCGTCGCCTCAGTCCGTCGAGGACATGGGCACGACGGTGGGCGAGACGAGGCGCTCGAAATCCGCGTAAGCGAGCTGGAGCAGTTCGGTATGCGAGCCCGCGTTGAAGGCGATCCGCTCGTCCGCGGCGAGGGCGGGCGAGACGTACACGGGCAGATCGTAGAGATTGCCGAACGGCGGCATGGCACCGGTCTCGCAGTCGGGGAACAGGTCGGCGAACTCCGCCTCGGTGGCGAGCTCGAGCGTCTGCGCCCGCAACTCCGCCTGCAGTCTTGCAAGATCCAGACGTCGCGACGCGGGCAACACCGCCATCGCCATCTCACCGTCGATCTTGAGCACCACGGTCTTCGCCAGGTCCTTACCGCGCACATGGGCCGATGCCGCCGTCTCCTGAGCGGTGTAGGCGGGCGAATGGCGGATCCCGACGTAACGGACCCCATCGGCGTCGAGAAACTGCTTCAGCTTGTCGACCGACATATCGTGCTCCCCGAGTGCGCGCCGTCAGTCCCCGATCCACGCCGAGCCGAAAGCAGTCAGGCCACGTTCGGCAAAAAGCGCCCCTCGCTTTCCCCTACCCGCTCTGCGACCGTGGCTACCCCGTGAGGTTGGGCGCCTAGTCACGGGATGAGACTCGGCGCGTCGCCGCGCGCAGCTCGCGGATCTTGGCGACGACGGACTCGTTTGCGTCGAAGGAGTGCGCGACGATGTCGCAAAGCGAGTTGATGGCGTTCAGGCTTCGGGACAGATCCTGATGGAGAAAGTCGAGCCTCGCGGTCTCCGCCTCGAGCTCACGGATTTGTGCCATGATCGGCTCGTCGCCGTGTCCGGACCGCTCGACCAGCTGCCTCACGGCGGCGATGGCTTCGAGCATTCGCCCGGCTTCCCGTTCGAGAAACTGGACGCGCATTTCGTCGTCGGTGGGCATGCGAAAAGTCCTGCACAGTGGCTCGCGAAAGGTCGCGGCGGCCCGAGGCGGACCGCCTCTGCGACGATTCATGCCGGCCCCCGATTGTAGACCACAGCACGCGTAATCGGCCACAGGCCCGCAGCCGGCCGACGCTTGCGACGCCTTCGGCCGCGCTGCGGCCGGGAGATCCGCCGCGGCACGGCCCTTCCGGCCCGGCTCGCGATGAGCCACACTAACGTCGTGCCCGACGAATGCCACAACATGAACGAGGCGCTGCGCCGCTTCTTCGACACGCATCTGGAGGACGTGGTGCGTGAGCTGCCCCGCGAAGTCCAGGTCCTGCTCGAGGACGTTTCGCTGATCGTCGCCGATCACCCCTCACGCGAGGTCATGCGCGAGATGGGCATCGGACACCGCGACGAGCTCTGCGGGCTGTACAGCGGCACACCCCTGCCCGAACGCAGCGTCGAGCTCTTCGGCGTTCCGTCGGACGTCATCTATCTGTACCGCGAGGGAATCCTCGCCCTGTCTCGCGACACGGGCGGCGAGGTGCGGGAGGTCGAGCTGCGCGAGCAGATACGCATCACGATTCTGCACGAGCTCGGCCACTACCATGGCTTCGACGAGGAGCGGCTCGAGCACCTCGGCTACTGAGGGTTGCAGCGGGCGGCGGGTGCGCTCAAAGGTTTCGGTGCAGGCCGGCGTCTCCCGCCGGGAGGGCACGCGGACGGGCGCGCGGGGGGATGGCAGCCCCGGCACGGTGATCGCGCACTTTGACGCGGATCAAAACAGCGATGGCAGCCGGCTGCTATATTGCTCAGCGTTGACGTTGCGGAACATTCAGGGCTGTGCCCTCACTACAGGAGATACAGACATGGCAAGCACCAAGAAGGCGGCGCCGAAAAAGGTCGCCAAGAAAAAGCAGGTCGCGGCCGAGAAAGGCGTCGAGGTGCGGCCCGCCGCGGAGCGCGGGCTGACGCCTTTCGAGGATTTCGACCGGCTGTTCGAGGACTTCTTCCGCCGGCGCCTGCGGCCCTTACGCTGGGACTGGCCGTCGTGGGACGAGCTGCTGCCGACGTTCGAGGGACGGGCGCCGCGCGTCGATGTGCTCGACAGGAAGAACGAGGTCATCGTCCGCGCCGAGCTTCCGGGAGTGGAGAAGAAGGACGTCGATGTGTCGATGAGCGACAACACCGTCACCATCAAGGCCACGACCAGCCACGAGCAGGAAGAGAAGAAAGAGAATTTCTATCGACGCGAGATCAGCAGCGGCACGTTTGCACGCACCCTCGCCCTTCCCGCCGACGTCGACGGCTCGAAGGCCAAAGCGACCTTCAAGGACGGCATTCTCGAGCTTAGCCTCCCCAAGGTCGCGGGCTCCAAGCGACGCCAAGTGAAGGTCGGCTGAGCGAACGGCGGCCGCCGCCCGGCGCGCCGCCGCGCTTGCGAGCGTGCACACCGAGGCGGCGTGCGCCCGGGACCGGTTCGTTGCGATCGTGCACGGCGCCGCGAAACGCAAGGCCCGCGCTCGCCTGCCGGCGGTGCAGCGCTTCAGCGCCGACGTTGGCAGAACCGCGACCGCCGGGTCGCGCGCTACGGTGCATGGCCCTTCGCACAGGCGGTGGCCGCGCGACACCGAGGCGGGGCGTCGACTTGGCCCGGCGTCGCACGGGCGTTATCTTAGGCCGCGAGATGAATATGCTGTGCGTGCACGCCCGCGCCGGTCCTCACCCCCGCCGGCCGTGAGAGACGGATACTACAGACGCCTCGGGGTCACAGGAGCGCTTGTCGCCCTGGTGGGCGCTCTCGCGCTGATCGGGTTCGCGATGGGGGAGAACGTTCCGACTTCGATCGCCGAGATCGAGAGGCTGGTCGAGTCCGCCGGCTCCTGGGGCGTCGCGGTTGCCATCAGCCTCATGGTCGTGCACAGCTTCGTTCCTTTTCCCGCGGAGCTGGTCGCCATCGCCAACGGTATGGTCTACGGCCCGGTCTGGGGCACCGTCATCACCTGGAGCGGGGCAATGCTGGGCGCATACCTCGCCTTCGGCCTGGCGCGTCTGCTCGGACGCCGATTCGTCGAACGCATGGTTCGCGAGCAAGACGTGAGACGCATGGACAGCTGGGTGGCCGAACGCGGCGGCACGACGTTGCTGATCAGCCGCTTCCTGCCGGTGATCTCGTTCAATCTGATCAACTACGTGGCCGGCCTGGCAGGGATTTCCTGGTGGACCTTCACCTGGGCCACGGCTCTCGGCATCCTGCCCATGACCGCGTTGATGGTGGTGATGGGCGATCGCATGGACACCCTGCCCTGGCAGGCGTGGCTGATCGTGCTGAGCGGCGGGGTCGTGCTGTGGCTGCTGTTGCGGGGCCGCAGCCGATTTCCGCCCGCGGGATCGCGGCCGCAGCGACCGCGAAGGCGCTCCTAGGCGACTCCCCGGCGGGCGCCGCCGTGCGGCTGCGTGCCGCACGAAAGCCGCAAGCGCTGCATGGCCGCCGTGCGGTCCGGAAACCCGGCGGGGCTCAAGGCTAGAGCCCCCGCAGCTCGCGCCGGGAGCCCTCGAGATCGCCTTCCTCGAGGAGTCGGCGAATGCGGGCCGCGTCCTCGACGTTCAACACCGAGGTCAGCGCCTCCACCAGTCCCGTGAGGAAGGCCTCGCGATAGCGCTTCTTGGCGTCGACGCGGGCGCTGACCTTGAAGGGAAACCCCAATTCACCGCCGTGCTCGCGCAGATACTCATTGACGAGATGCATGGGCACGCCGAAAAAAGCGTCATCGGTGGGATCGAACTCGAGACCGTCGGCGCGAATCTTGCCGAGGATCGAGAATGCGTCCCCGTCCACGTCGAGGGTCGCCTGCAGCGAGACAGTGCCGCCGGTGAGCCGCGAAGCCTCCACGTGATCCTGGTAGAAGGGCTGCATCTGCACCAGGGAGAGCCCGTCGGCGCTGAGCTCGAGATGAGCCGATCTCGACACCGGGTCGACCCAGCCCTTGTTCGAGACATGCGCCGGCGTCGCGCCGTCGATGGACAAACTCAGCCGCAGCGGAACACGCTCTGCACGCGGCGGAAAATTGAGGTCCCGCGCGACGACGGCGATATCGCTCACCTCGAAGGAGACGGGCACACCGCTCGACGGCAGCTCGACGATCGACCCCGTGCCGTGGCTTGCGCTGAATCGCTTGACGACGACCGAGCGCGCGCTCTTATCAGCGTCACCCCTGCTTTTGTCGGTCTCGGACGCCGCGTCTGCGGCCTTCTCCTCCGCCACCGTGGCGTCGGCATCACGATCGTCATCCCCCCCCTGGGTGCGCGGCCGTGAACGATCCCGATCGATGTGGAAGCCGTCGATGTCCACCGAGGCCACGGTCAGAGTCTGTGCGAACAGCGAGCGCCAGCGGGGGCTCACGACCATGCGGGCCGCAGTATAGGTCGTGCCGCCCGATTTGGAGCGATACCTCACCTTGCCAAGGCGCAGACCGCGCAACCCGATATCGAGGGATTCGAACGTGAGTCCCGGAGCGCGCGCGGCGAGCACGTCGCGCACCGTCGCGTCCAGCGTGCGCGCGCCCCACAGCACTGCCAGCGCCAGCCCCGCCAACACCAGCGTGAGGACCCCGATTCGCCCCATGCTCATTTTCACCGCCGCGGCGTGCGGAGAGCGCTCATTCGGAATCCTCGCGGGCGACGGGCACGGCGTCGTCGTCCATCAGGATGCGGTGCGCCGGACCTTCCAGGTCATCGAACTGCCCCGAGCGGACGGCCCAGAGGAAAGCCCAGACGATCAGTGCGGCGAGGACCACCGCGAGGGGTACCAGCAGATAGAGTATTTCCAACTCAGTCACCTCGCCCCGCGCGCAATCGCCGCGCGTTGGCAACCACCACCAGCGAGCTCAACGACATTCCCGCCACCGCCAGCGAAGGCGCCACCCAACCGGCCGCCGCGAGGGGTACCGCGAGCAGATTGTACCCGACGGCCCAGGTAAGGTTCTGGCGGATGATACGCAGGGTCCGACGCGCCGTCCTCACCGCCTCGGCAAGCGCATCGAGTGGCGGGCGCAGCATGAGCACGTCGGCATTGACCGCCGCGACGGGCACCGCCTGCCAGATCGCTACGGACACGGCCGCCCCGGCCAGCCCGGGAGCGTCGTTGACTCCGTCGCCGATCATGGCAACGACATGGCCCTCGGCCTGCAGCGCCCGCACGTGGTCGAGCTTATCCCGGGGCGAGAGTTGCGCGTGCACCTGCTCGATGCCGATGCGCCGGGCCACCCTTTCGGCGGCGGCACGGTTGTCGCCGGTGAGCAGCACGCTGCCGCGACCGTCGCCGTGCAGCCAGGTCACCAGCTCGGCCGCCCCGGCCCGCGGCTGATCGGCCAGCTCGAAAACACACAACAGCTCCGCCGGCGCGGCGAGCCACACGCGGGTGCGCCCGTCGCCGTCGTCGCCGGGTCCGGCGCCGCCGCCGACGCCCGCGCACCGCAGCACGTACTCGAGGCTGCCGAGGTGTAGGCGTCTGCCCTCGACATCACCGCTCAGGCCGGCCCCCGGCACGGCCTCGACGTTGGTCGCATGCGCCATGGCGCCGCCGGCAGCGGCGAGGAGAGCCCGGGCAACGGGATGCTCCGAACGCTGCCCCAGGGCGGCCGCCAGCCGCAAACACTCCCGGGCGTCGTCTTTGCCCAAGGGGCGCGTATCGACGAGATCGAGCCGGGCATCGGTCAGCGTGCCGGTCTTGTCGAAGACGAAGATGTCGGCCCGGGCCAGGGTCTCCAGCGCGCGGGCGCGCGTGAGCAGAACGCCCTGCTCGCGCAGGCGCGCGACGGCCGCCGTGAGCGCGGTCGGCGTCGCCAGCGACAACGCGCAGGGACAGGAAACCACCAACACGGCCACGGTCACCTGCAGCCACCGCTGCGGGTCGAGGTGCAGCCATGTCAGGGCGACGGCCGCCGCGAGAACCAGCACGGCGGCAACGAACCAGGCGGCCATGCGCTCGGCGCTCGTCGCCACCGCCGGCTTGTCCACCTGGGCGCGGTCGATCAGTCGCTGCACGTCCGCCAGCACCGTGTCCGCTCCGGTGCGGGTCACGCGGACGGTGAGCGGGCTCTCGACGTTGATGCTGCCGCCGACGACCTCGCTGCCGAGCGCGCATGCTACGGGCACGCTCTCCCCGGTGAGTATCGAGCGATCGACGCTGGAGCGACCCTCGGTCACGACGCCGTCGGCCGGCACCGTGTCCCCGGGTCGCACGACGACGAGGTCACCCGCACGGAGCTCGACCGCCGCGAGCGTGGTCGTCGTGCCGTCGGCACTGATGCGCGTCGCCACCAGAGGCTCGATGGGGGTCAACACATCGGCCGCGTCGGCCGCGCGCCGCCGCGCGCCGAGTTCCAGATAACGCACACCGGTGAGCAGAAAGACAAACATGACAATGGAGTCGTAGTACACGGCTCCGCTTCCGCTCAGGGTCGCCCAGGCGCTGCCGGCAAACGCCAGCAGCAGCCCCGCGGAGACGGGCACGTCCATGCTCACCCGTCGGCGCACGAGATCGCCCCAGGCGCCGGTGAAGAACGGCCGCGCGCTGTACAACAGAACCGGCGCGCTCAGCAGCAGGCTCACGCGCTCGAAGAACCGCCGCAAGCCCGCGTCCATGCCGTAGGCGTCGCCGGCGTAGAGGGCAACCGCCAGAATCATGACCTGCATGCCGAGCACTCCGGCCACGCCGAGCCGGCGCAGCATCCCGCGCCGCTCCCGCTCGAGCACCTGCTGCTGGCGCCGCGAGTCGAACGGGTGCACGGCATAACCGAGCTCGCGAATGGCGGCGAGGATCTTGCTCAGGCGTGTACGCTTCTCGTCCCAGCGCACCCTGAGCCGATGCGTGGCGTAGTTCGCCTCGACGGCCGCCACGCCCGGCAGTGCTGCCAGTCGGCTTTCGTTGAGCCACATGCAGGCGGCGCAGTTGATGCCCTCGAGAAGCAGCCACGCTTCACGCAGGTTCTGCCCCTCGGCACGCACGAACGTCTGCTGCACGGCGGGATGATCGAAGATCTCGAGCTCTCGGATCCGGGGCGGGACCAGTGCGCGGGCCGTATTCGCCGGCGCCGTGCGATGATCGTAGTAAGCATCGAGTCCCGCGGCGACGATTGCGCTCGCCACGGCCTCGCAGCCGGCGCAACACAGCGCCCGGGACCGACCGCGTATCTGCAGGCGATGAACGGCGGGCGAGGCCACGGGGAGCCCGCAGTGGAAGCAGGGAGCCTCCGCACGAGGCCGGGCGACGGCGCCGGCCCGCGGCCCCGGCGCCGAGGCGCCGGTGGCTGCACCGCCGCTCGTTGCTCTCGTCATGTCTGTGCCAGTGCCCCTGATTCCCCCCGTACCGTTACTTGATCTGCGTCAACTCTTCTGCGAACTCGGGCGTACATGGTACGCTGCTCGGCCGGCGTCGTCATCGTAGGGCGCGCGCTTCGCCGCGGCGCACTGCCGCGGAAGCCGGCGAGCGGAGCCGAACCCATGTCGGTTGTGTGCCGCAACACGTCGCCGACCGAGTCAGACCTGATCAGAATCGGCGTACGGAAAACCCAATGCTGTTGAGACACGTTCCCGGATTGCTGACGCAGCCGCGAACGGAGTGGGAAGCCATTGCCGCGGAATCCACGTCCGTCGTCGACTGTCTCCGATCCTATGTCCTGATCCTCGCCGCGATACCGCCGATCGCCGGGTTGCTCGGCACGACGCTCGTCGGTTGGCAGTTCAGCGAGGGCGAGGTCACCCGGCTGACCTTTCGCAGCGCACTGAACATTTCCATTGCCTACTACATAGCCATCCTCGTGGCGGTGCTCACGATCGGCAAGCTCGTGCACTGGATGTCCCAGACCTACGGTGCCGATCAGCCGCTGTCGCGCTGCGTCGCCCTCGCCGCCTACACCGCCACACCGCTGTTACTGGTCGGCATCGTGCAGATCTATCCGGTGCTCTGGCTCAATTACGTCATCGGTCTGCCGGTGCTCGCGTACACGGTCTACCTCTTCTACTCCGGCGTTCCCATCATGATGCAGATTCCCACCGAGCGCGCATTTCTCTTTGCGAGCGCTGTCATGGCCGTCGGCCTCGTGGCGCTCGTCGGCCTGCTGGCTGCCACCGTGATGCTCTGGGGAATCGGCATCGGGCCGACCTTCACCAGTTGACGCCGCCCTCGCTTTGACCAGGAACTGCCCATGAAGGAAGCGCAAACCTACAACTACACCGTGGTGCGCCAGTTCGCCGTGATGACGGTGGTGTGGGGCGTCGTCGGTATGCTGGTGGGCGTGATCATCGCCGCCCAGCTCGTCTGGCCGCAGCTCAATTTCGACACCCCCTGGCTCACATACGGCCGCCTGCGGCCCCTGCACACCAACGCAGTCATCTTTGCATTCGGGGGCAGCGCGCTGTTCGCCACTTCCTACTACGTTGTGCAGCGCACCTGCCATGTGCGGCTGTTCGCCGGGGGTCTTGCCGCATTCACGTTCTGGGGCTGGCAGCTGGTCATCGTTCTGGCGGCGATCACGCTGCCGCTCGGGATAACGACCACCAAGGAGTACGCCGAACTGGAGTGGCCGATCGACATCCTGATCGCCGTAGTGTGGGTCGCTTACGCCATCGTCTTCTTCGGCACCATCGTCAAGCGCCGAATTCCCCATATCTACGTCGCCAACTGGTTCTACGGCGCCTTCATCCTCACCATCGCGATTCTGCATATCTTCAACAGCGCAGCTCTGCCCGTGAGCTTCTGGAAGTCCTACTCGGCCTATGCCGGCGTGCAGGATGCGATGGTGCAGTGGTGGTACGGGCACAACGCGGTGGGCTTTTTCCTCACCGCGGGCTTTCTCGGCATCATGTACTACTTCATTCCCAAACAGGCGAATCGGCCCGTGTACTCGTATCGCCTGTCCGTAGTCCACTTCTGGTCGCTCATCTTCACGTACATCTGGGCGGGGCCGCATCATCTGCACTACACCGCCCTGCCCGACTGGGCGCAGTCTCTGGGCATGGTCTTCTCGCTGCTGCTGCTCGCGCCTTCCTGGGGTGGCATGATCAACGGCATCATGACGCTCTCGGGCGCCTGGGAAAAGCTTCGCACCGATCCGATTCTCAAGTTTCTGATCGTGTCGGTATCGTTCTACGGCATGTCGACCTTCGAGGGACCGATGATGTCGATCAAGACCGTCAACGCCCTTTCGCATTACACGGACTGGACCATCGGCCACGTCCACTCCGGGGCGCTCGGCTGGGTCGGCATGGTGTCGATGGGGGCCATGTACTACCTGATTCCGCGACTGTTCGGGCGCGAGGTTCACAGCGTCAAGCTGATCGAAACTCACTTCTGGATCGCGACCGTGGGCATCGTGCTCTATATCACAGCGATGTGGATATCCGGAGTGATGCAGGGGCTCATGTGGCGCGCCGTCAATCCCGACGGCACCCTCACCTACAGCTTCGTCGAGGGCGTACAGGCCATGCGACCGTACTATCTCATCCGCCTGCTCGGCGGAGGATTGTTCCTGCTCGGCATGCTGGTCATGGCGTACAACCTGGGCCGCACCATCATCGGTGCGAAGCCGGCCGAGGCCGCCATTCCCGCACCGGCGCACTGAGGAGGCCGCCATGTCGCTGCAGCAAAAAGCAGAGCAGAATCTGGCCTGGCTGATCGTTCTCGTGTTGCTGGTCGTGAGCGTCGGCGGCCTGGTGGAGATCGTCCCGCTCTTCTACCAGAAATCGACGACGGAGCCGGTCGACGGCCTCAAGCCGTATGCGCCTCTGAGCTTGATCGGGCGCGACATCTACCTTCGTGAGCAGTGTCTGTCGTGCCATTCGCAGATGATACGGCCGTTTCGCGCCGAGACGGAACGTTACGGCCATTACTCGGTGGCCGGCGAGTTCGTCTACGACCGCCCCTTTCAGTGGGGCTCGAAACGCACGGGGCCGGACCTTGCCAGGGTCGGTGGCCGCTACAGCGACGAGTGGCATCGCGTTCACCTGATCAACCCCCGCGACGTGGTGCCCGAATCCATCATGCCCGCCTATCCCTGGCTCGAGGGTGCCTCGCTGGACGCGACGGACATCCAGCGCAAGATGCGCGTGCTGCGCTCACTCGGCCACCCCTACAGCGACGAAGACATCGAGCAGGCCCCGAAAGCCCTGGAAGGCAAGACCGAGCTGGATGCGATCGTCGCCTATCTTCAAGGGCTCGGCGTGCACGTGAGCACGAGGAGGTAAGTCGCAAGTGCGAACCTTTCACATCGCCTGGACCCTGGCTCTGCTCGCGTGCTTCGTCGCCATAGTGTTGTGGGCGTGGAGTGGCCGACGCAAGCATACCTTCGACGAGGCGGCGCGGCTGCCGCTCGAGGAAGAGTCCTCTGAGGACGAGTGCCTCAATCGCAGCGCGGAGAGTCATCATGGCTGATTTCGTCAGTCAGTACTGGAACTGGTTCATCATCGTGCCGACGCTGCTCGGTATTGTCGGTGTGGTGTGGCTCACCGTGGCAAACACCGAGGCCAAGGCACAGACCGAGGAGACCATGGGCCACGTGTGGGACGAGGACCTGCAGGAGTACAACAATCCACTGCCGCGATGGTGGCTCTTTCTGCTGTACATCACCGTCGTATTCGGTGTGGCCTACCTGCTGCTCTACCCGGGGCTCGGCAGCTTCAAGGGCCTTCTCGGATGGAGCCAGAAGAGTCAGTACGAGAGCGAGGTAGACGCCGCCGCGCAGCAGTTCGGGCCGCTCTACGAGAAGTATGCCGCTTCCAGCATCGAGTCGCTGGCCGAGGATGCCGAGGCCATGAAGACCGCCGGCCGGCTCTACTCGACATACTGCTCCCAATGTCACGGTTCCGACGCGCGCGGCGCGGTGGGCTTCCCCAATCTGCGCGACAATGCGTGGCTCTACGGCGGCGAACCGCAAGCGATCAAGACGAGCATCCTCAACGGGCGCAACGGCATGATGCCGGCCTGGGAGCAACCCCTCGGTGAGCAGGGCGTGTTCCTGGTCACCGAGTACGTGCGCAGTCTCGCCGGCAAACGCGCCGACCCCGCGGCCGTCGCCGAAGGCGAGAAGCGATTCCGGCAGTTCTGCGTCGGCTGCCACGGCCCCGATGCTCGCGGCAACCCGCAGTTCGGCGCGCCCGACCTCACCGACGACAAGTGGCTGTACGGCGGCTCCCAGCGCGCCATCATCGAATCCATTGCCAAGGGCCGCCAGGGGCAGATGCCCGCGCACAAGGAGTTTCTGGGTGAAGCGCGGGTACACCTGCTGGCGGCCTATGTGTATGGTCTGTCGCAGAGCGACGAATAGAGCCGCGCGCGCCATCCCCCCGGCCGCGCTCCTGTTGACGGCGGGCGGCAGTGCCCATCGGGCGAGGCCGGCGCGGGCGCGGCGGGCACGCACGGTGTGCGCCGCTGTCGCGTGACGCGACCATGGCAATACCCACAGCCCAGCGTGTCATCTCCATACTGTGGCCTTCGTTTCTGGTCGCGACGGCGGCCACCGTCGTCTTCTTCTCGCTGTTCGATCCCGCCGAGCTGCTGGCGGGCACAACCTATGCCGGCACCGACCGGCTCACGGCCTACAGCATCGGCTTTCTCGCCTTCTGGCTGCTGGCCGCGGGGTCGTCGCTGCTGACGTGCTACTTCCAGCGTCCCCTTAAACGGGACCCGACGTCCAGAACATGAACCAACCGGCAGCGCCAGGGGAGGGGCTTGAACAGGAACTCTTCGCCCGGCGCCAGAAAATCTATCCGCGGGAGGTACACGGCCTGTTCGCCGGGCTGCGGGTCGCTGCGACCCTCGCGCTGCTCGGCATCTACTACGGCACGCCGTGGCTCACCTGGGGCGATCGCCCGGCCGTACTCTTCGATCTGCCCGCGCGCAAGTTCTACGTCTTCGGGCTGAGCTTCTGGCCCCAGGATTTCTTCTACCTCGCCGCGGCTCTCATCATCGCCGCGCTGTCGCTGTTCTTCTTCACCGCCCTGGCGGGGCGCCTGTGGTGCGGCTACGCCTGTCCACAGACAGTCTGGACCGAGGTCTTTCTGTGGATCGAGCGCAAAGTGGAGGGCGGCCGCCCGCGGCAGATGAAGCTCGACCGGGCACGGTGGTCGGCGCGCAAATTCGCCATCAAGGGCACGAAGCACTTCCTGTGGATCGCGTTCTCGCTCTGGACCGGCTTCACCTTCGTCGGCTACTTCACTCCCATTACGCAGCTGGCGGGCAAAGTGATGAGTCTGTCGACCGGAGGTTGGGAAACCTTCTGGCTGCTCTTCTACAGCCTGGCCACCTACGGCAACGCCGGCTGGCTGCGTGAGCAGGTGTGCATCTACATGTGCCCCTACGCCCGCTTCCAGAGCGCCATGTTCGACCGGGACACCCTGATCATCTCCTACGATGCTAGGCGCGGTGAGCCCCGGGGCTCCCGTCGCCGGGGTGCCGACCCGGCCGCACTGGGCATCGGCGACTGCGTCGCCTGCAGCATGTGCGTTCAGGTGTGCCCGACCGGAATCGACATCCGCGACGGGCTGCAGTACCAGTGCATCGGCTGCGCGGCCTGCATCGACGCCTGCGACGACATCATGGACCGCATGGGTTACCGCCGGGGGCTCGTGCGCTACACGACCGAGCGCGCCCTCGCCGGCGGGGCCCCCCGCGTCCTGCGACCGCGCATCGTCGTCTACGGCGTGTTGCTGCTCGCGGGCCTGGCCGGCATCATCTACGGCATCTCCCAACGCGTGCCCGTCGCCCTCGACGTGATCCGGGATCGCAATGCCCTGTTCCGGGAGACGGACGACGGTCTGATCGAGAACGTGTACAAGCTCAAGATCCTGAACAAGGATGAACGCGAGCATCGCTATCGCTTGAGCGCGTCCGGCGTGGAGGGTCTCATGCTGCTCGTGGACGAGGTCGACATCCGTATCGCTGCCGGGCAGGTGCACGATGTCGCCGCTCGCCTTCGGGCGGACCGGTCGCGGCTTTTGCACCCCAGCAGCGACGTCACCTTTCGCGTGCAGGCACTCGGTCAACCGCATATTGCCGCGTCCGAACGGGCACGCTTCCTCGGACCGACGGGTACGCTGCGGTGAGCGGCGAACGATCCGGCGGCGAGCGCTGGTACCGCGTGCCCTTCGTGTGGCTGCTCATCGCCATCCCGGCGACGGCGGTCGTCTTCGGCGTCTCCATGCTGAGCGTCTCGGTGATCTCCTTCGACGGACTGGTGGCCGACGACTACTACCAGCGCGGCAAGGCCATCAACCGCATGCTGGCCCGCGACCGTGTCGCGCGCGGGGAGAACATCCGCGCGCAGGCACAATTCGAAGACGGCGGCCGCCGCCTGGTGGTCGCGCTCGAGAGCGACGCGCCGGACGCGCCGGACGCCCCGGGCGGGCCGCTGGAGCTCGAGCTGATCCATCCCACCCGCGCCGGTCACGACCAGACGGTGAGCCTGCGGCGTCGCGCCGACGGTCTGTTCGAGGGCACGCTGGCGGCGCCGGCGCCCGGGCGCTGGATCGTGCAGCTGGGCACGTCGCGCTGGCGGCTGCTGGCCCCCGTGCGCCTGCCCGAGCAGAGAGCCTTCGCCCTGCTGCCGCAGTCCCATGGGCGCTGAACTCTCCCTCATCACCGCTTTTCTGATCGGCCTGCTGGGATCGCTGCACTGCGCCGGCATGTGCGGCGGCATCGTCGGCGTGCTCGGCGCTGACGCCGCGACGACCCGCAGGGGCCGCAACGGTTCGCTCGCGATCCTTCTCGCCTACAACGCCGGCCGCATCGCCAGCTACGCCGTCGCCGGGTCCGTGGCGGGCCTGCTCGGCGGCCGGGTGCTGGGACTGCTGCGCGACGATCTGGCGCTGAACGCGGGACTGATGATCTCGGGCGGCTTCATGATTGCCCTGGGACTCTACCTGGCGGGGTGGTGGCTCGGCCTCGCCGCGCTGGAGCGCCAGGGGCAGCGTTTGTGGCGCCGCCTGGAGCCTCTCGGGCGCCGCCTGCTCCCGGTGCGCGGCGTGCATCACGCTTTCGCCGTGGGTGTGGTGTGGGGTTGGCTTCCCTGCGGGCTGGTCTACTCGACGCTGGCGTGGTCGCTCACCGCCACGAGCGCCGTCGGCGGCGCCGGGCTGATGATCTGTTTCGGCCTCGGCACGCTGCCGATGCTGCTGGCCATGGGGCTGATGGCCAGGCAGCTGCTGCGGCTCGCCCGGGCAGGCTGGGTACGGCGTGCCGCGGGCACCGCGTTGATCGCATACGGCGCGCTCACCTTCACCGGTGTCCTGCCGCCAAGCGCTGAGCACACGGACCATACCCAGGCCGACGGCGTCGGCGGCCCATCGCCGTCGTCGCCGCATCGCCGCGCGTGACGGCGGCGCAGCCGAAACACCGGGCGCGGAGGTTCGCGCCGGTTTCGATCTTCGGCAGCCCGGCAATCCGCACGACCGGGCTGCCGGCGCACGCCACGCTGGCATCGGCGCTTAATGAGCGCGGCACACAAAAAATGGCCGCCTTTCGGCGGCCATGCAACTAAGCTCAAGTCACATCGGAGGCAGAGACAACGCCCTTCTCCGTCTTCGAATTATCCCCGCACTTCCCCGCCGCGACTTGACGCGTGTCAAGGAAACGCCCGCGTTCCGGCGCCGGCGCTGGCGCCGGCGCTGGCGCCGGCTTCTGTCTTTCCCTGTTGCAAACGCCAACTATGACATGGATCACGAAACGCACCCCCGAACTCCGCTAACCTGTCCATCGACAACGTGAACCCGAATCGAGTGATTTCGCCGCCCATGGCCGTCGTCCCGATTGCTCGCGCAACGCCGCACGCTCAGATCCCCCGGTTCGACGCCGGGCTCATACGCCGCTACGACACTTCCGGGCCGCGGTACACGTCGTATCCGACGGCGGTCCAGTTCCACGAAGCCTTCGGGGCCGGGGATTATCGGGCCATGGCTCGCGCCGGCAACGAGGACCCCATTCCGCGCAGACTGTCGCTGTACTTCCACATACCCTTCTGCAGCACCCTGTGTTTTTACTGCGCCTGCAACAAGATCGTGACTCGCAATCGCGGCAAGGCGGTCGCGTACCTGGCACGCCTGTACGAAGAGGTCCGCATGCAGGGGAATCTCTACGACATGGACCGGCCGGTGGTGCAGTTGCACCTCGGGGGCGGCACGCCGACTTTCCTCAGCGCGGATCAGATCCAGGACCTGATCGAACACGTAGCGAGCCATTTTTCCTTGAGCGACGCCGGCGATCGTGACTATTCAATCGAGGTCGATCCGAGAACCGTGGACGCTTCGACGCTCAGACGCCTGAGATCGATCGGGTTCAACCGCATCAGCATGGGCGTACAGGATTTCGACGCCAGAGTCCAACGCGCGGTGCACCGCGAGCAGCCCGAGGAAGAGACCATTGCCCTTATCGAAGCCGCCCGCGCGTGCGGCTTTCAGTCCGTCAACATCGATCTCATCTACGGTCTGCCGTTCCAGTCGGTGGAGAGCTTCGACCGCACCCTGGCGACGGTCATCGAGGAAGCCGACCCGGACCGGCTGTGCATCTTCAATTATGCTCACCTGCCGCACGTGTTCGCCCCGCAGCGTCGCATCAATGCCGAAGACCTGCCGCCCGCCGAAGAAAAGCTCAAGATACTCGAGCTGTCTGTAAACCGTCTGACGCAGGCGGGTTATCGCTACATCGGTATGGACCACTTCGCCAAGCCCGACGACGAGCTCGCTGTGGCGCGTGGCAACGGCAGCCTGTATCGCAACTTCCAGGGGTACTCCAGCCATGCCGAGTGTGATCTCGTCGGCATGGGCGTCACCGCCATCAGCCAGGTGGGCGACTGCTACGCGCAGAACGTGCGCACGCTGGACGATTACTACGACAAGCTGGATCGCGGCCTGTTGCCGGTGTCGCGGGGAGTGACGCTCGATGCCGACGACCGCCTGCGAGGCAAGCTGATCGAGCAGCTCATGTGCTACGGCGAGATCGATCTGTCGTGGATGAGCGATCGCTTCCGGATTGACTTTCGCCGTTACTTTGCCCCGGAGATGGACACTCTGCAGCAAATGCGGGCCGACGGGCTCGTGCACATCGGGTCCAGGCACATTCGCGTGACGCCTGCGGGGTGGCTTTTGATTCGCAATGTCTGCATGGTGTTCGACGCCTACCTGCGCAGGGAGCGCAGCGACGTCAGGCGGTTCTCGCGCGTGCTGTGACCGAAACCGAGCGGCTCAACCCAGCAGATCGACTCCCACGGAACCCTCCACCATGGCGCGCAACCGGTCGAGAGCGTGGATGCGCACGTAGCGCCGGTCGACGCTCAGCAATCCCTCGTCGGCGAAGCGGCTGAAGAGCCGGCTGATGGTTTCCGGTGCCAGGCCGAGATAGTTGGCGATGTCGTGACGCGACATGCTGAGGTTGAATTCCGTGTCCGAGTAGCCGCGCCGCCGGTAACGCTGCGAGAGGCTCACCAGGAACGAGGCCAGGCGCTCCTCGGCCGTTCTCTTGGCCAGCAGCAGCAACATGGCCTGCTCCTCGTTGATTTCCTTACCGAGCAGGCTGCACATCTCCCGCTGCAGAGCGGGTTGTCTGCGACAGATTTCCTCGATCTGCACGAACGGCAGCTCGCACACCGTGCTGCGCTCCAGAGCCATGGCCGTGCAGGTGTGCCTCTGGGTGTTGAGCCCGTCCAGACCGAGCAACTCTCCCGGCATGTGAAAGCCGACTATCTGCTCCTCACCGTCCGCGGTGGTGATCATCGACTTGAGAGTGCCCGACTTGACTGCGAACAGGGAGGCAAAACGGTCTCCGGGACGGTACAGCGACGCTCCCCGCGGCAACGGCCGGCGCGGGGTCACGGCCTTCTCGAGCTCTTCAACCTCATTCGGGGCCAGCCCCCGAGGCAGGCACAACTCCGCCAGGCTGCACTGCTTGCACGAAAGCTGGATCGTCGCGAGGTCCACCACCGGCTCGCCGGCACCGCCCATCGACATCCTCCCAGGTATTGAAACGGCACTATAGCACAGGCATTGGAGCGCCCGGACGCGCCACCGAATCCGCGGCCGCGGCGGTGAGCTATCGAACGGCGCGGGCTACTGCCGCGGCCCGGCGAAGAGGGCTTCGTACAACGCGGTGAACTCGTCGGAGACCTGGCCGCCGCACACGGTGTCGGCATGCCCGGGCACTGCCGAGGCGAGCTCGTTCCAGTCCGCCCGGGTCAGGTATTCACGCGCCACCGGCAGAATCGCCTCTTCCTCGAAGCGCATGTGCCGCTGGAGCGTTGTCACGTACTCGCCCCCCAGGCGCACGACGTCGGTGCGGACGCGCGAAGAAATTTCACTCGCCTCCCGCAGTTCGTCGAAGAATCTCTTCGCCTTCGCCGCCAGCACTCCGTGCTCCGCAGTGAGCGTGTCGAGCTCGGCACGCAGGCGCGTGACCCGGGTCGCGAGCCTGGCGAACAGCATGTCCTCGCGTGGGTGATGCACGAGCTTCGCGTATTGCGTCATATACCCCATCACCTGCCGCATGAGGGAAAGATCCGCCGGAAACTGACGCCTCAGGGCATTGAGCTCTCTTTCGAGGAGCCTCAGCACGCGAACGGCATCGCTGTGGTCGGCGTGCAACAGCTGAACCAGGTCCCGCATCGGCTGACCCCTGCTGTGACCTTGAGGGGTTTTGTCACAAACGCTTCGGCGGAATCGTGACCGGGATCATATCGGCGCTAAAGCGTCGCCACGCCGAGCCACACCCGCTTCTTGATTCAGGTCAACGCAGGACTTAGAGTGCTCGCCGATGATTCGTGTTCCTGAATATTGAGGAGAGCACGCGGTGGCGATCAAGGATATTCTCGTTCATGTCGATCACAGCGCCGCCTGCGCCGCCAGGGTGAACGCAGCGCTGGCGCTGGCCCAAACCCACGATGCTCACCTGACGGGCCTGTATGTGGTCGAGATCTTCACCGTGCCCGCCTACGCCGAGGTGCCTATCGGCCGCGAGGTCATCGAGGAGGCCCAGCGCGCCATGTGGGCACGGGCGGACGAAGCCAAGGCGAGCTTCGAGGCCGCCGCGGCCCGTGCCGGTGCCAACGCCGAGTGGCGCAGCCTGGAGGGTGAACTCGTCGGCACCCTGAGCGAGCAGGGTCGCTACTTCGACGTCGTCGTCGTGGGACAGTCCAATCCCGATGACGCCGAGGACGTCAGCGCCGGCCTGGCCGATCGTCTCGTACTGGAGATGGGGCGACCGCTGCTGGTGATCCCCTACATCGGCACCCACGAAATGATCGGCGAGCGGGTGCTGGTCGCCTGGAACGCCCGGCGCGAGGCGGTGCGGGCCATCAACGACGCCCTGCCGCTGCTGCAGAACGCCGCCAAGGTAGACGTCGTGGTCATCAATCCGAGTGGCGTGGAAGGTGATCTGCCGGCGGCGGACATCTCCCTGCACCTCGCCCGTCATGACGTCAAGGTGGAGGCCCAGTCGATAACGGCGCAAGACATCGATGCCGGCAACCTGCTGTTGTCGCGGGCGGCGGACGCCGACACCGACCTGATCGTGATGGGGGCCTACGGCCATTCCCGCTTCAGAGAAACGGTGCTCGGCGGTGTAACGCGGCACATGCTTCGCCACATGACTGTGCCGGTTTTCATGTCCCACTGACCGGAGTTCACAAGCGATGGCACGTACGATCCTGGTACCGCTCGACACTTCAGAATACTCCCTGAAGGCGCTGGATTTTGCACTCTCACTGGCTGACCCGGGCAGCGACACGCTCGTGCTCGCTCACGTCATTGTCGATGAAACCCCGCCGCGCGGGCTCGAGGAATACATGCGCGCCGAGCACATCCAGGAGCAGCCCACGGCGGCCTACGAGCAGTTCGTGCGCGACCACGTCCTGGGCGAGGCCGAGGCACATGCCCGCGCCCGGCAGATGGCCTCCGTGCGCTGCGTCGTCGAGCACGGCAATCCGGCGGCGGTCATCGCGGAGCTGGCGGACCGGGAGAACGCCGACATGATCGTGATGGGAACCCGCGGCCTGAGCGACGTCCAGGGAATCGTGCTCGGCAGCGTCGCACACAAGGTTAACCATCTTTCCGCAAGAACCGTCGTCACCGTCAAGTGACGACGCTGCGAAAACCCAGCACGGCCGGTACGACGCTGTAGGCGAATCCCGCGATCAGGGCGAGGCCCACCAAGTTGAGCCAGAGGCCTGCGCGGCACATCTGCGGTATGCTGACGTAACCGGATCCGAACACGATCGCGTTCGGCGGCGTTGCGACCGGCATCATGAACGCGCAGCTCGCCGCCATGGCGACCGGAACGATCAGCGTATAGGGATGCAGACCGACGCCGATCGCCAGCGCGGCCAGAATGGGAACCAGCGTGGCGGTGGTCGCGGTGTTCGACGTAAGCTCCGTCATGAACACCACGATGGCGATCACGACGATCACGACCACGAAGGGCGGCCATCCGCCGAGCGCCGCGGCCTGTGCGCCGATGAATTCGCCGACGCCATTGGACGCGATGGCGGCGGCGAGGCTCAGACCTCCTCCGAACAGCACCAGCACCCCCCAGGGCAGTCGCTTGGCCGTATCCCAGTTCATCACGAACTCACCGCCGCGCGCGGACGGGAGCACGAAGAGCACGAGGGCGGCAGCGATGGCAATGCCGGCATCCGAGAGCCCGGCGAAGGGGCGCAGCTCGACCGCGGCGATGTTGAGCGTCAGCCCCTGCAGGTAGGGCCGCAGGATCCACGTCAGGGCGGTGATGCAAAATACCACGAAGGTGGCCATCTCGGCCCGCGACGGAGCGCCGAGCTCGCGATACTGTCGCTCAACCAGCTCATCGGCCCCGGGCAGGCGGTGATCGCGGATGGGATGCAGCACCCGCGTCAACAGCAGCCAGGTCAGGGGCAGAAAAACCGCGCTGAACGGCACGCCTACGAGCATCCATTTGACGAAGCTGATCTCGCTGCGATAAGCCTCGTCGATGCCGCCCTTGATGAAGCCCACCAGATAGACGTTGGGCGGCGTGCCGATGATCGTTGCCACGCCCCCGATCGAGGCCGCGTAGGCGACCCCCAGCAACAGACAGAGCGAGAAGTTCCGTGTCGACTGCGCCGAGAGCGCCGGCGCCGCGCCCTGCTTCGTCTGAGCGATCTCGACGAGGCTGAGCACGATGGGAAGCATCATGGCGACGGTCGCGGTGTTGGAGACGAAAGCACTCATCATCGCCGTGGAGAGCATAACGCCCGCAACCATGCGCTGCGGCCGCGTACCGACGATGCGCACGGTGATCAGCGCGATGCGCTTGTCGAGACCCCAGCGCTGCATCGACAGCGCCAGGATGAACCCGCCCATGAACAGGAACACCAGATCCGAAGCATAGGGAGCCGTGGCCGCCCGGATGTCCGCGGCGCCGAACAGCGGAAACAATGCCACCGGCAGCAGCGCCGTGGCCGCCACGGGCACGGCTTCGCTCAACCACCACAACGCCATCCAAACCGTCACCGCCAGGGTGGCGCGGCCCGCGGCGGTGAACTCGATCACCTCGCCGGCCTGATGGTACTCCGAGGGCAACAGCCAGAACGTCACCCCGGCCAGCACGGGACCGGCAACTCTGCCGGCGCGGGCAATTCCGCGTCTCGGCGCAGACGGGGCCGTCGCGCTCACGGGGCGCCCAGCGCGCGGCGTCGGGGCGCGGGAATCGCTGAGGGTCGCGTCATGGTTGCGGCTCTTTCCGCCTCGGTGCGTGGAGGTGCGCGCGCGGTTTGCGCATCAACGCCGTTGCCGGCCCTGATCTGCATCAACGCAGGCCTCATGCCGGTATGCGAATTTTCTACAAAGTAGATGATAAAGGCACACCCCGTGCAGCTGGTCGTACGCGAACAGAGCGAGCTCGCTCCCGGTAACGGGGACATCGAGATCGTGGAGCGCAAGGGCCTTGGACATCCGGACACGATCTGCGATGCCCTCGCGGAGGAACTCAGCCTCGCCCTGTGCAATCACTACCTCGAGCACTTCGGACTCATCCTGCACCACAACGTCGACAAAGTGCTGCTGCGCGCGGGCAGCAGCCGACCGCGTTTCGGCGGTGGCGAGATCGTCGCGCCCATAGACGTCTATTTCGCCGGCCGCGCGACGCTCGCCCACGAAGGGCACGAAGTTCCTGTGGAAGGGCTCGCGGCCGACGCCGCCCGCGGCTGGCTCGAGCGAAACCTCCATGCCCTCGACTCACAGTCCCATGTCAACCTGCACTGCCTCGTTCGTCCGGGCTCACGGGATCTCGTGGAGCTGTACATGCGCCAGGCACGCACCGGCGTGGCCCTCGCGAACGACACCTCCTGCGGAGTCGGTTTCGCGCCGCTCAGCGCCCTCGAGAAGACGGTGCTCGCGGTGAGCGAGGGGCTCAATGCCCCGGCGCTCACGACCGAGCGTCCCGAGATCGGGGAGGACGTCAAGGTCATGGGGGTGCGCAAGGGCCGACGCATCGCCTTGACCGTGGCCTGCGCCCTGGTCGACGCCCATGTGGCGAGCCTGAGCCGCTATCTCGAGATCAAGGAGAGCGTTGCCGTCCTTGCCGGCGAGGCCGCTCGACGGAGCACGGACCTCGACCTCGAGCTTGCCGTCAACACGGCCGACGAACCGGACTCCGGGGACGTCTATCTCACCGTCACGGGCACCTCCGCCGAGGCCGGCGACGACGGTCAGACAGGCCGCGGCAACCGGGCCAACGGGCTCAACACGCCCTACCGCATGATGACGCTGGAGGCGGCCGCCGGCAAGAACCCGGTGACGCACGTCGGCAAGCTCTACAACGTCGTGGCAAGTCACATCGCGGCTGAGGTCGTCGCCGAGATCGACGCGGTGCGCGACGTCGCCTGCGCGCTGGTCAGCCGGGTCGGTGCCCGCATCGACGAGCCGCAGATCGTCGATCTGCGCGTGCGCACGCGCGCCGGGACAGAGTTGGCGGAGCTCACGCCCCGGCTCGAGCAGATCGTCTACGCCCATCTCGAGGGTATCCACTCGCTGTGGCAGAAGATCATCCATCGCGAGGTCGGGCTTTTTTGAGCCGCCTCAAGGACAGGATGGCGTCGGGCGGCGGGGACGCTCACGCGCGGCGACGCCGGGCCCTGGTGGAGGAAATCGAGCAGGAGGTGCGCTCGCTGCAGGGCCTGCTCGGGCGCGCCGAGCTCGACCCCCGTGTCATGGAGGCCATGCGGCGGGTCCCCAGGCACGAGTTCGTCGGGGTCCAGCAGCGATCCCTGGCCTACATCAATCATCCCTTGCCGATCGGACACCAGCAGACCATTTCACAGCCGTTCATCGTTGCCCTCATGACCGACCTCCTCGGCGTGGGTGCCGATGCGCGCGTGCTCGAGATCGGCACCGGCTCGGGCTACCAGGCCGCGGTGCTGGCGGAGATCGTTGCCGAGGTGTACTCGGTGGAGTTCATCGACGCGCTCGCGCGCAGCGCGCGCGAGCGGCTCGAGCGGCTTGGCTACAGCAATGTCGCCATTAAAACAGGAGACGGGCGCGAAGGCTGGCCCGAGCACGCGCCTTATGACGGCATTGTCGTTACCGCAGCGGCGCGCTCGGTGCCCAGCGCGCTCCTGGGGCAGCTCGGCCACGGCGCACGTCTGGTGATACCCGTGGGCGCGCCCGGCCAGGCGCAATCATTGAACGTCGTCGAGCGGGACGCCGCGGGAAACACCGTTACCCGCTCCGTGCTGCCGGTGGCATTCGTGCCGCTGGTGCAGGCCGGGTATTGAGCCGCCCCCGCGCGACCCGCGCCGAGGGACTCGTCGTCAGCCGCGGATGCGCCAACTGCCGTCTGCGTCGCGGCACGCGGTGCCGTGCACGGTGTCCGGCTGCCCGTCCACCACGGCATCGACGGTGAAATCGCGGCAGGGACCCGTCGCCGTGTCGTAGGTGCGTGTCGGTGTCACGGTGTACTGGGTCCCGGTATCGGGATTGGTCCACTGCGAGGACACCCCGGTGCGCACGGTTTCGAGCGTGCTGCCCATCTTCATGCGATCCACCTCGTCCATGGAACGGCCGACGGCGCCGCCGAGCGCGGCGCCCAGCAACGTACCGATGATGGTAGCGGCCTTCTCCTCGCCTTCGCTGCCGCCGATGTCCTTGGCAAGATAGCCCCCCAGTATGCCGCCGATAATCATACCGGTCTGTTCCTTCGTAGGCCCCTGAGCACAGCCCGTCAGCGCCGCGCCTAGGACACAACAAGCCACTAGAGCCGCCCGCAAATGCATTTTCCGTCTCCTTCGGGTCTACACCGTCACGGCCGGCTCCGTCATCAGGATACCGACCCCTTGCACTTTACCCTGGCGAACTGAACTTTACCTGAACGCGTATGCCGCACCATTGACCTGGATCAGCTCGCAGCGCTCCGGCGGCCGACCTTCGTCGTCGCATCGGCAGACATCGAGCAAGCGCGTCGACGCGTCCGTGTCACAGCGAGGGCAACCCCGACGAGCGACCGCCCCGCGCCCGCCGCACCGCCCCAAGACCCCGCGTCGACATCGCCCGCACCCGGCTGTTTCCGCGGCAGCGGACAACCACCGCGGACGCGCACGATTAGCGCAGGACGTGGCAGCCGGTGCAGCTGCCGGCGAGTCGGCCGGCGAGGTAGTAGGCCGGGGGCTCACGCTCGACCTCCTCGCGCGCGAGCCGCACGTCGGACCTGAAATCGTCGATGTGATCGTCGATGAACGCGTGGTTGGTGACTTCCGGGCCGGCGCCGAGCGAATCCGCGATGCCCTCCATGGCCCGCAGATTATCGATGATACGCTCGCGCTGCTCCGGCCCCACCGATCCACTGCCCAGCAGCGTGTCCAGCCGCCGGATGTGATCGGCGAGCCGCCCCATGGAGTTGCGGACTTCCCCCGGCCACAGATACTTGAAGTCGGACTGGTATGTCACCGGCTTGCGCGAGGTGCAGCCCGCCAGCACGCTGACGGCCAGCGTCGCCACGGCGCACACGCACACTATCGTCTGCTTCAGATCCATCCCCGCCTCGAGCCTCCCACGGACGAGCGCCCAACCCGCAGAACGCAGAACCCGGCGCGGCGGCGGCAGGCGCGCCGCGCCGTTGCGGCGCCGGCGACAGCCCACGGCAGCGGGCGCTCGGCCCTGTTGCCGCGAGCGCCATTTTCATGTAGATCAGGGCGACGCAGCCGACGCCCCCGTCGCCACTGTATCGGGGGAGGGCGTCGTGGGGCAAGCCCTTTGATTTGCGTCAACGACAGGACCACGCGGGCGTATTCAGATGGCGCCGCTGCAGCAGACCCGGTAACGAGGTGCACAATGGATCTGGCAACCGTTCTGGTGGAAGTCGATGACGCCGATGCCTGTGCGGGCCGGGTGAGGCTCGCTGCCGACCTCGCGCTGACAAACGGCGCACACCTGATTGGCTTGTACGTCCGACACGATCTGCGCATTCCCACTCCCGCCGAGATAAAGGACGGCAGCGGCCTGCTCGAGAGACAACTCGAGCACACCGCTGAGCTGGAACGTCTCGCCGAAGCCGTCTTCCGCGACGCGGCCGCCGCAGTGAGCAAGGCGGAGTGGCGGGCGCTGGACGGTCCGCGTCACGAGGTCGTGCCGGCGCACTGCCGCTATGTCGACCTGGCCGTCGTTGCTGTCGACACGCAATCGCCACGAGCACTGCAGGTTGCCGACGAGACAGCCATGCAGAGCGGACGCCCGGTACTCATGATCCCGCAGAAGTGGCATAAGAACACGCTCGGCACGCGCGCAGTGATTGCCTGGAACAACAGCCGGGAGGCGGCGCGCGCGACGAACGACGCATTACCGCTGCTGCGTCGGGCGAGCGCCGTGAAAGCGATCGCCATCGCCACCGTCGGCCGGCCATACGTCGGCAACGTCGCCTCGGTGTGCAGGCACCTCGAAAGGCATGGCATCGAAGCGAGCGCGGAGCGGATCGAGACCGATTCGGGCGACGAAGGCGCGCTGCTGCTCGACGCTGCCGCACGCTTCGACGCCGACCTGATCGTCATGGGCGCTTACGGGCACACCCGTCTGCGGGAGGTCGTGCTGGGCGGCGTCACGGACCATGTGCTTTCGCACATGACGCTACCCGTGCTGATGTCTCACTGACCGGGCCTTCGGCGCGTACTGCCTCCGACAGAAATCCAACTTCGGGGATCAGAAATGAAACACATCAGCTATTTTGGACGACGCTCCCCCGTTGTCGGCTCCGCGATCTTCGCGGCGGTGATTGCTTCGGCGTCGACGCCGGCATACGGCCAGCAAAGGGATCTGGTGCGGGGCATGTATCTCTACGAGAACCACTGCACGGAATGTCACACGAGCGTGGTCCACGTGCAGAAAGAGCCGAAGGCAACCAATCTCGGTGAGATCGAGGCCTTCATCCGGCGTTGGGTCGAGTACAAGGAACTGCCGTGGTCGGACGATGAGATTCTCGACGTGCGGTCCCACCTGAACGCCCTCTACTACAAGTACTGACACCTACCCCGGGCCGCCGTCGGGCTACCGAGCCGCGCGGCGCGACGGGCACCCGTCGGGTCGCGCGGCTAACGCCGGCGACGCGACTCCTTGCGCTTTTGCGTATCCACCAGGCGCACGATGTCGGTCAACATCTCGGCGAGCAGGTCGATGACGTCGTCCAGCGTCAGGATGCCCACAAGCGCCCCGTTGCCGTCGACAACCGGCAAACGGCGAAGCCCCTTTTCTCGCATGAGCTCGACGCAGCGCAGAATATCGTCATCCTCGGATGCGGTCACCAGCTCGAGGCTCATGGCGTCCTTGACGCTTACCGAGTCGGGATCGACGCCCTCGGCCACGATTTCCACTGCGACGTCACGATCGGTGATGATGCCCACCGGCTTGCGCGCTCCATTGGCGTCGTTGACGACCACGACATCGCCAACATGATGGTTGCGCATCAAGAGCGCGGCGTCCTTCACCGACTCGTCCGCCGACATCACCACGACGTCGCGGCTGCAGATCTCTCCAACGGCCATGTTTGTCTCCTTGCGGTCTTACGTGTTAGCCGTGCAAGCGCGGCACGGAGCCACGTTAGCCGATCCGGCCCGCGCCATCTTTGATCGCCGTCATGAACATGGACAGCCCAGCATATCCGGGACGCCGTGCGAGTGGGCGACACAGTTGACTCAGATCAACGGCACGATGTCCGGGCGAGGCTAGGATATCGACAAGAGGCGGCCTAAGAGCATTGCGTCGTCTGCCGAATTGAGCGAATTCCGACTCACGTTGCAGGATCCGGACAATGCCAATCATTGCTCGAGACATCATGACACGCGACCTCATATCGGTCTCCGACGGCACGGAGATCCGTGAAGCCGCAAAGCTCTTGATCGACAACGAAATCAGCGGAGCGCCCGTAATCGACGAGAACAAGGATCTCGTCGGCGTGGTGTCGCTGACCGACATCGTCTACTACAACCTCTCGCGCGACGACGAACTGGTGCTCGACTCGTCGTTTTACCAGTCGACTCGCCTCCAGGGGCAGCATCTGCCCAAAGGATTTCAGATCGAGGACTGCAACACCGGCGTCGTCGCAGATGTCATGACCCCCGTCGTCTACTCTGTTTCCGAACGGACGAGCATCGAATCCGTGGCGAAGAAAATGGCCCGCCACAATATCCATCGGGTGCTCGTGCGACGTGGCATGAAGGCAACCGGCATCATCTCGTCGATCGACGTGCTGCGCGCGATCGGCGCCGCGCAAGTGCAGGTCGAGGCGAGAAATTAGCTTGAATCCGGCGCCGATCGTGCTCAGCCTTTGATGCACACCAGAGGCTCCAGACGAGCGACCCGGCGCGCGAGCCCCGCGCGGTGGGCCGCCTCGACCACGGCGTCGACGTCCTTGTAGGCCCCGGGCGCTTCCTCGGCAACGCCCCGGCGAGACGGACTGCGCACGACGATGCCGCGTCCGGCGAGATCGTCCACGACGCTTCGCCCCGACCAGCGCTTGCGCGCCGCGGTGCGGCTCATGGCGCGTCCGGCGCCGTGACAGGCGGAGGCGAACGAGAGCCGATCGTTGCCCTCATTGCCGGCAAGAATGTGCGAACCCGTTCCCATGGACCCGCCGATGAGAACCGGCTGACCGACTCCGCGAAAGACGGCCGGAACGTCGGGGTGTCCCGGCGGATAGGCGCGGGTCGCCCCCTTGCGGTGCACGAACAGACGCTTCGACTGTCCGTCCCGGGCATGCGTCTCGAGCTTGCAGGTGTTGTGCGAAACGTCGTAGAGCAGAGCGAGCTGCGCCTGCGGCAGCAGGCGCGCGAACACCTCCCGCGTCAGATGGGTAATGATCTGGCGATTGGCGAGTGCGCAGTTGATCCCCGCGCGCATGGCGCCCAGATAACGCTTACCGAGCGCCGAGTGAATGGGCGCGCACGCGAGCTCACGGTCCGGCAGCCGGATGCCGTGCGCCGGCGCCGCCACCACCATTTCCTTGAGGTAGTCGGTGCCGATCTGGTGACCCAAACCCCGCGACCCGCAGTGAATGGACACCACGACATCGCCCTCGGCGATCCCGAACACCTGTGCCGTGGACGCGTCGTAGACACGGGTCACCTCCTGGACTTCGAGGTAATGATTGCCCGAGCCGAGCGTGCCCATCTCGTCGCGTTGGCGTTTCTTCGCCTTGGCCGAAACCGCCTCGGGCAGGGCTCCCGCCATGCGGCCGTTCTCTTCGATGCGCTCCAGGTCCGCCGCCGTGCCGTGGCCGCGATCGACGGCCCAACGGGCGCCTCCCTCGAGCATGGCGTCCATCTCACCCGCGTCCAGGTGGATGCGTCCGGTGCTGCCGACACCGACGGGAATGTCGCGATACAGCGCGTCGGCCAGGCGGGACTTGAGCGGCTCGATGTCGGCGGCGGTCAGTCCCGTGCGCAGCGCGCGCACACCGCAAGAAATATCGAAGCCCACACCCCCCGCCGACACCACGCCGTCGCGATCGGCGTCAAACGCGGCGACACCGCCAATGGGAAAGCCGTACCCCCAGTGAGCGTCGGGCATGGCGAAACAGGCCTCCTCGATCCCCGGCAACTTGGTCACGTTCACCGCCTGCACGTAGACCTTGTCGTCCATGCCGGCCAACAGCTCCCGGTCGCCGTAGATGATGACCGGCACCCGCATGTCACCGCGGGGATCGACCCGCCACGCGTACTCGGAAATCTGTGTCAATCGGCTCAAATCCACGATGGCCAATCCTCGATGATCCAACAATACGCTCAGCGACCGTGGCGCCGTCTCACACGTCCACCACGCACTGGGCGACCCAACCGCTGCCGTCGCAACGACGCACCGACAGCTCGGTGTAGGTGGCGCCTTTGACTTCCACCACCGGCCGGTGGCGTGACGCCACGACCCTCTCCCCCCAGGCCGTGGCCTGCAACCGGTTGCCCGAGATCTTCACCTCGAAACGGCCGAAGAGCATCTTGCTGATGCTCATCTCGGTGATGAGAGCGTTCAACCAGTCCACCAGCAGCAACTCGTGATCCGGCGCCTCGCAGTGAAGCTCAACCGCCTGCTCTCCCGGCCACCGCCTCCGGGTCCGTGATCGCAGCGGTCAGCGCCGTGGCTGCCTGCTCGAAGGCCTGCTCGAGGGTCTTGCCGTAGCCCCGCACGCCGAGATCCGCCTCGTGCGAGAAATGCTCCCATCCCGGTGTGGGCATCTCACTGCGACACGGCGCATGGACCGAGGTCGCCCTGCCGTCAGTGCTTGACCGCAAAGGGGACGATCCGCGGCTTGACCAGATTCTCATAGTCGCGGTAGGCCATCTGGATGATCTGCGTGTGGGAACCGGCGTTGAATGCGATATCGTCGTCCTCCGTGAGCTTCTCGGCGACATAGACGTCCATGTCGTAGAGATTTCCGAAGGGCGGCATCGCACCCACCTCGCAGCCCGGAAAGGCGTCGGCGAACTCCTGCTCGCTCGCGATCTCCACGTGCCCGGCACCCAGCGCGGCGCTCAGGCGATCGAGATCCACTCGACGCGAGGCCGGCAACACCGCCATCGCCATTGTGCCGTCCACCTTTATCATCACCGTCTTGGCGAACAGAGCGCGCGGCACGAGGGTGGACGCCGCCACTTCCCGCGCCGTGTACGCCGGTGAGTGGTTTATGGTGACGTACTTGACGCCTTGCTCGTCCAAGAATCGCTGCAGCTTCTTCACCGGCATGACAGGACCCCTCAAATCAGCAGTTGACCGATACCGTAGTTCACCATTGCGTCGCGCCCGGCGTGATGACCTGCATCAAGCTTCGCCGCGCCGCGTGTCCGCCGCCCGAGCGTCCGCGGCGGCCTTTGATCCCCGTCATTGAAACCGCCGCCGCGAAGCCATAGCTTAGCCGTGTCCGGGCCGGTTCGCGGGGGTTGCCGTGAAGGCGCCGCGCGGCGGGACCCGCGGCAAGGCACGCACTGGCGCCCATGCTGACACACGCAAGAACGCATCGACCCAACGCCTTCGTGGCGGACAAGCTGCGCGAGGGCGCGGATCTGCTGGAGCAGCAGGCGGCGGACCGTTTTCGCGTCGCCGCCTACCGACGCGCCGCCGACACCATCGAGCGCTGCACGCGCGGGCTTGACCAGATCCTTCGCGAGCAGGGGCTTGAAGGCCTGACCGCGTTGCCCGGCATCGGTCGGGGCATCGCCGCGGCGGTGGAGGAGCTCCTTCGCACCGGGCGCTGGAGCAAGCTCGAGCGCCTGCGCGGGCAGCTCGACCCCGTAAGGCTGTTTCAGGCGGTGCCCGGCATCGGGCCGCAGATGGCACGGCGCATTCACGACACTCTGCACGTGGACACCCTCGAGGCCCTGGAGGTCGCCGCCCACAACGGCCGTCTCGCCGAGGTGCCCGGCGTCGGGCCGCGCCGCGCCGCCGCGATTCGCGCCAATCTAAGCGCGCTGCTGGGTCGGCCGCGGCGCTATCTGCCGCGCGCCGCCGCCGAGCCCCCGGTTTCCGTTCTGCTCGAGGTCGACCGAGAATACGTCGAGGCGGCGCGGCACGATCTGCTGCCGAAGATCGCACCGAAACGCTTCAACCCCAAAAACGAAGCCTGGCTGCCGATCCTGCACACCGCGCGCGGCGAGTGGCACTTCACCGCGCTGTTCTCCAACACCGCCCGCGCCCACGAGCTGCACCGCACGCGCGACTGGGTCGTAATCTACTACTACGACGGCCATCACGAGGAGGGTCAGAACACGGTGGTGACTGAATCCCGCGGCCCGCTCGCCGGCAAGCGCGTCGTTCGCGGTCGGGAGCACGAGTGCCGGTTGCTGTACGAGGAGTCCGCCGGGGCAAGCGTGGGATAGAAACCGGCGCCGAGCCTGCCACCGCCGCTTTGGGTCGCCGGCGTGCCGACGCCGCAGCGCTATTGCTGGAGAGCGTTCGTTTTGCTTACCGGGATGCGCGCGAGCGGCCGCAATGCGCACGGGAACCGTACCGTCGACAGCGCTGCCCGAGAACGACTTCGACACGCCTGTTTCTCTGCACCGTAGACGTGCGTGACGAGCATCATCTCGGGCAGCGCCTACGGAGCTCTTAGGCCAGCGGTGCGAGGCTCGTCAACGGCTTTCGGCGCAGAGGCCCGCGCGAGCCGATCGGTGACCGTGCGGCGGGACATCACACCCAGGCACGACCGGTGGACGGCGCCCGGTGCGCTCGGCGCTCAACACCGTTGCGGTGGGTCGCTCGGAAAAAGCCCGAGAGGGGATGAAGCGGCGTGGGACAGGCCCCACATATCGGTTATGATGGCACCGCGACACTCGAGGTAAGCGCACATGGGAATCACCGCCGCCACCGAGGACGAAACGTATCGTCAGATGCGCGAGAAACTCGCGCGCGTGGTCCCCGAGATCGAGCTTCACCACAAGGCAGAGCTCGCGTTTCGCATCAACCAGCTCAAGCGCGAGCGCAACGCCGTGATCCTCGGTCACAACTACATGGAGCCGGCGCTGTATGCCTCGGTGCCGGACTTCACGGGCGACTCCCTGGAGCTGTGCCGCCGCGCCGCGGAGACCGATGCCGATATCATCGTGTTCTGCGGCGTTCGCTTCATGGCCGAGAGCGCCAAGATCCTGAACCCCGAGAAAACCGTGCTCCTGCCGTCGCTGCGCGCCGGGTGCTCGCTCGCCGCCAGCATCACTGCCGCAGACGTGCGCAGGCTTAAGGAGCGTTTTCCGGGTGTTCCGGTGGTGACGTACGTCAACACCTATGCCGACGTCAAGGCCGAAACCGACATCTGCTGCACCTCGAGCAACGCCACCCGCGTGCTCAAGTCGCTCGACAGCGACACCGTCATTTTTCTGCCCGACGAATACCTCGCGGCGAACGTGGCGCACGAGATGGGCATGCGTATCCTCTATCCCGAGCAGTACATGGCGGAGGACTTCGACGCGGCGGATCTCGGCAACACCATGCTCGCGTGGCGCGGGCGCTGCGAGGTCCACGAGATGTTCACCACCGAGGACATCGACAACGTGCGCCGCCAGTTCCCGCAGGTCGAGGTACTGGCGCATCCGGAGTGTTCCCCGGAGGTGGTCGCCGCAGCCGACTTCTCGGGCAGCACCACCGCCATGATCGAGCATGTCAAGAAATCCGACTCCCCCGAGTACCTGCTGCTGACCGAGTGCGCGATGGGTGACAATATCATCGCCGAGAACCCGGAAAAGGAAGTGCTGCGCCTGTGCAGCGTACGCTGCCCCCACATGAATCAGATCACCCTCGAGGACACGCTCGAAGCGCTGGAGAAGAACCAGTTCGAGATCGACGTTCCCCGCGACGTGCGCGAGCGCGCGCGCAAGGCCGTCGACCGAATGCTGCTCGTCTGACATCGACCTCGCGCCCCCGGGCGTTGCGGGGGCGTCGGCGTGCAGCCGCACACGCGCCGGACCGCCCCGACGCCGGTCCGCGCAACGGGAACAGGGAGCCGATGCCGTGAGCGACCCTTCGCCTTCGGACGCCACCACACCCCCCGTCGTGCGCGGTCCCGGCGAGAAGCGCGCACCCTACCTCGTCTTTCTCTCCGGCCGGCGTCGCGGCACCCTGCAGCGTCTGGTGGGCAAGACGCTGCGGCTCGCCGTCGACACCGAGGCACGGGTCAGGATTTCCGACCCCCTCGATCCGTCGGTCGCCGATTATCTCGTCACGCTGCACCGCGCCGGGGACACATACGAGCTCGAGGTGGCGTCGGGCGCGCAGATCTGGGTCAACGGCGACGCCATCACTCACAGCAGATTGCTGCGTGGCGGAGATCTCATCGAGCTCGGGCGAGCGGGGCCGGTGCTGCGCTATCGATTCTATGCTCCCGGGGCGCGACCTCAACGTTCCGTGGCGGATGTGCTCGCCGACGGCGTCAACGGAGCCCGATACGAGCGGCGCACGCCTCTCGCGCGCTTCATGGCTCTGGTGGCGGGCGTCGCCAAGGACCTGGCGACGCAGACCTCGCTGTGGTTCCGCATCTGGGTCGTCGGCGTGCTGTCACTGCTGGTGATCGTGGTGGCGGTTCTGATTTACCAGGGCGTGCGCCTGGAGCAGCGCATGGCGCTGGAGCGCATCCGGGTAGAGGGCATCGCGCAGATGCTCGAGCGTGCCGAGCGCGAAAGCCTGCGGCGCGAGGAACTGCAGGACGTTCGCGGTCAGCTGGAGCAACGCCTGGAAGCACTCGAGGCACGCTCCCAGGCGCTGGCCCGCATCATCGAGAGCGTATCGCCGTCGGTGATGTTCGTTCAGGGGGCCTACGGTTTCGTCGATCCTCAGACAGAGAGGCCGCTGCGCTTTCTCGAGATCGACCCGCGCAGGCGCAGCTTCACTCTCGAGGGCGATGGCGACATCGTGGAGATCTTCTTCACCGGCACGGCCTTCGTCGCCTCGCCGGACGGCCTGCTGATCACGAGCCGCCACGTCGCCCTGCCCTGGGAGGGGGATCCGGCTTACTCCGACGTCAAGGATCACGCTCTCACGCCGGTGGTGCAGCGTCTGCTCGGCTACCTGCCGGGACGCAGCGAGCCGCTGGCGGTGGAGTTCGTGATCGCCAGCGACGAGGCCGACGTGGCCGTGCTGCGCGCGCGCGACGACACCGCCCCGATCCAGCCGTTGCCCCTGCGTCCGGCGCCGCCGCAGATCGGCGACGAGATCGTGCTGCTCGGCTATCCCGCGGGCATCCGTGCGCTGCTCGCCCGCGCCGACCCGGCGCTCACCGAGGCGCTGCTGGCCAATGGAGAGACCGATTTCTGGGAAGCCGCGCGGCGGCTGTCGACGGCCGGATACATCCGCCCGCTGGCGACCCGGGGCATCGTCAGTCAGGTCACGGCATCCGCCGTCGCCTACGACGCTGAAACCACCGCCGGCGGCAGCGGCGGTCCGGTGGTCGCCCTCGACGGCGCCGTGGTCGCCGTCATCGAGGCGGTGGTGCCGGGCTTCGCGGGCTCCAATCTGGGCGTGCCGATATCGTTCGTCCGCGATCTGCTTGAACGCGCCCGCGCCTCACCGTGAACCTCGCCGGCGTGACCAGCGGCGCAGGCCCATGGCGCGGCGCACGCGCGCGTCGGCGAGCGCCACCGCCGCCTCGCGCGGGGGCACCCGGCGGCGTGCGGCCTCCTCGAGCACGACTGCGGTATTGCGTCGGATTTTCTCCTCGATGGCAGCAAAGGCCCCGGACTCGCTGCCGCCGTGGTACTCGACGGAGGCACAGATCACACCTCCGGCATTGGCCACGAAGTCCGGCACGAGCAAAACACCGCGCTCGAACAGCAGCGTCTCCGCCGCCGCGGTGGCGGGAATGTTGGCGCCGGGGACGACGAGCCGTGCCTTGAGCCTGTCCACATTGTCCTCGCGAATGGCATCAGGCCGCGCCGCCGGAATCCACAGATCGCACTCCAGAGCAATGACGTCGTCGCGCGCCATCGGACTGCCGCCCTGAAATTCGCGCACGCCGGCGCCGGTCTGCTTGTGCGCGATCAGATCCGCCACGTCCAGGCCATCGGCATTACAGGTTGCCCCGCGCGAATCCGCCGCACCGACCAGACGTGCCCCCCGCTCGGCGAGAAAGCGGGCGGCGTGACGCCCCACGGAACCAAACCCCTGCACCACGAACGCCGCCCCGTCGAGCTCAATGTCGCAGAAGCTCTGTGCGACCTCAGCGCACACGGCGAGACCGAATCCTGTGGCGCCGATCTCGTCGAGCGGTATGCCGCCGATCTCGCGCGGCAGGCCCACAGCGCGCCCTATTTCGTCGTACACCCAGCCCATGCACTGCTCGTTCGTGCCCATGTCGGGGCCGACGATGTAGTCGCTGACCGACTCGATAGCACAGGCGAAGCAGCGCATGAGCGACTCCTTGTCCGGCTCCGCCATGCCCGGGTCGGCAAAGATGACGGATTTGCCGCCGCCGTGCGGCAGGCCGGCGGCGGCATTTTTCATCGTCATCGCCCGCGCCAACCGGAAACACTCCTGCAGAGAGACGTCGGGAGCCATGCGCACGCCGCCGATGGATGCTCCGCAGGCGACGTTGTCGACGACGACAATCGCCTTGAGGCCGGCCGCCGCCTGATGAATGTGGATGATCTTATCGGGGCCGAGGTCATCGGCCAGTTCCCATTGCGTGCTCACTGCTCCCTCCTTCGTTGTCGCCGGCCGGCGCGAACCGGGCTGATGCAAACATCGGACAATGCCGGGCGGGCCGGCGGCGGCCGGGAGCTCACGAGGCCGCGCCGCCCAGCTCCGCCGTCATCTGCTCGCGCATGACGAATTTCTGCACCTTGCCGGTTACCGTCATCGGAAACGCATCGACGAAGCGGATGTATCGTGGAATCTTGAAATGCGCGATCTTCCCTTCACAGAACGCGCGTATCTCCTGCTCCGTAGCGCTCTCACCGGCGTGCAGCTTGATCCAGGCGCAGACTTCCTCGCCGTACTTGGGATCGGGCACACCGATCACCTGCGCCTGCTCCACCTTGGGGTGGCGGTAGAGCAGCTCCTCGATCTCGCGCGGATAGATGTTCTCGCCGCCGCGGATCAACATGTCCTTCAGCCGCCCGACGATGCGGCAGTAGCCCTCGTCGTCGATGACGGCCAGGTCGCCGCTGCGCATCCAGCCGCTGGCGTCGATGGCCGCGTCGGTCTGCTCGGGATCGTTCCAGTAGCCGCGCATGACGCAGTAACCGCGGGTGAGCAGCTCACCGGTGACGCCGCGCCGGACGACGCGTCCGTCGTCATCGACGATCTTCACCTCGGTGTGCGCGAGCACGCGGCCGACCGTCTCCACACGGCGCTCGAGGCTGTCGTCGACGGCGGTCTGGAAGCTGACGGGACCCGTCTCGGTCATACCGTAGGCGATGGTCAGCTCTTCGAGGTGCATGTCCGCCATCACGCGCTTCATGAGCTCGGCCGGGCACGGCGCGCCGGCCATGATGCCCGTGCGCAGGGTGCCGAGGTCGAATGCCCCGAAGCGCGGGTGATCGAGCTCCGCCAGAAACATGGTGGGGACCCCGTGCAACGCCGTGCAGCGTTCCTGCGCCACAGTCTGCAGCACGGCCAACGCGTCGAAACCCGGGCTCGCGAACACCAGCGTCGCACCTCGAACGAAACAGCAGAGCGAGCCCAGAACCATGCCGAAGCAGTGGTACATCGGTACGGGCACGCACAGGCGATCTCGGCTGCCCAAGGCCATCCTGCCGGCAACGAAGCGGGCGTTGTTGACGACGTTGTGATGCGTCAGCGTGGCCGCCTTGGGGGTCCCGGTGGTGCCGCTGGTGAACTGGATGTTGACGGGGTCGTCGAACTGCAGCTCGAAGGCGAGCTCCTCGAGGCGCCGATGCTCGGCCGCGCCCGCCATGCCCGGCACGTCATCGAAGCTCAGCATGCCCTCGCTCGGCTGCGCGCCGAGCCGCACGACCCAGCGCAGCTGCGGCGCCCGGGCCGAGCGCAGCGTCCCCGGCTCGGCACGGGAGAGCTCTGGCAGAAGCTCTCCCAACATGGCGATGTAGTCACTGTCCTTGAGCGCCGGTGCGACGACCAGCGCCCGGCAGCCGGTGACGTTGAGGGCGTGCTCGAGCTCGGCGAGCCGATAGGCCGGGTTGATGTTGACGAGGATCAGGCCGGCCTTCGCCGCGGCGAGCTGCACGACCACCCACTCGGCATTGTTGGGCGACCACATGCCGATGCGCTCGGCGGGCCGCAGCCCCAGGGCCAGCAGTCCCGCGGCGAACGCGTCTACCCGCGCCTGCAGCTCCCGGTAGCGCCAGCGCACGCCCTGATAGGGCACCACCAGCGCCTCACCCTGCGGACAGGCCGCGACGGTGTCGTCGAACGCCGCGCCTACCGTCCTACCGAGCAAGGGCTCGTCGCTGGCACCGTGAACGTAGCTCGGGTCACTCATGGCTGGAACGGTGGTGGCGCCGCCGCAGGCGATCGGCTGGAGCAAGTATCCGCAGCACCGCGGATATCGTTGTTGACGTGCATCAATCCGCGGTGGCGGGGGCCGCGCCGACCTTGCCCCGGGCGCGCGCGTGACGCAGGTCAATTCGACCCGCCGCGGCGCGCGCTATGGTCCTCCCCGCCTGCAGTCGCGGATGCGTCCATGCCCGCTAGATCCAAGGTCAGCAACGACGCCGTCGCCGCCATCTTCGAGGAGATGGCGGACCTGCTCGAGATCGAGGACGCCAACCCCTTCCGGGTGCGGGCCTATCGCAACGCCGCGCGCACGGTGCACGGCCTCGGTCGCGAACTGGCCGAGCTGGCGGCGGAGGGACGCGATCTTACGAGCCTGCCGTTCATCGGCCGGGACCTCGCCGCGAAGATCGAAGAGATTCTGCGCAGCGGCTCCGCCGCGGCGCTGGACAAGCTGCACCAGCGTGTTCCGGCGAGCCTCGAGGCTCTGCTGCGGCTGCCGGGGCTCGGACCGAAACGCGTGCAGACCCTGTATCGCCGTCTCGGTATCGAGAACCTCGATCAGCTCGAGAAGGCTGCCCGTGCCGGGCGTTTGCAGACGCTGCCCGGGTTCGGCCCCCGCACCTCGCAGCGCATCGTCGAGGCGATCGCGGCCGCGCGCGCGCCGAGACGCTTTCTGCGCGTGGACGTCGAAGCCGTCGCCCGCGACTTCGTCGACGCACTGCGTGCCGTGCCCGGCGTGCGGCAAGTCGTGGCGGCAGGCAGCTTCCGGCGCGGCGCCGAGACCGTCGGCGACCTCGACATCCTTGCCACCGCCTCCGACTCGGGCAAGCTCATGCGGCGGTTCGTCGAGCTCGAGCCCGTGGAAACGGTCGTCTCACGCGGCGCCACCCGCGCCACGGTGCTGCTCGCCAACGGCCTGCAGGTAGATCTGCGGGCGGTGGAGCCCGCGAGCTACGGGGCGGCCCTGCACTACTTCACGGGCTCCAAGGCCCACAACATCGCCGTGCGCCGGCTTGCGCAGGGGAGAGGGCTCAAGCTGAACGAGTACGGGGTGTTCCGCGGCGAGCGGCGAGTGGCCGGACGCAGCGAGGCCTCGGTGTTCCGTGCCGTCGGGCTGCCCTTCATCGAGCCGGAGCTGCGGGAGAATCGCGGCGAGATCGAGGCGGCGCACGCCGGCGAGCTGCCGCGGCTGATCGAGCGAGGCGACCTCGTCGGCGACCTCCACGTNNCTGCGCTACATCGCCATCACCGATCACTCCAAGCGCCTGAGCGTCGCCAACGGTCTCGACGCATCGCGTCTGGACAGGCAGATCGACGAGATCGAGCGGCTCAATGCGCGCCTGCGCGGGATCCACATTCTCAAGGGCATCGAGGTCGAAATCCTTTCGGACGGGTCGCTGGATCTCCCCGACCGCGTACTGAGAAAACTCGATCTGGTGATCGGCGCCGTTCACAGCGGCTTCGGCCTTCCGCGGGACAAGCAGACGGCACGCATCCTGCGCGCGATGGACAGGCCCTGCTTCACCATGCTCGCCCACCCCAGCGGGCGTCTGCTCGGTGAGCGTGACGCCTACGAGGTCGACCTGGACCGCGTCATCGACAACGCGCGCGCACGCGGCTGCTTCGTCGAACTGAACAGTCAACCCAAGCGACTGGACCTCAGCGACACCTTCTGCCGCCTGGCGCGCGACGAGGGCGTGCCGTTGTGCATCAACAGCGACGCACACTCGACGGCGGATTTCGCCAATCTGGGTCTCGGTGTAGCCCAGGCGCGCCGCGGCTGGGTGGAGAGGAGCGACGTCGTCAACACCCGCGCGCTATCGCTGCTGCGCAAGCTTCTCGCCACGACCATGGCCTGACGCCGGGCGCATCTCGACGCCCGCTTGACGTGGGTCAAGCCGGTCTCTGTGGCTCGGTGCTATTTACTGCGCCGGCGATCGCACGAGGAGGGGTTGACGATGAAATTCAGGGTCTATCGGTGCAAGAAGGACCCGGAGTACTTCGTCGTGACGGATGCGGAGCACGCGGGCGAGCTCAGGGAAAGCTGGTGTCCGCGGGGCGGCGAGCTGGAGAAGGTGGGCGAGTGTCCTGAGATCGGCGCGGAACGCGCCGCCTTCGATGAGAGCGTGGCGAAGCGCTCGATCGCGCACCAGGGCTTCTACCGCTTCAAAGCCAAGACGTTCGCCGCGGTGCCGTAAAGCCCCGGAACGCCGGGCTGAGCCGCGGCTCAGCCGCATCGCGAGCGGCCTCACTCGAGCCCGATCAGTCGGCGCAGCTCCTTGAGCGGCAGCATCTCCTCGACGTCCGGATCGATGGCGACGCCGCCGTAGTTGAGCAGACTGTACTCCTCGAGGACGGCATAGGCGGGTCGCGCGAACGGGCCTCGCGGCGCGTGGCGTATGGCGGCTTCGAAGTGGAACTCCATCTGCGGCACCGCCGCCTTGGGCTCCGCGGTGCGCGTCTCGATCACACCCAGTATGTAGAACGCCTCCGACAACTCGAGCGCCGAGTGCCGATCGGGCTCGTCGGTCACACGCAGCAGCATGCTGGAAGCGACCAGATCGTGGACCGCGCGCTCGCGTCCGGCCGGCACCGTGCTCAGGCCCGACGAGCGTTCGAACAGCGAGCGCGCCGCCGCCAACGTCGGCGCCTGAGTGCCCACGCCTTCGAGCTCCTCGAGCCCGGCGATCCAGACCTCCATGTGCCTGCGCAGATAGAAGGGCAGATCAGCGCGCTCGAGCATCGCGGAGAAGGTGCGCCTTGGCCGTTGCAGATCCTCCAGCGCACGGATGCTCACGGTCAGGTAGTCGATGAACTCGCCCTCGAGGTCCAGATCCACCGGGTCCACGAGGGGATCCCGGAACAGCGCCTCCCAGGTGTCCAGCGCGCGGGCGAACTGGCGGGTCGCCACGTGCAGCTGGGCCACGTCGCGCGGATCCAGCATCTGCGTGTCGATCTCGTCCATCAGCCGCTTCGCGAAGGGGAACTCCCGTGCCCGCGGCAGTCGCGAGTGACAGGCGACGCAGTTCTGCGTCAGGTCAACGAGAAAGAAACGTGCGTCTTCCGGGCGCGATTGATCGTAGTAGCGCTTGAGCTGCCGGGCGGCGTAGGAGAACGAGCGAGTGAGCAGCTGAAAGCCCATGTCGCGCTCCCGGGCGTGCTGCTCGAGCGCTTCGGCCGAAGCGATCAACAGGGCCACCTTCTCCAACGCGGCCTCGCGCTGGGCGGGATCGGCAAAGCGCCGCTCATCGAGACTGAGCGGCCACAGAAAGGCGATGGCGTCGAAAACGTCGTGCATGATGGGCCGCGGGCTCTGCTGGGCGTAGAGGCCCGCCGGCGCCGACGTGAGCACCACACTCGCCGCCGCGCACAAGAGAAAGCGGCGTGCTCGATCCTGCAAGAGTCTCAACATGGCTTGTCTCGAGTTGTTGGGCACGGCGCCGCGTGAGGCACCCGCCGGGCGACCGCAGCGGCAGTGTGGATTCCCCCGTCGTCGCGTATTTTGATGCAGATCAACCCCGCTCGACACGCCGCTTGCTAGCGTGAATGCCGTGCCAGCGTACCACCGCTGGGTCCCCGAGGCCAGGCAAGAGCAGTGAGGGTTCGACGCCGACGATGTCGAAGCGCTCCGACACAATACCCACCCAGTACTGGCATCTGCTCGATGACGGGCGGGTGCAGTGTGACGTGTGTCCGCGCGCGTGCCGGCTGCATGAAGGTCAGCGTGGCCTGTGCTTCGTGCGCGCGAACGAGGGCGCCAGCGTCGTGCTCACGACCTACGGGCGCTCCAGCGGCTACTGCGTGGACCCCATCGAGAAGAAGCCCCTCAATCACTTCCTGCCCGGGACGCCGGTTCTGTCCTTCGGTACCGCCGGCTGCAACCTGGCGTGCAAGTTCTGCCAGAACTGGGACATCAGCAAATCCCGCGAGACCGACACCCTGGCCGACGAGGCCCAGCCCGAAGCCATCGCCGACGCGGCCGAAGCGCTCGGCTGCCGCAGCGTCGCGTTCACCTACAACGATCCGGTCATCTTCCTCGAGTACGCCATCGACGTCGCCCGGGCGTGTCGCAGGCGGAACATCAAGTCCGTGGCCGTCACCGCCGGCTACATCTGCGAGGAGCCCAGGCAAGAGTTCTTCGCACACATGGACGCCGCCAACGTCGATCTGAAGGCATTCACGGAATCGTTCTACTGGAAGCTGACGGGCGCGCACCTGCAGCCCATCCTCGACACCCTCGTCTACCTCAAGCACGAGACCGACGTGTGGCTCGAGCTCACGACCCTGCTCATTCCCGGCGAGAACGACTCCGAGCAAGAGATCGACGAGATGACCCGCTGGGTCGTGGGTGCACTCGGAAGCGACGTGCCGATGCACTTCACTGCATTTCATCCGGACTGGAAGATGCGCGACACGCCGCCGACCCCACCGGCCACGCTCACTCGCGCCCGCGAGATCGCCATCGCCAACGGCGTGCGCTATGCCTACACCGGCAACGTGCACGACGAGGCGGGTCAAAGCACGTATTGCCACTCCTGCGGCGAGGTGGTGATCGGTCGTGACTGGCATCGGCTGACGACGTGGCAGCTCACCGAAGACGGGAACTGTCGCCGCTGCGGCGCCCGCTGCGCCGGGGTGTTCGAGCCCGGCCCGGGAACCTGGGGAAACCGCTACCTGCCGGTGCGGCTCAAGGATTTCGCCGCTGGCCACCGACGCAGCGCGGGCGCCTGAAGCACAACTTGGACGTAAGCCGCAAACGCCTCGTCACGCGCGAAGACCTGGGTGAGCGCACGCAGGTGTTTCGCGACCGTGCTCATGCGGGTCAGATCCTGGCGGAAATGCTGAGCGAAGTCCGCGCTCGCGATGCGGTGGTCCTCGGCATACCGGCGGGCGGCGTCCCGGTCGCAGCCGAGGTCGCGCGCCGGCTCGGGCTGCCTCTGGGGGTCGCGGTGGTCAGCAAGATCACGCTCCCGTGGAGCACCGAGTCCGGTTACGGGGCGATCGCATTCGATGGTACCATGCGTCTCAACGAAGAGATGATCCAGCGGCTCGACCTGCGCCCCGAACAGATCGAGCGAGGCAGACAGCGAACCGCACGCAAGGTGGAGCGCCGTGTCGCCGAACTGGCAGGGGGCCGTGGACCGGACACCGCGGGTCGTGTTGTCATCGTCACGGATGACGGCATCGCGTCCGGGTTCACGCTGAGCGTGGCGGTGGAGGCACTGCGCAAGACCCGCCCGGCCGCTGTGCTCGTAGCGGTACCGACCGGACATCGGCGAGCCGTCGAGCGCCTCGCGCAAAAAGTGGACCGGCTCTACTGCGCCAACCTTCGTTCCGGCCTGACGTACGCGGTGGCCGACGCCTACCGACACTGGCACGACGTCGACGAAGCCGAGGTGCACACGCTGCTGCGGCTCGGCGCCGAGCCGCCGCGCACGGCGGCCGCGGTGCAGCAGGATCGACCCGAACGGGAGCCGTGAGCATGAAAGCGCCACTCACTCCAGCCGAGCTCTACCGGCACTGCGACACTGACGAGCTGCCATTCGCAACCACCGCCGAGCTCGAAGCCCTCGAGGAGGTCATCGGCCAGGAGCGGGCGCTCAACGCCGTTCACTTCGGCACGCGGATTGAGGGCGACGGCTTCAACATCTATGCCCTGGGAACGCCCGGGACGGGCAAGTTCACCATGATCCGGTCCATGCTCCGCAACGAGGCCGCGACACGACCCACGCCTCCGGACTGGTGTTACGTTCACAATTTCGCCGAGCCCCATAAGCCGAAGGCACTGCAGCTGCCCCCGGGCCGGGCCGTCGCGCTGCGCACGGACATGGAGCAGCTCATCGACGACGTGGGCAGTGCCATTCCCTCTGCGTTCGAAACCGAGGAGTATCGCTCGCGGCTCGAGGAACTCGAGCAGGAGTTCTCTGAACGCCGGGACAAGGCGCTCACCGACATCGCCGAGCAGGCCAAGCAGCACCGCATCCAGTTCATACACACTCCCACGGGGTTCGCCTTCGCACCGCTCGACCGGGACAACGAGGTCATCCGTCCGGATGCGTTCGAGAAACTCTCTCAGGCGGAGCGCGCGCGCATCCAGCAGTCCGTCGAAGACCTGCAGAAACAGCTGCAGCGCGTCGTGCGGCAGTTCCCCGTATGGCAAAAGGAGATGCGCGAGAAGGTCAAGGAGATCGATCGTGAGATAGCGCGATTCGCAGCGAGCCACCTCATCACGGTTCTCGAGGAACGCAACGGCGACCTGCCCGAGGTCGTCGCCTATCTGCAGACGGTCGAGAGGGACATCGTCGAGAACGTCAAGGAGTTCCGGGCAGACAGCGACACGCCGGCATTACTCGCAGGCCTCACCGGCGGCACCAGCAAGACGGCAGCGCTGCAGCGCTACAAGATCAACGTTCTGGTCGACCACAGCGCCAAGGAGGCGGCGCCCGTCATCTATCAGGACCTGCCGACACACGCGAGCCTCACCGGGCGCACGGAGCACCAGGCGCACATGGGCACCCTGGTGACCGATTTCACCCTGATAAAGGCCGGCGATCTGCACCGCGCCAACGGAGGCTACCTGATCCTCGACGCGGTGCGCGTGCTGATGCAGCCCTTCGCCTACGACGCGCTCAAGCGCGCCCTGCGCGCGCGCGAAATTCATATCGAGCCGTTGGAGAAACGACTGGGGCTGATCAGCACCGTATCCCTGGAACCCGAGCCGATACCGCTCAACGTCAAGGTCGTGCTGATCGGTGACCGGATGTTGTACTACCTGCTCACCAACTACGATCCCGAATTTCACGATCTGTTCAAGGTGGCGGCAGACTTCGAGGACAGCATCGAGCGCAACGACGGCTCGCCGCTTTTGTTCGCACGACTGATCGCGGGCATCGCCGTCCAGGAAAAGCTGAAGCCCCTGGATCGCGATGCGGTGGCCAGGGTGATCGAGCACAGCTCCCGACTATCAGAGGATGCCGAGAAGCTTTCCATTCACCTGCGCAGCCTGCGTGACCTGTTGCAGGAAGCCGATTACTGGACCCGCGAGGCGATGCGGGACACGACGACGAGCGCCGACGTCCAGCATGCGATCGACGCCCAGATCCACCGCTCCGATCGGGTGCGGGAACGGCTCTACGAACACATTCACCGAAACACCATCCGCATCGACACCGAGGGCGCCAAGGCGGGTCAGATCAACGGACTTTCCGTCATCGACATGGGCACGTTCTCGTTCGGGCAGCCCTCCCGCATCACCGCCACGACCCGCCTCGGCGACGGCAAAGTTGTGGACATCGAGCGGGAGACGGAGCTCGGAGGCAAGATCCACTCAAAGGGGGTGCTGATCCTGTCGAATTTCCTCGCCGCGCGATACGCTCACGAGCTGCCGCTGTCGCTGTCCGCGAGCCTGGTGTTCGAGCAGTCCTACGGCATGGTCGAGGGCGACAGCGCCTCTCTCGCGGAGCTTTGCGTGCTGCTGTCGGCACTGGCGGGACTGCCGATCAAGCAGTCGCTCGCGGTCACCGGCTCCATCAACCAGCTGGGCGAGGTCCAGGCCATCGGGGGCGTGAACCAGAAGATCGAGGGCTTCTTCGATGTCTGCCGCGCACGCCAGCTGAGCGGCGGCCAGGGCGTGCTGATACCGCAGGCCAACGTCAAGCACCTGATGCTGCGTGCCGATGTGGTCGATGCCGTCAAGCAGGGGCGCTTCACCGTGTACGCCGTGGAGAACGTCGACGAGGCGCTCGAGCTGCTCACGGGACTGCCCGCCGGAGCCCGGGACGGCGAAGGGGTCTTCCCCGAGGAGTCCGTCAACGGGCGTATCGAGAGGCGTGTTGCCGAGCTCGCCGACCTGCGACGGCGGTTCAGCCACAGGGAAGAGGAAGAGGAAGAGGACACGGAGGGCGGGGACACCTGAGCGCGATGGGCGAGCACGAGCACACCGTCACCCGCATCCTCGTGGCCGTCGACGCCTCGGCCGAGGGGCTGTCCGCGCTGGAGAAGGCGGCCTCGCTGGCCGCCCGCCTGCAGGCCCACCTCGACGCCCTCTTCGTGGAGGACGTGAACCTCTTCCACCTCGCGGAGCTGCCTTTCGCTCGCGAGCTCGATCGCACCAGCGGCGCCGACCGCCCCCTGGACGCCCCCAAGATCACGCAGACGCTTCAGCTTCACGCCCAGCGCGTGCGCCGCACGCTGGACACAGCGACGCAGGGCCGCAACGTGCGCTCGTCGCTCAGGATCGTCCGCGGGCACTACGTGGCCGAAGCGCTGGAGGCCGGCAGCGGCGTCGATGTGCTCTTTCTCGGCTGCATCAGGCGCGTGCGCTACGCGCGGCGAGCGACGCGGCGCAAGCCCGGGTGGGTGCTCCACGACGGCTCTGCCGAAGCCAGGCGCGCCGTCGAGCTGGCGCGCGATTTCTGTCGCAGTGAAAACATCGAGCTCGGCGTGCTCATCGCGGCTGCCGACGCCGAACGGGCGGCAACGCTGCGCGAGCAGGTCGTCAAACTTCTGGGCAAGGAGCTGCCCGTCAAATTCGTCGAGGTGGCCGCCGACGACGTCGAGCACATCCGCGAAGCCATCGTCGCCCAGGGAGCGAGCTTACTGGTGCTGCCGCGCCGCGAGTCGCTGCTCGCGTCCGCAACGGCCGATCGTCTGCTGGAGGAGCTGGATGGCCCCCTGGTTCTCGTTGCCTGACGATGGGCGCGGGCAGCACAGCGTCACGCACCGTCGGGCCGGCGCGTTTGCATCCCTAGCGGCGCGGCGGCCGCGGCGCGCTCCGCGTCGTTTGAGCGGCGCAACGCCACCGCGGCGTTGAGCGATGTCGACCGGCGATCCGTTTCGCTGTGCCGTCTCCAGCGAGATCTGGCGCTCCAAGTATCAGTACCGCGACGAGCACGGCACCCGCGAGGGCAGCGTCCACGATACCTGGCGCCGGGTCGCCGCTGCAATCGCCGCCGCCGAGCCGCGCGAGCACGAGACGTGGCGGCGGCGCTTCTACGCACTGCTGCGGGACTTCGACTTCCTTCCCGGTGGCCGCATCCTGGCCGGCGCGGGAACCGACCGCAGCGTCACTCTGTTCAACTGCTTTGTCATGGGCATCATCGAGGACTCCATGGACGGTATCTTCAATGCGCTCAGAGAAGGCGCGATCACCATGCAGCAGGGGGGAGGCGTCGGCTACGACTTCTCCACCTTGAGGCCCGCCGGCGCCCGGGCGAAAGCCTCGGGCACGTTCGCCTCCGGCCCGGTCTCCTTCATGCGTATCTGGGACAGCATGTGCGCGACGCTGCTTTCCACGGGCGCCCGCCGCGGCGCCATGATGGCGACACTGCGCTGCGACCACCCCGACATCGAGCAATTCGTCGATGCCAAGCGCGACGTGCGCGAGCTGCGTCACTTCAACCTCTCCGTGCTCGTCAGCCGCGAGCTCATGGCGGCTGTCGAGCGCGACGAGCCGTGGCCGCTCGTCTTTCCGGCAGCCGCCCTGGGCGAGCCGCCTGCGAACGCCTCCGAGGGGCTCGTGCAACGACGCTGGTCGGGCACGGATGCGGAGGTGCCCTGCCGCATCGTGCGCGTGGTGGCGGCACGGGAACTCTGGAGCCGTCTCATGCGCGCCGCCTACGAATGCGCCGAGCCCGGCGTGCTCTTCGTCGACCACATCAACGAGGGCAACCCGCTGTGGTACCGAGAGAGCATCAGCGCGACCAACCCCTGCGGGGAGGTACCTCTGCCCCCTTACGGTGCCTGCAACCTCGGCTCGCTGAACCTGACCCGTTTCGTGAGTGATCCCTTCAGCGCCGGGGCCAGCCTCGATCTCGAGCGACTGGGCGCCTGCGCCGCGACCGCCGTGCGCTTTCTCGACAACGTCATCGACGTGTCCCGCTATCCGTTTGCCGCGCAGCGTGAGCAGGCGTTGCGCACCCGGCGCATCGGGTTGGGGATCACGGGTCTCGGCGATGCGCTGATCATGCTGGGACACCACTACGACGGTGAGGAAGGCCGGAAACTCGCCGGCGAGGCCATGCGCACCCTCTGCCACAGCGCCTATCGGACCTCCATTGCACTGGCCGAGGAAAAATCGCCTTTTCCCGATCTCAGGGCCGAGCCACACTGTGAGGGCGCGTTCGTGCGCTCGCTGCCGGTGGACATCGTCGAGGGCATCGCCCGCAAGGGGCTGCGCAACAGCCATCTTCTTGCCATCGCACCCACCGGCACGGTCAGCCTGCTCGCCAACAATATCTCGAGCGGTGTCGAGCCGGTCTTCGCTGCGCGGCTGACACGCCGTATCCTGGGCGCCGACGGCCGCTATCACGAGTGCGAAATCGCGGATCTGGCGTGGGACCTGTGGCGCGAGACACAAGGGCACGAGAGCCCGCCCGAAGCCTTCGTCACGGCGCCCGAGCTGGCCCCGATGGCGCATCTGGCGATGCAGGCGACGCTGCAGCGCCACGTCGACCAGGCCATCTCCAAGACCATCAACGTCGCCGAGAGCTGCGACTTCGAGAGCTTTCGCGACATCTATCGCAACGCGTTCGATCTGGGTCTCAAGGGCTGCACCACCTTTCGCCCGAACCCCGTCACCGGCGCAATTCTGAGCGCGACCACACCACGCGAGGCTCCGATCCACTGCTGCAGCATCGAACGCGAGTGCGACTGACCGGCTGTCGCCGCGCCGCCCGCGTGGACCCGCCGGACCCGCTGTGGCGCCTGGGGCCGGCGCCCGCCGTGCCCGGCGCGCCTGCGGCGGGAGACCGATGCGTGTAAACTCCGGGATGCCCGAACCGGCGTCCCCATCACCAAGGAGAGTGTAAGGATGTTCCAGACCATACTCGTGGCAACCGACGGCTCAGACCATGCCAACAGGGCCGCCGCCATCGCCAGCGACCTCGCTTCGAAGTACGGCTCGCGAATTGTCTTCCTGCACGTGCTAATGCATGGCAACGTGTCGGAGAGCTTCCGCCGCATGGCCGAAATCGAGCACCTGGTGCCCCAATCGCCGGCCACGGGGCCCACGCTCGGCAATGTGCCGGCGAACATTGCCGCCGCGCTGCGTCAGGAGAAGGAGGCGGGCGGCTCCAGCATGGAACTGCTGTTTCAGGAACTCGGCGAGCGCATCACGCAGAGCGCTCGCCAAGACGCCGCAAGGCACGGCGTCGCCGATGCCAAGATTTCCACCGCCGTGGAGGAAGGCGATCCGGTGGAGCGGATTCTCGAGGCCCAGAAACGCGAGCAGGCAGACCTGATCGTGCTCGGCAGCCGCGGCCTCGGCAACATCAAGGGACTGCTGCTTGGCAGCGTCTCGCACAAGGTCGGGCACCTCGCCGAGTGCGCCTGCTTGACGGTGAAGTGAGGTAAAGCACGGCGCAGGGGCGGCGCGTGCGGGGGCTCAGGTCTCCCGCACCTCCATGACCATACGCACGAGCTGGGCCAAAGAGGCCGCGCCCATCTTGTCCATTACCCGCGCACGGTGCAGCTCCACGGTTCGCGGACTCATGCCGAGCTCGAAGGCGATCACTTTGTTGGCCTGCCCTTCGACGATACGGTTCATGATCTCGCTCTCGCGCTTCGTGAGACTCTCGATGCGGTGCACGATGTCTTGGCGCTGATCCACCGCGGCGCGCTGCTCGCGATCGCGCGCGAGCGCGACGTTCACGCGGTCGATCAGATCCTGATCGCGAAACGGCTTCTGCAGGAACTCGACGGCACCCTGCTGCATAGCCTGAACCGCCATGGGCACGTCGCCGTGCCCGGTGACGAAGATGATGGGCAGCGTCGAACGCATTTCCTTGAGCTTTTCCTGAAGATCGAGTCCGCTCATTCCCGGCATGCGCACGTCGAGCACAAGACAACCCGGCCGGTCCCGATCGTACGCATCGAGAAACGACTGTGCCGAGGGGTAGGCCTGAGCCGCCAGGTTCACCGACTTCATCAGAAACCGCAGCGAGTTTCTGACGGCCTCGTCGTCGTCGACGATGAACACGGTGGGCTCAACGGGCGGCGGCACGCTTCTCCTCGACCAAGCTCGGCAGGGTGAACCAGAAGGTGGTGCCCCTGCCCTCGTTGCGGGTGAACCCCAGCCGGCCGCCGTGCGCACTGATGATGGACCGGCTTATGGACAACCCCATTCCCATGCCGCTGCCCTTGGTCGTAAAGAAAGGCTCGAAGAGCTTGTCGGCGACGTCGCCGGACAGTCCCGCGCCGCCATCGATCACCGCGACCTCGACGTAGTCGGGGGCACGGGCCCGCGTGCGCACCGCGATGAGGTTGGCCTCGGCGAAGTCTTCCTCGGTAGCCTCCACGGCGTTGCGGATGAGATTGAGCAGCACCTGCTGAATCTGTACCACATCGATCTCGACGCTGGGCAGAGCGGCTTCGAGATCGAGCTCGAGACCGGCGCGGGGCGAGCGGCTGTCTAGATGGGCAAGCCCGATGGCCTCGGTGACCACATCGTTTATCGCCACTGCCGTGCGGCGCACTTCTCCCTGCTTGACCAGAGCACGCAGGCGGCGGATGACTTCACCCGCCCGTTCCGCCTGCGCTCCGACCTCACTCAAGGCGTCGAGCAGGTCCGTCGCATCGTGCCTGCCCGCCTCGAGCATGCGGCGACAGGCCTGCGAGTAAGTGGCGATGGCCGCCAGAGGCTGATTGATCTCGTGGGCGATTCCGGCCGCCATCTCACCCATGATCATGACCCGCGAGGCCTGCGCCAGTCGTTCCCGGTGCTCACGCGCTTCCTCGGCGCTGCGCAGCTCTTCGGTACGGTCCACGACCTGGGCAATGAGGCTGGAGGCATCGCCGAACGCGTCTCGAACCACAGCAAGGTAGACGTGCACGACGATGTCGTGACCGTCGCGGTGGCTGAGTCGACAGCCGACTTCGAGGGAAGGCACGCGCTCGCGCAGCAGTCGCGTTGCGGTATCCGTGCACGCCGCTACATCGTCGGCGTGGCACAGGTCATGGAAGCGGCGCCCCACGAGCTCCGCCTCGCTGCGGCCGAGAACGCGGCACAAGGCGCGATTAACGCCGAGGATATCGCCGTCAAGGGTCATCGTCACGATGCCCGCCGGCGCCTGCTCCAGCGTCACCCGCAACGTCTCCTCGCGCTGGCGCAGCCGTTCCTCCATCAGCTTGCGGTCGGAGATGTCGCGTATGAAACCGGTGAAGCGGCGTTCACCGCCGGCAAAAAACTCACCGACGGCGAGTTCGGCCGGCATCAGTGTGCCGTCCTTGCGCCGCGCAACGACCTCGCGGCCGATGCCGATGATGCGCTTGACACCTGTTTCGAGGTAGCGCTGAAGGTGGTGGTCGTGATCGTCGCGATCGGTCGAGGTCATGAGAACTTTGACATTGCGACCGACCAGCTCGGACACGGTGTAGCCGAACATCGACTCCACGACCACGTTCGCCGACTGAATGACGCCTCTCTCGTCGATGGTTACGATGGCGTCCACCGCCGTGTCGACGATCGCTCGCGCACCCGCCTCGGTGGCATCGAGCGTATCCTGCAATCGCCTGAGCTGGGCCACTTCGGCGTCGAGCGCCGCCAGCTGCCGGCTGAGGCTGTCGAGCGCGCCAGGTGCCTGCCCCTCGGTAAGCCGCAGCAGGATCAGCGGCGCCGCGCCCGCCGCCGTCGACGCGAGCACCGATCCCTGCACGGCAACGGCCACGCTCTCGCCGGCGACGTCAAAAGCCAGCGCCGACCCGCCTTGGCCGGACGCGCACTCGCGCAGAAGGCGCTCCACGGCCTGCGGCGGATCGGTGACCAACTCGCGCAGGAAACTCGCGCCGGTGTTCTCGGCATCGACCCCAAGCAGCGACGCCGCCGCCGCGTTGGCGGCCAGCACGCGGCCGTCGCGTTGCACCAGCAGCATGGCCTCGGCGAAGCAGCCGGCAAAATCCTCGAACGCCTGGCGTTGCACGACGCTCACGTGCCCCAGCTCGAGCCGCAACTCCGCCAGGAGCCGGTCGCGCGCGACGACCCCGTCTCCGGCTCACGGGCCGGCCGCCCGGCGCCCCGATGCCTCGCAGGGCGGCGGCGCATGGGCATCGGGCTGTCGCTCGGATGCGTCCTCATCGGGGTGTCTCGGGGGGACTGTTCGGAAACTCGGCGCGACCAGACGCCGATTTTAGCCAACGGGCGCGAGTGAAGCCATTTCCCGGGCGGCGAGCCCCGCCGCCGGTTGCCGCGAAACCGCCGGTGGGCTAAGGACTGGGCTCCGGAGCGAACTGCAAAGCCTGGCGCACGCGCGCCAGGAGCACGCGGTCCACGAACGGCTTCTCGATGAAGTCGAGGGCGCCGGCGCGCATCGCCTCCACCGCGGTGGCGATATCCCCCTTGCTCGTCAGCATGATGGCCGGCAGCGTGACCCCCCGCGCGCGCAGCCGGCTCAAGAGCTCGAGACCGCTCATGCCCGGCAGGTTCATCTCGATGATCAGGCAGCCGTTCTTGGCATGAATCGACTCCCCGAGCACGGACTCGGCGCTCGCGTAAGTCTTGACACGAGCCTCCAGCGCGCCGAACAACAGGCGCATGCCGCCCGCGACGGCGCTGTCCTGCTCGACGATGTGAATCGTCGCGCGCTCTTCGCTGTCGGTGGAGCGGTTCACGTGAGTCTGCTCGAGGCGCATCTCGGGCGGATCGGCGGCCTTATCCTGAATGTGCGGACGTGCATTCATAGCAAAATCCCAGAGAACCCACTGGCTCGTGTTGACTCAGATCAAGCTAAGCGACGGCATGCGGCCCCCCTTGCAGTAAGCTCGGGCGCAGTCACGTCCCCGTCCTTTCTCCAACCGCTCCGGCCCAGGCCAGGAGCTGCTTGAGCGGCATGACGCCGCTGCGGCGCGCCACCTCGCGTCCCCGCGCAAACGCGATCAGCGTCGGGATGCTGCGAATGCCGTGACGGCTCGCGACCCCCGGCTCGGCGTCGGTGTTGAGCTTGAGAATGCGCAGTTGCGGCTCGAGAATGGCCGCCGCCCGGGCCAGCACCGGCGCCATGGTCGTGCACGGACCGCACCAGGGCGCCCAGAAATCCACCACCACGGGCAGATCGCTTTTCGATACCTGCTGCTCGAAGCGCGCGCCGTCGAGCTCGACGGGCGCGCCGGTGAACAACGACTGCTTGCATCGCCCACAGCGGCCGTCGGAGCCGAGCTTTGCACGCGGCAGTCGATTGACAGCGTTGCATCGGGAGCAAACGACGTGGAGCGGGTCCTTCACCGCCGCTTCGCGGTTGCCGCGACGCCCCTGTGCTGCCCGATCTGCGCGGGGTACTCGGGATGCGTGGCGATGAAATGCTTGAGAACGAGGTTCAGTCGCTCGCATTTCTCCGTATCGCCCCGCGCGCGGGCTTCCTGGATGTCTTCGACGATGATGCGCCGGATCATCGGCACACCGTTCTCGGTGTGGATCAGGTACTCGGCGAGCTCGACGGCAACGATCTCCGGAACATGCTCATGCTCGGCAATCGCGGCGATCTCCTCGGCATCGCACTCACAAAGATCGATGCAATCTCGAATGGTCAACATGGCAATCTGTCCGCTTTTTGTCGATGGGCGGCAGTCTCTCAGAGACTCACGGGGCACAGGTTGACTCAGGTCACATTCCCCGGCCGTTGCGGCACGTCCGGCGCGGTTCCCGCCCTGCACCCGTAGCGGCGGATACGTACAAATACGTACCTCAACCCCTGAATGTACGAATACCCCGCGCCGGCGCGAGCGGCTACAGTGCCGTCACGGTGGCACCAGCCACGGCAGCGAAAGTCACAAAGAGGCGAGACAACAATGACCGCACCAAGAAGCTCGAACTGGAACCGTTCCAGCGAACCGTCCCCCCACGCCGGCGAGCAAGATGTGACAATGGGCTTCGCCGAGGACAACATCGTGCGCCTGCTGCACCGCGGCGATCAAGCCTTCCAGCAGGGCGCGAGGGCAAAGGGCCTTTACCTCGTCAAGGCAGGCGCGATCAAGAGCTATACGATCTCCGAAGGGGGAGAGCAGCAGATACTGGGGTTTCACCTCGCCGGCGACATCATCGGCTTCGACGCCCTCGCCGACGGCTGCTGTCAGTCGACGGCGGAAGCCCTCGACACCTCCGCCGTCACTCTGATCGGCTTCGAGCGGCTCTATGACTCCGAGAAGGCGTTGCGGCAGGAAGTCTTTCGCCAGATGAGCGGCATCGTGCAGCACGACAACGAGCTCATGCTGCTCATGGCGCGGCGAACCGCGGAGCAGCGGCTGGCCTGGTTTCTGACACAATTCTCCGCCCGGCTCGAGCGTCGTGGACTCCATGCCGACGAGTTCACCCTGCCCATGTCGCGCGCCGACATCGGCAACTATCTCGGCCTTGCCATGGAAACCGTTTGCCGCGAATTCGCCGCCCTCAAGGACTGCGGCGTGGTCGAGTTCGAGCGACGCCGCGTTGCGATTCTGGGTCTCGAGCGGCTGCGGGACGTCGCCGACGGCGGCTCGCTGCGGGAGCCGCCTGCGAGCGCGCCGAAGCGCGCCACGCTGCACTGACCGGCGCGGCGCCGACGCGCGCCGCGGATGACGCAGGTCAACGGCGGCGTCGCGGCGCGTGCTAGAGTGCAAGCTCGGACACCGGGAGAGAACGGGTTTTCCGTCGGCTGCGCTGCCGCGCGCCTCCGGGCCAAGATTTTCAACGCACGCAAACGCACGCATTGGAAGAGCCGTCATGGCAACGACATGGGTAATTGTGGCGGACAGCGCCCGCGCACGAGTTCTCGAGGCGGAATCGGCAAACGGCCCGCTGACCGAGGTTGACGCGCTGGTTCATCCCGCGAGCCGGCTGCACCCGCAGAAGATCACGTCGGATCTGCCGGGACGTTCGTTCGACCGCGGCGGCCAGGGACGTCACGCCATGGAGTCGCAGGTCGACCCAAGACGACACGAGCAGGTGCGATTCGCGACGGAGATCGCCGATTATCTGGGCGCCGCCCGCACCGAGGGGCGATTCGAGCGCCTGGTGATCATCGCCGGGCCGGCTTTTCTCGGGCACCTGCGGGAGAAACTCGACGCACCCACCGCTCACCGGGTGACAACCTACCTCAACAAGGACTACAGCCGGCTTTCGCCAGAGGAAATCGGCGAGCGGCTGCACGAAGCGCTGAGCAAGGGGTAGGCGAAAAGCGCTGCGGGGGGTTGCGTGCGAACACGACACTCCCCGCCGCGGTATTGCCCGGTCGCCTCCGGGCGAGCCCCGGCACCGGCCGCGCGAACCTTCACCGCGCAACCTCGCGGCGTTGTGCCTTTCGTAAGCAGACGTCGCCCTTGACGCCGATGCGACAATCTGATTTCGTCGGCGCGGAGGCCCCTCGGGCTATCCGTTGCCGGCTGCCGCCGTGGAGACAAAGTCAATGAACGACAAGCCAAAGCTTCTGGTCCGTGAACTGATGAGTCAACCGGTCGTTACGCTCGGTCGCAACGATAAGCTTTCCATCGCGGACGATCTGCTCGAGCAGCAACGCATTCGCCACATCCCGGTGCTGGACGCCGACGGGCGGCTGTGCGGCATCATCAGCCAGCGCGATCTGTTTCGCGGGGCCCTGCTGCGGGCGCTGGGCTACGGCTCGCGCCTGGCGGAGAAGATGCTCGAGTCCCTGCCGGTCAAGGAAGCCATGTCGAGCCCCGTGCACACCGTAGCGCCCGACACCCCCGCCGCGGATGCCGCACGTGTGATGCTGGAGAAGAAAGTGGGTTGTCTGCCCGTGGTCTCCGACGGCAAACTGCTCGGCATCGTGACCGAAAGCGACTTCGTCGAAGCGGCGGCCTCACCCGCCCGCTCGACCACGTCCGCCGCCTGATCGGGCTGACACGCCGTGACCAAGACGAATCCGCTGAGCGCTTCGCAGATCGGTGCCGCGCGCGAGCAGCTTACCGCCATGCGTGAGGTGCTGCATGCGCAGAAAACGCGCATGGCGGCGGAACCGATCGACGAAGCGCCCGAGCGCACCGGCATGGGCGGCGCGGACCGGGGCGACGAAGCCGCCGCGGTGGTCAACGCCGACATGAGACTGGCATCGGCGGAGCGCACAACACGCAGACTCGAAGCCGTGGAGGAGGCGCTGGCGCGCATCCGTGACGGAACCTACGGTATCTGCCTAGACTGCGACCAGCCCATCGCCCCGGCGCGACTGGACGCCGAGCCCGCCGCCGTGCGCTGCATCGAATGCCAGGCGCGCGTCGAGGACGACCGGGACGAGCGCGACGCGACGCCGAGCCTGTGAGCCGCTGGCCGCGTGCGGCAAGCCCATGACCCTCAGCAGTGCCGGGAAGCGGGTGTTACCGCTCGGAGTCGCGCCCCATGGGTGAGCACAACGTCTACCCGGTCGACGACGAAGCCAGAACCAGGGCGTTCACGCGCTCGGTGCTCGAGGAGATCCGCGCGCTCGAGCTCATGACCGACCGCGGCATGATCGAGACGGCCCCGCGCCGCGTGGGCGTCGAGCAGGAGATGTTTCTGACCGATCGGGACGGGCGCGCCGCACCGCTCTCGCAGCCGGTTCTCGCGCGGCTGCCCGAACCGAACTTCACCAGCGAGCTGGCGCGTTTCAACCTGGAGGTCAATCTCGATCCCCAGTCACTCGACGCGAACTTCCTCGGCGCCCTGGAACAACGGCTGACCGAAGCGGTCGATCGCGTGCGTGCTGCGGCCGCCGAGGTCGGTGGCGAAGTGATTCTGACCGGCATTCTGCCGAGCCTCACCGAGGACGACCTCACGCTCGCCAATCTCTCCCCCGACCCGCGCTTCCGCTATCTCAACGACGTCATCTCCCGGGCGCGCGGCGGCGCCATCAAGGTCGCCATCGACGGACCGGACCCCATCGAGGTCACGCTCGACAGCGTCATGCTCGAGGGGGCGAGCACGAGCCTGCAGCTGCACCTTCAGGTGGATCCGGCGCACGGGGCGGCGCAGTACAACCTCGCCCAGCTGACGGCAGCGCCCCTGCTGGCGGCGGCGAGCAACTCGCCGATCCTGCTCGGTCGACGCCTGTGGCACGAGACGCGGGTGGCCGTGTTCGAGCGCGCCGTAGACTTCCGCAGCGATGCGCAGGTGGCGCGGCGCATGCCGCCGCGGGTCTGCTTCGGCGAGGGCTGGCTGCAGCAGTCGCTGCTCGAGGTCTTTCACGACAACGCCGCACGCTATCCCGTGATCATGACCCTCGACGCCGAGCCGGATCCCCGCGGATGCGTCGAGGCGGGCGTCGCACCGCGCCTCTCGGCGCTGTGCCTGCACAACGGCACCGTCTGGCGCTGGAACCGCCCATGCTACGCCGTTGCCGACGGGCGCGCGTCGCTGCGCATCGAGAGCCGCGTACTGCCCGCCGGTCCCACGATCCGCGACGAGGTCGCCAACGCGGCGCTGTTCTACGGCCTCATGCTCGGGCTGGCCCACACGGCGCCGCAGATCCCGGCGCGCTTGCGCTTCGAGGACGCGAAGGCGAATTTCGTCGCCGCCGCTCAGCACGGGCTCGCAGCCCGTTTCGTCTGGACCGACGGTCAGACGGTCTCGGCCCAAGAGCTGCTGCTCGAGGAGCTGCTGCCGCGAGCCCGTGCCGGCCTGGCCGACGCCGGCGTGAGCGACGACGACGCGGAGCGCTTTCTCGGCATCGTCGAGGAGCGGGTGGCGACCGGCCGCACCGGCTCCAACTGGCTGCTCGAGTCGGTCCGCGACGCGCGTCACCTCGGCCCCGAGCTGTGGCGCGAGGCGGTGATCCTCATGTCGGAGAACCAGGGCAGCGGCGAGCCCGTGCACCGCTGGAGCACGCGCGCGCTTGAGCAGCGGAGCAAGCGGGCTTCGTCGCGCCTGCGCACCGTCGCGGACATCATGACCCGCGACGTCTTCACCGTGCGCCCGGACGACATCATCGATCTCGCCACCAGCGTCATGTCGTGGAAGCACATCCGCCACATCCCGGTGGAGAACGAGCACGGCGTGCTGGTGGGTCTGCTGTCCGCACGCGAGCTGCTGAGCGTGGATGCGCATGCGCCGGGCGGCGAGCAGAGCGCCACCGTGGCGGTGAAAATGCTCATGCGGCGCGACCCGGTCACCGTCGCGCCGGGCACACCGCTCAGCGACGCGATGGCTCGTCTGCTCGAGACCGACGCCGGTTGTGTGCTGGTCACCTCCGGCGGGCGACTGCTGGGCATCGCCACCGAGCGCGACTTCCTGCGTATAGCACTCGAGCTCGTACGCGGCTGAAGACGACGTCGCGCCGTCTCAAAAGCGCTCGGCGCGAGCCCGCTTGATCATCAGCGAACGCACGAGGTTTTCACGCTCCGCCTCGTCCAGCATGGCTTCGAGGTTGCGGATCGACGCCTCGAGCTCGGGCACGATGATGTTGTCGAGCGCGTTGAGGCGGCGCTGGGTGCGGCGAAACGCCGCCGTGAGGCGCATGAGATTGTTCTGCACCGCGGCGTAGTCGCACAGACGCTGCAACAGCCGCGCAAACACGGCCACCGCCAGCTCGAGCTCGGGGGAAATCTCCCAACCCTCGCCCAGAGTCACGTCGGGCTGCGACGGCGGGCCCGCGACGGCCTCGACCCAGGGCGTGCCGAAGCGGTTGCGCACGCGCCAGGGGGGATCTTCGACACCCGTTTGCAGCGCGGCGAATCGGCGCAGCCCGTAGAACCCGTGGCGCATCACGGCGGCGCGCAGCGCACGGCGGGCCGAATCGACCAGGGCGTCGAGACGCGCCTGCTCCGCCTCGGCTTGCCGGATCAGCTCGAGCATGAGCTGCGCCAGCAGGTCGCGCCGCTCCTCGAGCACCGTCCTGCCCTCGAGGACCAGCGCCCGCTCCTCTCGCCGCTCCAGCAGCTGCATCTTCGACGGCGCTTCGTCAGGCATCCCGGTAGCCCCGTATGTGGTGCTCGAGCTGCGCGTCGGACAGGCGCACCAGGGTCTCGTCGGGGAGCTCCGCGAGCAGCTCCCAGCCGATGTCCATGCTCGTCGCCAACGTCCGCCGCACGCCTTCCTGGTGAATAAAGCGGGCCTCCATGCGATCGCCGAAGCGCAGAAGCTTACGGTCGGTGGCCGTCATGCCCTCCTCGCCCACCACGCTCGAGAGCAGGCGCAGACGCTGCGCCTGGGCGTAGGCGGCGTAGAGCTGCTGCGCCAGCGCCGGATGGTCGGCGTGAGTGAGCCCCTCGCCGATGCCGTCGTTCATCAGCCGCGACAACGACGGCAGCAGCTTCACCGGCGGGAACAGGCCGCGTCGATGCAGGACCCGATCGAGCACGATCTGGCCCTCGGTGATATAGCCGGACAGATCGGGGATCGGGTGCGTGATGTCGTCGTTGGGCATGCTCAACAGGGGCATCTGCGTGATCGACCCCTGGGCGCTCTCGAGGCGGCCGGCGCGCTCGTAGAGGGAGGCCAGGTCGGAGTACATGTAGCCGGGATAACCCTTGCGGCTCGGCACCTCGCCGTGGCTGGAGGAGATCTCCCGCAGCGCCTCGCAGTAGTTGGTCATGTCGATGAGGATGACCAGCACGTGTCGATCCTCCCGGAAGGCGAGATACTCCGCCGCGGTGAGCGCCACCCGCGGCGTCAGCAGGCGCTCCGCGCTCGGATCACTGGCGAGATTGAGAAACAGGGCGATGCGCTCGAGCGCTCCCTGCTCGTCCATGTCGCGCTGAAAACGCCGGGCGGTGTCGAAGGTGACGCCGATCGCGGCAAAGACGACGGCAAACTCATCAGTCTCGCCGCCGGGCAGGCGGGCGAACTGGGCGATCTGTGAGGCGAGGCGGTCATGACTGAGCCCGCTGGCGGAGAAGATGGGCAGCTTCTGGCCACGGACCAGCGAGTTCATGACGTCGATGCTCGAGATACCGGTCTCGATGAACTCGCTCGGCACGCCGCGACGCACCGGGTTGATGGCTTCACCGTCGATGCGGGCGCGCTCCACCGGCACGATCGGCGGTCCTCCGTCGAGGGGTGCACCGACGCCGCTGAACACGCGCCCCAGCATACCCTTGCCGACGTCGAGCCGGATCGGCTCGCCGAGAAAACGTACGCGCGAGCGGCCGATGTCGAGACCGTCCGTGCCCTGGAACACCTCGACCACGGCACGATCCTCGGCCACCGCGACGACGCGGCCGATACGCGCCCCGCCCCGGGCGCCGACGACCTCGACGCGCTCGTACAGGCCGACGTCACCGCGTGCGCGCACGAACACCAGCGGGCCCTGGATGCTCGTCAGACCGGTGTGCAGCAGATGACGCCGGGGCTTCACCATGGCGGCGATCGCGGCGCGACGCTCAGTGCTCTGCCGCGCCGCCCCGGGCGCGCAGCGCCTCGGCCAGCTCGAGGGCCAGGACCTCGATGCGCTGCAGATGCGCGTCGTCGACGTCGTCGCCGACACGCTGCACCGCACGCAGCGGCGGCAGCGCCGGCAGCTCGTCGGGATCCATGCCGGCGGCGACGGCCTCCCCGGCGAGGTCGACGAAGCGGTCGATCAGGTTGAGCATGGCGACCTGCTTCTCGGGCGAGCAGAAGCGGTCGTTGGGCGAATAGGCCGACTGCCGCAGGAACGTCTCCACGAGGACCTCCGCGCACACCAGGGTCAGCCGCTGCGGCGAGGCGAGCGCGTCGCGGCCGACGATCTTCACCATCTTCTCCAGCTGCGCCTGCGCCTGCAGCAGCTCGAGCATACGCGCGCGCCGCGCCGCCCAGCGCAGCCCACCCTGCTCCTGCCACCATCGCGAGGTAGCGTCGACGTACTCGGAGTAGCTGTCGAGGGGGTGCACGGCGGGATAGAAGCGCGCCTGGGCGCGCGTGCGGTCGAGCCCCCAGAAGCACTTGACGAAGCGCCGGGCGTGAGCGGTGACGGGCTCGGAGAAGTCACCGCCCGGGGGTGAGATGGTGCCCACCACCGTCAGCGAGGACTCGTCCCCCGCGAGCGTGCGCACGCGTCCCGCGCGCTCGAAGAACTCCGCCAGACGCGTGGGCAGATACGCCGGGTAGCCCTCCTCGGCGGGCAGCTCCTCGAGGCGTCCTGATATCTCCCGCAGCGCCTCCGCCCAGCGCGAGATGGAGTCGGCGAACAGCGCCACCTCCAGGCCCTGGTCGCGGAAGTACTCGGCCATCGTCATGCCGGTGTAGATCGAGGCCTCGCGCGCGGCCACCGGCATGTTCGAGGTGTTGGCGATGAGCACCGTGCGCTCCATCAGCGGTCGCCCCGTGCGCGGGTCTTCGAGCTCGGGGAAGTCGGCGAGCACGCTCGCCATCTCGTTGCCGCGCTCACCGCAGCCGATGTAGACGATGACGTCGGCGTCGCACCACTTGGCCACGGTCTGCTGCAGTACCGTCTTGCCGGTGCCGAAACCGCCCGGCAGCGCACCGGCGCCGCCCTTGGCAATGGGAAAGAGCGTGTCCAGCACGCGCTGCCCGGTGAACAGCGGCTGCTGCGGGGAGAGCCTCTCGGCGACCGGACGCGGCACCCGGATCGGCCACCGTTGCAGCAGCGTCACCTCGTGCTCTCGGCCGTGCCCGTCGCGCAGCCGCGCCAGCGGCTCGCTCAGAGCATACTCGCCCTGCGGCACGATCCACTCGAGCGTCCCCGACACCGAAGGCGGCACCAGAACCCGCTGCTTCACGCCGTCGCCCTGCTCGAGCTCGCCGATCGCGGAGCCGGCGCCGAGCGCGACGCCCTCGCTCACGCCGGGCGTGAAACCCCAGTGTCGCTCCCGATCGAGGCTGTCGACAGCGGCGCCGACGCCGACGGTGTCCCCCTGCCGGGCGGCGAGTTCCCGCAGCGGTCGCTGAATGCCGTCGAACATGCGCCCGAGCAGGCCCGGGCCGAGCTCCACGGCGAGCGGCATGTCGGTGCCGACCACCGCCGCGCCGGTCCTGAGCCCGGTGGTGTCCTCGAACACCTGCACCGTGATGGCGTCGGCGTCGAGCCGGATCACCTCCCCGACCAGCCCGGCGGCGCCTACCCGCACCGCCTCCTTCATCTCGAAGGGACCGTGGGGACGCGCCCTGACGACGGGCCCGTTGATCCAGAACACCTCCGCGTGGCTCATGCCGACTCCGGCGGCGGCTCGTGCACCAGCGCGGCCAGCTCGGCGACGACGGATGCCATGAGGTCGCTGACGTGCGAGCACAGGCGAGCGTCGAGAACGCGATCCTCCCAGCTGACGACGATACCTGCCGCCTGTCCCGTGTCCACGTGGACGCGCCCGGGCGTCGGCAACGCGTCCAGGACCCGCTGGAGCGAGCGCACTGTGTCTGCGCGAGCGCCGGCCCCCAGACGCACCTCCAGCGCCGCCGTCGGCGCCTCCCGCAGCGCCACGTCGAGCCAGTAGCGACACCACTGGCGCTGGCTCTCGTCCGCCTCCCAGGCCTGCGCGAACAGCGCCTCCAGCCGCGCCCGCGCCTGCGCCTGCAGCTCGAACAGCAGCGCCCAACGCCGCCGCCGCAACTCGCTGCGCGTGCGCGCCAGCGTCCTCTCGCGCTCGAGGCGCAGGCGCTCGCGCGCCGCCGCGGCCTGCTGGCGGTGAAACTCGATGGACTCGCGGCAGGCGTCGCGGCGCAGGCGCTCGTTCTCGGCGGCGGCCTCGGCCCGCAGCGCCGCCAGCTGCTGCTCCCGGTCGCGCTCGATCTCGCGCAGAAACTGCTGCAGGTGCTCGGGGTCGAAGCGATCGCTGGGCTCAGCCATGGCGCGCGCGCAGCGGTGTGTGCATTCGCGCAGGCAGGGTCACGCGAGGAGCCCGAGCTGGCGTCGCGCCGCCGAGGTGGTGTCGCGGCTCACTCCCGCCCCGGCGTCGAGCGACGGCATCAGCACCACCGGCGGCAGCGGCGCCGTCGCCAGCAGCTCCGCCAGGCGCTCGCCGAGCCCGGCAGCATGATCCTGCGACAGGATCACCAGGTCGCTGCGCGGGCGCAGCTCGAGCAACATCGCCCACAGCGCCTCGGCGTCGGCGGGCGCAACGTGGGCGTGCGCCCCGGCCAGCGCGAGGCCCGTCGCGGACAGCTCGTCGCCGATGTAGCTCACGCGCACGATGGCGCCTCAGGCGAGCCGGTTGAGGATCATAACGGAGATGATGAGCCCGTAGATGGCGATGCCCTCGGCGAGCCCCACGAGCACCAGCATGCGGCCGAACAGTTCCGGCTTCTCCGCCACCGCGCCGACGGCGGCGGCGCCGACGCTGGCGACGGCCACGGCGGCGCCGAGCGCCGAGGCCCCGGTGGCGAGGGCGGCGGCGACATACCCCCAGCGCAGCACCTCGGCGGCGAGGCCCGTCTCGCCCGGCTCCGCGCGCACGGCGCCGGGGAACAGGGCCATCGTCACGTAGACGAGAGTGGCCATTACCGCCAGAGCCGCGGCGGCGCCGATGATCATCTTCAGCCTGTTGTCGAGCATCTGCATCTGCCTCTTCTTCGGCCGGGGTGGCGAAGCGTTTGCGCCTTCCGGCGGGGCGCCGCGCTCACGCGATGCCGGGGTGCCCGGCCAGCGTCAGCGGGCGGAACCGCCGCCCCTCGCCGCGCAGGAACCGCCGAAAGAACTCGTACATCACCAGCCGCGTCGTCTGAATCGATACCACGAGCCCTTCGAGCACGATCACCAGGACATTGCCGAGGACGAACACGGCGATCTTCACCCCCATACTGTCAGACATGGCGGCCAAGGTCACCACCGCCGAGCCCAGGCCGGCATGCGCGAGGGCGAACGCACCGACACGGGCGAAGGACAACGTGTTGACGGCGAGCTGCAGGGCCTTCTCGGCGAGCTCGAGCGGGCGCGCGACCAAGGCCATCGCCACGGCACGGGCCGAGCGCTCGCGCGCGGCCGCGAGCGCGCCGGCGAGCGCGCTCCAGCCGAACGCGACGACGAGCCACGGCATCGCCAGGCGGGGCGAGAACCCGGCCGACACGGCCGCACCGAACAGCAGCAGCAGCGGAAACTCGATTGCCCACCAGCCCCGGGCGTTGTGGGCCCAGCGCGCCTCGACGCCGGCCAGCAAGACGCTGAGCAGCAGCAGCAGCGCACCGAACAGCAGCGGCACGCCGAGGACCGTCATGGGCCGCTCCAGAGGATGCAGCCACAGCGCCGCCATCAGCCCCTCGACGCCGAAGACCGAGCCGAAGAGCACGCCGAACATCATGGCGCTGGCGCCGGCCGGCACCAGCAGCGCCAGCAGCGGCCAGCGCCTGCGCAGCAACAGGCCGGCCAACAGCAGCACCGCTCCCTGGCCGACGTCGCCGAACATGTAACCGAACAGCAGCGGCGTCACGAGCGCGAGCAACGGGCTCGGGTCGATCTCGTTACGCGACGGCATGCCGTAGCCGCGCACGAAGAGCTCGAAGCTGCGCAGCCACCGCGGGTTGACGAGCACCACGGGCGCCTCGCCCTGTCCGGCGCCGGCGCTCGCCCGCACCAGAAACGGCACGCCGGTGCGGCGCAGCCCGGCGACGAGTCGGGCGTAGCGGTGCCGGGGCACCCAACCGGCGGCTTCGATGAAACGCGGGCCGCGCTGCGTCTGCGCGAGCGCGCCTTCGAGCCACAGATGCCGTTGCACGAGCCAGAGATTACCGGCGATGCCGCTCTCGCGGTTGAGCGCCTCCAGCGCGGCTTGCCGCTGCGCCAGGGAGCGTACGCGTTCACGCCGCAAGGCGGCGAGCCGCTCCCGGGCGCTCGGCGGCATGCCCGCCAGCGGCGCCGGAAGGGACAGCGGCTGCGTCCCTTCGCCCCGCAGCACGCCCTCGACCCGCGGCCACACCGGCGCATCGCACGCGCCGACGACGGCAAAGCCGGCCGCACCGTCGTGCTCGCCGGCGTAGCTCTGCACCAGGCAGCGGGGCAGCTGCTCCAGCGCCGCCGCCGTGTCCTCACTGTGCGACCAGGCGAGAAAAGGGCGCAGCCGGCCACTGCCGTGCTCGCCCCGCAGCGCGGCGACGTCGAACGCGTCCGCCGGCAGGGCCGCGAGTGCGGCTTCGAGAAGGCCCCACTGCGCCAGCGCCGCCTCCGCCTCGGCCATCGCGGCGGCGAGCTCGTTGGCCCGATCGATCCAGGCCTCGCAGCCGCGTTCGATGCGCGGGAGCACCCGCGACAGCGGCGCACGGCGGTCGGCCTCGGCCAGCGCGCCGGCGTCGGGCGGCGGCAGGTAACGCGCAAGAGGGGTCAGCCGGCCCTCCACCCGGCGCAGGCGGTTGGCATGCTCGCGCTCGGCCGCCTGCGGCTCGCGGCGCTCGCCCGCCCGGCGCTCAAGCTCGATGACGCCCGCCTCGCCGAGGGCGTCGACGACAACGGCCGCCGAGTCGCGCGCGAGCAGCAGCTCCACCCACACCATGTTGACCGGACGGAACACTAGGCCTGCGCCCACATGTGGCCGTCGTCCCAGCCGCGCTGCTTGGCGATCAGCAGCGCCCGCACCCGTTCGAGCTGCAGCACCTCCAGCAGGCCGTAAACGATCACGGTGCCGGCGTGGAACGGATTGCCGGCGAGCAGCGCCCGCAGATCCTCACCGAAGCGGGCGCGCAGTGCCCACATCCTGCCGGCATCCCCGGGGCGTGCCGCGCCGGGCTCGAGGGGCGCCTCGCGGGCCGCGTGCCGCAGCGCACCGACCTCGGCAAGATGCCGTCGCACGCAACCGACGACACGCCCGACCGCGCGGCGCTCCGCCGCGGCGAGACGCGGCAGCCGGTCCACCAGACTTTCCAGCCAGACGGCCTCGGGCGAGACCCCGGCGCCGAGGCAAGCCGCGAAGCGTACCGCGGCCACCGCCTCACGCCGGCGCGCGTCCGCCGGCCGCGCGACGTCGCCGAGCGTTCCCGCCACCTCCACGAGGCCGCTGTCCTCGCCGCGCTCCACCAACGGCCGTACCCACACCAGCTCGGGCATCAGTCGCAGCCACTCCGCCCAGGCGGCCCACGTCGGCGGCAACAGGCGACCCAGCTCCGCGACGAGGGCGCGGCAGCGCTCCTGCAGGTGGCGCTCGATCGTGAGCGCGTCCGGCGTCCGCGGCAGACCGGCAACCCAGAACGTGAGCCCGTTGCGGTGCATGCGTGCGACGAGCTCGTCGACGTCCTGCGCCTGCGCCATGCGGCGCCACTGAGACGCGTCGGGCATGGCGCCGATGCGGGCGCGACTGCGGGCCTGACTCTCGGCGTAGCGAAGAACCTTGGGCATCGAGCGAGTCGGCGGCTGCGACGCAGACCATCTTACCCCATGCCGCCGCGCGGTGCGGCCGCCCCGGCAGAGACGCCCTTGTGTTCGCCTGCGCTCGGCTATCAGGGGTGAGTCTCCTTGAGCGGCTCATGGCCATCCCGCCGCAGCACGTGTGGTAGAGCCGGCCCCGCGAGCCACGTACCACACATCCGCGTCCGGCGGCCGCGCCTCGGCAACCACCTCCGATCAAGCGTGAAACCAACGCCATCGCGTCTTCCTTGCGATGCGCTCGAGGGTCGATTTGCGGACTGAGCGACCGTTCGTCTCGTTATCCCCTTGGTTGCGGACCGGCTCATTGCTTAACATACGTCTCGAGAGTCACAGCGCGGTTGATCCGATTCAGGGAATGCTCAGTTAATCACAACCGATGCCGCGGGCCCCGAGGGCATCGTTTTCCTCTCTTGGCGGTGTCGCGGCCGCATGCAGCAATGCCACCGTGAACCGTAACCCGATACAGCAGGTGCTCGACGCGGACGCGCAGGCGCAGAGCGCGCTCGACGCGGCCCGCCGCGAGAGCTCGGCCGCGCTCGCTCAGGCGCGTGCGCAGGCACGAGGCGTCGTCGAGCGCAACGAGCGGCGCACCCAGCAGGCCCTGACCCGCTTCGAAACCGCCCGCGCTGCGGCGCTCGAGGTCGAGGTCGCCGCGATACGAGCGCAAGCCGAAGCGCGCATGGCGGCACAGGCCGCGGCCGCCGCGGCCGCCATCGACGCCGCCGTCGAACGCCACTTCCACGCCTTCTGGCCGCGCGCAGGCGCAGTCGCCGACGACGAGCCGTCGCCGTGAGCCGCAGGCGGCGCCCCGGAAACGCAGCGCGCCGACGAGGCTGGCTGCTGGCGGGCGCGCTGACCGCGGCTGTGGCGCCGTCGTTCGCCTACGACAACGGCCTTCCCGGCGACCCGGTCGCACCCGTCATCCTCGCCGTCACCGCGATCCTGTTCTTCGCCCTCATCGGACGCTTCACGGCCGTCCGGCTCGGGCAGCCGTCGGTGCTGGGGGAGCTGCTGATGGGGCTGACGCTCGGCAATGTCGGTCATTACCTCGGCGTCGACCTCATGACGGTGCTGCGCGAGGGCCCCGCCCTGTTCACCGTCGTCGAAGGCGTGCTCGCCGGGGCGCCGCTGGAAGCGACGGCGGTCGAAACGCTCGGACAAACCGATGCCGCCATGATCCTCGCCATCATACAAGGACCCGACGGACCGCAGACGGCACAGGTGGCGCACACCCTCGACGTGTTCTCGCGCTACGGCGTCATCTTTCTGCTCTTTATCGTCGGCCTGCAGACCAGCGTCGCCGACATGCGCAGTCTGGGCGCGGAATCGGCGCGGGTCGGGGTCGTCGGCGTGGTGCTGCCGCTGGTGCTGGGGTTCGCCGCCGCCCACCTCGTGCTGGAAGACAGCTCGGTGCAGACCGACCTGTTCGTCGGCGCCACCCTGGTCGCCACCAGCGTCGGCGTCACGGCGAGCGTCCTGCAGGATCTGAACCGTGAAACCTCGCGCGAGGCGCGCATCGTTCTGGGGGCGGCCGTCATCGACGACATCCTCGGCCTCATCATTCTCGCGATCATCTCGGGCATCGTTGTCGCCGGCGGCGTTGCCTTCGCCGGCGTCGCCGGCACCGTGGCTCTGGCGCTGCTGTTCCTGGTGTGTGCCGTGGCGGTGGGACCGCGGCTGCTGCACCTCATCATCGGCCTTGTGCGCGACCTCGACATCATCGAGGCGAAGATGATCGTCTCGTTTCTTTTCGTGATGGTGCTCGCCTGGCTCGCCAACATGGTAGGCCTCGCCACCATCATCGGCGCGTTCACCGCCGGCGTCATTCTCTCCGACAACGTCTTCGCGGACTGGGGTCCGCCGCAGACACACCGCTACACGATCAAGGATGTCGTCAAGCCGCTCGAGGTCGTTCTGGTGCCGATCTTCTTCGTGCTCATGGGCGTGCAGGTCAAGCTCGAAACCTTCCTCGACTGGAGCGTGGTGCTGCCGGCCGCGGTGCTGCTGGTCGTAGCCATCGTCGGCAAGCTCGCCGCCGGCTGGGTGGTGCACCGCGACGCCGCGCGCTGGGTGGTCGGAGTCGGCATGGTGCCGCGCGGTGAGGTCGGTCTAATCTTTGCCACCATCGGCAAGACGCTGGGCGTCATCGGCGACACCATGTTCTCGTCGATCGTGCTGATGGTGATCGTCACGACACTCATCACGCCGCCGCTGCTGAAGAGCGCGATCGCGCGAGCGGGCCCGACGCCGCCCAACACCTGAGGCGGCGCGCGACAGCGGCCGCTCACCCCATGCGGTAGTGATCGACAATCGACCATGCGCCGATGGCGAGGAAGCCGACGCCGGCGACGAGACGAACGGGAAAGTCGGCGAGGTAGTGCCGGGCGGCGGCGCCGAGAAAGACGGCGATAGCGGTCGACAGACACAGGGCCAGCGATGCCGCGACGAAAACGCTCCAGCGGGAGTGCTCTCCCTTCGATGCCAGCAGCAGCGTGGCCAGTTGCGTCTTGTCCCCGAGTTCGGCCAGAAATATCGTCGCAAAGATACCCAGCAGCTGCAGCATCGCCCACGCTCCCGTTGTCCCGTCGGCCGACATCATGCCCCCTTTGTCCATGCCGGGCCAGCGCGGCGACGGCGCCCGGCGCGAACCGATCCGAGGCCGGCCAGGCTCGGGTTACAATCGCCGCCTGAGCGCAGCGCCCACGCCCGACACGCATCCGCCCCGAACGCAGCCCTCGATGAGTCTTGCCGCCACGAAACAGGCGCTCGAAGGCGTCGACCTCGAGTGCGTTCGCGGGCAGCAGCTGCTGTTCTCGGGGCTGAACTTTGCCCTCGCACCCGGCTCGATCCNNGGCGGGGCTCGGGTTACAATCGCCGCCTCCGCAGAGCGCCCGCGCCGACAGCCACTATCGATCCCGAACGAAGCACCCGATGAACCTTGCCCCGACGGACCAGGCGCTCGAAGGCGTCGACCTCGAGTGCGTGCGCGGCGAACAGCTGCTGTTCGCGGGGCTCAACTTCGCCCTCGCACCCGGCTCGATCCTGCAGATCGAGGGGCCCAACGGCGCCGGCAAGACCAGCCTGCTGCGCATCGTCTGTGGCCTGAGCCTTCCGGAGTCCGGGCAGGTGCGCTGGCAGGGGAATGACATTCAGCACGCCCGCAGCGAGTACTTCTCGGATCTCGCCTACCTCGGGCATCTGCACGGACTCAAGGCGGAGCTGACGCCGCTCGAGAACCTGGCTGTGGCCGCGTCGCTGTGCCCGCGAAGATCAGCCACGAGCCCGCGGGAGGCGCTGGAACGCGCGGGCCTGACGGGCTACGCGGACGTGCTGTGCCGCAACCTCTCGGCGGGTCAACGCCGGCGCGCGGCGCTGGCGCGGCTGCTGCTGACAGAGGCCCGCCTGTGGGTGCTCGACGAACCGGTCACTGCCGTCGACCGGCGCGGCATCGCCGCCGTGGAGAACCTCGTCGCCGCCCACGTCGGCGGCGGCGGCATGGTGCTGCTCACCAGCCACCAGCCACTGCAATTCGCGGGCTGCGAGACGGCCAGCATCGTTCTCGGTTCGCCATGAGCAGCCTTGCCGGGGCATTCGCCGTCGTGCTGCGGCGCGATCTCAAGCTCGCCGTGCGCCACCGCGGTGAGCTCGCCAACCCGCTGCTCTTCTTCGTCATCGTCATCAGCCTGTTCCCGTTCGGCGTCGGCAGCGAGGCGGCNNTTCCGCTCGGATTTCGACGACGGCAGCCTGGAGCAGATGCTGCTGACGCCCTACCCCGCCTCGGTGCTGGTGCTGGCCAAGGTGCTCGCCCACTGGCTCGTCACCGGGCTGCCGCTGATCCTGCTGGCGCCGCTGCTGGCGATGCTGATGCGGCTGCCGACGGAGGTCCTCGGCACTTTGCTCGCGAGCCTGGCTCTGGGAACACCGACCCTCAGCCTGATCGGCGCCATCGGCGTGGCGCTTACCGTCGGCGTGCGCCGGGGCGGGCTGCTCCTGACCCTGTTGGTGCTGCCTCTGTATGTGCCCGTGCTCATCTTCGGCGCCGGCGTCGTGCAAAATGCCGCGGCCGGCCTGGAGACGGCCGGTCAGTTCTATCTCCTGGGCGCCTTCCTGGCGCTCGCGCTGACCCTCTCGCCGCTCGCCACCGCCGCCGCGCTGCGCATCAGTCTCGACTAGAAAACGCACGCTCGGCCGGGTGAATCGCGGCGTCTCGCAAAATGCGGGATAATAATGAATGCTCCCGGGGCGGCCGCAGCCCGCACGGCGCCGGCAAGACCGCTCGGGGAACCCGGGCACCAAACGAGGTCTAAGCGAGAGCATGTCCAAGTACCAGGACTCGGCTCAGGTCGTATGGCACAGCCCAGCATCGCTGTGGCACGCGCTGCATCGTCTCGCGGCGCCGCAGAATTTCTACCAATTCGCGGGCCGCGCGGCGCCATGGCTCGGCTGGGCGGCGCTGGCGCTGTTTCTCGTCGGGCTGTACGGCGGTCTCGTGGCCGCACCCGCCGACTATCAGCAGGGCGAAAGCTACCGCATCATCTTCGTGCACGTGCCCTCGGCGTGGATGTCCATGTTCGTCTACGCGGTTCTGGCCGGCGCCAGCGCGGTCGCTCTGATCTGGCGCATCAAGCTCGCGGAAGTCGTTGCCCGGGCGAGCGCGCCGCTCGGCGCCTCGTTCACGTTTCTCGCCCTGGCCACAGGCTCGATCTGGGGCAAGCCCATGTGGGGGGCGTGGTGGGTGTGGGACGCGCGGCTCACCTCCGAGCTGATCCTGCTGTTCCTCTACCTGGGCTACATGGCTCTGGTCGCGGCCATTGCGGACCGTCGCACCGCGGCGCGTGCGGGCGCGGTGCTGGCTCTGGTGGGCGTCGTCAACCTTCCCATCATCCATTACTCGGTGGTGTGGTGGAACACGCTGCACCAGGGCGCGACGGTGACGCGACTCGACGGTCCGTCCATCCACATCAGCATGCTGATCCCGCTGCTGGTCATGGCCCTTGCCTTCAAGCTGTACTATCTCTGGGCGCTGCTGCTGCGGGCGCGTTGCGAACTCATCGAGAACGAGCGCCGCGCCCACTGGGTGCGACAACTGACGCGACCGATATGACTTTTTCCGAGTTTCTGCACATGGGCGGGTACGCCCCCTACGTCTGGTCGGCCTATGCGCTGGTGCTCGTGGTGCTGGTGGCAAACGCGGTGGCGCCACTCGCCCGCCACCGCCGACTGCTGCGTGAAACCCTGCGGCGTCACCGCCGTGAGGGCCCCACGCCATGACACCGCGCCGCAAGCAGCGCCTGGCGCTGAGCGTGCTGCTCGTCGCCGGGATCGGCGTCGCGGTGGGACTGGTGCTGATGGCACTGCAGGAGAACATCAATCTGTTCTTCAGCCCGAGCCAGGTCGCCGCCGGCGAATCGCCCCGGAACGCCGCGTTTCGCGTCGGCGGACTGGTCGAGACGGGCAGCGTGCAGCGCGCCGACGGCGACCTCACCGTCACTTTCAGTCTGACCGACACCGCCAACAGCATCGCCGTGGTCTACGACGGCATTCTCCCGGATCTGTTCCGTGAGGGTCAGGGCATCGTCGCGCAGGGCCGGCTAGGCCCCGACGGTGTGTTCCGGGCCGAACAGGTGCTGGCGAAGCACGACGAGAACTACATGCCTCCCGAGGTGGAGGACGCCATCCACGCAGCCAAAAATCCCGCGAAGCCATGATTCCCGAAATCGGTCACTACGCCCTCATCATGGCGCTCTGTGTGGTCCTGTTGCAGGCCATCTTTCCTGTGATCGGTGCCCAGCGTGGCATCGCATCGTGGGTGGCGCTGGCGCGCCCGACCGCCCTTGCGCACGTCCTGCTGGTCATGGTTGCCTACGGCTGTCTGACCTATTCCTTTATCGTGCACGATTTCTCGGTCGCCTACGTCGCCAACAACTCGAACACCGCCTTGCCGCTGCTCTACCGCATCTCCGGCGTGTGGGGCGCGCACGAGGGATCGCTGCTGCTGTGGAGCCTGATCCTGGCCCTCTGGACCGGGGCGGTGGCGCTGTTCAGCCGTGGCGTGCCCGAGGCGATGGCGGCACGGGTGATTGCGGTCATGGGCCTGGTCAGCTTGGGCTTCCTGCTGTTCATGCTGCTGACGTCGAATCCCTTCGACCGCCTGCTGCCGGCTCCGGCGCAGGGCGGCGATCTCAACCCCCTGCTGCAGGATCCGGGGCTCGCCATTCATCCACCTATGCTCTACATGGGCTACGTGGGTTTCTCGGTGGCCTTCGCCTTCGCCATCGCGGCCATGCTGGGCGGCCGCCTCGACGCGGCCTGGGCGCGCTGGACGCGGCCTTGGACGAACATCGCCTGGAGCTTCCTCACCGTCGGTATCGCACTGGGCAGCTGGTGGGCCTACTACGAGCTCGGCTGGGGGGGCTGGTGGTTCTGGGATCCGGTGGAGAACGCGTCGTTCATGCCCTGGCTGGTCGGCACCGCGCTGGTGCATTCGCTGGCCGCCACCGAGAAGCGCGGCGCGTTCAAGGCCTGGACCGTGCTGCTGGCGGTGTTTACCTTCTCGCTGAGCCTGCTCGGCACCTTTCTCGTGCGCTCGGGCGTGCTCACCTCGGTGCACGCATTCGCATCCGACCCCGCACGCGGCCTTTTCATACTCATCTTTCTCGGCATCGTCGTCGGCGGCTCCCTGCTGCTCTACGCCTGGCGTGCCCCGCAGCTGCGCAGCCCGGCCGGCTTCGAGCTGGTCTCGCGCGAGGCGGCGCTGCTGCTGAACAACGTGCTGCTCGTCGTGGCCGCGGCAACCGTACTGCTGGGAACGCTCTATCCCCTGTTTCTCGATGCACTGGAGCTCGGGAAGATCTCGGTCGGACCGCCCTACTTCAACAGCGTGTTCGTGCCACTCACCGTGCCGCTCGCACTGGCGGTGGGGCTCGGCGCCCTCAGCCGCTGGAAGCGTGACCAACTGGCGAGGCTCGGCGCGCGGCTGCGTGGAGCGCTGGTGTTCAGCGTCGTCGCCGGGCTCGCGTTTCCGCTCGTCACGGACGGCTATCGGTGGGGGAGTGCTCTCGGCATGGTGCTCGCCTTCTGGGTCATTTCCAGCACCATGGTGGCGCTCTACGATCGGGTCGGCGGCGGCCCGCGGCGTTGGCGACGCCTCGTCAGCACACCGCGCGGCTTCTACGGCATGATCGTCGCGCACACCGGCATCGCCATGTTCATCGTCGGCGTGACGCTGGTCACGGGTTACGGGCAGGAGAAGGACGTGCGTCTGTCGCCGGGCCAGTCGTACCAACTCGGTGCCTACGACTTCCGCTTCGACGGCGTGAAAAAAATGATGGGTCCGAACTACCTCGCGGACGTGGGCGCCGTCGTCGTCAGCCGGGGTGGCGAGCGGGTGGCCGTGCTCTCGCCCGAGAAGCGCGTCTATCGCGTGCAGCGCAGCCCCATGACCGAAGCGGGCATCGACCCCGGCATCACCCGCGACATCTACGTCTCGCTGGGCGAGCCGTTGGGCGATGGCGGGGTATGGAGCGTGCGTCTGTACTACAAGCCGTTCATCCGCTGGATCTGGTTGGGCGCTGCCCTCATGGCCCTGGGCGGCCTCATCGGTGCGAGCGATAAGCGCTATCGCCTCGCGCCCGGGCGCGCCGAGGCCCGACGCAGAGGCGCCGCGATCGAGGCCACGGCCTGATGCTGCGCTACGCCGTGCCGCTGGCGGTGTTCGCAGTGGTGGTGGTCTTTCTGGCCGCCGGCCTGGGTCGCGACCCACGCCACGTGCCATCCCCGTTCATCGACAAGCCGGCGCCGGCGTTCGCGCTGCCGCGGCTCGACGATCCGGCGCGCTCGATCGCCTCCGCCGACAAGGCCGGCAGCGTCTGGCTGCTGAACGTATGGGCCTCGTGGTGCGTGGCCTGCCGCACCGAGCACCCGCTCTTGAACCGGCTCGCACGCGTCGACGGCATCGACATCGTCGGCCTCAACTATAAGGACGAAGCCGTCGCCGCCCGTGACTGGCTGCAGCGCCTCGGTGACCCGTACTCGGTGACCGCCGTCGACGCCGATGGCAACGTCGGCATCGAGTGGGGCGTCTACGGCGTCCCCGAAACCTTCGTCATCGACAAACGCGGCATCGTTCGCTACAAGCACATCGGACCCGTCACCGAGCAAACCGTGCAGGACGTGATCGTGCCAATGGTCCGCCGACTGAAGGACGAGCCGGCATGAGGGCGGCGGTGCTCGCGCTGCTGCTGGCCTTGAGCGCCGGCGTCGGCGCGAAGGTCGAGGTGCTCGAGTTCGCGAGTGCCGAGCAGGAGGCGCGCTATCGCTCACTGATCGCGGAGTTGCGCTGCCTGGTTTGCCAGAATCAGAACCTGGCCGACTCCGACGCCGATCTCGCCCGCGACCTGCGGCAGAAGACCTACGACATGATCCGCGCCGGCGCCAGCGACACGGAGATCACCGCCTTCATGACCGAGCGCTACGGCGACTTCGTCCTGTACCGGCCGCCCTTACAACTCACCACCGCCCTGCTCTGGCTCGGCCCCTTCCTGCTGCTGGGCATCGGCGTCGTGGCGCTGGTGGCGGTGGCGCGGCGGCGCCGGGCGGCGCTCGACGCCCGGGTGACGGAGGATGCCCGCGTGCGGGCACGACGTCTTCTCGACGGCGGCGACGGCGAGACGACCCCTTGATGACGTTCTGGCTCATCGCCGTCGTCATGACGGCCGCGGTGCTCGTGCTGCTGATGCCGGCGTTCTTCGGGCGCGTGCGGCGTCCCGAGTCGGACCGCGACGAGCAGAACGTGCTCATTGCGAGACAGCGCCTGGCGGAACTCGAAGCGGACGCCGCCCGCGGATTGTGGAGCGAGGACGAGCTCGCCCGCGAGCGCACCGGGCTCGAGGAGGCGCTGGCTCGGGATCTGGCTCCCGCGGAAACGACACCGCGTGTGCGGTCCGCCGCCGACAGCGCCTGGGCGGTGGCGCTGGCGGTGGCCATCCCGGTGGCGGCGAGCGGCCTGTATCTGTTCCTCGGCGAGCCCCGCGCCCTGCTGGCCCCACCGCCCGGCGCCCCCGCCGCGGCACAGCCGCAAGTGGCGGGACAGGAGGATACGCCGTCCGTCGAAACCATGATGGGCCGACTCGAGGCGCGCTTGCAGGCGCAGCCCGATGACGCCGAAGGGTGGTTCATGCTCGCCCGCAGCTACATGATGCTCGAACGCTACGCGGATGCCGTGACCGCCTTCGAGCGCCTGCACGGCCTCGTGGGGGACGACGCCAACATCCTCGTCCGCTACGCCGACGCGGTGGCGATGGCGAACGGCGGGCGTCTCGCCGGCCGCGCCACCGCTCTGCTGACCCGCGCGCTCGAGCTCGACCCCGACCAACCACAGGGACTGTGGCTCGCCGGCATGGCTGCCGCGGAAATCAACGATCACCGCGTCGCGCTCGAGTACTGGCGGCGCCTGGCGCCGCTGCTGAGCGAGCAACCCGAGTCGCTGGCGGAGCTGCGAACGCTGATGGCGCGCTCACAGCAAGTCCTGAACGAGGGCCCGGCGGCCCAGGCCTCCACCGAGACAGGCGGGCGCGCCGCCGACGCGGCAACGTCGCTCGAGGTCGCCGTCGCGCTCGACGAGAACCTCGCTGCTCGGGTCTCGCCCGAGGACGCCGTTTTCATCTTCGCCCGTGCCGTGGACGGTCCGCCGATGCCGCTTGCCGTGGTGCGCCGACGGGTGCGCGACCTGCCGCTGGTCGTCACGCTGGACGACTCCTCGGCGATGGCACCGGGCATGACCTTGTCGCGCTTTCCCACGGTGCGAATCGGCGCCCGCGTCTCTCGATCCGGCAACGCCATGGCGCAGAGCGGCGACCTGCAGGGCGAGGCCGCGCCGGTGGTTCTGGCCGAGGTCAGCCGCGTCGAGGTGATGATCTCGGATGTCGTTCCCTAGTCCGGGGAGGCGGGGGCAGAGCCCGAGCGCGCGGCGGCCCGTCAGAACAAGTTGCTCAGACGCTCGGGCCGGCGAATCGCGATGCGTCCGGCACGCACGACGATCCAGCCGCGGCGCTTCAGCTTGCCGATCTCCCGCGACAGCGTCTCGGGCGTGAGCGACAGCATGCTGGCGATGTCGGTGCGACGGCGCGGCAGGCTGAGAAGCGGCGCACGCGGCCGGTCGCGATCGTAGTGATCGAGCAGATAGGCCGCTATCTTCTGCTCGGCATTGAAGTAGACGCGCCTCTCCACCTGCTGCAGCAATCTGGCCTCGCGCCGGCCGAGCTGCCTAAGCAGTCGTGACAGCCGCGCCGGGCGGGCCTGCATGAACTCGAGCAGGAGCGCTGCGCGGATGGCCAGGAGCTTGCACGGCTCCACCGCCACGGCCGCGTACGGGTAGCCTTCTTCGGTGAGCATCGCCGTCTCACCGAAGACGGCAACAGGCTCGACGAAGTCGACGACCTTCTCCGTGCGATTGTCGCCATCGCGCCGGAGCTTGACGGCGCCTTCGATGAGCACGTAAACGTGCTCGCAGGGTTGCCCCTGGGCGATCAACTGTGCGTGCGCCGGCGCCTCGATAAGCTCGCTGAACGACGCCACCTCGGCGAGCTCCCGCGGGGAGCTGGCGGCGAACAGCTCCGTGCGCAGGAGGTGGTCGACGTCGGTCTCTGATGCGGCGGACATGGGCATGTCACCCTCACTCGAGCCTGAAGCCTTCATACACCCCGCCGCGCCGGCCCGGCCTTGACATAGATCAAGGCCGCGCGGTTGACCCAAATCAACACGCCGGCGGAAGCTCAGGCGGCAAGCTACAGCCCGTAGGTTCCGCCCCCGGCGAGTACGACCGCCACGGCAATCGCACAGGCACTCGGCCGGGGGCGTCCGGGCTCGCGCCGCAACACCCGTCACAGGAACGAACGGATCGTGAAAACACCCGCGCCCGAGCAGTTGCGCAGCGAAGTGCGGCAGCTCTATCTGTTCTCGTCGCTCGACGAGACCCAGTTCGACGCCGTGGCGCGCGACATGCGCGCTCAGGACCTCGATCTCGGCGAACAGCTGTTCCGCCAGGGCGAGCCGGCGCGCAGCTTCTATTTCGTGCGCCGTGGATCGCTGAAGCTCTACCGACTCTCCGCCCGCGGCGACGAGAAAGTCATCGAAGTCGCCCGGCGCGGCCACAGCTTCGCCGAGGCCGTCATGTTCATGGAGGAGGGCTATCCCGTGAACGCCGAGGCCATCGAACCGAGCCAGGTGATCGCCTTTCAGGCAGACTCGTTCCGCCGGCTGCTGCGCTCTTCGGCGGACACGTGCTTTCGGCTCATGGCGACGATGAGCCGGCGCCTGCGACGGCAGGTCGACGAGATCGACAACCTCACGCTGCAGAACGCGACCTGCCGGCTGGTGACCTATCTGCTGCACGAGTCTCCCGTCGAGCCGCGACCGACGGCGGAGGTTCGCCTCGACGTGCCGAAGAACATTCTCGCCTCGCAGCTGGCCGTGCAGCCCGAGACGTTCTCGCGTATCCTCTCGCGACTTGCCAGCCGTGGCTTCATCGAAGTTCACGGTCAGACCATCACGCTGCAGGATGTCGGCGGCCTGCGCGAGCTGGTGCGGACATCGGCCTGGTAGCATAATCCTCACCCCCAGAAGCTCAATGCACAACAACGAGAGAGGCGGCATGTCCAAGCCCAAGATCGTCGTCACGCGCCGCTGGCCGCAGGAGGTCGAGGCGAGGCTTGCCGAGCACTTCGACGCAGAGCTCAATCACGACGACGTGCCCTTGAGCGAGGCCGAGCTGCGGGATGCGTTCGCGCGGGCCGATGCGGTCCTGCCCACCGTCACCGACGCAATCCATGACGCGGTGCTGGACGTCGAGCCCCTGCGCGCCCGTCTCATCGGCAACTTCGGCGTCGGCTTCAACCACATTGACCTCGAGGCCGCGCGCGCAAAGGGGTTGTTGGTCACCAACACGCCCGAAGTGCTCACGGAGGCCACGGCGGATCTCGCCATGGCTCTGCTGCTGGCGGCGGCGCGGCGAGTGGGTGAAGGCGAGCGCCATGTCCGCGCCGGCGAGTGGACGGGCTGGCGCCCCACCCACATGATGGGCACCCAGGTCAGCGGCAAAACGCTGGGGCTGATCGGGATGGGGCGCATCGGACGCGCGGTGGCGCGGCGCGCTCATCATGGATTCGGCATGCGCGTGCTGTTCTACGATCCTTTCCCGCCGCCGGCGGACGTCCTCGAGGGCCTCGGGGCACAGCATTGCGCTAGCGTGGAGGACGTGCTGCGCGAGTCGGACTTCGTCTCGCTGCACTGCCCGGCGAGCCCCGAGAACCGACACCTCATGAACACCGAGCGACTCGCCTGCATGCGCGCCGGCGCTTTTCTCATCAACACCGCCCGCGGCGACATCGTCGACGAAAGCGCCCTGGTCGAGGCGCTCGCGTCGGGCGGCATCGCCGGCGCGGGGCTGGACGTCTTCGAGCACGAACCGCGCGTATCCGCGGGACTGCTCGGTGCGGACAACGTCGTCCTGCTGCCGCACCTGGGCAGCGCCACAGTGGAGACCCGCGTCGCCATGGGCATGCGCGTACTCGACAACGCGCTGGCGTTCTTCGCGGGACGCGAACCGCCGGACCGCGTCGTATGATCCCCCCGCGAGGCACAGCCTTGGATCAACGTGTAAACGGAGGAACCTGCTGATGCGAGCCACCACCGGTCGCGGTTTTCTGTTCGTCCCGGGCCCCACCAACATCCCGGACCGGGTCCAGCGCGCCATGGTGGTCGCGATGGAGGACCACCGCTCCTCGAAGTTTCCCGACCTTTCCACAAGCGTACTGAGCGATCTCAAGAAGGTCTTCAAGACCGAGGCGGGTCAGGTTTTCATCTTTCCGTCGTCGGGCACCGGCGCGTGGGAGGCGGCACTGACCAACACCCTGTCCCCCGGAGATCGCGTTCTGGCCTCGCGCTTCGGCCAGTTCAGCCACCTGTGGATCGACATGGCCCAGCGCCTCGGCTTCGACGTGCAGATCCTGGAGGTCGAGTGGGGCGAGGGTGTGCCCGTCGAGCGCACCGAGGAGATCCTGCGCGCCGACACCCGGCATGAGATCAAGGGCATCCTCGCCTGCCACAACGAGACAGCCACGGGGGTGACCAGCGATATCGCGGCACTGCGCAAGGCGATGGACGATGCGGCTCACCCGGCGTTGCTCATGGTCGACGCGGTCAGCTCGCTCGCCAGCATCGATTTCCGCATGGACGAGTGGCGCGTCGACCTGGCCGTGAGCGGCTCGCAGAAGGGGCTCATGCTGCCCGCCGGACTCGGCATCCTCGGCGTCAGCCCCAAAGCCCTCGCGGCGACCCAGAGCGCAACCTCTCGTCGGTGCTATTTCGATCTTGCCGACATGATCGCCGCCAACCCGAGCGGCTATTTTCCCTACACGCCGCCGCTGCCCATGCTCTACGGTCTGCGCGAGGCCCTCGACATCATCTTCGAGGAGGGGCTCGAGGAAATTTTCGAGCGCCACCACTATCTCGCCGAGGGGGTGCGCGCCGCGGTCACCGAGGGCTGGGGGCTCGAGCTGTGCGCCAAGGAGCCGAAGTGGTACTCGGACACGGTGAGCGCCGTGATGGTGCCGGAGCACATCAACGGCGCGCACGTGATCGACGTGGCCTTCCGGCGCTACAACCTGGCGCTCGGGGCCGGGCTGTCGAAAGTCGCCGGCAAGCTCTTCCGCATCGGCCACCTGGGCGATCTCAACGAGCTCATGCTGATGGGCGCGATTGCGGGCGCGGAGATGGCGATGCTCGACGTCGGCATCGAGGTCGCCCCCGGCAGCGGCGTGGCGGCGGCGTCGAACTACTGGCGCAGTCACGATCCGATCCCGAAGCGCCGGGTCAGCCGGGAGGAGCAGTTCTACGAGGCGCACTCCACCGGATCGGTGCAGGGCTGAGCCGCGCGCTCGACGGATGGAAGCGTTCGCGCGCGGCGCTTCGCCGGCATCGACCCGCGGGGAGTGGACATGCCGACCGTTGCGCCCCAAGCCGTCTCGCCGGCAGCAAGACTTCGCTCCATTGTCCCTTGCACACCGAGGCAGTCACGATGAGCCTCCACCCAATCTCTCACGCTACGACCGCACTCGATGTCGGGGACAAGTCACGATTTGCGACCGCGCCGGATCCGCCGTTTCGCCACCCAGGCAAGCGGGAACAGGCGGACGCTCGACCCGCTGAGGTCCGAAGCCGACGCCGACACCCCCAGCCCGCCGTGCCGGCGACCGCGACGAACTCAGTGGCTCGTCCCCGCGGAGCGGGTGATCTTGTTATAGACGTTGTACTTGCCCGACGGCTTCCTCATCGCCACGCGCTTCACCTCCTCGAGCGTGGCGGCGTCGTAGACGACGACGGCGCCGTCCATGTCCCAGACGCTGACGAGCGCGTGGCGGCCGTCGCGGGTGAACTCGACGTGGGCGGCAGTCTTGCCCGGAGCGGGGCGCAGCGTTTTCACGATCTCGAGCGTGCGCTTGTCGATGACGTGCACGGCATCTCTGTGCGGGCCGAAGAAGACGTCCACCCAGGCATAGGGCGTGTTCTCGTGGCTGCGCATGAAGAAGCCCGGTCCCAGCGTCTCGATGCGCTTGATCGTGGTCCAGGAGCGGGTGTCGATGACGCTCACCACGGCCTCGGCGAGATTGGGTGAGGCGAGCACGGTGCGGCCCTCGTGCTCCCAGGTGATCCCGGAGCCCAGGTGCGGCAGGCCGGTGAGGTCGATGTCGGCGATCTTGCGCCCGACCAGCAGGTTGACGACCTGGCCGTTCTTGGCGTTGCGCGCCGCGCCGACGAGGTGCTGATAGGACTGATCGAAGAAGAAATCGTCGAGGTAGTCGTCGAGGCGGATGCGACGCACCGGAAACCCCCCCTTCTGCTCCGGCGGGCCCTCGTAGCGGTAGTCGTGAACGCGCCCGTAGTAGGGCGGGTCGTCGGCGTAGGAGATCTCCCACACCTCGGGGATGTCCTTAAGCGCCGCGATGAAGCTCTGCCGCGGCGGCGCGTCGTAGACGGCGCTCACCCGCGAGCTCTGACCGTGATCATCCTGCACGGTGAACACCCGAAGCGGGGTGAGGTCGGCGGCGTCGAACAGCACCAGCGTGTGCGGCAGGTAGTTGGCCGCCATGACGTAGCGTCCGTCGCCGGAGACGGCCACGTTGCGCATGTTGATGCCGGCCCGCACCTCCACCAGCGTCTTGAGGTTGAACAGGTCGAACTTGCTGATCCAGCCGTCGCGCGAGGCGAAGTAGACGAAGCGGCCGTCGGGCGAGTACTTGGGCCCGCCGTGCAGTGCGAAACGGGTGGGGAAGCGGTGGATGGGCTCGAAGCGGTCACCGTCGAGCACGGTGGCGTGGTGGTCGCCGGTCTCGACGACGATGAAGAGGTTCAGCCGGTCGGCATCGAACACGGGCGTGTCGGAGAGCGCGGCGCCGCTCTCGTGCTCCTGCCGCGAGGCCCGGATCTGCTCCATCTCCCACACCGGCAGGTAGTCGAGCGGCGTGTAGATGTAGTCGGCCAGGCTCTGGATGCCATCCGCCCCGAGACGGTCGCCGAAGGCGGGCATCTGTGTCGCCGCGCGGCCCTCGCCGATCACCGCCAGCGCCTCGCCCTTGCGCAGCCGCTTGAGGTTTTCCGGCAGCAGCGCCGGGCCCATGCCGCCGAGCCGGTCGACGCCGTGACAGGCGGCGCAGTGCTCCCGGTACAGAACCGCCGCGCCCTCCTCGGCCCCCGCGGGCGCCGCCGCGAGCCCCAGCAGCGCCAGCGCCGCGGCCGCCCAGTGCCTCCGCGGTGCGCGGCGCTCGTTCATGCCACGCGGGCGCCGGACGCGAGTCCGATCTCGTCGTCGTGGAGGTAGCAGCCCGGGTCGGCGGACCACGGATCCCCGGTCAGCTGCAGCGCGCGCACGCGCGTGTTGCCACCGCAGATATCGAAGTGTGCGCACGCCCCGCAGCGGCCCGAGATGCGCCGGGGCGAGGCCTTCAGGCCGGCCATGATCGGGTCGCTCGTGTCCGGCCAGATCTGCGAGAAGGGCCGCTCGCGCACGTTGCCGAGGCTGTAGTGCCACCAGAACGTGTCGGGGTGAACGTTGCCCAGATTGTCGATGTTGGCGATGTTCACGCCGGAGGAGTTACCGCCCCACTGCACGAGCTTCGCGCGAATGTGCTCGGCGGCCCCGGGGAAGCGCCGCCTCACCCAGTGCAGCAGGTAGACGCCGTCGGCATCGTTGTTGCCGCTGACGAACTCGCTGCTGCGGCCGGCGGCGGCATGCCGGTAAGCCGTGTCGAACAGAAGGTCCATCACCCGGCGCGTGCCGGCGTGGATGACGTCGGACCGGCGGTTCTTGTTGCCGCGCCCGGCGTAGTTGAGGTGCGAGAGGTAGAACTTGTCGACCCGCTCGCGCTCCATCAGCTCGAGCAGCTGCGGCAGCTCCTCCTCGTTGTCCTGCGTCACCGTGAACCGCAGGCCTATCTTGAGCCCGGCCTCCCGGCACAGCCGTACGCCGTGCAGCGAGGCGTCGAAGGCCCCCTGCAGGCGCCGGAAGCGGTCGTGGGTTTCGCGCAGGCCGTCGAGGCTGACGCCGACGTAGTCGTAGCCCACCGCCGCGACTTCGCCGATCGCGGCGTCGTCGATCAGCGTGCCGTTGGTCGACAGGCCGACGTAGAAGCCCATGGCCTTGGCGCGGCGGGAGATGTCGAAGATGTCGGGGCGCAGCAGCGGCTCGCCGCCGGAGAGAATCAGCACCGGCACGCCGAAGGCCTTGAGATCGTCCATGACCGCGAAGACCTCGTCGGTGGCGAGCTCGCCGGGAAAGTCGCGATCGGCGGAGATGGAGTAGCAGTGCTTGCAGGTCAGGTTGCAGCGGCGGATGAGGTTCCAGATGACCACCGGACCGCCGGGCACGCGCCGCGGCCCCAGGGGGGTCGGATTGACCAGCTCGCGCATGTAGTGACTGATGCGAAACATGTTGCCGTCCTAGCCGGTGAGCCTGAGGCCCGTTTTCTTGAGAATGCGGTTGCTGTAGAGCACGGCGTGACCCCGATCGGCGTCGCCCAGCAGCTCGGCGATGCGCTCGACCTGCGTTTCGACCTCCGCACGGCTCCTGCCGTGCACCATGGCGAAGAGATTGTAGGGCCACTCGGGCGGGTGACGCGGGCGCCGGTAGCAGTGGCTGACGAACGGCAGCGCGCCGACGCGGCGCCCGACGCGCGCGCAGGCCTCGTCGGGAACGTCCCACACGGACATGCCGTTGGCGCGGTAGCCGAGCCGATAGTGGTTCGGCACCGCGGCGATGCGGCGGATGACGCCCGCGACGCGCATACGCTCGATGCGGCGCATGACCTCGCCCGCGTCCACCCCCAGCTGCTCGGCGACGCGGTGATACGGCCGCGGCACGAGCGGCAGCCCGCCCTGGGTGGCGAGGATTATCCGTCGGTCCAGCGCGTCAATGTCCACCGCGCGCGTCCTCGGCGGAACAGACACCGCCGCGGCGGCTAGACCTCGAGCTTGAGCCCCACATAGAACTCCTCTTCCTTCGGCATGGCGAACACCGCGAAGCCCGTGCTCGCCTCGATCTCGGCGAGCACCTCGGCGACGCGCTGCGGCGTCTCGGTGGCCACCACGAACCACAGGTTGAAGGGGTGATCGCGCTCGTAGTTGTGCGCCACCTCCGCAAAACCGTTGACCGTCTCCGCGACGCGCTCCAACGCGTCGTCCGGCACCCGCATGGCCACCAGGGCAACGGCGCCGCCGAACGCCTCGGCGTTGTACATCGGGCCAAAGCGCGTCAGCACGCCGGCGTCGAGCAGCCGCTGCAGGCGCCGCAGCAACTCCGCCTCGTCGAGACCGAGCGCTTGCGCGACGCGCGCGTAGGGCCGCTCGCACACCTCCATGCCGTCCTGCAGGCAGTTGAGGATGCGTCGCTCGACGGCGTCCAGCTCCGCCGCCGGCGACCGCGAGCCGTCGGGATTGCCCGCCCGCGTGCCCGCCTCGCCGCCGGCGAGGGTATCGACGGCGCGCGCGTTCACGGGTGCAGCGCCGCGACGGCGGCGCCCTCGCCTCGCCCGCCCGCCGCGCGAGCGCCGGCGATGCCGTGGTAGCGGGCACCGCGCTGCTTGAAGCGACGCAGGCTGAACAGCACCTCACCGGGGAAGCGCGCGAGGCCGCAGGCGTCGGCGAGCCGGGCGATCACCTGCTCCACCGCGGCGCGGTCGCGCCCGTGGACCATGCAGAAGAGGTTGTACCGCCACGCGGGCGGACGGCGCGGACGACGGTAGCACAGCCGCACCGCCTCGTGGCCCGCCAGGCGGCGCCCCAGGAGGCCGACGTCGGCGTCGGGCACGTCCCACACCGCCATGGCGTTGGCGCGGTAGCCGAGCTCGTGGTGACGCACGACGACGCCGAGACGGCGGATCACGCCCCGGTCGATGAGCGCGGCGAGCCGTTGCAGCACCGTCGCCTCGCTGACGCCGAGCGCGGCGCCCACGGCGGCGTAGGGCCGCGGCACCAGCGCGAAGCCCGCCTCGATGGCGGCAACGAGCTCGCGTTCCTCGCCGCACGCCACGGCGCCGCGGGCCGGCGCCGGCGCCGGCGTCAGCGGCGCTCCGCGTCGCGACGCCGGCGGCGTGCCGCGGGCC